>ERZ772807.3-NODE-3-length-199936-cov-4.947504_pt1 | contig 199936 bp, 170 predicted proteins | sample MGYA00511472_ERZ772807 | MGnify/ENA primary metagenome ERZ772807 (study PRJEB29015, sample SAMEA2737947) | human oral metagenome | biome: human oral; feature: human-associated habitat; material: dental | place: China | collected 2039 ... | reverse complement strand
TATAACCCACAGTTGGCAGAAGAAGGCAAGAACCCATTCTCTCTCGACTCTAAGGAGCCAGACTGGAGCAAGTTCCAAGACTTCCTGATGGGCGAAGTTCGTTACCTCTCTGTCAAGAAAGCTTATCCAACTGAAGCACAAGAGCTCTTCGATGCAGCAGAGAAAATGGCAAAACTCCGCTACCAAAGCTATGTTCGCAAGAGCAAGGAGGACTGGAGTGAGAATGCTTAATACAATTTTATAAACTTTTTCGTAATGTACATTTGGTAGGCTGGTAATTCCAGCCTACCTTTTTTATATTCAGGAATATCCATCTATGAACTTCTTTTTATCAACTTCATTCATTCCATTATGATTATGCAGTACCCTTTTAAGTTATTAGTTTGTCTTGCCTGAGTTCAGGAGATTTCGTTCATCGAGGAACTCTTTCCACCCATCACACCATTAATCCCATCTCTAAGTTTGCAATATGAATTGCAAACTTAGAGATTTGGATTTAATATTTTTCGATACAAAAAATAGGGAACGTACTGTATAAAGTGCATTCCCTATCATTTTTTCTGGAGATTATCTATCATCTTACGAGAGAACTTATAGGTGTAAAGACGATTCTTTATGCTCCAGCACCACTAAAAACTTCTCAGTCTCTTGTGGTTTGTGCACTAACTGCTTCCCAGTAATCAGAGCACCACCATCTAAATGTCATAAAATCAAAATCTAAATTAAAATGCAAGTCCCCCTGCGCGAATAACTATAAAGAACAAGGGGCTACCAGTTATTATATAATTACTATGAACGCGGCACTCCTCGAAGACTTCTTCGGTGCAACGAGAAGTTGCCGTTTTTCTTCTATTTCTTTATTTATCAAGTTTCTCTGCATTCATTGTTACCTGGATATGATTACCAGATTTCAATACAGTTTTGGCTATATTGCCAAGTGTCTGCGGTGTTATCGCCTTCATGACGGCATCGAAACCGTTGGCTCTATCAATACCGTAGGTAGCATAATCAGAGAGAACGTTCAACCAATAACTATTTTTCTTCAACGCTTCAGAGTGGTTTTTAAGAATTGACTCCTTTGCTCTTGCCACGTCGTCGTTGGTTATCTTCGTCTGTGCGTCGTAGATAATCTCCTTGGCGAGCTTCTTTGCAATGGCTGTCTTCTCCGGATTGGTTGCCAGTTCGCAGCCTATTACGAGGTAGTTTCCATTCAAGTCGTTTTCAAGGCTAACGCTTGGCATTGGTGTGTACACCGCACTTTCTTTCTCGCGGATAATCTCAAACATCTTATTCCAGAGGTATTGACCCAGCACTTTCGCATTTAATAAGTTTTCAAGAGTATATGGAACCTTGTCAGAACGATAGGTATCGACAATCTTGCTCTGTGGATTCGACATCTTAAAGCTGAAGCTCTTCTCTACATTTCCTTTTGTATAGTTGCGCATATCTGCCAGTTCTGCCTTCTTTTTGCTTGATGGGAGAGAGGCAATATACTTTGCAATGAGCGGGCGAATGGTTGCTTCGTCGAAGCTTCCAACGAACACGAAGGTGAATTCAGAGGCATTATTGAAGAGCTGACGATAGAGTTCGAGTGCCCGGTCGTAGTTGATATTGTCGATATCTTTAGGGTCTGGAGAGAGTACGTCGAGCTGTTTGTTGTGCTCATAATACATTACTGAGTCCTGGAAAACCATTTCCGGGTCGTTTGCTTTGCCCTCAATCTTTCCTTTCATGTACTGTGTTATGAGCTTATAGTAGTTCTCGTCTTTCTTAATCCCAGTGAAACTGAGGTTTATCATCTGCATTAATGTCTCTAAATTCTGGTTTACAGTAGAGCCACTAAGGTAGTGAAGGTCGTTGCTTATGCCTGCTTCTACGTTCGTAGTCTTGGTCTGTGCAATATTGGCAAGGTCGTTGATGTCTTTCGTTCCAAGTCCATGTATGCTTGCCATATCGTCCCAAAGCTTGCGCATAGCGAGGTTTTCGTTCTTGCCGATACTCTTTCCGCCAGCTGCAGTCGCCATCATAAGAATCTCGTTTGCCTTAAGGTCGGTCTTCTTCAAGATGACTTTCGCGCCGTTAGAGAGCGTTAATTCTTTGGCACCGAACTGTTTTAACACTTTCTCACCTACAATCTTGCCCGGCTTTGGCTCATTTAACATCATAGGTTCTTCCTTTGTGTTGTCCACATAAGCATCTACTTTCTCTGCACGAGCAGCGTTTACGATGCCTGGAAGTTCTGCTTTTGTAAAGCCTGTCTTGCCATCTTTCTCCTGAAGAATCACGCTGATAGCAAAGTTTTTCTCGTTTACGTTGATTAGATTCTTTGCCATTTCGTTGACAGTAGCCAGCGGAAGCATTGGAATAACCTGCCCGTAGAGTTCGTGTAGTTGCTCTATGTTGCTGTAAGGTTCGCCTTCGAGGAAGTTGCTGATGAGCGTTTGGGCGTAGCTGTCGTTTGTTATTGTCGCACGATTGTTATAACGATTGTCGAGTGAAGCCTTGTAAGCTTCTTTAGCATGCTTGAATTCTGATTCGGTAAAGCCATACTGTCCGATGCGATTCATCTCACGAATGATTTGTGCCATAGCCTCTTTCTCTTTGCCAGGCTTAGGAACCACCACGATACCTTCGGCGTCACGAGTGATAGTCTGACCTGCATAGCCATCTACATTGCCTTGTGCAACCGTGATGTTTGACTCCGGTGCCTGTGCAATTTTCTGCATACGGTTGTTGAACATGATGTTTACAAGCGAGTACATTGGCTTGATGTAGAGGTACATAAGAGAGTTCTTCTCTTCCGGAGCAATGTATTCTATTTTGCGGTAGAGTTGGAAAATCTCTTGTGAAACCTCTTTATGGCTGCCAAAAGCATATAGAATCTTGTCGTTGTCGTCCACCATTACAGGTGTAGCTTTGGTTGCTTCCTTGGCTGGTTTCAGCCCGCCGAACAGGCGTTTTATGCTGGCTTCCACTTTGTCAGGGTCGATGTCGCCCACAATAAAGATAGCCTGATTGCCCGGGAAGTACCATTTGCGATAGTAAGCACGCAGTGTTTCAGGATTACATTTATCTATAACGTCCATGCTTCCAATGACTGTGCGTCGGCCATAGATGCTGTTTGGGAACAAGTCGGTATTGGCAGCACGCAGCAATCGCTGCATGGCGTTGTGTCCGCGGTACTCGTTGTGCACCACGTCTCGTTCTGTTTCAATTTGGTCAGCCGTGAGTGTCAGTCCCTGAGACCAGTCGCTTAATACGAGCAAACAAGAATCTACGAGTGCAGGACGCTTGGCATTGATACCTGTAAGAAAGTAAACAGTGTGGTCGGCAGTAGTGTATGCGTTCCAGCCACCGCCTGTTTTATCCATGAACTTGACCACGGAATCGTCGGGGAAGTGCTTTGACCCATTGAAAGCCATGTGTTCCAACAAGTGTGCAAGACCGTCCTGATTGTCTTGTTCTTGTATTGCTCCTACCTTGTGTGCTATGTAGAAGTTTACTTTACCCTCCGGATAGTTGTTTTTCCGAATGTAATAGGTTAGCCCATTGTCAAGGTGTCCTATCTTAACAGCAGCGTCGATGGGGGCTTTTGGCATATCTCCCATCTCGTTTTGTGCTGTTGCACTGGTTGTAAAAAGCACAAAAAGTGCAATAAAAATGTTTTTAATTCTCATATTTTATTCATGCTTAAAGTAGATATTTATTTTCTTCTTATTCTTTATTTCTTTATCTTTTACTCTTCGATAGTACGCCCTATTATAGATAGGGAGCTAATCTTTAGCATGTAAGCTCTTGCCCCTGGTCGCCTTCTCTAAACTCTAATATGTCGCCCGGTTGGCAGTTCAGTGCTTCGCAAATGGCGTTAAGCGTTGTGAAGCGTATGGCTTTTGCCTTTCCGGTTTTTAGAATCGACAAGTTAGCAAGGGTGATGTTAACCCGTTCAGAAAGTTCGTTTAGCGACATTTTCCTCCTTGCCATCATTACGTCAAGGTTTACTACTATCATCTTTATTCCCTTCCTACACTGTTAATTGGTTTTCCTCTCGCATTTTAACGCCGATTGAGAATACCTCGTACACGATGAACGTGAATGGGACTTCAAAGAGACCGTTGGGCAGTTCGAGCGTACTTATTAGGTCGATGTTGCACCCTTCAAGACTAAACGACTGCTTTATGAAGTACACTTCAACCAATGTTATGGTCCACCACAATACGTAATAGATGAGCGTACAGAACGCTAACCTCCGTATAAGCTTCAAGTTGCGTACCAGAAAGATATTTTCCGAATTGCGGAAACGCGCTATAAGTTTAAACGCAAGTATTAAAATCGTCAGCGAAAGTCCTGCCATAATCAAGAAACTCAGTCCTTTTACGGCGAGGAAATAGTGCGGCGATTTATAGTTAACATCTATGGTACGCATCCAGACCCGCTCTGGCTTGCCGGTTTTCTGGTTAATGAAAGTTGTTGGCGGAGCCTGCAAGCCAACCTTAAACGATACGGGTGTGGCAGTAGCCCAGTCTTCATCTTCCAATTGTTTCCTTTTTATGTCCTTGTATTCTTGTGATTTTGCATAGACGCTGTCCTGTTGCGCTTTCAGCTCAAGGTCGGTCATGTGTGCCCCTTCGGCATATCCATTAACAAGCGCCTTGCCCGCATCGTAGACGGTATAGAGCATCATGCAGGACATAATGCATAGTAACAAGGTGCAGTAAAGGTACAATCGTTTATTCATAGTGCCCTTTTGTTTAACAGATGTATTGCGAGTTGGTAGCCACACTTTATATTCTACAGTGCAAAAGTAGCTATAAATTTTATTTTTCCAAAATTTTAAACGACAATAATTTATTGTTTAACAATAATTTTATATTAAAGATTGGTAACCTCTTCCAATGTTGCAGACATATAACGTCTCCCGTCCAACATGCTCAAATTTTATCAGTCAGGTTGTAATCGTGTTTCTACAGAGCCATGAAATGGTTTGTATAAATTCTAAAAAACGTTTAAATACCATAATGTTATAATATCTTTCGCACAATTAAAACTAAATTATTATCTTTGCTTTCGATAATAAAAAAATAGTAATAATGGAGAAATCAATTGTAAAATACTTAGGAAACTTCAGGGTAGAGGCTACCTATGAGGCTTCAGGACAGACGCTTAAAACCGATGCTGGCAAGGCTTCGGGTGGGTTAGGCGAGTATGCAACACCGGTAGACATATTGGCTCAGTCGCTCGCAGCGTGCACTTTAACTACCATTGCAATGCGTGCCAAGCGCGAAAACATCGATTTGACGGGTACCTATGCCGTAGTTGGCGAGATAGTGGAGGACCCTAAGACGCTGACGGTGGAGAAAATAGCTATCGAATTCCACGTAAAAGGCAATTTAGATGAAAATTTACGCAAGAAGTTCGAGAGCTTTGCACTGAAGGGTTGCTTTGTCGGCAACTCACTGAAAGCACAGAAAGACTTTACTTTCGTGTACGAAGAATAGAATTGTAGGTGTTCTATAGTTCTTGGAATACATAGTCTCCCTATAGCCCACAGTGTCCATAGGGAGACTATTTCTTTTATAATACTTATCCTTCCTCGGGTTTTCTTAGTTTCCCTTACTTCCTTTTAAGAGAGATTAGTCAGACACATTCAATTGTATCAACGCACTTCCATCACCTGATAAAGTCTTAAAATATCAAAAAATACCTACTTTATAAAAAGTGTATTTTGATAAATAAAGACCTTTTTTGTATCTTTGTGGCACTGAACAAGAGATTAAAACTTTCGCACAAATATAACTATTTAATATGAAGAACAATACAAGAAGCATTACGGACTTCTCTCAATTGATTGAAAGTCTGAACGAAAGTGGTATTAAAAATAATGTTGCCGTTGTCTGGGCAGAAGACAATCATACCCTCGATGCTGTTGAAATGGCTTGCAAGGCAGGTGTCATAACCCCCATTTTGATATGCTCTCAACAAACAGCCGATAAGTTGAAAGGGAAATACGAGATCCTTTCTGCCAACGACCCGCAGGACGCTTCAGAAAAAGCAGTGGAACTTGTGCGGCAAGGAAAAGCCGATGCCCTGATGAAAGGATTTGTGAACACCGATGTATTACTACGCGCCATACTTAACAAAGAAAAGGGTATCCTACCGAAAGGAAGTGTGTTAACTCATATCACAGCAGCCAAAATACCTTCTTATCCAAAGCTCTTGTTCTTTACCGACCCTGCCGTGCTTCCTTTCCCGACGCACGAACAACGCATGGAACAAATAAAATACGTATCTAATTTCTGCCATGCCTTCAATATAGAACAACCTAAAATCTCGCTTATTCACTGCTCGGAGAAGCCCGACGGAAAGCATTTCCCATACACCGAAGGCTATCTTGAACTAAAGAAGATGGCTGCCGAAGGAGCATTTGGCAACTGTATAGTAGACGGTCCGCTCGATTTGAAGACTTCATGCTCGGCTGAAGCGTTGGCAGACAAGAAGATAGACTCTCCAATAGGGGGCGAAGCCGATGCCGTTATCTTCCCCGACATCGAGGCAGGAAATGTGTTCTACAAGACCATAACGCTTTTTGCAGGAGCCGAAACAGCCGCCGTGTTGCAAGGAACACAGGTTCCAGTGGTGTTGGCGAGCCGCGGCGATACCGTAGAATCGAAGTTTTACAGCTTGGCACTTGCTGCCATCATCTCTAAATCAAAGAATAAATAAACCATGGCGTACAAGATTTTAGCCATTAACCCTGGCTCTACTTCAACAAAAATATCAGTGGCAAACAACTGCGAACCGCTTTTTGTGGAAGATGTCAAGCACTCACGCAGCGAATTGGAACACTTCCATACCATCTTCGACCAGTACGAATATCGCAGGCAACGCATACTTCAGGAACTGCAACAACGTAATATTCCCCTCGATTTCAATGCCGTAGTAGGACGCGGAGGACTATCGAAAGCCGTAGAAAGCGGTGTGTATAGAGTGAACCCACAGATGATAGAAGACCAGCGCAAGGCGGTTCATCAGCACCCATGCGACCTCGGTTGCAAGCTGGCTTATGATATTGCAGAGATGATTCCGGGCTGCCAGAGCTTCATAGCAGACCCCGGTGTGGTAGACGAAATGATACCGGAAGCACACATTACCGGACTTCCTGAAACTCCACGCATTTGTATTTGGCACGCATTGAACCAGAAGGCAGTTGGCCGTCGCTATGCGCGCGAACACAATACACAGTACAACAAGCTTAATTTAATTATTGCACACTTAGGTGGGGGCATTTCTTTTGCAGCCCACCGGCAAGGTCGTGCCATCGATGCAAACAATGCCTTGTCGGGCGACGGTCCCTTTTCTCCCGAGCGGACGGGTACGCTGCCCATGTCAGAAATAGTGCGCTTGTGCTATCACAGCGGTCTCACCGAAGAGCAAATGATGAAGAAGATAACGTCGCAGGGTGGGCTGCTTGCCCATTTAGGCACCAACGACTTCCGCGAAATACGTAAGCGCATAGATGCAGGCGACGAACATGCCCAGCTTGTCATATCTGCCTTGATATTGAACGTGGCTAAAGCAATTGCCTCTGAAGGTGCCGTGCTCTGCGGAAAGGTAGACGCCATCATTCTGACGGGAGGCATGTGTTATAGCGAATACCTTGTTAACGAGATTGAGAAGCGTATTGGCTATCTTGCCCCGGTTGTTGTTTATCCCGGTCAGGACGAGATGCTCGCCCTGACAGAGAATGCTCTTGCCGCACTGGAAGGCAAGCAGACGATAAAAGAATACTAAGCCGTTGAGCTTTCATTTATTGCATTCCTTACATTCGAAGTGGTATTTATTGGTGGTTGTTTTACTGGCTTTTGAATGTGAGGAATGCGTTAAGTTTCAAACAGAAATATGTTAATATCCTTCCTTAATGGTTGCATAGTGTAACATTCACATTATCAACAAGGGGCGAAACGGTCTGTTTCGTCCTGCAAAGGAGCCTGTTTCGCATTGCAAAACAGGCTCTTTTTATGCGTAAGACCTATGCTTTCTGAAAGCCGGACAATACGTTTTGCAATACATTGATGACAAGATGGTTATGCAATAGAAACTTTTATAAGAAATATTTACGATTTTACGGGCATACATAAAGATAGGGGACGAAGCACAAAGTTTCGTCCCCTATGTTTTTCTTGCTACGTTTTCTCTCCGTTCCAACAGCACCGATGCGGTCTGTCATAACCCGAATGGAAGTTCTGTATATGTAGCGTTGTCAGGGCTTTACAGCAATATCTTGTACACGGCATTGCCGATACGGACAACGTAGATACCGCTTTCGGGCACTGGCAGGGTGTGCGAAGCCGTGAGATAACCTTGCGCTATCGTTGCACCTGCCATGTTGCAAACAGAATAACGGACGGGAGAGGCGAGCCTGCCCTGCGGTTCCATGACGATTCTGCCGTCTTTTCCGTACACCTTATATTGCTCGTTGCTGCCCGCTTTTGGGGTCTCTATCCCTGCAGGGAGCTTGCTTGTCTCAATGAAATTGGTGAAATAGTCCCAGCCGATGGCTTTCCGATACTTCTCTGCCGACCCGATTGGAACGTAAATGGGTATGTCTTTCGGTGCAGAACCGTCGAAAGGATTGATGCTATCAGTAAATCTCTGAGGGTCTATCGTACACACGGGGGGCGTTTCGGCGAGGGAATAGATTTTCTTTAAGCCCTTGACGTGCCTGAACGGAGCACCTTCGAGATACTTCACGGTAGAAGGCAGCACGATGGAATCTGCCAGACAATGCTCAAAGGCAAGTGCTTCTATGCGCTCCAAACCGTACGGAAGGGCTACTTTCAGCTTCTCGCAGTATCTGAAAGCCTCTCTTTTAACAGTTCTTACGTTTGCAGGGATTTCTGCATCTTCCAATTCTCTGCATATACAACATAGGCCTTCGGGAATCTCGGTAAGTCCTTTGGGCAACACAACCCGCTTTAACTCGTGGTTGTCGGATAATGCGTCCTTGCCCAATCGCTTTACAGAGTTAGGCAAAACAAGTTCTTTGAACGAAGAACTGCCTAAGCCCATTATGCCAATACTGTCGAGTCCCTCGGGTAAAATCAGCTCCGATATATACGTATAGCCAAACGCTGCGTTTGAAATGGTCTTGATTGTAGAGGGCAAAACCACTGCTTTTACTTTAGTAGCATAGAGGAAACAATGGTCGGGAATTTCGGTTACGCCTTCCGGAAACACTATCGGATTGATGTCGAGCCACTTATCTAAGTAGAAGCAAGCCTCTCCCATCTTTTTCAAAGAGGCAGGAATATTGACCTTGCGCAGTGTCAGGAAATAGAAAGCGAAGTCGCCAAACTCTGTAATATCGTCGGGAAGGATAACGCGATCAATATCCAAGTAGTATCCATGGGAGCTCAATTCTGCATCTGCAAAGCCACCATTGGGTATCTTATGGTTCTCTACTTGCGCATATTGCAGGTTGATGATGCGCAAGATGCCGTATCTTGCACAACGCACCATCGTCTTGAAGTCGGCTTCATTGATGGGTCCGTGCACTATCAGCGAGTCTGTCTTGTCCCACTTGTCGCCCAGGACTTGCTCTAATTCTCCATACTTGCTCACTCTTGCATCGAAGAAATGAGCTTGTCCGCACACCTTCTGAACACAGGTAAAAACGAGAGGCAGTAACAAAAGTATTATTCTTCTCATAATCGTTTAGTGTTAAATTAAACTTCGGTTATCTATGCTTTTGGTAGCAAATTTAGGCATAAAAATCGATAAATCCAAATCTATTTGCTGTTTTTTATGCAGAAATCAGAGAAAATATTTGTCTTTGGCGTCTGTTTGTAGCTCTGCAATCGGCTCGGTAAAGATTTAGCAAAGAAGTGCCTTTTGCCGTACAAGACAGAGGCTAAGAAGCACTGAAAAGAGTGGATAGCACGTGTAGGAGCATGATTTATCACGTTCCTGACACCCACGAAACAACAGCATTGCTATGAGGAACGTGATAAATCGTGTCCCTTCAGCCCGTCTGAATGCTCACAGCTTATACAGAGTGATTTTACAGATAAATAGCTCTGATTTTGTAAAGATAATTCTCTTAGGAATCGATAACTGCGCTTTGGCATTGCGAAAGCGGTTGTTTTAGGGCACAAAAACCACGCTTTTACCGTACAAAACGGTCTGTTTCGGAACACAAAACGACAGGTTTTGCAATGTATTGATAGCGAGGTAGTTATACAATAGATATTCTTGTAAAAAATATTAACATCTTTATTTTCTGTTTTTCATCTGTATAATGAGGTGGACAGGTGGAACGATGGGGTTGCAGTTTGTTGCATTCCTTATTGTTAGGGTAGTGTTCGTGGGCGATGAGAACGTGAACGATAATACGCCTCCGCACAACAACAGCCACATAAGCGAGTCTGAAATATGCACTTTTACGTATGCTTTAAACCTTATTTAGCCACTGTCTAAACTTAGCTATCGAACGAAAAAAAGTAGCAGATTGTTATTTGCTGCAATATATATTTCGTACTTTTGCAGTGTGAACAAGATATTTTGGATAGATTTCAATACAATAGAAATACTCTAAGACAGGGCAACAAAGAGGCAAACTGCATCTTTTTCTGTTAAATAGAAAACGACAAGCGTGTTCAGGAACAACCACGTTGCCCACTAAAAAAATACGTATAACAAACAAAAACAAAACATTATGAAGAAGACATTTATTTGTACTGTATGCGGATACATGTACGAAGGAACAGAAGCACCGGCTGAATGCCCGGTTTGCCACGCAAAGGCTGACAAGTTCAAGGCATTCGATGCCAAGGCAATTAAAGGAACAAAGACCGAAGCAAACCTTAAAACTGCATTTGCAGGAGAGAGTCAGGCACGCATGAAATACGACTATTATGCTGGTCAGGCACGCAAAGACGGCTACCAACAGATTGCTGCCCTCTTCGAAGAAACAGCCATTAACGAGCGCATGCACGCCAAATTGTGGTTCAAATTTCTGCACGATGCCGGTATTCCGGACACTGTAGCGAACCTTAAAGATGCGGCTGACGGAGAGAATTACGAGTGGACCGACATGTACGACACCATGGCTAAAGAGGCTATGGAAGAAGGTTTCCCAGAGCTTGCTGTCAAGTTCCGCACCGTCGGAGCCATCGAAAAGAAGCACGAGGAGCGCTATCGCAAGTTGCTGAAGAACATTGAAGACAAGATTGTTTTCTCACGCGACGGCTCTGCAATATGGCAATGCCGCCAGTGTGGCAACATCGTTATTGGCAAGGAAGCCCCCGAAGTGTGCCCTGTTTGTGGGCACCCACAGAGCTACTTCCAGCTGCAAGAAAACAACTTCTAATCGGTTTCATTTACCGAAGAGGCAATGTCGGCAGTCTAATATCTCCTTTCTTCTGCTGTCAGGACATTGCCAACAAACCTGGAAAGCGAGATGCCCGATGTGGCGTTTCGCTTTTTCTGTTCTGTACAGACAGCATTCTGATGAAAGTAAAAGTTTGTCCGCCCTCCTAAGAAAATCGTCCTTATGCTTTGCGGACCATTCTTCTTAAATAACATTTAGCATTTTTCTTTCGATAATCACATTTAAAATGTGTAAGTTTGCAGCAAGAAATATTTAACCTTTAAACCCAAAATTATGATAAAAGAGTATATAAAGGAAAATCAGGACCGAATACTTGAAGAGCTGTTCAGTCTGATTCGTATACCCAGTGTGAGTGCTCAGCCCGACAAACACGGTGCCGACATGGTGAGATGTGCCGAGCGTTGGAAAGAATTGCTGCTGATGGCAGGTGTCGATAGGGCAGAAGTGATGCCGACAGATGGCAATCCTGTGGTTTACGGAGAGAAGATTGTAGACCCTGCAGCCCGTACTGTGCTCATCTACGGACACTACGACGTGATGCCGGCAGAGCCTTTTGAACTTTGGAAAACCGAACCTTTCGAACCCGTCATCAAGGACGGACGCCTGTGGGGACGCGGTGCCGACGACGACAAAGGGCAGTCGTTTATTCAGGCAAAGGCTTTTGAATATATCGTAAAACATAACCTGCTGAAGCACAATATAAAGTTCATACTCGAAGGAGAAGAAGAAATAGGCTCGCCAAGTCTGGGTGCTTTCTGCGAGAAACATAAGGACTTGCTGAAGTGCGATGTCATTCTTGTATCCGATACCAGCATGATTGCCAAGGACATACCATCGCTAACGGTAGGTCTGCGCGGTCTGGCTTACTGGCAAATCGAAGTTACTGGACCCAACCACGACCTGCATTCGGGGCACTTCGGGGGTGCAGTGGCAAACCCAATCAACGTGCTTTGCAAACTGATAACCGATGTTACCGACAAGGACGGGCGCATTCAGTTCCCCGGTTTCTACGACGACGTGGAAGAAGTGTCGCCCGAAGAACGTGCCATGGTGGCACAAATACCTTTCGACGAGACAGCTTACAAGAAGTCGTTGGACGTTGATGAGCTTTTCGGAGAGAAAGGTTACAACACAATAGAGCACACGGGGTTCCGCCCAAGCTTCGATGTCTGCGGCATCTGGGGCGGCTATCAGGGCGAAGGAGCCAAGACCGTAATCCCCTCAAAGGCGTATGCGAAGCTCTCATGCCGCCTTGTCCCGCATCAGGATCACAAGAAAATAGGGCAGATGGTGGTAGACTACTTCCAGCGAGTAGCACCCAAAACCGTGAAAGTAAAGGTAGAATCGTTGCACGGCGGACAAGGTTATGTGTGCCCAATCGACCTCCCGGCCTACAAAGCAGCCGAGCGCGGGTTCGAAAAAGCATTCGGTAAGCGTCCCATTGCGGCACGTCGTGGCGGCAGCATACCTATCATTGCTACCTTCGAAGAGATACTTGGCGTGAAGACAGTGCTTATGGGTTTCGGCTTGGAATCGAACCTTATACACTCTCCGAACGAGAATATCCAGCTCGACATGTACTGGAAATCGATCGAAGCCGTTATCAATTTCCACCTGGAATACGACAAGTTGTAAGTGCCGTACAGGCTGTTTTGTAACAGCATCGGTACACCATAATAACAAAAAACGACCACGAAGGCTTTCCCTTTGTGGTCGTTTTGTGTCTAAAAACCAGAACAATAAAAAGATGGCGACAGCATGGAAGGGTAGTGGGAGAGACTCCATAACGCAACTATCTTGCCATCAGTGTATTATAAAACTATCTGTTGACGGTTTCAAAACAGGCTCTTTTGCATGGTAGAATAGCCCCTTTTGACGGACAAAACAGGCTCTTTTGCAGTCCATTGATAATGAAATGGTTAAAGAACACGGCAGAATATGCCTCATACGCAGCCATTTAAACACCGCTTTTTTATATATCAACAAAGTGGAAGACGAAGCAAATGGGATTTAATTGTGAGACTTTGACAATATTCAACCCATCGGTTTGGCAGTAAAGACAAAAAGACGTAACTTTGCCATGGCACGCAATGCAGGTTTAACGATGCTGAAACGATACTGCCATGGCGTTGCCCTTGCAGCATAACGCCCAATGTATGGTATGCACATACCGATGCGTGAGCGATGTGGTAAATAATCCAAATGGTACAATGAAAAGATTTCAAACAACCCTATTAATGCTTGTTGTGGCAACAATGTCGCTGCAATGCAATGCACAGACCACGAAAACAACGGTCGATGCCCATCAGCAGGAAATGGCATCACGCCCCGTCTACAAGCGTTTGCTCACGCGCGAACAGCTGGAAGCAATGGGAATTAACTGGAACAAACTGCTGAAACATATAGAACTTCAGAAAGTTGCATGGAAAGGAGGCGACTTTCGCGACGACCAATCGGAACCAAGATATGAGCCAACGTGCGAAGATTTTCTGCTAACAATACCCTTAGTGGAATATTATATGCGCACACATGGCTACCAAAAGCCTTCCGACGAACTTTTTGCACAACGCATACAAGAAGTGTTTGGTGCAAATCTTAATATGCAAAGTCAGAAACCTTATTTGCCTATACAAGGAGAAGCTGATTACAATTTTGCCAGTACGTATTATGCCTTGTGTGGCAAAGGCATTATAACCTACAACTGGTTGTTAGACGATTTGATGGACGTTAGAACAAACAAAATAGTGTTGCGCCCGAAAATATTTCAGCAAATACTTGCCCTGAACAACTTTGTCATGTACAACGATACAGCAGCTTTCAAGTTCTTGACGCAGGCAACCTATAGCGGACACGAGGACGACTATGATGGAATGGGCGACCCTTACGATGGAAACAATATTCTGTGCGATTTGTTTTCAACCTATAACTATTATGGAAGTGCCCCACTTAACCAGTGGTATTTTACCACACAAGACGTTAATCCAGTGTTGTTCTATCATCTAATATTCGAAAGAACACCGCAAGGCAAGTTGGTTGCCCATCGTCAGCTGATAGAATTGATAGAGCAAAACACCACAGGCACAGATACATACACGTATTGGAAGTATTTTGGCAGACTACTTTTTGATGTATTAGACAACGAAGACGACTTTAAAGATATGCACTATAGCGTTGTACATAAGGCAAAAATGCTTTGCTATTTTGCCAATTCGGAACACAAAATGCGCAAGCGTTATGCCAAATATATACCTTCGCTCACAGCAACAGCTTATTGGGACAAGTCTTCAACCACCTCTTCCATGATTATGCAGCACCCCGATGTGTACGATATGGCATGCAAATACAACTACTTCGGAGTGGTTAGACCCGAAGTAATGAAGGCGTATGCCGCAGAAGCCGAGCAGCGGAAGAAGAACGAAGGAATGTAAAATGTATCGCAGTAGCATTCACAGTGTGTTGCAATAATATTCAGAATGGAACGGATAAACATAAAAAAAGATTGACTGTCTCACGACAACCAATCTTCAAAACCTTAATAATCTAATACCATGAAAAACACTTTGCAAAGTTAAACGGATATTTCCAACATTGCAAATATATTCCTTTAAAGAATGTTAATCATCTTGAATTGCACCAATTTTCTTAGTGTATTGCTCTTTTTTCGCCAAGAATATTGTTCAACGGGTAACATATTGCACATACTCGGATAAATAATTGCATTCCAACATCGGTTTTTTGCAAGTGCGAAAGTTTTTTTAGTTTTTGTCGCCAACAGTCGCTTTTATCAAAAAGTTTTGTTATCTTTGCAATCAAAATATAGCTGTACACTTGGCGAAAATACAATTTAGATTTCCCCACACATTATATAATAAGGTATGGTAACAACCAAAAAGACTGCAACGACGAAGCCTGCGACCACGGTTTCGAAGCCCAAAAAGGGAGCAAAAGCCCAGAAAGCACCCGTAAAACGAGGCATTTCGGACGAGCTGATTCCCATTGAAGAAGAGACGTGGCTGCTTCAACCCATTGCAGTAACGATGATGCGGCACGACTATTCGCTCATTCAAGTGCGCATACTTGTATCTATTGTAGAGAGCTTGCAGTCCATATTGCATGGCATTCTGAACAACAAGCGCAGTCCGCAGTTAGACCTTTTCAAGACAAAAGAATTGGACGAAGACGGAAGAATGCCCATAAAGCTACCCTTCAAGGAACTTGGCGTAGACCCAAACCATTATCCGCAGTTGCGGACATCGCTGAAAATGCTGGCTGCTATCCCTGTTGAAATACCTTACAAGACGAGCGAAGGGCGCAAATATACAAAGGCAACGAACCTTTGCGACGTGTATATTCCAGAAGACAGGTCGTACAACAAGTATGCAATATTGAAGCTCGACCGAAGCGTTGCCGAACGTCTCGTATCGTTGGACTTCGGTTACCATCGTCTTGGAAAGCAGATAGTGTTCGCCTGCAAGAACCGATATACGCAGCGTATATATATGTTCATCGAGTCGTGGGTAGACAAAGGGCGTACCGTTATAAAGACTCTGGAGTTCAGGAAGATGCTCCGTTTAGAGAACAATTACAAGAAATTCTCCGACTTTTGCCGCCGTGTGCTCGAGCCGGCAAAGCAGGAATTGAAGGAGTTAGCCGACAAAGGGTTCTGCGATTGCTATTTCGATTACGAGAAAAAGTACGACCATGGGCAGCGTGGAGGCGAGCCCGACGAGCTGGTTTTCCAGATATTCCGAGCCAAGAACAAGATGGACGCACAGCTGGAACAGATGAACGAGATGCAGCGAAGACAGTTTCAGCAAATGCTTATACAGTATTTCGACTTCACACAACCCAATGCCAAGAGCATGGCAGAGCGCATAACGGCAGAGCTTTATCCGCTTGCCATGCAGAAACTAATGGATTTGCGCCAGCGTTTCAATACTACTTACGTGAAAGACAAGGCTGCCTACACCTTTAAAAGCCTTGACCAGATGATACGAGAGCACGACATTCCGAACACAACGGTAGAGGAAATAAAAGATTGAGGATTATAAAACGAGAACCGAAAACCATAACACAATGATAGAAGTCAAGGTAAACGATGCTGCACTTCGCACGGCTGCAGCCGAAGGAGAGGACGCTTTCGTAGAAGTGTTCATCGATGCCATCAATGCAGCAATAGGCGGAACGCTCACCGAAGAAAACATGCAAGAGCTCAATTCCGACCAGATTACGCTGTTGGGGTGGAGCTATTTGCACGGTGAAGTAATGAATGGAGGCTACGTCCAGCTTATTTATAACGGCTATGGGGCATTCATTTTCAAGAATCCTTTCGGTGTTGCAATGCGCGATTGGGGCTTAACTAATTTGTATTCGCACCTCCGTCGCACCAGGAAAGCATACGACAAGTATCACGAACAGATAGAAAAGGAAATGTCGGACGACGACTTTATGGCACTCTACGAACAGATGCCGGAGTTCGACGAAGCCGACGACGACTTTGTTTTGAACGAAGAAGAATGGACAAAAATGGTGGCTGCATACATTGACGACCACATTAACAACTTTGCTACGATAGAAAATGAATAAGGAAGAACAAGAAATTCGCAAGAAGTCGCCAGTGCAGATACGCAACAAAAAGGCTTCTTTCGAATATTATTTTGTAGATACTTACACGGCAGGAATAGTGCTCACGGGTACAGAAATCAAGTCTATACGTGCCGGTAAGGCTTCTTTGGTAGACACATACTGCTTCATTAACAAGGGCGAAATATGGTTGGAAGGCATGAATATAGCGCCTTACTTCTACGGTTCGTTTGCCAATCACGAGGCAAGACGCAAGCGCAAGCTGCTATTAAACAAGCGAGAGATACGCCGTTTGGCAGAAGATGCCAAGTCGCCGGGCTACACCATCGTACCCATATTGGTGTTTATAGACCAGCACGGGCGTGCAAAGGTGGACATTGCCCTGTGCCGTGGAAAGAAAGAATACGACAAACGGCAGACGTTGAAGGAGAAAGAAGACCGCAGGGAAATGGATAGAGCCATAAAGCGGTACTGATTTCAGCACTTAATGTAAAAGCTTTTAGGCTTAGATTTCCTATTTTTCTTAGGAGATTTAAGCCTTTTTATTGCACAAGCTATATGCTTTTAGGCTTAGAAACTCCCCGTTTTCTTGGAGTTCCTAAGCCTTTTTTATTGTTAAAAGTGAGAGCTTTTACGCCTGAGTTACTTAGTTCTCATGGAGTCCCTAAGCTGTTTTTGCATGGTTTAAAGCTCGAAACCAACGCCTATACCAATCGGGTGGCAAGCCAAGCCGCTATTCATCAGCTTTGTAAGACTGTAGTGTGCGTAAACCGAAAAGGAGTTAAAGCCGAAGTAAGCCTCAAGGTTCAAGCCTATCGGATTGGTGTCTAAGTTGCGACTGACAGTATATCGTTTGCTCTTAATACGATACTTACTGCGTATCTCTCCCTTAATATCCACCGAACAACCCAGCCCAAAATACACTTTCTTCTTATCCATCTGTTTTTTCCATTCTATCATAATCGGAGTTCTGAAGTAGTAGTATTTTATAAAACTTGTGCGCACATTCTCTGCCGTATTCCTTGCTATCGTTGGTTTACCGTCCACATCTGTCAGCATATAATTGGTTTGGAAATGGTTGTGAACAAACCCCGTTTGGAAAGCAAAGACTAAGCCGAGAGAGTTAGAAGGGTTGAGACCCACGCCTATTTGGAAGTGTGTAATTCCCCATTCCAACGATTTTACGTCTTTGCTATGCATAGCTTCTCCACCATTCAGCAGGTTTACACCAATGTAGAAATCGGGAATGTTACCATAAAAAGTGTGGTTATTTCTCTTTCGGATAGGCACGAACGGTGAAGAAATGAAGAAGCGTTCCACCTCCTGACCGTCTATATAGCTGGTCTCCTGGCTCTTGACAAGTGCGCTGCCGTCCTTGTTGAATACAGCCACATGGGTTGCAATACTGTCTGTACTCACCACAATTTGCTTGTTGTTGTAGTAGATTGTTGTGTCGTTTTCTTCTGTAGCCATTGCCGGAACAGCTACAACGAGCGTTAAGAAAAATAGCAAGTGTTTCATAATTCTATCTTTTTTGCGTTTATATTGCGATGATTGGTTGTCCCGTTTCAGTGCTTGGCGTAGCACAATTTCATTATATCGTCAGGACCGAGCGTACCTTCTATATAGATAACGGCACCACTATTGTTCGGTGAATTACTGAAAAGTATATACCTGTTAAGCCCCGAAGGCAATGGTGGAAGCATGTAATAGCCACTGGTAACCTTGCCGTTGTCTACTATTTCGCGTATTTTGCGTGCTTTTTTTCTATCAATATTCAGATATGGGGCTATACTTGCACCAATCTTTTTATAGGTCAATGCCTTGTAAACCTTTAGCTTGTAGCCCCTGAGAACAGCATCGTTGAGCACCACCATCTTGCAGTTCTTGGCTTTTCCGAAGCGTTCGAACACTATGCCTGTCTGCAAATCGCTCTGCGCTCGTGCCGGTAGCAGAGCAACAAACAGGCATAGCATAAAAGCTATTCTCATTGTTTTATTCTTCATTGGTAGTTCCTCCTATTTGTGAAAGTGCCTGAAAATCTTCGCCTTCGTTGGCAGAAACCATGTTGAGAGCCGCCTCTGCTTCGTGCTGAACCATGTTTTTGTTGGTGGTACATTCACCGTTTATAATGGCATAATCGCCTGTTTTAGTTACATTATGGCGCACAACGAACATGGTAATAACCACTGCTGCGACAGCCGAAACAGCTGCAACTATCCAGTTAGGCAGGCGCTTCTGTTTCTTCAATACGTCTGTTTCTGTCGATGAAACCGATTGTTTTGCAGTTTGTTTGCAACGTTCTTGCTGTTCCCAACGGAACAAAGCACAGAATGGTTTCAGCTCGTCGGGCACCAATAGTGGGTCTTGTACGAAGAAGTTTCGCAGTTGCTGTTCTTCTGCAACCGTTGTTTCGCCGTCCGTATATTTGCTTATTAGGCTGTCAATGTCGTCTATCTGCATTTTTTTATCCTCCCTGTTGTCAGTCTTATAAACTCCTTTTGAATGTGCCTTCGGGCTCTCGACAGGTTCTGTCGTAGTGCTTCCGGCTTGCAATTGCATATTTTTGCAATCTCTTCGTTCTCGTATCCGTCTATCTCTTTCAGCCGGAATACCTGCTGTTGCAGGGGCGGCAGATGGTCTACAATATGCTGTATCAGCTCCATGTCGTCCTTTCCGTCTGTCCATTCCTGTTCTGCTGCAAGCTCCTTGGGTCGATTGCTCTCTGCACATTCCATCTTTCTGTGTCGCCAATGGTCTATAGCTACACCCTTAATTATCTTTATAGCCAATGCCTCAAGGTTGGTATGCGTGTCCAATTTCTGTCGCATTGCCCACATACGGAGATAGGTTTCCTGCACGAAATCTTCGGCTTCGGCATCTCCTCCCTCCAGTGTTGCAGCCACTTTCAGCAGTCGGCTACGCAGGTTTATTGCTATTTGGCTAAATTCTTCTATTTCCATTGCTCTTCAAGAGGTAAACGAACGAATGGCTTTTTTGTGACATCGAGCTGTAAAAAAAATATTTATTGATGCTGGTTTCTGCTGTTTTCATTGGTAAAAAGAAGGGGCTAAAGTACAAATCACAAGTGTTTTCTGTTTGGTATAGAGTTGGTTTGATGCGTGCATAATGCCATTGTGTACAGAGTTTTAAAGGCATTATGCACCGCATTAGTCAGGTTGCGGGGACGATGAAAAAGTAGTATTTCTCGTTCAAACCCACTATTCCTCATCTTCGTACCACTTCTTTATATACAGATAATGGTCGGCAAACAAACGCGATTGTCCTGGTACTGCAGCCTTAATGCGTCGTGCCGGAATACCGCCCCATATCTCGTTAGGAGGGATTATCGTACCTTGCAGCACCACTGCGCCGGCTGCCACCACCGAGTTTTCGCCCACTTCGGCATTGTCAAGCACCGTGGCGTTCATGCCGATGAGGGCATTTCGGTGGATAGTAGCACCGTGCACAACAGCCGAATGGCCAATGCTGGCACCATCTTCAATAACTACGGGCTTCCCTTCGGTCTGGTGAATGCATGCCAAATCCTGCACGTTCACCTCGTTTCCCATCACGATGGCGTCTACGTCGGCACGTATCACTGCACCGAACCATACCGAGCAGTCGTTGCCCATCGTTATATTACCTGCCAAAGTGGCATTTTCGGCGAAGTAGCAACGCTCTCCCCACTGTGGACTTTTTCCTCTTGCTGCTTTTATCAGAGCCATTTTTCTTAATCTTTATAATTGTTGTCTTTCGCTGGAATCCTTGTTCTGTTTTACAAAACCCATTGTTTTATCTTGCAAAACCCATTGTTTTGCGTTGTAAAACCCATTGTTTTACTTTGTAAAAGCCCCTGTTTTGTTCCGTTGAAACCGTTGCTTTTGTACACTAAAAGGCGTTCAGTTCTTCCCAAATGCGCTGTACGGGCAGTCCCATTACGTTGAAATAGCTGCCCTCGAGTGCCGTTACACCGATGTAGCCAATCCACTCTTGAATGCCGTATGCGCCTGCCTTGTCTAATGGACGATAGGTTTCTATGTAGTAATCTATCTCTTCTTCCTTCAGATTTTTGAAGGTTACATCGGTAGAAACCGAGAAACAACGCTGCTTTTCCGTCGCCGTAAGGCACACGGCAGTAACCACTTGGTGCTTCCGTCCGCTTATCTTGCGCAGCATTTGCTTTGCTTCGGCATCGTCGTGGGGCTTCCCCAATATTTCGTTTTCCACGATTACCACCGTGTCTGCCGTAATAACGAGTTCGTTTTCCGCAATGGTGTCCTTGTAGGCATCAGCCTTTTCGCGGCTGATATAGCCGGCAACGTCTGCAGGCGCGGTCGTTTCGGGATATGTTTCGGCTATGTCGGGCTGCACGCGCACGTCGAATGCTATGTCGAGACCGCGCAACAGCTCCCTTCTTCTGGGCGAATTACTCGCCAATATAATGTGATAATCCTTGTAACTCATATCTTCTTTATTTCTCGTTTCGTATCAATTGCAACGTCGTTTCCAATGCTTTGTCGGCAGAAACCGCAATGTCGGGTATCGTGCCGTGTATGTCTGTCTCGTCAGCGCCATATTGCCAGAACCGCTTATACGACATATAGCAATACAATTGCGATATGGGCAGACGGTATTCGAGCACATCTCCGAAGCAAACATTCATGCCGCCGGTTTCCTCGCCAACGACTTTGCCCATATTGAAGTATTTGAATGTCCACGAAAAAGAAGCGGCTGAAGAGAACGTGTAGTTGCTTGTTAACAGCCAAACCTTGCCGTTGTAGCAGCGAGTCTTGTCGTTCAGCGGAATGTTCAGGCTGTCTTCGTTTTCCAAGTACAGACCCGTAGGCGCAAGAAACTCATTTCCGTAAGCGTTTTTTAACAGGCGTTGCGTTGTTGGAGTTATACGCATAAAGGCTTTTCCGAACTGTTGGAAGGGCACTTTGCTTATGCGTTCGAATATCAAATCGCCTACACGAGAATCGCCACCGCCATTTTTGCGCACGTCTATGATAAGGTTCTGCACCTTCTTGGCATTTATTTCGGTTATCATCGAGTCCAGAAAGGCAGCCATTCCTGCACTGTCTGTGCAGTCGTTGAACGACATCAGTGCCACCCGATCACCCTCCAAGAGTTGGTATTCGAAATGTTTCGGTGCCTGTTTCTTTACCTCAGGTGTTTTCCCTGCAGCCTTTTCGGCTTTCTTTTTCTCGGCTCTTATCTCGTCGAAGGTTGCCCCTTTCAGCGTTGTTTCCTTTATTTTGTCTTTCCATAAATACTTGATGGCATATTTATCGGCAGAATAACAGAGTTGGAAAAGAGTATTAAAGTAATTCTTTAGTATCATTAAACGAAAGAAACGGCGTTCTCCCGACACGTATTGGAGCAGGTTTGCAACGATGTCGGAACTTGAAACACCGTTTATTTCGGTAATTTCTGCCCCCTTAGGAATGCCAAATATCGAGTAGCAAGCAGTTATTTTGCCACTCTGGTTGTCCACATCTACCTGTACAGGAAGGCGCAAAACGGTCTTTGTAAGTATGTCGTTGTAAGGTGGAACCACGTGTGTGTGTCCGTCGCCGAGCAGTGCTAACAGTGGCGCAACATATTTATATAAGGTGGCACGCGTAAGAGTGTCGGGCATTTCCTGCTCTATTGCGTTCACACGGCTCATGAACTCGCCCTGATTGCACACCGCATACATGTTCGGATGTACTTCACTGACGGTATAAACCAAGGCATTGAGATCGTAAATAGCTTGTTCTTTGGTCATTCTTCCGTCGGGAGCGAGGCGCAAACTGTCGGGAATGGGCGAATCGTAAGGTGTCATATTCACCATTTGCGCATAGGTCTGGCGGGCATACATGCACATTACGATGGGCAAAAGCACCAATAGCGTTTTCTCAAAATTGTTTTTCAACGCTGTTTTCATATACATATTATCGTTTTAAAGGTCTGCAATTCTTGCCGAAAAACTTCGGTGTGCCTTTGTAAGAAGTCCACCAAGGCACTCTTACCACCCAAAGGCTTTGGCACTTTTCAGCCATTTTCCCTGTGCGCGCAACACCTGTTCGATAACGTCGCGTGCCACTCCCATGCCGCCATCGTAGTCGCTTATGTAGGTGGAAATGGCTTTAATGTCGGCACAAGCGTCTTTGGGGCAGCACGGACAGCCCGCTCTTTGCATGATTTCGTAGTCGGGAATGTCGTCGCCAACATAGATAACGTCTTCTGCTTGCAGGTTGTTCGTCTTCAGATAAGCGTCCCATGTGTTCAGCTTTACAGCACAATTAAGAAACACATCGTGCACTCCGAGGCTGGCATACCGCTTCCGTATCTCCTCGTTGCGCCCCCCTGTCATAATCGCAACCTTGATTCCAAGCTTCACAGCCAGCTGAATGGCATAGCCGTCCTTAATGTTCAGCGTTCTTACGGGGTAGCCCTCGCTGTCCATGGCAACCGTGCTTGACGACAGAACACCGTCCACATCGAATACGATAGCTTTTATTTTATTTAACTCGTAGTCTATCATTGTATTACAACAGATAATTAAATACTTTCTATATACTTATTTCTTACTTCTTTCGTGAATGCTCTGCGCCATCAGTTGGTAGAGCTGTTGCGCCCTTGGATTGTCGTTCATAAGCTGCATTTGTGCCGCGATAATGTTTTCATCGTAGCGAATGGCAGGTCCTGTCTGTGCCTCGTGGGGCAACAGTTCGTGCACTTTTTTAGCCGTTTCATCGGTCAATGGCAACATTATATCGAAAGGAAGACCCACCTTTTGCAGCACTTCGGCTGCCATATCGTAACAGAAATTGGTATAATTGCATGCCCATACGGCAGCCAAATGCAGGTAACGGCGGTCGGAAGAGCACAGTTCGCGAACGTTGTTGCTGACGGATTGCGCCACTTCGGTGATGCTTTGAATTGTCGCAGGACTATCCGCTTCTATGAAAACCGGAATGTTTCGGAAGTCCACAATGCGTGTCTTGGAGAACGTCTGCATGGGATAGAGCACGCCAAAACGCCTTGCCCGACCATGAAAAACGTCAATCGGCACTGACCCTGCGGTATGAACAAACAGCTTCTCGGTTCGATTGGGACACAATCTGCCTATAACTGCATCGAGCACACTGTCTCTCACCGCTATGATATAGAGGTCGGCATCGTTCGTTATCGTGTCCAAGCTGTCTGTCGGCGCGGCATTCAGCTTCTCAGCCAATAGGTTTGCTGCCGTCATTGTGTGGCTGTAAACCTGCACAATGTCGTTTCGTGCGTTGCAAAGGGCATGCCCCAGAACGGTGGCAAGATTGCCTGCACCTATCAATGCTATCTTCATAATAGGCACAAAATTAATAAATTTGAAGAGAAAAACAATACTTTCTTCTCTTTTTTACAAAACATTCGTTACATTTGCAAATAGTGTTTGCACACCCATCTGTGCACATTCGGTAGCACTTTGTTCGCAATATGGAAGTTAAAACCAGTATCATAACACGCAGTAAAGACCTGCCCGAGCTTTGCAAAGGCACTTTTTTCCACAGTCGCGACCTGTTCTGCATGTTGGAACAGACCCCTCGACTGAAGCCGTGCATGGTGGTGGCAACTGACGAAAACGGCGAAACCATCGGGCAAATCCTTGCTCAAATTCGTGTGAAACGACGCATTCTTGGCATTAATTTCACCCGAAGAGCACGTGTTTACAGCGAAGGTTGCTACCAAGACGGCATCGACAACACAGAGAAAGGCAAACTTTTCGATGCCATGATAGATGCGCTTGTGCACCATTTGTTGCGCCATCGGTGTTACCACATAGAGCTTAGCGACATCTCAAAGAAGATGTTTGGCTACCGAACACTGCGCAAACATGGTTTCGTACCCATTCCGTGGATTCAGGTTCACCACTCCTTGCACAGCCGTGCACCCGAAGAACGGGCATCGGAAAAGGTGCTCCAGCGTGTAAAGAGAGCCTTGGAAAACGGTTTTGAGACACGTAGCGCCATGGATAAAGCTGAAATTCACCAACTCTATCGCCTCATTAAGCGATACTATATACTGCGCAAACAGCGCTACATACCCCACGAAGAACTGTTCCAACAGATTGGAAACAGTGCCTTCGGACATGTTTATGTTACGCTATACAAGGGCAGAATGGTGGGCGGAAGCGTGGTTGTGGACTCTGGAAGAGACTCCATGCTGTGGTTCGATGCGGCAATGGAGAAACGTTACATACTCTATCACCCCCACACCCTTACCGTCTGGTATGCCATCAAGGAGGCGCACAGACGCAAGCAAGACCATATCCACATTCTTAATCTCGGACTTCCGTTCTCGCGCAGCAAGTATCGCGACTTCATTCTAAGCTTCGGCGGAAAGCCCGTAAGTGCCTATCGTTGGTTCCGTTTCTCCAATTCCCTCATGCGCCGCTTTATGTTTTGGTATTACCAAATATAGCAATGAACTGTCAGAGAAAGAGATATGATACAATGACGCTGCCGTTTTCGTGCAGTACAAATATACAAAGACAAAAACAAAATAAATAGAAAATGAAAGCAATTGGTATTATTCCTGCCCGCTATGCATCGTCTCGTTTCCCGGGCAAACCGCTTGCAGTGTTAGGCGGAAAGTATGTTATACAACGCGTTATGGAGCAAGTCAGCACCGTTCTCAACGATGTTTATATTGCCACAGACGACAAACGAATTTACAATACAGTAACTTCGTTGGGCGCAAAAGCCATCATGACGAATTCCGACCACCAGAGTGGCACCGACCGCGTGGCTGAAGCGTTGGAAGAAATAGGCGGAAACTTCGATGTGGTGGTAAACATTCAGGGCGACGAACCCTTTATACAGAAAAGTCAGATAGAGACCGTCATGGCTTGTTTCAATGATGTTGGCACACAGATAGCAACTCTTGGAAAGCCGTTTGCCACCATTGAAGAGGCAAAAAACCCCAATTCACCGAAGATTATTCTTGATAATCGCAACTATGCCATGTACTTTACACGTGCCCTTGCACCCTATATCCGAGGTAAGGAGGAAAGCGAATGGCTAAGTGCTTATCCTTTTCTTAAACACATCGGGCTATATGCTTATCGGACAGATGTTTTAGACAAGATAACAAAGTTGCCACAATCATCGCTCGAACTCGCCGAAGGTTTGGAACAGCTGCGCTGGTTGCAGAATGGATTTAAGATAAAAGTAGGACTTACTGACGTGGAAACCGTGGGCATAGACACTCCCGAAGATTTGGAACGCGCGGAGCTTTTCCTTGCCGAACAAAATAAAAACGAGGAGTAAGACGGAGCTTTTCGTCGTGCAAAAGAGCCTGTTTTGCATGCCAAAACAGGCTCTTTTGCAAGGTAAAACAGGCTCTTTTGAAAATCAGCAACCACACATTGGGGTTTTTAATCATTGCAGAACACTCTGTGTTACGACTCCATATGATGGATATCTGTCTGTCTGCTTGTGCATATCAGCAGGCATGTTGAAAGTAGATGGCAGCCAATTCATTGCATCATCGTGTCCATACTGTGGACAATTGGCAACGATGAAACGGTACAACATAGATATTAGGCATGCAATAAAGCAGGCTCAACGGTGTTTTGCTACACGCTGCCGGGACACGACGACGCTTTATGAATATGTGCAAGCCCTACAATTCTACTACCGTTATGCCGGCTCCTCCGAACTGAACGTGCTCGTCCCGGGTGTTCTTGACGTTCGGAATGGCATTCAGATACTGCCTTATCATGGTGCGCAGAATGCCGTTCCCCTTTCCATGAAGTATGCGCACTTGGCTCACGCCAACAAGAATGGCGTCGTCAATGAAGTGTTGCACTTGGTTTAAAGCCTCGTCGGTGCGCATTCCCCGCACGTCTATTTCTTGTTTGAACTGGTTGCGATGCTCGTCTATCGTCTCCCGGGTCTGTCGGCTATAGCTGTATGCTGCAAACTGTTTCTGACTTTCTTTCAGCGTGTTTTCATCTACACGTTCAAGCCGCGACAGCGCCATCTTGGTGCGCATTCCGCCAAATATCACCACAGCTTGCTTGTTATCGGTTGTCTCAACCGTCCCAATCGATGTCAATCCCTTGATGCGAACGGTGTCATTTACGCCAATTGGTCGGGCGGCAGCCCGCTTTTCGGCAGCCGCCCTCAGTCCTTCGGCAGCATTCTGCTTGCGTTCTTCCTTCTCATGCAGGTGGCGTTCGTGTCGTTCTTTCCTGTTCTTTATCTTTTCTATGCGTGCCTGCAGCTCCTCGTCGGTCATCAAACCACCTTCGCGCATAGCTTGCTTGTTGTTTGCTTTCGGTGTCTTTGCGTTGTATTTTCCACCTGAAGATGTTGTAGAACCGCCGAGCATAGATTGCTCGTAGGCAGCAAGTTCCTGTCGAATACGTTTCGTTGCTTCTTTCTCCGCCTGCTGTTGGCGTATCTCTCTAATGGTGTTTTCAACGCGCTTGTTGCTTTCTCGGATTATCTCCTCCGCCTCTTCTTTCGCCTTCTTTATAATTTCCTTACGACTTTGGCGCAGCTCTTCCAGTTCCTTTTCGTATTTGGCAATGGTTCGTTCCAGTTCCCTTTCGTGGCTGTGCACGGTCTGTCGCTTTGCTTCCCAATAGCGTTTATCTCGAACAATATCCTGTAAATACTTGTCGCTCTGTATGTAATCCGAGCCAACAATGGCAGAAGCATCGCTGATAACTTCTTCGGGAATACCCGTTTTGCGCGCTATTTCTATGGCAAACGAGCTGCCCGGACGACCGATAGCCAACTGAAAGAGCGGTCGCATTTCGTGTCTGTCGTACAACATAGCCCCGTTCACCACTCCTTTGTGGTCTTCTGCGAAGTGCTTAAGGTTCTGATAGTGGGTCGTTATCACCGCCCACGCCTGCTTTTTCCAGAACTGTTTCAGCACAGCTTCGGCGATTGCACCGCCTATCTGCGGCTCCGTGCCCGTTCCGAACTCGTCTATCAAGATGAGCGTGTGACTGTTTGCCTGCCTCATCATGGCTTTCATGTTCATCAAATGAGATGAATATGTACTTAAATCGTTCTCTATACTCTGCTCATCACCAATGTCTATCATGAGGTTCTGGAATGTTCCTGCGGTGGAACGCTCGCTCACTGGGATTGAAAGACCACACTGAAGCATATACTGAAGCAGTCCGACGGTTTTCAGACAGACTGACTTTCCGCCGGCATTTGGCCCGGAAATAATAAGCAAATGTTTTTCTTTTGTAAGCTGAATGTCGAGCGGAACGACTGCCAAAGGGGCATCGCTGTTTTCTGCCGTGCGCTGTTTCTTAGCCAACGAAAGCTGCAACAGCGGGTGAATGGCACGAATAAAGTCGATGTACGGCTCTGTTCCGACTTCCGGTTCAATGGCTTTGAACATACGAGCCAGCTCTGCTTTCGCCCTGATAAAGTCGATAAGGGCAAGGAAATGATAGGAATCGAGGATTTCGCGGACGTGCGGACGCACCTGTTTGGCAAACTCTCGGAGTATGCGGATAATCTCTTTGCGTTCCTCATTCTCCAATTCGCGTATCTTGTTGTTGGCTTCCACCACCTCGGCAGGCTCTATGAAGACCGTCCTTCCCGTTGCACTCTCGTCGTGTACAATGCCCGAAATCTTGCGTTTCATGCCCGGAGCCACTGGAATAACCAAGCGTCCGTCGCGCATGGTCGGTGTTACGTCGCGGTCTACCACGCCCTCGCTCTGTGCCGAATGCAGGATATGGGTCAGCGTGCGCGATATGCTGCTCTCCACACGAGCCAGTTCTCGGCGGATTTGGAGCAGGTCTGGCGATGCAGAATCGCGCATTTTGCCGAATTTATCGATGATTTGGCTGATGCGTTGCACCAAGACTGGGAACGTTGCCACGCCATCGGAAAGCGCATAAAGGGTAGGGTAGGTGCGTTGTATTTCTCCATTTGGCAACGCTTCGCCCGCACTTAGAAACTTAACAACCGCAATGATGGTCTCCAAAGACCGCTTCAAATCGAAGAGTTCGTCCTCTTCCATGTGCGTGCCTTCAAGGCGAATGCGAGCCACGCTTGCCCGGACATCGAACACGTTGTCGAGTGGAAAGGGTTCTAAACCGTCCTGAATGCGGCGAAACTCGCGCACTTCGGTCAGCCAACAGTTAATCTGTGTCGTGTCGGAAGAGAACTCCATGCAGTCTACCTGCTCGCGTCCGAGCGTGGAAAGACAGCGTTCGTGCAGTAGCGAACGAATTTCGTTGAAACCTATTTTCTGTTCAAAATTGTTGGGATATATCATCTTTGCTTGTAAAATGGTTGTTAAAGTGCACCTTTCGTCGGTGTTTTTTGAGAAGCAAAGTTACTATTTTTCTTTTTAAAACATAGCTACGTTCGTTTATTTATTGTGGATTTTGTATCTTTGTAGACAAAAAAGCAGATGGCAATCAATATTATTCTATTAATCTTTAGTGGTGCCTTTGGTGCTGTCATAAGCCCTTTTGTCATGCGCATGGTGTCGCATTTCGTAACCCAGCCAACGCCTCGTGTAGTGTTTTTCGTTAATATATTAAGCTGCTTTATCGTTGGCTTTGCTTCCATTTTCCATTATAGTCAGTCGCTTAATCCCCATACACGGTTAATGTTGGTGATTGGTCTGTGTGCCGGTTTCATAGTCTGTTCAACCTTTTCGCACGGAAATGCGACACTTTGGAAGGGAGGAGCACCTACAGCAACACTCCTTTATCTTCTTGGAAGCATCGTTTTAGGTTCGCTTGCAGTATTGATGGGACAACTGACAGCTACCTTTTTCAACAAATTATAAGCAGCAAATACTGTTTGGAAATGGTTCTTTTAAGCCTTCTTCTGCGTTGTAATTGACACCACAAAGATACAACTTTCTAAACAAATCACAACGAACGAGACTGCCTGTTATCATACTTGCTATTTATATTGCAAATATGACACCTTAATAAATTGAAGTGAGTATTAAGACACGACAAATTGTCTCCTGCTGCTATGATATGGGTAGGAGGCGATGTCTAAAAGCTATGACTTATTTGTCTAACTCGTATTTCCCTTCAATCATCTGACCAACTCGGTTGCCTAAAATGTCTTCGGAAGTATAGAACTCAATAAAAGTCTTCTTATTTAGGTCTACCACCTGACTAGATGTAACACCATAGTCTCCTATCCAGCTAATAAAGAACTTTCCATTGTCTATCTTTTTCATTTTCATTGCTTTAGTTTGTTCGTCAATGCTATCGTTTTCGTCTATAGATTTCCAATGAATGGTGCTATCGTTTAGATACTTCACATTGGCTACCATGCCCGGATAGGTTAGGGTAGCTTTCTTTCCTGTCAACGATATATCTTTGTTGTTGTCCTTACAATGGCAAGCCGATAATACAAGAGCTATAACAGTTCCTGCTAAAACTAATTTCTTCATACTTCTTTACCTCTTTTCATTCAATTATACTTTACTTTATTCGGTGCAAAACCACAAATCTCAAAACCGACTTGTTTTGATGGTTTCTTCTGTTATTAAAACTCTATCAGATGCTTTATATATTGTGGATCTGTGTAATTTCTAAAACCAGTGTCCGATTGATTCATTGTTTCTATCTGCGCCATATCGTCATTTGTTAGCGAAAAGTCGAAGACATCGAAGTTCTGTTTCATACGTTCTATATGGCTACTCTTTGGTATGGCAACTATGCCGCGCTGAATTAGCCAGCGGAGAGCCACCTGTGCTGCCGATTTGCCATACTTCTGTCCGATGCTTGCAAGCAGTTCGCTCTTCACAATACCATCGGCACCTTGTCCGCCCAGTGGACCCCATGCCATTGTTTTTGTTCCTGTTTCTGCCAAGAATGGCTGAATGTCCTTTTGTTGTGCCAACGTGTTGCACTGCAATTGGTTTACCATTGGTTTTGTGTCGGCAAAGTTTACGAAGTCGAAGAAGCGTCCTGCCTGAAAGTTAGATACGCCAATGGCACGTGTCTTACCATCTTTATATGCTTTCTCCATTGCGCGCCACGTGCCAAACACATCGCCGTAAGGCTGATGAATAAGCAACAAGTCTACGTAGTCGGTTTGCAGTTTGCGCAAACTTTCGTCTATGCTTTCCGCTGCTCGTTCTTCTCCCGAATTGGTAATCCATACCTTGGTTACAATAAAAAGTTCGTTCCTCGCAATGCCACTCTTGCGCCATGCACTGCCCACACCCTCTTCGTTGCGATATACTTGTGCTGTGTCTATCAGTCTGTAGCCCACAGAAAGCGCATCGCTTACACACCGTTCGCACTCGTCTGCCGGTACTCTGAACACGCCATATCCTAATAATGGCATCTCTACACCATTTGTTAATTTAGTATATTCCATAACTTTTATTTTTATGTTGCACCACAAAGTTACGAAATTTCAATGAAATATGCTTCAGATGGTCGGTATTTTATTTAACCCCAATCAGTCATTAAAACCATAATGGTTCATTATTGGTTTAAATGCGATGGAAATATTCAAAACGTATTTGCTTTTATATGTGCAGTGGAATGAAATAGAATAATGCAAGAGAAGTCCGAAGTTGAATTTATAGAATATGAGCCGCAACATAAGTTGGCGACCATTCCAGATGGTGCAGAAACAGATGCGTTGGAGATTGACGAACTGAAAAAAGCCATGAAAGAACTTCCCAAACTTAACAATAGTTACAATTTTTCTTTTAAAAACCGATGCGAGTTTGTCTATTAATTGCATTTTTCGTATTTTTGCACATAAAAAACAGATGTTCAAAAACATGATGCTTGTGGGCTTCGGCAGCTTTTTCGGTGGTGTAGTTCGCTATCTTGTAACACGCATGTTGTCGGCTATGGTGGTTTCCTCCTATCCTTTTGGCACGTTTGCCGTGAATGTTCTGGGTTGCTTCATCATTGGTTTTGTCTCGGCTTTGCCCGTTGGCAGCTCGCTCAGTCCTAACACTCGCCTGCTGCTGACAACAGGATTATGTGGCGGTTTTACCACTTTCTCAACCTTTATGAACGAGAATGCCACGCTTTTGAAAGACGGAATGCCCACCACGGCGTTACTTTATACTTTTGCCAGCTTTCTTGTTGGCTTCCTTGCAGTAGTTGGAGGACAGCAAGCAGCACGCATCTTTTAGCATGCCTTAGTTTTTAAAAGAACGCTTAGGAGTATAGGAATTATAGGGAACATCGTTTTTTTAGAATCCTTAGAAACTTTAGAAACAATATATGGAAATCGTCCTGATTTTATAAAGATAATTCGGAAGGAAAACGATAATTTCGATTTGACGTTGCGAAAGCGTAGGTTTTGCAACGCAAAAGAGCCGCTTTTACCTTGCAAAAGCGGCTCTTTTGGAACATAAAACAATAGGTTTTACAATGTGTTGATAATAAGGTTGTCATGCGACAGATACGCTTGCGGAAAATATTTACATCTTTATGAAGCTCTTCTTCGGCTTTAGAACCTGAACTCGAAGGTAAGAATCAGTTCGCGCGGACGCAGTTCGTAGCTGTTTGTAAAGATGCCCACGCCACTGTATGATGTTTCTATGTAGTTGCGTTTGTTGAACAAGTTGGCAAGCGTAGCAAGCACAAGGAAGTTCTTTTGTCGCCAAGTTACTTTCGCATCGGCAAGGAACGTGTTGAGCGTTGCGCCCTCCAACTGGTTGTGATAGTAGATGCCAGACAGCGAAAGGTCTACTTTCCGAATGGTGGAGGTAAGCGTCAGGCTCTGTTTCCAATTGAAACGCGACGACATAGACGCATTGTCGGACGTTGATTTGCTGAGGTCGAAATCGCCACTGTAGGTTACAAATGCCCACGAAGGCGAATAAGTGAGCGATGGCGAAAACGTTAAGGAACGGTATTGGTAGCCCACCACCTTGCCCGCAGTGTATTGTTCGCCGTCGCTGTAAGCCGCCGAGATGCCGCACGATGTCTTGAAATGTTGCTTGTAGAAGCCCTTTGAGACCCAGAAACGTCCCGTTACGCTGGTGTTTTTGGTGTTGTGTTGGGCATACGTCATAAGGTAGTTGCCGTTCTGAATTTGCATATCCACCACCGAATTGCTCCACGTGCGGTTGGCATTCAGCGAGAAATTGGAAAAGAATTCCCTTGCCACGCGTTTGTAATTGTGGGTCAGATTGAAGTTTAGCGAGTGGGTACGTGGCATAAACGTGGGCGAAGTCTTCCATGTGCGGTAGTTGGTTCGGTAGCTGTCGAGGGCGAAATCGGACAGTCCGCGCAGCGATTGACCGTAGTAAAACAATGCGTTTGTTTCGGTACGACTGCTCTTTTTATAGTTTGCATACAGCGAGGGCGACATATAGAAGTACCATTTGCGTTGCTGGGTAAGATACTTCAAGTTCAGTTCTTGCCGTACCGTCGCGTGCCATTTTCCCTTTTCATAGTTGAGCGAAGGCGACGAATGGAAAGTTATCTGTGTGTGCCCGTTGCGCACATTCAGGTGTTGAAAGTCTACATCGAAGTTGTAATGCTGCGTAAAACCGTTCTCCGTGGTCCGCCAACTCACCTCGTTGTTGTTGTGCCAAAGGTTCGATTGAATGTTCTCGCGGTCGGTATTGATGTATAAATCGTTGCGTGTGTGGTGATAATCCACTATGGATTGCAGCGAAAGTGTGCCTCGCTTACAATTTTGCGTGGTGGTAATGTAGCCTTTCACATTCACTTCGGGCGTGCGAACCCGCTGCGAAAGCTTGGCGTGCCCTGTGCTTTCGAGTCCCGACAAGGCATCGTCCTGCTCGGCATTCACACTGAAACGCATCGAACCATAGTGCTTTTCGGTGTTTATTTTCTTGTCTATGCTGAAATTGAAGACGTCTTCTTTCAGTATCATGCGATGCTTTTCGGTAGTAGTTGTAGGTGTTTCGGCAAAGTAGTAGGTAGAGCTGTTGGCTGTGTTCTGGCGGAGAACGTTGCGGAAATAGTCGGCTGTTATGCGCATCTCGTTGTTATTTTTCGTTTTCAGCAGGCGGTTTATGCTGTAACTTTGCGACGTATTGAAGCGCAAACGGTCAGCATCTATTGGAGCTTTGAGCGTGGGAACAGAGTACCACGACGAGAGGTTTGCAGGCTGTGGTGCCATATAATCGGAAACAAAAGCAAAGCCCGACTGAGCCACATCTCTGCCCCGACGGTCGTATATCGCATCGTACATAATCTGCTTACGCTTTCCTATCTGCAGCATATTGGCAGAACCGGCAACGTGCGACGGCTTTCCCACGGCAAGATAGGGACGCAACGTTACCGAAAGACGGTCGCGGGCGTTGTCCTTCAGCTTAACGTTCATTGCCACATTGTCGGTGAAAACCTTTCCTTTCAGTGCCTTAATGGGCTGGTCGTGCTCTATTACTTCCGCCTTTTTCACGTCCTTTGCCTTTATGTTTTCGGTGAGTTTGTTGTACCGTCCGTCGCTAAGGTCGAGCCCTTCCACCGTAAAGCGACTGATATCCTTTCCGTTTACGCTTATCTTTCCATCGCTTCCGACGTTCACGCCCGGCAGTTTTGCCAGTACATCTTTCAGTGAATTGTCTCTTTCTGATGCGAAACGAGTAAGGTCGAACGTAATCGTGTCCTTGCCACCGGTTATCGGGCCTGCCATCACCGTAACCTCTTGCATTTCAAAAACCTTCTGTACCATTGCTATGCAGTTGCCCGTTGGGGTGGCAATGGCTATGCGCTTCTTCTCGTATTCCAATGCTGTGGCTTGCAACTGCAGTTCTTTCAGGTTGGCAGTGCTGTGTGTAAAGCTGAATTCTCCCTTATCGTTGGCACGCGAAAAGGTAACTACCTTGCCGCCTTTCAGCAACATTACATTGGCTTTTGCTATGGGTTTGTGGGTTAAAGAGTCTACGACAACGCCCGAAATGCGGTCTTGTGCCGATGCAAAAAGGACGAAAAGAAGACACAAGAAAAGCGCAGACACCCTCTTCCAGCCCATTCTTGACGAGTGGAAGAAAGTGCTTTTAGCGTTTATTGTCAATGTTTTCTTCATAAAAAGGGTATTATCGGTGCTTTGCTGGAGCAGGTCATGCATGCCTGCAAGTATGGTTTGTTACAGTTCAAGTGGGTTACTGGGCTGCGGTTTTGCCAATGCCTTCATCATCTCAGCCTTCATTTCTTCGGGCACTTCTATCTTTATTCCCTGCGTTGCCAGTATGTCTTCGGGTACAGCCTTGCGCTGATAGTCTACAAATTCCTTCATTGTTGAAGCAGCATACTTGTCAAAATCGGAGTTGTAAGTAATGTTTTCGCCTTCCTTTGCCTGTTTCATACCCACGCAATCGAAAATGTATTGTTGCTTGGCATCGTAGGCACGAAGTATCAATCCGGGCAATCCGCACAGCTTCCAAGGTCCGTTGTCCAATGGAATATCGGTTGTGAACCAAGCTGTCCACGTGCGTCCTTTAAACTTACAGCGTGCCATCTGGCAGGCGTAGTTGAGAATTTGCTTTGTGCTATCGGCTATAATGTCCCACTTTGGTTGCTCTAAAGACTCGGTGATGCGGAATTTTTCGCCAAGCACCTCGTCCAAATAGGTAGACTTTCCTGCAGGGTAGCCACGATAGAAGTCCATCAAGAGGTTGCCACGCGCAGGACTTGAGGTTTCTATCTGAATATTGTTTCCATCGAGAGACTTCCGCAAATTCTCTATATAAGCGCGGTAGGTGGCACTGTAAAAGTAGCTTACCTTCTCGCCAACTTCGAGCTGCATGTTTTCGTTTTCATAGTTATAACGACCTGCAGGGTCGAGTTTTGTGGTGTCGCGTACGCTCTTAGTCCGATAGGTAATGGTGTACTTGAGTTTGTCGATAACTTTGTTTTCGTCCTTTTTGTTGGGTTTTGCACTTACGGTGAGCACTGCAAGGGCGAGTGCTGCCGTTGTTAAAATAATACGTTTCATAATCTTTCTATTGGGTTTTGTGGTTGTCTTTTCTGCATTTGCTTGCGCATCGCCTCTTGCTGTGCTTCGGTTAGCTTGCCATTAACACTGCCGCTTACCACGCGGAATGTTACTCCTTTGCCGCCTCTGTTGATGGCATCGAAAGGCGTGGTGCTGGCTTTCAGCTGCTGCAAACTGCGCATAGAGGTTTCCTCGTAGCTGTTAAAGCGGTCATCGAACACTATGTTGCGTGTGCCGTCGGTCTGCTTCAATCCAATGCAATCGAAGATATAATGGCGTGATTTGTCGTATGCACGGAGCACAAGTCCCGGTAATCCGTCCAATTTCCACGGTCCGTTGTCGATGGGAATGTCGGTTGTGAACCATGCAAGCCACTGTCTGCCTTTGTAATTGCAGCGTGCCATCTGGCAGTCGTAGCCGAGAATGCGGGCTGTACTGTCGGGTATCAGCTCCCACTGGGGCTGCTCTATAGGTTCTACCACGCGAAATCCATCACGGAAAACATGGTCTACGTAGGTTGTTTTGCCTGTTGGAAAGTTCTTGAATAGCTTCCAATAGATGTGTCCACTGTGGGTTGAAGGCGGAGAAAAGTTGCCTTTGTTCATCATTTCGATGCGTTGTTGTTCGTAGAGAGCATTGGAATAGCTATAAAAGAAGCTCACTTGCTCGCCCACATCGAGGCGCATATCCTCCTCGTTGTAGATGAAATTGCCGAGCGAATCGACCTTTGTGGTGTCGATGATGCTCTTCGTATGGTAGGTAATTTCGTACTTTACCTTGTCTATTTTCCCTCCTTCTTTCGGCTTTGCATAAGTAGAAAGTGTGGCAGAAAGGCAGACGAAAGTAGTTAAAAGCATTCTCTGTATCATATCTTTATTGTATTATGTTCCTGCCGTTGCGCCTACATTCCTTCGAAATAGCTTTGCAATTCCTTGGCTGCAGCTTCGTCGGCGTTGGTTAAATCCTTCAAGATGACCCCCTTTTCCATTAATATAATGCGGTTGCAAATTTCGGAAATGAAGTTCAGATTGTGGCTCGAAATTAGCACGGTGGTGCCGTGTTGCTGGTTTACCTCGTGGATAATGCGTGCTATGTTTATCTGCGACGATGGGTCGAGATAGTTGAAAGGCTCGTCGAGAATGAGTATTTTGGGGTTCACTATCATGGCTCCGATGATGCCGATTTTCTGTCGGTTGCCCTCGGAAAAGTCGCGAATGAGCTTTCCGGTGCCCATAATCTCGTTGCGCATCAGCGATTCGAAGCCCTGCAGACGTTCTGCGAGTGTTGCGCTGTCGATGCCGTAGACGCCTGCAATGAAGTCGAAGAACTCTTCTGGTGTATAGTAATCAATGAGAAAGCCCTTGTCTACAAACGAACCAGTGTATTTCTTCCACTCGAAACACTCGTTTACAGGGCTGCCATTCGATAGTACTCGCCCCTCGTTGGCACGGATAAGGTCGAGTATAAGGCGCATCAGTGTGGTCTTCCCCGCACCATTATTGCCCACAAGTCCTACGAGCTCGCCATTGTGCAGCGTCAGTTCAGGTATGTTTATCACGGTGTTCTGTCCGTAAATCTTCTTTAAATTCTCTATCTTTATTTCCATATTCGGCTGTTATTATCTTATTTTTTTGCTTTCTTGAATAAAAGTTTCGTTCAGCCGTTACTTGTTTCTGTAACGTTCAAAGTGGCGATAGCGATTTGCCTCGTAGCGGCGTGCTATCCACGCAATGGCAGGTTTGTGCAACACGATGCCTGTCAGACCGAGGACACTGAGCACGATTCCGTACACCATTGGCGGAAGAAACGACACCATGAGCATCGGTCCTATCATCACGGTGAAGGCGATTGCAAAGCTCGAAGCACTGAAATCGGTGCCTTGCGTATTCATAAAGCCCGAGGCAAAGATGTCCATTGCCTTGGTGCGGAAGCAGTAAGTGAGTATAAACACATTGGCAAAGCCCAGCGCAAAGAGCAGGCTCCCCACCAGAACGAATAGGCTGGTACCATACAAGAAATAAGTGGGCAGCAGCAACAAGAAGCTGCCTATGGTAAGCGGAATGGCTGTATAGTACTTCCGGAACAGCAGGTGCGCAATGCTTACGGGGCGCGTCCACAGTCCGTCGAAGTAGTTTCCTTCCAATGCAAACGTAAGTTGCAGCACCATTACCGACGGTGCGATAATGGCAAGAGGCAGCAGTAAGTTGCTGCCGGAAGCGTCTCCGTCGTCCGGTCCCATAGAGGCAGACCAGAAAGCTTGCGCAACAAGCAGTACGGGGAATATCAGAATAAGGCGCAATCGCTTGCCTCTAAGGAAAGGACGCATCTCTATGAAGAAAGCCGAGCGGTGCGATTTGTTTATGGTTTCTTGCTTCCGCTTGCTTTCGTCGTAGCTATTTAGGCATTGCAAATAGTATATTCCAGTTGTAATACCTATCACGGTTAAGACAAAAAACAAGGTGATGTGTATGCCCCACGACATGCCGAAGAGGTTTAGACCGTGTACAAATGTCAGCGACCACCACATGAGCCAGCCCACAATGGTTGCCCATTTCCATTCCCAGCCCTGCGAGGTTCTGAGGGCAACAACGGCTAAACTGTTGATATAAGACACGGAGAGCAGCAGCAGAGCAGACACGAACGCTGCGCCGAAAGGCATTACGAAGAAACAGCCAATGCTTAACGGCAGTGCCCATGCCAGCGTCCAGAAGTTGAACAGGTTGGTTATGCTTATAAAATATATCCACGTCCGTTTACTAATAGGACGAGACTTTATGTATGCGTCCATAATGGCGGAGTCCGTCTTGAATATAAGTTTCGAGAGAATATCGGGCAATAGCATCATGGAAGCTACTATGGGGACAATGTTTTTCCAATCTAACTGTACAAATGTTTTCCATATTCTGCTGTCCATCTCTGCAAAGGTGGATACGATTATCAAGGCTATGAGCATGTAGAAATATGTAGCAAGGAAGAGATTCTTCCATTTAAAGTTGCGCCGTTTCTTTACTATTTGTAGTTGTATGAGTTGTTTTAACATGTATCTGTAGTCGAGTTTGTTGTTATTTTCTAATTCTCAAAATATGCGTTTTCTCGTTATTGCAATGTTCGAGTGAGCTTATTGATGCTCGCTTGACTTGCCGAAGATACTTATAAATTATGGTACAAATATAGGAATTAATTAAATATACGACAAAATTTTTACGTTTTTTATTGCTTTCTTTTCATTTCATTACTAAAATAGGTAATCCTCACTAAATTTCTATTGTTCTATACGGGAAGTAGTTTCCATTATTTCTTTTATCATTACAAAAGGGTACAATGGCATTTTCTCATTTTATGCTCATTGCACCCTTGTAAAGTAAAAGATTATCCGTCGGGGTTATCTGCCTATTGTATTGTTGTAAAAACGGATATTCCTTGCAGTTTTCACTGTGGTTTCATTAATTGTGAATGAGACACAGTACCATATTACATTAGTCTCCCCAAGAATTAAAGTCCTTGGTTCCGCTATTGGAATCATCTTCAAACCACCCTGGTTTTGCACCTATTCCTCCATCAGGGTCACCATCTATGATGGGGCGTTGATCAGTTTTTCCGTCCCCGTCGTTATCTACTTGTGAAAAGCGGAGAAGCAACGATTGTTCTGTATGTACAGTTTGGATTCCGATTTTGGGCACTATATATGTTCTTTTCATATTTCTTTATTATTTTATCAATATTTTCTTGCTGTTTACAATGTAGATACCAGCTGGAAGGCTGTTGAGGTTTGCTATATCTGAAGCGACTTTCTGCCCTTGCAAGTTATAAACAGCAGCATCGGTATGAAGCTTTCTTGTATCTTGTTGCAATCCTTCTATAGCCGTAACATCTCCCTCAACCTTTCCATCTATGGCAAAGGTAAGTGGTTTAGCAGGACTCGTACCATTTGCATTGGTGGCAATCCAGCAGCGGAATCCCTTGATAGGCAATGCTGTTTTTGTGTGATACCACTTACCGTTGTTTGCTCCCAATACATACGATTGGGCAGGAACTATGGTTGAAGTCTGGTTGATTTGCGTACCGCAGAATTGGATATTCCCAGCCTCTGTAGTTGTCCATTTGGGAGTTTCCTTAAATGTTTCGTCTGGTATCTTTGGCAGTGCTACATTGTTGATTGTGAAATACGGTGCCGAAACAATTAGTTTCGTATGGTCAGTAAGTATCTTCTCATAGCTTCCCGTAGATACATTGGCAGCACGAGTAGACTGCATGATGTAGAGTTGCTCAGGATAGATAACGATATTGTCATCTTCGGTAAGGTTTACCGATTCGAAGTCAATGCGTGTAGGAATATTCGAATCTTGTCCTTTCAAGTGTGCCAGTTTAGCATAATCGCCAAAGGCTGTCTTGAACTGCCCTGCAGTGAGAGCCACGGGAAGCGTAATAGAGCTCCAAAGACCAGGCTTCATCGTACGTTTCAGAATCAGTGTGTAGGCGTTATCTTTAGAGATTCCCTGTTTGACAAGATAATCAAGTGAAGTCTGGCTCTCATCTAATACCATATCATTATTACCGCAATACTGCAATTGGAAGTTATCCCAACAAGTCCAGTCGCAATCCTCTGTAGAACCAGTAATCTCGATACCAATATTCAGTACAGCACCATCAGTAGGTACATATACAAGAATAGTATTGTTATATTTACCGTTTTCGAACTCCATTCCTGCATGAGCATAAGGGCTTACTTTCGGTTTTGTACCATCTGGGAGATTGGTATTATCATAGAGATGAAGCATATCTTCCTTGGTATAGGTAAATTCATGGTTGAATCTGTTCAGAGGTGTGCTTACATTAGAAATACTAGAATTGTAACCTTCTACCCTTGCAAATAGGCTTGAGACCATATTACTGCTTTGAACTGCATTGTAGAAACCATTACAAGAAACCTTATACCAACCTTTCTTGAGGGTAGTAACCGCCTGTGTAACTTTTCCGTTGGCATGATCATCGTTGCCAACGTTGCGGACATTAGCAGTGGTATAGCCTGCATACTCTGCCATATAATAATTGCTTGATGTTGCACCATTACCTACATAATAGGTATAATCCCTAGAGTCTGGCTTAAACTGATAAGGTTTAGAATCTTCAAACTTCCAAGTCAGTCCGTCGCTTGCTACCCACTTTCCAACATAAATATTACCACGCTCAAAGTTCTGGTCATAGAGAAGGAAAGTAGCATCGGCAGGTGCTTCGCCAGATGCGTAAGTATCCTTAAATGCATCTTTCAAGTCTTTCTTAGTGATAATTTTCCATTGACAGAACCTATTAGAATTACCAACAAATCCAGATTCAGGGAATTCTAACCTATTTGTCTTATTCTTTCCATTTTGCTTCATCTGAAGATAACGTTTCCCTTGATAGTCTTGGTTCTCCTCATTGTAGAAAGAGATATAGTAAGTATTGCTACCTGGTTCAACCTCTATAAAATCCCAATCAATAATACCGTTGATATGATGAGCTACATGGCAATAGGGGTTGGGAGTTTTGGTATTATCATAATCTACCCCCCTGTCAACATAAACATTGTTGTAATTCATTTTCTTCTCATGACCAGGAGTATCCATACGACGACCGAATGCTATCAAGTTTCCTTCTGTAGTAGCAAGTGGTCCTCTCATCTTATAATGACTGTCATTCTTTAAAATATGTATAGTCATACCCACTTTAAAGCCCACAGCTACCGTTCCCCAGTAGCTACCTGCATTAAGGAATTTACCCGTTCCAACATTGTAAAGATACACTGTACTCATATCATCATCGGAGTGATTGACTACGCTATTAATAGGGTTTCCATTCCAATGATGTTTGTCATCTTGTCCCTGTGCAATACTTTGTATAGGTATAGCCAAAAACAAAAATACTGACAATGACTGTAACAGCAATAATAAAAATTTTGTTTGTTTCATAATTAAAATTATATATTTTATCTTTTGAGCTTATAACTCTTTATTTTTTTAAAAGCAACTATTAAAGCATTTTTGTCCTAATATTCCTGTAGATAAAGTAACAGACACGATAGACAAGACAGAATATCAAAGTCCTTCTCCTGTTAGGGGTGGCACAATGTTCTTCGCACATATATGTGCATTAAAATATTCAGATAAGGATTTAAATAAAATATTGATTCTGACCAAATACAAAGCACCATAATTTACATGAAAATCTCTGCTCCCCTGTAATTCATCTATATCTTTATAATCTCGTGAATAAAGATATACTCCCACGTTATTTAACTCTTTGTGGCACACAACTTATATTTATGATATCTTGTGCAAAGGTATGTAAAATTATCCGTATCTGCAAAATAGTATTTGAGAAAATATAAGGAATGACGATTTTGATGTCTAATTTGTGCGTGACAGATAATGTTTTGTAGGTTTTTCCGTTAAATACATAGATAATGGGAGGCTTATAATATTTGAAAAAATGCTGGCATTATATGTCTCTGTAGTGAATAAAAAACCAAAATATGAATGCCAGCATAATGCATCAAACTTTTGGAAATGATGAGTTCTTCACATTAAAGCTATATGCTCTACATGATAGGCATCTACGCATTTAACTGAAGAGCCTAAAAAAGGTAATGTAAATGAACAGAATAAAAAAATTAGATATCTGAAACAAGCGTGACTGATATCTAATTTTTAGTGTACGTATGATGGTATGATTTCTGCCTTATACATAATAAGGTGTAATGCAGGGCAATACATAGAAAAAAGTTGTTGCTTTTTGCCTGGCGGAAATTACATGTTGATGGCACTCAACATAAGTGCTCGGTCTACGTCTGTAATACCGTTGAGATTGAAAACGTAGTCATCATTCTTAAATTCGTGCTCCAAATTGGCCCCGGGGTGGTTGATTAGCCATTCTGTGAAACTATTCTTAGCTTTGCCTGGGTTGCCATTTATCCACTGTGCGTATGCTATATTGAGTGCATCGTCGGGCTGTTTGTCGGTAGCCATAAGTTCATCGTAGATGTTTAGTGCCTTTTCGGCATTGCCATTACAAATAAGTACCCACGCTAAAAGACGTTTTACCTGGTTGTCGGATTCGTTATTCAAATTAAGCTCATACGCCTTGTTCACAGCCGTCTTGGTATCGCCAGTGGCTGCTAAACAAAGACATTGGTTGATGGCGTAGGCTTTAACGTCGGGGAGCAGTTCGCACAACTTGTTGTAACAGATGATGGCAATGCCATAACCTCTACGGCGTAAAACAACTGCCCCAACTGTTCGGAGCAGCAAAACATTGTCTGGCTCTAACCCAACGGCTACTGCAAAGTGTTCTAATGCTTCGCCCTCGTTCCCCTTTCTGACAGCTTCTATACCTCTAAACATACGGTACATTGCCGAATCGCTTTGATAAGTTCCAGTGAGTTTCTCTATATCAGCCTCTCTTTTGTGCTTGTACAGGAACATTGCCAACGATTCTTTTGCATCGACATAGAAGTCTTTTACAAACAAATCGTGCAACATGAAGAATGCCTTATAGTCGCCGTCGGCTTTGAAAGGGTTGGGAATGTCCTTATTGAATGCCATCTTCACCTCGAAAAAGCGATACAAATCCTGTATGTACATACGACGTACAAAAGCAGGCGAGTAGTCTATGGGTTGCATGTCAGGCAGCCCGATGCCTTCGCCCGACTTAATAAGTTCCAAGATATTAGGCGGCAGCTGGTTGACTATCTGTGCAATGGTGAGGGCAAGCGAATATTTGTCCGATTCGCAGAAAGGGTCCTGTCCAGCCAATCGGTCGAGCAGCGAGTCATCGCCAAGCTTTTGTGCCACCTCTTCCAAGCCTGGGTGGTGTGCACTAAAAGGCATGAACCAATTGGCAATGTGGTCGAAGAAGGGGAAGCGTTTCATCTTGCTGAAACCTCCGAAATATATGTCGGATCCCTGCTGCTGCATTTTCATCATCTTCTGAATGCTCTCTTCCATCTTCTCCATCTTCTGTTCGTCGGCATCGGGGTGCAAAATGTTCTCCAATGGATTACTTTCTTTTTCGCTTATGCCAAATCTATCGAAATGCAGGTCGGAGTTCTTTATGATGTTTGGCATAATGTCGCGTTGTATTTTGTCGTTATCGCGATCTGCTTCCATACAGTTGAACATCTGCTTCTGCAAGTTCAAAAGCTCACGTTTAGCCTCTTTTGTTGTTATGAAACTGTTCACAAGTGTTCTTTGTTCCTTTTTGAAGAGCTGGTTGTTGGTGAGCGACAGCACACAGCCGACCAATGAACGCTGACGGACTTTTGTGTCGTGAGCGTGTCGATAGACCTCTACGAGTGTATAGAATTTCTTCACATCGTAGATAGACATCGTAGAAAGGGTGATTGCACTGACGATAAGCATCTGGTCTGATGCATCGATGGTAGGCGCGGTTAGAAGACTGATATAGAACGTTGCATCGCTTTCCGACCACTGGCTTGACACGAGAAGTGCACAGAAAAGTCGTTCTACGAAAGTTTGATGTCGCTTGTAAAGTTCTGTTTCTTTGGCATTTCGTTCGTTCCCAGAGGCCAACGAGAGCATTGCGACATCAGAAACAAAGCTCTCCAAGACAGTACGCACGAAATTATGACTAAGGTTGAGATGGTCGGAAGTACTGAAAGCATCTATGAAAGTAGGCTTGTTCTTGCACCTCCAGCTTAACAGCAGGTTAGCTGATACTCGATAGAGTCGTTCCATAAGCGAGACATAAAGCTTTTCTCGGGCAGGGTCTTTTACACCTCGCAGCATATACTCGCACATCAAGTGGTAGTCGTTGACAATCGCCATATACTCATTGTAGTCCACTAACGAGGGCTTGCCATCGTATATGGGTTGCAACACCTTGATGGCTTTGTCTAATTGTCTGGTGCTCAATAGTTCTAAAGCACTGTTTATATTCGTTTCTGTGTTCAATATTTATATTCTTTATGCCGCTAAGTTAAATGTCTTTATATCGCAATACTCGTTGTTTCAATTTCTAAAACTCGTCTCTTTTGGTTTGTTGTATAGTTTTTATTCCGATTTATAAAAATATTCTCTCTCTGTATCTTACTACACCCATTTTGCTGTGTTACAATAGGTTGTACTATTTCTTAGCTTGAAGTAGATAGGTAGGGCTACATTCGAAGCCAATTACATTATCGCATTTTGTGCCTTTACAATATCTCTTTGGCGAGGTTGCGTAACCTGCTTATATAGCATTTTAGGCAAGGCAGAGATTACCTTGTCGTCTACCCGCATGTATTTCTTTATTAATGGTGCAAAGTATTGCAGCGGATGACGATTTATCATGTCTACTGCTTTGTTGTAAGCGTCTTCAAAAGCTTTTCGTTTCGCTATTTTGGGTGCATTTACAAAGACAATGGCTCCAGGAGTGAAGTCTTCTTTTGTAGAATTGTATATCTCTTTATTGCCTAATATTTTAGCCTGTGTGGTCTGTGGTTCGCTTGTCCAGATGGCATCTAACTGACTGTTGCGTAACATTTGCATGCGAATGAAGATATCGTTTATTTGCGAGCCGTAGGTTCGGTTCTTAATCGGGTGGCTACAGAGAACTTGTATTGTGAGATATTGGGTAACAGAGTTGGAAGCCAGTCCTATGACCTTGTCGCCTAAGTCTTCGATCTTCCTGATACCAGAGGTTGGCGTTGCCATAAGTTGCCACGTTGCATTTGTTTCAGTCATATAGTCGAGTACGGCATGCTTCTCTTCCTTTAGATATTCAGCCTGAACCAAATCTGTTACTGAAGCCTGTACTCTGCCATTTATCATTGCAGTGTCGCAATCGCGCTGAGAGGTATATTCTCTTAGTCGGATATCAATGTCGTCGGGATTGTAAAGTACACTGTCCTTGAGCAGGAAAATAGGCAGACAGTCCATAGTTGGCATAACGCCAACCTTAAAAGCTCGCTGGTATGCCACCTCTTCCACTTTGTTCTTGCGCTTCTCAATAAGCGAATCGTCTTGTTCGGATACCTGACAGCCCATGATGACAAGAGCTGCGAGAAGCAATAAATACTTTATTCTACACATAATCTTATGTTGCAAAAGTAATTAATAATTTTGTAATAACGAAAGAAAATGCTACTTTTGTGCTATAATTATGGCAAAAGACAAAATAGCATACGTCTGCGACAACTGTGGACAGGAAAGCGCGAAGTGGATAGGGAGATGTCCTAATTGTGGACAGTGGAACACATTCAAGCAAATCAGGATAGCTCCAGATGTGGGCGTGAGCAGTGCGAAGACACTTGTCTCTCATACATTTGGTGCCATGAAACAGAATGTGCCACAAGCACTTAGAGAAGTTTCTTCGACCGAGGAGATTCGTGTTGATATGAAAGACAGCGAACTGAATCGTGTGCTTGGGGGAGGACTCGTTGTGGGAAGCATGGTGTTGATAGGTGGCGAACCCGGGATAGGGAAGAGTACTTTAACGCTTCAGACGCTGTTGTCTTCCGACCGCAGAGTGCTCTATGTAAGCGGAGAAGAGAGTCCACAGCAGATAAAAATGAGAGCTTTGCGCATTTCAGATACTATTCCAGAAAACATTGTGATATTGTCTGAAACATCAATAGAGAAGATATTCAACAGCATTAAAGAAGTTAAGCCTGAACTTCTGGTAATAGATTCTATACAAACGGTTGCCACGGAAACGGTTGCGAGTAGTGCAGGGAGTATTTCCCAGATACGGGAAAGTGCTGCTGCATTGTTGCAATTGGCGAAATCGAGCGATATTCCCGTCATTCTTATCGGGCATATTAACAAGGAAGGCTCTATTGCAGGGCCGAAAGTGTTGGAACATATTGTAGACACAGTGCTGCAATTCGAGGGAGACCAGCACTATATGTATCGTATTCTGCGTAGTATAAAGAACCGCTTTGGCTCTACTTCCGAATTAGGGATATACGAGATGCGACAAGATGGGTTGCGACCGGTTAGCAACCCTTCGGAGTTGTTGCTTACCGATACTCCTGGTGATTTGTCGGGTGTAGCCATATCAAGTGCTATCGAAGGGGTGCGCCCTTTCCTTGTAGAGACTCAGGCGCTTGTTTCGTCGGCAGCCTATGGCACTCCACAGCGTTCGGCGACGGGATTCGATCAGCGTCGGCTGAATATGTTGCTTGCCGTACTCGAAAAGCGTGTAGGATTTAAGCTGATGCAAAAAGACGTGTTTCTGAATATTGCCGGTGGTCTGCGCATTACAGATATGGCTATGGATTTGAGTGTGATTGCTGCAGTGTTGTCGTCGAATGTGGATACACCTATCGAAGCGGGGTGGTGTATGGCTGGAGAGGTTGGATTGAGTGGCGAAGTCCGCCCGGTTAACCGTATTGAACAACGCATAGCCGAAGCCGAGAAGTTAGGATTTAGTAATATCATTATCCCAAAGAACAATGCACAAGGGCTAAAAGGTCGCTTTAAAATTGCAACATATTCTGTTGCTAAAGTTGATGAGGCATTACGCTTGTTGTTTGGATAAGAGTTCTGGGGAGTTTCGGTGTTTATAGGCGCTATAGTATTCCTAAGAGTTATCGGAGGTATAGGTGTTCTATGTATTTTAGTTTCTATAGAATTTATAAGCCGCAAAAGAAAAAGGGAAAAGCAATACATTGCATTTCCCTTTTCATAACTTAAAAAAATATGACCAATTAGTTCTTAAAGAAGTCCTTTACATCTTCGTTTGGCACCATTCTCTCATCGAAAATATATGCGCCAGTCTTAGGACTCTTCACCATCTTTATTACTTTTGTATATGCGCGACCATCCGTTGAGCCTTCATGGAGGGTAGCGACCGCTTTCTTTGCCATAGTCTAATATAATCTAACTATTAATTTACGTGCTTACTTAATCTCCTTGTGAAGAGTCATCTTCTTAAGAATCGGATTATACTTCTTAAGCTCCAAACGCTCAGCAGTATTTTTACGATTCTTTGTTGTTATATAACGGCTTGTACCAGGCAGACCGCTACTCTTCATTTCAGTACATTCCAAGATAACCTGAACTCTGTTTCCTTTAGCTTTCTTTGCCATGATATTAGTCTCCTATAACTTTAATGTCCTTCCAGTCTACATAACCTTTGGACACAGCTTGCTTCAACGCACGGTCTAAGCCTAACTTGTTAATTGTGCGAAGACCAGCAGCACTAATCTTCAACGATATCCAGCAGTTCTCTTCTACGTAGAAGAACTTTTTTCTAAAGAGGTTTACGTCAAAGCTGCGTTTCGTGCGATGCTTTGAGTGGGACACATTACAACCTATCTGTGCCTTCTTACCTGTGATTTGACAAATCTTAGACATTTCTATCTGTAGTTTTGTAATTCGTTAATTGATACCTATTCCAAACAGGTTGCAAAATTACAAAAATATTCTAAACTGACAAAGAAAATGCTGACATATTCTTTCAAATTAAGTTTTTTTTCGAGTTTTGTGTAGAACAGCGGTCGTAATACGTTACTGTTCAAAGAGAAGAAACGCAATGCAATGACAAGAACTGTTACCACCGAAATTCCACCACGCCACTACTTTATAGTGCAAAATAAAAGCACGGTCAAGACCGTGCTCATAACTTAAAACTAAAAAATCTTTTCATTGAGTTCGATTGTGGCTGACATCTCACGGTGTCTAACCAAAATCTCGTCTCAAAATGTTGTATCCTGTCTTAACAAATCTCTTACCTTAAAATTCCTCCTACTGAGCCTAAATACTTTCTTTAACTTAAACAACTAATCTTTATAACCTAAACAATCGATATTCTAAATCTAATCTAAACTATCTCGTTTATTCTTTTTGCAAAGAAAGAAAGTATTTCTGATACTTCCAAATATTGCCCTGCATATTTTCAGTTACGGTGTGATTAAATGATATATATCAAGCATTTATAAGTATTTATGCAGTTATTATTTGCCAAAGCAGGAACTTTTACAATTTGCAGAGATACGTGAACATTCCACCGAAGGTTTCTGGTGTTAGGGTAGGGGACGTTTCAAAAATCCCAAAGAAGGCACTTCCGCTGCCCGACATTTGTGCATAGCGCGCCCCCATACTGTAAAGTTTTTCTTTTATGGCGTGCAATTCCGGATACAGTTTGAATGCCGATACCTCGAAATCGTTCGTAAGATTTTTGCGCCACTCGCTGCCAACAGGTTGTGCCACTATGTCCCTGCATTTTATTACAGCTGGCTGTGGCTTTACGAATGCAAACGCTTGTGCGGTAGAAATGGCTATGGAAGGCTTTACTATTAATAAGTGTAGTCCGTGCAGATGTGTACATTCGGTGTGCATTGGTTCGAGCACATCACCTATTCCGGTGGCAAAAGATGGTATTGAAGCAACAAAGAAGGCGCAGTCGGCACCCAATCTGGCAGCATAGCGATGCAACGTGGCTGAGTCGAGATGCAACTTGCACAGTCCGTTGAGCAATCGGAGCGTGTAAGTTGCATCAGAAGAGCCTCCGCCAAGTCCTGCTTGCGATGGAATGTGTTTCTCTAAATTGAAATCTATGTGGGGCAACCGATGGTCGGCAGACAGCATGCGATACGCCTTTACTATCAAGTTGTCGGACAGTTCCCCATCGACAGGGTTTCCGCTTATGGCGAGCGAACACGTGCCGTCGGTCCCGCTGCCCACTACGGCTTCGAGCTTGTCGTAGAGTGGAATAGGGTAGAACACGGTTTCAAGGTCGTGATACCCGTCAGGGCGTTTACGCACGACCTTCAATCCCAAGTTTATTTTACAGTTCGGATATACTATCATTCTTTTTTCCGTTTATGTTTCATTCATAAAAGCGATTCGCCACATGGACAATCTGCAGTGCTTCGCCGTTCTGCAATTTTTTAAGGTTTTGTGCTTCTTGGGGCAGTAACCTTTTGCAAAGATAGAAAATGATTATGGATAAAGTTGCGATAGTTTGCAGATTTTTCATTACTTTTGTCGCTGTTATGGCAGAAAAGAAAAGTAATAGCGCAAAAAGCACCCGCAAACGTAATGTTGCACCTATCGATACATCGTTTGGACATTTACAACCCCAGGCGTTAGACATAGAGAAGGTTGTGCTCGGTGCTTTGATGATTGACAGCGACGCCTTTACGGTGGTGTCGGAGCTAATTCGTCCGGAAACTTTTTACGACCCGCGCCACCAGAAAATATATGGTGCCATACAATCGTTGAACCTCCACGAGAAACCCGTCGACATTATGACGGTGGCAGAAGAGTTGAAACGCAGCGGAGACTTGGAAGAAGTGGGCGGACCAGCCTATATAGTAGAGCTGAGCTCGCACGTGGCATCATCGGCACACATAGAATATCATGGCAGAATATTAGCCCAGAAATTCCTCGCCCGCCAGCTCATACAGTTCGCTTCCATGATAGAGACATCAGCTTTCGACGAAACCGTCGACGTAGACGAACTCATGCAAAAGGCAGAAGGCAGCCTGTTCGAACTCTCGCAAAAGAACATGGCGCAAGAGTACACACAGATAGACCCCATTGTAAAGCAAGCACACGAACTATTGCTCAAAGCAGCCAATAACCAGGAGAATGGCGGCTTGACGGGGATATCGACTGGTTTCACCAAGTTGGATAAGATTACTGCGGGCTGGCAACCGTCCGACCTTGTTATTATCGCGGGGCGTCCTGCGATGGGTAAGACTTCGTTTGCCCTCAGCCTTGCCAAGAACATTGCAATAGACAATCGCATACCAGTAGCCTTCTTCTCGCTCGAAATGAACAACGTACAGTTGGTAAATCGCTTGCTGTCTAACGTCTGTTCCATATCGGGCAGCAAGATTCTGAGCGGACAGTTGGACCCCTCCGATTGGGAACGGTTCGACAACAACCTGCGCAAGATGGACGGCGCGCCCATCTATGTAGACGACACACCAGGACTGTCGGTTTTTGAGCTTCGCACCAAAGCCCGCCGCTTGGTTCGCGAACATGGCATAAAAGTGCTCATGGTAGACTATCTGCAGCTGATGAATGCCAACGGAATGCGCTTCAACAGCCGACAGGAAGAGGTGTCTACCATTAGCCGTTCGCTAAAAGGACTGGCGAAAGAACTGAACATACCAGTGCTGGCTCTCTCTCAGCTGAACCGTACGGTGGAGCAGCGCGACGGCATAGAGGGCAAACGCCCGCAACTGAGCGACCTGCGCGAATCGGGAGCCATTGAGCAAGATGCCGACTTGGTGCTCTTTGTACATCGACCGGAATACTACCGAATATTTCAGGACGAAAAAGGAAACGATTTGCACGGCAAGGCACAAATCATCATAGCCAAGCACCGCAAAGGCGCTACCGACGACGTATTGCTTTCGTTCCGTGGCGAATATACACGTTTTTCCAATCCAGACGACAACGACATTCTGCCTCCAGCCATGCCTGACGAGTTTGGTGGAGAAATCATAGCCAGCCGAATGAACGACGACCCGTTGCCACCACCAGGCAACGATCCTGACTTTTAAGTCGAAATGGACACTTAAGACGCTCATCTGTCATTCTATATACTTCCCCCAACAGACCTTTTTTCATACATAACGTTTTTGTGTTAAATTTTTTATAAACGAAGGCATGGGGGAAGTTTTTCGCTTATAAAGTACTTGCCAACCAGCCAATTCTGTGTGCTGACCAATCCCATTCCCACCCACCATTTGCTCATTACTGTAAGTCCATCGAAGGCAGTCATGCAAACCGTATGAAATAGCCATTCGATAGACATTGTAAAATTAGATATCTAATTCCATTGTGCCAGATATCTGAAACGAGAATGGCAGATATCTAATTTATGCAAAGCATTCGACTGTCTTTTTTGCACGTTGTACAGTTGCTTCCTCCAGTTCAACCAACATGTTTTTTCTTTCTCAAGTTAGTCTGGGAATAGAAAAATATTAAAAATGTAAGACAGAAATAGGGCTGTTATTTTTTTATTTGTAAATTTGTCCCTGGAATAATAAAAAGATAAGCATAATGGATTTATTACAACCTTACATTGCCATTGCCCTGAAGCTTATTACAGGCATGATTGGCATATTAGTGTTTCTGCGCATTGCAGGAAAAGCCCAAATGGCTCAAATTACTCCGCTCGATACCGTAAGTGCTTTTGTTATTGGTGCTTTAGTCGGTGGCGTTTTATACAATCCCGATATGTCTATGTGGCATATTCTTTTCGCCTTGACGGTGTGGACGCTGTTCAATATGCTCATTCGGTTTGCTATGCGTTCGGCTCGTCTGCGTCATTTTATAAAAGGTGAAAGCGTGTTTCTCGTAAAAGATGGCGCTATTAATTTTAAGAATTTTAAGCGTAATAGTCTTGAAATGGAACAATTCCGCCTGCTCTTGCGGCAGAAAGGAATCTTCTCTATGTTCGATGCCGAAGATGTTATTTTCGAAACCAATGGAGCCGTAACAGTTCTTCCGCCGAATCATACAGCGCCATCGTTCCTGTTAGTAAATAATGGAGCCATTATAGAAAGCACCTTGGACCAATGCAGTCGTTCCAAAACCTGGGTGCTGAGCAACATAGTCCACAATGGCTTTGAATCTCCTTCAGAACTCTTCTGCATGGAATGGACACCGCGTAAAGGTTTCTATTTCGTTACATACGAAGGCGAAGTGAAACGTGGGGAAGAGGGAGTTGAAGTGGACGATAGCGGCTATATTGTGTAAATTAATCTAATTTTGAATATTGATACTTTCTATCCGAAACTTTAAATATATACCTGCACAATGTTAATTACCATCAATGGAGCTTTACACAGTTGCCGCATCGTTACGCACTGTAAGGCTCCATTTTTGTTTATGGACTTGATCTTTATAAATTACAGTCGGATAACAATGGTCTTTAAAGGGGAAATACGAGAGAGGAAGCATTGCACAATGAAACTTTATCACAAGATTTCATACAGCATGTTAAAACCGAAAAGAAACTTACTTGGCACAACGCACGTAGATTATCAAGACTACAGTTTTCTGGAGTGTGGTCATGATGGGCTACCGTAAAAACAATACGTGTTATATTTTCTGTATGTTCATTGGTACGATAAGTGTAATTTTTATAATTCTTTCGTTATATTAAAAATGAGAGGTGTCAAACTATCTATTTATCATAACCGCCATTATATTTCAAAGTATGGGATTCGAGTTATAAATAAAGATGTAAATATTTTCTCTAAATATTGTAATTATATAAGTACTTTAGAATCAATATATTGCAATACTTGTTGTTCTGCTTTATAAAAGAGGCTCTTTTACAATGCAAAAACATAGGTTTTCGTAAGCAAAACGATAGGTTTCGTGTTGTCCTGGCAATCATTCCTGTTTATAAAACTAATCACAAGAGGCTTGTAGCTCTATTCTCAAAAATGTGCGCATAGGACGGGTTTACCAATAACAAAAGTAAATAATGTTAAGAAATCGTGATTTTTGAAACAAATTGTTACTTGAAAATCAGCTTAAGCAATCTTCAATTGTTGGTCTTGACAGATGCTTGAAGTATCTCCAATACTGGTTTTCAGCGTTTGCACGCATCAATAAAAAGGCAGGAACGTAATGGTTAGCGTTCCTGCCTGCATGGGGAATGTGCCTTGGTTTGCACTGTATCGTCGTCTATACTGCGTTGTTCTAAGGCGCGTTTGGGTTGTCTGTATTAAAACAATTTGTAGGTTCTGACGCCTGCAATATTCAGAATGTAAATCTGTCCGCGCTGAACGGGGACAAACAGACTGCTGCCGTTGGCTGTGCCTGCTGCTATCTGTGTGCCTGAAACGGTGCAGAGCGTGTAGCGTTGTCCGGCATTCAGTCCTTCAACGGTGTAGCCGTTGCTCTGCCCTACCACACGAATTGCACTGCCTGCGCCTGCCCTTGCCGAGCCAATGGCAGTAACTGTGCCTGTTTCGTAGTGCTTGAAGTGGCGCCAGCCATCGGCTTTCTTGTAGGCTTCCACCGCATTCTTATCCACGTGCAGCACTGCTTCGTCGAGATAGTAGATTGACTTGAAAGCGTCATCGGCTATCACTGGCGGAGTCATTCCGTACGAATAGACGTTCTGGAGAGCCAGACATTCGAAGAATGCCTTGTCTCCTATGGTGCAATTGGCAGGTATATGGACTTCCAAAAGGTTGGCGTTCTTAATGAAAACACCTGCTCCAAGCGTTTTCAAAGAGGGGATATGTTGCAGTTTTGCAAACTGTCCGTCGTGGTAGAAAGCCGAATCGCCAATGGCTTCAAGCTCGGGTTCAACGCCCTCTTCCCACTTTATGCCATTCAAGTTAGGATTGTTTGAAAGCGCATTGGCCTCGATAGTCTTCAGCGAACCCGGCAGCGTTATCTCGGTAACCGTATGGTTGTAGGCCAAAGCATAGCGTGCAATGGCTTCCAATCCCTCGTTCAATGCAAGCTTATCAGTACCCGGTGCAGTCTGCGGAATAGTGGGCTGATAGAGCAAAGTGAGCATGTTGCGCGTGTAGAGAGCGCCTTTGCTGGCACGCAGAGCCGTGTTTCCCTTTGCCACAGTAACGCCAAGAAGCGACGGAACCAATGCGAATGCGCCCGGCTTGATGCTTGTTGCACTCTGAATAATCTCGTATGACGCACCTGAACGACCCGGAGGATAAGCCATCAGGCGTGTTTTGTCTTTGCTGTACAATACGCCGTCTACCGAAGTAAAGTACTTGTTGTCAGGGTCTACCGTTATTTCTGTGAGCTGAGTACAGAACAAGAACACCAGCTCGCCTATGCTCTTGACGTCTTTCGTGATGTGGAACGACTCGAGTTCTGTGGCAGCTTGCAACGCATTGTTGTCTATATACTGCACTCCTTCGGGGGTAACTGCCTTGCCTTTTGGCTTCCACGAGATGAGATGCCCGTCTTTTATCTCTGCCTTATGCTCGGGTTCTTCCGACTTTTCACTGCAAACCAACCATACAGTAACGTCTTCTTTCAGGTCGGAAATGGTGTAGGTCAGACCCTTTTCGCCTTTCACTTCTTCTTCGTTGAGCAGCCAGCTGTCTACAACATAGCCCTCTTTGGGGTGCGCTGTAAACACTACGGTTGCGCCATGGGCTACTACTGCCCCCGTAGAAATATTGTTTCCATCTACCGAAGCCGTGAGTTCGCCTGTCTTTTCGTTCAGAGACTTGAAGCTGACAATATGTTTTCCCTGTTCGCGATCGAAGTCTACGAGTATGTCCAAGGCATCTTCTGCGTTGCATTCGTACACTGTAGCGTTGTCGTAACCGGGGATAGGAAGATACTTTTCAACAGTTTTCTTGTTTCCATTTTCGTCTGTAACGGTTTCTTTACCAAGCTTATACCACTGCGTAACGTGGTAGCCTGTGTTCGGGAATGCCTCGAAGTGGAGCTTGGCGCCCTTCTTTACCTTTTCGGCAGTCTTTATCTGCTTGCCCGTTTCCACCACCGTGCAGGTTACATTGCCAAAGTCTGGCTCCTTACTTTTAAAGAAAATAAGGTCTCCTTCCTCCTCTGCCTTCAGCGTAACGGCTATGTTCAAAGCCTCGGTGATGTGGTTGACAGACCATATTTCGCCATTGATGGACGATGATGGACGAATGTTTTCGGTTGCAGCAGGCTTGCCGTTCACCTCCCACTTGTCTATTTTGTAGCCGCCATAGGGTGTTACCATCACCGAAACGGCATTGCCATCGGGTATCTCCGTCCCTGTTTCAAAGTTGCGTGCACCATTGGTCCACGCCTCTATTTCGCCTATTTTCTTTCCTGCAACCTCTATGTTCGTAATATAATAGGTTACTTTGTAGTTCTTGACAGACTGTGGTTCGCCAATTACAATCTTACATTTGCTGAACTTTTTCTGGAGTTTTGCCTTTACATTCTCGTCGGCAACATAGATGGTAGTAGAGGTTTTGTCTGCAAATTCGGTGGCTCCGAACGACACGAAGTCCTTGCTTAGGTGAATATCAACCACTGTCAGCGATGCCACACCGCTCCATGTAATGTAGCTATCGGTAGTTACACTCACGAGATTGGGCACCAACAGTTCCGACAAAGCACTGCAACCCGTGAAGCTGTTCTTGCCAATGGTCTTCACACCGGGCAGGTCTATCTTCGTTACATTGGTATTGTTGTACAGTGCATCGTCGCCGATGGCAGTGCATTCGTTGGCTGTCAGCTTTATCTCCTTTGCCTTTCCAGCAAGATAGACCAGTGTTTTGTCTGGGCTGACGATTGCGTTCTGTGCGGCTTTGTATGTGCCGCCGGCAGCCACAGAGATGTCTGTCACCGCCTTACAGCCTTTGAAAGTGTTGCCAAACATCTTTGCAAGACCACTTCCCAAGGCGATTTTTGCGATTTGATTGCAGCCTTCGAAGGCATTCATACCGAGTTCCTTTATACTTGGAAGACTGAGTATTGTCAGTTTCTCTAACCCATAGAATGCACCTTCTTCGATAGTTTCAACATTCGGAGCATCGATTGTTTCGATGTTGGAACAGCCTCTGAATGCGTTCTTGCCAATCTTCTTGACATTGTTCAGCTTAACGCTTGTAATGTTGGTGTTACTCTTTTCCTCGGCAATAACCTCCCAAGTGTCGGGGTCTTCCTCGGCCGGCGTGTAGAAACAGTTCGCTGCTATCTCGGTAACATTGGCTGGAATCTCGATGGAACCACTGGCTCCGTCCCACGATTTCAGCACCGTACCTTCGATAACTTGTGCATTTGCCATACTAAAACATAGCATCAGGGCAAACATCAGTAAGTAGATTCTTCTCATTTTAACTTGTTGTTTAATAATTAATGTTTAGGGTTGGTTGTCTTTGGACAGTACTTTTAAATCGCTCTTCGGAAAGAGACATGGTGCAATGGTGTCCTTTTGTTCGAATTATACCCCACCCGTCGTAATCTCGTTATGGAGTGTTTTGCATCATAAGATACAAGGCAAGACGGTTAGAAATCGATTTATATAGGTCTGCATTTAGACCTGACAAAGGTAATATAAATAATTTTGATGTCAAAGAAACAGACTGGGAAATCTAATAATTCTTACAAATGATCCAAACACAATAAGGAAACGGTTTATTTAGATTGTACCTATATGATGTTGTTGTATTTCTTTAATTAAACTTTGACATGACTTAGATTTTATAAGAATGTTTGTTTGTGTTGGCGTGCACAATGAAAAAACAATAAAAAAACAGCAAAAACATTTGGAGCAACAGAATTATTTACATAACTTTGCCATCGTTATCCTGAAAACAATCTTTTTTACCTTAAATCCACTAATACCTATTAAAGGTTTATGAAGCGGTCGCCTGAGAGGGTCATCGCTTTTTTTTATGCATAAATTTTTTCGATTTTAATATTACAATTACAGACATAGTGGTACTGTCTTATTTGTCAAAGCGAATGACCAAGAGCAATTAATGGCTTTCGTTCCCGTCGTTAGTATAGTCATGACTTTGAGTTTTCTCTTCGTATCCCACGCAGCGCAGTGGTAATTAAGAAATTATCAGTCCTTCTTAAAATAAATTTGAAAAAGTCCCATACAATTCTTCCCAAAAGGAAATAAATGGTCCAGTAGAAAAGAGGTGGAGATACTTTGGAAAAAAGGGTGATTGTAATAAATACCACTCCTATATAACAGTATCTGATTACAAAATAAATGCGCAAATAGTTGCATATTCCGAAGAAATATAGTAACTTTGCACTACAATTTGGAACAACTTACAAAACTTTTTGGCTTTTTGCTGAACAAATGGTAATTGACCACCAAAAAAGTTGTTTATGGTATGTGTATGTTTTAAAGGAATATTGAATTGAGACTGGGCATGCCACGTCTTTCCTCTGTCATTGGTGACTCCATAATGAATTGGATTTGGAAATGTAATTTGTTTGTTTATGATGTTGGAAAATAATTTTCTTCATAAATGCAGAAACGACTTTGATTAAAATATATGTAGTAACTTTAACAAAAAAATGAAACGACTTTATGTTTTAGGCATTATGCTCATGACAATTATCATGGGGCATGCCAATCCGACTATCGAGATGAAAGGCGACACGCTTGTTATCACGGTGAAAGCAGATGGAGACTTAGCTGTAAGTAATTTCTCAGAGGAACAGAAGAACTCCACTAATGTCAAGATTATTACAACTAATGGTGTGAAGATATCACAGAACGACTGGACAAGTTTCTTTGGTAGCAGTTATACCACTCCACCTTTCTCAAAGATTAAGAATCTGAATTTGGCGCTGGCAGACTTTGCCAGTGATGATGTGCTCGTTACTCTTGGGTATAACTCTCGAGAATTGAACAGTGGTAATACACTTGGAGAACTTGTCTTGCCAGAGAGTATCCGTGAGACCAAGTTCTCGTTCAGCGACAATCTGAGCAAGTGGACAAGCGTAGTGTTTCCCAATGCTACCAAGGAGGAAAATAAAGGAAGGGCGGAAATTGCTGCAAGTGTATTTTCCGGTACAACGTGGATCCAGAAGCTGACCATCGGTACGAGCGTTAAGTCTATTGCAGACATGGCTTTTAACAATTGTACGAATCTCAAGATGATAGATTTCCTGTATGGAATAAAACATATTGACAAACAAGCCTTTTGGGGCTGTATTGGATTAACAAGCGTCATTCTGCCAGAAAGTCTTGAAGAAATCGGTGAAGGTGCTTTTGAAGGCTGTGCTAATCTCACGACCCTGCGCCTGCCGAACTCGCTGAAACACATCAGGAAAACTGCTTTCCATGGAGTTGGGCTTAAGACGGTTGTCATTCCTGCCAGCGTAGAAGACATAGAGATAAATGCCTTCGGAGGTCCCAATTCTCCATTGCAAGATGTATATGTACTTGGCAATAATACGAAAGCGGCACTCCAGGCTTTCCAGCCATCTAATTACACTTACGGTTATTCCTATAATGGTGAGAGCAAGGGTGAAACTGTGAAACTCTCCGATTTCAGCACAAGTACGGGGCACTATACCGTACTGCATTATCCGGAAGATGCATACAAGAAATATGTCAACAAATACATTCAAGTAATAGGTACTGACAAGTATGCGTCTTCTGGTTATCCTGTAGATGACAATAAGTGGGTCGTTGATGCCGAGGGGAACAAGTATCCTGCACATGACTATGGACACTTTACCAACCCTGGTACCGACTATGCAGGCTGGAATGAGTTTATGCTCACCACCAAGCTGAAGAATACACACAATGACGATCGTCTTGTCGAAGGTAAGTGGTATTCTGTCTGTTTCCCATTCGACCTGACGGAAGAACAAATTAAGAATGCTTTTGGTGATGCTACGGAGGTATGCGAATTCAGCGGTGTGAGGAGCGACAACGACCCACGTATCGCTGGCAAGAAATACATCACTTTACAGTTCAAGACTGAAGTAAGGAATATGAAGGCACATCACCCTTACATGATTCACCCAGGACTTCACCACGCTAAGAACAACGTTATTGTCGGTGTAACCAAAGATACTGATACGGATCATGACAATTACGTCAGAAAACTGGAGGGACAGAGCGTAAGCCATACCACTGATGGGATAAAATACACCTTCGTCGGCAACTACATGGATGGTGCCAAAGTGCCGATGTACAGTTACTATTATTACTCCGGCAACGACCCGAAGTGGGAGAATGCCTTCTATAAGGCTATGCGTACAGACGTCAAGTTCACACCACAAACAGCAGTCGTAAAGCTTGACAGAGACAATGGAGTGTCGGGAGCTGCCAAACAGGCGTTCAACGATACCAATACGACGGGCATCAGTACACTTCCTGCTGCCGATATTTCGACGGCATCTCGTACTTTTGACAGATGCAATAACGTCTACAGTGTCTATGGACAGATTGTACGCCATGGTACAACAAACGTAGAGGGACTTCCTGCTGGATTGTATATTGTGAATGGTAAGAAATATGTTGTAAAATAAAAAATAATTAAAACTATAATCACAATGAAAAAAACATATCGACAACCTTACATTGATGTTACCGCTATAGATATGGAGCTACTGCTTACAACTGGTTCTGAAAAAAACAAGTACGACATCGGTTCTGACAGTTCCAAGTGGCCGAGTAAGGGAGACGTGCACGATGACACGGGAAATGGTCCTGGCGTCTCTGGTGCCAAGGAGCATCACTTTGATGAGGTCTGGGGCAACTAAGGAGCCTTATTTCTATTTCTCTCTGGGCAGAGCAGAGAATGAGGGGTCTTGCCTGCCAAGGGGGAGAGACGCGGTACACTTTGCAGGTGTATCAAATATTTAGACAACGAGGGTGTGTCAGATTTTTTTGACACACCCTCGTAACTTTAATAAAAGCTAATTGGCGATTATTTTTCCTGGCTCTGACTTTATCTTCCCATATTCAGTCAACGCTATAAGTTCAACGAGTGTAATCAGCAGGAACGATAGCTGATAACATACTATTGAGTGGGGATTGGTTGATGTATTGATAAATCCCAACACTGCATAGACGAACACTTAACGTGTGCCATACTTGTCTGCTACCCAGCCGCTTACAGGAATGAATACTGCCAGCGAAATCATATAGACTGTAATGCCGATGCTCATCATGTTGCTTTTCACCCCGAAGTAAGCTGCCATTAATGGCAAAGTAGTTATCAAGGATGTGGAGTCAATGTACTCCATAAAGAAAGCCACAGCTACGAGGGCAATGACAATGTATTCATTTTAGCAAATTCCAAAAATCATTTTTGTTGTATTCTGTCTTTTAGAAGTGTATTGACAGGTGTTTTTACGATTTCTACATTGTGGCTTTGTATTATTTTTGCAATGCCGTCGTAAATATTTAGCGTATATCTTCATTGAACCGATTTTAATAATTAACTTTGTGTAAGAATAGAAATTAAGGTGTAATTGCGTATGAACAATCGATTTTACTCACTGCTAATACTCTGCTTACTTTTTGTTTGCAATGGCTCATATAGTTGGACTTGTTGCAACATAAAGACAGTTAGAAAGATTAATAACAAGAAGACTTTCGACCGAGACAAATGGCAAACCGAGACGATTAGGACATTTCTGAAAGAGAATGGCTATAAAGAACCATCGCAACAGTCCTTCCGCGACAAATGTTTATATTTGTTCGGACTATATTTGCCTGCAGTTCCAAAAACGACAGCAAACCCAATTAATTCGATAGATACTGACTATACGATTAACGAATTTGGTAAATTTATCTACCCAGACGTAGAAGATTTGTTCTACCAACCATGGATTGAGAAAAACGTAACCAAAGAAGACGCAAGGAGATACCTCTACGACAACGAGTCGGGTGCAGGTAAAAGAATTGCGGCATATAACAAATTGCTGTTCAACAACGATTCTACAGTTCTGCCATACTTTAAAGAAAACTCAGGCGATGCAACTGAAGTGGTTTTCAAGTTCGACTATGAGGGTAATCCAGACCTCATGGAGATAGCCGTGAGAAATGCACGACTGTCTAGCTATTTCGACGATCCATCTGTCATATCGATATTATTTTATAATAACAAGAAACGGGGCATTAGGAAACGGCTTATAAAACAGATATACGAACAATGTGCCAATAACCGAGACGATTTTAAAGACTTTGAAGGAATTGTTACATCGTTTTCTTGGACGTTTGATGTGTTGGAATACGATGTGAACGTGAAAGACCAATGTTTGGCTTACTTGGTTACGCTCATGATGGACTACGACGACAAGAACCGGGCAGCTATTCTTGAACCTCGTGGCAGCAAGGCCTTCGAATATCTTGAGTATTTTCTTCGTCAGTTTCCAGATATAGAAAGCCGACTTAAAAAGCACAATTTTTATGATAACAATAGGCTGGAAGAACTTGTAGCCTCTATTCATTCTGTACAGGAAACAGAAACTGCTAATGGACTCAACAATAAGGTTGCGTCTCACTTTATATACGATTCTGATGGTTATTGCAACCTGCGGGAAAAGGGCGGCACATCGGCACGGATAATCGGACGCATTCCTTCCGACACTCCAGTTCGTGTTTTAGAGGCAGACGGCGAGTGGTGGAAGGTTTCTACAAACGACGGCAAGACTGGCTATGTGCACAAAAGCAGAATTATAAGAGAAAGGTAGTAAACTGCATTCAGCATGATTCATGTTCCATAAAACCCTCGTAGCGTGATGGTTGTAAAAACAGTTGCAAACAATCTGCAATGCAGCTACCACCTTATTATTATATATGTCTGCAAACACTCCGCAAGACGAGGGTGCGTTTGAGCGTAACCTCATATACAAATCATATACAAACAAAATTAATTGGTTAGGGTGTTGGAAACATACAGAAGCATGCCTATACTATGGGGAGAATACACCACTGCTTTACGGTTCCTCATATTCAGACAAATCCTAATGATAATGATATGAGGGACGTGAGAAAATGCAAAATCGGTGTGTTAATAAATAAAAGCAAGAACTCCCCCTGCGGTAATACTGCGGAGGGAGTCTTTTTAGCTATGAGAAATTTTGTTTTGTTCTTGATTAGTATGCGAACAATGGATAATCTTTCATTGTTGCGTTTACTTTCTCGCGAACTTCTGCAATGACTTTTTCGTCTTCCGGTGCAGAAAGAACCTTGTCGATAAGCTCGGCAACGAGCACCATAAGGTCGGTTTTGGCTCCACGAGTAGTCATGGCAGCGGTACCAAGACGGATACCTGACGTCTGGAATGCAGAGCGTGTATCGAATGGTACCATGTTCTTGTTCACTGTAATGTCAGCTGCAACAAGAGCATTCTCTGCAACCTTACCGGTGAGTTCAGGGAACTTCGTGCGGAGGTCAAGCAACATTGAATGGTTGTCGGTACCACCGGAAACGATGCCGTAACCACGCTTTACGAGTTCGTCGGCAAGTACAGCAGCGTTTTCTTTTACTTGTGTAGCGTACTGTTTCCAGCTTGGTAGTAGAATTTCGCCGAAGGCAACAGCCTTGGCAGCAATAACGTGCTCTAACGGACCGCCTTGGTTTCCAGGGAACACAGCAGAGTCGAGAAGTTGAGACATCTTCTTGATGACACCCTTCGGTGTCTTCTTTCCCCATGGGTTGTCGAAGTCTTCGCCCATCATAATCACACCGCCACGAGGACCACGGAGGGTCTTGTGTGTAGTTGTTGTTACGATATGAGCGTACTTGACAGGGTTCTCGAGCAGACCTGCGGCTATCAAACCTGCCGGATGAGCCATGTCTACCATGAAGATAGCCCCAATTTCGTCAGCAACCTTGCGGAAGCGTGCGTAGTCCCACTCGCGGCTGTAGGCTGATGCACCTGCAATAATGAGCTTTGGTTTGTGCTCGCGTGCGAGTTTCTCCATGTGGTCGTAGTCTACGCGTCCCGTCTCTTTGTCGAGCTGATAGCCAATTGGGTGGTAGAGAATACCAGAGTTGTTTACTGGGCTACCGTGTGAAAGGTGCCCGCCGTGGTTAAGGTCGAGTCCCATAAAGGTGTCGCCCGGTTGGAGAACAGCAGCAAGAACAGCTTGGTTAGCCTGTGCGCCAGAGTGTGGCTGCACGTTAGCCCAGCATGCACCGAATATCTTCTTTACACGCTCGATACATAGGTTCTCTACTACGTCTACTACCTGACAGCCACCATAATAACGCTTGCCGGGATAGCCTTCAGCGTACTTGTTGGTAAGGTAAGACCCCATTGCCTGCATAACTTCGTCGCTGACGAAGTTTTCCGAAGCAATCAGCTCCATGCCTTTTAACTGGCGCTGGTGCTCCTGCTCGATGAGATCGAAAATCTCAAGATCTTTTCTCATGTTGTTTAAGTATTAAAAATGCCTCCGACGACAGTCCACGGTTTTTAGTAAGATGTCGCCAAAAGCAAGGTTGTTATAATTAGTTGCAAATATAGGAATTTTCTAATAACATGGCAAATATTTCGTGCAAATATTTTAAAGCGACAATTTATTAGAATTATCAGAGCCTTCCTTTAATAGTTTTTTATTATGAAAACAAAGCATATTGTTCCACGTCGAACTTATCTTACTACAAATGGAACAAGGAGTTTGTTGAGGCTGGCAAAGCTCGCCTTGATGGCGATACCCACAGGACTAAAAATGTATTCAAGAAGATTACAGCTTTCATTGAAAAGTTTAAAGGAATTGGTGGCACTCTATAATACAACCCGTATTTGGAAGAATATATAAAGAGCTACATTATTGCTGATTATTTTGATACATATTTTGCAATGGCACTCTCTTAAATAATAAAATTCTATCTTGCTGTCTCCTTTTCGCTCCTTTTGGTGCGCTTAAACGAACGGTAGTCGTCGAGTTCTATCTCCACGTCCGGTTCAACAAGGTTGCCTGCGTGCGGCAGTCGGAACTTCATGTACTTTATGTTCAGTCCACGCTCCAACCATTGCTTTTCGTAGTAAGTATGTATTCCGAGTATTTCCCTTGTTTCCGAATCGATATCTGCAGGTTGCGTGCCATTGGTCCCGGTGCCATACAAGTCGTCGGTGCGGAAAAGCAGGGGCAGGTGGTTTTCGCGGACGAGACAGGTGGTATAGGTGAAGAGGAAATTGGAATCGGTCTTCAGGTGTACCACTCCACCGTCTTCCATAAAATTGCGATAACGGTTTAAGAAATAGGTAGACGAAAGGCGCTTGCGTGGGTTCTTCATCTGCGGGTCGGAGAAAGTCAGCCAGATTTCCCGAACCTCGCCGGCATCAAAGAAGCGGTCTATAATCTCTATATTCGTGCGAAGGAAAGCCACATTGGGCAAATTCTCGTCTAATGCTTGCTTTGCACCTGTGTAAATTCTCGCTCCTTTTATGTCTACGCCAACAAAGTTTATGTGTGGATAACGACGCGCCAAGCCCACGGTGTATTCACCTTTTCCACACCCCAACTCTAAAACTATCGGGTGGTTGTTATGGAAATACTGTTCGTTCCAATGTCCTTTCATGTCGAAAGGAATTTCGCTTATTACGCCATACGGATACTGAAAGACATTTTTAAACGTCTCCAACGCTGCAAACTTCTGTAACTTTCCTTTGCTCATAGTGGCTGCAAAGTTACGGAAAAACGCTTATAATTCGGCATACTTACGAAAATTTGTGCTGATAGACTAAAGAGATATGAGAAAATTTAGGTGCTTTGTCAGTCTTTACAGAATGTGTTTCGCAGTCTTACAGTATGCATGTTGAATGGTGTCTTATCCACTTTTCAGCGATGCAAGACCTGCCATGATGAAAAAGAACGAATAGAAGCCGCACAGCATAAAAAAGCCTATTCCGATGCACGAGACGATTTTAAAGAACAGTTTGAAACTTCCATTTTCGTACACAAAGCAGCCAACAGATACAAAGAATAGAACGATTCCGCCAAGGCAGACGAAACGCCACAAAAGCGGAGCACCTTTTATTAAAGATGCAGACAACTTATAGCCTGCCGAATGACTGACATATATGGCAGACGTAATGGCGTAAACCAACAAGAGCAACAGGGCTGCCAAATATAAATACTTCAGTCTATGGTGCCAATGAAAATAGGTCATTGCACCCAATACCACTGCCATAAGCAGTGGAACGTACACACTTAACGCTGTATGGTTACCAATCATCATGAATGTTGTTTTTTATTAATATAGTATTTGCCCTGCCAAGCCACGATATGGCACTGTCTATCCGTTGAAATGGTGGACAATGCTATTCATAAATGGAGTGAGTTCGCGACTATACGACACACCGTGCCAGTCGCGGGCGGTGAGCGAATACGCCACGATGAGGCGGTGCTTGGCACGCGACATGGCTACATAGAACTTGCGGGCGTCTTCCTGATTTTGCCTTTCGGTGGTGTTACGCTTGTTCGGATAGCGTTCGGAAGCGGCATCGTAGACGATGACATTGTCGAATTCCAAGCCCTTTGCCTTGTGTATGGTGGTAACGTAGACCCGTTCTTCAATGCTTCTGCTGTTGCAAAAGTCGCTTTCTTTCATCGTATTGATTTCTATAATGTAACAGTTCAGTTGTTCGATAAGTACATTGGGCGTGTCCCTGTCTGTCAATAAATCGAATTCCAAGTAGCGCAGGAAGTAAGGCAGACGTTCTATCTTGGCTATCAGTCCTTGTGCTAACAGTTCGTTGTACACATTCTTTATCTCGGTTACAAGCGCCTTTTCGCTACCCATTTCTATTTCGTAGCAGTGCGAAAGCGTATTTCTGAAGAGCGGTGCGTATGCTGCACGGAAACGCTGAATGTAGGGAACAACTCGTTTATGATGCATAAAGGCTGCCTGCAGGGGCTTTTGCTTTGCTGCCTTATCAGCACAGAGACGTACCAGCGATAGGGTTGCTGCCACGTCGTCGATAGCCTGATGCGAGTTGGTTCCTGCAAGATGGAAGTGTTCCAACAGTGTCTCTAACTTGTAAGATGACAGTCCAGGCGCAAGCAGACGTATGAGCTTGAGCGAGTCGAAGCACATATTTGTATGACTTTTCCAACTATCTGCCGGTGTATAGCGACGCATGTTGTAGTCTAAGATGTTGCTGTCGTAACTGGCGTTGTGTGCCAACAGGGCAGCATCGCCCACATATTGCCAGAATCGTTGCAAGGCTTCGGCAGGCGAAAGCAGTTGGTTCCGGTGCATTTTTTCGTGGTAAATGGCATACATCGGGTTGTCTTTTTCGCCAAGTTTCGGCAAAATGGGCTTGTCGGTACGAATATAAAGGTCGAGCGGTTCGCCCACTATTGTTCCGTTGTGCAGCCGTATTGCTGCTATCTCTATAATGTCGTCGCTGTACACATCAAGCCCCGTTGTTTCCGTATCGAACACGACGATGTCGCCATCAGTATAGTCTTGCAGGAAGTCGGCAGTGTAGTTGCTGTCCGAATACAGCAGGAAGTCGGTTGGAGAGAGCGAAAGTTGTCGGAGTTTGTGCACAAAACGGCGTACAAGCGCTTTCGAATCGAACACCTTCAGCCCCTTCATCAGGAGCGACCACGCCAGAACGTTCTGCTCGTTGTGTAATACTGACAGGTGCGCAATAAGCGTTTTCATGGCAGAAGTGTCGAAAAGGTCGCGCCCCGAAATCTTCAAATGGTCTACGTTGTGAAGGTTCAGGGCTGTGCTCACCTTGTCGGCGTCGGCATTTGCGTTTACAATGATGGCTGTCGTGGTGGTCGTGTCCTGCTCGAGCAGGCGTTTTGCTGTCATCGCAACAGCATCGGTCTCGTCTTCAACCGTATCTGTTGCCAATACCACAAGGTCGTTTTGTCCGGCTTCAGCATCGTTGTCGGTAATAGGCAGCAGGTCTCTGTCTATGTGCAGTTCGTGTTCGGCATAGTCGTTGAACACGTTTAAGAGGTATTTTGGCGAGCGATGGTTCTGCAACAGATGGTGAATGTTGCCTTTGCAGCGCGTCTTCAGCAAGCTCAGCATTTCTATTTTTGCCCCCATGAATGAGAAGATGGCTTGCTGTTCGTCGCCGAGATACATCACCGTAGGGTCGTTGTCGTCCACCAGCAGGTCTATGATGGCAAGCTGCATGGCGTTTAAATCTTGCACTTCGTCTACCTGAATCCATTTGTACTTACGGCATGTGGGGTCGGTGCTGTATATGTTATAGGCGTAGAGCAGCAAGTCCTCGAAGTCTAACATGCCGTGTTCCTCTTTGTAATCGGCAAAGAGTTTGGCAAAATTCATCTTTATTATGAGTGCCCGAATGGCTTCGGCGAGCTGTCGGTTAATGTATGGCGATTCAGTCTCGTCGATATATAGCATTGCGTTGTCGTATATTTCCAGCACCGTTTGTTCGTTGTAGGGCTTATCCTGAGTGCGGCAAATATGCTTCATGGCTTCTCTATCGGTAGCAGTAAGGCACTCGGGGTGGAGGTAATATTTCCACTCATGGTGGTGTTTCATCTGGAACATAAGGTGCGAAAACAATATTATTTGCTTGTATTCCTGCAGCCGTTTGTAGTTGTTCATCACAGCTTCTTCACTCTCTTGCCTGTATTCGGCAATGATGCTGATGGCTTCTTCATCGTCTATGATTGAAGTATTGGCAGGCACTTTGCCCTCTTCGAACAAGAATTTGGAACAGAAATGGTGCACGTTTCCTATTTGCAGACTGCTTGTATCGTCGTCTTTCATCACCGCACGAACGCGGTTTTGCATTTCGCGCGCAGCCCTGTTGGTAAACGTCAGGCACAGCATGTCGTCGTAGTCCATGCCTTGTTGTCGTGCATGCCGTATGCGTTCAGCCAGGATATGTGTCTTTCCACAGCCCGGCGATGCCAACACAAGGTGATAGCCGTGCTGTGCGTCTACCACCTTTTGCTGACTTTCGTCGAGCAATGTGTATGTTTCCTTTTTCTTCATAGCTTGTTTATGGGTTATGCAGACAAAGCAAGAGCCACTCGCCTACCCTCTTCGCCTGAACTCCGAGCACACTATGGCAGTTGCAACTGCCACGTTAAGCGATTCTGCCCGTGTTGTTCCGATAGAGAAGTTGGGTATCAGCAGCTTCCTGTTTACATGCTTCCGAATGACAGCCGAGATGCCGTTGCCTTCGTTTCCCATCACTATAATGCCGTGATGGGTCAGTTTCTCTGTGTAGATGGCGTCTCCATCGAGCAGTGTTCCATAGACAGGATAGTCTGTTGGAAGTGATTTTACGAACCTTCCCAAGTCCAAGTAACATATCTGAACCCTTGCAATGCTGCCCATTGTGGCTTGCACTACCTTTGGATTCCAGCAGTCTGCCGTATCCATCGAACAGAAAATGCGCTTTATTCCGAACCAGTCTGCCACCCGAATGATGGTTCCTAAATTGCCTGGGTCCTGCACTCCGTCCAGCGCAAGTGCCAGTTCGTGTTCGCCAAGCATGGGCATACATTTTTCATCAACAGCCGTTTCGCGTTCGTCATGTGCCGTTTCTACATAATCGGGCAACCTAAACACACCGACTTTTCCTTGCGGATGTTGCAAGAACGACACCTTTTTTATGTCGTCTTCATCATCGAAAAGCTCCGCCAAACGAAACCCTGCAGCCAGCAAATCGCCCACAATCTTGGGGCCTTCGGCTACAAACATACCGTGTTTTACACGTCCTTTCTTTGTTTCGAGTGCTCTGATGAGCTTTATTTTGTTCTTCGATATCACTCCACAAAAATACAAAAAACTCTCTGTTTGCACGCTTTTACTGCCAACTTTTTAGTATCTTTGCGCAAAAAATCAGCAGTATTAATGTTTCGGATAAAGGTTTTCCCTACATATTTCTTTCTGTTTTTTGCTATTGCAGCAACATTTTTAGCATCATGTTCCACCGATAAGTTTGTGCCAGATGGCAGTTATCTGCTCGACAAAGTGGAACTTCGCTCTGATGCAGCCGACTTCAATGCGTCGCAATTGGCACAATATGTACGGCAGAAAGAAAACTCCCGATGGTTCTCTTTCTTCAAAATACCTCTTGGCACTTACTCTTTAGCTGGGCGAGACACCACGAAATGGATTAACAGAACACTGCAACGCATTGGCGAAAAGCCCGTTTACTACGACACGTTGCAGGCTCGCCTGTCGTGCGAAGACCTCCGATTGGCAATGAACAACATGGGATACATGAACGCCCGCGTGGTTTTCAGCACCAAGGTAAGGGGGAAAAAGCTCAAGGCAATATACACGTTGGCTCCCGGCGAACCGTTTATGATAGACCATTTCGCCTACGACATTCAAGATTCGGTTATTGCCGACATTCTGAAACCAACGCTTTCGCAAGGCATCAACACCAACCGACCGTACCAATTCACCGTTGCAGCCTTGGACAACGAGCGGAAACGCATTACAAAGATACTGAACGACCAAGGCTATTACCGCTTCAACAAAGACTATATCTACTATACGGCAGACTCTATACGGGGTTCACGCAGTGTAGATGTTACGCTCCATCTTACGAAATACAGGACTACGGACACGGCAACGCCTACTCTACACCCCCGTTACATGATTGGAAGCGTGAACATCATACCCGGCGACTCTACCGGATTGCACCTTCGGCGCAGCATCATTGCCGACAACACGCTCATAGAACCCGGCAAATACTTCTCGGCAACCGACCTTCGGACTACTTACAACAACTTTGCGAGGTTGGGAGCCATACGCTACACCGACATAGAATTCAGGGAAATGCCTCAGTTCGACTCCATTGCCATTGGCAAAATATTCGACTATCAGCCTGCTTCCCTGCGCTTTTTGGAAACCAACATTAAACTTTCGCCCACCAAACCCAACACGGTTGCATTCCAGCCCGAGGGAACCAACACTGCGGGCGACCTTGGAGCAGCTGCCGTTCTCACCTATCAGAACCGCAATCTGTTCCATGGCAGCGAGCTGTTCAGCATCGAACTGCGTGCCGCTTTCGAGGCTATCAAGGGCTTGGAGGGCTATTCCAACCACAACTACGAGGAGTATGGCGTGCAGGCTCGACTGCAATTCCCACGCTTTCTCTCTCCCTTTTCCACGCGAGAGTTCCGTCGTCGCAGCAACGCAACGTCCGAACTGTCGGTTGGCTGGGACTTCCAGGATCGCCCGGAGTTCCACCGCCGTGTCTTTTCGGCAGCCTGGAAATACAACTGGAGCAATGTCCGACGCCATCTGAACTACGAACTCGAGATACCAGACCTTAGCTATGTGTACATGCCATGGATTAGCGAGCGCTTCAAGGCAGACTATCTCGACAATGTTTCTAACCGCAACGCCATACTGCGCTATAACTATGAAGACCTGTTCATCATGCGGTCGGGCTTCAGCGTAAGTTATAATCGCAACGACGACATAGCCATCAAGGCCAAGATAGAGTCGGCAGGAAACTTGCTTTCGTTGGCTAACGCCGTGTCGAAGTTTAAGAAAAATGAGCAGGGACAGTCTAAAATCTTCAACATTGCCTACGCCCAGTATCTTAAATTCGACTTTGCTTTCACGCGCGTCCTGCGTTTCGACCCTCGCAACTCGCTTGCCTTGCATGCCGATTTCGGCATTGCCTATCCCTACGGAAACAGCAAGGTGCTGCCTTTCGAGAAGCGTTACATAGCCGGCGGACCTAACTCGGTGCGCGGCTGGAGCGTCAGAGAATTGGGGCCGGGTAGTTTTCGTGGTACCGATGGGCGCATAGACTTCATCAACCAGACGGGAGATTTAAGGCTGAACCTCAGTTCCGAATACAGAACACACTTGTTTTGGAAGTTCGATGGGGCAGCCTTTGTAGATGCAGGCAACATCTGGACACTGCGAGAATATGCCGAGCAGCCCGGCGGACAGTTCCATTTCGGCAAGTTTCTCAAGCAAATTGCAGTAGCCTACGGTTTAGGACTGCGCCTCAACTTCGACTACTTCGTGCTGCGTTTCGATGCCGGCATGAAAGCCATAGACCCTGCCTACTCGTCGGGAAAGGGGCACTACCCTATCGTTAATCCCAAGTTCAGTCGCGACTTTACGTTCCATTTCGCTGTCGGATTGCCGTTCTAAACAAGCTGACTTCACGGGTTGAATAACTTAATTACTTTTACAACAAATTAGAAAACAATGCTGAAATTTATATCATTTGGAAGCGGAAGCAGTGGCAACGCATATCTTTTATATACCGAAACCGATGGAATCGTGATTGATTGCGGCATCGGCATACGATCGATGAAGAGGTTTATGCAGAGCTACGGACTAAACTTATCGATGATTCACAACATTCTTGTTACGCACGACCATGCCGACCACATCAAGTCGGTGGGCAGCATAAGCGACCGTCTTGCCATTCCGGTCTACTCTACGCGGACAGTCCACGAGGGAATAGCAAGGAACTGGTGTGTAAAGAAGAAGGTTGCGCCCGAACAAGTACGATATGTTGAGAAAGGAAAGACACAGCAAATAGGCGACTTTACCGTTACTCCTTTTGCCGTCCCGCACGACAGTCTCGACTGCGTGGGGTACTGTGTGCAATGCCAAGGCGTTACTTTTACGCTCGTAACCGACTGCGGACACATTACAGAAGAGATTCGTGCGTTCGTGGCAAAAGCCAACTACTTGGTTATTGAAGCCAACCACGAATTGGAAAAACTTATGGCTGGACCCTATCCACAGCATCTAAAAACTCGCATAACCAGCAACACAGGACATTTAAGCAACGCCGAATGCGCCCGAACCATAGTGGAGAACGCTACAGAAGAGCTGAAACACGTATGGCTCTGCCACCTTAGCGATGAGAACAATCACCCCGAATTGGCACGAATAGCAGTTGCGAACGAGATGGAAAGACACGGATTGGTACCGGGCGTAGACTTTATTGTAGAAGTGTTGCGACGCAAGATACCCAGCGAAATATACGAATTGAAATAACACATATTTATATTCGCCCAACTGAAGCCCCCGCAACACACTCCTCTGAGGGGGGGGCAGTTCCACGAAACAGGTAGGACAGACTTTCCGCCAGCCGTTACACCTTATTATATATATGTTTGCCAACATTCAACAACACGCCAAAGGACATACCAAAGGCGGTAAGGGCACAACTCACCCTCTCCATAACCTGCAGATACCAAATGGTTAAAACAAAATGGAACGTGATAAACCGTATCCATGCTGTGTGGAAAACACAACATCGCTTTGCGTATTCGAGGACGCCATGGCACGATGGACAGAGCCTTACGGCATTGCAACTGCCACGCCATATCAACGAAATGACTTTGCCACTAAACAACCCTGACTTTGCGAAAGTGGTTCTAATAAAAACAATGTGTGCGTCTTTACATTGCAAAAGAGCCTGTTTTGCGTGGCAAAACAGGCTCTTTTGTTGTGTAAAACAATAGGTTTTGGAACGTATTGCAATGGAGCTTACAATGCGCTTTCGAACTCTTTGAGAAAGCGGACATCGTTTTCGGAGAACAAACGGAGGTCGCTCACCCTGTATTTCAGGTTGGTTATGCGCTCCACACCCATGCCAAAGGCGTAACCCGTGTACACGTTCGAGTCGATGCCACAAGCCTCAAGGTCGTGAGGGTCTACCATTCCGCAACCCAAAATCTCTACCCAGCCAGTGTGTTTACAAAATCCGCAGCCTTCGCCACCGCATATATTACAACTTATATCCATCTCTGCACTGGGCTCCGTAAAGGGGAAGTAGCTCGGACGGAGACGTATTTTGGTGTCTGCTCCGAACATTTCGCGGGCGAAAGTAAGCAGAACTTGCTTCAAATCGGCAAAGCTGACGTTCTTGTCTACATACAGTCCTTCCACCTGATGGAAGAAGCAATGGGCACGCGCACTGATGGCTTCGTTGCGGAAAACACGTCCCGGGCAGAGCACACGGATAGGCGGCTGGTGGGTAGACATATAGTGCGCCTCGTCGTTAGAGGTGTGGCTGCGTAGCAAGACATTCTTCGTTACGTCCAAAGAGTGCGAACGCTCTATGAAGAAAGTGTCCTGCATGTCGCGTGCAGGGTGGTCGGCAGCGAAGTTGAGCATGGTAAACACGTGCTCGTCGTCGTCAATCTCCTGTCCCTGATAGAGTGTAAAGCCCATTCGTGCAAATATATCTATAATCTCTTTCTTTACCAACGTAAGCGGATGACGGGTACCCAAGCCAACAGGATAGGCTGTCCGGGTAAGGTCTATGTCGCTGCTCTGCGCCTCGTTTGTTTCCAACTGTTCGCGCAAATCGTTTATTTTGTCTTGTGCAAGCTGCTTCAGCTCGTTTATTTTCATGCCTACCGTCTTCTTCTGGTCGGCAGCTACGTTGCGAAATTCGCCCATCAAGGCATTTATTTCGCCCTTCTTGCTAAGATATTTCAATCGAAGTTGCTCTACGTCTTCAGCGTTTTTAGCCGATACGCTGCTCACTTCTTTTAGTAGTTTTTCTATCTTTTCGAGAATCATAACACTTGTAATTTTCGTGCAAAGGTACAATTTATAATCTGAAAAGAGAAGCACTGGGATAGAAAAATATTGGTTCTTACAAGCTTATTATAAAATAAAAGTAGTACATTTGCAGCGGTTTTAGAAGCCATAAAAAAGAATTTGAGAATATAATTAGAAAATATGAGAAAAGCAATTTTACTCGTTGTTGCCTTGTGCGCAGCCATGGTATGCGTCACAACAGGTTGTAACAAAAAGAAAGTAGAGCCGGCAGACTCTACAAAAACAGCTGTAACAGACACGACAGACACCACCAGCAACGTGGATTCGGCAACAGAAATTATTGCAGAAACACCAATGCCAAAAGCTGCCGACCAACTTTTCGACGACTTTTTCTTCAACTTCATTGCCAACAAAAGGCTGCAACGCAAGCGCATTGTGTTCCCATTGCCCGTTGAAACCAACGGAAAAGTTACGAAACAGATAGCGCGCAATCAGTGGAAAATGGACTACTTCTTCCGTCCGAAAGGCTATTACACGCTGATTTTCGACAACGCAGGTCAGGCAGAATATGCCAAATCGACCAAGCTCGACACGGTGATTGTGGAGAAAATAAACCTGAACCAACGACTGGTAGAGCAATATTGCTTCGACCATCAGGACGGCAAATGGAAGATGAACAAGATAAACAACATCGGATTTGCACAGAAATACAACGCCTCGTTCCTTGAATTCTTGAGCAAATTCCTTGCCAACGACGGACGAGGAAGCATAAAAGACCCACTGCCATACGTTGGCATAGACCCTAACGGAGAAACTACGAACAAGGTAAACACTACTATTCCTGCATCGGAATGGAGCACGTATCTGCCAGAAGTGCCGAAGAACAACATCTATAACATTCTTTACGGACAGAAATATGGGGAGAGCAAGAAAAAAATTCTTGTGTTCCGAGGACTCTCCAATGGCATTGAAACACAGTTAGAGTTTAGAAAACGAGGCAAGAACTGGCGCTTGGAACGCATTATTGCCTACTAAAAAGAAAAAGAGACAAGCTAAATGAGACGATGACAGACGAGAAAGACTACAGCCTGCTCAGGCATAACACGTTCGGAATTGATGCGAAATGCAAACGGTTTATGGAGTATGGCTCGGTGGAAGAGGCGCAGGCGGTGGTTGGAATGCTTACCGAAACCGACCGTCCGCTACTGATTTTGGGTGGAGGAAGCAACCTTTTGCTGACCGGCGACTACGATGGAACGGTGTTGCACTCGGGTATTCGCTTTCTCGAACAGACCGACGAGTGCCACATTCGCTGCGGTTCGGGCTACGTCTGGGACGATGTCGTGGCTTATTGTGTGGCAAACGGACTGTACGGAGCCGAGAACTTGTCTGTCATACCCGGCGAAGTAGGTGCCAGTGCCGTGCAGAACATTGGCGCATACGGCGTTGAAGCGAAGGACTTGATAGACTCTGTGGAGGCTGTAGAGATTGAAACGGGGCGCATTTGCCGCTTCATGAACGCTGAATGCGCCTATAGCTATCGGCAAAGCAAGTTCAAACATGCGTGGAGAGACCGCTTCCTGATTACTGCCGTTACCTACAAGCTCTCTAAGACCTACGCTCCGAAGTTGGATTATGGCAACATTCGTGCGGCATTGGCAGCAAAGGGAATAGACAACCCCACGGCAATGCAACTTCGTGAGACCATTATTGAGATAAGAAACGCCAAGTTGCCCGACCCGAAAGTATTGGGCAATGCTGGTAGTTTCTTCATGAATCCAGTGGTTCCAACACAAAAATACAACGAGTTGGCACGGCAATACGAGGGTATGCCCCACTATACCATCGACAGCGAACACGAAAAGATACCAGCAGGTTGGCTCATAGAACAATGCGGGTGGAAAGGAAAAGCATTGGGTAGAGCTGCCGTTCACGACAAGCAGGCATTGGTATTGGTGAACCGCGGCGGCGCAACGGGCAGCGAAGTGGTGCATCTTTGCGAAACCATTCAGCACGACGTAAGGCAGAAATTCGGCATCGACATAAACCCGGAGGTGAACATTCGCTAAACAAAAACTATGAGACTACGCTTTTTAGGTACCGGGACTTCTAACGGAGTACCCGTCATTGGCTGTACATGCAAGGTGTGCCAAAGCACCAATCCCAAGGATAAAAGACTGCGCACGTCGGCACTGCTTGAGACCGAAACCACACGCATACTGATAGATTGCGGCCCCGACTTCCGCCAGCAGATACTTCCTGTGCCTTACAAAAAGATTGATGGCATTCTGATAACGCACATTCACTACGACCATGTAGGGGGTATCGACGACCTGCGACCCTTCAGCTGGCTGTCCGATTTGGAAATCTATGCCGACAAAGACACCTGCAAGGGGCTGCGCCACAACTTTCCCTATTGTTTCAAAGAGCATCTTTATCCGGGTGTCCCCAAGCTAAACCTGCACACTGTCGTACCTCACAAGGCGTTCCCGATAGGCGATTGCACGGTTACACCCGTCGAAGTGATGCACGGAGAGATGCCCATCATGGGCTATCGCATCGGAAACTTTGCCTACATTACCGACATGAAGACCATCAATGCCACGGAATTGCCTTATCTTGAAGGCGTAGATACGCTCGTGGTGAATGCCTTGCGTTGGAAAAAAGAGCACCATTCGCACCAGCTGATAGCTGATGCCATAGCATTTAGCCGTGCCATCAATGCCAAGCGAACCTACTTAACGCATCTCACACACGAGATTGGCTTGCACGAAGAAGCACAACAACGTCTGCCGGAAAACATCTTCTTCGCCTACGATGGTTTGGAAACAGATGTGTAGAAGTGTACGGACTGTCAGGCAACAACCATGCTGTGGCACTTGTTCCATAGTATTTTCAGTTATCAGAGTACCGTTCGCAACACTCCATATCCTTTATATCATAATGTATCTGAATGCGAACAGAATACTAAAAAATATGTATTTTTACCCAATTACTTGTAGAATTAGTTTTTTTTCTCTACTTTTGCACACAATAAAAATATTGTGCAATGACGTGAATGGTCGGCATTTCAGCGCAATATAAGGAAGAATTTAAGGAGAAAAAGAAATGTCTATTTCGAAGACAAGACAGATGTTTGTAGACGTAGCAAGGCAGATTTTTGCCAAGAAAGGTATTGCAAACACAACAATGAACGACATTGCGGAAGCCTCAGGCAAGGGGCGCCGTACGCTGTACACCTATTTTAAGAGTAAGGAAGACGTGTACTATGCCGTTATAGAAGCCGAACTGGAACGCCTGTCGGACAAGTTGGACGAAGTGGCATCGAAGCGAATACCACCTCACGACAAGATTATAGAACTTATTTACACCCACCTCAGCATGATTAAGGAAACTGTTATGAGGAACGGAAACCTCAGGGCAGAGTTCTTTCGAAACATCTGGATGGTGGAAAAGGTGCGCAAAAACTTCGACGAAGACGAGATAGAACTCTTCAGAAAGGTATATACGGAAGCAAAGAACAATGGCGATTTCGACATTGACAACGTAGATTTGGTTGCCGATATAACCCATTATTGTATTAAAGGACTGGAAGTTCCCTTCATTTATGGGCGACTTGGGCACGGCTTAACCGAAGAAAGCAGCCGTCCGCTCGTAGCAAAAGTAGTGTACGGAGCACTCGGAAACAAAATGGGAAAAGGCAAGACAGACTGCAACACCTATTAAAAAGCGGTTCAATACCTATTTTACGTAGGTACAATTCGTATCGTTTAAGACTACGGAACGTACATCATTAAGATACCAAACCTGCCAAAAACGTAGATATTAAAAACATAAATAGAAACAGATTATGGGATTATTAACGGGTAAGACAGCCCTCATTACAGGGGCAGCACGCGGAATAGGCAAAGCAATTGCGATAAAATTTGCAAGCGAAGGTGCCAATATTGCATTCACCGACCTCGTTATCGATGAGAACGGAAAGGCTACTGAGGCTGAAATTTCAGCACTCGGAGTAAAGTGTAAAGGCTATGCCAGCAATGCTGCCGACTTCGCTCAGTCTGAAGAAGTAGTGAAACAAGTAAAAGAAGAGTTCGGAAGCGTAGACATTTTAGTCAACAACGCCGGTATAACCAAGGACGGATTAATGCTCCGTATGTCTGAAGCACAGTGGGACGCCGTCATTGGTGTCAATCTAAAAAGTGCATTCAACTTCATACATGCGTGCGTTCCGGTCATGATGCGCCAACGCAATGGCAGCATAATCAACATGGCAAGCGTTGTGGGAGTACACGGCAATGCGGGTCAGGCAAACTATGCGGCTTCTAAGGCGGGCATGATTGCACTCGCAAAGAGCGTGGCTCAGGAGATGGGACCAAAGGGCGTGCGCGCCAATGCCATTGCTCCAGGCTTCATTGACACCGCCATGACACAGCAGCTTTCTGAAGAAATCCGCAAGGAATGGACTTCCAAGATACCATTGCGACGCGGAGGCACTACCGAAGACATAGCAAATACTGCGCTATACCTTGCATCTGACCTCTCAAGCTACGTCTCTGGACAGGTCATTCAGGTCGATGGCGGTATGAATATGTAATATTCCTTTCTAATATCTATCCCCCTTGCTCTTATGGGTAAAGGGGCGATAGAACTTTTTAAACGATGCAAGTTCTTTACGAAGACAACCACATTATTGTCGTCTACAAGCAAAGTGGAGAGATAATACAAGGCGACAAGACGGGCGACAAGCCTCTCTCGGAGACTATTAAAGCGTGGATTAAAGAGAAATATGCCAAGCCTGGAAATGTGTTTCTGGGTGTTGTGCACCGCTTAGACCGTCCCGTTTCTGGGTTAGTTGTCTTTGCGAAGACATCGAAAGCACTCTCCCGACTCAACGATATGTTCCGAAATGGCGAAGTGAAGAAAACATATTGGGCAATGGTTCAGACGGCTCCCGATGTACGAGAAGCCACACTAACCAACTGGTTGGTACGAAACGAGAAGCAGAACAAAAGCTACGCGTACGACCACGATGTGCCGAACGCAAAGCAAGCCATACTGAAATACAAAACCATAGGACACACCGAACGCTACACTTTGCTCGAAATAAATTTGCTTACTGGGCGACACCACCAGATACGTTGCCAGCTTGCAGCCATTGGTTGCCCCGTTAAAGGCGACTTGAAATATGGTGCACGCCGCTCCAACCCCGATGGAAGCATATCGCTGCTGAGCCACAAGGTTGAGTTCATACACCCCGTAAGTAAAGAGAAAATAGTTGTAACATCACCTCTACCTGCCGAAAAGGTATGGGACGACTTCAGATAACACCCACACAAATGACTACTCCTCCCCTATTGAAACGCTTTATAGCATGGCTTCAACAGCTGTCGTTCCGCACCGGAGTCATCGTTCTTTCCATGTGTGTGTTGTGCTATATCACATCGTTTGCACAGGCAATCCTCCCCATTTCCGTAGCTGCAAAAGGTATTTTGTGGGCAGCATTCTTCGGATTGGCTAAGGCACTGCAATACAGCGGACTTGCTATTTTGGGCGTAGACGGCTACAAACGATTGAAAGCGAAGCTGAAAAGGTAGTAATTACAGATATGAATAAGCGAAACACCGTGCAGTTGCAACAACCACAATCGCATGTTTCGCTTTTTTGTTTTCCCCAAAAGGTCTTATAATATTTGCCTTACTTTCTTGCAATCACCGAGCCATTGGCTTGATGTGTCGCCAAAATCAGCACCTCAGCTATCTGGACATGAGCCGGAGCACTAGCTGCATAGAAAGCAACATCGGCAATATCGTCGCCCGTCAGTGGCTTCACTCCTTTGTAAACACTTTCTGCACGAGCGTCGTCGCCATGGAAACGCACATTAGAGAAGTTGGTTTGAACCAGTCCCGGCTTCAAGTTTGTTACACGCACATCACTTTCTGCAACATCAATACGCAGTCCGTCCGACAAAGCTTTTACTGCCGCCTTCGTAGCACAATACACATTTCCGTTTGCATAAGCCGCATCGCCAGCCACCGAGCCAATATTAATAACGTGTCCCTCGTTGCGTTCCACCATACCCGGAACTACAAAACGAGTCATGTTCAGCAATCCTTTAATGTTGGTATCTATCATGGTATCCCAGTCATTGAAGTCGCCTTCATACTCTTTGTCCAAGCCCAATGCAAGTCCGGCATTGTTTATCAGAACATCTATCTTAGCCCATTTACCCTTCAGAAAGTCTACTGCCTTTCGTGCAGATTCGCGTTCGCGCACATCAAACTGCATTGCCAGCACTTCTGCACCCATGCTTTCAAGCTCTTGTCTTAGCGCATCGAGCTTCTCTCCCCTGCGTCCGGTAATGATGACATTGTATCCACCACTTGCAAACTTGCGTGCGCATGCTTCTCCAATGCCACTCGTTGCACCCGTAACCATTACGATTTTCTTTTCCATGTATTATCTTGTTTAAGTTGCGGCATAGTGTTTCCACTACACCTTTATATTAATTGTTTCATCTCGGTTCTGCCCTCGCACAATGTGCAACAGGCAGAACAGACAACAAAGGTAATGGATTTTATTTAGTCTGCAAAATTAATTTATACACACTTCTCTACTTTTTTATCAGGTATAATGTTTACTTATGTTAAAATGAACCGATTTATCAGTAATATTATCCGAATGTCTTGCGTATCTAAAAATAAATATCTACCTTTGCACTCGCAATTCAGGAACGAGTAAACGAAACTTATTTTATAATTGCAAACGGTTAATATCGCGGGTTGGAGCAGTTGGTAGCTCGCCAGGCTCATAACCTGGAGGTCGCATGTTCGAGTCCTGCACCCGCAACAACAGAAATGAAAAGTCGTCTTAATCAAGGCGACTTTCTTTTGTTTTTGATGGTCAGTGCACGTGGCATTCAATGTGTTTTTATGAAGGGACACTCGCAATTTATGAAGCCTAAAGCTACTAATTCTCCTATAAATCCTAAATTTCATAGAACACATAGAGGAATTATTGGGCTTGCCCACCCCATCAAGAACGTTTGTAACCGTCTTTATATTCGTCTATTTCTATATATATGAATATGTTATAGTTGGCAAAATCGGCTCGCATATTCCGTTCAATGTCGTTAACTATGGCAGACGACTGCGCCTCGAACTCGGGTTTTAAATCTATTTTCGCCGTAACCAATATGTCTGTAGGACTTAAATGTATGGTCTTTACATTAATCAACCTACTTACTTCGGCACGATTGAAAGCTGACTTTATACGCACCAAGTCTTTTGTTGTAACGCTTTCGCCAATAAGCAGACTGTAAAACTCGCGTGCCAAAAAGAGGGCTGCACCGCAAAGCAACAATCCAATTAACACACCAGACAGGGCATCGTAGAACGGATTATTGGTGAAATGGCTAAGCAACGTGCCACCAAAAGCTATCAGCAAGCCCACAATGGCACAACTATCTTCAGCAAAAATTATAAGAATTTCGCTGTGGCGGCTTTCTCGCAGAAATTTGTAAAGCGACAAGTTCTCCTTGTTAAGTGCTTCTATTTCCTTTAACGCAACACGCAAGCTCACAGTTTCTACAATCAGTCCGAACACCAATATCCCCATTACAAGCCACGTGTTTTCTACACTGTGCTCGGGGTGGAACAACTTTTCGGCAGCTTCCATGATTCCCAATGCACCACCGGCAAAGAACAACATCATGGCAACTACCATACTGTAAAAGTATTTTGCACGAGCCTGACCGAACGGGTGCTTGTCGGACACCCTCGCTTCAGCTTGCTTATTGCCCACAAGCAGAAGTATTTCGTTGCCACAATCTACTATACTGTGTATCGATTCGTTCAGCATGGCAGCCGAACCCGATGCCGCAAAACCTATAAACTTAGATATTGCCACCAGCACATTAGCACCCAAAGCGGCAATAACACTCATCATTCCACCCTTGTTTTTCTCTTGCTCCATCTCTGTCTGTTAAGTAATTCGGTTCGTTCTGCGTTGCAAAGTTACCGAAAAATTTTATCCAAAAGTCGTTTCCACATGTTAGTATAAGGTCATCTGAGGACTCTGAAATACCATAATTCTTGTGCAATCTTGCTTTTTTGTGAAACTGCATACAAAACATGTAGTTATTCTTTCAGTTTCATTCGCCTCCAAATCCAGTTCGGAATACGTCGCCACATGGCTGTGAAGATACACCAGCGACCATCGATTATGCAGACGTGGCGCTTCCTCTCTATGGCTTTCATAATGCTGTTCGCTACATCCTCAGTCTTCATCAGCATGGGGAAATGAGAGGAATCGGACAATAACGGAGTATCTACGAAACCGGGGCGAATGTCCGTGAAGCGAATGTTAAGGTGATTATTGGCTGCCAACTGTTCCAAGGCTTGCAGGTAGGTGTTCTGCATTGCTTTCGTAGCACTATAGGCAGGAATGGCCCCTATGCCTTTTGTGCCTGCCACGGAAGTGATTGCAGACAATGTGTCCGCCACCATGCTTGGCAAGATAACGATAGGCCTCGCTCACCATTCGTACGAATCCGAGTCCATTGGTTTGCATTGTCTTCATCTCCTTTTCAGGCTCTAAGGTCGGATTCTTCCACCCAATTCCTGCTGCATGGAAATAAAGATCGAGCCCTCCTATCTGGTCTGCGAGCTGGGAGAGTGCCTCGTCTGCCTTCTCGTTGGTTACATCAATCTGCGCTGTGAAGACGCGTTCGGGCGCACAGTTCTTCAGGTCTTCCAACTTTTCCTTGCGGCGTGCTGCCACTCCAACCGTCCACCCTTGCATGATAAGAAGCCTTGCCACCTCATGCCCGATGCCACTGCTGGCACCCATTACAATAGCTCTTTTCATAGTCCGAAAATTGATTTGTTACTTGTTTGTCAGCTTTCAATCTGTAAGTCGTTGTTTTACAAAGATAATAAAAAAGTATCAAACAACCAAAAAATCGTTCGTCTTTCGTTTCTCGGGAAGTGTGTCCAGACGTTTGATTCCTTGAAATGGCAGGCTATACTGTCTATAAATGGGGTGAATTTGAGGGTGTGCGACACGTTGTGCCAATCGCAGCTGGCGAGGGAATAGACTACAATGGGGTAGCGTTTGGCATGCGACATGGCAACATAGAACCTGCAGGAATCTTCTTGGTTCTGCTTTTTGATAGTGTTCTGCTTGTTCGGATAGCGTTCGGAGTTATGCTTCTACCGTTTAAAACCTACGGATTTTGCAATGTGCTGGCAACGAGAGGAAGCAGCATAGGCACACGAGGAGCTGTCCAATCGAGGGTGAGAGAAGGAAAGAGTCGCTACTGCTTTACTGCAACTTCAGTTCTGTTTCGTAGTATGCGTTATTGAAATCGAAGTTGTCGAAGTCGGGAACGAGGCGGAGTTGTGCGTCGATGGTTTTGCCGTTTGCCGTATGCAGGCGTAGTTTCTTACTCATTTCCGCACCTTTTCCGCTATGGAAGATAAGTTGGTCGAGGGCTTGTTTGGCATCGTTTACCTGCGATGGAGCAAGTTGAAGGACGCTGAAATCGGGGCGACCGAACTTAATCATGCCTCGCGTATGCAGCCATACGCTGCCATCTTCGTTGTCCGATTTCAGCACAACTACATGTGTCTGTGGGTCTGTCTCCTTTTCGAAGTAGCGGGCAGACCACTTGCTTGCCGGCTGCAAGTCGAGCGTCAGCAGGTCGAAGACGCCTATTCCGCCTTGTTCGATGAGTGCCTGAACCAGACCGATGGTGTTTCGCAAATAGTCTGAACCGCCGTCAGTGGCAATCCGTCCGTGCAGAATGGTCCAGCAGTCTGTGTCCTTGCAGGTATCGTACAGTGTAGCATCGTGTTGCCGGAGCACCTTTTCTATCGTTCCGTTCAGCAGCCAGTCCATTCTCTCTCCGTGTTCTTGACGATTCAGTTGTTCTATTTCCAATCCCTGCGGAATAGTGTCTACATGGTGTTTCGTGCGAGAAACGACTAACTCCGATGCGTCAGAACCAAACACTATATAGTATAAAAGCGGCTGATATCTATCGTCAGTTTCCATAAGCCTCAATATTCAGTGTTGTTTATCTAAGCTTTACGGTTTGTCTGCCTGCCCTGACAATAACAGGGTTCTCGGTGTTCAGCGGTAGAACAGCCCCAGTGTTGTGAACTGTAACCTCGTTTATTAGCTGACCGTCAAGCGTGTAGACCTGTACGAGCGTGCCGTCAGGAACATCGTTAACGTGCACTTCGTTGTCCTGACGGTATATGTTTGATGTGGCAAACTGTGTGGTAGAAATATCTGTTGCAGCGGCAGGCATCTCCTTGAACTTCTTGAATTTCTTCCATGTCGGAGCACTTTTATATGCCGCGAGCGTACCTTTCGGAACATGTATGGTGGGCTTGTCAAAGTCGTTGAAGCTATATTCGTGAGCCTCTGGCGGGGTTGTCGAAAAGCAGTAGACATCGGTTAGCTGCCTACAGAACATGAAACAGCCTTTCCCTATGCTCTTGATGGAAGCCGGAAGGTATATGTGTTTCAATGCCGTACCTTGGAAAATAGAAGGTTCTAACTTGTCCAATTGATTTGAAAGACGGACTGAATCGAGCTGTAAACAGTTGAAGAAAGCTGACGGACCGAGGTCTATAACCGAGTTCGGAATATCGATCTGCTTGATTGCCGTAGCCGAGAATTCCATGCCGCCAAGGTATTTCAGCGTACTCGGCAGCGACACTTTGCTGAGCGAACGGCACCCTGCGAAGACCCCATCACGCAGTTCTCTGAAGCCTTCCGGAACGGTTACGCTTCGGATATTCGTCAGCGAGAAAGCCCCATTGACTATGACGGCGAAACGCAACGGCAGCACAAGGTCGCCCTCCAACTGCGACTCTGTAAAGGCTCCCGCCCATATAGCGGTAACGCTCTGCGGTATAAAGTCGATGCTTCTGATGCCACTTTTCTGGAAAGCGGCATCGGGAATGTGATCCAATGTGCCCGTAATGTGAGGCTTGATGAGCCTTCCGCATCCTTCGAAAATGTGTGAACCGATGGCGCGTGCATCTATGGTTACGTTCTCCAAAGCCACGCATCCAGAAAAAAGATCGTTGCCATACATGACGTCCTTGCCCAAGCCTACGAAGGTCTTCAGGTTCGGACAATTCATAAAGGCGGTGCCGCCCACGGTGCGATACGAGGCTGGAATGGTGACGGACTGGATATCGGGGTTGCCTCTGAACGTGCGCTCTTCGAGCTCTTCCACAGTGTAAGCCTTTGCCTTACCGAACGGTTTGAGACTTGCCTCCTTCGTTGTGCCGTCGTAATAAACCTTGTCGGGCAGTGTCATGTTGCGGTCGGCACGGTTGCAGAACCACAGCGAGAGTGCCGTTCTGTCGCGGTTGAAATGAAACAGAAAGCCTCCCGCACGCACCACTTCGTCTGCCTCGTCGCCGCCAGAGGTAGCCGCAACTGCCATAACCGAGCATGCAACACTGAACAACAGTGCAAGCACTGCACTAAATAATCTCTTTTTCATCGTCATCTTTATTATTTGAAAGCAAAATTACAAAATATTTCCTGAAAGTCCAATTGTGCGGAATGATTTTCCAATATTTTTTGCCTGCTCTGCAGTTCCTGTTTGAAATTCACCTTGTTGCACGACTCATAAGAAACGACTGCATGGTTGGTGTAATGCGCAACACGCGCTTTCTGTCTTCTTCCTGCCATATACGGTTTCTGCATAAAGATACTTTTGTCTCCTAATGAATATCCGACGGGAAAACGACAGCGGCGTTTTGGCTTTGCAAAAGACATTGTTTTGCAAGACGAAAGAGCCTGTTTTACCATACAAAACAGGCGTTTTTATGAGGCGAAACAATGGTTTTTGTTATGTATTGATAATGAAATGGTTACACCATGCTTTCCGTTCGGTGGATTTCTTGCACCATTGCTTGCTTTTCTTCATATATATGCAGAATTGCGAAATGGCGGCAAGTATTAGGCAAAGGGTAGGTCGGAAACTGATTTTTCCCTATTGTTATTGTTTTTATCCTGTTTGTTTCCTGCCATCGTCTAACGGCGTTCGGCTATCTTGAACAGTGTTCCCGTAGGGCAGACGAAGCGGCAATAGGGGCGGGCAACGAAGAAGGAAAGTAGCAAAAAAACTCCGCCGAGCGCCAGGACAAACACCGAAGCCGTCTGAAAGATGAAGGCAGAGAACACTTCGTAGTCCATCCACTTGAACCAAATGCCGGAAAGTGCAAGCACCAACAGCACTGCAAACAAGAGTCTACGGGCAGCATTGAGTGCTTTAACCGTCTTTCCGTCCATGTGCCACTTCCTGTTTTTCGTTTTCGCAGCCAGGTCTTGGAGCGAGCCACACGGACAAATGTTCGTGCAATAATAGTTCTTCTTGCCAAAAAGCGGATAGACAAAGGCAGTGACTAACATAAGAACAGGTACGAGCGAAGCCCAGAAATTAATGCCGCTTGACACGAAATTGACGAACAGCGACCACGAAAGGAACGTACCACAACCGAAGCCCAGCACCACAACGTTGAGCAAAAGCTGCACCGTGCGGTAGTGTTTGTTTCGATAGAACAGCGGAACAATGGCACCCAAGAGCACAACCAAGAGTGCCGAAACGGTTTTTGCATTGAGGTCCATCTGCTCCAGAATGCTTGGCTCTACGGCTTTTTGCGAAGCGTAAGCCAGTCCGCGCCTCATGTTTCCGATGATTCCGCGCGACGAGAAGGTAGCTCCACTGACGGCATCTACCTTCAATCGCAGTGCTTCGTCTATGGTCTTGCCGTTCCATTTGGCAAGCAATGGCTTCGTTTCGGCAAAGAATTCGGGCGTTTCGGCATTCTTTAACGCCTTCACTTTCACTATTTTGTTGTCTTTTACATATATTTCTAACGGCACAGCACCACCATATCCCGTAATGTCTTTACCCAACATGGTGGTATTTATCACCTTTGTTCCGTCATCGAGCGTACGCATCGTGTCTATTCTTGCAGTCTTCAGGCTGTCGGCTTTCGCAGCTTTCAGACTGTGTCCCCATAGTTTTCCATCGCGCTGGACGGCTGCCACCATCAGTATCAGTAGGCAGACAGCGAGCATTAAGACCTGCTGTAGTTTCTTCATTATCAATGTTTTCTATTCTTATTGTATTGTTCTTCCGTTGCGTTTTGTAGCTGTTACAGTTCGCAAACAATTATACAAAGTTAAAGAAAATATTCGTTTTATGGTGTAATTTCATCTTTTTTAATCCTCCGGGAAAGTATCGTTTGTAATAAAAAAAGGTGTATTTTCGCCCAAATCAATATTTTTTCGTACATTTGCAAGCCCTCGATGGCATTGGCAGGGTGTAGCGACTTGCCGATGAAATTGTGGGCATTATATATACGATAAGGTGAAACAACCTATCAACACATATTGAGAACATAGATCTGAACAATGAAATATATCATTATTCCTGAACGAAAGACTACCCACCAACTGCCTTTTTACTTTGCCGTAGAAGAGTATGTGGCACGCAAATACACCGACGACGACTACTTTATGGCGTGGCGTGTAGAGCCGACGGTCATGCTTGGACGCAACCAGCTGACCGAAAACGAAGTGAACATAGACTACTGCAAGCGCAACGGCATACACATTTTCCGCCGTAAGAGTGGCGGAGGCTGCATCTATGCCGACAAGGGCTGCATGCAGTTTTCGTACATCTCGTTTGCCGAAAACGTGAATAGTGCCTTTGTAGAGTATATGCAGGGCATTGCCGACATGATAAGAAGTCTTGGCATTAACACCGAGCTTTCGGGCAGAAACGATATTCTCGTGGAGGGAAAGAAGGTGGCAGGAAGTGCCTTCTACCGCCTTAAAGGGCGCAGCGTGCTGCACAATTCGCTCTTGTTCAGCACGCAGTTGGAACACCTTTCAGAAGCATTGACACCCGGAAAGGAGAAGTTGCAGAGCAAGGGGGTAGCGTCCGTGCGCCAGCGTGTTGCCAATGTGGGCAACTATACCACGCTCGATATAGAGGCGTTTATGGCTTACGTACGCAAGTATATGTGTGGAAACGAGGTGCTGGAACTTACTCCTGACGACATGAAACAGATTGAAGAGATTGAGAAAGGACTTGCTTCTGACGACTTTACATACGGCAAGAACCCTAAATATACGGAGGTTCGGCAGAAGCGTTTTGCCGATGTGGGTACCATTCAGGCACATATTGAACTGAAGAACCAAAAGATTGTGAACATCAATCTGATGGGCGATTACTTCCTGTCGGGCGACCTTGACCGTGAATTGCTCGACCTTCTGCATGGTGTCAGCTTTACGCGCGAGGCGGTAGAGAAGGCTATCGAGGGCGTGGAAATGGGCAACGTGATTCGCAATTTCACCACCGAACAGTTCTTGCGCCTGCTCTTCGGACGTCCGCCACACGTGATGAAGCCCGATTGGCTGAAGATAAACCTAACCTCAAAGAAGTCGTCTGGCGAAACAGCGGGCATTCTGGCACGCCACCACATGAACACTATCTGCACCAGCGGACTATGCCCCAACCGCACAGAATGCTGGGCAGCACGCACCGCAACGCTCATGATAGGGGGCGAAATATGTACCCGCAAGTGTCGGTTCTGCAACACATTGAGTGGACGTCCCAACGCTTTGAACCCTGAAGAATCCCAACACGTGGCTGAATCGATAAAAGCTTTGAACCTTCGTTATGCCGTAATCACGTCGGTAGACCGCGACGATTTGCCCGACTACGGTGCCGAACACTGGGTGAAAACCGTGGAAGCCATACAGCAACTGAACCCTGACACAAAGATAGAACTGCTTATACCGGACTTCATGGGGAAGAAAGAACTGATACAAAAGGTGCTAACCACAAAGCCACACGTGTGTGGACACAACATGGAGACGGTGCGCAGGCTTACTCCATCGGTGCGCAGCGTGGCACAATACGACCGCAGTTTGGAGGTGCTGGCAGAGATTGTGCGTTGCGGAGTGCAGGCTAAAACAGGCTTTATGTTAGGTTTAGGCGAAACGCACGAGGAGATATTGCAGACCATGGACGACATTCTCGCCACCGGCTGCAAGCGTCTGACGCTGGGACAGTACTTGCAACCCACGTCGAAACATCTGCCAGTGAAAGCCTATATCAGTCCACAGCAGTTTGCAGAGTACAAGAAAATAGGATTGGAGAAAGGCTTCCAGCACGTAGTAAGTGGTCCATTGGTGCGCAGTTCATACCATGCTGCCGATACCGTATAGCCATTTCTGCCGTTTGAAAGTTTCCAGTTGCCCGTTATAAAGTGCATCAAGATACGGAAGAACTGTCCAGACCCGTCGCAACCATCAGGCAACAATACACCCGAAGTGTAGGTGTCATTTTACCATGCTACTGCCTTAATAAAACAAAAGAGCCTGTCTTGCGCTCCAAAACAGGCTCTTTTGCCGTGTAAAACAGGCTCTTTTACACAACGAAACAAGGGGTATTGAAATACTAAGGCACAATTGCCTTGTTTCAGTAACGTTATCTTCGTGAGATTGAAAGGCGGTTGAGGCGTATCGAAAGCAAAATCCTGACACGTCATACAAATTGTGTGGTTCTTGAAGATTGCCTACCTGTCTATGCCATTGCGCGACAACAGTCCCTTGCTGGCATAGTAATGCTTCACCTCCTGCATGTCTGTTACAAGGTCGGCATAGTCTATAAGTTGTTTCGGAGCATGGCGTCCGGTAAGCACAACCTCTGTTTTGGAGTCTCTGTTTTCCAATGCTTCCATAAGCATTTCAATGCTGACGAGTTCCATGTGCAGTGCTATTGTAATCTCATCGAATATCACTACGTCCCAATTACCCGAGCCAAGAAGTTCTGCGCACCTATGCATTCCGTCCTGAGCTTGCCGCCTATCCACCTCGTTGGGGGCACGCGTCAGTATGCAACCATTGCCAAACTGCTCTACAGACAAGTTGTCTATGTATCTTGCAATGCGTGTTTCGTTGTATTGCATCGACTTCATGAACTGTCCGATGAAAACTTTTTTGCCAGCCATACAGGCTCGTATGGCAAGTCCGAAAGCTGCCGTGGTCTTACCTTTTCCGTTGCCCGTATAGACGTGAACCTGTCCACGGGTCTCCATTTTCCTTGCATTCATGTAGCTTATAGATTGGTGTTTTGTATAGAAATGTTAGTTTTTATACGTTATTGAATAGGACTGTTATTTGTTGTTATGATGTCTTGAGCCTTTCTGTCAGTCATGTTTCTCCAAGTTGTTGGCTTTCCGAAGCATGGAGAAATAACCATTTAGCAATGAGTCTGCTACCATATAGGCTTCTGAAACGATGCCTATTCGATGTTGTTATTTAGTTTTGACAAGCTCTTGAGTGCCTGCAAAAGTATAAAATAAAATGGAGAACGGAGCATAAAACTGCAATAAATTTGAATAAATTTAGATATTTTCGCAGGTTACAACCATCAAAATAAGACGATATGTAAAATCTGTTTGCAATGCGAAAGTCTGGTTGTTACATTTTGGCACGCCATTTGTAATGATACAGGCAGATTGAAATTAACAAATAAAAATATAGATTATGCAAAAAGGTAAAATAGGTGTAACGACAGAGAACATATTCCCTGTCATTAAGAAATTCCTCTATTCCGACCACGACATCTTCCTTCGCGAGTTGGTATCTAACGCTGTCGATGCAACACAAAAGCTGCGCACGCTTGCTGCAACAGGCGAGTTTAAAGGCGAAACCAACGATTTGAAGGTTCGTGTAAGTCTCGACGAAAAAGCCGGAACACTCACCGTAAGCGATGATGGCATAGGTATGACGGCAGAAGAGATAGACAAATACATCAACCAGATAGCCTTTTCGGGTGTTACAGACTTCTTGGACAAGTACAAAGACAAGGCTGAAGGCATCATAGGACACTTCGGTCTGGGCTTCTACTCTGCCTTCATGGTGTCTAAAAAGGTTGAAATAATAACCAAAAGCTATCGCGACGGGGCACAAGCAGTACGTTGGAGCTGCGACGGAAGCCCGGAATTTTCGATAGAAGATACCGAAAAGGCAACCCATGGCACCGATGTCGTGCTCCATATAGACGACGATTGCAAGGAGTTTTTGCAGAAACAGAAGATAGAAAGCCTGCTGAACAAGTACTGCAAGTTTATGGCTGTGCCCGTTGTCTTCGGCAAACAAACCGAATGGAAAGACGGTAAAAGCGTGGAAACAGATAAGGATAACATTATAAATAATGTGGAACCGCTATGGACAAAAGCTCCCGCTGAACTGAAAGACGAGGACTACAAGCAGTTCTATCGTACGCTCTTCCCAATGAACGACGAACCTTTGTTCTGGATTCACCTGAATGTTGACTATCCATTCCACCTGACCGGCATTCTGTATTTCCCACGCGTGAAGAACAATATAGAGCTTCAGCGCAACAAGATACAGCTCTATTGCAACCAAGTATTCGTTACGGACCAGGTAGAAGGCATTGTTCCGGAGTTCCTTACCCTGCTTCATGGTGTGATAGACTCACCGGATATACCGCTGAACGTGAGCCGAAGCTATTTGCAAAGCGATGCTAACGTAAAGAAAATATCTACTTACATTACCAAGAAAGTGGCAGACAGGCTCAACGGAATATTCAAAGAAAACCGTAAAGAATACGAAGAAAAATGGCAAGACCTTAAGCTTTTCGTGAACTATGGTATGCTTTCGCAACCCGATTTCTACGATCGTGCAAAGGATTTTTCACTCTTTACCGATGTAGATGGCAAGAACTTCACCTTCGAAGAGTATAAAACGCTGATTAAAGACAACCAGACCGACAAGGACGGAATGCTTGTTTACCTCTACGCAACCAACAAAGAGGAACAGTATTCGTACATTGAAACGGCACGTGCAAAGGGATATTCCGTGCTGTTAGCCAACGGACAGTTAGACGTTCCTACACTTTCCATGCTGGAACAGAAGTTCGACAAGTCGCGTTTTGTACGGGTAGACTCTGACGTTATAGACCATATCATTGCGAAAAAAGACGAAACAAAGGGCGAAAAACTTGGCGAAAACGATGCCGATACGCTAACTCAGGCTTTCCAATCGCAGCTGCCTAAGGTGGAAAAGGCAGAGTTTATGGTAAGCGTAGAGCCATTGGGCGAAACCGCTCAGCCAATTGTGGCAACACAAAACGAGTATATGCGCCGTATGAAAGAGATGAGCCAATACCAGCAGGGTATGGGTTTCTATGCACAAATGCCCGACACATACACCATCGTACTGAACTCTGACCACGCCATTATTAAGCAAATTCTGAGCGAAAGCAATACTTCTACTGCCGAAAAACTGCAGCCTATACGTAGCGAAATTAAGGGTTTGCAGGCGCGCGAAGCTGCCTTGCGACAGGCACAAGGTAAGAAAAAGCCAGAGGAAGTTACCCAAAACGAGAAGGACGAACTTAAGAACACAGAGGAAGAACTTACGAAACAACGTAACGAAAAGAACACTGTGATAGCCGATTATGCCAAGAACAATAATGCCATACATCAGCTAATAGACCTTGCTCTCTTGCAAAACGGATTGCTAAAGGGTGCTGCGCTCGACAAGTTTATTAAGCGTTCGGTAGACTTAATTAAGTAGACCAACTGCTATAACACATAGTTTTAAACCTCGTTATATGGGATATTCCTTTATAGCGAGGTTTCTTTTGTATTATAATAAAACACCAATAGCGATAGAAAGAAGGACAAAATAAAAGATATTGGCTATTTTTTCTAAGAATAAGAACCGTAATACAAGAATTATTTATATATTTGCATTATGAAAAAAGAGTTCGGAAAATGGCTGATGGATATAGCAAAGTATATGGTAACAGCTTTGCTATTATCGACAGCTTTTGGTAGTATGGATCGCCTATGGGTTCTTGTTTGCGTTGTAATTGGCGTAATATTGACCTTAGGTTGGGGGCTTTCTTTAATACGACAAGACGAAAAACAAAAGAAAGGAGAATAGTATGGGAGCAATAGTAGCATCGATTTTAGTTTCGTTAATAGCAACAATTGGAGGTCTTTACTTTATGTATCAAGACAAAAAGAACCGTAAATCTAACGGAAAAGGATAGTAATTAGAAGTTAGGAGAATAGTATGGGTGCAGTAATAGTATCGATTTTTGTTTCGTTATTAGCAACAATTGGAGGTCTTTACTTTATGTATCAAGACAGAAAGAACCGTAAATCCTAACGGAAAAGGATAGTAATTAGAAGTTAGGAGAATAGTATGGGAACATTAGCAGTAGCGATTTTGCTCTTTGTGGGCGCAGTAATTGGACGTCTTTACTTTATGTATCAAGACAAAAAGAACCGCTGAATCCATGCCAATTCGCTGCTATCTTTAAGGCAAATGGCATACAACAACTTACTGAAACCCTATCGGCAAGTTGCAACATATATAGATATAAAAAGGTGAAATCGTTGTTGATTTCACCTTTTTTTATTAAGTTTGCACTGTGTTCTTTGCCCTTTTGTAAAGAAGACATACCCTTTGAGAAACAAAAAAGGAACGAGAATGAAGATGGATATAACCAAAATAAAGAACTTTTTTACCACAGAAATGTGGCAGAAAACAGAGTATAAGTCTAAACGTAAAGGCATTGCTATTAGACTGTTGCAGAAGTTTTACCTTACAATAAAGTTCTTTATAGAGCGCGAACACGTAACTTTTGCAGCTCAGCTGTCGTTCTCTACCATTATGGCAATAGTGCCCATAGCAGCCTTAATATTTGCTGTTGCCAACGGTTTTGGTTTCGGCAAGTTCATAGAAACCCAGTTTCGAGAAATGTTTTCGGCACAACCCGAAGTGGCAAACTGGCTGTTAACACTTACACATTCTTATCTTACGCATGCCAAAACAGGCATTTTTATCGGCATCGGACTGCTGATTATGCTTTACAGTGTGTTCTCTTTGATAAACACCGTAGAGCGCGTTTTCGACAGTATATGGCAGGTTAAGGGCACACGACCCATCAGTCGGGTGCTCATAGACTACACCGCAATGATGTTTCTGGTGCCAATCAGCATCATCATAATGTCTGGACTGAGCATCTATCTTTATGGTTTCGTAGAAAATCTTAGCAGTTTTGCACTTCTGGGAAACATTGCCCGCTTCTCGCTCCGCTATCTTTTGCCGTGGGCAATACTTACTTTTATGTTTGTTGTGCTCTATGTCTTCATGCCCAACGCAAAAGTTCAGCTCTCCAAAACGATAGGTCCCTCCGTGCTTGCCAGCTTGTCAATGCTTGCCTTACAGGGACTTTACATTCACGGACAGGTGTTTCTTACAAGCTATAATGCCATCTACGGTTCGTTTGCAGCCCTGCCTTTGTTTATGTTGTGGATGCTTATGTCGTGGTATATCTGCCTTTTCTGTGCCGAACTCTGCTATACCAACCAGAATTTGGACTACTACGAATGTATGATAGAGATGAAAGACGTTTGCTATAACGACTTTCTTGCAATGAGTGCAACTGTGCTATGCTACATCTGTCAACGGTTTTCGCACGATGAGAAACCTTATACAGCATTAGAATTGGAGACTGAAACAGGCATTCCAATACGTGTTACATTGGCAATATTAGACCGATTGAAAGACATAGGACTGGTCGCCGAGAACCATTTGCCAACCAGCGACGAAGTAACTTATACGCCTACGCACGACACCAACGACATGACCGTGGGCGAATTGGCGGCTCGCATGGAGTCAGTACCCAGCCTGAAGCCTGCCTTGACCAGTCAGTTGCCAGAGTATGTGTGGGGGAAAGACATATACAAAAAGGTGAAAAACATTCACGCGACCTACCTGAAAGAGCTGAAAACCATCAACATCAAAGAACTTATAGACAGACAATCGGAGTGAAGTTCTACAACCTTCGAAAAACCATAGATTGGCAAATGGTACGGGCAAAGAACTTCGTTGTGTAATAATCTGTATGCCAGCATAATACAAAACCCACTGTTTTGTGGGGCAAAAGAGCCTGTTTTACAGTGCAAAACCCACTGTTTTGCACGATAAAAGAGCCTGTTCCGGAATATTGAACAAGCAACATGGCAATGCCACACAAGCAGTAAACGTAAGGAATATTGGTAAACTTTGTGAGAAATATGCCTGACAAGGACAAGGCGCAATGGCGCCCCTGCATGGTGCGTACAACTTTATTGGCAGACAAAAGGAAGAGGGGCATATAGCAAAAAATCTACATACCCCTCAACGTTTTGTAAATATTTTAATCAATGAATTATTCCTCGACAACTGAAAAATCGTCTTTTGATACTCCACAAAGTGGACAAACCCAATCGTCTGGGATATCTTCGAAAGCTGTGCCTGGCGCTATGCCACCATCTGGATCGCCTACTGCAGGGTCGTAAATGTACCCGCAGGTATTACATTCATATTTCTTCATAATGTTTTGTCTTTATCTTTATTTGCTATTAACGCTGCAAAGATAATGTTTTTATGTAATTCTTACAAACTAAATCCGTTAAATTGTGTTATTGTTTTCCTCGCTTCCTTAGAATTCTACCGACAGTTTCGCATTGATTTGTCGGCCTGTAAGATAGTTAGGCACGGCGTATTGCTGTCCTGAAATATCCGTTATCCAGTAGTAGGAGTTTACGTTGCTGATGCCGAAAAGGTTCAGACAGTCTACACCCAGCCACACGTTGCGGAAGATGGAGCGGCGCGAACCGTCCTGATTGTCGAACAGACGATAGCTCATTCCTATGTCGGCACGCTTGTAGGCAGGTGCTCTGAAAGAGTTGTTGCTTAGTTCCTGGTGGGGTGCAGAGAACGGGAGACCGTCTGCATACGCCAGTTTCAGCGACATTCGCCAGCGTGTTGAGCCGGGGAAATAGTCGGTAAAGAAAAGGTTCAGGGCAAAACGCTGGTCGGTTGGCAGGGGTACGTTCTTGCCATTCAGCTTCATTGCAGTGTTCATGACACTGAGCGTGAGCCACGAATCTGCCCCCGGCACAAACTCTCCGAATAGCTTTAGGTCGAGCCCAGTGGCGTGTCCGGAAGTCTGTTTGTCGCCAAAATAGGTTACTTTTACGTTGTCTACCGAGTAAGGAACAAGGCGCGAGATGGCTTTGTAGTAGGCTTCGGCAGTGAATTTGAAGGGTCTGTTCAGCATAGTGAAGCGGTAACTCATCGATGCCAATGCGTGTATGGACCGCTGAGAACGCGTTTTCTTGTTCAGCAGGGCGTAGGTTACGCCGTTAATCATGGTGGTATCGCGCAGCTCTTTGTAGAACGGTGCCTGGTAATAGAGACCTGCTGCCACACGGAACGACAGGTTTCGGTTCCAGCCGGGGGTGATATTGAGCGATGCACGTGGCGAAACAATGCTCTCTCCGTTAAAGTTCCAGTAGGCGTAACGCACACCATAGTTCAGCCGAAAGAGGGTTGGTATGGAGTCGTTGCTCTTAAAGTTCCATGTGTCTTGCACGTAGACTTCCATGCGTTTGGCGTCCAATGTGTTGCGAGCCCGCAGCGAATAGATCATGTCGAGAGTTTCGCCGTTGTGCGGAATGTTGTATCCTGCCGAGTCGCGATACTCGTATTCTGCCGAGTTTTCCTTGATTTTCTCCATCTTATAGGTGAAAGCGCCTTCTATTCTGTGCGTTCCTGCACGCTGCAACAGCATTAACTTCAGGCTTTTCACGTCTGCTTTAAGGTAGTCGCGCGAGTGTTGCATGTATGTTCCCACTCCTAAATTCTCCGAAGTCTCGGTCTGTGTGAGCCAATATTGCCCCTGTATGTCGTATCGTTGCTGCTCTTTGGTGGAGAAGGCTGATGCTATCAGCGACACATCGGTACGCTTTGAGAGATGCCGCGTAACGCTTAGCGAGCCGAAGAAGGTACGGAAGAGGTCTTTTTCCTTGCCATCGAAGTAGACTTTAAACGACTTTACGTTCTTCAGCGTACCGAAATTGGTTGTTCGGTCCTCGGGTTCGAAGTTGTAATTGTTCTCCGAAATGTTGCCGATGAAGTCTACCTGCCACCGTTTGGACGGTTGCCATGAAAGGTAAGTCTGGTAGTCCAAGAACGATGGATTGTACTCTCCCTTTGTTTCCAGCGATCCTAACAGGTATCGGTTGGTCTTGTATCGCAGTCCGTTCGTCCACGTAAGCTTCTTCGATGCCAGTCCGAAGTATCCGCTTGCGCCCAGCATCGATGCCGTAAAGGAACCTTCGGTGCGCTTCGGACGCTTGTAAGTGATGTCCAAAGCCGAGCTCATCTTGTCGCCATACTTGGCCTCGAAGCCTCCCGTAGAGAACCCGACGCGGTCCACAAGGTCGGCATTTATCACCGAAAGCCCCTCCTGCTGTCCGCTGCGGACTAAGAAAGGACGATACACTTCCACATTATTTATATATACAGAGTTCTCGTCGAACGTTCCACCGCGCACGTTATACTGCGACGAAAGCTCGGAATGGGTGGACACGCCGGCCTGTGTCTGCAATATTTCCTCTACGGCATTGCCCGAGACGGAGGGGGTTCGCTTGGTTGCTTCCACCTTTATGTTCTCGGTAGTACCGTGCTGCGGTGTTTGCGCCTCTACTATAACCTCCTGCAATTGGTTATCGCTGGTCAGCTGGACTTGCAGCGTCTGCTTGCCTTGCGGGCGATGCAGCACACGCACTTTGCTTTTATAGCCCAGCATGGAGAAGCGTATCTTAACCGAATCTTCGCTCTGCAGCTGCATGCTGAACTCGCCCCTGAGGTTGCACATCGCCATTTTTCCTTGTGAAGCCACAATGACTGATGCCAGCTCAATGGGATTTCCGTCCTGGTCGGACACCTTTCCTTGCAACGTAAACGACTGTGCCATAGCATTACCGGCATAGAGCAGACACACGAACAACAGCGCAATGGATAGAAGTTTTGCTTTATTCATACTATGAATAACGGCAGCTCACAAAGATTATTGCATTACTGTCAATGATAAAACAGAACGGTTCGGCAGCGAGTTGCGGATAAATGCAAACTACTCCCCTACTTAATGCAGTAGTTCAAACACATGGACAGGACCGGTACACAAAACTACTGCAAAGCGTACTGCACTACAACAAAGAACTCCCTCCTTTCGTCATTCCGCCATCTATCATCAGTCGTGTAGCCCGCTATGCTCCTTCCTTGAGATGGCAGACTGGCTGAAAGATTGGCTTAAATATATTGATAATTGATTATGAGCATCACTTAATTTATTGACCACACATAAGAGATAGAAAAGTTTTAGATATCTAAAACTTCGTACTCATCTTGAGAGGTGTGCCACAACACATTACACGCAGCGGAAAAGATATATGATGGGTGAGGAAAGTTGCTTGATTGAAAGTTCAGGATTGATAGAATGAAAGGAACAAAATTAAGGAATGGTTACACAGAGAGACGCATTTTTGTTTTTATTTAATATACGTCTGTAACTCGTTGATAATCTTCACAAACATTATTTTATAATAAAGAGAAGATACCGTTTGTATCTTCTCTTTGGTGACTCCGATGGGATTCAAACCCATGACCTTAGGAACCGGAATCCTACGCTCTATTCAGCTAAGCTACGGAGCCATTGTTCCAGCTACCTGCATTGGTATGCAGAACGCTTGCAAAGGTACTGTAAAGTTCTTAATTGGCAAAATTTATGCGCTACAAAATAAGTATTCGGCAGGCTGCGAGTGTGGCTACCGACCAACTGAACAAGCGTATTAAGTTTTTTAAACAAAAGTTATAAAGTGGCAGCATTCATGTATAGATTTGTTAAGTTATAATTAACGATTTGATTATCAGCACATATTTTCGTACCTTTGCAAGCGTTAATATGGAGCTGAGGGATATGTGCACCAATTCTCATGTGCACCATTCCGTATATCTTGCCCACTTTGTGGCAAGTTTATAGGCTTCGGAAAATTTTATGTAATGAGAATTATTAGAGTACTGACAGTAGGAATTTTAATGGCATTGGCATCGAACTCTGCAAGCGCAGAGACTGCCGCAAAGATTAAAAATTTCAATTGGCGACCCGTGATGGACGCTATTACACAGGTAGAAAGTAAAGGAAATGCAAAAGCAAAAAACGGTCCGCACGCAGGAATATTGCAAATTTCGCACCACGTTGTGGCAGAATGTAACAATATTCTAAAGGCAAAAGGCAGCAAAAAACGCTACACCATGGCAGACCGTTTCAGTCCAGAGAAATCGAGAGAGATGTTTGTTCTGTTCCAGTCAAAATACAACAAGGCAAACAATACGGAGCGAGCCATCCGCATGTGGCATGGCGGAATAAACTTCAGCAAGAGCAAAACGCAACAGTATTACAACAAGGTGAAGAGGTTTTTGAGAAACTAAAAAAACCACAAAATGCAAGTAGCAAAATGCCTATGTGAACATTCTGCACAACATAGTTACGATCCAACGTAACTTATTATGGTGTCTTTCTACTCTGCGCAATGAGCAATTGGCTTATTGACGCATTGTCAAGATGAAGGAATTTTCTTCCTAAAAGAACAAATAAGGACAATAGCGGAAGATTTAACGTATGAACTTAACATGGACAATAGGATTTGTCGCCTTCCTTACAGCAAGTCCTTTAGAGGGCTAAGAGCCATAGTTCTCGTGATGTTCCTATGAGCTTCTGTAAAGCCTTACCATTCAAAATCTTGCGCCAGACCACCTTCGCTGGTTTCCTTATAGAGCGAGGGAAGGTCGTGTCCCGTTTGTTTCATCACCTCAACAACCTTGTCGAACGAAACACGATGACGCCCATCGCTAAAGTTAGCATACAGTTGTGCATCGAGAGCACGGCATGCAGCAAAAGCATTCCGCTCTATACAAGGTATCTGAACTAACCCGCAAACAGGATCGCAGGTCATTCCCAAGTGGTGTTCCAGCCCCATTTCGGCTGCATATTCAATCTGTGACGGCGTCCCACCAAATAGTTGGCAGGCAGCTGCAGATGCCATGGCGCAAGCCACACCAACTTCGCCCTGACACCCCACTTCAGCCCCCGAGATGGACGCATTGGCTTTTACAACGTTGCCAAACAGTCCGGCTGTTGCCAACGCACGTAGTATTTTGCGTTCCGAGAACTGGTGTGCCTTGTACAGATGATACAGCACTCCGGGCATGACACCACACGAACCGCAGGTTGGAGCCGTAACAATGGTGCCACCAGATGCATTCTCTTCGCTCACTGCAAGTGCGTAGGCATAAACCAATCCACGCGATTGCAGGCTGCTTCGGTAGCTCAACGCCTTTATATAATAGTTTCCCGCCTTACGCGAAAGTTTCAATGGTCCGGGCAAGACACCGTCGTTTTCCAATCCACGTTCTACAGCATTGCACATTGTAACCCACACTTCGTGCAGATAGTCCCATATTTCCGTTCCCTCGCATTCGTCCACATATTCCCAGAAACCGCGTCCGTTGGCTTCGCACCACCGTTGTATTTCTTTCAGGGTAGACAGTTCATAGACCGGTGTTGTATAGAACATGTCGTCTTTTCCCTTTCCTTCCGAGAGCGCACCACCACCAACACTGTACACCACCCATTCGTTTTCAACGTGTTTTTCGGCATCTAACGCCTTGTAGCGCATGCCATTTGTATGGAAAGGCAGCACTGTACCCGGTAGCCATATTATTTCTACTGGAGCTATTTTAGACAGCACTTCGTTGATAGCCACATCGGTAAGGTGCCCTTTCCCTGTTGCTGCCAGACTGCCATATAGCGTTACTTCGAAGGCCTTGGCGTTGGGATTGCGACGGGCAAATATCTCTGCTGCATGGGAAGGTCCCATCGTATGACTGCTCGACGGTCCTTTTCCTATTCTAAAAATCTCTTTTAACGAGTCCATAAATCTTCTTTGGTGTTTCTTGGAATGTTGTTTCAGATTAAGCCATTATGGTGGTCTTACTCTCTGCTAATGTCGTTACGACATAGCCAAACCGCACATGGGCATATCCTTCCACGCCACAAATGTAATAATTTATTATGGATTTAAATCATTAAAACATAAGAAAATGCTTTTCATATAGCCTTTACGCCGTCTGGGGAAATATCTTTCCGAAAACCTGAATGAAACGAAAGTATCATCTTGTTCGTGCTTTCAAGGTGGTGTTACAACCAAAAAGTGGGCACACCGAAAACGATGTACCCACCCAATAGCTAAATAATAATGTTTAGAAAACAAGCTTAACAGACTTGCTGCCCACCTTTACAATGTAAGCACCGTGCTGTGTCAAAGTGGCGCGAATCTCCTTTTCGCCCTTGTTGCTATATACAAGTTGTCCGTCGAGCGTATAGATTTGAACGCTTTCGCCGTTGGTGTTGCTTACGCAAACGTTGTTGCCTTCCATCTTAACCAATGCTTTAGAAAGACCAATGTTGCTGATACCATCGGGTATGCCCACCTTCTTTAGTTCGCTAAACTTACTTTCTGCGTATCTCTTCTTCACGTTTCTGTCGCTGTTTACCTTATAGGCTGTTGCGCGATGACTAACCTCCGACTTGCCAACAAAGTAAGGAATAGTGATGTCTGCCTTTGGTTCTTGCACCCATCTACGGAAGACGAACGGGTCGTTGAGGCTTTCGCCAGCCTGATATTTCTGCGTAATCTTCAGGTCGTCGAGATAGAGATGCTCGTCAGCATAGACGGCATAGATACCTATGATAGACTTCTTTGAACCCTTGGTAAAGTTCACTGTGAAGTTCTTCCAGTTGTCATTAACAGCCTTTGGATAGCCTTCGGGATAGATAAGCTCTGCCTGCTCGTAGTCGCAAGTAGTTTCGTTGTAGTTGAAAAGGGCGAAAGCAGCCTGTGGATAAGCTGTGAACTCCTTTCCGTCTTTATCGACTGCGGTAACCGGAGCAGATGCCAATTTAACGCTAACAGCAAACTTTCCACCATCTTTAGACATATCCAACTCTGGCGAAATAAGCCCTGCGTCCTGATGGTTGTGGTAGTATTGCCAGCCGTCCAGACAGATATAGTCGGTGTAAGGAGCGTATTGCGTGCCCTTCCAGCCTGCCTGTTTCATTTCAGGAATATAGTAAGAGTCGTACGAATTAGGGCTCGGCTCTTCCTTTGTCCAACCTGTAAGATTTCCTTCAGCATCTTTTACACCGGTGAAATCTTCCTCTGTAACCACGAAGTCGCCAGCCTTTCCAGCCTTGCGGTCGTAGTATGCAATATAGTTATAGCGCTCTGCCGAAGGCACAGTGCTCCACGATGCCGTGTATTTATCCTTGTTAAGATTGGTAACTTCGTTCATTACAGGAGCCTCAAGGTCGAAAACGAACATCTTGTCAGATGGAATAGACTCGTAACTGCCTTTCGTTGCCGATGCATTGTAGAAGTAAGTCTTGCCTGATTCTGCTCCCGTTACATGGAAATTGTTGGTAGTTACTGCCTTGTTTTCGAACAAGTATTCGGGTTTTCCAGCCTCACTTAGCGTGAAAACATTTACCTTGTAGCCCGTAGCATCGGCAATCTTGGTCCAATGAATATCGAATTCAGAACCCGCATAGTTTGTATGTGCGAGCATCTCCGGCGTATTAACGTGTTGCTTGACGGTGAAGACTTCGATGTTGTCGATATACACCGGAGCCATGACAGACACGATATTGAAGAGCGTATATTCGCCGCCGCCAAAGAAATACATAGAGTATTCTTTCCATTCGGTGCTGAGTTGAGGCAGCGTTGCACTGCCCATCATGCGCCAAGTGGGTGACATATTGAAGGTTTCGGCAGCCTCTACCATAACCTGTGGGTTGTCTCCGGCGTTCTTGGCACGTGCTTTAAAGCGAATCCAAGCTATGCCTCCGTTTGCACTTACGTTCAGCATTGGCGTGTTAATGTGTGCCATATCTTCCGGACCAGACTGTAAATAAACTGTTCCACCGGCGGGATATGCGTTGCCGGAACCCCAGCCAGCCTTTTTAAAGTATTCGTCTTTGGTGTTGATCCAGGGGTATTCAAACTCGTCCTTAATCAAGTTTGTCTCTGTGTCGGGGTTCGCCTCGCTCCCTGAAGTCATCTTTGCGAAGTCTTCAAACATCACCTGCTGTTCCTCTCCGTAGGGGTTTGCTGCCTTGGCGAACGTTGCCAAGGGTGCGTTTGCGACATTTTTGCCGAGACTAAAGGCAGCCGCTGCGATTTTAGACTGCTGAGGCTGTACGTTCCGTGTAAGCTTTTGCACCCCAGCTCCATTGTTTTGCTGGGCAGAAACAGTACTTGTTGCTGCCATTGTCAAGGTTGCCGCGAGGGCCAAATGTACATAGTTCTTTCTCATAATGTAAGAATGTAATGAATAATAGTATTTGATTTGTATGCTAAAGACATGCTGAAAGCGTTTCCACATTGTGGAAGGCTGTTTTTGAATTCGCCGTCTGCTTCCTGTCCTTCTGCCATTTCAGGGCGTCCGTTCCTTTTCTTTCCCGATGTATGTTCAGTTATACCTCTTGTGTCTAAAGGTGGGACTTCGCCGATTTCAAAGCAAAAATGCTATAAAGATTGTTCATAGAATTTGCCTAAGGGCGATTAACTTGGTTCTTGTAATCATATCTTTCAATATTCGTCTGCTAATTTACTAATATTCTTTAGAATAACAAAAGGTATGCTGTAAAATCTTTATTTTTTTATTCTTTTTCACATTTTAAATCGTGTACGCAGCCTTCACACTCTCTTGCACATAGCTTTTCTGCCTGTGCGGAGCAGGTTGGCACGCTTCGATATAGCAATGCAGAACGTGGCAAGATAATGTATATATTATATATAAGGTGTATTGTGTAGTCCCATTATTGTCAATGCACTGCAAAAAAGAGTGCATTTTGTGTTGCAAAAGAGCCTGTTTGGGAAGGTCAAACAGGCTCTTTTACATTTCAGAAAGGTAGGTTGGCAAAACTAAGACTATTTTCTTTAGCCTTCGGTATATTATTTTATAAATTCACAGAGGTTACAGAAAACTCTATACATCAGTTAGATTAGTCTCTCAGACGATTTAAACGAACGGCTACGGCTTGCTCTATCGCAAGTCGACAACCTCTGCCGAAGGAGCATCGGAATGCCTGAACCGGAAATAAGAATTGGGGTGCGAGGCAGCACGGAAGCTGCTAATGTTAATCGTTACCCACTTTTTGCCTTGCAACATCTTTATCTGTTGTGGATAGAAAGTCTTTGAAATGGTAACGTAAAACTCTTGCATGCTGCGTGCCGGGTGTATGGCTTGCAAGTGGACAATGTATGCTGCGGCAGTCGTTTTCATGGACATGTGGTAGCCATTCTTGTACATTGTAATGAAAGCATAGGGGTTCATGGAAAGACGCTTGGCCTCGCTGGGTGTCGAAACATTCACTTCGTTGGTGCTTTTCATATACGCCCACTGTGTCTTACCATCGAACCAGATGGTGGTTTCGGGTGTAATGGCTTTGAACTTATTACCTTTTATAATGATGCTACCCGATGTTCTGCCTACCTCTCCTCCAGTAATCGAGAAGTTGGCAGCGGCTCCTCCACGTCGTCCAACAACTGCTGCCGCCTTGTCTAAAACCTTCTTTGCATCTGCAGAACTTTGACTGAAAGCATTGACACTAAGCATAAATGCCAATGCAAATAAAATGTTACGTTGTATTTTCATTGTGTTAAAAACTTCTTCTTTGCTTATCTATGCAGTGTTGAAAGCAACGATTCGAGTCCCATTTCGTCGCCAATGAGCACCTCGCGAGGCTTTGAGCCTTGTGCCACTCCCACAATGCCGGCTTTCTCCATCTGGTCCATTAGTCGCCCGGCACGGTTGTAACCAATGGAGAAGCGGCGTTGTATCATGCTTGTAGAGCCTTGTTGGTTCAGCACTATGACCCTTGCTGCATCTTCGAACAGTGGGTCTAAGTTCTCGTCAAGACTACCACCAGCAACTCCTCCTTCATCTGTTGCAGGCTCAGGAATGAGCAATGGCTCTACCGGACCGGGCTGTGTGGCGATGAACTTGGATATATCTTCCACCTCCGGAGTGTCTACGAAGGCACATTGCACACGTGTTGGCTCTCCTCCATTTAGGTAAAGCATGTCTCCGCGTCCCACAAGTTGTTGGGCTCCGGGTCTGTCTAAAATGATACGAGAATCCATCATGGCACCCACACGGAACGCGATACGACCGGGGAAGTTGGCTTTTATGTTACCCGTTATGATGGAAGTAGTTGGGCGTTGTGTTGCTATAATCATGTGAATGCCTACCGCACGCGCCAGCTGGGCGATACGGGTGATAGGCATTTCAATTTCTTTTCCAGCCGTAAGGATAAGGTCTCCGAACTCATCAATGATGACAACGATGTACGGCATGAACTCGTGTCCTTCCTCAGGACTAAGCTGATGGTTAAGGAACTTCTTGTTATACTCTTTTATATTGCGCGCTCCTGCAGCTTTCAACATGTCGTACCGATTGTCCATAAGCACGCAAAGACCCTTCAAAGTCTTTACAACCTTCTGCACGTCGGTTATAATCGGCTCGTCTTCGTTCTCTTCTACCGCAGCCATGAAAGGCTTGGCGATGGGCGAATATATGCTGAACTCAACCTTCTTAGGGTCTACCAGCACTATCTTAAGGTCGTTTGGGTGCTTCTTATATAGTAAAGATGTGATGATAGCGTTAAGTCCTACCGACTTACCTTGCCCTGTTGCACCCGCTACAAGCAGGTGTGGTATCTTTGCCAAGTCTACCATATACACATCGTTCGTAATGGTCTTGCCTAACGCAACAGGCAGTTCCATTGTGCTTTCCTGGAACTTTCGCGAGTTAAGAATAGAGAACATGGACACGATGGAGGGCTTGGCGTTTGGCACTTCGATACCTATGGTGCCCTTGCCGGGCATTGGTGCAATGATACGAATACCTATTGCAGCCAAGCTAAGTGCTATATCGTCTTCCAAATTCTTGATTTTCGAAATGCGGACACCCTGTGCCGGTGTTATTTCGTAGAGGGTAATGGTTGGTCCAACCGTTGCGCGAATGCTGCGAATTTGCACGCCAAAGTCGCTGAGAACCTTTATAATGCGGTTCTTATTAGCCTCCAGCTCCTCCTTGTCTACAAAGTTTACGCTGTTGTCAGAGTCGTATTGCTTAAGCAAATTAAGGGTTGGATACTTCCAATTGGGGAAAGGTTCGTGTGGATTAATGGGTGTTGTAAGGTCTGTCGTACCTGCCACCACCTTGCCTTGTGCCTTTTCTAACCCGACAGGGACATTAACTTTCATTCCTATTTCGCCATTGGCAGCAGTCTCTTCATCGTTCTCTTTCGCCGTGGTTTTATCCTTAACGTTAGGCTTTATCACGGCATTGGGCAGGTCATCGTCAAGAAATTCCACCGTCTGGGACTCTGCATTCTGCAGCTTTTCTACTGCTTCCTCCTCCATTTCGTGGGTGCTTTCACCTATTTTATCCTTTTCAAAATTATGCCGGACAATCGTGAATTTCACCTTGTTGCGTATGTATCCCACCGGATTGAGCAACTTCTTGATAACCGTAATGGTCTCTGAAGTGAGGTAAGTAAGGAATGCTATCATTGTAATGGCAAGTACGGCGAGCAGTCCCGGTGCCCCTATGATGTTCTCAATGTACTCTACAACAAACCTGCCATGGTCTCCGCCGGGGTTAAAAATGTTCTCGCTCATCAGCGGAGTAAGGAACTTTGCAAACGTAATGGAGCTCCACACCATTACCAAAGCCATTCCAAAGAACCACTTCCATAGGTTTATCTTCTCGTAAGCCTTTATCATTTTCACGCCACAGAGTATGATATAGAGTGGAATAATGAAGGCAGGGATACCAAAGCAGCGCGATATCAGAAAGTAAGAGAGCAGTGCTCCCACAGAGCCACAGCTGTTCTGAAACACCTTCGCAGTATTTTCTATTTCCCCCGGACGCAGTGCCGTAACCAGGCTCTGGTCGGCTTCGCCCGTAGAAAAGTAACTGATGAAGGCCACCAATATATATAAAGCAAGACAAATCAGAACAATTCCCAATACAAAGCCAGTCTTGTCGTTTATGATATAATGCGCACCAATAGCCTCACTGAATGTCTTTGGAGTCTTCTCCCTTTTCTTTTTCGCCATTATTGAATGTTTAAACCAAATGCAAAAGTACTAAAAAAATGCCATATAATCGGGCATATTTTCAGAAGATTTTGCTAAATTTGCAAAACGAAACAGTACATTATGATTACTAAATTATACAATAAGTTCGATAAAAAGAGTATCTCCGACTTGCCCAGGGTAACATTTCCAGGCAAAATAGTAGTGGTTCTTACCGAGTCTGAAGCCCAGAAAGCTGTCGATTTCCTGCTGTCGGCGGATATTCTTGGTATCGATTCTGAAACACGCCCGGTATTCAAAAAGGGACAACATCATAAGGTTGCACTGTTGCAAGTGAGCACCAAGGACGTGTGTTTTCTTTTCCGTTTGAACTTAATAGGTATGCCCTCGTGCATCGTCAGGCTACTTGAAGACACCACAATACTGAAGGTTGGACTTTCTTTACACGACGATTTTATGATGTTGCACCAACGTAGAGATTTCAAGATTGGGCGGTTCATAGACCTTCAGAACATGGTTAGCGAGTTCGGAATAGAAGACCTTAGCTTGCAGAAACTGTATGCAAACCTTTTCCATGAGCGCATTACGAAACGGCAACAATTATCCAATTGGGAGGCACCCATACTGACGGAGCAGCAGAAAATATATGCTGCCACCGACGCATGGACGTGCATTCAAATCTACGAACGCCTGCAGGAACTTCATAAAACACATAATTACGAAACCGTGATAGTGCCCCAGCCAGAACTAAAAACCACCAAAAATATCGATGAAACCGATGTTAATGACACGCAAAAGAACGATTAACAATGTATAAGAAGATAGTTTTAAAGAAAGGGAAAGAGGAAAGTTTGCTGCGCCGGCACCCGTGGATATTCTCCGGTGCAATACTCGAGAAGGACGAAACATTGCAGGAAGGCGACCTTGTAAAGGTCTACACGAGAGACGGAAACTTCATGGGAGTGGGGCATTTCCAGATTGGTTCCATCACCGTTCGCATACTTTCGTTTCGCGATGTGCCCATCGACGCTCACTTCTGGCAAGCCCGTCTAAAGGCAGCGATGGCTGTCAGGGAAGCCATTGGTGTCATTCGACCAGCTGAAAACGTGGCGGCTGGTACGGGCGAAACCGTCAATACCACTTATCGTCTGGTACATGGCGAGGGCGACAATCTGCCCGGACTGATAGTCGATGTCTATGGAACAACGTGCGTCATGCAGGCTCATTCGGTGGGAATGCACGTCGCTCGCTACGAGATAGCGGCTGCATTGCATGCCGTTATGGGCGAAAAGGTGGACAGCATATATTACAAGAGTGAGACTACGCTGCCCTTCAAGGCTGAATTAGGACAAGAAAATGGGTTTATTTACGGCAATACCGACAACGACATAGCCATTGAGAACGGACTAAAATTCCATATCGACTGGCTAAAAGGACAGAAAACGGGTTTCTTTATAGACCAACGCGAAAACCGTAGCTTGCTGGAACATTATGCAAAAGGACGCTCGGTGCTGAACATGTTCTGCTATACGGGCGGCTTTTCGGTGTATGCCATGCGGGGCGGAGCAAAGCTTGTGCACTCTGTCGACAGCTCTGCAAAGGCGGTGGAACTAACCAATGCGAACATAGAACTGAACTTTCCGGGCGACAACAGACACGAAGCCATCTGCGAAGATGCCTTTAAATACCTCGACAACAATGATGGGAAATACGACCTTATAGTGCTCGACCCACCAGCATTTGCCAAGCATCGCAGTGCTCTGAAGAACGGACTGCGTGGTTATACCCGCCTGAACGTGAAAGGATTTGAACGCATTAAGAAAGGCGGCATACTGTTTACATTCAGCTGTTCGCAGGTTGTTACAAAGGAAAACTTTCGCCAAGCAGTGTTTACGGCTGCTGCACAGACTGGTAGAAAGGTTAGAATACTACACCAGATACACCAGCCAGCCGACCACCCTATCAATATTTACCACCTCGAAGGAGAGTATCTGAAGGGATTAGTGCTCTATGTTGAATAAGGTAAAGACATTCATCGACACCCACAAACTGCTCCCGTTAGATGGCCGATACATCGTTGGACTGTCGGGAGGAGCTGACAGTGTGGCTCTGTTACTGATACTAAAGGAGTTAGGCTACTACGTTGAAGCAGCACATTGCAACTTCCTTCTGCGTGGAGAAGAGAGCCAACGAGACGAAGATTTCTGCATAAAACTGTGTAAGGAGAACAATATAGAACTACACTTAATTCACTTTGATACAGCAGAATATGCCGAACTGCATAAAGTAAGCATAGAAATGGCTGCACGTACGTTGCGCTATAACTATTTTGAAGCCCTGCGACACGACATTGATGCCGATGCCATTTGCATTGCCCACCACCGAGACGATTCGGTTGAAACCGTCCTCTTAAATCTTGTCAGAGGTACCGGACTACGTGGATTGATGGGCATTCAACCTATTAACGGCAACATTATCCGACCGTTACTCTGTTGTTCCAAGGCGGAGATAGAGGCTTATTTAACCACGAAAAAACAAGTTTTTGTAACCGATGGCAGCAATCTTGTTGCCGACATAAAGCGGAACAAACTCCGATTAGAGGTTGTTCCAAAGCTAAGAGAGCTTAATCCCTCGTTCGATGAAACGGTTATGAAGATGTCGGAAGACCTTGACGAAGCGGAAAAAATAATCATTTCATCGATAGAAAACGCCTTTCCAAACATTGTTTCGACAGAGAAAGGAGATGCCGGCACCTTGTTCCTGCAACTCATGAAAGGAAAGCCGAAACAGGCATTGCCCAACCTTCGCATCAACATTGCTGCCCTAAGGGAATACGTCTCGCCCGAATATTTCCTCTTTTTTCTGCTCGCTCCCTACGGATTTACCCCTTCGCAAGTCAGGGGTATAACATCTTCCCTATCTTCAGATAGCGGAAAAGAATACATGACAGGTAGTTATACGCTTTTGTTCGACAGAAAGATGATACTCTTGTTACGGCACGAAGAGAACGCACCGAAGCCACTGCGACTGCCCGAAACGGGTAGATATATCTACTCGGAACAATGCAAGATAGAGATAAAGGAAGAAGTTGTAGATAGCAATTTCGTTATACCGACAGATACAAACCACATAGTTGTAGACAAGGCAGCAGTGCATTTCCCACTTACCTTGCGCCGTGTTGAGGTGGCAGACCGCTTCCACCCTTTCGGAATGAGGGGTTCGAAACTTGTCAGCGACTATCTTACAGACCTGAAAGTAGATGCGGTCAGCAAACGGCGACAACTTGTTTTAGTCGATGGAAACGGCGAAATTATGTGGGTAGTAGGGCGTCGTTCCAGCGAAACATACCGTATTTGTAATACTACTGCCATGGCTTTGCACATTCGTTTCCTGCAATCTTAACGTTGCAATGTCCTATTCTTATAACCTGCTTCATTAGCCATGAGGAAGGCGAACAACTGCCATCTTTTTCCGTTTCAGTCGCCATTTGCTAACTGTCTACCCGTCAGCATGTTATAAACCTCCGTATTTTACGTTTCAAAACAGGCTCTTTTACACACCAAAAGAGCCTGTTTCAGCTTGTAAAAAGCCCTGTTTCGCAATGTAAAAGCACCGTCCACTTCGTATTACAGAATGTAGGACACAGAGAAATTGAAAGCAAATGACATTGTCAAAATACAAAAACGAATTTCCCAAAAAGCCATTTATTGTAAACGATTGTTAATTTCCGAAATTTATTGGATAATTCTTTGCCATTTAAAATTAAGGTTGTAAGTTTGCAAAATATACGAAAATATATAGAACCTAACTCAAATACATTAGATTGCTATGGAAAAAAAGACAGTAGTAACTGGCGTCATTGGAGCCGATGCACACGCAGTCGGCAATAAAATCATTGCTTTTGCACTCGAGCAACACAACTACAATGTGGTGAACCTCGGCGTAATGGTAGCACAGGAAGAATACATTGCAGCTGCCATTGAGACCAATGCCGATGCCATTCTTGTATCGTCAATGTATGGTCATGGCGAAATCGACTGCCAGGGACTGCGCGAAAAGTGCGACGAAGCAGGACTGAAAGGCATTCCCATCTTCGTAGGCGGCAACCTCGTGGTAGGCAAGCAGAACTTTGAAGACGTGGAAAAACGTTTCCTCGCAATGGGTTTCACAAAGGTATATCCTCCCGGAACTGACATCGAAATCTCTATCAAAGACCTCGATAAGGTTTTAGGGAAGGAAGACTAACCTATGAAATACCTTACAGTAGACTTTGGTAGCACATACACGAAGCTGACGGCGATAGACACCGAAAGGGGCGATGTAATAGGAACAGCGGCTGCCTTCACCACCATCGAGACCGATGTGATGGAGGGATTCAACAACGGCATGCAGCAACTCGAAGCCCAAATGGGACACTTCGAATACGACAGACTGCTCTGTTGCAGCAGTGCTGCGGGAGGTTTGAAGATGGTTGCACTCGGATTAGTGCCCGAACTTACAGCAAAAGCAGCCAAAATGGCAGCATCGAGCGCAGGCGCAAAGGTGGTAAAAACCTACTCGTTTGAAATATCACACACCGAACAGCAGGAAATTTACGACATCAATCCAGACTTGGTTCTACTCTGCGGAGGTACAGACGGAGGCAATAAAGACGTTATTATAGCCAATGCCAAACGACTATGTGCCATCGACCGCGACTTCTCTATCATTGCAGCAGGCAACAAAACCGCTTCCGACGAACTCGAAGAAATCTTCAAGGCATCGAACAAAAAGAAGTGTGTCATTGCCGAAAACGTAATGCCGCAGTTCAATGTCATCAACATCAACCCTGCAAAACAAAAGATTAAGGAACTCTTCATCAGCCGAATCATTGAGGCAAAAGGACTTTCAAGGATTCAGGAAATGAGTGGTTACGACATTATTCCCACACCATTGGCTGTTCTGACAGGTTGCGAACTCTTCAGCAAGGGCTACGGACGCGACGAAGGAATGGGCGACATGATGGCTGTAGACCTCGGTGGCGCAACCACAGACATATATTCTATGGCAAAAGGAGAGCCCACGGTAGCCGAGGTTATCACCAAGGGACTGCCCGAACCGTACAGCAAACGCACCGTAGAAGGCGACCTCGGAATGCGCTACAGCCTTACGGCGATGGCGGACGAGATAAACATGGAGGTGTTCGCAGACGAACTCGGGATTGAGCAAAGCAAGATAGAAGACTGGATTAAACGGTGCGTTGCCGCTCCTTCCACCCTTCCGCAGACCGACGAAGAAGCACGCATAGAACAAGGATTGGCACGAAACGCCGTGAAAGTGGCAGTAGAACGCCACTGCGGATACTTCGAACCTGCCTTCACACCAATGGGACAAGTGTTCACGCTGACGGGGAAAGACCTTTCCGACGTGCCCTATATAGTAGGTATCGGTGGTTCTATCAAGAACAGCAGCAACCCTAAGCAAATCCTAAGTGGTGCAGAAAAGAAAGCATCGCGCGACCCAATGTTTGCCAAACCCAAAGCTCCGAAGTACATGCTCGACAAGAAATACATCTTCGCATCAATGGGATTGCTGAGCACTTTCGAGCCGCATCTGGCGCTGGCAATCATGAAAAAGGAAATAACGGAAATATAAATATACAATAGTATAAATATTACTATTATGGAATTAAAGAACAAAAAACTAACCGACGACGAGTTTTTCAAGGAAAGAGCCGACGTCCTTAACCAATGGGAGACGGGGAAAGATGTAGACTTCCAAGAAGCAGTAGATTACCAAAAGAGCATTGCACCGGAGAAACGCTTCTCTTACAAGCTGCAGAAAGCCGTAGAAAATGGCGACACACTCATTCAGCCACGTGCCGGTGTGGCACTCTACGAAGAGCACATAAAGCTGTTGCGCTTCCTCGAAGACGAAGGCGGAGCCGACTTGCTGCCCTCTACCGTAGACAGCTACACCCGTCTGAACAGATACAAAGAATGCGAAGTTGGTATTCAGAAGAGTTTTGAAACCAACCGTTCCATGCTCAACGGATTTCCAATTGTGAACTATGGCGTGGACATTTGCCGCAAGGTTACATCGGCAGTAAAGAACCCTGTGCAGGTGAGACACGGAACTCCTGATGCTCGTTTGCTTACCGAAATCTCTATTGCAGGTGGTTTCACTTCGTACGAAGGTGGCGGAATTTCCTATAATATCCCCTATTCTAAGGCGCACCCAGTAGACCAAGTAATTCATCATTGGCAGTATACTGACCGCTTGGTAGGTCTGTACGAGGAAGCGGGCGTGTCTATCAACCGCGAGCCATTCGGCCCTCTTACTGGTACACTTATCCCTCCTTGCATCTCAAATACGGTGGCTGTGATCGAAGCAGTGCTCGCTGCAACACAGGGAGTACGCGACCTTACTGTTGGATATGGGCAGTGTGGAAACCTCATTCAGGACGTTGCCGCAATACGTTCGCTCGACATCATGACCCGCAAATACCTTGATAAGTTCGGCTACAAGGACGCTCGTGTAACCACAGTGTTCCACCAATGGATGGGCGGTTTCCCACAAGACGAGGCACAAGCGTTCGGTGTTATCTCGTGGGGATCGGCAGCCGGTGCACTTGCAAAGGCTACAAAGGTTATCGTGAAGACTCCTCACGAGGCTATGGGTATCCCTACCAAGGAAGCCAACGCTGCCGGACTGCGTGCAACGAAGCAGGTCATCAACATGTTGAAAGACCAGAACTTCCGCGAAATACCTGCTGTTGTAGACGAAAGCGAAATCATTATGCAGGAAATGGAGTGTATGCTCAACAAGGTCGAGGAACTCGGCAAGGGCGACTGGGCTGTGGGAACTTGCGCTGCAATCGAAGCCGGTGTTATCGACATACCATTCGCACCAAGCAAGTACAACGCCGGTAAGGTGTTGCCTGCACGCGACAATCAAGGTGCTATCCGCTTGCTGAACATGGGTAACATGCCGCTCAGCGACGACTTGGTAACCTTCCATCGTCAGAAATTAGAGGAACGTGCGAAGGCAGAAAACCGTCCTGTCAGCTTCCAGATGGTTATCGACGACGTTTACGCAATTGGTAAGGGACACCTTGTAGGACGCCCGAAGAACAACTAATTCTGCAATGTTCTTCAAGCGAATATAAATAAAAGACACATCAAGTAAAAATATAAACTAACACATCGGTCTCGCTATTGAATGATAGAGAAATGGTAGCGAGACCATAACTTAAACAGGTTCTTATTATGAAAATCAAGAAAGTTGTATGCGCTCCGGGCAAAACGGGATTCTTCTTCGATGACCAGAAAGCCATCAAAGCTGGTGCAAAGAATGACGGTGCCTTCTATATTGGGACTCCAATGACACCCGGTTTCAAGCAAGTAAGACAAGCCGGCGAGTCTATCAGCGTTATGTTTATCCTTGAGAACGGTGCCATCGCATTCGGAGACTGTGCTGCCGTACAGTATTCAGGTGCCGGTGGGCGCGACCCACTGTTCCTTGCCAAGGACTTTATTCCAGTTATTGAGAAAGAAATAGCACCACTTTACGAAGGAAAAGAAATTACATCGTTCCGCAAAATGGCTGACCTCGTAGACAAGGCAGTAAGTCCGTCTACAGGAAAGATATATCACACCGCCATAAGATATGGTGTAACACAGGCTTGTCTCGATGCCGTTGCAAAGAGCCAAGCCAAATTAATGGCACAAGTAGTAGCCGATGAATATGGCACAGAGGTTTCCAAGAAGATGATTCCTATCTTCTCTCAATCGGGAGACGACCGCTACCTGAATGCAGACAAGATGATAATGAAGTGTGCAGACGTGCTTCCCCACGCACTTTTCAATCACGTTGAGACAAAGGTTGGACTGAAAGGCGAAAAGATTAAGGAATATATAGAGTGGCTCCGCAACCGCGTGCTCGAGCTCCGTCCATGCGAATGCTACAACCCAACATTCCATATCGACGTCTACGGTACACTCGGCATCGTGTTCAACAACGACTTCGAGGCTATCGCCAAATACATTGGCGAAGTGGCAGAAATAGCAAAACCGTTCCACTTGCGTGTAGAAGGACCAGTTGATATGGGCGAGCGCGAAGCACAAATCGATGCTCTGGCTGCTATCCGCGCAGCGATGGACCGCGACGGTATCGACGCTGAAATCGTTGCAGACGAGTGGTGCAACACACTGGAAGACATCAAAGCGTTCACTGAAAAGAAGGCTGGGCACATGGCACAGATAAAGACGCCCGACCTCGGAGGCATCAACAACACCATCGAAGCCGTACTTTACTGCAAGGAACACGGCATGGGTGCCTATCTCGGTGGTACTTGCAACGAAACAAACCGCTCTGCAGAAGTTTGTGCAAACATCGCCATGGCAACCCAACCTGTACAGTATCTTGCAAAACCGGGTATGGGTGTAGACGAAGGCTACATGATTGTCTTCAACGAAATGAGCCGCATCTTGGCTCTCACCGCCGAGTAGACACATTATAATATATACGCAAATTCAATATTACAAGATAGAAAAAAGAATGTGGCGTCTGTTCCTTTCAGACACGACGCCATATTCATCAAGATATGACATCGTATCTGTCAGGAACTGATACAAACTGCGTCTGAGATTGATGCTATCGCCATCAGAAATCAAAACAATGGGTTTTGAAGAACAAAACAGGCTCTTTTGCATCGCAAAAGGGTGGGTTTTAGAGAGCGAAACAATGGGTTTTAGAAATCGATGCAATAGCAGTCAGAAAATGACACAATAGACATCAGACTCCAATTCAATCATTTTCAAAGGTTGATAGCGCACTCTTCAGAAGCGAAAGTCATATTTATTAAAACTTCTAAATATTGGAACAAACCTTTTATGGTACGTCTCTTTAACGCTCATAAAGTTATTGTACCTTGCTTCCAATCAGGCAATTAAAAGGTTTCGACCACGCAATAAAAAAAGGAAAAGAAAGATGGAAGAAATCAGAATACTTTCCACTACGGCGATATTGGGCTATGGTTTCCCGATGGAATCGTTCGTAGAAGGAATGAAACGTAAACCACATGTAATTGCAGTAGACGCTGGTTCATCAGACCCGGGACCTTATTATCTTGGCGCAGGCAAGTCGTTCACCGACCGCAACTCGGTTAAACGCGACTTGGAAATCATGATTCCTGCGGGCATCGAGGCGAAAGTACCTGTCATTGTAGGTACTGCCGGTGGTAGCGGGGCACGTCCTCACGTAGAATTTGTGCTCGATATCATTCGCGAAATAGCCAAAGAGAAAGGGCTTTCTTTCAAGATGGCAGTAATAGAATCGGAATTTGAGAAAGACTTTATCAAGGAAGAACTTCGCAAAGGAAAGGTAACTCCACTTGCTCCGGCTAAGCCTATCGGAGAGAAAGACATAGACGAAGCTGTTCACATCGTGGCACAAATGGGCGAAGAACCTTACATCAAGGCATTGGAAGAAGGGGCAGACGTTATTATTGCCGGGCGTTCTTACGACCCATCTGTATTCGCAGCCCTTCCAATAAAGGAGGGATTTCCTAAAGGTTTGGCTATCCACTTGGGCAAAATATTAGAGTGTGCCGCTATCTGCGCACTGCCGGGAAGTGGTAGCGACTGTATGTTTGGCTATCTGCACCACGACGATTTCGTGCTCGAACCATTGTCGTCAGCTCGTAAATGTACTACTCTTTCCATTGCAGGACACACTCTTTACGAGAAGACCAACCCATACATATTGCCCGGTCCGGGCGGTGCCATCAACCTGCACGAATGCAAATTCGAACAGGTAGACGACAATAAGGTACGTGTTTCAGGCTCCAAGTTCGTACCAACCGACAAATATTACGTTAAGCTCGAGGGTGTTCGCCGGGTAGGTTTCCGCACTATGTCGCCTGCAGCGGTTAAGGATCCCATCATGATTTCTAAGATAGACGAAATCACAGAGGCTGTTCGCGCTCGCGTAGAGGATAACTTCAAGAAGTACGGCATAACCGATTTCTTCCTCGATTTCAAGATTTACGGCAAGAAAGGCGTTATGGCTATGTTCAAAGGAATAGAGGAATCGCACTCTGATGAACTGCTCATCATTATCGAAGCCGTGGCAGATAGTCAGGAAACAGCCAACACTATCTGCAGCTTTGCACGCAGTACGATGCTCCACTTCGGCTATGAAGGTCGCTATTCCACATCAGGTAACCTCGCCTTCCCGTTCTCTCCATCAGACTGTAAGATGGGCGAAGTTTACGAATTCAACGTCTATCACCTCTTGGAAGTAGACGACCCAACAAGTCTCTTCCCTATCACTTACGTCAATTTCGACAAGGGAGAATGCAAGTAACAAACAGTTTAAGGAGATAAAAACATGGCACAATACAAATTAATAGACGTGGCTTCGGTTATTCGCAGCAAGAATTCGGGGCCTTTCGAACTTACGTTCGATGTCATTTTCAAGGACTTTGATATGTATAATAAGGTTAAGGCAGCCAACATTTTCAACGAAAAAATGTTCTGTGAACTCTACCACATCAAGGCAGAAGACATCATTAACATCATTCACTTCGACCCTGCAAAAGCCATCAAAGTAACCATCGTCCGCCCTATCCCATCGGGTTCGTTGGGCGAAACCGATGTGTACGGCGCACAGCAGCACACACCTTTGATGAAGATGACCTTCGAATTGTAACACGAACATAGAGCGAGCTGGCACACGAACCCACACTGTGGGGCGTGCCAACTCGTTCTTTTTTTTACACACAAGTTCTATTATACACTGGGCAACAAGCCCTGCTTACACTGCCTTCCCGCACCAACACCCAGCACGAACAGCAATGATAAACCCACTTCAACAGTATCTTATATCGACGCAATACTTCGCTCCCCGTGGCAAAGAGCGTCTTATATTCCTCGGCGACCACATTTCGCAACGCCACCTTCTCTACACCGATCGCCTTATCGGCATTGTCGGCGATGCAGGTTCGGGCAAGTCATCGCTCATCAAGGGCATGTTTCCCAGATTGGAACTCACCAACGACGACGACGTTATCAATCCCCGCAAAATCCTTTCCATGCGCGAGGCGATTGCATTGGGCGAGATAAAGGAGGCTTCATCGTTCCATTTGGACATTCGTTTCCTTACTGGTTTCATGCAGATGTGGGAGATTGCAGAGTTCGTTAAAACGTTGCTGGAGCACAAAAAGCGTGTCATCGTTGAGCATTTCAACCTGTTACGAAAGGCTTTAGGTCGGAATGCCGACCTCGTTGTTGGCATCGGTGAAGAGATTATCGTAGCACGTCCATCTATGTTCGGACCACTTCCGGAAAGCATTTACGACATTGTGCACGAGTCGTTGAAGTACCGCAAGATGGCGCACACCGCCGAAGAAATCACCCGTTACATACTCGAGGACAACTATGGCATCTATCCGGACAGCTATTACTTCTCGGATATACGCAACGGATTCGTACTGAAATTCTACAACCACGAGGAGTTTGACATTCAAGAACTTGAAGACAACGTGCGAGAGGTGATTGACAGACACTTGCCCGTAGCCTATTATGACGAAGAACACATCACCATCGGCGAACGCATTGTAGAGTGCGGAGGTCCTCGCCTGCAGGTTACCAACACCCAAGACATACAGAACTTTGCCTTTGTAAAGGAACTTATGTACGACCCGGACACTAAAACGCACTGCCTGATAGGCATTGTTGACAAGAATTGCGAAAACATTGAGAACCGAAATACACAGTATTTCCTTACAAGAGAAGTATAAATGAGAGAAATTGAAGCATCAAGAATTACGGAGTTGGTAGAAAAACTCTGTATAGAAGCATGTTACGTGCTTGCCGACGATATATACAACAAGCTCGCAATATGCCAGAAACAAGAGAAATCGCCCTTGGCAAGCGAAATCATCGGTACGATAGTAAAGAATGCCGACATTGCCAGAACCGAGCGTGTGCCTATGTGTCAGGACACGGGAATGACGGTTGTCTTCGTCAGAATGGGGCAAGATTGCCACGTTACGGACGGTTTCATCGAGGAAGCCATCAACCAAGGCGTGCGCCAAGGCTATGCAAACGGCTATCTGCGCAAGTCGGTTGTGAAAGACCCGATAGACCGTGTGAACACCACCGACAACACACCAGCCATCATTCACTACGAAATCGTATCGGGAGATGAGTTCCACATCACCGTAGCACCAAAGGGGTTCGGCAGCGAAAACAAGAGCGGACTCAAGATGCTTACGCCCAGTGCAGGCGTGAAAGGAATCAAGGAGTTTGTCATCGACACCATTTTCCACGCTGGCGGAAACCCCTGCCCACCCATCATCGTGGGAATCGGCATCGGCGGAACAATGGAACGGGCAGCCTTCCTCAGCAAGAAAGCCCTTCTCCGACCTGTCGGCAGTGTGAGCGAAAAGCCTCACGTAGCCCAGTTGGAGAAAGAATTGCTGGAAGAAATCAACAAGCTCGGCATCGGTCCCTGCGGTTTCGGCGGCACAACAACAGCCCTGCAAGTAAGCATTCTCACCAATGCCACCCACATTGCAGGCTTGCCCGTATCGGTAAACATTGGCTGCCACGCCACACGACACGCCGAAGGCTCACTCTAAACACGCAAATACAAGAAAACGAATTATGGAAGAAAAACGAATTATATCAGCTCCCTTCACCGACGAAACCATACGTTCGCTCCACGCAGGCGACATGGTTTATATATCAGGAACTATATATACGGCGCGCGATGCTGCACACAAGCGGCTTTGCGAGATGCTGGACGCAGGCGAACCGATGCCATTCGACTTTGAAGGTCAGGCGGTTTACTATGCCGGTCCCTGCCCTGCCAAGCTGGGACAACCCATCGGTTCTGTCGGTCCGACTACGGGTGGACGCATGGACGCCTACTCGCCACGCCTCATTCAGCAAGGCTTACGCGTCATGATAGGCAAAGGCTCTCGTTCCGAAGAGGTTATCGACGCATTCAAAAAGCACACTGGCGTTTACTTCGCTGCCATCGGTGGTGCTGCCGCCCTTATGGCAAAAGCAGTAAAAGAAGCCGAAGTCATCGCTTTCGACGAGCTCGGCACAGAGGCTATACGCCGCCTCCGTGTAGAGGAACTGCCTGTAATTGTAGCCATCGACCACGAAGGAAACGATATGTATAAGCTCGGTGTAGAGAAATACAGGCAGTAGAAAGGACGTCTTTGATAAGCCAAATGAACAGTGGCAAGCTCGCTTGGACAATGCCATGGCGAGAAAACGCACTTTTCGAAGAATAAAAAAGGAACGAAAGAACATAACTATTTACCATACTCCCACGCTGTTTATCCAAACAGAATGGGAGTATTTTTCTGTGTGGAAGTGCAACCAGAAGAAAACCATTCCACCGATGAACCATTGTTGAACCGCCCCTGCATAAATGCCTCTTCCCTGCCGTAGGAACGCAATAAATTGCTTCCCTGCACCCAAGAGACTGCTGCATGGAAATGAAGAACGTGATAAATCACGCCTCTACACTATGCAATCCACACCGTTGGTATTCTTATGCGAGTGTTAAAAACCGACGAACACAATTTCAACATTCACCTTTCCTATTGGAAAAATCCTTTTGAAGTCCTCTCGTTATCCCCTCTCCGCACCTTGGTATATTGGTAAAAACGAACCAATAGGACTGTAAATATATTTCAAAAGCATACATGTTGTATAACAACTTAATTATCAGAGCATTATAAAATCTATTATCTGACACTTCAAAAATGGCTCTTTCGCACGGTAAAAGCATGGGGTTTACGATGGAAAAGAGCCGTTTTTGCAACGTAAAAACGCAATCGTTGCCTTTCTTCTGAATTATCTTTACAATACTGTTGTGCTTGTCTGTAAATTGTCAAGAACTTTTCAGACAAAAGAAAACGACGGGCTTCTCAGTCCGTCGTTTCTATTCTAAGTTAGGTATTAGTTAGTAAGGCACATAAGATTGTTTCAGGATAACGAGCGTAAATGTACGCTATTTTTATCTAATATCAAAATATTTTTATACAAAATACTCCTGATTTAACTAATTTTAGAATAGTGTGCGATAACAATTATCGCAGTTTCCAACTCTCTATCAGGTTTCCGCCGAATATAGGGAACGGCAGGTTTGCATTCAAATAGCATTTGAATGGCATCTGAAAAGAGACTGAATGAATTTTAACAAGGATATGAATGGTGTTTGAAAAGAAAACCAATTGGGAAACAAAGACAGACGAAACGGAACTTCACATCTTCCATATTGTGAAAAAATAAGTGGCATGAAACAGAAAAGTTATCCTGAAACAATCGTCTTCTACCTAATCTATAACTTTAACTGAAGAAAACTTTTATAAACTTAAATATAAACAATTGTAGAGCATCACTGCCCCTGAGAAAATTCAAAATATAGTGCCTAAATACGCAATCTCTACCAAAATGACTCAACGAAAGTAACGTTTTTTCTACCTTTAAGTGTTAGCAAAGATAACAATAAATACTTAAAAGCACAAATAATGAACCAAAAATATTCATTTATTTGCATTTAATTGATTTAAATCAAGTATTCTTTTGCAAGACAACGCATGTTTTTTCAAAAAACTATACGAATGGCAAGCAGACAGCATTCTGTTATTTCAACAAAACAGCTCAAGTACCCTTATAATGCGAAAGGGATAAAAATGAGTTAATTCCTTTGTCATTTCTATTTATTATTAGTACTTTTGCAAAGAAGTTTAAAAAGGTAACAATGATATTGAAGAAGAGAAGGTGGCACTGTCTACCAGGACAAGAACCCACCGAAATGGATAGAAGGATAATGGAATTCGAGAAGAAAGGAAAGCTCGTACCAACTCGAAACCTTATTAAAACCCCGGAACAGATAGAAGGAATACGCCGTGCAGGCGTTGTAAACACAGGCTGCTTAGACGCTGTGGCAGATGCTATTCACGCCGGAATGAATACACAAGAGATAGACGATATATGTATGGCGTTTTGCAAAGAACACAATGCCACACCTGCATGCCTTAACTACGAAGGCTATCCAAAGAGTGTCTGCACCAGCATAAACGAGGTGGTATGCCACGGAATACCAAAAAAAGAAGACGTTCTGCAGGAAGGCGACATTATAAATGTGGATATGACGTGCATTGTTGATGGCTATTTTGCAGATGCAAGTCGTATGTTTATTATTGGAAAAACTACTCCAGAGAAAGAACAATTGGTGCGTGTTGCAAAAGAATGCTTAGACATTGGAGCTGCAGCAGCTAAGCCTTACTCGTTTGTTGGAGACATTGGGCACGCCATACAGAAGCATGCCGAGAAGTACGGATACGGCGTCGTGCGCGACCTTTGTGGGCATGGAGTGGGCTTGGAGTTCCACGAAGAGCCCGAAGTTTTGCACTACGGACACAGGGGAACGGGCATGTTGCTGGTGCCTGGAATGGTGTTCACCATCGAGCCAATGATTAATCAAGGTACGTGGAAAGTCTTTATCGATGCCGACGACCCATACGGCTGGGAGGTGATAACGGGCGACGAGCTACCCTCTGCACAGTGGGAACACACCTTCTTAATGACTGATAGCGGAGTAGAAATACTCACACACTAAGCGTAAGACCACTAAACTGCAATGTAGAAAGGCTACATAAGCAGAGTGCCAACAGCACAGGAAGAGAACAATAATGAAGAAAGACGAGGATATTTACATACTTGGTATTGAGAGCAGTTGCGACGATACCAGTGCAGCAGTACTGCGAAATGGTGTAATTCTCAGCAATGTTACCGCCTCACAAGATGTCCACAAGGCTTACGGAGGTGTCGTTCCGGAACTGGCCTCACGGGCACACCAACAAAATATAGTGCCTGTTGTAGACCAAGCCATTAAGCGTGCCGGCATAACAAAGGAACAATTGTCTGCCGTTGCCTTTACACGCGGACCGGGTTTAATGGGCAGTCTGCTCGTGGGAGTAAGCTTTGCCAAAGGTTTTGCACGGGCTTTGGGCATTCCGCTCATAGACGTCAACCACCTGCAAGGACACGTCTTAGCCCACTTTATTAAGGAAAACGACGACGACAACAGCCAGCCTCCCTTCCCCTTCATCTGCCTTTTGGTTTCCGGTGGCAACTCCCAGATAGTAAAGGTGAATGCCTATAACGACATGGAAGTGTTGGGACAGACAATAGACGACGCTGCCGGCGAAGCCATAGACAAATGTTCAAAGGTGATGGGATTAGGCTATCCGGGCGGACCAATCATTGACAAGCTTGCCAGAAACGGCAATCCTAAAGCCTATAAGTTTGCCGAACCCAACGTAGCGGGCTACGATTACTCGTTCTCAGGACTGAAAACGTCGTTCCTTTACAACCTCCGCGAGTGGATTCAGGACGATCCCGACTTCATAGAACACCACAAGAACGACCTCGCAGCGAGCCTTGAGTTTACCATCGTAGACATTTTGATGAAGAAACTGCGCAAGGCTGTTAAGGACACGGGCATCAGACACGTTGCCGTAGCAGGGGGCGTGTCAGCCAACAACGGTCTGCGCAACGCCTTTCACGATCACGCTGCCCGCTTCGGGTGGACCATTTATATACCGAAATTTAGTTATACTACCGACAATGCTGCCATGATTGCCAGTGTCGGAACGTTTAAATACAGAGACGGCAAGTTTGCTTCAATCGACCTTCCGGCTTTCAGTAAAGTTACATTTGAATAGGAATTAACGACTATGGAATTTGAAAGTAAGATATTATCGCGCCAGATTGGCGACCTAATTTATGCATCGGGCTATTCGCTCGGAACTGCCGAGAGCTGCACAGGTGGGCGCATCAGCGAGACCATCATAGCCATTCCGGGAGCCTCAAACTACTTCAAGGGAGGCATAGTGTCGTACACCGACGAGGTGAAAATACGCTTATTGGGTGTTTCTGCCGATACTTTGCAAGAACATACAGCCGTTAGCGAAGAGGTGGCAAAACAGATGGCGCGCGGTGCCATCGAGGCTCTGCAGGTGGATTTTGCCATTTCTGTTACCGGCATAGCGGGTCCGGGCGGTGGCACAACCGACATTCCCGTAGGCACAATATGGATTGGTTACGGCTCGAAAGACGACATACGGACATTCAAACTCACCGAGAACTTCGGCCGGGACATTAATCTTGCCATTGCAACCAATAAGGCAATACGCTTAATGCTCGACTTCCTAAAAGAGAAACTTAGCGATAAATAGGGCAGACAACAAGAGCGAAGCACATGCAGAACCAGACATGAGAGCTTGAGAAGACATAGCTTTTACAACCTCTGTCCTTCGACATTTTCCCGCACAAAGCGGTTGCATGTCTTCCAGACAATAACAGATTGCACGGCCGTACACACAGTGTCTGCAATCTGTTGTTTCGTCTTCACCCCTCGTCCTCCCATTCCTTGTACAAAAGACAATATCTGTTAGAATAATAAGACCACACGTGTACGGACACATTAAAGAATTGACGCATGTCAAGAAAGCCCTTCCCATCGAAAAAAACATGTCGAAATATTTTTCAGTATCGGCAAAGCTGCGTACCTTTGCACTGTCATTAAGACAAAAAGGTTATTAGATTGTTTAGGTTAATAGTAATAGATTTAGGTTTTTAGTTGTTTTATTTAAGAAGAACAAAGGAGATTGTTCAAACTAATAGGATTAGTTTAAGGTAATATAAATTAAGATTGAGTAAAGGATAACAAACGATGCGAGATTTTGAGGGGAACGCCGAGAGGCGCGAACCTACAAATCAAGCAGAGGTTAGAATAGGCAGACAGCCTATTTGGACTAACGAAAGCGTGAGACTGTGATGGTCTCGCGCTTTTGCATTATATGGAGTTTAATCTTGTGGAAAGCCCCCAATAACCATCAAACGCTACTGTTTTTAGGGGATTAGGAACATGAAAAATCACGCCTCTACAGCTGCTTGTGGGTTGGTTCTGATACGTTACGAGGAAGAGGAAACGAATGGGTGGACTTGCAATTCATCGCTTTAGACTGCACACTTAACACATATTTTGTGCAATTTTAAGAAGAAAGAGCAAGACAAAAGTGGTGGAATTAAGAAGAAACTTAGTATCTTTGTAGGCACAAAACAAAGATGAAAGGAAAACAATGGATAAACTAATAGTGAACAACTACGAAGAGTTGGCAAGCTATTTGGGCAAGAAACTCGGTGAAAGTCAGTGGTTGGAGGTTAGTCAGGAACGCATCAATCTTTTTGCCGACGCCACTTTAGACCATCAATGGATACATGTAGACACCGCACGGGCAGCAAAAGAAAGTGCCTACAAGAGTACTATTGCACACGGATATCTTACGCTTTCGCTGCTGCCACACATGTGGAGCGAAATCATTGAGGTGCATAATCTGAAGATGATGGTGAACTATGGCATGGACAAAATGCGCTTCGGGCGTCCTGTACTCGCAGGTTCGCGCATTCGTCTGGTGTCTTCGCTCGACAGCATAGAGAACTTGCGGGGCATCTGCAGGGCGGGCATCAAGTTCCAAATAGAGATTGAAGGTGAGCGCAAACCTGCTCTGGAAGGCATTGCCACCTTCTTGTATTACTTTGAATAAGCGTAAATGAAAAGCTAAAAAAGGTAGGGGGCTCTAAATATCATAGGTGTCCTAGGAATACTAGGGCCCCTAGTATTCCTAGGACACCTATCAAAACCACCACCCCAAAGCACCCCTTTACGCCTTGCCTTCCAATATTTGTTGTGCATGTTGTACCTGTTCGGGCGTAGGCTCGGGTATTCCTTTCAACGTGTAAGGAATGTGCAGGTTCTCCCATTTATATATTCCCAGCGTGTGATAGGGCAGCACTTCAATCTTTTCAACGTTGTCCAGCGAGGCTATAAATGCACGCAAGCGGTGCAGATACTCGTCGTTATCGGTAATCGTAGGCACAAGAACGTGCCGTATCCAGATGGGTTTGCCAATTTCAGACAAGTATCGTGCACAGTCCAAAATGTTGTCGTTGGGCCAGCCAGTCAGCTTTTTATGCTCATCAGAATCAATGTGCTTGATGTCGAAAAGCAACAAATCGGTATATTTCATCAGTTCTTTGAACTTCTCAAAGAAAACTCCTGTGCGCCGGAAAGGCTGTGCCGACGTGTCGAGACAGGTATTTATGCCCTGCGCCTTTGCCTTACGGAAGAACTCAATGAGGAAGTCTATCTGCAGTAAAGCCTCTCCCCCACTCACCGTTATGCCGCCCTTCGTGCCCCAATAGCTTCTAAAGCGAACGGCTTTCGCCAGCAGTTCGTCTGCCGTCATCAGCTTGTCGGAATGGCTGTCCCATGTGTCCGGGTTATGACAATAACGGCAACGCATGGTGCAACCCTTTAGAAAAACGATGAAACGGATACCCGGTCCATCTACCGAACCGAACGATTCGATGGAGTGTACCCTTGCCAGTGGTTTGCCGTCGGCACGTTCCATGTTCTCAGTATCATACTCTATTGTAGGTATTTGTTCTGCCATGATGTCCTTGTAGTTATTTGTCAGGTGTACAATATCGACCATTTTATATGTCGATTGTGACGGTTTGATGTAAAAAAATAATTGGACCAAACGAGTCAGCCCAATTATTTCTATTCAAATTACTAACTATATATTGATAAAATACGTCTTGTATACAAAGCTCGTTGCTTACATCTTGCCATGTGCGCGACGTGCTATTACGTCTTCTTGCTGCTCCCTTGTGAGGTCGATAAACTTGACTGCGTAGCCACTGACACGGATTGTGAAGTTTGCATACTCCTCCTTTTCAGGGTGCTCCATGGCATCGATAAGTTTCTCTACACCGAAAACATTCACGTTTAAGTGGTGTGCGCCACGGCTGAAATAGCCGTCCATCACGCCTACAAGCGTGTCTGTGCGTTCCTCTTCGGTCTTTCCCAATGTGCTTGGAGCAATGGTTTGCGTGTTTGAAATACCATCGAGCGCATACTCGTAAGGCAGTTTCGCAACCGAATTAAGCGATGCCAAGAGTCCATTTTGCTCTGCGCCGTACGATGGATTTGCACCCGGCGACAATGGGGCACCGGCAGGACGACCGTCCGGCATGGCGGGTGTGTACTTGCCATATACCACATTCGATGTGATGGTAAGTATACTTGTGGTGGGTTCAGAGTTGCGATAGGTATGGTGTTTCCTTATCATTGTCATGAACGTCTTGAGCAACCAGACAGCTATTTCGTCGGCTCTTTCGTCGTCGTTGCCATAGCGTGGGAACTCGCCTTCGGTCTCGAAGTCGATTGGGAAGCCCGTTTCATCGCGTACAATCTTAACCTTTGCATACTTAATAGCACTGATAGAGTCTACCACATGGCTAAATCCTGCGATGCCGGTAGCAAATGTTCGGCGCACGTCGGTGTCTATAAGGGCAAGCTCTGCCGCCTCATAGAAGTACTTGTCGTGCATGTAATGAATAAGATTAAGGGTATTTACGTAAATGTCGGCAAGCCATTCCATCATATCCATAAACTTAGGCATGAACTCTTCATAGGTAACTATGTCGCCTTCGATTGGGCGATATGCCGGACCACATTGCTCACGTGTCTTGTAGTCTACACCGCCACTGATGGCGTAAGTAAGGCACTTTGCAAGGTTGGCACGTGCTCCGAAGAACTGCATTTCCTTACCTGTCTGTGTGGCAGACACACAGCAGCAGATTGAATAATCGTCTCCCCAGATGGGTCTCATTACCTCATCGTTCTCGTATTGGATAGAGCTTGTCTTCACAGAAATCTTTGCTGCGTACTTCTTAAAGCCTTCCGGCAGCGCTGGAGAGTACAACACTGTGAGGTTAGGTTCGGGCGATGGTCCCATATTTTCGAGTGTATGGAGGAAGCGGAAGTCGGTTTTTGTAACCATAGAACGTCCGTCCATACCCAAACCAGCTACTTCGAGGGTTGCCCAGACGGGGTCTCCCGAGAACAATTGGTTGTACGATGGAATGCGAGCGAACTTGACCATGCGGAACTTCATGACGATATGGTCGATGAGTTCCTGTGCTTCTGCCTCGGTCAATGTACCTTCTTGTATGTCGCGATTGATGTAAATGTCGAGGAATGTAGATATTCTGCCCACTGACATGGCTGCTCCATTCTGTGTCTTAATGGCTGAAAGATAGCCGAAGTAGAGCCATTGTACAGCTTCTCGGGCGTTCTTTGCCGGATTAGAAATATCGAATCCGTAGATTTGTGCCATTGCCTTGAGTTCGTTCAAAGCCTTGATTTGCATTGCAATTTCCTCGCGCAGACGAATGATTTCCTCCGTCATTACGCCATCGCCACAGTTCTTCAGGTCTTTTTTCTTCTCGTTTATAAGGAAATCTACGCCGTAAAGAGCAACACGGCGATAGTCGCCCACGATACGACCACGCCCGTATGTATCTGGAAGACCAGTTAAAATATGGTTGTGGCGTACTATTTTCATTTCATCGGTATATGCATCGAACACACCGTCGTTGTGGGTCTTGCAATATTTCGTGAATATTTCGTGAAGCTTTTCAGATGGTTGATAGCCATAAGTGGTGCATGCCTGCTCTGCCATCTTGATGCCACCGTAGGGCATGAAGGCACGTTTCAGCGGCTTGTCGGTCTGCAAACCTACTACCTTTTCGAGGTTTTTAAGACTTTCGTCGATGTATCCTGGTCCGTAAGCAGTGGCACTTGACACCACTTCGGTCTCCATATCGAGTACGCCTCCCTTGGCACGCTCTTCTTTCTGAAGTTCTTTCAGTCTGCCCCAGAGTTTGTCTGTTGCTTCCGTAGGGCCTGCAAGGAAGTCCTCGTTGCCGTCGTAGCCAGTGTAGTTTGCCTGGATAAACTCGCGCATGTTTACTTCGTCAAGCCACTTTGTGCCTGAAAAGCCTCTCCATTCTTCTCTCATAATAGTATTGTAATTTAGTAAATTATAAGGCTAAACGCATAGTATTACATTAAGCCCATTATCAATTCTCTGTTTATTTCTGGTGCAAAGGTAATTTCTTTCCATATTTATTACAATACTTACTTGTCGGTATTTTGCACTGCACATGTTTTGTAAGATGTGCAAAAACGACTATTTTTCGCTATCTCGATACCTACTTTTAGGTATAAAACCTATTTCAAAGCACCTTAAAATGCAATCTACAGTTTGCAAAACACGACCTATACAGTAATCCATATGCTTATTTATAGGTATCATTATCCATTGTTTTATTGCACCCTTTTTCTGTTCCATAGGTATAATTCCACTTATTTGACGTTAAACAATGCATGCATTCATAATGAGCAATAACATTTTTACGGAATCCTTTTTTAAGCGATAATTATCCAACCCTGTTACTTTTATTTGTTCGTATGCTTCCGATTATATTGATTGTTACTAACTATCAAACGCCAATTAAGGATTGATAAGCAATTGGAGAATTACAAATAATGTATAAAAGAATGTTTATAGCATTGCAACAAGTAGATTTTTACAGAAACGAGAAACCGCCATCGCACTTTACAGCAATGGCGGAAGAGATGAAAAAGATTTATTATCTGAGGATTATCACAACCCTCTTGCCTTTAGCAAACCAGACGCATCTGGAGCTTTAAGACCTGTGAAATCGGAGAAAATCTCCATTAAGTCCTTTGTATTGCCACGGCTCAACACCTTATTTCTAAAGTCATCGCCCACCTTTCGGGTCAATGCGCCGTGCTTTGCGAAGTAGTCTGAAATGTTTACCGCCAATACTTCCGACCATAAATAGCTATAGTATCCTGCTGCGTAACCGCCTCCCCAAACATGGTTGAAGTATGATGTCGAATAGCGTGGAGGTATCTGACTGTCGAGCAAACCTACCTCTTTCAGTGCCTTAACCTCAAAATTCTTAGCCTCGTTGGCAGCAGGAATACTCTTTGTATCGAGCATGTGCCAAGCCATATCCACACAAGTTGCACCAAGATTTTCGCCCAATGCGTATGCAGCCTGATAGTTTATAGACTTCAGCATACGTTCGCACAAGTCGGCAGGCATAGGCTGATTGGTCTTATAATGCCTTGCATAGTGGTTGAAAACTTCGGGTATGCTTGCAAAACTTTCATTAAACTGTGATGGCATTTCCACGAAGTCGCGTGCCACAGACGTACCGCTTAGCGTGTTATAATAGCAATTCGACAACATTCCGTGCAGTGCATGCCCAAATTCATGGAACATTGTAGACACCTCGTCCCATGTTAAAAGCGTAGGCTGGCCCTCTGGTGCTTTCGCATAATTGCACACATTATATATAAGAGGTATCTGTTGGCGCATTCGACTTTGCTTTGCGAAAGCACTCATCCACGCCCCACCACGCTTCGTTGGACGGCGGAAATAGTCGCAATAGAATAGAGCTAACTGCTTACCATTGTTGTCTATCACGTCGAATACCTTCATGTCGGGGTGATAAGTAGGTATGTCTTTGCGTTCTTTAAAGGTTAAACCATATACCTTATTGGCTGCATAGAAGATTCCATTAATAAGAACAGAGTCTATATTAAAGTACGGTTTCACTTCATCATCGGCAAAATTGAAGTGTTCTTTCTTCATTTTTGCAGAATAATAGAAACGGTCGTAAGGTTGCAAATTAAAGTTTGGACCTTGTGTTTTGCGTGCGTATGCCTCTATATCTTTCGTTTCTGCAACCGCTTTTGGCTGATATTCCTTTATAAGTTGGTTTAGAAAGGCGTACACATTGTCGGTATTCTTCGCCATTACATTCGCCAACGCATACGAAGCATAGTTCTTGTAACCCATAAGTTGAGCCTTTTCAGCACGCAATTTAGTAATTTCCACGATTACAGGGAACGTGTTATATTCGCCGGTTCCATCGGTACGATGAATGGAAGCATTGTAAACACGCTCGCGAAGTCGTCTATTTTCGAGATTGGCAAGGATAGGCTGTTGCGTGGTATTGGTAATAACAATGCAATAAGGAGCTTTTCCTCCACGACTTTCAGCGTCTTTTTTACATTGTGCAACAGCTCCTTCGCTAAGTCCAGCAAGTTCTTTCACATCGTTTACCCATACAGTTGATGCTACAGAAGCTTTAGGAAGCATATTTCCAAAGTCTTGCTGCAACTGTGCCAACTTAGTGTTTATTTCTTTCATACGAGCCATTTTGTCTTTTGGCAGCAATGCACCTGAACGTACAAAGTTCTTGTATATCTCTTCGAGCAACACCTTGTCTTCGCCCTTCAGGCTGTTTCTTTCGTGGTCGTACACATATTTTACACGCTCAAAGAATTTCTGATTGAAGTTGATTTCGTTCTCAAAATCGGTGAGCAGTGGTATTGCAGCCTTTTCAGCAGCCTCGATTTCGGGTGTCTTGTTGGCTTCTGTAATGCAGAAGAAGATATTTTTTACCCTGTCAAGCAGCTGTCCGCTCTTCTCGAATGCCAGGATTGTATTCTGGAATGTAGGCTTTTGCTTGTTCTCTACAATCTGTTTTATCTCTGCACGTTGCTCTTCTATGCCAGCCTGAATGGCAGGAAGATAGTGTCCGCTCTTTATTTTACTGAAGTCGGGTGCGCCAAATGGCAATGCACTTTTCTGCATTAATGGGTTCGTGTACATAGATTTTCCTTTCTTAATCTTTTGCCCTGAAGCTGCCGTTGCCACGAGTGTGGCGCAAGCAAGTCCTGCAACGAGGAAAGTTTTCTTTAAGTTGTTCTTCATAAAGTCGTTATTTTTGTTTTCAAATTATAGTTTTATAGCTTCTCAGAATATACAATGCAATAGCTCGCCGGCAGGTACAGTTCCTTATGTTTCAATAGTCTCTCCGACCCATCAACGTTTCCTTGATTAGTCGCCCGTGCGTACTTGCTGTGCTGCCAGAGGCACTTTCTTTCGCTTTCCGCTAAACTCCGTAAAGTCGATACGTATTATTTCTACACGATGAAAGCTCTTGTGTGCATACACATCGCCTATTTCTTTAAAGTCGGAAGAGAGCTTATCGATAAGCAAATGCAATGCGTCCATTTTCTCTTCGTCGCTAAGTTGTGTGTGTGCAGTACCAAAAAAGATGGCACTTTCATATTCTGTCGTAAACTTTCCTGGCAGCAAATTCACATTGCCAATGATGCAAAGAGACACCTTGTTGTTCGCTTTTATCGCCTCTAACTTGCGCCCTTCCGGCGCACAGTGTATATAAGCGCTGTTCTTACCGTCCCAGACGAAATTCACAGGTATGCCATAGCCACCGCCTTCAGACACCATCGAGAGCACACCATACTCTCCATTTCTCAGCAATTCCAATGCTCTTGCCTCGTCCATCAGCCGGTCTCTTCTACGCACCGTATCGTTTACGTACTTCATTTCCACAACTTTCAATTTTCTGCAAATATAAAATTTAATTTTGATATAACCAAAACTAAGGCGCATAAAAACCGATAAATAGATATCAATACAAAATACCTGTAGGTTTATCTTCCCTGTTTCATAATAAAATTGTATCTTTGCAAAGACAAAACGGCTTATATCTGCCTTTGGAATGGCAGTGCCAAGGTCTACTTAAATTTATCCAAATAGTTGAAAATGAAAAAGATATCGCTGTTTATTTTAACGCTCCTCATGGTGTTAAATGCACAGGCTCAAGTAGCAAGACCCAAGCTTATAGTTGGTCTTGTAGTCGACCAGATGCGCTGGGATTACCTCTATTTTTATCAAAACGAATACGGACAAGGAGGTCTTCGCCGTCTTCTTAACGAAGGTTTCTCGTTCGAAAACACGCAAATAAACTATGCTCCTACTGTAACAGCCATCGGACACTCGTCTGTTTTCACCGGTTCCGTACCGGCATTGCATGGTATTTGCGGCAACAATTTCTGGCAAGACGACCAGTATGTGTACTGTTGTACCGACACAACCGTGCGTAGTGTAGGGTCGGACAGCAAGGAAGGACAGATGAGCCCACACCGTTTGCTCACCACTACGATAGGCGACGAACTGCGATTAGCCACCAATTTCCGTTCAAAAGTCATAGGTGTAGCACTCAAGGACCGTGCTGCCATTCTGCCGGCAGGTCATTCTGCCAACGCAGCATACTGGTGGGACACCTCTGCAGGGCACTTCGTCACCTCTTCTTACTATATGGATAAACTGCCGGAATGGGTAGAAAAGTTCAACAAAGCCAACCATACTGCTCCCAATTATAATATTAAGACATCGAACGAAGGCGTAACAATGACCTTCAAAATGGCAGCTGCGGCACTCGAGAACGAACGCTTAGGACAAGGGAAAGAAACCGACATGCTTACCGTCAGCATCTCTTCTACCGATGCCATCGGACACAAATATGGCACGCGAGGCAAGGAAAACCACGATGTCTACATGCAGTTGGACAAAGATCTGTCCCAATTCCTGAATGTGTTAGATGCCAAAGTAGGACGTGGAAACTATCTTCTTTTCCTTACAGCCGACCATGGTGCAGCACACAACTATAACTTTTTAAAGAAGCAACGTATTCCGGCAGGAGCTTTCGAGTATAAGAAAGCAGTGGAAGACCTTAATAATCACCTGCAGAAAAAGTTCGGAATAAAACCCGTCATGGGCGAAGACAACTATCAATTTGCCTTCAACGACAAGATGATAGAACAGGCAGGGAAAGACAAAGACGACGTTATCGAAGAGGCTATAAAGTTCTTAAAGCAAGATCCCCAATATATTTTTGTATTCGACGAAGAGCATGTTGCAACCGAAACCATGCCCGATTTCATCAAGACACGCATGCTCAATGGCTACATGCGCAACCGTTCGGGCGAAATAGGTGTGGTTACTCGTGCTCAATTCTTCGGCGCAAAGAACTCTCCCGACTACATCGGCACACAGCACGGACAGCCTTATCCATACGACACACACATTCCTTGGGTAATGTATGGCTGGCATGTAAACCATGGAGAATCGGCTCAAGAAGTTACAATAAACGATATTGCTGCAACTGTTTGTGCTATGTTGAAGATACAAATGCCAAGCGGTTGTATAGGTAAAGCAGTATTGCGATAAAGCGGAAACGACCTATGCACATTGCAATAGCAGGAAACATTGGTAGCGGAAAAACTACTTTAACCACCATGTTAGCCAAACGCTATGGGTGGAAACCACGCTACGAGTCGGTAGAATACAATCCGTATCTCGACGATTACTATAAAAACATAAAGCGATGGTCGTTCGCCATGGAGGTATTCTTCCTGAAAGAACGATTTAAAGACTTGTTGGAAATCAGTCGTTCAGACACTGACGTCATTCAGGACCGCACCATCTACGAAGGCGTTTACGTGTTTACGGCAAACAACTACACGATGGGCAACCTTGACGAGCGCGATTACGAAACCTATATGGAACTCTTCGAAGACATGACCGACGCCGTTCGATACCCTGATTTAATGATTTACCTACAAGCATCGGTCAGTCATTTGGTTGCAAACATAGAGAAACGAGGTCGCAACTACGAACAACGCATGCCGTTGGACTATCTTGAGAACATCAATAAACGCTACGAAGACTTTATAAAAAATCAGTATAAAGGGCGCGTACTTACCATAAACGTAGACGAACTCGACTACCAGAACAATCCAAAAGACTTTGGTTTCATTACCGACAAGATAGACCGGGAACTCTTCGGATTTTTCTAATCATCGATAAAACTCACTCTTATATCACAACAAAGAATATGCACATAGCAATAGCAGGAAACATCGGAGCAGGCAAAACAACACTTACTACAATGCTTGCCAAACGATATGGCTGGAAGGCACAGTTCGAACCGGTCGACAACAACCCCTATTTGGCAGACTATTACAACGACATGAAGCGCTGGTCGTTCAATCTTCAGATATATTTTCTTAATAAACGCTTCCGCGACGTAGTTGAAATATCGCGCTCCAACGACACTATCATTCAGGACCGCACCATTTTCGAGGACGCACGCATATTCGCTCCCAACCTTTACGACATGGGACTGATGAGCAATAGAGACTTCGACAACTACACACAGCTGTTCGATTTGATGCTGAGCCTGGTGAAACTGCCCGACCTCCTTATATATATAAGGAGTAGCGTGCCGCATCTTATCGAGCACATTCAACGCAGGGGGCGCGACTACGAGCAGACCATGCGCATAGATTACCTACGCGGATTGAACGAAAGATACGAGAATTGGATTAAGACCTACGACGGTGAACTGATGATTGTTGATGGCGACAGCATCGACTTTGCAGAAAATCCGCAAGACTTCAAACGCATCGAGGACATGATAGACGCACGCCTGTTCGGACTGTTTCCCCCGAAATAGTCAGGCACTCTACCCTACTTCGCATACTGCACATTGCCGTAAGGCACTGCTGAATATGTATAACTAAAAATTAAACAATATTCTATAAACAAACACTATGGAGAAAGTAAAGACATTAATCATAGGTAGTGGACCCGCTGGATACACGGCTGCTATCTACGCAAGTCGCTCTAATTTGCAGCCAGTGCTATACTCTGGTTTGCAACCGGGCGGACAATTGACAACTACAACCATTATCGAGAACTTCCCCGGATTCAAAGACGGCATCGATGCCAACCAGTTAATGCTGGAAATGAAAGCCCAGGCTACCAACGTTGGAGCCGATGTCCGCGATGGTTCCATCGTGAGGGCAGACCTTAAGAAACGTCCTTTCATCATCGAAGACGAGCGTGGCAACATCATCGAAGCAAACACGCTCATTATTGCAACGGGTGCAAGTGCCAAGTATCTTGGTCTGTCCGACGAGGAGAAATACCGCGGTCAAGGTGTCAGTGCCTGCGCTACCTGCGACGGTTTCTTCTACCGCAAGCGCACAGTAGCCGTTGTTGGTGGTGGCGACACTGCCTGCGAAGAGGCTATGTACCTGTCAGGTTTGGCAAAGAAAGTGTACATGATAGTGCGCAAGCCCTACCTCCGTGCAGCCGAAATAATGCGTAAACGAGTTGAAGAAAAAGAGAATATAGAAATCCTTTACAACACGAATACGCTCGGACTCTTCGGCGAAAACGGTGTGGAAGGGGCACACTTGGTACGCTTTAAAGGCGAAGCCAACGAAGAAAAGTATGATATTCAAATAGACGGTTTCTTCCTCGCAATCGGTCATAAGCCTAACACCGATCTGTTTAAAGGGCAGTTAGAACTCGACCCGCAAGGCTTCATTGTAACCCACGGACCGTCTACTGCCACAAGCGTAGAAGGTGTTTTCGCTGCCGGCGACGTTGCCGACCCAATCTATCGCCAGGGAGTTGTGGCTGCCGGAAGTGGTGCAAAGGCTGCCATCGAGGCTGAACGCTTCTTGCAAGACAAGGGCGAAAAGTAAACCGAAGTAACAAAAATGCCAGATAGAGGCGGCATTCCCAACAGGGCTGACATACTGCAACGTAACACTTGCACTATGTTGGTCCTTTTTCATATATATGCAATTACATTTCAAGATAACCGTTTCCACATTCCCAAACCCACCCTTTTGGGCAATAAAACAGGCTCTTTTGCACTGCAAGACAGCCCCTTTTGGGACGCCTTTCTAACCTGCTGACCTACTGAAAGTTACACAAAGGCATTTTCATACATATACTTGCATATATACAAAAAGGTATTTTTATATATTCATTTTTAACATTCTCGAGTGTTAAAAAATACTTATTTGTATAATTTCTCTAATTTTTTTTACGTTTATTCACGGATAAAAAACTACATTTGCCCACAAATCAAGTTCCTTTGAAAGGTAAAGAACATAGCCGTTGGACTTGTCCGTACAAAGCAAACAGAAGGAGACATTCCACAACAGACGTGGTTACAGCAAGCCAAACGTGCAATGCCAAGTTCGCTTAACCACTGCCACAGCACGAGAATGCATACCTCAAGGAACGGGAAAAGAGCAGAAGCAGACCTAAACACAGTATAATACAGACTAACTTAAAGTGCTCGCCAATCTAAAATAATCATCATAGAACCAAATAATTACAACTAAATTTAAAAGCATGAAACGTAGTTTAAATCTTTTGCTGCTATTTGCGATACTCGCAATACCAGCCTTTGCCGACCCGATTTCAAGGTCAGAGGCACAACGCATTGCACAAAATTTCTTGGCGAAAAAACTCCAACGGAACGTCAAGACACACCTGATGGCACTTCCTAAAAGACTGACGTCCAACATGTCTGCCACAGCCTCCTATGCTCCTTTCTATGTTTACAACGCAGAAAACAACGAAGGGTTCGTCATTGTGTCGGGCGACGACGCCATCGGAAGCATCATTGGCTACAGCGACAACGGAACTTTCGACATGGAAGGAGCACCCTCCAACGTGGTTACCATGATGCAGATGTTCGCACGTGCCGTTGAAAAAGTACAACATACAGGTTCTACCGACTTCGTAAAGGAAGACGAACGCGTAGCACCACACGGCGAAGTAAAGGTGAAACCGCTGCTGAACAACATTCAATGGGGACAAGATGCACCTTTCTTCAACAAGATGCCGGAACGCAAGGCAACCGAAAACAATCCGAAAGAACACTACTACGTGGGTTGTGTAGCCACGGCAATGGCACAGATTATGCGCTTCCACAAGTGGCCTACACAGGGAACAGGCAACATGACTTACACCGACAACCTTGGCAAAAAACACGTTGCAGACTTCACGTCTGCCCATTTCGACTGGACAAAAATGCCCGAACGGTTAGAGCTGGACAACGCCGATGAAACCGAGAATAATATGGTTGCCACCCTGAGCAGCCTGGCAGCATTCAGCGTTCACATGTCTTTCATGCCCAGCGGAGAGGCTGGTGCCTACTCGCAAGCCGTTACCGGCGCACTGGTAAACCACTTTGGCTACGACACGGGCATTGCCTACAAAAAGCGAGAGTACTATTCTACACCGCAATGGATAGCCATGATAAAGACCGAACTCGATGCCGGGCGTCCTGTTTTCTACTCTGCATCGAACGAAGACGGCAAGGGTGGACACGCTTTTGTGTGCGACGGATACGACAGCGAAGACTATTTCCACTTTAATTGGGGCTGGTACGGCAAAAGCAATGGCTACTTCCGGGTGAATGCACTCGAACCTTACGCACTCGGAATAGGTGCCAATGGAGGTGGATACAACCTTCAGCAGGAAATAATTACGGGCATAAAACCAATTGACAGTGCAGCTCCGGGAAAGAAACAATGGGCTATCTTTGGTTCAAGTCGCCTCTCCGTAGTCGAGAGCGGTGGGCAAATTCTGGGCATGCAGCGCATCGACAGCCACGATTGCGACAAGTTTACGGGCAAGGTAGCACTCGTCTTGATAGACAAAGACAAAGCGGTGAAAGCCATCTTAAAGCAGGAAAACAAGGTGTTCAACGCTGTAAAGGTAGACGGAAACCTTTATACTACAGGCTATTACATTAGCAATTGGATAAAGAAAGAGATTGAAGAGAATGTGCCAAATGGTAGCGATTACCGCATACAATTTGCCGTAAAAGCCGACAACAGCGACGATTGGCAGCTTGTTCCCTGCCCCAACAATCTGCCCAATTATGCCGAGGCAACCGTAGAAAATGGTGTTATCGTAAGCGTAAGACAACACGAACCTGTGCCCAACGTTACGCTTGTGAAACCTATTACCGCAGAAAACGAATTGCACGCAAAAGGTTCCGGCAAGTTCACATTAGTGCTGAAGAATAACAGCAACGACTTTATTCTCAACCATATATGGTTAAAGTTCATTTCTGTAAACGATGAATCGAAGATTTATTACGTACACGAAGACGACAAAAGAACCTTCCATCAGGTCTACGATAATAGCGAAAAGACAATTCAATTGCTCTGCGAACTGCCCGACGACATGCCTTCCGGCAAATACAAAGTAGCGGCATTCGAAAAGAATGTAAACGTAACCAAACCCAAGGACGATGCCACCGAAGAAGAAAAACAACGCTATCGAGAGAACATTGCAAAGTGGGAGAACCACCCATTCAAGCCCGGTTTCAGCGAAGAAAACATACTCGAGGTGCGCGAAGAGGTAACTTCTCCGGTGTTCTATCAGGACGGAGACATGCTCTGGATAAGCAATAGCAGCAAGGAAAACAACGCTGCCGTAAAGCAAGGCGATATTATTGCCATTCTCCAAAATACTCTAAACTATGGTACTGCGGGCACATCATCGCTGCTGATGAAAGCCATCGACGTAACCGACAGGAGCAAAACATACGACATTGTGCAGACGAAAGAGGCTTCGTACAAGAAGATGGAGCAGGTAAAGGCAGTTTATTCATCGCGTCTGGACTTGGCTTCCGGCAAGTATTTGCTTGTTCCTTACTACGTGGTAAACGGTGTTGAGACACCTATGGGCGGTCAGAATAAAGAGTACACATTAGAGGTTCTCGACAACGAAGCCATCGAATTGGCGTGCACAGAGTTCACCATTCCAACCACAGAATTGGAGAATGGCAAGCGCACAAACGACTTTAAGCTTAAAATAACGGCTCGGAAATCGGTCAAGGGCGCAACGCTTTATGTTCGTCTGCGCCCCGTTACACGCACCGGAGGCATGTTGGCGTTCATGAAATCGGTTACTTTGGAAGAAGGAAAGAGTGCCGAATACACCTTCGCAGTAACTCCCGACGCCAAATTAAAGCCCGGAAAGTATCTGCTTTACGCCGAGTATCGACCCAAAGGCAAGGCGTATGGGCAGGAAGTTCCGCTTGCAGGCAACAACACACAGACCGTTTACATAGGCACGAAGACAGGAATTGAAGAGCTCCAGACCGCCAGGACAGAAGTCGGTTTCACCATCAACGGCAACATAATCAGCTTCTCCGACATACAGAAAGTACGTCTGTTGGAAGTCTATAACATAGCTGGTAAAAAGGCGTTTAGCACATCTAAAATTACGAATGGCATTAGTTTGCCAACACAAAACGGCATCTACGTAGTCCGAATTGTAACAACTGATGGAGTCATCACAAAGAAAATAGCAGTAAAATAAACCAATACTGCATATTAAACGGAATAAAGGGGCGTTCTAAAACACATGAATGCCCTTTTTCATTTCAACGTTAAGGCAGGTTCTAAAAATTACCTTTGTAGGCTTTTTGCCTTTTAGGTGAACCGATTTCGCATTCCTTTTGAAGAAGTATAGCGGGCTATACGACGGAAAAAGAAAGCGAAAGATGCCACATAAAAGCAAAAAGACACAAAGAGTGAATACCTTTATTACAAATACATTCCTTTACGTGGAATTTATGGAACGTGCCTTAAAAAAAAGCGAAATATATTTCAATATATGCAAGAAAATACGTAATTTTGCCACGTTATATAAACTTTCGGCAATCAACAGTATTGCAAAGGCAAAGCGAAAATAATAAAACAAGATAAACAAACATGGTAAACAAAAAAGCAGAGGGTACCTACGAAGACACCCTCAACAAGTCAGAAGCCTTCTTTGTGAAGCACGGAAAGACCGTAATCATTGCCATAGCGGCAGTCATTGTAGTAGTTGCCGGAGTCTTTTTGTATAGGAATTTCATTGTAGAACCACAAGAGGAAGAAGCAAGCACAGAGCTGGCACAAGCTCAGAAGCTCTTCCAGACACAGCAATACGACCAGGCTCTCAAGGCATTCCAGAAGGTTCAAAGCGATTATAGCAGCACCGATGCAGGCAATCTTGCCAATCTTTACGTCGGACTTTGCTATGCACACCAGGAAAAACCCAACTGGGCAAAGGCTTTGGAGAACGTCCAGAAGTTCTCAACAGCCGACGATCAAATCATAAGTCCAGCCTCTCAAATGGCTCTCGGAGACATTTACGCCAACAACAACCAGAACGACAAGGCTGTGGAAAGCTTCAAAAAGGCTGCCGACATGGCGAATGCAAAGGGCTTCGAAGGGCTGAACATCAGCATAGCACCACTTGCTTTGAGGAAAGCAGGCATTATTCTGGAGAGCGAAGGCAAGAAAGCCGATGCCCTGAAGCTGTACCAAGAGATTAAGACAAAGTATGTAACGTCTCCAATGTACCAGGATATTGACAAGTACATTGAACGCGCAAGCAACTAATTTGCCACCGAAGATGTCTACAGCATTACACAATTTGTCCGACTACAACCTCGATTCTGTACCCGATGCAAGCAATATGTGCTTCGGAATAATAGTGTCTGAGTGGAACTCAGAGATTACCGGGGCGCTTCTCGACGGTGCTGTCAGGACGTTGGAGAAGCACGGAGCCATTCCCGAAAACATTCATGTGAAGACCGTTCCAGGCAGTTTTGAACTGGTTTATGGTGCCCACCAGATGACGCTGAACGGCGGTTACGATGCAATCATCATACTTGGAAGTGTCATAAGGGGCGAAACTCCACACTTCGACTATATCTGTCAGGGTGTAACGTATGGCATTTCAAGGCTCAATGCAAGTTGCGAGATACCCATAATATATGGTCTTCTCACCACAAACGACCTGCAACAAGCAAAGGACAGAAGTGGTGGAAAGCTCGGAAACAAAGGCGACGAGTGTGCAATTGTAGCCATAAAGATGGCTAAGTTCTAAGATACAGACTGCCAACAAGACGATGAAACTAAAAGAATACTTCCAGGCTTACGAGTTCGAAGAGCTATTTCCATACATCGGTCTGATGTATCCGAAGGCGCGCCACCAGCGCAATGCCTTCCGGCACGCCTATGAATTGCTGTTGGACATAACGCCCATTCCATCGAAAAAGTACATTCATTACCAGATAATGGAGGATCCTTCCACTAACGAAATGTTCTTTGGGGCAGACGACAGCAACTTTAACGGACCGTGGGAAGTATTGTTGGGGAAAGACGTACGCATTGACCCGAAGGTCGATTTAAGCAAAGAGGAGATTGTAGCCAACTGTTTGTTAAACACCGTTCTTATTGGGCGGCACCCTAAACAGTTCGATTCCGATTTCAACTTTATATCCCGTTAACGGAGATTTATGAATATTTTTCCATTCCATGGAAGGCATTCCGAACAAATTGGAATGCCTTTTTTATGCCTTATGATCGGACAACGTCGCACAAGAGGCACTGTTTTGCAACCTAAAAGGGTCTGTTTCACACTGTAAAAGAGCCTGTTTTGAAGCGCAAGGCAAGCTCTTTTGTAATGCACTGGTCATTAAGCTGTTACGCAGCAGCCATCTTGCGTACCTTCTTTTGTGCATTTTCCGCTATTCATTCCTCTTCAAATTACATTCTCTCCTCGCATCTTGCAGAATACATTTACACCATCAGGCAATGCGCAAGACCGTATCGCTCCTTTTGTTTAGCCTGACAACAACATCGCAAATCTTATTCTTTCAACAAGAAAAAACTCTTTTCCGGTTTTCGTTTTCCATTAAAAAGATGTATCTTTGTGTTTTGAATAAAACGAGAACGATATATATCGTGCAGAAAAACAAGTAATGAAGTATGCCATTATCGCCGCAGGAAACGGCTCACGACTTGCCCAAGAGGGCATAACGGTGCCGAAGCCATTGGTGGAAATCAATGGAGAACGACTCATAGACCGCCTTGTCCGAGTGTTCTGCAACAACAATGCCACCGAAATTGTGGTTATCTGCAACGAAGAAATGACCGATGTGGCAGCACATCTTGCCTACATTCAGCAACACGGATTGGCGGGAAGGGCTGCCCCCCTGCACTTTATGGTGAAGTCTACGCCCAGTTCCATGCACAGTTTTGCAGCATTAAGCAAATGGCTGACCGACGAACCTTTCGTGCTGACAACCGTCGATACCATTTTCAAAGAAGACGAGTTTAGGGCTTATATCGATGCTTTTACACTGGCAATGAAGCGTGGCGTGAAGGCGTATATGGGCGTAACGGCTTACATAGACGACGAAAAGCCGCTGTATGTGGGTACCGACGAACAGCTTGACATCACTGGGTTTTACGACAACAACGACATGAACTGCGCCTATATTTCGGGTGGTATCTATGGACTGACACCCAAAACGCTCCACACGCTCAGCCGTTGCATGCAGCGGAACGAAAGCCGAATGCGCAATTTTCAGCGGGCACTGATTGCCGATGGCTGTAAAACGGTGGCTCATACCTTTACGAAGGTGCTCGACATAGACCACGCTTCCGACATAGAAAAGGCAGAACTGTTCCTAAACGACACCGCATGCGAACCATAGCCATACAGCGCGATACACGCTTTTCACCCAATTCGGTGGAGAAAGATTATGCTATTCTTGCGGCAGTAGCACAGTTGCTGGGTGGCGAAATAATTGCCGAAAGTAGCTTGAAACTAGACCATTTGGCAAAAGCAGACGTTATATTGAATATGGGAAGACTGCCCCACACATTGCAATTGCTCGAAGAATATGCAACGGGAAAGTGCATCGTAAATTCTGCATCAGGCGTACGCAACTGCCAACGCAGCCAAATCACGAGGTTAATGCGCAATGCAGGCATTCCCATTCCGCCCGAAGAGGGCAGCAACGGCTACTGGCTGAAACGTGGCGACGAGGCAGCACAAGCGCAAAACGACATTCAGTACTGTGCCGGCAAGGCTGAACTGGAACAAGCAAAGGTGGCTTTTCACAGTCGCGGCATAGCAAACATAGTGGTCCAGGCACACATTGAGGGCGATTTGGTGAAGTTCTATGGTGTCGATGGCACAGGTTTCTTTCGCTGTTTCTACCCTACCGACGACGGCATAACGAAGTTTGGCGACGAGCAACACAATGGTACGGCACACCATTATCCGTTCAACGGGGAGGCTTTAGAAGCAACTGCCAACCGCATTTCTGCCCTCGCCGATACGCCTGTGTATGGTGGCGATGCCATCGTAACAGCCGAAGGAGCGTTCTACATCATCGACTTTAACGACTGGCCGAGCTTTTCACGCTGTAGGGACGAGGCTGCAAAGGCTATAAAAGCATACGTTGTGGCACAACGGAAAATATAAGATTGAAACATCTTGACTGCATTTCGGTGTGGCAAGAAACATGGACATGAATATAGAAAACAAAACATTTGGCGAGCTGCTAAAGGCTTCCATGAAATCGGACGACACGGAAGAGTGGATCGATGTGTACTTCACGCGACCCGTCGGGCTGGCTTTCGCCTTGCTGTGGCACCGCTTGGGCGTAACGCCAAACACCATAACGCTCTTGTCTATCACCTTGGGCGTGGCAGCAGGGGCTATGTTCTATTTTCAAAATCTGTGCTATAATATAATAGGTGTAGTACTTTTGGTGTTGGCAAACCTTTGCGACTCTACCGACGGACAGCTCGCCCGGCTCACCAACCAGCGCTCCATGAAGGGGCGATGCTTGGACGGCTTTGCCGGCGACACATGGTTTTTTGCCATCTACTTGGCAATCTCGCTGCGACTCTGGCACCAGACAATGCCAGGCACAACCGAGGTTTGGGGACCTTTCGGTCTTGCTCTTGCAGCCATTGCCGGCTTCGTTTGCCACGCACAACAAAGTTCGCTTGCCGATTACTACCGTCAAATTCATCTCTATTTCCTTAAGGGCAAGGCTGGCTCAGAACTCGATAGCTATGTCGCAGAACATGCCATCGTGGAGAGTTTAAAGGGGAAAAAGGGTGTGTTCTGGGACAAAGCGTTCCACAGCAACTACCAGAACTATTGCAAAAATCAGGAACGGCGCACACCGGAATTTCAGAAATTACGGCACGCATTGACCGAACGCTATGGACCAAACGTAGAGAACATACCGACCGAATGGAAAGAAAAGTTTCTCGATGGCAGTCGCCCGCTCATGCCATTAACCAACTTCTTGACGTTCAATTCGCGCGCAATCATTATTTATATAACGGTTCTGGCAGATTGTCCGTGGGTGTATCTCTTTGTCGAAATACTGCTCTACACAGTTGTTTATATGTATATGCACAAGCAACACGAAGAGCTTTGCAAGCAAATGCACAAACAATTAACAACCTAAAAGATTATGACAGAAGGATATATATTCGACTATGGCGGCACCATAGACACGGCAGGGTGCCACTGGGGCATAAAAATCTGGCACGCATATCAGCATTTTCAGTACCCTGTGAACGAGCAGCAATATCGCGAAGCCTACATATATGCAGAGCGAATGTTGGGCAGAAACCCCATCATTCAGCCCGATTTCACATTCCGCCGTACGTTAGACGAGAAGATAAAACTGCAGTTTCAGTATCTGCAACAACAAGGACTGATTGCAGCAACGGGCTTTTCGTTTGCCAATAAACGAACCAAGCTGGTGGAAAAGCTGTACGCTGACGTTGCAAAGACGGTGGAAGAAAGCAAGAAAGAGCTGCTGAAACTCAACGAAAGCTATCCGCTTGTGTTGGTAAGCAACTTCTATGGCAACATCGAAGTAGTGCTACAAGAGTTTGGCTTAGACGGTATCTTCTGTAAAATCATAGAAAGCGCAGTGGTAAAGGTGCGCAAACCCGACCCACACATCTATCAATTGGGTGTAGAAGCATTGCATTTGCCACCCGAAAACATAGTTGTGGTGGGCGACAGCTATGCCAAAGATATTGTGCCGGCACACTCCATTGGCTGCAAAACCGTATGGCTAAAAGGCGAAAGTTGGTCTGCCGACGAACCCGGACAAGGCGTGGCTGACCGTGTAATAACAAGTCTGAAAGAACTAAATGCGTAAAAAGACATAAAGGTATATATCAAATTACAATAAGAAGCCTATATAATCGTTTAATATTTTAAAACTAATAAATAAATGAAACAAGGAAAAGTTGCACCCGCAGAAGGTAAATTGGGTATCATGGTTGTAGGGTGTGGAGCCGTTGCAACTACTTTCATGACTGGCGTTTTAATGGCGCGCAAAGGCTTGACAAAACCTATTGGCGCAATGACACAATACGACAAGATTCGTGTTGGAAAGGGTAAAGACAAGAAATATCTACACTACAAAGACATTGTACCACTTGCCGACATGAACGATATAGTGTTCGGAACGTGGGACGTTTACCCTCAAAACGCCTATCAGGCGGCTGTCTATGCCGAAGTTTTAAAGGCTAAGGACATAGAACCGGTACGCGATGAGCTTGAAAAAATAAAGCCATTGAAGGCTGCTTTCGACAAAAACTATGCGAAACGCATAGACGGCGACAACGTGAAACAAGGTCTTACACGCTGGGAAATGGTGGAAGAACTGCGCAAAGACATTCAAAACTTCCGACAAGAGAAGGGTCTTAAGCGTGTAGTAGTGCTGTGGGCGGCATCTACAGAGATATATGTGCCCTACCAAGAAGACTTCCATGGTACGCTCGAAAAGCTCGAAACGGCAATGAAAACCGACGACCGCGAACACATCGCACCGTCTATGTGCTATGCATACGCGGCACTGACGGAGGGCTGTCCGTTCATCATGGGTGCACCAAACACCACGGTAGACATTCCTGCCATGTGGGAACTGGCAGAGAAGACACGCATGCCAATTGCCGGAAAGGACTTCAAGACAGGTCAGACACTCGTTAAATCGGGTTTCGCACCAATCATTAAGACACGTTCGTTGGGCTTGAACGGCTGGTTCTCAACCAATATTCTGGGGAACCGCGACGGCCTTGTGCTCGACGAACCAGCCAACTTCCGCACGAAAGAAGTAAGCAAACTCTCTACATTAGAGACCATTTGCAAAGCCGAAGAGCAGCCCGACCTATACGGAAACATCTATCACAAGGTGCGAATTAACTACTATCCACCCCGCAACGACGACAAAGAAGGCTGGGATAACATAGACATCTTCGGGTGGATGGGCTATCCAATGCAAATAAAAATAAACTTCCTCTGTCGCGATTCTATCCTCGCTGCACCGCTATTGCTCGACCTTGCCTTGCTAAGCGACCTTGCTGCACGAGACGGACGCTACGGCATCCAACGCTTCTTGAGCTTCTATCTCAAGAGCCCAATGCACGATTTCACACGCGGAGAGGAGGCTGTCAACAACCTATTCGAGCAATATACAATGCTCAAAAATGCAATCCGCGAGATGGGCGGCTATGAAGCTGATGAAGAAATTGACTAAAACAACACACCAAAACCGAGCAGCAAGAATGGTCTTCTTGCTACTCGGACTGTTCATAAGGATAACAACGACAGCGGCGCAAGACCTGCACTGCACGGTAATAGACGCCCAGACACAAGACACAATAGCTTATGCGAATGCCACTTACAGAAATTTAAAGATTACAGCAGCTGCCAACCAGCATGGCATTTTCACCATTGCAAGGCGTAACGGAGAATTACTTGAAATTACATCAGTGGGCTACAAGCTACGTAAAATAAAGATTACGGAGAAGACACCTGACACTGTTCTCATTACGTTGATACCTACTTCGAAACAGCTGGAAGGCGTTGTCATAAAGGCAAAACGACGCCATCGCTATTCAAGAAAGGACAATCCAGCCGTAGAACTCATGCGACGGGTCATCGCTGCAAAGCATAAGACGAACTTAAACAACCACGATTACTATCAATACGACAAGTATCAGAAGGTAACGATGGCGCTAAACAACATTACGCAAGCCCAACTGGAGACGGGAATGTTCAAGAATGCACCTTGGTTAAGGGAGCAAGTGGAGACCTGTCCCTACAATAACAAGATGATATTGCCTGTCTCTGTAGACGAAACAGTTACGCAACACATCTACAGAAAGAACCCTAAGGACGAGAAAGACATCATAAAAGGGCAAAGCACAAAGGGCATTTCGCAACTCATTCAGACGGGTGATGCCATCAATACCATAGTGAAAGACTTGTTCAAAGATATTGACTTGTACGACGACCAGGTAGATTTGTTGCAGGCACGCTTCCCCTCTCCCATCGGTTCAGCAGCCATTTCGTTCTATCATTTCTACATCGACGACACGGTAAAGGTAGGCAACGACGATTGTATAAGGCTCCAATTCATGCCTGCAAACCCGCAAGACTTTGGCTTCAGAGGCGAATTGTACGTACTAAACGACAGTTCCCTGCATGTAAGACGGTGCGACATGCAGCTCCCCGCAGGCACCGGCGTCAACTTTGTGGCTGCCATGAAATTCAAGCAAGAGTACTCCAAGTTGCCCGAAAGCGGCGATTGGGTACTTACGAAAGACGACATGATGGCAGAATTGGAACTGGTCAGCATGCTCAGACAGGTGCTCGTGGTGCGCACAACAAGTCTTCAGGACTATTCGTTTGCCCCTATCGACCCACGACTTTTCAAGGGAAAAGCCAAGAAGACATACGATCCGAATGCGAAATTGCGCGACGACGAGTTCTGGGCACAGCACCGCAGCACTGCATTAACCAAGGGGGAACGCAACATGGGCGACTTTATCAAGCGCATGGGACGTACCAAAGGCTTCAAAACAATGATGTTTGCAGTGAAGGCTTTCGCCGAAAACTTTGTGGAAACGGGCTCTGAAAAGACTCCAAGCAAGGTAGACATAGGTCCTGTAAACACCTTCTTGTCGAAGAACTACATAGACGGAATACGCCTGAGGGCGGCTGCACGGACCACCGCAAACCTTAGTCCGCATTGGTTTGCAGAGGGATATTATGCTTACGGAACGAAGTCGAAAGCCCATTATTACGGCAGTAAGATAACGTATTCGTTCAATAGACCCGAGTATCAACCGACTGAATTTCCTGTCAGGACGCTCTATTTTGAATCGGAAAGAGACTTGGAATCGCCATCAGACAAGTATCTTGTGCACAACAAAGACAACATTTTCATGGCTTTCCGCCCTGTCAAGGTAGAGAAGTTATACCTGTACAACAGGCAGAAGCTGGGCTTCCAATGGGAAACAAACTATGGTCTTTCCACGCAGTTAAAGCTGAATACCGAAAGCAACCGACCGATGGGAAAACTCGTTTACGAGCGTATGGACGGGTCGTTTGTAGACAAAGTGCGCATGACATCGTTTACAATAGGCTTCGATTACCGTCCCGGACAGAGCTATATCAACTCGAAACAGCGGCGGATTGAGGTAAATTTAGATGCGCCGCAGTTTACATTGACCCACACTTTCGGCTTAAAGAACGTGCTGGGTGGACAGTTCAACTACAACCTGACGGAGCTTTCGGTCTATAAGCGTATATGGTTTGGAAGCTGGGGAAAGCTCGATACCCGCCTAAAGGCAGGTGCGCAGTGGAACAAAGTGCCCTATCATCTGCTTATAATGCCCCCCGTCAACACCTCGTTCTTCGAGCATCAGGGTTCGTTCAACCTTATGGAGAACATGGAATTCCTTAACGACCGCTACGCACAGTTTAACTTTGCATGGGACTTGGAGGGCAAGATATTCAACCGTCTTCCGCTTGTAAGACGGCTGAAATGGCGCGAATACGTTGCATTCAAGGGTATGTGGGGACATCTTACCGACAAGAACAACCCGCTGTTGCCACAGAATGCTGCCGACACAAAGCTGTACAAGTTCCCCGAAGGTACCAACGTCATGGGCAAAAATCCCTACCTGGAACTTGTAATAGGCGTGCACAACATATTCAAGATGTTCGAGGTAGACTATGTCCGACGCCTTACCTACACCACCCTGCCCGGCATTTCGAAACACGGAATACGCTTCGGCTTCAACCTTGTTTTCTAAAATTGCATTGCAAGAACGATGTCATAAGGACAGAAAACGAACGAAATAAAAAAATGTAGAGACAGGGATTAATGCCTATTTCTACATTTTTTTGTTGCCCAACTCGGCTTTTACACCTTATTATATATAGACCTCCGCAACATTACGGGCAGTCCCCTACCCGATTGCATGCACCTTTTTAAATACCACAAAGCACAAAATCCGCTGCCAGTCTAAAGCCCATGGAAAAATGCAGATGCCGTTTTCCATTCATCATACATGCGTTTTGGAGCTTTGTTACTTCACATATTCCAACGCCTTTCCTATCACTTTGTCTACATCAACCTCCAAGAAGCGATAGTCGTCTGCCGATACCATGCTCGGAATAGTCATCACACGGTCGAACGATTTGTACTTCCCTTCGTCCTCGTCTACCACCATTTGGTATAGCACACCGTTGTGGCAAACCTTTCCATGCCGTAGAATAGCGTCCTTGGTTACGGCGAAACAGCCCAGCAGTTCCATAAAGTCGTCTTCCACTTCAATAGCCGAAAAGAAGTCAGACAGTTGATATTTCTTTACTCCAAGCTTTCTCAGCAATGCCAGGAGCTTCACAAGCGGCGTGTCAGACAGGAAGTGGAAGCTGTCCGTAACGCTCACTTCCTTTTTTATATACGCATCTTCAAAGTTGTCAAGCACGTTTACCATGTCCTTTATATCGTTCTTTCCCAACCTTATTCCAACCGCCGTCAATCCCTTGGTTACGGTGTTGAAGTCTACCTTGCACTCTTCCTTGACATACGATTGTATCGAATTCTTTGCGTGTTCGGATACAGAATGAAAAAAGATATTCTTCGAAACGAACTCCTTTATGTACCCTTCGTAGTTGGCTTCACCGTAATAATTGCGAAAGATTGTGCCTATTGCAATCGTGTCCATCATGAATATTATCTTGGCAAAACCGAACTTGTTCAATGTTCTGTCTGGTTCGTTTTCCTTGCTTCCATTGGCGTTTTTTGTTCCTTTAGATGCTATTTTCTTTTCTGTCCGTACCGAGAATATGTTGAAAATGCCGAACAATTGCATGGGTTCAATGCGGTCGAGGTCTTCTATTATCAGCACGGGCTTCTTCTTTAGCCCCATTATGCTTCGCGTTATCAGCCAGCTCATGGGGTCGAGTTCGCCGACATCATCGGTCGTGTCCGACATTTCTGCCGCCGACTCTGTCAGTTTTTCAAACTTGGCTTCCTCTATGTTCTCCTTCAATCCTTTAAATTTCTTGCACTGACTGGCAAATCCTTCCGTCAGGGCAATGGCTCCTTTCAAGAGCACTCCAAGCTGACTGCCATCTCGCAACACCGATGGTGCAAATCTCATGACGTCTTTCACAACATCGATGGTCTTCTCGTTGAAATACCATTGCAGCAAGATATGGTCGGGAACCACGATGTCCGTGTTCAGCGTACCGTCCAGAACCAGCTGGAAAAGCAGGTCGCGCTTGACGTATTCTACTATCTGTTCGTTGGCTGCCACCTCGTAATTGATGGGTGAAAGCGTATAGAATGTATATCGGTCGTTATACCTTTCCTTAAACTTATCTATAAATTCATTTTTTCCCTCGCCCAATTTTACTGAGAAAATTGTCCTACTTACGTCTGCCGCATTTAAATGTTGGTAGAACGCTGTGAGCTTTTTTGTGATATTCATAGGGCATGTTGGTTAATTTATATGGAACTTAGTGATTAATCGTTGCTGCTCTCCCACCGCACGATGTTGCGATGCAGGCATCGCAAACATACGGTTCTGAAACCGATGATACAAAGTTACTAATAATTTTTTATAGTACAAACATTTTGCGTAAAGTTTTTTTATATCAATGTAAAATACCAATACAAGAAGACGTTTGTGGCGTTATTTCCCACATAATTATACACATTACACAACTACTTAATTGCCAACAGCTTACAAAAGCAATCATTTGGCGTTGCAAAACAGCCGCTTTTACACGGCAAAACAGGCTCTTTGGGAACGTAAAAGAGTCTGTTTGGCATCGTAAAAACCTACAGACGGGATTTCATGAATAATTCTTGCAAGAAGCAAGATGGTATGAATAAAGATGCAATGCCCATCTTGACGTGTTTTCCATTAGGCGTCGCTACAATTCGGCTCGCCTTTTCTTACAATATAAAAAATGCCACATGCCACGTTCCTGTCCTGCTGGTTGCAACAAAAGAACCTGCTTGTAGCATTGCTTTTCTATTCGTGGTGGTAGGGCTCTCCACGTATAATGCTGCACGCCCGATAGAGTTGTTCCACGAAAATGAGGCGTACCATCTGGTGCGAGAAGGTCATTTTGGAAAGCGAAATCTTTTCGTCGGAACGGCTGTACACCGCCTCTGAAAAGCCGTAAGCCCCACCAATGACGAACACAAGACGCCTTGCCGTGTTCTGTTTCTTCTGCAACCATGCAGCATAGTCTACCGAACGGAATTCCTTTCCGTGCTCGTCGAGCAGCACAACCGTGTCCGATGGCTGTATTTCCCGCAGTATCAGTTCACCTTCGCGTGCCTTTTGCTGGGCTTCCGACAGTTTTTTAGTGTTCTTCAGTTCGGGTATCGTTACAATGTTGAACGGCAGATAGTGTGCAATGCGCCCCGCATAGTCGGCAATTGCACGTACAAACACCTCCTCGGTAGTTTTTCCCACCAAGATTAAAGTAGCCTTCATGCGTTACTTCCTGTACGCTTCCTTGCGCTTGGGGTTCATCGGAAACCACCCTTTTTCCACTCGTTTAACCTGCTCGAACAGTTCTCCGATGCCCCAGAGCAGCGATGCTCCCGTTACGCCAAGCAGTGCCGACCAGAATATTTCTGCCACAAACAAAGCCGAAACGCAGCAGACAATGCCGCCGACAAGCCACATCCACCAACCTTTCGTACCAAAATAATATTCCCATTTAACCACTGCGGGGTGCAGCAGTCCTATGATAAAAAAGGTACAGACGGCAAGAATGACACCCTGAAAATATATCTCCATTTATTCTTACTTTAGCTTTAATTTTATAAATCGGGCACAAAAATACAAAAATAATCCTACATTTAGGCTACATATTCTATTATTTTCTGTATATTTGCAGTACTATATGCTGCCCGACAGAGCCTTGCATAACTTATGGCAACAGGGCGCAGGCAGTATCAACTATATTATAACATTGCATGAGGGACGCCAAGACAGCCCTCAATAAAACTATCAGGTAACTATGCAGAACAAAGAACTTATTGACCAGTGTGAACAAAAAGCAAGACAATGGCTTGCTCCTGCTTTCGACGAAGCAACACGAAAGGCTGTCCAAAACATGCTGGACAGCGACAACAAAGACACGCTTATAGAGTCGTTCTATAAAGACCTCGAGTTCGGAACGGGTGGCTTGCGCGGCATCATGGGCGCAGGCACCAACCGAATGAACATCTACACCGTTGGAATGGCTACACAAGGGTTTGCCAATTACCTTAAAATGAACTTTAAAGACAAGGAGCAAATCTCGGTAGTAGTGTGCCACGACTGTCGCAACAACTCGCGCTTGTTTGCCGAAACTGTGGCTAATATCTTCTCGGCAAACGGCATAAAGGTTTATCTTTTCGACGATTTGCGCCCCACACCGGAGTGCTCTTTCGCCATAAGACACTTCAAAGCGCAAGGCGGAGTAAACATTACGGCAAGCCACAACCCCCGCGAATACAACGGGTACAAAGCCTATTGGGACGACGGAGCACAGGTACTGGCTCCGCACGACAAGGGAATTATAGACCAAGTGAACCAAGTCAAGATAGAAGATGTGAAGTTTAAGGGCGACAAGAACCTCATTCAAATCATCGGAGAAGACGTGGACAAGGCTTACTTGGACAAGGTCAAGACGGTTTGTATAGACCCAGAAGTAATCAAACGCCAGCACGACCTCTGCATTGTCTACACTCCGCTGCACGGTGCCGGCCGCGTCATCATACCACGTTCGCTGCAGGAATGGGGCTTCACAAACGTACATTGCGTGAAGGAACAGATGGTGAAAGACGGCAATTTCCCAACCGTGGACCGACCCAACCCGGAGATTGCAGAAGCCCTGACACTCGGTTTGCGCGATGCAAAGAAGCTCGATGCCGACATTCTGATGGCTTCCGACCCAGACGCAGACCGCGTCGGCATGGCTTGCAAGGACAGCAACGGCGAGTGGATTCTCATCAATGGCAACCAAACATGCCTCATCTTCCTTTGGTATATCATTACAAACAGGCAGGCTTTGGGCAAAATGACACCCAAAGACTACATTGTAAAGACCATCGTAACCACCGAAGTGATTGCCGAAATAGCCAGGAAGCAACACATAGAGATGCGCGACTGCTATACAGGATTTAAGTGGATAGCACACGAAATAGCCATCGCTGAAGGCAAGAAGAACTACATTGGCGGCGGAGAAGAAAGCTATGGCTTCATGGCAGAAGACTTTGTACGCGACAAGGATGCCGTCAGTGCATGTTCGTTGCTGGCAGAAATCTGTGCGTATGCCAAGGATAAGGGCAAGACACTCTACGATTTGCTCATGGATATATACCTGGAATACGGTTTCAGCGAGGAACATACGGTCAACGTTGAGCGTCCCGGCAAGAGCGGAGCAGAGGAAATTCAGCAGATGATGCGTAACTTCCGCAATACCCCACCGAAAGAATTGGGTGGCAGCACCGTTTGTTTGTGGAAAGATTACGAGAGCCTTGAAGCTACCGATGCAGACGGAAAGAAAACCAAGATAACGATGCCCGAGACAAGCAACGTGCTGCAATGGTTCTGCACGGACGGCACAAAGGTAAGTGTCCGCCCGTCTGGAACGGAACCAAAGATTAAGTTCTACATCGAAGTAAAGGACAAGATGCAGACCGCAGCCGACTTTAAGGCTTGCCGTGCACGTGCCTACGAAAAGATAGAAGCTATAAAGAAGAGTCTCGGACTATAGGTTCCTAACAATCCAAAGAGGCTCGGCTCACAAGTCTCTGATAGACAAAAGAAGAATGTTTCAAGGCAGCTGTTCGTTAGAATGGCTGCCTTTTAATTTAAAGTCTTCCCAAAATCATCTTGTAAAAATAATTCTAATGCAAAACGGCAAAAGCCGCTTTGGGCTTCAAAAGCCATTGTTTTGCAATGCAAAAGGCACTGTTCCACCGTTTAAGACAGGCGCTTTTGCAATGCGAAAGATGCCATTTTGTAAAGTGCTGATAATGAGACTGCAAGAAGGCTGCCACCCTTTCAAAGTATTTTTACATATTTTTTAATGGAAATAACCACGTATTTTGTGCCATGCCGACATTCGGTTCTAAATGTCCAAACAATATTGTGGCACGCTGGAGATAGAAAAAACTAAGTATCAGCAACATTGTGTTTTATCATAATTATTAAGTATCGATTTTGCAATATCGGTCGTTTTACAAGAAAACAGTACTTTAAAGTAGGTAAGACACGCAGATTTTTTTAAAATAAAATCACGAAAAATAAGTATTGTGCAAGGTTTTCTTTCTTTATAACTTTGTAGCGTTAAACAAGCAAAACAATTCAGACATAAATTTAATATAAACATAAAACATCAACAATAAAAAATGAAGACAAAGTTTTTTGCAGCACTCTGCTTTGCTGCCGCCCTGTTTACATCGTGCAGTAGTGACAAGAACGATGACCCTAAAGTTAAGCCTACGCCTGAAACGGCACAGGTAAAACACTTCGAGACGCTTATGCCCGGCTACGATTCGTGGATTTATGTAGACCTCGAAACTGGCAAATACGAACAGCAAGAAGAGTTGGGTGCACGCGAACATCGCAAATACAGCACAATGAAAGACTACGAAGTGGTGAAAACAGAACCTGCAAAAGGCAGCGAGAAAGACCTGCCGAAGAAGTGGGATTTGGCTTTCCACATAACCGATGTCCGTACCAACGGCGGTGCAGTAATGATGACGGAACAAACCGACATCAGCAGTATAAAGGCACTTCCACAAGGAAACTACATTGAAGACGTACCGGGCGAGATATTCGTAGAGCTGGGTGCCATGAAGGCAGGCGGCATTATGGTAGTGGCAAAGACCAAGTTAAACAAGGAGATGGCAAAGTGGGCGAAGAGCACCGGCATGGGTCAGCCAAAGCTAATTAGCGACAAAGTGTTTGCCGTAAAGTTTAAAAATGGCAACGAAGCCCTTATCTTGTTTAAAGATTACCTTGACAAGACAGGCAAGAAAAAGGCTGTAAGCTTCGACTATAAGTTCATAAAGAAAGCATAGCACAGCCAACCCTGTCTGCACAAAACAATGCTACAAGCGATAAACATAGTGGGCAACACCTCGCTGATGTTTATCGCTTACAATGTGGCTTAGTGTAAAATACACATTATTATATATGGGCTTGTAGCATTTGTCGTTTTCCTTAAGGAGGCGATAAGACTCGCTTTACTCTAAAACAACATAGATACAAATTTATCAAAGCTTCATTGAAATGAAGAAACTATTCCTTATTCTCATACTCCTAACAGCAACCTTTGCCATCATTCATGCCGATAACGTAATATCCGAAAAAGGTTATCCAATATCGGGAACGGTGGTAGATGTTGATACCGACGAGCCTTTGGCAGGCGCAGTACTAAAGGTTGAAGGCACAAACATAGTGGTGGGCACAAACAGTAAAGGCGAATTTACGATTGTCTTCGGTGCCGACAAGCTCTATACAGTCCGCGTTATGTGCATGGGGTACGCACCCCGTACACTGCAAATACCGGCTGTAGGGCACCCTGCACTCAAGATAAAGATGATTCCAACCAACTCCAAATTGGAGGAAGTTGTGGTAACCGGATCGCGAAGCGAGAAACCTTTGAAAGACGTTCCCGTAATTACGCGTGTCATTTCGCAGGAAGAAATAAAGACCGTAAACCCCGTAGACCTGAACACGCTCCTTGAATATACGCTCCCGGGCATACAGTTTTACTACAACAGCATGAGCCAGACCACCAGCATTAACTACCAGGGCATGGACAGCAAGTCGGTTCTTTTCCTGCTCGATGGCGAACGGATAAGTGGTGAAGGCTCCGACCACAACATCGATTTCAGCCGAATCAACGTCGATAACATCGAACGAATAGAGGTGGTAAGGGGCGCAGCGTCTACCCTTTACGACAGTCGTGCCATCGGCGGAGTCATCAATATCATCACAAAAAAGAACTCTCGCCCCCTCAATGTGCAGCTAAACTCACGCTATGCAGGCGTGAACGGACAGAGTTATGGCGTGCAAGTGGGCGTAAACCATAGCCGCCTGAGTTCGCAGACGTCGTTCGGGTATCGCCATCGCAGCACTTATTGGGTGAAAGACAAGGAAGGAAAGACCGTAGAACGCATTGCCCCGGACGGAAAAGCGATTGAAGAGAGAAGCGAACCACGCGATTTGCCCGTGTACGGATATAAGATTTGGGATCTGGGACAGCATTTCCGCTATCGTTTCACCGACCAGTTCACGGGCGAAGTCTTCGGCTCTTTCTATGCAAACATACGTCCAACCTACCAAGGACGCCGCTACCATCAACGCTACGAAGACCTTGTTTTAGGTGCAAAAGGCAACTGGCAGATGAACGAGAACAACGGTATAGCCTTCTCGTACACCTTCGACAACTACGCCAAAAAGGACGATTACAACCTTGTCAAGCTTGTAGAGAAAGTGTACAACAACATTAACCACAGCGCACGCCTGTACTATACAGGTACGTTCGGACGCCATACGTTCAACGCCGGCATAGAAGGCGTGCACGAAAGTCTGCGCCATTACATGATGAAAGATACAAGTATGGTGAGCAGATCGCAGTTCTCGCTCTGCGTTCAGGAGGATTGGAAAATCAGCAACAGCCTCAACGTGGTGTTAGGACTGCGTGGCGACAAGGGCAATCACTATGCTTTCCACCTCACACCAAAGGTTTCGGCACTCTACAGACCTCTTTCTTACCTTACATTCCGTGCCGGCTATTCGCAGGGATACCGCATGCCCACACTCAAAGAGCTTTATCAGGAGTTCAATATGGCTGGCATGATTATGATATATGGCAACAAAGACCTGAAACCCGAGTACGGAAGCCAGCTCTCGGCATCGGTTGAATACGACCGGAATGGTCTTAACCTTTCACTGTCGGCATACCACAACCGTTTCAGAAACAAGATAACATACGAATACATAGATCCCGGCGTAAACTACAACATGCGCTATGTCAATTCGGAAAACGTCAAGACAACGGGCATCGAAGCCACTGTCAATTACAGAATGCAGTGCGGATTGCGCTTCATGGGGGCTTACACATACATAAACGACTATAATGTGCACAACGGATACAACCGTTCGTGGATACGTCCGCACTCTGCAAAGTTCAACGTAACGTATAAACGGAAGTTCGGAAAGACCACCGAGTCCATCGCATTCAACAGTCAGTGGATGTCGCGAATAACGCGTTATTCTTATGATTCAACCGAAAAGGCATACGTTCGCTACGTTTACGACCCGCGCACAATATGTTCTCTCAACCTGCGCTCGGAACTTCCACGTGGCATAAACCTCGGTTTTATGATAGACAACCTGTTCAATCATCATGATAAAGCCTCCGATTCCGACGTGCAGCTACCACTCAATGGTATCAGCTACGTACTTACGGTTGGCATAAACTTGTCCGACTTGTTCGGCAAATAATCTCCTTTGCATCATTGCAGAAACTGTGCAACCCAACTATAATGTATCAATTATATGGCAACAAGACTTTGACACTATGGTGATAACCTTTTATCACCATAGTGATAATGTTTTTACCCCATAGTGTCAGAGTCTTTTTGCACTTGGCAAATAAACAATATTATCCTGCCCAACCATTCATTAAGAACAAAAATACGAACAGAATGAAAAAACGAAAAATAATAATCTGCGCCGTCATAGCACTACTGTTGCTCATAGGTTTCGGCGTTTGGAGCAAGTGGATGTCCACTACTCGGATAGCATTCATAAACTATCAGACCATCACACTGGGCGAAATAGGTCGTGCCAACGACAATCCGCTCGTCAAAATAGAGAGTCTTGATGCCGAAGACATGGCGAAAGCCAAGGACTACGATATGGTTTTCGTGCAGGCTATGGGCTTAAGGCTCACCGAAGACCAGCGTGCTGAACTGGAAAAGGCCATGAAAGACGGAACACCGGTGGTGAGTACGATGATTACAAACCCCGATAACGACTTCTGTTCGGTAGACACTGCCAAAGCCAACCGCATGAAAGCGTATATCGACAACGGCGGTCGCAAGAACTATCACAACCTTCTTAGCTATGTAAGAAAGTACATAGACAAAAAAATTATCTATGCTTCTGAACCCGGAAAGGTGGTAGAACGTGTTTACGGACTACTCTATCACGCCGACCCAAACCGTCCCGACGACGAGGACAAACAGTTTAATTCGCTGTCGGAGTACAATAAATTCCTTAAAGAAAAAGGACTTTGGAAACCCAATGCCCCCGCCATCGTCATCACAGGGAGTATGGGCGAGCCCAAAGAACTGATTGCCGAGTTGGAGAAAACTGGCAATATGGTGTATCCGGTAAACTCTATTCAGAAGTTTGTAGAGGAAAATCATGCCGACAGCATTAAGGTTTCGGCTATCATTAATATGGCGCACGGACGCTTAGGCGATGCTTTCGTAGACTATTTGAAGCGTGTTGATGTTCCATTATTCGCTCCGCTGAATGTCAATCAGCTGGAAAAGAAGTGGGAAAACGACAAGATGGGCATGAGCGGAGGCTTCCTTTCGCAGAGCGTAGTTACCCCTGAGATTGACGGAGCCATACGTCCGTATGCCCTTTTCGCCCATTATGTAGGCAAAGACGACCTTGAATATGTTGCTGCAATGCCCGAACGGCTCGGCACTTTCGTGCAAACTGTAAACAACTACATAGCTTTAAAGCACAAGCCAAATAGCCAGAAGCGAGTTGCTATCTACTATTATAAAGGACCGGGACAGAACGCTTTAACCGCAGGAGGTATGGAAGTGGGGCCTTCGCTCTACAATTTGCTGGTGCGTTTAAAGCACGAAGGCTACAACGTAGCGGGCTTGCCGGATTCACCGGAGGGTTTAATGCAAGCCATACAAAGGCAAGGTGCAGTGTTCAACCTATATGCCAAGGGTGCGTTCGACGACTTTATGAAGAACGGAAAGCCTGCTCTTGTAACCAAAAACGAGTACGAAAGTTGGGTGAAAAAGACGCTTCGACCAGAGAAATACCAGGAAGTGGTGAAGGCAAACGGCGAGTTCCCAGGCGAATATATGTCTACTCCCGATGGAAAACTGGCTGTTGCACGTGTTCAGTTCGGCAATATTGTGTTGCTTCCACAGAACGCTGCAGGTGCAGGAACCAATGCTTTCCAAATCGTTCACGGCACGAATGCAGCACCACCGCATACATATATTGCCTCGTATTTGTGGACACAGTATGGTTTCAAAGCCGATGTGCTGATACATTTTGGTACACACGGCAGCCTCGAATTTACCCCAAAGAAACAGTCTGCCCTAAGTAATCTCGACTGGCCCGACCGCTTGGTGGGTGCATTACCGCACTTCTATCTTTACACTATCGGCAATGTTGGCGAAGGCCTGATAGCCAAACGCCGTTCGTATGCCGGACTACAGTCGTATCTTACACCACCTTTCATGGAGAGCGGAATGCGTGGAGCTTACGCCGAACTGACCTCTAAACTGAAACTTTACAACCAGAACATTGGCAAAAACAAGGCTTTGCTGCAGCAAACATCGCTTGCCATAAAAGCCATGGTGGTGCGTTTGGGCTTCCATCGCGACCTTGGTTTGGACAGCATACTTACCCGTCCGTACACGGAAGAGGAGATAACGCGCATCGATAACTTTGCCGAGGAACTCTCAAACGAGAAGATTACGGGACAGCTTTATACTTTAGGCGTGCCTTACGAGCCTGCACGCATCAACAGTAGCGTACTTGAAATGTGCACAGACCCTGTGGCTTACTCGCTGTTTACGCTCGACAAGGTACGCAAAAAAGCCACCGAAGCCTTGCTGAAACACCGTTCAGAGTTCAACAGCCGCTACCTTTACCCTGCCAAAGCATTGGTTCAGTCGCTCATAAACAGTTCGGCAGAAGTGTCAGACGCCTTTGTCTGCAAGGTAGGACACCTGTCTCCAGCTGACCTTCAGCGTGCCCACAAGATATACGAAGACCTTACTGCCCCATCGGACATGATGAAAATGATGATGGGAATGGGCTCTATGGGCAAGAAAGGCAAGGGCGGCAAAGGTATGCCAATGGGCATGGGAATGCCAAAAGGTATGGGCAAAGGAATGCCGAAAGGCAAGCCAATGCACGCCAAACAAGGGGGTATGCCACCAATGGGACACCCAGGAAAGATGCCAACAGGTATGGGAAAGAAACCTGAAAATATGGGCGGACACCCCACAACAAAGGGCAAAACAATGCCACAGATGGGCAAAACAATGGGCGGAAAGGCTATGCAAGGAATGCCTAAGAAGGGAATGGCAGGCATGGCAGCCATGATGAAAGACAAGAAGAAGTCGTATTCTAAAGAAGAAAAAGACTTTGCTTTTGCTGTAAGAGAGCTTGAACGAACCCTCAAAAATATTGCAAAGTACAAGCAATACCTTCTTATGAGTCCGCAAAACGAGCTCGAAAGCATTATCAACGCCATGAATGGAGGCTACACAGCCCCCTCTCCCGGCGGCGACCCTATAGTTAATCCGAACACATTGCCTACCGGACGCAACCTGTTTGGCATAAATGCAGAGTCTACACCAAGCGAAGCTGCATGGGAAAAGGGCAAGCAGTTGGCACAGAACACCATCGATTTGTACAAGCAACGCCACAATGGCGCACTGCCACACAAGGTAAGTTACACGCTGTGGAGTGGTGAATTTATAGAAACCGAGGGTGCTACCATCGCCCAAGTGCTATACATGCTGGGTGTAGAACCCATACGCGACTCGTTCGGAAGGGTCAGCGACCTGCGCCTAATCCCCTCTAAGGAGTTGGGACGGAAGCGTATCGACGTTGTAGTACAGACCTCCGGACAGCTCAGAGACCTTGCTGCATCGCGCCTTTTCCTCATAAACAAGGCTGTGGAGATGGCTGCCAACGCCAAAGACGACGTTTTTGAGAACGAAGTTTCCATTGGTGTGAAGACCGCAGAACGCCATCTCACCGAGAAAGGAGTATCGCCCAAGGAGGCACGCAAGATGGCTTCGCAACGCATCTTCGGCGGTATGAACGGCAATTATGGCACCGGCATACAGGCAATGGTTATGAGTGGCGACCGCTGGGAGAAGCGAGAGGACATCGCAAACACCTATATTAACAACATGGGAACCTTCTATGGCAGCGAGAAAGACTGGGAACAGTACAACAAATATGCCTTCGAGGCGGCTCTGACCCGCACCGATGTCGTGGTGCAACCCCGCCAGAGCAACACGTGGGGGGCTTTGAGCTTAGACCATGTCTACGAGTTTATGGGCGGATTGAACCTCGCTGTGCGTCAGGTAACGGGCAAAGACCCTGATGCTTACCTCAGCGATTATCGCAATAGGCACAACGTTCGCATGCAAGAAGTGAAGGAAGCCATAGGCGTAGAGAGCCGTACCACCATTCTGAACCCTGTATATATAAAGGAGAAAATGAAGGGTGGAGCAAGCGCAGCAGGCGGTTTTGCAGAGATTGTAGAGAATACTTACGGCTGGAACGTCATGAAACCGAAGGCGATAGACAAGGAATTGTGGGACGATATATACCGTGTGTACGTGCAAGACAAGTACAAACTGGGCACAAAAACATTCTTTGAACAGAAAAATCCGGCTGCCTTGCAACAGATTACTGCCGTTATGCTCGAAACAGTGCGCAAGGGAATGTGGAAAGCAACGCCTCAACAGGTTGCCGACATTGCCAAGTTGCATGTAGAGTTGGTTAAGAAATACAAGCCGTCAGGCTCTGCCTTCGTTACCGACAATGCCAAATTGTGCAAGTTCATAGCCTCTAAGGTTACACCAAACGAGGGCAAAGTTTATCAGCAACAGATAGAACAGGTACGCAATTCGGCTGCCAATGCCGACAAGGGTACAGTCATGAAACGCGAAGACATGTCGCAAAAGGTAGAAAAACATTCACCGCTGCTCAGCAGGAGCATCGTTATTGGTGGTGCAGTGTTGCTCTTTGTGGCTTTAGTAGTATTCATTGTGCGCCGCCGTCGTAATACGAATGCAGAATAAATGAATAATGGAAACCATAGTATACATACTATTTATGCTTGTCTGTTTCAGCTTTTTGCTGAAACAGACTTTCGTAAATACTTTGCAACTTAGTATTACTGCGGTGGCTGCAATGGTTTTTACGGGCTTCGCCTGGCACGTTGCCATCTTGCAATCGTCCACAGAAATAGCTGCATGGCTGGCTAATACCGACTTGGTCCGCGACATTTCCGTGGTGCTGAACATAGACGTTCTGCTGTCGATGGCATTCTGCTTGCTGTCTGCCAACACCGAGATGGGCGAACACGTAGGACGTAAAAGTCGCTGGCTGTATGCTTTCTTGCGTTTCTTTCCCGGCATCATGATAGTGCCGACACTGTTTGCACTGCTCGTGGAAACCATCTTTGTGTTTCCCGGCGAAGACTTTTCGCTCATCGCCTGGACGCTTGGCGGTGTGTTCTGTGTGGCTATCCTGCTGCTCACATACGCCATAAAGCGTCTGCTTCCCGAGACTTTCCTACGCTTGGAGCTGCTTTTTCTCTGCAATTTGCTCGTTGCCTTGTTGGGCATTGTGGCTACAGTGAACGGCAAAACAGCCGTAGTGGGAACCGACAGCACCAATGTTGGCGCACTCGCAGGTACGTTGCTGCTGGTTGTTGTGTTCGGTGCCGTGGGCATGTTGTGGCAACGTTGGCACACCAAACGTCAGATGAAGCAATTGGAATGACGTACCCCTGCTGTACGAAAACTACTTCCGCATGAATTAAAATAAACGTAGATATAAACCAATAACAACTTATGAATTACATAACAGACATTCTTTACTGGATTTCGTCAGGTCTTCTTGTCCCCGTAATCCTTATTCTTATCTTCTTCTTTTTACGTTCGTTGCTGCTCTTGGGCGGCTTCTTCAGCCAGTATCTCACCATGCGCAAGAGTGGAATATTGCTGCAAAAAGAGGTGAAACAGCTCACTGCCGACAACCTTTATACACTTTCCGACCACCTGCCAAAAGGCAAATTGCCCGTTGTAACCTGCATTTCCAAGATGTTGGAAAACCGTAACAGTCCTGCAAAAGTTACCTTCTTGCTCGACGAATACGAATGTTTGGTGGAACGCGAGCTTGAAACACCGAAGATGTTTACCAAAATGGGACCAATGTTGGGGCTTATGGGCACGCTCATTCCTATGGGTCCGGCACTCGTTGGCTTGTCTTCTGGCGACATTGCTTCTATGGCTTACAACATGCAAGTGGCGTTTGCCACCACCGTAATCGGCTTGTTTGCCGGTGGAATAGGCTTTGTGGTGAAGGCGGTTAAGCAGCGTTGGTATCGCAGAGACATGGGAATGCTGAACTATATCGCCGATATGTTGGACGAAAACCGCGACAAACAATTATGAGAAGACGACAAATAAGACTTGGGCACGACGAGGACGACGACCCAATGAGCGTTGTCAGCAACCTCTTCGATGCGGCAATGGTGTTTGCTGTGGCACTTATGGTGGCGCTTGTTACCCACTATAAGATGACAGAAATGTTCAGTACGGAAGACTTTACCGTGGTAAAGAATCCCGGAAAGCAGAATATGGAGATTATTTCGAAGAAGGGAAAGCAGATAGAACGCTACACTCCGTCGAAAAATCAGGACGCCAAATCGAGCAATAAGGGCAAGCGAGTGGGCACAGCCTACCAGCTTGAGAATGGCGAAATTATTTATATCCCGGACGAATAGCCGTGCAATTGGAATAGGGTAATAGGGCAACACGTATGGCAAACAGCCACAATGTTGGTCTGCCCGAAGCCTTATACTCTCTGCAAAACCTTGTTAACATCTTACTATGCAGTAGAAATAACGAAAGCTATAAATGCCTTTCTCCTTGTTTCTACTGCATTTTTTATCCGCCTATTGCAGACAAAGAGCATATTATAAGATTGTAAATGTTTTTCGCAACATTTTGTTTTGCCTAAAATATTAGCCATCAACATATTATAACAGCCATGTTCTTGCGTGTCAAAACCCACCGTTTTACGAACAAAAAGAGGCTGTTTTGCCACTCAAAACAGCCCCTTTTGCAAGGCGAAATCGCTATGCCCGTATTTCTTTTGCGCTTTTCTTTACAAGCTGCAACAGCTTCTTGCGCAAGTTGCACATATTGAGGCATCGAAAAAAAAGATGGATACGACACCATTGTGGCATAATTATTGTAACTTTGTATGGCGGAAACAGCAAAATAAATTATACATTATATACTATATGGAAAAGAACGAAACACCCGTCTTATTGCTTACAGGGTATCTCGGAAGCGGTAAGACTACACTCGTAAACAAAATTCTTGGCAACAACAAAGGCATCAAGTTCGCAGTCATTGTAAACGATATTGGCGAAGTAAACATAGATGCCGACCTGATAGAAAAAGGTGGCGTGGTAGACCAACAGGACGATTCGCTGGTGGCATTGCAGAACGGTTGCATCTGCTGCACGCTTAAAATGGACTTGGTAAAGCAGCTTAGCGACATCGTAAAGCAGCACCGTTTCGACTACATCGTGATTGAGGCAAGCGGCATTTGCGAACCTGCGCCTATCGCACAGACCATCTGCGCCTATCCACAAGTATATCCCGACCTTGCAAAAGACGGACGTGCAGTGCTCAGAAACATTGTTACCGTGGTGGATACACGCCGTATGTGCGACGAGTTTTCGGCTGGAAACGACCTCATGAAGAAGAACTTGGAGGAAGACGACATAGAGAACTTGCTGATACAACAGATAGAATTCTGCAACATTGTGCTGCTGAACAAAGTCGATGACGTGTCTGCCGAAGAGCTGAAGAAGGTGCGCAAGATTGTAAGGGCACTGCAACCGAAAGCCGAAATAATAGAATGTAACTACGGAGACGTGGATTTTGAGCGCATTCTTGGGGCAAACGACTTCGATTTCGACAAGGTTGCGACCTCCGCTTCGTGGATTGCTGCCATAGAAAACGAGGACAACGACGAAGAGGAAGGGCACGATGAGCACCACCATGCCGATGGAGACGAGCACGAACACAGCCATCAGCATCACCATCACCACCATCATCACGACCATGACCACCTTGAAAACGAAGAGAGCGGCGAGGCATTGGAGTACAACATCGACACTTTCGTGTACTATGCACGCCGTCCGTTCGACCTGAACTTCGTCGATGACTTCGTCGCACGCAAGTGGCCGAAGAGCATTATACGCTGTAAGGGATTGTGCTACTTCGACAACGAGAAAGACGTATGCTATGTTTTCGAACAAGCCGGAAAGCAAGTTACGCTGCGCAATGCCGGACAATGGTATGCCACAATGCCTCCCTTTGAGCTTCGCGAGTTCCTTGAACGCAACCCGAAACTAAAGAAAGACTGGGAAGAACCTTACGGAGACCGCATGCAAAAGCTCGTTTTCATTGGACAGAATATGGACAAAGCAGCAATAAAAGCCGAATTGGACAGGTGCTTAAAATAAGGAAACGAATATGAAAAAGACAATCGCTCTCTTCCTGTTCTGCCTTGTTGCCGTTCTGGCACAGGCGCAAACAGAACCTCGGCACGAGGTTGAACTCGTTACAGACAGTGGTACTATCCGCCTTGTTTTGTACAATGAGACACCCAGACACCGCGACAACTTCCTGAAACAAGTGCAGTCCGGTGCATACAATGGGGTGCTTTTCCATCGTGTCATAAAAGACTTCATGGTGCAGACGGGCGACTTGGCATCGAAAACAGCCAAGCCGGGGCAACAGCTTGGCGACACTCCTGAAGCGTACAGCATACCTGCCGAGATTTGTTTTCCGAAGCTCTACCACAAGCGTGGCGCGCTGGCTGCCGCACGCGAAGGCGACAATGTAAATCCCGAAAGGGCATCGTCGTCCACCCAGTTCTATATTGTCTGGGGGCAGAAGTTTACCGACAAGCAATTGGAATGGGCGCAAGAAAGAATGGACAAGTACACCGACGGAAAGGCAAAACTGACACCCGAACTTATAGAAACCTATAAAACGCAGGGTGGTACGCCACATCTCGATGGGTCGTACACCGTATTTGGCGAAGTGGTTGATGGACTCGGAGTCATTGAAAAGATACAGAAGGCAGCAACAGATGGCAACGACCGTCCTGTGAACGATATCCGTATCATCAGCGCAAAGGTGATAAAGTAAAGGCTCACGATACTGTTCCAACGTTTGCAGAAGTGTACACCGATACGTACAAAAGCCGGTTCTATGTTCGGTAAAGGCATTTTTGCAAACCGAAACAGTGTTTCCGACAAGCAAAAAAGAAAATAGGAAAAGGCTGGTCTGGCACATCATTGCCAACAGAACAAACAAAAGTGCGATGTGTCAATCACTGACACATCGCACTGCAATATATTGATTTACCGCTATTGAGGATAAAACAATGAAATGAAAAAAGTTCTTTAATAAGCGTGGTCGTCGTCTTCAATCTCCTGACGGTCAATCTTTTTGCTGTCTATACTGCGCCAAGCGTAGTAGATGTAGCCCAAAACGAAGGGTGCAATCAGACTGGCATAGAACATTGCGGTGAGGGTAAACTCGCTCGAACAACTGTTCTTTATCGTCAAAGAGCTTTGCAATTCGGCTGTAGACGGGTAGTAAGCCGTGTTGTTATAGCCTGCAAGGAGGAACAAGACAATTACCACCAACACCACGCCGATGCCTGTTGCCCAAATGCCTTTGATGTAGTTCTCTTGCAAAATCGTACGTATAATGCCGTAAAGCACCAGCAACACGCCCACCAAAAGCACAACAGCCAAGTACCACATATCCAAAAGATTGTGCAGATACTTCAGCGCTTCCATCACGACAGTGCCGTCTGCATTTACTGCATAGCCGTCGCCGAGAAGCGTCCTGCCAAGAAATGCAATGAAGAAAATAAGGAATAGCAGGGTATTAATGGGGAGTTGCAGACGAATGCGCGAACGTATGGCATCGTCGGACACATTATTATTAATGTAGAGAATGCCCAACACGCGAGCGAGGAACACCACGGCGATACCAAAAATAACCACCCATGGGTTCAACAGAACGTCGAGTCCGCGCGAAGCATTCGCCCAATGAGAGATGACGGGCTGCATTCCGTTTACTATATTCGCCTTTTCCACAATGAAGTTAGACCCTGTAAAGAAGGTTGCAACGGCACCTCCAAGAAGCAGCGGACCAACGATGCCATTGATAACCAGGCAGGTCTGGAAAGTTTTCACACCAAGAAGATTACCCGCCTTGTTCTGAAACTCGTAGCTGACGGCTTGAATGATGAACGAGAAAAGAATGATAATCCACACCCAATAAGCCGATCCGAAGCTGGTGCTGTAGAACAATGGGAACGAAGCAAAGAACGCTCCGCCAAACGTTACAAGTGTCGTGAAGGTAAATTCCCACTTGCGTCCCGTAGAGTTTATCACCATACGGCGTTCTACATCGGTCTTACCCAATTGGAAAATCATGGAGTTTGCTCCCTGCACAAACATCAGGAAGACGAGCAATGCACCGAGAAGTGCAATGAGAAACCACCAGTAATGTTGCAAGAAATCGTATGTCATAGTTGCGGTCCTTTCTTTATTTGTTTACACATAATGCTTATTTCAACCCCAAGCATAGCCGTGAAGAGGAATAAGAACAAGAAGAATGTCAATGCAACACTCCCACTGCTGAGGTCGCTTACGGCTGCCCACGTGGGCAACATGTCTTGTATTGTCCAAGGCTGACGCCCAAATTCGGCTACCAACCAGCCACATTCACTGGCAACATAAGCCAACGGAATGAGCGCAACACCCACCATCTGCAAAAGCCGAGGACGGCTTATGTCCTTGCGATAAAGCACGAACAAGATGATGGCAAATACCAAAATAAACAATACGCCCAAGCCTACCATCAGACGGAACGACCAGAAATTAATACCAACAGGAGGCACTGCCTGGCTCGCATTCTTAATGTAGCCATAGCCGAAATACTTCATGTTGGTCTTCAAAGTCTTTACATTGGCTTCCGTTTTCTGTCCGCTTCTGTAAGCTTTCAGGGCTGCAATGGCTTGTTTGCCCCATGCAATCTTTTCGGCGAGCGACGGTTCAACAGTGCCGTCGTCCTTCTTATATCCGTTTATAATGTTGCGAATGCCGGGCACATAGCCGTTAAAGTCGCGCGTGGCGAGGAACGAAAGCACCTTCGGTACAGCTATCTTCATAGGCGGTTCGGTTTCGTTCATGTAGTCGGGCTGCGAGAATGGATTTACAAGAGCTACTCCTGTAAGTGCTTCTCCCTTGCCTCCTTCGTACAAAGCCTCCATGGCTGCCAGCTTCATAGGCTGATGTTGCGCTACAAGATAAGCCGATTCATCACCGGCAACGGCTGTAAGCAACGATGCGCACAAGCCTACGACAGCACCAACCTTCAGGCTTTTGCGGGCAAAGTCTGTGTGGCGCTTCTTCAAAAGGTACCAACAGCTGACTCCAACACAGAAAGCTGCACCCAGAACCCAGGCAGATGTAACGGTATGAGTGAACTTATTGACAGCCATCGGACTTAAAGCTACTTCCCAGAACGATGTCATTTCGTTGCGCATGGTGTCCGGATTGAACTCACAACCCACAGGATTCTGCATCCAGGCATTGGCTACGAGAATCCACCAAGCCGATATCGTGGCACCAATACCCGTCAGCCAAGTGGACGCAAGGTGAAATCCGCGCGACACTTTCTTCCACCCGAAGAACATAACAGCCACGAAAGTAGACTCCATAAAGAAAGCCAGCATACCCTCGATGGCAAGCGGGGCACCGAAAATATCGCCTACAAACCAAGAGTAATTGCTCCAGTTCGTTCCGAATTCGAACTCTAAAATAATGCCGGTAGCTACGCCCATGGCGAAATTAATACCAAAAAGACGCTGCCAGAACTGCGCCGTCTTCTTCCAAAACACTTCTCCCGTACGATAATAGTACGTCTCCATAATCCCCATAATGAGTGCAAGCCCAAGCGTCAGTGGCACAAACAGCCAGTGATAGATGGCTGTAAGTGCGAACTGAGCACGCGACCAGTTCACAACATCGGGGTCGATGGTTAATAATAAATTTCCCATTGTTAAATAATATGACTGTTAGAATTAATTTATAGTTCTCTCGTTTATTCCTGATTTCTATCTTGCCAGATACCTACATTCACCGGCAGGCTACATCTAATTGCGCTTCAGCATCTCCTTTTCAACGAATTTTGCTTCGCTTCCACGCTTTGAATGCTCCTTAATAAAGTTCGGAAAAAAGAACAATTTTAAGACAAAGAACATAATGAAGAGCTTTACCAAGATGACAAGCCAAAGTGTCTTGCCAAGCGTCATACTGCGAAATCCATCGTAGTATAAGTCGAAAACTCTATATAAAAAGCCATTTCTGCGCATTTAATGTAATTGTTTCGTAATCTGTATTAAGTACAACTGTGCAGTGCAAAAGTAGGGAAAAAAAATAAAACTTAGGCATTTTTTCTTTATTTTTGCGCCCTTTAACGAAAATAAAGAAATAATAAAGCATTTTGTTTTGGTCTATATTCAAAATGATTTAATTTTGTATTAAGATACGAAATAAAGCTGTACAGGATTCAGAATCGAACTTTATGATAAAAAAAATATTGCTTTTCGGTGTATTTTTTACTACGGTTTGTGCCGCATTTTCACAGGAACTGCCACAAAAGACAGTAGGGGAAACGCTTGCATTTGTACCTGAAATATTGACGGGAACGCAAAAGACTATGACAGAAAGGGTTAGAAAAACGTCTGCTTTTGCATACAAAACAATGGTGAAAACGCAGGAAACAGCTGCCGATAAGATGGAAAATGGAACGGCAGAAAGCCAAGAAGTGATTGCAGAAAGACGCAATGTGCTGTCGTTAAAGCGTTGTCGTGAACTGGCTTTGGCTAATAATAAACAGCTGGCAATATCTAAATTGACTGCTCAAATAGCCGAAAATACGCACAAAGCAGCCAAAACAAAGTATCTGCCACGTGTTACGGGCATGGCTGGATACGAACATTTGTCGCGCGAAATATCGCTCCTTAACGACAAACAAAAGCAAACGCTATCGTCGTTAGGCTCGGCAACAGTTGGCAAATTGGGCAGCCAGATAGGTCAAACCATTGGTCAGCTGCAACAACAAGGCATTATTTCGGCTCAGGCAGCCCAACGGTTAGCCGATGTTTTAGGGGGTATTACAACGCCACTCTCCCAAGCTGGCAACAACATAGGCGAGACGATACGACGCGGATTGCGCACAAACACAAAGAATATGTATGCTGCCGGTATCATGGTTACGCAACCCATATATATGGGAGGGGGCATAAAGGCACTCAACGACATAGCTACAATAGGCGAAGAGTTTGCCCAAAACGATATACAGCTGAAGCAGCAAACGGTTCTTTTCGCCGTCGATAACGCTTACTGGCTTATTGTTTCGCTCAAAGAAAAGTCGATACTGGCTATACAATACCGCAATCTAATAAGCAAGCTGCACGATAATGTAACTAAAATGTACGATGCCGGCGTTGCAACAAAGGCTGACGGACTGAAGGTTTCGGTAGCTGAAAATACCGCAAACCTTACCATTTCGGAAATAGAAAACGGCATTTCGTTAGCGAAAATGGCACTTTGTCAGCTTTGCGGACTGCCCCTCGACGGCGATTTAATGCTCGAAGACGAAGCAACAGACAATCTTTCGGCTTTCGTTCCTGCAAATTATAACAGTGCGGACACTGCTTTCAATGCTCGTCCAGAGGTACGAATACTGCAAAACACGGTCGATATTACCAAGCAGAACACCAAAATTATACAGGCACTTTATCGTCCGCACCTCGCCTTAACGGCTGGTTACACCGTGTCGAACCCCAATGCTTTCAACGGATTTGAACAGAAATTCAAAGACATTTGGAGCATCGGGTTGGTGCTGCACGTACCTATTTGGAACTGGGGAGAAGGCAAATACAAGGTGAGAGCAGCTCGCACGGCAACCCAAATGGCGCAAATGGAATTGAGCGACGTACGAAACAAGATTAGATTAGAGGTTGAACAGACTCGCTTCCGCCTTAAAAACGCAAACACCCGCTTGGCTACTGCACACAAAAACATGGTTTCGGCAGAAGAGAACCTACGTGTTGCCAACCTCGGATTTAAGGAAGGAGTAATGACTGTTACCGATGTGATGCAGGCACAAACGGCATGGATGTCGGCAAAGACAGCCATTGTAGATGCCGAAATAGACATCAGGACGGCGCAAGTGGCATTAAGGAAGGCACTCGGAGAACTGTAAACGCATTTGCAAACAGCAACAAATGTCATACAAAAATACCGTCTTGCATACTCCGACACATTCATATAGAATTGCAATAAAAACAAAACAAACAAAATAAAAGACTTTCATTATGTCAGCAAAATCGCAACATAACAACATACTTTTAGCCATTCTCGGTTTTGTTACCGTGGTTGTACTCGTGGCAGTAATAGGTTATTTCACGTTAGGAAAGGACGAAGAGGTTATTCAGGGCGAGGTTGAAGTCAGCGAATATCGTGTAGCTTGCAAACTGCCGGGGCGCATTACAGAAATCAAAGTAAAGGAAGGCGACTACGTACACAAGGGCGATGTGCTGGCTGTACTGGCTATTCCAGAAATGAATGCGCAAGAAAAGGTTGCCAATGCAGCCGCCGGAGCAACCGAAGCCCTTAGCGATTTGACGGAAGAACCCAACCGGCAAGAACTTATTACAGCTGCCTACAATGTCTATCAGCAGGCTATTACCGCCAACGACATAGCCGGAAAGACCTACGGACGACTGCTTCGACTTTTCAACGAGGGGGTTATTTCGGCTCAAAAACGCGACGAAGCCGAGGCAGCATACAAGACTACGCTGTCGGCAGTAGATGTTGCACGTGCTCAATACGACCTTGCGAAGAGCGGAAGACGTGAAGAAACCAAGCGAGCAGCAAAGAAACAGGCTCAGGCAGCACGCTCTGCCGTAGACGTGGTAAAGTCTTTTTTGAAGGAAACAGTGCAGCGCGCAACTGCCGATGGAGAGGTTTCCACCATCTATCCGAAGGTGGGCGAGCTTGTCGGATTGGGCAGTCCGATTATGAGCATATCCATGATGAACGACGTGTGGACTACCTTCAACATACGGGAAGACCAGTTAAACGGTATGAAAGTGGGCACAAAGCTGAAGGGTTTCGTGCCTGCGTTTAACAAAAACATAGACTTGCAGGTTACGGCCATTAAGAATCAGGGCACTTATGCCGTATGGAAAGCAACGAAAGCAACCGGACAATACGACTTGAAAACGTTTGAGGTGAAAGCCAGACCCATTACGAAAATAGATGGACTGCGCCCCGGAATGTCGGTTATATTGAAGAAATGATACCTTGGCGGAATGGAAAAGGCAATCCTGCAACACTATATTTGGGTTGCAAACAGATTGCCATTGAATTGAATAAAAACAGAAAGCAAAACAAATAAACGGTTCTAATCGTGTTCCGACGCATCATTAAAATAGCGGCAAGAGAGGTAGAGCAGATGCTACATACACCTATCTACCTGTTCTGTATGGTAGTTTTCCCGATTATCATTCTTATCTTTTTCACATCACTGATGAGCAGCGGACAGCCCGAAAACATGCCTTGCGGAGTGGTAGACAACGACAATTCTGCCGTAACACGTGCACTAATACGCAAGTTAGATGCCTTCCAGAGTGCAAAAGTGGTAGCCCATTACACGAACGTAACCGAAGCACGACGTGCCGTTCAGCAAGGAAAAATCTACGCATACCTATACATTCCGGAGGGAACAACTGCCAAGCTGATTAGCGGAAGGCAGCCTAAAGTGTCGTTTTATTATAGTAATGTAACGCTGGTAGCAGGGGCGTTGCTCTTCAAGGACCTTAAGACCATTACCACACTCGGCTCGGCTGCCATTGGTTCAGCCAAGCTCCAGATGCTCGGAAAGACCGAACGTGAAATTAAAACCGCCCTTCAGCCCATTGCGCTCGACGTGCATACCATTGGCAATCCGTGGCTGAGCTACAACATTTACCTTTCTACCATCATGGTGCCGGGCGTGTTAATGCTGTTCATGTTGCTTATCACGGTGTACTCTATAGGCACTGAACTGAAGTTCGGACGGTCGAAAGAATGGATGCAGATGGCTGGAAAGAACATTGTCGTGGCACTTTCGGGCAAACTGCTACCACAGTTCTTGGTTTTCTTCACCCTGTTCTTGGGTTACGAATGGTATGTCTACGGTCATCTTAACTTCCCCCACCCCGGCGGTATTTCCAAGATGTTGCTGCTGGCTTTGCTCACCGTATCGGCAGCACAAGGCTTCGGCGTGTTCGTTTTCGGACTGATGCCGTCGCTTCGTATGTCCATGAGTGTCTGCTCGTTGTGGGCAGTTGTGGGGTTCTCGGCGTGCGGAGCAACCTTTCCTTTGTTCGCCATGGATTCGCCAATCATAGGTTTAGCCCAGCTCATACCGCTCCGACATTATTATATGGTGTACCAAATGACCATCTTCAACGGCTATCCGCTCATCGACGCATGGCCACATGTGGTGGCTCTTGTGGCTTTCGCGGCTCTGCCATTGCTTTCGGCACGCAACATAAGGCGAGCCATGTTAGAGTATGTTTACATACCTTAGCGCATGCAGGGACGTAACTTATCACGTTCCTCATAACCAAAATAAACAGAAAATAGATAAATAAAAGCTCTACGAAAAAGCTGATTTCCTTTTGCAAAAGCGAGGAACAAGAATGGGCTTATGGAGAAGAATACAAACAGCAGGCGTACAAATGCCAACAGCAATTTGATTGTTTCTATCTGCTATATCTGGTGGATAGAGATGAAGAATACCATTAAAGACGAGGGTGTTCTCATATTCTTTATACTTGTTCCGCTGTTCTATCCGCTGCTTTATTCGTGGATTTACAACAACGAAGTGGTACGCAATGTGCCCGTAGTGGTGGTGGATCAGTCGCATACGGCTACTTCGCGCCAGTTCATTCGTATGTTCAATGCCTCACCCGATGTAGAAGTTGCCTGCTATTGTAACAGTTTACCCGAGGCAAAAAACATTGTGGCACAACAAAATGCAAATGGTGTTATATACTTTCCGCAAGACTTTGAGCAGGCATTTTACCGTGGACAGCAAGCCCATGTCAGCATTTATTGCGACATGAGCCTTATGCTTGCCTACAAAGCAATATACCAAACGGCTCAGACTGTGGCGCTCGATATGGGGAAAGAACGACTGAAAGATATGCCAGGAAACATTACGGTGCGAGACGAACAGGTGCAAACGCAACCCTTGGAGGTGTCTGAAGAACCACTGTTTAACGTTACTGGGGGGTACGGAAACGCCATTCTGCCAGGCGTATTAATACTTATTTTGCAACAAACGCTGCTGCTCGGCATTGGTCTTTCGGCAGGTACGGCACGCGAGAACAACCGCTATCAAGACCTTGTTCCTATCAGCAAACACCACAACGGCATACTTAAAATAGTGCTGGGCAAATCGCTTTGCTACTTCATGATATACTGTGTGGTTTCTGCCTACATCACTTTAGCCGTGCCACACTTCTTCCATTTCACGATGTTGGCACGCCCAACCGACCTTATTTGTCTGCTCGTGCCTTATCTTTTAGCGGTAATTTTCTTCGGAATGACGCTTTCGTGCCTTGTCCGACACCGCGAAAACGTAATGTTGCTTGTGGTGTTTACTTCTGTTCCTTGCCTGTTCTTAACAGGTGTCAGCTGGCCTCGCACTAACATTCCTGACATGTGGGAGAGCATAGCATGGCTCATTCCGTCGACCTTTGGCGTGCGTGGCTTCCTCAGTTTGTCGTCTATGGCAGGCACGTTAGACGACATTCGCACCGAGATTTTTGCCCTTTGGACACAAGCCATCGTCTATTTCTTCATAACCTGTCTGGTTTATCGCTATCAAATTATCAGTGCACGGAAACACGCCATTGCCTATATTAAAAGAATGAAAGATAAGATAGAGAAGACAAGAACGGCAAGAAAAGCAAATGTCGGGGCAGATAATCTGGCAGAAAACAGTGCAACGGAAAATGCCAATACATAGGTTTTTACGCATACAACTCTAATCTTTAAGACAAGCGAACCATACTTTTATGACGCATAAATCCCGAACTTCCATTGGAAATTCGGGACTATGTTGTTTGTTTGGAATAGTTTTGTTTGTTTCGCTTTACGCTTCCGGTGTTTTTGTTTTAGCAGCGTAAGCCTCTTCAGAGAGTACAGAGACCTTGCTCTTGTTGTACTTTCCCCTGTGGAAATAGACAATACCATCTGCAAGGGCATACAGTGTATCGTCCTTACCCTGTGCTACGTTCTCTCCCGGATAGTGTCTGTTACCACGCTGGCGTACTATGATGTTGCCTGCAATAATCTTCTGTCCACCTCCGATTTTAACACCTAAACGCTTTGAATGTGATTCGCGTCCGTTCTTAGAACTACCGACACCTTTCTTATGAGCCATTCTTTGTCCTCCTAAATTTAAGCGTTAATTGTTTTAATCTCTACCTGTGTGAAGTGCGAACGATGTCCATTCTTCTTGCGATAGTCCTTGCGGCGCTTCATCTTGAAGACGATAATCTTGTCCCCTTTTACCAAAGGGTTCAACACTTCTGCCACTACTTTCGCACCATTTATGGTTGGTGCACCCACTGTTACAGTTCCGTCGTTGTCTAAAAGCAGAACTTTGTCAAACTCAACGGTCTTTCCTTCTTCAGCGTCTTTGATATGATTGACGAAGAGTTTCTTGCCTTCTTCAACCTTAAACTGCTGACCGTTGATCTCTACAATTGCGTACATATTATTTAATGTAAACGGTTTGACCGATAGGCGGCGAGGCATCTATCTCGCACTTACCCGAGCCTAAACGGCATAAAAACTGTGCAAAGGTACGCTTTTTCTTTCTATTAAGGTGCTGTTTTGGTATGTCGTGGGGAACGAATTAGGAAGAATTAACAAAGATTGACTATTATATCTATCTCAGATTGGGTAACACAAGTCGTGCCAAACGAATGCCGGTGCTGTTTGGCTGTTGCATCAAATACTGGTAAAGTGTCTGTTTTGGTTCTATCACTTGTCTGCCGTTGCGTTTCAAACTCGATGCGTTAATCATGTGAAGCCCATCGTCGTGCCATACTGCAAAGCCTAAATGCGTTGTATCGAGGTTGCGTTTGCGTGTCGTAATGGCTATAATGTCGCCGTTGCGCACCACCTTGCGCAACAGTGCCGCGTTGTTTAGCAAGTTTTTGGGTATGTATCGCACCTTTATACCATTGGTTCGGTCCTCCATTTTCTTTAAGGCGGCAACCCGTTCGGGTCTTTTGCGCAGCATGTCGTAGCTGTTATAATTCTCGCTCATGTAGTTTATCTTCAGCGTTTGCGTGGCAGTGAAAGGTGGATTAGGTCCTTCTATCTGCCTGATGAAACCTTTCTGCTGGTTATCAACTATCCACCACTGGTAGTAATGCAGTCTGTTTTCGTACGAAAGGCGTCCTTGTCGGTAGCGAATGTACTGCAACATTTGCTTAAAATAGCCGAAACTGGTTTGTTTCTTATCGATGCAGAGCAGCACAGCAATAACGTTTTCAAGATAAGTAGTGCAGTCCATGCCACGCATATTCACTACGAGTGTTTCCTCGCTGTTGCGATCCAATGTGTGCGCAACGTAGGGAACGCCTACAAAAAAGCGTGCCACCTTTAGCGTCAAGTCCTCTTTCGAGAGTTTTGAACGGAGCGGAATTAAAGACGAAAGTAGCCGCTCTACCCGTTCGGAATCGGCAGATGCAACCCCCGCTGCTCTCGGTCTGGCTTGCTGTCGGGGAACAACCATGTGCCGAAAGCCCATATCTTGCGAAGTTGTGGCACTGCCTGCCCAAAGCAAGATGGGCATTGCAAGCAGGAAAACGAACCTTAAAGTCTTCATTCTGTCGCGGTTTTAAGTTTATATTTTCTTAGATTTCCCACGTCTGCCAAAGTTCATTCCCACGTAGATATTCATGTTTCCGAACAGGTTTGTGGTAGAAAGTCCGTTGCGATGGTAGTTGAATGCGTGTAAAATAATGCTTGACCCGGCATACCATTTCATGTTGTTCCATACCACTCCGAAGCGTGCTATGCCATCGAGATCGATGTTGTGAGTTATTATTCGGAACTTCGACGAGTTCTCTTCCACTATCTTTCCCCCATTGTGTTTGTATGCCAGGCCCAGCATTGCCGACCCTGCCAGCAGCCAGTTGCGTGCAAACACGTAGTTGTAAGCATATCCGCCACTTACGGTAAAGTTGGTGTAGCGCAGTTCCTCGCGTTCTAACGACTGCTCAACGTCTTCGTATCGTCCCTTCATTTTTAGGTATTTGTAGGCTAATCTGTAAAATTCGGGCCAGTCAATGCGCAGTGTGTGTTTCGTATAACCTATGCCAATGAGCGGGCTTCCAGCCGATTTGCGTTGTATTGTGCTCTGGCTGAAGGCGGCAGGATAGGAGAAATGCTGATAATTGAATATGTAATAGACATTGAAGCCCTTTACGGTTGTCTCCACACCGTCGAACTCCATGCCTTCCATAGGGTGCGTATCTATTTTCCCACCCATCGACAAGCTGCGTATCTTAAAGTCTTTTCCCGTCTTCCGATAGTATAAATCGATACCTATTTTTGCGCTATACAAACTCAAATCGAACTCTTTCCGTTTTTGTTTCGCTCCGTTAAAGAAAGGGTTTTTAATGTCGATGGTATATCCAAGAAATATCCATCGCCACCCGGCATAGGGTCCGATGCGCACTGTTGGTTCGGGTGCGAGTGTCAGACGGTGACTTTCCCGGCTGCTCAGAGCATACATTTCAAAGTTGTTTGTGTTCTGTGCCATCACGGTAAAGTTATATTTTTGCAGTTCTATATAGGTAGTGTCAATTCCACCAACCACATTCAGAGACTTCCTGGGGCGGTCCGGTTTGTGTTTGCGTGTATGCCTGCCCGTGTCCGGACGCTGCCATATCACGCTGTCCGGGCATTGTCTTGTTATCCCCTTGTGTGTCGTTTCCTTGCTGTCTTCGGCTTTCATTGCGATTGCAAAAATCAGCAAAAGCAAGCAGACGGTAATGTTCTTGCCGACCATTATGTTAGTATTTGCCTAATATTCTGTCCATTACCCAGTTGGTAGGCGTAGCCTCTACACTGTTTATTTCGCATTTTCCGTATCCCTGAAGGTCTTGTACCACAGCCCTGATAAGTGGTTCCTGCACATAGTGCGGGTTCTTTATGTCGAAACTTTTCATGCCTTCGCTGGTGTAAAGCGTAATCGGTTCGTAGTCGTAAACCGAGAAGACAATGCGCCCTTCCGTGCCATATATCTCCATGCTGTCCTCTTTTGCACTTTCGTGAGCGGCAAAACTCCACGACCCACTGCCGCAAAGTCCGTCCTCGAATCGAAACACGGCGTTCACCGTATCTTCCACTTTGTAGTGCCCCGTACGGTTTGCCGTGTAGCCATGTGCCTTGACAATGATGCCGAACAGATACTGGAGCAGGTCGAACTGGTGGGGTGCAAGGTTGTAGAAATAGCCCCTGCCGTCTTCCTGAGGCTGCAGTCGCCAGGGTCTGTCGTCCTTATTCCCATCGTTGTCGAGCTCGTTTGCGGGTACGGCAAAGCGTATCTGAATGCTGAGAACCTTGCCGATGACACCGCGCCTCAATATGTCTCTCACGGTTCTAAAGTAAGGCAGATAGCGCCGATAGTAGGCTACGAAGCAGGGAACCCCCGTTTGTTCGGCTACACGATTAATGCGAACGCAGTCCTCGTACGACGATGCCAAGGGCTTTTCTATGAGGCACGGCTTGCCCGCACGCATTGCCATGATGGCGTATGCAGCGTGTGCCGAGGGCGGAGTGGCTATGTATATGGCATTGACATTGGGGTTTTCTATCATCGATTGCGCATCGGTGTACCAGTGGGGCACGCCATACAGGTTGGCATAGGTGCGGGCATCGTGTGCGCTCCTGCTGAATACGGCTTCCACATGCGACTCGGTAACGGCATTGAAAGCAGCGCCCGACTTGCGTTCCGTTGCCTCTCCCAGACCAATAAATCCCCAAGAGATGTGCTTCATTGCTATTTCTTTTTCTGCAAAAATACAATTTTTTGCCGAATAACAAGGGCATTATCAACAAATATATATAATGTGGAGGCAGAATAAGAAAAATATTATTAAATTTGCAAACAAACGAAAACACTATTTGTAACATGAGGAAAATAAATCTGCTGCTGCTCTTCCTGCTCGCCGGCACATTTGCTTTTGCGCAAGACTTCCAGCACTTTTTCAAAGATGCAACGCTGCGTTTAGACTACAATTTTGCCGGAAACGCAAACCATCAGACCATTGCCGTAGACGAACTCTGCCATATTCCACGATGGTATGGCAAGAAACAAAGGCTAAGCGAGCTGCCCGTGGAAGGCAACGGACAAATTACGGTGCGCGACCATCGCACGAAGGCTGTTCTCTTCCGCAACTCTTTCTCCACACTTTTCCAGGAATGGCTTACCTACGACGAAGCCAAGACCACCTCGAAGTCGTTCGAGAACGTCTTCTTGGTGCCTTTCCCGAAAGATACCGTAGACATTACGGTGGAACTGTTCGACAACCGCCGGCAGGCAACGGCATCGCTTACGCACACCGTAGTGCCCACCGACATACTGATACGGCATATAGGCGAGAAGCACGTAACACCCTACACAACATTGCAGACGGCTGCCGACACCACACGCTGCATACACATTGCCTACGTGGCGGAAGGCTATACCGAAGCCGAGATGCCCGCCTTCATAAACGATTGCCGCACAGCCATGGAGGCCCTGTTTGCCCACGAACCGTTTAAATCGCTGCGAAACCGCTTCAACGTGGTGGCTGTCAAGTCGCCGTCGGCAGAAAGTGGCACGTCCAATCCAGGCAAGGGCATCTGGAAGAACACGGCTTTGCACTCCAACTTCAATACCTTCTACAGCGACAGATACCTTACGACGCTGCACCTGAAAACCCTCCACAACTGGCTGGCAGGTACTCCTTACGAACACATTATTATATTGGTGAACACCGAAAACTATGGCGGCGGAGGCATATTGAACTCGTACAACCTCTCCATGGTGCGGCACCCAGCTTTCAAACCGGTGGTGGTGCACGAGTTCGGACACTCTTTTGCAGGGCTTGGCGACGAGTATGGCTACGGCGACATACCCATGTATCCGAAAGATATAGAGCCGTGGGAACCCAATTTAACCACATTGGTGGACCTAAAGTCGAAGTGGGGCGACCTTATCAAGCCCGGAACGCCTGTGCCCACACCGCAACCAGCCGACTTGGACAAGCCTGGTGCAAACCAAAAGAACTGGAAAATAGGCGCATACGAGCCGGCAGGCTACACCAAACACGGCGTTTACCGTGCCTTTCCCGACTGCAGAATGCGCACGAACCAAAATCCGAACTTCTGCAAGGTGTGCCAACGTGCCATTACACGAATGATTAAGTTCTATACGGAATAGGCTAAAACAAAGTTGAAGGCAGACTCTATAAGTGTAATTCTTAGAGTCTGCCTTTGTGATTTTCGGTAAATTCTGCCTTCAGAATATTACGAACGTGTATCTACGATTGGTTTCCTGGCATGCAGAAACCTGAGTCCTGTCTTGCATTACAGTGCCGTAAACGCTGCAACGAAGCCGAAAATAATGCCCGGAACGTTGGCAATGACGAGAGGCCAGTCGCGTTTTTCCTTGAAGAAACCATAGCAAACCCACAGCGTACAGTTTATTCCTGCCATGAAAGGCTGTATGAAAGTGCCCTTGTGTCCATCTAAATTGTTCAGGATTTGTGGGAAGTAGAACACGTACATCAATATCGATGTAACCATACCTGCCCAGCCCATACCTCCGAAAAACTTTTCCTTTGTCATGTTAGGTCCTTTCCTTTAAAATGTGATATTATTGTTTTATTATTAGTGGTAGATTGGAACAAACCTGCGTTTCCGTCAATCCGAATGAACCTTTTCAGACATCTTAAGACTTAACCGTAGCAAGAACACGCACTGTTTAAGAAATGGGACAAGTACAAATCCCTGATTTCAATGTTTTAGATACGTTTTCTTTTATTATCCAAAATTCCGTTGCAAAGATATGTAAAGTTTTGTATCAGAGCAAGAAAAATGCTGCAAAAGAAAGTTCTTTAAATGTTTTTCTCTACTGACAGCTCCCTTTCCGAACAAGCAGAGCATGGTGCACGGGGCACCATCGTAACGGCATGGCTTGCCGGTTCTGCCCCATCTGCAGGGCAAGGCATCAGTTGCTCTTTACGTGTCCTGTGCGTTTCAGCACGCCCCAGGTCTGCAACTCTCCCTTAATAGCCTTCAGATAACTTTTGAAAAGCACGTAATACATTATCCAGCGATAGAAGAAACGTTGTGGAATAATCCATAAAAGAACCCACAGACGTTCGTGTTCGAAGATGTAAGCCATGATGGAAACGCTTGCATCGACAAGCAAAAACACTAAATAATAGATAAAAACTTGAGCAGCATTGCCCGTGAACAAGCCTATGAGCATGAGCACGTCTGCCAGCGGAGAGAATGTTGGTATGATGTATTGAAATACCAACATATTGGGCATAGCCCACATTCCGAAACCTTTTTCCGATGTTGCAAACAGCGACGAACGGTGTTTCCAGAAGGCTTGCATTACACCGAAGCACCAGCGTATGCGCTGTTTTACGAACTGGCGGAGTGTCTCGGGCACTTCGGTCATGGCGATAGCATAGTTCTCGTTCTCTATAATGTAGCCCCGTTCGTTTATGCTCATCGTCAAATCGCAGTCTTCTGCCAACGTGTCGGTGGTGAAACCACCCACCTCTTCCAACACTTTCTTGCGGAATGCGCCTATGGCTCCGGGTATGACCGTGATGGCATTGATGTTGGAATAAGCCATTCTGTCGAAGTTCTGACTGGTGGTATACTCTATGGCTTGCCAGTAAGTAAGCATGTTTCGCTGGTTTCCCACCTTTACATTGCCTGCCACTGCGCCCACGCGACCCGTCTTGTCGGCAACAAAATGGCGCATCAGCTTGCTCACGGCATCGGACTGCAGCTGCGTGTCGGCATCTATACAAACCACATATTCGGTGGTGCAGGCTGCTATTCCACGGTTCAGAGCCGATGCCTTTCCGCCATTTTCCTTCTCTATAATCGTAACTTCCGCATCGTTTCCGAACTGTTCGCGTGCCCTCGCCAGCGTATTGTCGCTGCTCCCATCGTCTACCAAATAGATGTGGAAACTGGGGTAGTCTTGCTGTTTAAGGTTGCTGATGGTGCGCACAATGTTTACTTCTTCGTTGTAGGCAGGCACGATAATCGATACTTCAGGAGCTGTTCCGGCACTGATGGGGGCATAGTTCCGATGGTTTTCTGTCCGCTTTTCGCGCACCATAAGTATGTACATAAAGAGCAGGCGCACAAATCCGAGCACCAGGAATACGAGGAACAACGCCGTGAGAAAGTCGCTGACGTGGTAGATGAACTCGGCTAAACTAAGGTTAGCCTGCATGGCATAGTACACGTTTCCTTTCTCTATGGGTGGCATAAGCGTTTGTCGGCTCATGTCGAGATACTGTTCCAAGGATATAAACTGATAGCCTTCGCGCTGCAAGGTCTCTATTATCCGGGGCAAGGCGGCTACTGTTGCCTCGCGCGTATCACCTCCGGCATCGTGTAAAAGAATGATGTGTCCGTCCTCGTTGTGCACTCCGTCTATGACACGCTTGTATATCAGGTCGGCTGTAACCCCCGGCTGCCAGTCGTTAGGGTCTATCGATTCGCCCACAAAAAGATAGTTTCGGCGGCTCGCAATAATCATTGGCCATATCTCTTCGTGCCCCGTTGGGTCGGCATCAGCATTGTATGGCGCACGGAAAAGAATGGTGCTCTGCCCCGTTATGCTTTCTATGAGCATGCGCGTGAGCTTCAGTTCGGCATACGAACGGCGGTCCGAGTTTTCCGACATGTCGTGGTGGGTGAACGTATGGTTGCCTATGGTGTGCCCGTCGTCGAACACTTGCTTCACCAAAGGCAGGTTCTTCTCCATTTGCAGTCCCACCATAAAGAAGGCTGCGAGCACTTTATACTTCTTCAGCGTGCTTAAAACGGTTGGCGTCCAGTGCTCGTCGGGACCGTCGTCGAAGGTCAGAACCAGTTGTTTAGGCTTGCATTTGCCCAATCGCTGTATGGTGTAGGTGGTGGGAAGTGCCTGGTAATATTCTTCGGTAATCAGACAATTGTCCTTGTCGATGGTTACGGAAATCTTGCCGTGATGGGGTTCCGAGGTTACGTTGAGCACCTCGCCGGAACCTACAAAGTTCACGTCGTCGGTGCCATTCAGCTGCATCAGCTTGCTAACAGACAGCTTGGAAGCATTCTCCCACGCCATGTCTTTGCCGTAAAATCGCCATATACGTTTGTCTTCCGTGCCTAAACGCCACAGTCCAAAGCCTGCCATGTGGTACTGTGTACCAAAGCGCATGATGTTGAAAGTGGTGGCAGCGTCGGGGAAAAACACGTGGTGCAGCGTGCCATTGCCTTCGTCTTTGTAACTGAAATCAAGGTTATAGGTGTCGTCGTTGAACGCTATTTTGGCTCCGGCATTCTGTGCCGTGGCTATAATCTGGTCGAAAGAGACGGCTGTTCCCACGTTTTTTCCTTCGGTCCAGTCGTATCCGTAGGCTGCCAGACCCAGCACAATCTTGTCGTTCGGAACGTTCTTGGCTGCCCAGTCGGTAGCCTTTTCCACCCAGCGTTGGGAGCTGACGGCACCCGGTTGGCTGGTTGAGTTGTGCTCGTCGTATGCCATCAGGAACAGGTAATCGTCATATTTGGCAAGCTCCTGCACGTCGTAGTCGTCGTTGAAAGCGGCAATAGCCTGTGTAACATAGAGTCCGTGGGCGTGGAAAACAGTTGCAAAGTCTTTCACGAGCGTTACCAACAGTGCGTTGTCGTTAATGTTCAAGTCCTCAAGGTCGAGGTTAATGCCCGAAAATCCGTGTTGTTTGCACTGGTCGGCAAGCTGGTTTATCAGTGCCATTCTCTTTTTGGGGTCGCTCATGATGCGTCCGATGGGTTCTGAACGGAACTTTGCTCCATAGTTGTTGGTAAGCATTGGCAAGATGGGTACGCCTGCACTGTGCATCAGCTTGAGTGCTTTCTGGTCTATCCTGCTTTCCAGTTGGTCAGTATTAGGGTCTATAAAGAACCATTCCGGCAGCACCATGTTAAGATGTTTTATGTTGTTTTTCAGCGACAGGTAGGCACGTTTGTCCCAGTTTACATACCATGCCGAGCGTATTCCCATACGGGGGTCGGTCCATTCGGCTATGTATTTCTGCGCCAAGCCCCTGGCTTTTCCTACAAAGCGGTGTTGCCTTGTGGCTACACGCGCATAGTTGCTGTGCATTCGTTGCTCTTGAAAGAAGTCGCGGAACGACTTGTATTCTTTTGACGTTTTGTTGTCTTTCAAGAAAGGTTTTCCTGCCGAAACCACGCTGCGATAGTCGTGGCGGAAAGGCATTCGCGGACTTCCCTCCAGCGCAAACATAGCCAAGAACACTGCTCCCAGCAACATTGCGATGGTCAGGAGCACGCGTAACGTCCATTTAAATCGGTTCCAACGTTGTCGCGAATTTGTCTGAAAAACTTGTCTGTCCATGCCTTCAATCTTTGTAAAACTTCTTTAGTGCATTCTGAAATAATGTGCAAAAGTATAACATAATCTTGTCTCCGCATTGCTTTTTGGTGAAAAAAAGATGAAGAAAGGATTAAAATAGTGTAATGCGGAAGGGGATTAAGCAGGATAAGAACCACAGGTATCTTATGTTTTCCAGGGCACTTGATGTTTCCATGACACCTATAGTACATAAGACATGTGTCCATTACAGTAGTCTGACAGCACCCTCTGTTTTGTAAAAACAATTTACACGGAAAGACAAAAGAAGCGGTCTTGCAATGCAAAAACGCCTGTCTTACGCTGCAAAACATACGCTTTTACAGTGCAAGACAGGCGTTTTTGGAACACGAAACAACCGGTTTCGTAACGTTTTGGTTATGTGGTTGTTACGCAATAGGCATCTTTACGAAAAATATTTACACCTATCTGCGCTCCTTTCAGCATTCCGGTCGGGACAGAAAACGACGGACGGCTAAACCCTATTGCCCTCTTTAGGGAACACTACGGTGGGCTTGAACGTCTTCGCTTCCTCGAAATCCATCAGGGCATAGCTTATGATGATGACCGTGTCGCCCACCTGAACCTTGCGTGCTGCAGCCCCATTCAGGCAGATACAGCCCGTGCCCCGTTCGCCTTTAATGATGTAAGTCTCGAGCCGTTCGCCATTGTTGTTGTCTACAATCTGTACCTTTTCGCCGGCAATCATGTTGGCGGCATCCATCAAATCCTCGTCTATGGTGATGCTCCCCATGTAGTTAAGGTTGGCTTCGGTAACCTTAACACAGTGCAATTTGCTTTTCAATACCTCTATCTGCATGCTTGTCTATCCCTTATATTTGATATGGTCGATAAGTCGGACAGGCGTCTTGCCACAATAAACCGTAATGCAGCCCACTATGTAAGGCGTATCGTTCCACGACTGTACAGGCAGCAACGTGTTGCCGTCTACGATGTCGAAGTACTCCACTTCCAGCCCATCGACAGCATTAATGGCTGCCACCACCTTGTCGTGAAGTTCCTGCACGCTCGTCTTTCCCACCTCTTCGGCACTTGCTTTCAACACCTTATATATATTAGGGGCTATGGCACGCTCGTCAGGAGAGAGCAAAGTGTTGCGCGAACTCTTAGCCAATCCGTCCTCATCGCGCACTATCGGGCATTCCACAATGTCCACATCAACGTTAATATAGTCTACTAAACGCTTCACAACGGCTATCTGTTGCCAGTCTTTCTCGCCAAAATAGGCTCGGTCAGGGCGCACAATGTAGAACAACCGGCTAACTACCTGGCACACTCCGTTGAAGTGTCCGGGACGCTTGGCACCCTCCATGACCGTCGATTGGGGCGGAAATTCGAAGTGCCGGGTATCTGGCGTGGGATACATTTCGGCTACCGACGGTGCAAAAACATAGTCGGCACCACACGTTTCTGCCAGTTTGCAATCGGCTTCCAACGTGCGCGGGTAGCGTTCCAAGTCGTTTTTGTCGTTGAACTGGGTGGGATTGAGAAACACCGACACCACCGTTGCATCGTTTTCCTGCACACTTCGCCTTATCAACGAGGCGTGCCCATCGTGCAAAGCACCCATGGTGGGCACCAGTCCGATGGTTTTTCCTTGCTTGCGGAGCTGGAACAGCTCGTTCTTTAAATCGACAATCCTTTCAAATACTTTCATTCTGACGTCTCAATATTTCGGCTGCAAAGTAACAACAATTTTATTTAAAACTCGTAAGAAATAGCTAAAAATATGGCAATATTCCATCTTTTAGACACGATTTCGACGATTTTAGACCCTAATTCCAATTGTTTTTCGTACCTTTGCAGACAGTAAAGCATTTATAAATGGGAAAGAAAGTATTGTTTATCAACCAAGAAATCGCTCCGTATGTCCCTGATTCGGAGATGGCAACCTTTGGTGCTGACATGCCACGATGTATGCAAGACGCCGGTTTTGAGATTAGAACGTTCATGCCTAAATGGGCTGCCATCAACGAACGGCGCGGTCAATTGCACGAAGTAATACGACTTTCGGGTATGAATCTTATCATTGACGATATGGATCACCCACTTATCATAAAGGTCGCAAGCATACCACAGACTCGTATTCAAGTTTACTTCATCGACAACGAAGACTATTTCCAGAAACGTCCAGCCATGACCAAGGACGAATTGGGCAACGATTACCCCGACAACGGAGAGCGTGCCATCTTCTTCGCACGGGGAGTTCTGGAAACGGTAAAGAAGCTTCGGTGGGCACCGGACGTCATTCACTGCCAGGGTTGGATGTCTGCCGTAATCCCATTCTACGTGAAAACTGCCTACAAAGACGAACCACAGTTCGCCAAATCGAAGGTTGTTACGTCGCTTTTTGCCGAACAACCTCACGGAAGCCTGGGCAAAAAGTTCAAGCAATGCCTCGAATTCAAAAGTGCAGAGCTGGGTTTGATAGAGAAATATGGCGACAATTTCGACTTCAAGGAATTGGGAAAGCTCGCCATAGACTACTCTGACGGCATCATTCAGACCAGCAACGACGTAAACAAGAAACTTATACAGTATGCCGCAGACAACAAGAAAGAAATGCTGTTGCAGCCCGACAGCGAAGAAGAAGTAAGGAAACAATACACTGAGTTCTACAATAAGATAATGGAATGAAAGCAAAAATATTAGCTTTGGGGCTGGCTCTCACAGCGTTAGTCCTTACTGCCTGCGATGACACAACCAATGGAATAGGCGGCTCGCTCACCGATCAGGCAGACAAACTTAACGTACAAACCGACACGTTCAATATTGGCTCACGCAGCATTTTGGCAAGCAACATGCTCTCAAGAACCACCGACGGCTTCCTTGGAAAGCTGAAAGACCCTGAAACACAGTCGGACGTAACTGCCAATTTAATGTCTCAGCTCTACGTTTTGCCCAACTACAAAATGCCGGAACAAGGCATCGTAACAAGCAAGGACGCCGGCGGCAAGATTATTGCAGACTCTTGCGAACTGCTATTGTACTACAAGTCGCACTACGGAGACTCGTTAGCACCTATCAAGGTAACCACTTACGAACTCGACAAGCCTGCTGAAGAGGGGCGGCAGAACTATTCCAACTTCGACCCGGAAGCTGAAGGGTATGTCAGAACGGCTGCCAACAACGGATTGGAAACAAACACAACCTACACGCTGACAGAGTTTTCAGTACCCGATAGCGTAAAGAAAGACAAGAACCACACACCAAGCATACACATAAAACTTAACCAGACGTACACGGACAAGGCTGGAATACAGTACAATAACTATGGAACGTACATGATGCGGAAGTTCTACGAAAACCCAAACAACTTCCAAAACATATACAATTTCCTGCATAATGTGTGCCCGGGGTTCTACTTCAAGGTAACAAACGGAATGGGTTCCATTGCCAACATAGTGGCTGTGCAGCTCGTAATATACTACCGCTACAAAGATGCAAAGGACGGAAACAAGGTGAAAACGGGCATAACTCACCTGACAAGTACCGAAGAGGTGTTGCAATTGACCAACTTCGTGTTCGACAGAACCCAGTTGCAGACACTTGCCAGCAATCCGGACGCATCGTATCTAAAGACTCCTGCCGGCTTGTTCACAGAGGTGGAACTTCCTGTGAACGACATTATGCGAGGACACGAGGACGACACTCTCAACACGGCAAAGTTCGAATTGCAACGCTATACAAGCCATGCCACATCGGGCTACAAGATGTCCATACCGTCGTACGTGCTGCTGATACCTACCGAACTGGCTGAAACGTTCTTCAACAAGAACAAGGCACTCGACAACAAAACGTCGTTCTTAGCCAACTACAGTGCTCAGACGAACAGCTATAAATTCAACAACGTGGCTGGAATAGTAAACTATTTTGTTCGCAACAGAGCCACGGCTGCCAGCAATATCCATTGGGGAAAGGCGCTTGTAATTCCTGTTGAGGTAACGAAAACGAAAGATTCGCAAAACAACGAAGTCATTACCAGGATTTCGCACTATATGGGCTTGTCGAGCGTAATGCTGCTTGGAGGCGACAAATCGAAGAGTAATGTAAAGATATCGGTGGTTTATAGCAAGTTCCATGGCAGATAACTTCCTCGAAAAACATTACGAAGAATACGAACAACGCAAGGCTGCATGGTTGCGAAAGAAGAGACACCTGAAGACGAAAAAGGTGAGGAACATTCGTAAACCCGACGACGAAGCTTTATAAAAACAACAATGGCAAGATGGAACAGACACTGTTTCGCTTGCCATTGTTTTCTGTTTGGCACACCATTTGTATTACAAATCGAACAAGGAACATACCTAATCATATAATAAAGAAAGTAAAAGGAGAAATATGATAAATCAGTTTTCACCCAAAGTTTCAGAGGTCCTGTCGTACAGTCGCGAGGAAGCTGAAAGGCTATCGAGCCACGCTGTAGGACCGGAACACATCATGCTCGCCATCTTAAGAGAACGAGAAGGTGCTGTCAGCAATATGTTTGGGACATTAAACCTTAATTTAGAGAACATAAAAAGCCAGCTGGAAGAACGCATAAAAAGCGAGGAACAAAGCCAACTGACCTACTCTAACGACATAATGCTGAACGAACAGGCAAGCAACATACTAAAATTGGCAGTGTTGGAAGCACGCATACAGAGTACACAAACGGTTGATGTACAACACATTCTGCTCGCCATTCTGCACGATAACGTAGAAAACGGAGCAAAAGAAGTGTTGCAAAACAACAACCTCAACTATGCAACGGCGCTCGAAATGCTCCGTCAGCCCACCAATCCGGTACAAGACGGCATCGGCATGGCAGACGAAGAGGAAGACGAAGACCCCATCATGAACCGGCACAGCGGCAGCAACAAAAATGCAAGAACGGCACAGGCAAACATGCCCAGAAGCAATACGCCGGTGCTCGACAACTTCGGAACCGACCTGACAAAGGCAGCGGCAGAGGGTAAACTCGACCCCGTCGTGGGACGCGAAAAGGAAATACAGCGGGTAAGCGAGATATTAAGCCGCCGCAAGAAGAACAATCCTATACTCATAGGAGAGCCCGGTGTGGGAAAAAGCGCCATCGTTGAAGGACTCGCACAGCTCATTGTGAACCGCCTGACATCGCCAATTCTCTTTAACAAACGTGTCGTAACGCTCGACCTGACAGGGGTCGTGGCAGGCACGAAATACCGCGGACAGTTCGAAGAACGTATCCGCGCCCTGATAAAAGAGATTGAACAGAACCCCGATGTCATCATCTTCATCGACGAGATACATACCCTCATCGGGGCAGGCTCCACTCCCGGCTCCATGGATGCAGCCAACATACTGAAGCCGGCACTCGCCCGCGGCACCATACAATGCATTGGCGCCACCACATTAGACGAGTATCGGAACTCCATAGAGAAAGATGGTGCACTGGAAAGACGCTTCCAGAAGGTCATGGTTGAACCTACCACGGTAGACGAGACCCTGCAAATTCTGAACAACATAAAGGACCGTTACGAGGCGCATCACCACGTTTCGTACACCGATGATGCCATCACAGCATGTGTCAAACTGACAGACCGCTACATAACCGACCGCTTCTTCCCCGACAAAGCCATCGATGCGATGGACGAGGTGGGCGCCCGCGTGCATCTGCAAAACGCCCAGGTGCCACCCGAAATAATCGAACTGAAAAAGCAGTTGGACGAGGCAGACCGGAAGAAACGGGACGCAGTGAAGAACCAGAACTTCGAACTTGCAGCCAACTTCCGCGACAAGCAAGCCGCATTGGAACACGAACTGCAAGCCGCACAACGGAAATGGGAACGCGGCGACGACAGCAATCGGGTGGAAGTAGACGCCGACAAGGTTGCCGATGTGGTTTCAATGATGACGGGCATACCTGTCCAGCGAATGCAGGAAAGCGAAAGCGCACGACTTGTCAGCATGGCAGACAACCTGAAACAAGAGGTTATAGCACAGGACAAGGCGATAGAAAAGATGGTGAAAGCCATTCAGCGCAACCGCATCGGACTGAAAGCCCCCAACCACCCCATTGGTGCATTCATGTTTCTTGGTCCTACCGGAGTGGGAAAGACCTATTTAGCCAAGAAGTTAGCCGAGATAATGTTCGGTTCCGATGACGCTCTCATACGCATAGACATGAGCGAATACACAGAAAGCTTCAACACTTCGCGACTCGTTGGAGCACCTCCGGGATACGTAGGATACGAAGAAGGCGGACAACTTACCGAGCAAGTGCGGCGCCACCCCTACTCCATCGTGCTGTTAGACGAGATTGAAAAGGCGCACGGAAACGTATTCAACATGCTCTTGCAGGTGCTCGACGAAGGCAGACTGACCGATGGCAACGGACGCTTGGTAGACTTCCGCAACACCGTCATCATCATGACGTCCAACGCAGGAACCCGTCAGCTGAAGGAATTTGGGCAGGGCGTGGGCTTCACAGCAGCCAATCTGAATGGCATTTCGCAGAACGAACAAGACAAGGAGCGTGCCCGTGCCATCATTCAGAAGAGCCTGAGCAAGCAGTTCGCACCCGAATTCCTGAACCGTTTGGACGAAATCATCACCTTCGACCAGCTCGATCTCGCTGCCATAAAGCAGATTATAGACATCGAACTGCGTGGTTTGTTCAAGCGAATAAAGGAACTTGGCTACGACGTAACCATCACCGACGAGGCAAAAGAACTGGTTGCAACAAAGGGCTACGACGTCCAGTTCGGTGCACGGCCACTGAAACGTGCCATACAAAACTACATTGAAGACGGCATTTGCGAGCAAATTCTTGCCGGGAAAGTGCACGAAGGCGACACCATCTCTATCGGCAAAAATCCTAACGCCGACGAACTTACGTTCAAATAACAGAACCTTGGCAGAACAAAATCTGCTTGGGCACTCAACCATCAGGACACCGCAGCATGGGCAACCCCATATTGCGGTTTCTTCGTTCATAACGTTGAAAGCAACAGCAATGTTGTAAATAATTTTCGCAACAGTAACAATCGCGCAATCATCTAATACACAACACTTTACAAAATCCACGTTCCAATGTTGCAAAACAGCTCTTCTTGCACGGCAAAAACGCCTCTTTTGCAAGGCAAAACAGTCGGTTTCAGGGAACAAAAGCATACTCGGCGTTTTCCCATTAGAATTATCTTTACAAAATAAAGGAGGTCCTTATGATACGACGAAGGTGTACCCTGCAGAAGAAATCGTACCAAATCCGTCCTGGAACGAACATATTGTGCAAAACCAATCCTACAGAAAAAAGAGAAAAAATAACCATCAGAACTTGCTTATTTACAGATTATTATTAGTAACTTTGCACCTCGGTAGGGGGTAATACCCCTCAGAGAGTATTTTCACATAAAGTCTAACTTTATTAATTACAAACATTTTAAAAATCATTTATGACAAATTACAAAGACGTCAATCCCTTGTCAGACTTCAACTGGGAGGAGTTTGAAAACGGTAAAACCGTTGGTGGCGACAAAAACGAGCTTACAAAAGCTTACGACGACACCCTGAACAAAATCCAAGAACACCAGGTTGTAGAAGGCGTTGTAACTGCTATCGACAAAAAAGAAGTCGTAGTAAACATCGGTTACAAGAGCGATGGCATCATTCCCGCATCTGAATTCCGCTACAATCCAGACCTGAAGGTGGGCGACAAGGTTGAAGTTTACGTTGAAAACCAAGAAGACAAAGGCGGACAGCTTATTCTTTCACACAAAAAGGCACGCCTGCAAAAGAGCTGGGAAAACATTAACAAGGCACTCGAAGACGACGCCGTTATTCAAGGTTACATCAAGAGTCGCACCAAAGGCGGTATGATTGTTGATGTGTTCGGCATCGAAGCTTTCCTTCCGGGCAGCCAGATTGACGTCCACCCAATACGCGACTACGATATGTTCGTGGGCAAAACAATGGAATTCAAGGTGGTTAAAATCAACCAGGAGTTCCGCAATGTGGTCGTTTCACACAAAGCACTCATCGAAGCAGAGCTCGAAGCACAACGCAAGGAAATTATCTCACACCTCGAAAAAGGACAGATTTTGGAAGGCGTTGTCAAAAACATCACAAGCTACGGTGTATTCGTTGACCTCGGCGGTGTGGACGGACTCATTCACATTACAGACCTTTCATGGGGACGCATCAACGACCCACACGAAATTGTCGAGCTCGACCAGAAGATTAATGTCGTTATTCTCGACTTCGACGAAGAGAAGAAACGCATTGCACTCGGCTTGAAACAACTCGCTCCACACCCATGGGACGCACTCGATCCGAACCTCAAAGTGGGCGACCACGTCAAGGGAAAGGTTGTCGTCATGGCAGACTACGGAGCCTTTGTCGAAATCCAGCCGGGCGTAGAAGGACTTATCCACGTTTCAGAAATGAGCTGGAGCCAACACCTTCGCTCTGCACAAGAGTTCCTGAAGGCAGGCGATGAGGTTGAAGCAGTGATACTTACACTCGACCGCGACGAACGCAAAATGTCGCTCGGCATCAAGCAACTCAGAGAAGACCCATGGGAAACCATCGAAACAAAATACCCTATCGGCTCTAAGCACACCGCAAAAGTACGCAACTTTACCAACTTCGGTATCTTCGTAGAGCTCGAGGAAGGTGTCGATGGACTTATCCACATCTCTGACTTGTCATGGACAAAGAAAGTGAAACACCCATCTGAATTTACACACGTAGGTGCAGACATCGACGTAGTTGTACTCGAAATAGACAAGGAAAACCGTAGATTGAGCCTCGGACACAAGCAGCTCGAAACCAATCCATGGGATACTTACGAGACAATCTACACTCCGGGCTCTGTACACATCGGTAAGATTACAGAGGTAATGGACAAGGGTGCCGTCATAACACTGAACGAGGGTGGAGAAGGTTTCGCTACTCCTAAACACCTTGTCAAGGAAGATGGAACACAAGCACAACTCGGAGAGGAACTCCCATTCGTAGTCATCGAGTTCGTGAAAGATACAAAACGTATCATTCTCTCACACTCAAGAACATACGAGACTCCGAAGGAAGAACAGCCAAGACGCCAGCGCAACAGCAACAAAAAGCATGCTGAACAGCCCGCACAAGTGAATAACGTTGCAGCTGGAACATCGCTTGGCGATCTCGACGTACTCGCCGACCTCAAGAAAAAGATGGAGGAAGGCAAGTAATTCCAAATAAATTTCATCTCATCATAACACAGGCTGGGGGCAAGAAAGCACCCAGCCTGTCTCTTTTTATTATCCGTTACATCACACGTTTTTTACTTTTTTAAAACTCTAACCTTCCAACTTCAATATAAATAATGTATATTTGCAACCCACACATACTCGAATAAACGTTATGAAACGACTCCTTATCATTATAATTGCAGTTCTGACACACATTAGTTGGGCTATTGCAGGTCCGAATATACGTTGGAACCAGGCTTACCAAAACTACTTTAACAAATATAAAAACATAGCAATCAGAGAAATGCAACGCTACGGAATACCGGCAAGCATTACACTTGCACAAGGCGTTTTGGAAAGCGGAGCAGGCAACAGCCGGCTCGCCACCGTGGCAAATAACCACTTCGGAATTAAATGCCACGACTGGACAGGACCGTCGATATCCCACGACGACGATGAGCAGGGAGAATGTTTCAGAGTATATGGCAGTGCAATTGAAAGTTTCGAAGACCATTCCAAATTCTTAAGAGGACGCAGACGATACAGCAGCTTGTTCCAACTCGCAAGAACAGATTATCGTGGCTGGGCTTACGGACTGAAACGAGCAGGATACGCAACCAACCCTGCTTATGCAAATAGTCTGATAGACATCATAGAACTATACAGGCTCTACGAATACGATACAATGACTTTGGGCAAAAACGACAATATCTGGTCTACTCCGAAACCGTCGCGAAGAGAGGACATGGATATGCGAACCCGACAATTCAGAGCATTCAACGACAACTGCTATCTTACAGCCCATGCAGGCGAAACCTACGAAAACATAGCAAGGGAAATTGGTATAAAAGCCCATAAGCTGGCAAAATACAACGAGCAACCCGAAGACACACGTCTTAACGAAGGCGAAATTGTGTGGTTAAGAAAAAAGAAACATCATGTGCCGGACAACTTCAACAGACAATATCACACAGCAAAGAGCAACGAAAGTCTGTACGACATCGCTCAACTATACGGTGTCCGACTAAAGAACATAATAAAGGCAAACAAGAAAATAGCCAAACGAGGATTGAGAACCGGCGACAGAGTGAAGCTGCCATAGTATGGTAAAAGATGAAGTTACACCTTATTATATAATAAACTCTGCCCATTGACATTTGTCAGGCTGCCTCACGAAATCAGTTATTGTGCCTGTGGCCCTTCCATATTGACCGTAAGAAAGACATCTGTCTACGCTATCGGCTGTTCAAGACAGTGTTTGGTATTGTCAAGTCCGTGTTTTTTATAGCCGTCTCAGAATATCATCAATGCTTTTAACCTCGTTTTTACGTGAGAATGCATTGATGTTGTACTTTAAGCTCACAGAGAAAATCCGCTTGTCGGCGTTGTTCGTTTCTACAGACTTAAGGCTTGCGTAGACCACTTCCGACACAGAGCGTTTTGTACATAGCAGGTTGTTATAGGCTATGTTGAGCTGTAGTCTCTTACGAAAGAATCTGAAATTCATGCCAGCCGTTGTGCCAAAGACTGAAGACTGCCTTGATATGGCATCGTTCTCCTGCCCTGTGTAATTTGCCCTGACATAGAAATCTGCATCTCCTATGAATTGGTAGACATAGGATATCGAACTCTGCAGGGAGGTGAATAAATGAGAGTTGTCTGCTTCGCTACTTGCTTTTAGCTCACTCCTTTGTGCTAAGAAAGCAGTACTGATGCTGATGCGATGCTTGCCAAACTGCCTCGACAGACTTGCCCCGAGGCTTACTTGGTAGCTTCTGGCAAGGTTAATAGGCGTAATTCTTATTGTTTGTTTCTCGCTGTCGGTTGTGGGGACTTCCAAAATCTGGTTCCTGATGAATGAATATTCTGCATAGATGTTCAACGAGCGGTCGTATAATACGCTGAACGAAAGGTTATTAAAACAGACAGGTTCTAAAGCAGGATTTCCAATTCGGTAACTGTATCTATCGAAATAGGTAATTATCGGATTCAATTCTTGGTAAGATGGGAGGTTCATTTTCCTGTCGAATGCGAATGATAAACTCCATTTAGGCGACAAGTCAAGGCTTAATGAAAAAAAAGGAAACAATTTGCAAAGTCGCTTTGTGCGTTGCTGAGATGGTTTGAACTCGGTGTATTCCATGCGTACAAACTCGCTTCTGACACCAGCCTGTACATCTAAAATTTTGCCTATTTGCTTTTGCAGATTTACATAATAGGCAAATTGGCGTTCTGTGTGTCTGCCCTTGCCGTTTAGCAAACCGCTTTTCATCGACTTAGAATCGGAAAGCGTATGGTTCCGCAAAGTCATGAAATCAGCTCCGACACTTCCATCTATCCACTTGAAAAACTGTCCTGTATAGTTCAATTTTGCCAAATACACGTGGTATTGCCCATTATACAGAATCGGAAAATCAGTCTTTTCAGTATCGGAAATCTCCTCAATGGCTTGTTTGTCTCTCGTAGATTGGTATATATAATCGAAGCTGAATTCAATCCGACCTTTACTTATTATCGGGACATTATAAAATAAATTCAACCGATTGTTCCTTTCCCTGTAATCCGATGTCGTATTCGTAAAAACTTCCTTGCGTAGATTTGGCTCAAGATATTGCACAGTACTTGCCAGAAAGGGCTTATTGGTTGAGGTATAAAAGTCGTCGTGAATTTGCAGATAATGGCTCTCGCCAAACTCATATTTAATGTCTGCTGCCAAATCGAAACCTTTTCGTCGATTATTTAAAGTCTGCTGACTGAAATAGCGAATGGCTTTTAATGTGTTTTGTTGTTCTACCGTGGAATATTCCTTACTGTTACGGAAGTTGCCTGTAACGTCCAAACTCGCAGTCAGCTTATTCAGCCCCCAATTAACATTCATGCCCTCACGGTGAGACAGTTCTCTGCCAAATTGCGTCCTTTCGCTAAGTTCCACAGCCATATTATCCTTCCATTTCTTTGTCGCAATCCGTAAAATAGAAGTATATTTACTGTCGTATTTTACACCTGCATTCCGTTCTATAGCAATTGATTTTATAGATTTTACAGGCAGGTTTTCTACTTCGGAGAAAGAGCGGACCATACGATTATCTATCAAGATAAGCATGTTGTCTTTCCCCATTAGTCTTATCCCCGAAGCATCAGCCATCACTCCCGGCATATACGATAAGACATCTGTTGGAGAAAACATATTGGCAAGCGGCGTTCCTTCAACATTCATAACGATGGAATTCGCTTTCTTTTTCCACATTTTGCGCGTTGCAGTAACCGTTGCTTCCTTCATTAAAATTTCAGAAGGCTCAAGCATAACATTTAATTGGGTGTCATCTTTGGCAGAAATGCTGACCGGCAGCCGTTTCTTGGCATATCCCAAACAAGATATTTCCACGAAATACTTTCCCTCCTTCACCTTATTAAAGGAAAACATTCCCACACTATCTGTTACTGTACCAGAAATAAATAGAGAATCAGATGCCTGTCTAAGAATTACATTACAATATTCAATGGACGTCTTGCCAGAGGTTACCTTCCCAAAAAGGTTCTGTCCATGGGTCGTAAAACCAAAGGCAAAGAAGAAGAGAAAAAACAGAGACAGGGAAGAAAAGGGTTTATTTTGCATGATATTCAGCGTTAAAGAAACAGAAAATTAGTTTGTTCCGTCTGGCTATATAGCAAACAAGACACAGACAATAAGTATAACATATAAAGCCATCTACTTCTCATTCTACTCGTTTATTTAGGATTAACAGATATCGTTTCTGTATATTCATTGGCAAATATAGGAATAATATGCCACGATAGCAAAACTATTCGCAACTTTTTCCAATCTTCCTTAATCGTTTTCAAAAGATAAAGATAAGAAAAAAACAATACCTTCACATTTTAAGGACACTACCCTAACTGGCAAAACTTATTAGTCCTAAATACATCGCTCTATGTGCATACAAGTCAGTAGACCAAAAATGATACCCAATTTACCTCTGTAATTCTGGCATCAGACTTATTGTAATACGTGATGGTGTGTCAAAACACCATTCCGCTAAAGTCCCATCACCAACTTGTGAAGAGCAACCGCAGTCAAGGAACTAAAAGCTCAATGATGGCAGTTGTCCCATCTGTCCAAGAGAGTGGGGAGATATCAATATGAAGGGGAGCTCTCTCCCAGTCCCATGTCCTGCAAGAAATCCCCACCGAACTTCTACCCCCACTGTAGCACACAGCAAAAATACAACATTCATGGATACCAAAGAAAGGAATCCGTCCTGCCTTACACAGCCCCCCCGAAAACCATGCAGGCGCAAGGAACCCTGAACACCCAAATATAAGTCTTTTTGCAAGGAGAACAAGCGTCTTGATAATACTCATTAAAATACCTGCACCCATTATACAACACTTATACCGGGAAAAACAAAAGGGCCCTGACTACTTCCGTAATCAGGACCCATATAAAAAAAGGCAGCTACCTACTCTCCCGCATTGCATTGCAGTACCATCGGCGCAACCGGGCTTAACTTCTCTGTTCGGAATGGGAAGAGGTGGACCCCCGGCGCAATGACCACCCGAAAAATCGCAGGCGTGCCGGAATGCACGCCGTAAGGGTGACCGTGACACGGGCAAGAGAAACTGTTTCTAAAGGCATAGAGACACTGCCGCAAGCAAGGGCAGGCGGAATGAAAGCTTCGGGCTATTAGTAGTGCTCGGCTGTGACGTCGCCGTCTATACACCTGCACCCTATCGACGTCATCGTCTGTGACGACCCTAATGAGGAGTTCTAATCTTGCGGAAGGCTTCGCGCTTAGATGCTTTCAGCGCTTATCCATGCCAGACTCGGCTACCCGGCGGTGCACCTGGCGGCACAACCGGCAGACCGGAGGTCTGTCCACCACGGTCCTCTCGTACTAGTGGCGGAACCACGCAAAACTCCAGCGCCCACGATAGATAGAGACCGAACTGTCTCACGACGTTCTGAACCCAGCTCGCG
>ERZ772807.2-NODE-2-length-218086-cov-40.091592_pt1 | contig 218086 bp, 205 predicted proteins | sample MGYA00511472_ERZ772807 | MGnify/ENA primary metagenome ERZ772807 (study PRJEB29015, sample SAMEA2737947) | human oral metagenome | biome: human oral; feature: human-associated habitat; material: dental | place: China | collected 2039 ... | reverse complement strand
GCTGGGCTGAAAACAGATTATTGCAATCTGTTTTCACACTCCATCGGATGAAGTGCGGGGAGGTGGAGCTAGCGCAGAGAATATCTCTAGCTTCATTATATTTATACATAACAACAAAGCATTACGTACGACTCTGCCCTTGTCATCGGAGAGAGCTAGCTATCTCTTACTCTCAGACACCTCCCGGCACTCCTGTCGCAATCGCTCGAGAGGAGCATAATCATCATGGTAGGGCGGCTGGCTGGCGAAGGGGGCTGGCTGGTGAGCGGTGCCACCACCGTACGTTGCCACGACATTGGTATAATCCCAGCCATCTGCCCGCTCATAGCGGAAGCTCCCCTGCCCCAATAGAGTAGCATACGGCGCATCCTGGGCAGCAAACAGTGGCTGGCAGGCTGGCTGGCGGCTGGCGATCATATTAACCACCACACGAGTATGTGGGCGAAGATGCCGCTTGAGCGCAGTGGCATACTCTTGCGTTGCCAGCGAGGTGGGTACATCACCATCGTTATAGACATCGACGAGGACAATATCGTACTGCTCGGTGCTACGCTCAAGGAAGACGCGCGCATCTTGGAAGATCGGCCGCACATTGGCTGGATCGCGATAATAAAAATACTGGCGGGCAACCGGCAAGAGCCCTGGATCGATCTCTACTACATCAATATGGCTCTGCGGATAGCGCTGGGCAAGGAGACGAGGCACCGTAAAGGTCCCACCGCCCAGCACCAAAATGCGCTGGCGCTGCGGGGCTTGCTCCACCGCCTGCATCATCTGGCGCGTATACCAAAATGGCAGCTGCTGCGGCTGCCCAACCACCACACCAGACTGCACACCGGCCGGGCCACTGGCAATCCCGCGGATAATCGCGCCATCCTGCCGACGCCATTGCTGAAGTGTGTAGTGCGCCGCGGCGGTATCGATCGTCTGCGCGGCCTGGGCTTGCACCACTGGTGCCACGCGATAGCCCAGCGCCAAGCCCACGCACAGCACACTCACCACCACGCGCCACTGCCAACGCTGGCCCGGCACCACCAGCCAGCTGGCCAGCACGAGCAGACTAATAAGCACCACTACTACGTCGTGAATCCCCAGCCATCCAAACAAGAAAAACCCTGCCGCAAAGGTGCCGACAATTCCACCAATCGAATTCACCGCACTCAGCGACGCCACCGACCGCCCCGTTCGCGCCAGCGTCTCAGTCTGCCGCTCCACCAGGTAGGGGCTCACTGCTCCCAGGACCAGGCTGGTCGGAGCAAAAAGGAGGCTTGCCGCCACTGTAGCTTGCAGGCGAATATCGATCGGCAGCTGCGCCACCCACTGCAATATATCGTGGTATTGGCATAGCTCCGTTAGCATTAGCAGCGCCGCACCAAGCAGCAGCCACGCTACATCGCCATCGCGCGAGCGTGCATCGGCCAACACCCCACCCAGCCAGTAGCCCAGGCTCATCGCTGCAATAATGACACCAATAATGCTTGCCCACACATAGGTCGACGCTCCCACCACTGGCGACATCACCCGCGCCGCCACCAGCTCAAACACCATCACACAAAACCCCGCCACAAACGCAATCACCAAGCGCCGATACGGCAGCGGTATTATCAGTCGTTTCATAAGGGTATTGTAGCACGAGAGCTGGCTCATGATGGCCGCTTATGGCAAACATCAGCCTCTCAACTCCATAAAAATTAATACACCGACCCGCTTTACATCGCACCTCGATATGATATGATATCGTTATGGAAGTAACAGATTCTATCATCACCGTCAGCCATTTTTCGATGAAATTTGGCAAGACCAGCGTCATCGACGACCTCAGTTTTGAGGTCAAGCGCGGCGAGACGTTTGGTTTTTTGGGGAGCAACGGCTCGGGTAAGACCACCACGATCCGCTCACTCCTCGGCATTTATCAACCAACTGGTGGCAAGCTGCTCATCGATGGCACGCCATACTCTGTCTCGGGCGACGTCAAGCTTGGCTATCTGCCAGAGGAGCGCGGCCTCTACAAGAAGGAGAGCGTCATCGATACGATGGTCTACTTTGGCCAGCTTAAGGGTCTGAGCCGCAGCGAGGCACGCAGCAAGTCACTCGCCTTCCTCGAGCGGGTTGGCCTGGCCGACAAAGCCAAGACCCGCCTGGATAAGCTTAGTGGCGGCCAGCAGCAAAAGGTTCAGCTCGGCATCACCATCATCAACGACCCAGAGCTCATCATTCTCGACGAGCCCACCAAGGGCTTCGACCCCGTCAACCGGCGCTTGCTCATGGAGATTATTGAGGAGCACCAAGCCAAGGGTGCTACAGTCGTGATGATCACCCACCAAATGGACGAAGTTGAGCGCTTGTGCGACCGCATCTTGCTGCTCAAAGATGGCGTGGCTCATGCCTACGGCACAATAGACGAGGTACGCACGCAGTTTGGCGGCAAATCGCTCGACGATATCTTCATCCAGGTCTATAGCCAGCCCAGCAAGGAGGACAACTAACATGCATAACTTATCTACTGTCATCCGCTTCGAGATTACCCGCTCGCTCAAGAAGAAGTCGTTTTGGCTTGCGGCGATCAGCTTCCCGCTGGTGTTTGCCGTGCTCTTTGGCGTCATCTTCCTCTCCAACAAAGCCTCGGAGGATGCTGCCAAGAACCTCGAGAAGCAATCCTTTAGCTTTGCTGTGACGGATGAATCGAAGCTCGTCAAGCCAGAGCTGCTTGCCGCCACCAAAGCTCAGCCCGTCGCTGCGGCAGACAAAGACGCCACCATCAAGCGAGTCCAAGAAGGTAAGCTCGACGCCTACATCTACTACCCCAAAGACATCGCCAAAGAACGAGTGGAAGTTTATGGCAAAGACGTTGGACTCTTCGACAACGGCCGCTACAGTGGCATTGCCACCAGCCTACTCTCAAACTCTGTCCAATCAGAGGTCAGCCCAGCGGTGCGCATGGTCATCCAAGACAAAATTAACACCAAAAACACCGTCTACAAAAACGGCAAAGAATACAACGCCATCAACGAGATGATCCTGCCTGGGCTTTTCTTGGTGCTGTTCTACTTCCTCATTAGCTTCTTTGGCAACCAAATGCTCACCAGCACAACAGAGGAAAAGGAAAACCGTGTCATTGAGATGATCCTCACCACGGTGCACGCTCGCACACTCATCATCGGGAAGATTATCTCGCTCATCGTCCTGGCGTTTATTCAGGGGCTGCTCGTTATTTTGCCAGTGCTTGTTGCCTATCTCTTCTTCAAAGATCAGCTGCAGCTGCCCGATGTCGACCTCTCACACATTGCGGTTGACCCCGTGCGGATTGGGATAGGCTTCCTTGCCTTTAGCGCAAGCTTCCTCTTCTTCACCGGTATGCTGGTGGCCATTGGCGCCGCTGTGCCCACCGCTAAGGAAGCCGGTAGCTTCTTTGCCACCATCATGATCCTGCTCTTTGCGCCGCTCTATGCCGCCGCTATGCTCGTCTCCACACCAGACGCGCTGCCAAGCAAGATCATCACCTACTTCCCACTCACCTCGCCCATACCACTCATGCTGCGCAATGCGATTGGCAACCTCAGCGCCATGGATGCCGCCATTAGCATTAGTATCCTGACTGTCTGTGCTGCCATCGCCATCATGATGGGCGTGCGCCTCTTCCGCTTTGGTGCGCTCGAGTACAGCCGCAAGCTCAGCCTGCGCGAGATCTTTACCCGCAAGTAGCAGCACAGCGTGCTAGTCTATTACAGCAAAAACTGGCACATTACCTCTGTTTCGTGCCTCATAACCCACCGCTTGGTCGGTGGGTTTTGGGTTCAATTTTACTCCCTTGACAAAATAGTGTATTCTTTCTACTATTAACAGTGCCTATATATGATACACAAGAAAGGTCAAACCATGACACGAGAACACTTCTCCACTCACGAGGATAAAACCGTATCTAGCGCGGTATTGCGAGCTGCCAAAAAAGGAGCGGCTGTAGTAGCATTGGTACCGGTCGCCGTATTGGGCGTAGCAGGCTGCTCCAGTAACGAGAGCTCGGCACCTACCACTGCTAATAGCGAAGAGTGGACACAGGTATGGGATGATGGATTTGGTGTTGAGCTCGACAGTCCTGGCAAGCGATGTGACGGTCCAAATCTTGTCTACAGGAGTGGAGGCCGTGGTGGTAATATTGCAGTCTCCCCCAACGACCCCCAGTGTACCGGTAAAACGCCAGAGAACATCGCGGGCACTCCGAGCCCAGAGGCCACTGCCACCGACCTAGCTACGGCAATCCCAACGCCACTGCCAACACACGAATAGACTTATTAGTCCACAATACAAGCTCAGTAACCACTCTACCTCGCATCATATGGTTAGTTGATGCGAGGTATGTGCTATCCAAGTCCCAGCCGCTTGACAATTACCCCGTCAGCTCGTATGATTAAACTATCATTCACAATAATTTCTGACAAACACAAGGAATCGACCTCGGTCATGAGAAACCAACCGCCCGCCATACTGCCAAAATCATCAACCAATCTTGCGACTGAGCTACCACCCTTTATAGCATCACGTTTTGACTCTACCGATAGCAAAAGCAACCCAACAGCAGTCTTCCCTACTCCAGCAATGACTGAATCCTACCCACAGACGCCAGCCGAGCTATCGACCAGTGGCTCTAGCCCAGACGAAGCAGCTATGGATGAGGCAACCCAAAGAGCGATCCATGGGGCTCGTGCCGAGTATTTCGAGCGGAGAAGTCGCCGATTGTCACGACTTGATGTTGCCTGCGAAATGGGTGGCATGGCATTGATACTGGGTGGGGCTGCATCACTCGCTGCCTCATATATGGGGTGCTTAGTAATTTGCGAGTATCCGGGTGACATCGACCACCTTACTCCTCCAAAAGTCTTCATCGAAACAACCGATGATACTGCCGTCGACCCATCAGATGTAGCCGGTCTGGGCGCACAGCCATCGCGCGAAGAGAGGCTTGCAACCCAGCAAAGCAATGCAGCAAAAGCAATAGCAGCTGGCTTTGGGGGAGTTGTTGCGGCAGCACCACTGGCAGGCCAACTGTCTCGAAGATCTTATAAAAAAGCAATGGCAGAAGCAAACGCCGCGCGCTAGTATTCCTCTGCTTATTTATTATTCTACCCCTGTGGCCGCTCTGCATACCGCTCATACACAGCACGGTTGGCAGCGTTGGTATTGCGGCGGAGCTCTGGAGTGTTGAGAATGCGGTAAGCATCGTGGCGAAGGGCTTGATGACGCTCAGCATAAGCTTGGTCAAAAGTCGGCTCAATAGCAGCCCGCTTCTCGGGCGAGAGAGTGCGAAGGTACGAGTCTTTGATCTGCTGGTAGTCGGGCAAGTCGGGGATACTATAGATCAGCTCTAGTGCGCCATCATTTGCCCCTGCGAAGTTCTCTGCCTTGAGCCGCCCCTCAAAGACCTGACGCAGCGAGTGCATCTTTTCAGCAGCTGCGCCGTTGTATTCGCCGCGCAAGATCGCATCATATGTCACGTCATTAACAAACGGCACCGCACCCGCCACCCCAGAGGCCACCGCCTCAGCCGAGACAGTCGCGCGAGCATCGTAGTTGTACCCCTGACGCACCTGCACTGTGCCGTCGTCTGCCACGTATTCAATCTCGCGGCCGGTCTCGCGGATGATCTCGCGCTTTTGGCCAGCCGAGCCAGCGCGGAACTGGTGCTCGATAGCCGCTTCCTTCACATATTCATTATCCGCCCGGAAGGTGTGTTGGTTGCCACTGGCATCGGTGAGGGTAATGGCAGTATCACCAGTAGCAGCCATAGCTTGCCATTGGTTACTGTTGAGCTTGAAGTGGCGCATCAGCTGGTCTTCGGCTGCAACATGCTCACCAAACTCCTTGCGCAGCCGCGCCGTCTGGCCTGCTACCATCAAGTTCTTATGCCCTACCCCTGTGGCGTAATCTTGCAGCGTTTGGCCATCGACCATCCGGCGGCGCAGAGCAACACCATCGCCATCGCGCAGCACCACACCATCGGCATTGGCCACTGCCCCATCAGCAAGGAGCTCACGGTCGATCTTTGCCCGCACTTCGCGCTGCGCCATCGCACTGCGGATATCCGTTAGCGCACCCACTTCGGCCGCTGCATAGGCGCGCCGCCCCAGGCCATGGCTCAGGCCAGCTGGTACCTCACCGCCAAGCTTCAGCTCATCATAGAGTGCATCAAGCTTGTGGGCAGCATTCTTGGCTTCATCAGTGGTAAGCTGGGTATTGAGTGCCCGCTGCTTAAGCTCATCATCATGCAAGAGGCGTGCGTTCCAGGCTCGGTCGCGCCGTGCTGCTCCCTCCTTGCCACGCAGGTCGGTGTAGCGGTTATATTCATCGTTGCTCCGCCCCACCGCTGATAAGTCGGCCATTGTTTCAAAGCGCTTAGTATAAGCATCAGTTCGCTGCTGAAGAGCGCGCTTCTTCAGGGCCCGCCGCCGCGCCGCATTACCCAGCCAGTTGCGCTGCGCATCGCCAGCAAGCACGCGCGACTTGCGCAGGTCTGCCCGCTGCTGTGCCCAAGTCCGCGTCCGGTCGACAATGCCACGCCGCGGATCATTCATAATCGCGCCCAGCCGACCTAGCAGCGAGCCGCTCATCCGCACCACAAAGGGTGTCAGTACCAGTGGCACCACCTGCACTGCCAGGCCAAGGATGATGAGGTTAAGGTTATTCGCATCCTTACCATTCGTCAGGATAGCCACCCCTGCCAGGCGCGATCCACCAAACAATATCGACATCAGTGGAAACATTAACATCATCGTCATAAAGAGATCCTTCCACTTATCAAAATACTTTTCTGTACTGGGTAATACATGTAACAAGAAGGCAAAGGGCGAGATGATAACAAGAATGGTGATGAGCGCCTGGCGCGCCGCAATAATCACCGCAGCAATGATAACCGCCAGCAGCACACCGACCAGCAGCGGGATGGCCATCGCCAGCGCCCCATCGGTCGCACCCACCAGCGCACCCACTCCCACCACCGCACCCACCGCGCTAGCGCTGCCCGTCAGCAGAGCGCTCATGACATTAGGCCAGGTGATTTTGTTGAGCGTGTTATAATCTGCCCCATTGACCGTCGAGGCAATATTAACAAACAGCTGCTGCAGCTGGAAGCCAAGTATGTTGGAAATATCAATCGCTGCCGCACACAGCCAAAACGACATATTAACGACGATAATCGACACGACAAGGCGCGGAAACATCTTCTTGATGCCATAATTGCTAATACCAACACTGGTAACTTGCGAATAAATGACGATGAGCGAGACGATGATAAAAGCGATGTTGGCCAAGTCGCGCATGATCGCCCAAAAGCGAAAGAGTGTGCCATCACTACCAGATTGCAGCGGCTGCACCGCCAAGTACTGCGCCACCTGCTGGTAAAGCTGGTCGGTGATCCACGCCATGAAGTTACTCACTGGGCAGACGATCCAGCCAATGCTACCCAGCGCTGTGCCACTACAGCTGGTCGTGGCGCCATCGTCTTTGTCCGCTTGCTCGGCGGGTTTGTCTTGGGGTTGGTTGTTGTTTTGGTTATTATTATTGTTGTTATTTGCCGCTTGGCCGTTATTCCCACCATTTTGGCCGTTGGCGTTATTCTGATTATTACCAGCGTTTTGCTCAGCTTGACCGCCGTTATTTTGCGGCCCGGCCTCCTGCTGCCCCGAGACAGAGATAGCGATGGCATCATCCATCTTGTTGTACGTGTCTGGCTCAACAAAGACATATTCCACATACGTCGCCTCCTTGGCACGTAGTGGGTCGCTACCAGCCGGGAAGACGATGGTTTGGCGCCGATTGGTCGTTGGTGTATATTCGTAGAGGTGCACACCAGCGGGTAGGCCGCGATCTGCCACCCCTTTGTCGCTCCCTCGGTATGGTTTGAAGGTATTATGACGAAAGATAAGGTTCTCGCCCTGGCGCTGCGCCGTCTCAGCAGCATACACCGGCACAGGGGTAGCGAGCGTGAGCCCTAAGAGTACCGTCACTAATAGTGCCAGCCACCCCGTATATTGCCGCAGACAACCCCTCGCCCGCGCAACCACTCGCCACGCTCTGTTCATGTCTTGTTCGACATTAGCATAATATCGCACAGTGGTCAAGTTTTTGCTGCCTGCATATCAAACCGTATCTATTGCGCAACCCCTTCTAGCGTTATACGGGCTGCTATTGGCGAATAATCCTACCCCTGTGCAGAGCTAAAAATTATCACTATTTATTTCATCTCTCACAAAGCAGCCCAGCAGCAACAGCGAACCAACCCAGAAAATATCGACCTTGCAGCCTAAGTTTTATGCGCCACTATGCCAATGCCACCACCCAGCCATTCGCTCCTACTCTGTTCGTGCCCCGCCCCAGTCTTTACAACACCGCTTATATCGTATACACTACAGCGTAGGAATAGTATCATGAAATATAAGCGATTGATCTTGGGCTTCGGTGCAATGCTGGCAATTTTTGCTGGCGGTGTTGCCGTGCCAGCACAGGTGATGGCAACAGGCAGTGGCTGCGGGATCATTGACTTCACAGGTGTAAGTTGTTCTCAAGAGGCTAACCCAAAAGATAAGGGAGATGACAACATCTCTAGCCTACTCATTGGCGTTCTCAGAATCATGAACATCGGTGTTGGCATCGCAGCAGTTGGCGCGCTTATTTACGCTGGTATTCTCTACTCAACCGCTAGCGGTGACGTTAATAAAACAGCCCAAGCTAAGACAGTTATCACCAATGTTGTTATAGGTATTTTGGCATATGCGGTGATGGGTATTGCACTCAACTTCCTTGTACCAGGAGGAATTATCCGATGATTCGCCGTCTTGCTGGGTTTGGGCTTGCTGTTGCCACCATACTCTCCTTTGCGTCTGCTACTCCAGCGCACGCTGCTGCACCCTGTTCACCGCCAAATTTTCTTGGTATGCCCGCCTGGTATCGCGGTCTCCAAGACTCAAATGATTGCAGTTCGATCCAAACGACCGACATCCAGACGATGATCCTCACAATTGCCCTCAATATCCTTCAGGCTGCAATGGTTATCGTTGCCTATGTTGCCGTTGGGTTTATTATCAAAGGTGGCTATATGTATATGGTGAGCTCAGGCAGCCCTGATGCAATGGCCAAGGCAAAGAACACGATCCGCGATGCGCTCATTGGTCTTGTTATTGCGATATCCGCGGCAGCAATTGTTGATATGGTAGCGGGGATTATCTAAATGTGGCGTATATTCTCAGCCCTCAAAGGTGTTAGTGCACAGGATATCAAGTACCAAAGCTCCGCAGATAACTCAAGTATTCTCCAAAATGTCCTTAACACTGCTTATATTTGGGCCGGGGTGGTTGCAGTTATCGTCATTATTGTAGCGGGTTTTATGTATACCGTATCACAAGACGACCCAAGCCAAGTAAGTCGCGCCAAGAACACCCTACTTGGTGCCATCGTTGGCCTTGCTGTTGTTCTTCTCGCTTTTGTCATTACCAATACTGTTCTAAATGGAGTTTTTTAATGAAGTTATCTCTCCGATATATATGCTGTTTTGCTAGCGCAGCCCTACTGCTCAGCATTGCTCTCGTCTATGCACCACCAGCCTTTGCACGTGTTGACCTCACTGGAGAACTCAAGACGAACGATGCTTGTAACAAAGCCACCGACAGCGATGGCAATGATGCCTGTCATGCCGTCACCTCAAGTTCACAAGGTGGTGCTCTCACCCCAATGGTTATCGTCACACGTGGTATCAACATTGCCCTCGTTGTTCTTGGTGGCGTCTCCGCTCTTATGATTGTCTATGCAGGCTTTCGTTTTACACTAGCTGGTGGCGACCCACAGAAAGTTAAGGCCGCTCGCAACACTATCCTCTATGCAGTAACAGGTCTTGTCATCGCTATACTTGCCTATGGTATAGTAAGTTGGATTACTGATAGAATATCGATAACATAAGGGAGATACAACCATCATGAATACCTTTACAAAAATACTTCTCAGCGCAAGCATCTGCTCCACTGTTGTAGCTGGTGCCATTGCTCCATCGATCAGCGCTGCAGCACCATCACCCATCAACACCTTTGCGGCAAGCACCACAGCAAAGGAAAAGGTTAAGGAAGGTATCAAGGGTGCTGGTGGAGACAGCAACCAAATCACTATCGGCTCGGCTATCAAAAGCATTATCGACATCATGCTCTTTGCCCTCGGCGCCATTTCCGTCATCATGATCGTCATCGGTGGTATTCGCTACACGACATCCAATGGTGACTCAAACGGCATCCAGGGTGCCAAAAATACCATTCTCTACGCTATTGTCGGCCTTGTTGTGGCTATTCTCGCCTATGCCATGGTCAACTTTGTCGTTGATAACCTCGTGAGTGGCGGCAGCCAATCCACCCCAACCACTCAATATAATTACGTCTAACTACCTCTATCATCTACTTTGCTTGCATTCTGCAATAAAATAGGCTCTTTTTCGGTAATTTTCTCCGTTAGCTCTTAACATTTTGGCAAATTTTTGGTATATATAGATAGTACAGGTAGTACAAGACAGTACTAACGCCAATAGAAAGGATATGACAATGAAAATCAATATCAAAAAAGCTATGCTTACACTCCTCGCCGTGCCAATGCTGGCTGCAGGTGTTGCTGGGCTGGTAGCTCCACACGTTGGCGCAGCAGCTGCATCCGACAACGGTCTTGGCCTCAGGAAGGGAGTTGGCTCTGCTAAGGGGAACGACCAGGTAAGTTGTCTCTTTGGCAGCGAAAAAGAAGGCTGTACTGATGGTACTGGTATCTTCCAAACGATCGTTAACGTGATTCTCTTCATCGTTGGTGCGGTCGCCGTTATCATGATCGTGATCGGCGGTGTGCGCTACACCGTCTCAAACGGTGACTCAAACGCCGTTACTGGTGCCAAGAACACCATCATGTATGCCATCGTTGGTCTTGTCGTTGCGATCATCGCCTACGCGCTCGTCAACTTCGTCGTCGTCAACATCGGCGCCAACCAAGGGCAATAACACAACCACCTTTCTTCATTGGCTCTCTTATACCACCCTCTCGTAGGGTGGTACTTTTGTTAGGAATATAATTGTTGACGCTCATGCAAGAAATCTTGTCTCTTCTTACTGCAGAGATGTCTAATATTAGCCGTTTTTGCGTAGCACTAGCCACACTATTCTACTCTAGATAAGAAATTCCACCTGCATTCCCATTTCCCTACTCTAGCTCATAACCTCCCATAATAGAGCCGTTGGTGCTATTGTAGCGGTGTTTTTAGTGTTTTCTTGTCTTACTGAACTATTACTCTCCTCCGATTACTACAGCGCTAACCTCTTAGAGCGCCGTCTACTAGCCCCAGATTGCCAATATTCACGCTCTACTAAACGAAATAGAAACATGTAAGGCTAGATACTACGAGCAAGTCTCACACTACCTACTAGCTACCCAAAGCACAAAACAACCCCGCATCAGCGGGGTCATTATCTCAAAGCTCATTTTCCCTTCCCTACAGGATCGGGATCTTCTTAGCCTGCTCTTGCTTGACCTTCTCGAAGGTGATGGTTAGCACGCCATCCTTCAGCACGGCAGTCGTCTCATCCTCACGTACCGTTACAGGTAGCTCCAACGTACGGCTAAATTCACCCCAATAGCACTCTTGGTTATGCCATTTAGTAGCTACGGTGTCGTCGCCACTGCTTAGCGTGCCAACGATTGTCAAGAGCCCATCATTAATCTTCACATCCAGCTCCTCGCGATTCACTCCAGCGGTGCGGGCCTTTACTACGAGCTGTGTCTCGGTCTCGTACACATCGACTGCCAGTTGGCCAGTGTAGTCTTCCTCGCTCTGGGCAGGCTCTTCGCCCCACGGCGAAGTTTGGCTCTGCTGGCTCTGGGCAGGCATTGGGTTTGCTTGAGCGTGATTCATTGGCTGGTGAGTTGGCGCAGCTGGTGCGAGCGAGTCATCACCCTCCAAAAATGCTGCCGCAAGCTCATCACCGATCAAAAGATCATCATCTTGACTCCGGGCCATAATTTCCTCCACATACTTTCTTTTGCTAATTCACAATTACCATTTCGACAACAGTCTGGATTTATTATAGCTAATCGATGGCGTATAATCAACCGGAGAGGCCTCATGAGTGTAAAAATCACAATACCGACCTACCTTGCCAACCTCCTTGCCCCGCATACCTGTTGTGGTTGCAACATCACAGGGACACTGCTCTGTGATAATTGTAAAAACGACATCATTCTCGCCCCACTCTACCGTTGCCTCGAATGTGGCCAACCTACCCTGTCTGGCCAGTGCCAAGCCTGCACCCTGCCCTATGCGGCCGCTTGGTGTGCCCTGCAGCGTGAGGGCGCGCTAGAGCGACTGATCGACCGCTATAAGTTTGAGCGTGCCCAGGCGGCTCAGCACACCCTGGCAGACTTGCTCGACGCCGTCACACCACCGTTACCAGCCGATACCATCATCGTACCCATCCCAACCATTCCGGCTCACCAGCGCCAGCGTGGCTATGACCACTGCCGGTTGCTGGCTCAAGCCTTTGCCCGGCTGCGTGGCCTACCCTGCCTGCCAGTCCTCACGCGCGCTCAGCACAGTGTGCAGTTGGGGAGTAGCCGTGCCCAGCGCCAGCGGCAAGCTCGCCAAGCATTCGCCTGCCCACGCACACTTTCTTCAGAGGTCACCTATTGCCTTATTGATGATATTTCTACAACGGGAGCAACGATTCGCTATGCCGCGCGTCACCTCCGCACTGCCGGTGCACGGCAGGTTATTGCTGTGGTGGTGGCTCATCAGCCGTTTGGATAACAGGCTATTTTAGCGGTAGCCTTTCCGTAGTATATCGATGAAAACAACCCTCGTCTTTTGTCCTGCTCCATCTCATGCTATAATAGGCGAGACTGGAGAGATGACCGAGTGGTTGAAGGTACCGGTCTTGAAAACCGGCGTAGGCACCCCCTACCGTGGGTTCGAATCCCACTCTCTCCGCCATGTTGGGCTTACTCGAACCCTCGGTAGCTGGTGCGCTGCCGAGGGTATTTTTATATTGAATCAAGCCGCTACACAACCCAGACCTCAAAGGTTCACCCTTCATTCTTCTTTATCTTATTTTTCTGCCATTCTTCTCCGATGGAGTATGCCTTGAGTTCTACTCTATGCTATACTAAACATATGCAACCATCGCAATTCGATCAGTCATCGTCTTCAGATGCCACCGACCCATCGCGCACCACTCGTGCTGAGACTCAGGCTACTGATGAGCCTAACCCACCGCTCGAAATTCGCCGTGGGCCAAGTGAGGCCAATAGCAATTCGTCGCAGGTTTCGCCCTTCCCCGACCCCACCGAGCCGCTCCTCATTTGGCAAGAGCGTGAGGTAAATGACACCACTCGCCCCCGTGGCTGGTATGTGATCTTTGGTGTGGTTGTGGTGGTGCTCTTCGCAATTTCGATCTTTTTGTTTAAGTCCTACACCTTTGCGCTGCTTATTCCCATTATGGCGGTGGCGTTGATCGTCTCGCTGCAGCGGCCGGCTGCCTTGGTAAACTACAGCGCCAGCCACGCCGAGGTGGTGGTAGGCCAGCGCACCTACTCGTACGACACCTTCCGCTCTTTTAGCGTTACTGCCAAGCCTACGCAAAACTGGATTACACTCATCCCACGCAAGCGCTTCGCTATGCCCATCGTCATGTACTTCCCCGAGGATGTAGGCGAGCAACTCGTTGATCTCATCGCCTCTCACCTACCAATGAGCGAGCGCAAGCCCGACTTGCTTGAGCGGCTAATTATTTACCTGCGGCTGCAGTAGTGGTTTTAGCCACAGCGTCTTGCCCTCGGCGCACCTCTGTGCTACAATAATAAGCGATCTGGTATTATCCAGTGCACCTTATAGTTTGGTCTGGGCAACGTTTGTTTCCCAGGTATGCACTCGTAGCTCAGCTGGATAGAGCGTTGGCTTGCGGAGCCAAAGGTCGTGCGTTCGAATCGCGCCGAGTGTACCACGATAGCCTTACCCAAACCTAGGTCATGAGTAACACGGTCTGGGTTGGTTGATGAAGATGCGAAGCGCTCACCACCACTGGTGAGCGCTTCGTCGTTGCAGACGGTGTTGGTGACTGGGCAGTCCAGTTGGTTGTCCCGGTTTTCTTGCGGGTTGTCTTGCAACAAGGTCGCACGGTGCTGCCGTGCGACGTTGTGCATCAGGCGGCTGGTCAGCCAGTCGAAGGGCCGCCGAAGGTCGGCTGCCAGGCTGGCGTCGCTGCTTGCGTCGGCCAGTAGGCGCGGCGCTGCGGCGTGCTGCAATGGCCCGTCGTCGCTCTCCCCTATCGGGCAGTCGCCAGCTGCTGCATCGGCCGCGTTCCTGCCTCCGTCATCATTCGTTCCATCTTCCGGCAGAACGACTTGGCCGTCTTCATCCACCGCTGGATTGACCAGCACCCGCCGGAAGAAGACTTGGTTGAGCAGCTTCTTCAGGTGGGCAGGTGCGGCTTGGTAGAGGCGGTGGCAGTCCTCGAGGAGGTCAAGGGCCTGGGCAAGGCGCTGCCGCACCTCGGCTATATCGGCTTGGTAGGCGGTCAGCTGGCGCTCGATCTGGCCCAGCTCGCTCGTGAGCTGGGTCTGTTCCTCTTTGAGGAGCTCTAGGGGGACGGCTCCTTCGTAGTGGGCGTGCATCAGGCGGCGCCGCTTGTCTTCGATGTTCGTCCGCCTGGTCGTCAGAGAGCGGATTGTCCGGTCTTTGTCGCGCTCAAGGCGGTGTAGCTCCTGCCGGACGTACTGCTCCACCAGCTGGCGATCCTGGCTGCCGAGTTGGATCGTCCGGTACAGCGTGCTCATTCGCTCTTCGACGACGTCGATCAGGACAGCGCGGAAGGAGCAGTCGTGGGTTCGCTGCCGCCTGGCACAGATGAAGTAGGGGTAGAGGTCGCCTTTACTGTTACGCGTGTTCTGCACGAGGAGGCGGGCACCACACAACCAGTTAGTATTCCACTCGTCTCATTCTAGTTACAAAAGAGCGTCTCTATACACCATGGAGAGACGCTCATTTGATATATTGTATTGCTCTAGAAAGCATAAGTAGCCACTACATAAGTGCCGTCGTCGCTGCAATCAGGCCAAAGATGACCCCAGGCAAGTTAGCTGCAGCCAGCGGTAGGTCGCGCTTCTCTTTACATAGGCCATAGATGACCCACAACGTACAGTTCACTGCCGCGACTGCTGGCTGAAGAAAGTCACCTTTGTGCCCATTCATATTACCCACGATTTGTGGAATGTATGACACGTACATCATCACCGACATTGCTGTTGCAACCCATCCAAGGGTTTGCATATGCTTTTCTTTCATACTCGAGTGCTCCTATAGTATTCCTTTGTTCTGCCTAGTGTATTATACCATGGCTCTATTAAACGGCCCTGCACCTCTCACCCACTGCTACAGACACTATTTCACCTCTATCTCCCATATAGAGAGGTTGTCTCTGCTTATCTGCTAGCCTTCTGGGGTGCTTCTCGGCTATATAAAGGTGCTGCAGAGGCTATAGGATAAGAGCTCCCTTTTACCGCGCCTCATACTTCACCACTTCAGACCCAGAACTGTGTCGTCATAACACAATACATAAATACATATCTTTACATAATCAGGCACAACAAAGTTTTGACAGCAAAAAGCCGAGCGATTCTGCTCGGCTTTTCATGTACGCTACCAGACTTGGCTGATGGGGAGGAACCTAGTCGATGCGGCGCTGTTCGAGTTTGAGCTGACCAATGGCGGCGCTGTCGGCAGCACTTGGCTTGACACCTGTGAGGCGAAGCTTCTTGAGGCTGCCAAATGTCGCCAGTTGGCTGCCGTTGGCCAGTGTGGTCTTGCGGCTGTAGTCGTAGAGCGAGAGCGACTCCAGGCTACCCTTGCTAGCTGCAACATCGGCAACGTCTAGCACGAAGCCATCTTTGCCCGAGAGCGAGACCCGCTTGAGGTGCGCAAGCTTGGCAAGTGGCTTGGTGGAGGCAATTGGATTGCCCGAGACCATTACAAGCTTGAGGTTTGCCAGGCCAGCGATTGGGTCAAGCGACTCAATCTGGTTGGAATGAGCGGTCAGCGAAGTCAGCTTGGTTAGCTTGGCGAGCGGTGCAAGGCTCTTCACTTTGTTGCCATCAATTGCTAACCAGTCGAGGTTCGTTGCTGCCTCGAGGCCAGTTAGGTCGGCAGCTTTGCGGTCGTCCGCCGCATCGCCTGGCAGGATGAGCGACAAGCCAGTTAGCTTTTGCATCTCACCCGCTGTCACGTCCTGTGAGGCACTGCGGCGTGCGCCAAGGGTCTCAGACAGGCGCTTGTTGATTGCCTCCTTGAGGCGAGCGTCTGGGACCGACACAACGCTGTTGTCGCTCTTGGTGTCGGCCTCAGCGGTTTGGGCTGCATGAGCAGTGTCAGCTTTACTGGCGCTGCCCATGCCCGGTGCTTTTGGGTTTGCTTGCCCGTTGGTGGTTGCGCCGTTGGCGTTATTTTGTTGTGGGGTACTACTACTCTTGCTGCTGACGTTTGGCTCGCCACCAGTCATGTTGGCATTGACCAATGCACCGCGGTTCACCTTGGTGCCAGCCTTCACGGTTGTGCCGCTTGGGTCGATTGCCTTCGCGACGTCGGCAGGCAATTCTTTACCAGTGTTGGCAGCGGGGCTTCCGGCCTTGATGGTGTAGTTACTCTTGTTGTAGTCGTTGTTGTTCGCAGCTTCGCTAGTGAAGAATGGGTTGGCGCTGCGTGAGCCAGTTTGGTCGAGCGAGTTGCGCTCCAGGCCGTCAATCGCCTTGCTGACCCGGCCATCCTTGGCAATGTCGGATGTCTTGCTAAAGAGAACGTCGATCGGTGCCTCAGTCTGAGCTAAGTCCCAGGTAAAGACGGTCTTGTCGACATTGGTGTCGTTGCGGTAGTAGACGTTGTAGTCGAGGCCAGCAAACATCTCATTCGTACCAACCTTTGGCCCGCCAATGTTGGCACCACCCTTGGTGCGGACACCGTACGCCCAGTATGGGCTATCGCCATCCTTGGCAGTTGCGGCACGCGACGAGATGATGTTGTTGTACATCTCGGTGCCTGTCGTGTCCCAGCTCAGGCCCTTGGCTTGCGACCAGCTCTCTGGTGCAGTACAGGTGCTACCTTGGTAGGCATTACAACCCTTGCTGCGGGTATCCTCACGGACGCGGATTGGGTAGGCAGTGCGTGAGATAGAGTTGTTGTAGATCTTCGTCTTGCTACTGCCCGACACTAAGATACCAGAGCCCGAACCCTCAATAATGTTCGAGGCGATGATACCAGTGTGTGATACCTCGTAGAAGATCGCCATCTGCACGTTGGTAAAGTAGTTGTTGACGATGTTGGTGTTGATACACCCTTCGTCACACCAGAAGCCTGGCAGCTGGTGACGCTTGGCCACAGCGATGTCGGAGTTGGTCGAGCCAGACTTCGAGTAGTCCACCACATTGTTGCGGAAGGTGAAGTTCTCGGCGTGAGTCACCTTCACATCGGCCATGCCGCACCACGACGTACAGTAGCTACCATTGGTCTCGAAGCCAGCGGCGTTGTTGTTACTAAAGGTGTTGTTTTCAAATACAGCATTCTCAATGCGGTTTGCACCAGCACCATTACCCCCGTTGTCGAGGAATTGGCTGTTCCTCACCACAGTGCCAGACGCTTTGTCGAGGAACAACCCCGAGTTCGAGTTCTGCGCCACGATCACATCTTGCACCAGCGAGTTCTTCCCGTTGATGGAGATGGCGATTGGCCCAGCCTTGTCGTCTAGCTGTGGGTCTTTAAAGCCCCAGGTTTGGTTTGGCGCATATTGTGCAATGTTAATACCCTGCAGCTTGAAGTTCTCACCTGTTGTGGTAAAGGCGCGGGTGCGCTGCGAGATCTCCGTCGTGCCAGCCGTTGGGTCAGAACCTAGGTAGTAACTGACGGTGTCTTGTCGGCCTGGATTGAAGTGCCCACCACTACGCGTTGTCTGGGTGGCGTCTTCCACATAGAATTTGCCTGGGCCGACCTCAGCCTTGCTCCCGACCTGCGTCAGTGGCTTGTCGTTAATAAAGACCTGCTCTGGGTAGGCAGCCATACCTTCGACTTCTGGCTTGATGTTGGTCGTACAGACGTGGCAGAAGTTCTGGAAGTTGCCGGTGGCCTTCCACATATTACCTTCGCGCGACCAGTTGGTCACCACGTCGCTACCCTTCAGCCATACCTCAGCGTTCGGTGCTGCCTGCATGGTGACACTCTTCTTTGTCACAAAAAAGTGTGGCTCGCGGTAGATACCACTCTTTGCCACCACTGTTCCGCCGTCGCCGATCTTCGTGACGGCGCGACCAAAGCTCTTGTACGGTGCCGACTCACTTCCGTTACCTTTGTTGTCATCCCCGTTGGGCGACACCCAGGCTACGTTGGCGTTCGGCACAGCGTAATTTGCCTTGATATAATTATAGTTTTTATTCAGACCGGCTGCGTTCACCGAATTGAGGCCATAAAAAAGCCCGCCTATAGCGAGCCCACTCACAGCCACAACCGATGCGATGCGCATGACGATCCCACGTTTTTGACGTCTAATCTTCACTGCTCTTTCCTCCCCTTGTCGGTTGGCGTTAGATTTACGTTACAAAGACTATTCTATCATAATGGCCGCACTGGTCAATTAACCATAACCCGCATGACCGCACTATCATACCGTGTGTGCCCAGCCCAACACACATACTTCGCCTCTCTCGCTAGTTGTACTATAGCATCGTACATATATAGATCATACCCCAGATAGTGCTCTTGACATATTTGATACTTCGCACGTATTGCATACATCACTTATTTCACCAAGATCCACACAAATAAAAATATCATTGTAATATCTACAATGATTCATTCATCTAGCCTTTGTGCTGGTTTTATGCTAAAACTATAGATTGCTAAGCAACCTCAGCATTCGTCTCATTTAGCTTGTCATTATTGAGTTATATACGCCACTCGGTTGTTTTCGTCATACACACCGAGCTGATAGCCAATAGCTCTAACAATCCTGGCGGAGGAGGGGAGATTCGAACTCCCGCTGCAGGTCTCCCCACACTAACGATTTAGCAAACCGTCCCCTTCAGCCACTTGGGTACTCCTCCAGCGTGTCGGATTGTGCACCAACGTGCACTGGCTATTGTAGCATAGGTCAAGCAATTGCGCTAGCCATTTGTGAGGTGTAATTTTATCCCTACTTCACCGCAGTGTCGTTAGCCATATATTTCCTACACTTCCCTTCCCTTTATCAAGCAATATAAATAAATAGACTGCCGACAAGCGCGTCTCACTAATATACCAATTCCTCACGTTGAGGTTCAAGATACCGTCATAACAGCAAGTTTTCAAGACGCTACTAGCAAAAAGAGATAAAGGAAGCGAGTCATCGCAGTACTGCAAACTGAGAAATTTCACCGCTTTCCTCTCGACAAAAAAAACGCCATATCGTATAATTACAAAGTAAAAGGAGCTAAGTTTATTATGCTAAAAAAATGTCTACTATCTATCAGTGCTCTTGCCCTCATCGGGGGTGGGATAATTGCTGCTGCACCGCCCAGCGCTGCAATTGGTGGCGTGTCAGATGGTGCCAGCCGCTCGCGAGGCAAAGATCAGCCAGCCGATCTCTTTGGTGACGCCGGTATCTTCACACGGGTAAGCAACATCATGCTGTTTCTCGTTGGTGCTATCGCGGTCATTATGATCATCTTCGGTGGTATTCGTTATGTTGTCTCTGGTGGTAATTCATCACAGGTACAAGGCGCGAAGAATACTATCATGTACGCTCTGGTCGGTGTCGTGGTGGCGCTGCTAGCCTATGCGGCGGTGAACTTTGTCATCAACACTATCATCCCTGGTGGTAACATCAACACGACGACCAATAGCAGCAACACTGGTGCTTCGACCACCTAGCCAGTCATACTTGGCTCTCTTCTCACACAAACATATGCGCACACCATCGCGGTGTGCGCTTTTCGTTGCTCTTGACCAAGTTTGCAAAGAACAGAAAGAGAGTAAGCACAGCGTACAAAAGTAATCACATGTTTTTCGTAATAAAAAATCTACAAGTATCATCAGCCTGCAGATTACCAGTATCAAAAATATGGCGGAGAGAGAGGGATTCGAACCCTCGAAGCCTTGCGGCTTACCGCTTTTCGAGAGCGGCCAGTTCAACCACTCCTGCACCTCTCCACGTGGTCTGCTCTCATTATAACAGATGTGATGCCGAACGAAAATATCGCGTAGCGGATATCCTTGAGCTCTTGCCCCACCTTCGCGTATACTAAAGTCATGCAGGATTCTATTTTTACTAAGATTATCAAAGGTGAAATACCAAGCCATACGGTGTATGAAGACGAGCACACAATAGCCTTCCTCGATATCAACCCACTAAGTGATGGCCATGTACTGGTCGTGCCGAAGCAGCAGATTGACTCGCTGTGGGCGCTCCCAACTGAAGTATATCAACACCTCTGGGCGGTAGCACAGCGGATTGCTCACGCAATGGAGGTGACGCTCCAGCCCGAACGGGTTGGCGTTGTGGTAGAGGGCTTCGATGTGCCGCACGCTCATATTCATCTCGTGCCGTTATATGACCGCGAGGTACTACAGCTCCATCATGGCTACCCAACCGACACTAGCAACACTCACCTATCTACCACCGCCCAGCGTCTTACTGCAGCAGTGTCCAGTAGTAGAGACGCCAACGCATGATCACCATCATCGCCGTCGGCAAGCGGCACGAGCCCTGGCTAGTCGATGGCATAGCACGCTACGAGCAGCGTATGACCCGTGCTTGGCAGCTGCAGTGGAAGCTCCTTCCAGCCAGCCAGCATAGCGGCGATGCGGCGCGCCGTGAGGAGTCGCAGCAGATTCTTCGGGCACTTTCGCCCCAAGCATATGTTGTACTACTGGACGAGCGTGGCACAATGCTCGACTCGCCTACCCTCTCACGCAGCCTACATCAGCCAATGGCGCAAGGCAAATCACTCGTGCTTATCATTGGTGGAGCATACGGTGTGACAGAGGCAGTGATGGAGCGCGCTAACCTGGTCTGGTCGCTGTCTCGCCTGGTGTTTCCACATCAGCTGGTGCGACTCATCTTGGCCGAGCAACTCTACCGGGCGCAGCAGATTGCCGCTGGTCATCCGTATCACCATCAATAACTAACCAACAATCGGCAAGAACTGATTATCAAAGGCGTGACGCGTTCCCCGCTGCTTATGTGCCAGGTATCTATATTCATCATCGCGCGGTGGCACACTCGGCGTGTGATGTTGCCCGTGATGCGCCGCCTTATGCCCAAGCGACGTATGATGCGGATGGACGTGCGGGTCGGTTGTTAGCTTATCGGGCTCTGTCGAGCCTTGCAGTCCCCGGCTTCGCAGCACAGCAGGCTCGAGCGTAAGGAGCGCAGTGGTCATCTTATCAAATTGCCCATCGTGCAAGAACACCCCTAGTGCAGTCGCCAGGCTAAAGACCGCTACAGCTGCCTGCGCGAGGACAGTTTTGTATGAGGTAGTGTGATATTTGTGTTTCATTGTGTGTATTGGTGACTATCGTTAGTTCTATTTTTGTTCATATTCATGGTAGCAGGATGTTTCTTTTCTGTCAAGTATGTTTTGTGTAGATATAGGAATACCCTTCTTTTCTTTATTAACTCTCCTCTCCTATCATCTCGCTTAAATGAGGTATGAAAGCTGTTTATTACAGCATATGTATGCTTATAAATCCATGCGATGAACACTCTTCGTAAGCCTCACTCACTACAAGTCTCAGAAAAAGAACGGTACGAATAGAAAGAGTGATGCGGTGAGACTTTCAGTTTCAGGTTAATATAGCTCGTCATCACAATAATCCCTTCATCTATGTTCGCGCTTCCCTTCTTACCACTAAGTGCCCTTTTGTCATTGAGAACGCAAGAGGTTAAATCAACATTCTTCATTATCTCTACTCATCAAAAAGGCTACCATCACACATCGACGGTAGCCCTCTCTATTAGCACTAGTTATTAAATTTGCAGTGCCGCTACTCTATCACCTGCAATTCCTTCACCAGCCGCTCAATCAACGCCTGCTTACTTGCCAGCTGCTGGCGTGATTCTTCCACCAAATGAGCGGGTGCTTGGCTGGTGTAGCGTTCGTTTGCTAGGCGTGCCTCCAGCTTGGCGGCGTCATTGCGTGCTGCAACCAAGCGCTTCTCGAGGTTTGTCTGGTGTTCATAGAGTGTCTCGTCGCTTACGTCGAGCCAGGCATCGCGACCACTGGCGGCCAGACGCAGCCCTTGTGCTACATCAGTATGTTTCACCGCCGCTAGGCCAGCCAAACGCCGCACCAGCTCGGCATTATCCGCTACGAGCGCGTCATCCATATAGAGCAGTGTGTAGCGCTCATTGCCCGGCAACTCACTGGTTACGTAGCGCGCTTCAGTCACGAGTCGCTTGAGCCGGCCAAACTCAGCCGCCTGCAACTCGTTGTATTTCTCAGCCTGCGGATAGCGCGCTGCCGCCAGCAGGTCGTTATGCCAGCTCAGGCTTTGCCAAATTGTCTCCGTTACAAACGGTGCAAATGGGTGAGCCAAGCGCAGACACGTATCAAGCACCCACACTAGCATGTCAGCGTGCTGCTCCACCTTAGCTGCCTCAATATACCAATCAGCTACGTCATCCCACACCGTATGATAAAGTGTCTCTGCCGCCTCAGCAAAACGATACTGCGCTAGCTGCTGCTCCATCGTCTCCCCTGCCTTGCTCAGCTGGCGGATGATCCAATGATCAGCCATCGATTGCGGCACTGGTACATGCACCGGTTGCGTATCCCCCACTTGCGCCTCGATGAAGCGAGCAATGTTCCACAGTTTATTGCAGAAATTGCGCGCTGCCACCACCTTGCCAGTATTAAAGGCTTGTGGCTGAGCGGCTGAGCGGCTGGCGATAATCCCCATGCGCAGTGCGTCTGAGCCATACTGGCTGATTGCCTCCATTGGGTTGATCACATTGCCCTTACTCTTGCTCATCTTCTGCCCGTGCTCATCCAACACCAGCCCATGGAGATACACATGACGGAACGGCACCTGTCCTGTGCAGTACAAGCCAAGCATTATCATCCGCGCCACCCAGAAGAAGAGGATATCCCCCGCCGTCTCCATTACTGCATTGGGGTAGAATTTCGCCAGCGGCCCATCTTGCAAATAGTCGGTGGTGATGAATGGCCACTGGCCACTGCTAAACCAGGTATCAAGCGTATCTTCTTCCCGACGATATGTTGTGCCATTTACAACTATTTCTTTTTCGTTGACATTTGTGTTGAAGACCCAGTCGCTTGGGTCGGTCGTGCTCTGAAAGGCCGGAATGGGTATCCCCCACGGGATCTGCCGGCTGACGTTCCAGTCTTTGATCTCTCGCAGGTACTTGATGACCACCTCGCCTTTATTGGCAGGAGTGAAGGTCACATCACCGCGCTCAATAGCAGCAATCGCTGCATCCGCCAAAGGCCGCATCGAGATAAACCATTGCTCTTTCACCATCGGCTCAATGACAGTGTCGCACTTGTAGCAATGCCCCACCGAGTGCTCTAATTCTTCCTCGCCACGGCGGAGTTCTTCCCGCTCCAACGCCTCCAGCACCCGTTGGCGTGCCTCCGTCGTGGTGAGACCATCAAATGGTGCGGGAACATTCGTCATTCGCCCATCAAAACCAATCACCTGCTCCACTGGCAGCCCATGCCGTTGCCCCATCTCGAAGTCATTTGGGTCGTGGGCTGGCGTAATCTTGACCGCACCAGTACCATATGACGCATCGACATATTCGTCAGCAATAATCGGGATCTCACGCCCTACTAGTGGGAGCAGCGCCTTGGTGCCGATCAATTTCTTGTAGCGTTCATCTGCCGGATTGACAGCGATGGCGGTATCACCCAGTAGCGTCTCGGGCCGCGTCGTAGCAACGATAATTTCACCAATATGATCGAGTAGTGGATACGCAATACGCCACAGCTTAGACTTCTCCGTCTTGTGCACCACCTCGATGTCAGCAAAGCTGGTCTGGTGTTTGGTACAGTAGTTGACGATCCGCTCACCACGGTATATCAGCCCATCTTGCCACAGCTTGTTGAAGGTGCCATAGACCGTCTCCACCACCTTAGGGTCAAGCGTAAAGACCATATCTTCCCAGTCGGCCCCAACACCAAGAGCGCGCAGCTGGAGCTCCATATCGCCCCGCTTCTGGTCGACAAAGTTCCACACCTGTGTATATAGCTCATCACGAGAGTAATCGAAGCGCGTTTTGCCCTGCTTTTCTAGCTCGCGCTCGTACACCACCCACGTTTCGAAGCCAGCATGGTCTGCCCCAGGGATAAACACCGCGTCGTCGCCCTTCATCCGGTGGTAGCGCACTAAGATATCTTGCAAAGCCGAGCCAAGGGCATGCCCGACATGCAGGTTGCCATTGGCATTGGGCGGCGGCATCACGATGCTATACGGTGTGCCCTCTCCTCTCGGTCGAAACACGCCAGCACTCTCCCACATAGCGTAGATATTTGGCTCGTATTCGTTAGGGTTGTAGGTCTTGGCAAGTTTCATGGCGGTGGCTTCCTTACAGATTATTGATACTTTTCACACGAAAACGGCGCGGTCGATACTTCACGTGAAAAATTTGTGTGCAGCATCTGCCAGGCCGATTTTTTGGTGCAACTTCAGCTACCTAGTATAGCACGTTTGGCAGCTCAATGGCAGAGGTGACAGGGGTTAGTGATGAGGCTAAGGTGTAGCTGACAGCGGTGATATGATAAATGTCTCGCCTTGTAGATTAGTCACTATCGAGTAGTCACTTGTTTTGATAGTTTCCCATTGTGTAGTTTTCACGTGGAAGATGGAACTTGTGACGGCCTGTGACTAAAGCAATTAAGACTTTACTATCTCATCCAGTAGAGCATGGGGAATGGGCAGACTTACCAAAGAAACAGCAGAAGTCTTTGCACTGCAAATGCCTGCTCACATACCATCATGCTGCATTCATCAACGTGCTTCATCCAATGCAAAAGGGAGGTACGAATAGTAAATCAGAGATAAATCGTGTTTATCATAGTCACAACCAAAATTGAATTACAGTAGGGAAGTGATAGCCCAATTTTATCTATACATATCTCTATTTCACGTGAATAATGCGCAATTTCATCAAGCTCTATAGCCCCACATCAGTATATGGATCTCATATTGTTTTCCGTCTAAAGTCACATCAGTAGAGTAGGGGAGGGGAAAGATAATTTAAAAAGACGCCCCACGAGAGCGTCTTTCTCTGAGTGACCCCATCAGCTACTACTTATGCGAGCGACGATACGACGCCTGACGCAGACTGCGCATGTGCTGATACAGCGCTTGGTAGAGGTGATACAACCGGTAGCGCAGTGGGTGGAGAGGTTTCTCCCAGGTGCCGATATAGTCCACTGGCGTACCCCCAAACGACTTCTTAAAGTGCGTGAAGCCCGCCCAGGGGTGATCCTTCGGCACATCGTCTGGCGCAATGCCGTAAAAGTCAAAGAATTTATGCCCGGTATCGTGCGCATAGAAGAGGGCGGAAACCACTAGTGCCGTAGCTGGGCTGAGGTTGCGCTGGGCGGTGTAGGACGCAGCATGGGCATAGGCCATCGTCGTACCATCACTAAAGAATATCAGGCTAGCAACTGGCTTGTCCTCTAGCGTAGCATACATCAGGCCAGCTGCCTTACGTGGAAAAAGCACTTCTGCCATTTGGCGAAAGTAGGCATCACTATGAGGCTGCATGCCAGTACGCTTGGCAACATCGTGAATCATATCAAGAAAGATCTCTATATCTGCTGGTTCATAACTGGTATGGAAGCGCACACCTGCCTTCTGATTTTTGCGCCACGTATAGCGCACTGCTTGCTTGGCATTAGCCAGGATCGCATCGTGATCCATCGTTACGTCATTAATAATCGTTCGATCTGGCTGGAGGCTCTTCGCCTTGCGAAAGCCAAGATTTTGCAACTGCTCAAGTCGTGTCGTTCGGGGATCGACTCGCACAAAGTCTGCACCATATTGCCGCCCAGTGGCAATGATATCTTTGAGTGCAGCTTCCTGGGCTGCATCATTATCTGCTTCGGGCCCATAGGGTACATACAACCGATGGTTGAGCCGACCGTGCTCAATAATGCCATAATACTGCCACCCTTTGTCTGCCCGCCGCACCGTATGGCGCTGCTGCGCTTGTTGAAAGGCCTCCCATGCCTCAGTCTGTAAAAAATGTTTCATAACATTAGTATAGCAACTTTGTAGCGGATTTTCACTGATGATTATTGCAAAAACATATTCATGCATGCTCAGACGAAGTGATGAGTCTGGTGTAAGGTATTATCCCTCTAAACTCCTTCGTTTAGCCAATCGTGTGTTACTCATCACTAGCGCTCTCTTCCTCTCACCACTCAAAAATGCTATACTAACGCTATTAGTATGCAGCTCAGACCTATTAAACCATCCACACTCGAGCAATTTGTCGCGCAGCATCCGCTAGGGAGCTTCGTCCAATCAGCCGCCAATGCCACGCGAGTGGCACAGCTGGGCTGGCAGCCACATTATCTGGGGTTGTTTGCTGAGGGTGAGCGCTTGGTGGCTACCGCCGTGTTATATGAGTGGCGCACCTTGGGCTATAGCGAGTTTGAATGTTTGCAAGGACCGCTCGTGGATTATCACAACCCAGCAGTGTTCAGTACATTATTGACAGAACTTAAGAAATATGTCAAAGCACACAAAGGCATTTTACTTCGACTTCAGCCGCCACTCATCCTACGGCAGGGAAGTGACCCTACTCAGCTTCTCGAAGTAGCAGGCACAGCCAAGGCATTGCAGCAATTAGAAAAGGCAGGCTTTCGCGCTATCCCCCCGCAGCAGACCGACCACAACGCGCGCTACGTGCGCTGGTTCTTTGCCAAAGATCTTTCGCCCTATCACGACAACGCAGCACTACTCAAGAGCTTCGACGCCAAGACACGCAGCTGCGTCAAGGCGGCCACTAAATATGGTGTGGCGGTACGCGAAATTACTGCAGTGGACGATCTCGCCCCGTTTGCGAAGCTGCTAATCGATACTGGCACGCGGCGTGGCTTCTCAGGACGCAGCGAAGCGTTTTATCAGCAATTATTCCGCGCCTTTCACCGCAAGCAGGCGTGGTTCCTGATTGCCGAGCTCGACCTTGCTGGCTACCAAGCCCGCCTCAGCGCCCAGCAGGATACACTGCAAACCGAGCGCGATATGCTAGCAGCTGAGCCAGACAAACAAGGACAGGTAAAGGAGCTCGACAATCAGCTCACTGCGGTATCCAAACGCCTGGCAGATTACGAAACGTTGCGCCAGGCAGCTAGCGGCGACGTCCTGCCGCTGGCCGCCGCCATATTCATGCATACGAGCGATAACGAGGTGGTGTATTTTCTCAGTGGATCGGATGATCAACATGCCAAATTTTCTGGCTCATACGCCCTGCAATACGCAGCAATGCGCCGTGCCATCAGCCTTGGCGCTCAGCGCTATAACTTCTACGGCACAAGCGGAAACTTCAATGGCTTCCCCGAGCAAGAGGGGGTGTATCACTTCAAGAAAGGCTTTGGTGGCCAGCTGGAGGAACGCGCTGGCTGCTATGAATATATCGCTCGTCCATTCATACATCAAGTGATTCGCTGTGTGCGTGCGATGCGTAGTGTGATTGGTCGGTAGAGACCAACTTCCAAACGTCAACAACTATTCTGTGCCAACGCGCAGACAATAATCCACTACAAGTAGTTACACGCTGGTATCATCATCTCGAATATCATCAAAACATATCTACTGTGCTTCGTGGCCACCCCACACCGCTTCGCGCATCGACAAACTCGGCTGCACTTCGAGCAGGTATGGGTCGACTGTGTGACCAGCCTGGGCGTAGTAGTAGCCGAGAGCGGCGATCATCACTGCATTGTCTGTGCAAAAGGCCATTGGTGCGTAGCTAATAGAGCAGGGCAGGGCAATGCGCAGCTGACGGCGAAGTTCTTGGTTGGCCGCCACACCGCCAGCAATCACGACGGAGCGCGGCGCATAGTGCTCGTAGGCCAGCACCGTCTTATCGACTAACGTCTCTACCGCTATACGTTGGAAGCTCGCCGCCATATCATAGCGCTGCTGCGGCGTAACAAGTGCTGGAAGCTCGTGCGAAGGAAAAGAGGCATCTTTGCCTACCTCAGCTTGCATTCGGCGCAGCACGGCCGTTTTAAGGCCCGAAAAAGAGAAATCATACTGGCCATGCATCCGCGCCTTGGGCAACGCGTAACGCTGTGGGTCACCGTGCGTAGCGGCAGCAGCAATAGCCGGGCCGCCAGGGTAGGGCAGACCAATGATCTTCGCTACCTTATCGAAGGCTTCGCCCACAGCATCATCCTGTGTTTGACCAAGTAGTGTATAGTCACCATGCGCCCGAAACAGCACTAACTGACTATGCCCACCAGAGACGATGAGCGCCAGCATAGGGAAGCTCGGCTGCGCAGCAGGGAGCGCTAGAGTTGGCTCGGGCTTTGGCCGACCGTCCTCCACCACGAAGTTGGCATAGACGTGTGCCTCCACATGATGAATTGCGTAGAGCGGCTTCTTGTGCACAAGTGCCAGCGTCCGCGCCGCCAGTGTCCCCACCAATAGTGACCCCACCAGTCCAGGCGCATACGTCACCGCAATGCCATCAATCTCGTCCCAGCTGCACGCTGCATCGGCCAAGGCGCGGTCAATCACCGGGGTAATCATCTCAATATGGCTCCGCGCCGCTACCTCTGGCACCACGCCGCCATACTGGGCATGAATATCTATCTGCGAATGCACGACACTACTCAGCAAGCGCCGCCCATCGGCCACCACTGCAGCCGCCGTCTCGTCGCAGCTGCTCTCTATCCCAAGAATCTTCATAAAGTTATTATAGCAGAGCAGGGAAGACAGGAAAGCAGTGTAATAATATCAAATTGCATGAGTTTGAGTTTCAATGGTAGGCTTACTCTCAACTTCTCCTTTTCCGTCTCATGCGATACTCAGATCAACATTCTACGAGTATATTAATCGATCGTGCTAATACGAGAGAACTCTATTAACACAACGACAAATTTCGCCACTTCATCAGCTAAAATGACGAAACAATACGGCTGAAATTAAGAGAAATTCTGCACTTTTCCTCCCAAGTTTGCTTTGCTCAAAAAATCATGCCTCTCATGGTTTTAAATATTACCAAAAGTGGTATAATATGTGCCATGGCATTTTCTCTAAAACAAACACTCAAGAATACTCTCCCACCCAGCGTGCTGGCGGCGCTAGAGCCAGGTTATCGGCTGCTTGAAGCCACCGCGGCAGCGGCCAACCAAGGCTTCCCAGCCCAGGGTATGCACGTCATTGGCGTAACGGGAACGAACGGCAAGACCACGACGTGCTTTATGATCCACCGCATGCTGGTCGAGGCAGGTTACAATGCCGGCCTGATGACGACAGTGGCATATGGAGTGAACGACGACATCACATCGCAAACCGAGCACATGACCACCGTATCTGCACCCCTGTTGCAACAGCGACTGGCGGAGTTTCGACGGCGTAATGTGCAGTGGGTAGTGCTGGAGGTGACGAGCCATGCGTTGGCGCAGCACCGCATCTTTGGCGTCCCGATCGACATTGCCGTCATGACCAACGTCACCCACGAGCATCTCGATTATCACAAGACATTCGAGCGCTACCGCACCGCCAAGACGCGTCTCTTCAAGCTCGCGCGGCGGGTTGGCATTATCAATGCGGATGACCCATCGGCGGCGGTCTTCGAGCAAGCGGTGCCGCGCAGCTTATGCTATGGCATCGCAGGCGGCGACATTCGCGCTACGAACATCACCCAAACCGCCTCAGGCAGCCGCTACGATGTATGGCTCATGGGGCAGATGCATCACATCACCATCAACATGCCGGGTGAGTTCAACATTGCCAATAGCCTGGCTGCGGTAGCAGTAGGGCACGAGGTAGGCCTCAGCCGGGTGCAGATCGAGCAGGGCCTGGCTGCACTCACTGGGGTGGAGGGCCGTATGACAGTGGTTGATGCTGGGCAGCCATTCTCCGCTATTGTCGATTTTGCCCACACACCCGACGCCTTCGAGCGGCTGCTGGGCAGTGTGCGAGCCAGCACCAAGGGCAAGCTGATCGTCCTGTTTGGCTCAGCTGGTCAGCGCGATGAGTCGAAGCGAGCCATCCAAGGCAAGATCGCAGGGCGAATCGCCGACGAGCTTATTATCACCGAAGAAGACGACCGCGATACAGACGGGCAGCACATCCTCGCCCAAATCGCCAAAGGCGCAGAAGCCGCTGGCAAGACTCAAGATACCGACCTCTTCCTCATCCACGACCGCGCCGAGGCCATCCGCTTTGCCATCCGCCGTGCCCGCACCGCCCGCGACACCGTCGTCTTCCTCGGCAAAGGCCACGAAAAAACCATCGAGCGCGCCGACGGCACCCACCCCTGGGATGAAATAACAGAGGTAAAAAACGCCATCCGCGAGTGGCAAGCATCGAAGAAGAAGCCAGCGCGAGGTAAGAGCAAGCGCACAAAAGATGCCAGCAAGCCTATCTCGAAAGCCAAAGACAAAGCCAAGCGCAAGAAAAAGCCAGCTTCGCGCCACAGCAAGCGGACATCAGCGAGCTAGTGTGTGCACGCGGCTAACTGCTCTGTGAGGCGCCTGTCTCTCCGTCGGATTGCATAGCCTCCACTTCGAGTATCACATCGTCTGCATCGTTGCTGATGTCTACTCTTACATAGCGCCTATCAGTGGTTAAGCCAGTTGCTGACCAGCCATCCTCAGCATACTGTAGCGACATCCACTGGATAGAGAGCGGCCTCGGTTCGCCTTCAGATCCACCATAGGGCCATGGTCTTTTCTTGAGAATCGATTGAGCGATTGACTCTTTGAGCACCGCATGTCTCTCATACTCTTTGTCTGACGGCTGCTGTGGTATTTCGTGCGACATATGGCACTGCACCTCCTTTATGCCTGTTATGGTTGCCTGTCTATCATGAGGCCTACCTCTGTTTATCAGTTCAATCCAGAATGCCATGGCTATACATGCGAGCTATCACTCGTGGCACAACTCGGATAATTTCTTCCTTCGGCAGCATTAATTTATGATGATATTCATACCCCTCCACACCAGGGAAGAAAAAGATCCGTCCGTCATCATCATGCTCAGCAGCATCTTCCTGAGCATCGTATTCGTAGTATTCAGACGACTTAAGGTCAATCAGCTTACCATTCACTATCATATCTATCCCACGCACATCCTGGTTGGCTGTGCCTGGCTCATAGGTAATGCCCGCTTCATCTAGCACCCGCATAAAGAGCACTTCGTTGCGAATACCCACTACTGTCGCATACAACATACCTATTCGATCTTGCTTGTTTTGAGCATGCTTGTTGCCTGGGCACACGGCTTCTAAGCCGTTAACTATATCCGATACAGACGGTATCGACTGCCGTGTCTCGCAGGAGTGTGTGGTATCGTCTATTACATCGCGCAGGACATGATTAAACTGCGTGAGCTTCTTGATTCGCTGTTTATTTTCTTGCCGAGTCAGTGCCGTATCATCTTGTTCGGTCGCCTCCACCCAGCCAGGATACGCTGCGAGCAGCCGCGCCATATCCACATGCGACCACTGTTCTTTGCTCGCATAGTGCTGCACAAGCGTCACAGCACTCTCTCCCAGGGCAACCGAGCGTCGCTGGCGGCGTTTTTTCTCACTCCAGTTGCGACCCTGCTGCTCGACGAGGTAGGTGAGATGTGGCTTTTGGCTCTTCAGCGCCGCATCAACGGTAACAATCTGCTGCTTGATATCCGAAGAAAGCGTCGACCACTGGCTCGGCGATATGGGCGATGATAATGTATCAATGCCATGATGTTTGCGTGTACGGTGATGTGGCTTATAGTGGCGTGTCTTTGTCATAGTTGTGTTTGTATTATATATCATTTTTAGTACCATAACAAAATCACCACATCAGTGGTGATAATGCCTATTCTTATCGTATGAGCCGTTACCGCTGCGACAGATAGTCGATCTCTTTGATGATGTCGAGCAGCGCTTGGGCGCGGCGGGTTTCGTCGCGGATGGACTTGGCGATTTGGTACGCTGGGTCTATCAAACTCTTGTCGTCCGTCGAGCGGATCAAAAGCAGATAGGTATCGAACTTCTCATCTGGGCTAACGTTGAGCTTATCCACCAGTGGGCGCAGCTCTTTGATGGCCGATTGCTTCACGCCATTGAGCGCCTCACCACTGGGCGCAGGCTGCGACGATTGCTGTTGCGAGGACATGATTGGCACGGACGAGCCCATATTGCCCGACATACCCGAGAGTGACGAACGGCCAGCACCTTGCCCCGACATCATCGCCTGCGACCGCTGCGACGCTGCTGTGCCCACCTGCGGGCCAATCCCAGCGAGCACCTTGGCAAGCTCTTGATCGTCGGTAATTGATTGTGATGTAGTGCTGATATTCATGGTTCCCACCTGTCTCCAAATATGCTTATGATTCTCTGCTAATTAATGTATCATGGGAGGGTATACTCTTGCAAGCAGAAGGAGACGATTATGCTTGATGACCAGACCATATTGCGCCAACGCGGTGCCGAGGCCACTCTGCATCACATTGCAACATTATGGAAACAAACGATGCTGCCAACAGAGGTAGCCAGCCAGCTCTCGCATATATCAGTCCAGCATGATATTCGTAATGTTGTTATTATAGCAACGGATGGTAGTGCAGTGCTTGCTCACGTCGCTCAGCAGCTCGTGCAGCCTCACTTGGCTGTGCCTGTGCTGTGCTGCGAGGCAGCGGCAGTGCCCGCATTTGTGGGCTCGTACAGCTTAGTGGTTATTATCGAGACTGGCGTCTCACCTGACCAGGTGAAGAATATACTGCGCTATACACAGCAGCATGCTGCTCCGGCCGTTCTGCTCACTCATGATGCTGCCGTGGCTGAGTGCACCACAGCATACCCTGCAGCTACCGTCGTGCCGGTTGCGAAGAGGGAAGGGCAGGTCATACTCAGCACACTGAGTGCGCTACTGACGGCCTATCAGTTGCTGGATGATGATCTTGTGGAAGCAATAGCGGATGGCGCAGCGTACGCAGCGAATGTGGCACAGCAGTGGGGTGCTACCGTGCCAACCACTCACAATCTCGCCAAGCAGCTTGCACGCCAGACAGCGGGCAAGACGGCGGTATTTTGCGGCAGTGGGGCACTCGCGCCAGTGGCCCAGTGGTGGCAGTGGTGTTGGCAGGAGCGGGCGCACAATGTGGCCTTTTCTACCACTCTTGCCGAGGCTGAGCATGCCGGCGCTCATGGCTGGCTAAGCCATCCGGTAGATAAGCCATTCGCGCTTTTCGACCTCGCGGGGGAGAATGACGCCACTACCCAGCAGCGCATGGCAGCGCTCGATCGCCGCCTCAGTGGCCGCCGCCCCCACGCAAAGTCTGTTTTGCTTGCGGGCAAGACAGAGTTAGAACAGGTGCTGCACGGCATAATATTAGCGGAATTCGCCAGCTGCTACCTCGGCGTATTGAATGGCGTGAAGCAGGGGAAGGGCGACAAATCTTAAAGCTCTAACCTAGCGTGTTTTAGTTTTTGAGAATCGTAGTGTTTTGTTTTTTTATTCTCACTCTTAAGCCCTTGTCATGATCTTGTACAATGGCTTGCTGTCGCAAAATGTTACATAAACAACAAGCTGCTACAATAAATTCACCAACGAAATCGCTCATCATCTCAAACACTATATCCGACAATTGAACCGCAAAGTACGCGCAGAAATTCTATCATCTTACTCTGTAAATGAGCAGGGTAGGGCGGGCCAGAAATACCACAACTCATACAAAAAACCCGCCACATTTCGGGCGGGTTCTGTATCAAAGTAACTATCTTGTTTAGTGGTACTGCCGTAGCGACTCAATCGTGTTCTTGCGCGCGGCCCGGATGGCTGGGTAGAGGCCGAAGGTGAGGCCAACCGCCAGTGCCAGGCCAATTGCCATCACCGCCGTCTGCCACTCCAGCGATGGCGCAAAGGACAGCCACAGGCTAAAGCTCAGCGCCACTATGTAGCCCAGGATGTAGCCCAAGATACCACCAAGCAAGCTTATCGCCAACGCCTCGATAACAAACTGTGTAATGATATTACCATCGGTCGCACCAACCGCCTTGCGGATACCCACCTCGCGCGTACGCTCCACCACACTCACCAGCATGATGTTCATGATGCCGATACCGCCAACTACCAGCGAGATCGCCGCAATTAGCGTCAGCACCTGGGTCAGCGCGGTAAAGAGCCGGTTGGTCGGCTGGCTAATCGCGTCACCCGTGGCCACGGTAAAGTCTTCTTCGCCTTGATGATTTTGCTTAATCTTGTCCTTAACTTGCTGAGCAATCTGCCCTACCTGCTGCGACGCATCAGCCTGGATGTTGATCTGCTGAATCTGTGTATGACCACTGTGGATCTTCTTACCTGCCTCGGTGGTAATGATAGCTGCGTTGTCGAAATCAACGTTGTTATAATTCAGCGGATTTTCTGTAGCACGCATCACCCCCACCACGATAAACTCCTTGCCACGAATCTTGAAGGTCTGGCCAATCGACTGCTCGGTGCCAAACAGCTGCACCGACAGCTTTGGGCCGAGCACCGCTGGCTTAGCGTCGTGCGTGCCACCCTCGAGAAAGTCACCCTCACGTAGTTCGAGCTGACTCGTGATAGCAAGGTCTGGCGAGGTCGCCACAACAGTAGTGGTGGCTTCTCGGTCGTTGCTCTTGAGTTTGTTCTCAGAGGTCATCATTGGTGCTACAGCGCGGATATGTGGCATCTTGCGCACTGCCTCGACGTCGGACTCGGTAATGGTGCTGGTGTTGTAATTATACTGCGCCACCGAGCTCGCCAGCGACGAGAAGCTCTTGTCTTGCACACCAGGGCGCACCACAATGAGGTTATTGTTGAGCTCAGACACCTGTTGGGAGATGATATTGTGCAGGCCACCGCTCAGTGCCAAGATCGCCACGATACTACCCACACCAATTGCCACACCCAGCGTCGCCAGCAAATTACGGCCGCGATTGCGCCGGAAGCTACTGCTTGCATTTTCGAAATGGTCGATGATTATCATGCCTGGGGCTCCTTTGTGCTAGATTGGTGAGCAGACGATGGTGCAGCGGGCTGCTGGGCCGGTGTAGCCTTGGCTGGCTGAGCAGATGCTGCAGATGGTGATTGCACCGCAACATGGGCTGCTGGTGCTGCAGGCTGCGCCGACTGACTAGCGGGTTGTGGTGCAACCGGCTTGGGTGGTGCGGCTACAGGCTGTGTTGACGCAGGCGTTGCAGCCTGAGCTGAAATAGCCGATGCTGCTTGAGCCGGCGCAGCGGAGTGTGGTGGAACGGGCTGCCCTGCCGACGGAGCGTGCTGTGCAGCCGGCAAGGCTGGCGGCACCTCTGGCGGAGCAACTGGCATAGGCTCGATGGTCGGGCCATCTTGGGTATGCGGATCTTCGTAGTCGACTACTGTTGGTGCTGTCGTTGCTGGTGCAGGGGCCTTGGCGGGACGACCGCGAGCGATTGCCTTGACTGGCGCAGCTGGCTGAACAGCCGATGCTGTGCCGTGCGCAATCGTCGGCGCAGTCTTGCTAGCAGGCGCCGCCCGACGCACCCGTGGCTTGCGAGCCACTGGCGTTGGCGCGGCAGCAGTGGTGCGCATCTGCTCATCACTAGCAATCTGCCCATCAAGCATCTTAATCACACGGCTGGCGTAGCTCGTAAGGTTTGGGTTGTGCGTCACCATAATAATGGTATTACCCCGGCGGTGTAGCTGAGCCAGCTCTTCCATGATGATATGGCTCGAGCGGCTATCGAGGTTACCAGTTGGCTCATCAGCCAGGATAATCGACGGGTGATTTACCAGGGCACGAGCGATTGCCACACGCTGCACCTGCCCACCACTGAGCTGCCACGGCATGTAATATTCGCGCTCTTGGAGGTGGAAGTTCTTCAGCACCGCACTGGCTTGCTCCAGGCGCTTGACGCGGCGCATCCCCCCACGATAACTCAGGGGAAGGGCAACGTTCTCGAGCACTGTTAGGCGATTAATCAGGTTAAAACTCTGGAAGACGATGCCAATCTGCCGCGAGCGAATCCGGGCGTGTTGACGCTTGCTCAGTGTCGCGACCGATGTTCCATCAAGAAAATACTCGCCGCTGTCGGCGCGGTCGAGCAAACCCATGATATTAAGTAATGTCGTCTTGCCGCAGCCACTGGGGCCCATGATGACGATGAATTCGCCTTTTTCGACTCGCAGGTCGACGTTGTCCAAGGCGTTTTGGGCAGCGTCGCCCAGACCATACTGCTTGGTGAGGCCTCGGAGTTCTATAACTGGTGTAGAAGATCGTACCATAATTATCCTTTAGTATAAACTGTCAAAAAACATTTCTGCAAGCCCAATCTGCACAAAAATATGCAGTATAGCCACGCATCATGCCAAAAGACGAATCAGCAGCGCACTTCTATGGCAGCATGCCGCCTGGCGCTGATATGGCGGAGAGACAGGGATTCGAACCCTGGGTGACGTTGCCGCCACACACGCGTTCCAGGCGTGCCAATTCAACCACTCTTGCACCTCTCCGTACCTCTGTATTATAGCGGATGTGGGGTGGGGTGGCAATATGTATGAGTGATTCGGATATATAGTGGTTTATTCGTGTAAATTATGTAGCTTATCAGAGTATTTATTAGGTATATTGTTAATTTGTGTGGCTATATTTTTTCAATAATAGGGACGGGGTACCATCATATCTGCATAGATGAGGATTAACTTCCTATATTCGAGCCATCATATTTCTCCATCATGCAATATGTATAAAATATCTCCCATTTTTGCCAAAAAATATCGTTCGAATATATTTCTATACCAACCTCTGTGTGCATGCGCCATTCATTTTTCTCAACAGAGGCCAAAAAATATTTGACCTGCCGCGCAAACAATGGTAGCATGAAACGCAAGTGCGCATATAATAAGCACACATAACCACTAATCCTGTATTGGGGAGGATTGAAGCTTATGACAAACAGGCATGACAGCTATCCGGCAAATTCTGAGCCTAGCGAGCCCGAAATATTCAGCGGTGCCGCCACTCAACAAAACAAAGACAGAGAAGGAGTTGTTGACCGGCGGACTCTTTTTGGTATTCTTGGCGTTGGTGCAGCTGCAGCAGCAGGTATAGCGTTCTTGGCTGGGCGTGGTTCTGCTGAGAATAATATTGCTTCAGAAACACCCTCACCATCAGAGTCTCCAAGCTCGAGCCCAGAAGCAACCCCATCTGCCACAGCGACAGAAACTTCATCACCTACACAAGAGCCTGTGGAGCCTGGCGCACCAAGCAATGAGCGGCCCGAACCTCGCCGGTCGTATAACTTCGCGAATCTTAGTGAGTTTGACTCTGAAAAGTGGAAAACAATGAGTGATTATGACAAAGGGCTTGCGTGTAAAACCCTCTTTGGTAATAACCTAAAACCAGAGGTCATGACAATTCTTACCGAGTCACATGCTGACCAGTCAAAAGAGCTAGCAATTACATGGTTCGATCATGCTGATCGTTTTATCCGTGATCTCTGTGATGATGCTCAGTCAAATGCTTTATTCACAAATGCAGATGGTAGAGAAGTCAACGCATGGCCAGTGCTGCAATGTTTGGCCGATTATATAGACGTCCCACACTCTAATATCGTCAGAGATTCCAATGATGAGAATAAAGATGACAGTGACAAAAATAAATTTAAACCCCACGGTTATTATGGCCGCCTTGTCGAAGCCGCTTATGAAGCTCACTCGAAAGACAAAAAACCAAAAGAAGAAGACCGCATTGCTCTCCGCGTTACGAAGTGTGCGATCATGGCAGAATACGAAGACCCATTCCCGATCAATGATGGCAAAGAAACCAATCAACCCCAGGTATATTCGGCAGCATATTGTGAGGTGCAAGAGGTAGGAGATAAGAACAAAACATACTACACAGTTATTGAGACTAAAAGGAAAATAACTAAAAACGATCGAAAGACGGGCCAGTACACGGAATATCCATTCCCTCGAGTGTCTTACTTTTATCCAACAGACACCAAAAGCAATGAGGCTCACGCTATCAAACCAGAGATTACTGCGCCTCTCAACGACGTCGAAGAATAATAGATCTCGTTGAAGCAAAGACCAGCCGAATATCATACATTAACTTGTAGTTATTTGGCTGGTTTTCTTACTTATTTTTGTGTATTATATGTAGTGTATGACAAACTCTCTTGTATCTAAGCTAAAGCGCTTTTCACTCTTTCCATTAGCTATTATTCTTGTACTTAGTTCTAGTGTGTTTATAGACCAAAAGGCTTATGCTGATGATCATGATAAAAAAATAAGAGCATGGACACTCTATAGAGCACAGCAAGGTTATGAAACAGATAAAGAACCCGGAAGATTCGAAGAAACTGGCTGCTTTGATGGTATAGACTATATTAGGGCTGTAGATGTTAGCAAAACAAGAGTGGGTGGCAGCGGTCTTGGGCACGCTAAGGGTATGGTTGATGGCGAGAAAAAAAGATGTTCTGATATCTATGAAGAAGGTATCCCTTTATGGGGTTTTAAGGATGCGGAGGATTTTCTAACTCAAGCAGGTTACGTAAATAAGGACGGCTGGTGGGGCGCTACACGTGGTGTACAAGCTGGTGTTGATCAAGCTATTAGAAAAAAACTAGGAATTGATGGAAACAACAGGGCTTCGGATTATCTTGGGCCTGGTGAGTTGTATAGCTATAACTACAAAGATTTTACAAACTCCTGCCCTATTACAGGTGAAGCTGATCGATCTCAGTTTAGCAACTCTCAAGCGGGAGCAGCAGATAAAGGTCAGGATGGATTTATATCTTACGATAAAATTGGCAAAGATGCCAATGGTAACGATGTTATCAAAAAGACTATCGCTAAATACAGTACGACTGGTTCCATTTCCACAAATACGTGTAGATTAAAAGCTAGTACTGTTACAAAAAATGCGCAAGCCGCGATCAAGGCAGCTGAAAAAAATAAAAAGAAATCTGATGATGCAAACAAGAATAAGAATGGCCCTGATGATAAGAATGCCAACAAAGTAGATGCTGGAACAGGTGAATCTACTCAACAAGCCAATGGCGAAGACAAAGAAGAATCCAAATCCCGCTGCGCTATCGACGGTGTTGGCTGGCTCATCTGCCCCGTTGTTAATCTCCTTGCTGATATCTCAGACGATTCTGCAGGTATTTTGGCAAAGTTGCTTGAAGTCAATTCCATCATACTCACAGATCGTGGCCCCGATTCTGCCTTCTACTATTGGTCGCGCATTCGAGACATTGCCAATATTGTCTTTATTATTGTTTTCTTGATCATCATCTACTCGCAGGTTAGTGGTCTTGGCATTAGCAACTATGGCATTAAAAAGCTTTTACCAAAGCTACTTATGACTATTGTCCTCGTCAATATATCTTTCTATATATGTAGTATTCTTGTTGATATCTCTAATATTATTGGGTCATCGTCATTCAATTTCATTACTTCACTCGGTGGTGGCGGGAGCGGCCCAGAAGGTGGCTGGGCAACGAAAGGAAACTGGTGGACGGGTGCTGCTGCTACCGTTCTAGGTACTGCTACAGCTTTCTTTGTGTTAGGTACTCTTATTTCTGGTCTTGTTTTTGTCGTTGTTACTGCAACTATTACAGTATTCCTTCTTGGTGCACGGCAAGCGTTGGTTATCTTTACTATTATTCTATCGCCGCTTGCTTTTGTAGCACTGCTATTACCAAGTACCGAAGGGTTATTTAAGAAGTGGTGGGGCTTCTTCAAGACACTCCTCTTTCTCTATCCAGCAATTGGCTTACTCTATGGTGCATGCAATCTGGGGGCAACGGTCATTAATGGTATGAAGGGTGAATCACCTGTATTACTACAGATCATTGCTGCCGCTCTTACCTTCACACCACTCCTCTTAGTCTCTCGCCTAACAAGCCTTATGACCTCAATGATGGGGCTAGCAAATATTGCTGATAAGTGGGGCAACTTGGCTGGCAAAGCTACTGAGAAGAAGTTGCAGTCTGGACTAGATAATTCTATGTATGGGCAACTTATGGCCACTCGTAAACGAAACAAAGAGCGTAGACGTGCACAAATACAAGCGGGCACCTACAGAGGTTCTAACTGGATCCCCACAAACTGGGTCAGAAATGCAAGAAGCAAAACAATGGGCGGTATCAACAATATAGCCGGGAGAGTCCCAGGGGCTATTGGAGAGACAGCTCGACGCGCCCAAGGAAATGCTGCCAATATTATAAAACAGCAGTCGAAAGAGGAAATGGATCTCGCTGAAGCAAAATACGAAAACATAGAATATGTAAACGCTGAGGGCAAAAAGCAATCACTTACTCAGGGCGATTATTTTGATCTTGCAATGGGTAAAAATATAATGGGGAGAAACAAGAAGGGTGAGCTTGTCCCAGTTCTTGAAGGCGCTAAAATGTCTCAATATGACAGGCGTTTTGTCCTTCAACGAGCAGCCAAGGGTGGAAACTCAGATCAGATTAAGAAGCTCGCAGAAGAATCCGTTGATCCAAAATCGTCAATGGGGCCACTAGATGCCTTTGATCTTCAAACACTCGCTGAGGGTATTCGAGATTCAGGTGCGGCTAGTAAGAACCCCTGGGTAACCGGTGCTGCAATTGCCGATATTCAGTCTGGAAGATTTAACTTCGATAAGGCTGTTACTGACGCAGCCAAATCTGGTAAAATCACTGCGCCTAAAATCGCACAAATGGATGCAGCTGCAGCAGACAATCTATTTAGCTCTCTTCGTAAGAATGAGTCCGATGACCCACGTGTTAAGCCTGAAGATCTTTCAGCTGCGAGAAAGGCTACTGGCTACGCAGTTCAGGCTGCTCTTGATTCACCAGAACTCGCCCCACTAATTCATGGTAATCCACGCGTTAACCTGCGTGTAAACACTATGAAAACTTGGAAGGAAAGAGGGTGGCATTAATCTCTATCATCCATACTATCTATTCTTATCCTCCCCATCCCCCTCATGCTATAATAAATACATAAACTATGTCGAGATATAAGGTTGCGCAGGATGTAGAGGCAGAGGATAAGATTCTTGGGCCGTTTAGCTTTCGCCAGTTTATTTATCTGCTGGTTGCGGCGGCAGGGATTGCGTTGGCGTGGGGGCTATCACAGGTGTTTTTGCCACTGGCGGTTATTCCGGTGCCAATTATTCTGCTGTTTGGTGCGCTAGCTTTGCCCTTACGTAAGGATCAGCCAATGGAGGTCTACCTCGCGGCGGTGGTATCATTCTACACCAAGCCACGTCGGCGCATGTGGCAGCCCGATGGCATCAACTCACTCATCGAGATTACAGTGCCCGAGAAGGTAGAGATTGAGCGGACGAAGAACCTCAGCCAAGACGAAGCCGAGCGCCGCCTAGCGTATCTGTCGCAGCTGGCTGATAGCCATGGCTGGTCTATCCGCCACACCCGCGTGCCCGATGCACAGGGGTCGATGATTAGCGATGTCTACTTCGAGGCGCAGCAGACCTCGGATATGTTTGATGATAACAGTAGCGAAGCGCGAGCGATGACGCGGCGCATTGAGCAATCCAACCAAGCCCGGCGCCGAGCCGCCATCGAGCGCATGCAAGCTCCACCAGCCGCACTGCCCGCTGTAGCTGACGGGCAACCGCTCCAGCAAGCTCCCGTGCCATACCAGCCGGCATGGCCGCAAGTTCAGCAACAGCCATACCAGGTAGCTCCAAATACTTCACCACAGACTATACCACCATACCAACCACCAGCTGACGATGCTGGTTTTGCACCAGTATCACCACCCCAGCCTCGCATGCCTGAGTCGCCATACTCAGCACCAGAGCCTCAGCGCCCAGCGGTGTCGTATTCGTCCACGAGCTTCCCGGAGAATCGTACGGCGTCGTCGCATCAGCAAGCTCCCTCGCCCGATGCTAGCGCCTACCAAAACCAACCAAACCCATACCCACCTCAGCAACCTACCGAGGTATACGAGATTTCGCCAGTGGATGATGCGGCGCATGACGAAACGCCTGTTACTGAGCCACAGCCCATGCCGCAAAAGCATGACTCACTCCAGTCTCTGCCAATGGCACTGCCCGCCGTTATTCCGCACGATTCGGTCTTGCCAGACGCCCTGAGTAAGCCCTACACACCGCCTGAACCTACAGCAGAAGCTGCGCCAGAGCCCAAGCCAGAGGAGACACCATCCTTTGAGGCGATCTATGCCAACCTGCGCCAGCACGCCACTCCCATCACCGATGCTGTGCCGCTTGTACCACCCCAAAAGCCAGCCGCGCGCACTGCAGCTACACCTGATTATCAACCAGCTGCAGCACCTTCTACCGATGCTCAGCCGCCATTCACTCCAGCACCTGCAGAGCAACCGACCCCAGCAGCGCCAACTCCCAATTATCCACACACTCCTACGCCACACCCTCCCCAGCAGCCAGTACCACCTCAGCAACCACCCATCGCGCCAGCTCAGTCTACACCGACGCTCGCACCCACCCCAGCCGCAGTATCCTACCGAGAGCGCTCGACACTGGCTGATGATAAAAATGTCATCGATATGGCGGTGCGCTACAACCCATACCCTAGTATTCATCAGTCGGTTATCCAGCCGCTCGACCCCAGTTATTACGCCAAGACGACCCCCTCGCGTGAGGAACGCCTGCGTGAGGAGCAACTTGCCCAGCAACGCAACAATATACCGCCAAACACTAGCACAAACACCGTCTCGCCTGATATAATTAGGCTAGCCAGCAACTCTGATTTGTCCGTTGCTGCCATTGCCAATGAAGCCAACCGGATTCAACATCAAGAGCAGGCCAGTCAGGATGATGACGATGATGAGATTGTCATCCCTTTGCGCTAAGAAATAAGAAGGAGAGTGGTGTCACCAAATTCACCCAACAATCAACAACCACCAGCTGGGCCACCCAGCCAGTTTGGCTATAGCCAAGGCCAGGGCGCAGCGCCAGCGGGCCAGGTACCAGCTAATTACCCGCAGTATCCCGCTCCGCCGCAGAGTAACTACCCCGCAGTGCAAGCACCGGCTCAGCCACCAGCTGTGCAAGGTGGGACGAATGATCAGCCTGCTCAAGACACCAAGAAAAAGGCTCCACCCAAGCCCGCTACCACGCAGAATAGCCTCCTCCTCTCGGAGCTGCGTGATGATATGATTATCATGGGTGATGGTAGCTTTCGCGCCGTCATCGCCTGTGAGTCGATCAACTTTGACCTGATGAGCGCCCGTGAGCGCGAGGGGGTAGAGTATAGCTACCAGAACTTCCTTAATGCGCTGTACTTCCCGGTGCAGATCTGTATTCGCTCGCAGCGGGTCGATATTGGCCCATACCTCGATAAGCTCGTTGCCATCCAGCGCACCCAAGACAACATGCTGCTGAGTGTGCTGATGGAAGACTATATCAACTTCATCGACGACCTCTCGCAAAACGCCAATATCATGGACAAGAGCTTCTACGTCGTCATCCCATATTACCCAGCAGGGGAGGGGACGATTCTCGACCAGAGTAAAGGGTTCTTCACCAAGCTCTTCGCCCCCAAGAACACCAATACCGTGACGAAGATTAGCAAAGAAACCTACGAGCGAGCCCGCGAGGAAATCCGCAACCGGGCTGACACCATCCTCAACGGCTTGATGCAGATTGGTGTGCGGGCAGTGCAACTCAAGACTAAAGAGCTCGGCACCCTCTATTACAACATGTATAACCCCGACACGGCAGTGCGCGAGCCGCTGGGCGACTTTAATAACGTGACTTCCACCTTCGTCCGCAAGGGCGAGGGAGCCGTCCCAACCTCGACAGCATATCACAAAGGAGAATTTTAATGGCACGACGACCCGATCCAATCGACATTGCTGCCCAGCAGCGCGAGCGCGAGCAAGCAGAGGTAGAAGAAGCCTTTATCAAGGGGATGACGACGCTGCGCGACTTAATCGCTCCCAGCAGCCTCGAGATTCACAGTACATACTTCCGCATTGGTACCAAGTATGGCCGCACACTCTACATCTATGGCTACCCACGTGAGCTCTACACAGGCTGGCTGTCAGGATTGATCAATATCGACCAAGTGCTCGATATTAGCATGTTTATTTACCCCGTCGAGACAGAGATCGTCCTCAACAACCTCCGCAAGAAGGTGACGCAGCTTGAGGCCGATATGGCGCTTAACTCTGAGAAGGGTAAGGTGCGTGACCCAGCCCGCGAAGCCGCTCTGGCTGATGCCGAGGAATTGCGCGACCAGCTACAGCTTGGGGCCGAGCGTTTCTTCCGCTTTGGGCTCTACGTCACGCTTTATGCCGATAGCCTCGAGGAATTGAGCTTCGTCCAGCACGTCATCGAGACAATCTTTGGCCAGAATATGGTCTACAGTAAGACCGCCAGCAACCAGCAAGAGCAAGGCCTCAACAGTACCATCCCCCAAATGACCGATCAGCTGCAAGTCCGCCGCAACATGAACACTGGTGCGGTGAGCACAAGCTTTCCCTTTACCAGTGCCGACCTTAGTGACGGCGAGGGTATTCTCTACGGCGTCAACCAGCACAACCAAGGGCTGGTTATCTTCGACCGCTTTAGTCTTGAGAATGCAAATATGGTCGTCTTTGCAAAGTCTGGTGCTGGTAAATCCTTCACCGTTAAGCTCGAGGCGCTGCGCAGTATGATGCTTGGCACCGACATTCTCGTCATCGACCCAGAGAACGAGTACCAAAAGCTGGCCGATGCAGTCGGTGGGAGCTACATTCGCCTCAGTCTCAGTAGCGATACGCGGATTAACCCCTTCGATCTCCCCCGAGTAATCGACAGCGACGAAGCAACCGATGCCCTGCGCGCTAATCTCATCACCCTGCAGCGACTCTTCAAGCTTATGCTGGGCGGCACACTGGTGGGTGGGCAGCAGATTGCCTTGCTCAGCCCAGCTGAGGAGGCTGACCTTGATCAAGCGCTCATTGATACCTACGCTCGGGCTGGCATCACCAGCGACCCACTAACGCATAATTCTCAGCCACCGACGATCATCGACCTCTACGACACCCTCCTTCACATGGGTGGGGCAGGGCCATCGCTAGCCCAGCGCCTGCGCAAATACACCACAGGTACTTTTGCTGGTATCTTTAGCCAGCAGAGCAATGTTGATATTAATAACAGCATGGTGGTGTTTAATATCCGCGATCTCGAGGATGACCTACGGCCAGTGGCAATGTATATTGTGCTGAGCCACATCTGGAATATCGCTCGCACCGTGCAGCGCCGGCGGATGCTGATCGTCGATGAGGCTTGGCAGCTGATGAAGTACGAAGACTCGGCGGAGTTTCTCCACAGCCTAGCCAAGCGAGCTCGTAAGTACTCTCTGGGCCTGACGACCATCACGCAGGACGTAGAGGACTTTATGGGGAGCGAGAAGGGCCGGGCTATTGTAGCAAACAGCTCGCTCCAACTCTTGCTAAAGCAATCAACCAGTGCAGTGGATGTGTTAGCTGAGGTCTTCAAACTCACCGAGGAGGAGCGTAAGCGCCTGTCTAACTTCCCGGTGGGCGATGGCCTCTTCTTTGCTGGGCAAAACCACGTCCATATCCGCATCTTCGCCAGCGAGACCGAGACGCAATTCATCACCACCAACCCAGTAGCCAATAACAGCTTATACCAGCAGCCAGTGAGGTCGTAGTCCACCATGCCTACCCCCATCCCCTCCCAGCAAAAACCCGATCTCGACCGGCATAATCCGGGGAATACGCACTGGAGCAACGACACCTTCGCTGGCCGGAATAATCACGCTGGCAGTGGTGATCACAGCCAATCTAACACCGCCCAAGACCTCCAGTCACGCGAGAATAGCGGGAGTGGATCATCGTCACGCAGCAACGCCAGCGGCACTGACGCAACCGGCAGCGACTATGCCAACTCCGTCCGAGGCCAAGAAGGCGCGCCAGGGAGCAACTGGAGCGATAATAACTGGTTCAACAAGGTAGTTCCACCCGATAGTAAACTCTCTGAGCCCAAATCTCGCTTTGCCAAAGCGCGGAGTGCGATATTCTCTAAGAAGGGCGGACCAATGGGTATCCTTGGCGCTATTTTGCTTGGTGGTGGCTCAATGCTCTCATTTTTTGGTGGGCCAAGCCTACTTTTGCTTCATATCAAAGAAAATCTCACCAACCACTGGAATTCACAAAATACCAGCTTCGAGCGGCGTGCTAATAAGGTAATGTTCAAGCGTATCCAAAACACCGCAACTAGTGGTATTTGCTCAGTAGTGAACGTACGATGTAAATATAATCGTGTCTCGAACCGGTTACTAAAGCAGTTTGAAAAAAATCAAGTTGAAGCTCTCGATAAAGAAGGGAATGTTATTAAACCCTCCGAAGAATTTGACTTAAAGAAATCTACTCTTGGTGAAAAGGTTGCAAACTATCGGGTGACTTACGACAATGGTATAAAACAAACGGTTGGTCCCCCAGAATTCAAAAAATTATACTACGAGAATCCAGAGTTCAGAGCAATTATGCACCGTGCATACGCACCACGCTGGGTCGCGTTCTTCGATAAAGTGTTTAACAATGGCGTCATAAAAAAGTTCTCTCTTACCAAGAAGAACAAACTCGCTGGCGCCAAAAGCGAGAAAGAAGTCCGCGAAAACATCGACAAAAATACCAAAGGCAAAGAAATGAATGGCAGATACGAAGCCAAGGAAAATGACGATGAAGGCAAAGAAAAAGTCACTGAAGACACCGACGTTGGCAAAGCCGCGAAAGAAGCAGTAAGTGAAGGCGCCGAAGGAGCAACAAAATCTATCAGCAAAGAAGCAGCAGCCAATATTATCAAAAATGGCGTGGGCAAGACTGGCAATATTGTCGCCATGATTGCTGGCGGCCTCTGTATGGTACAAGATGGTGCTCAGTCTATTAGCAAGACGATTCGTCTCATCCAAATGACGCAGGTTATTAGCTATGCCATGATGTTCTTTACGATGGCAGACAACATTAAGGCCGGCTCAACAGACTATATGGCCGTTGCTGTGCTTGGGACGATTCTCACTACTGTACTCGTCAACAAATCTGGCAACGTAACCAAAAAAGCAGCTACTGATGGAATGGGGCTCAAATATGGCCTAATGAAAGAAATAGCTCCAACTGGTACCTCCAACTGGACAGAATACGTCCCTGGTGGTGGTTGGGCCCGAAAGATGAGTGGCGTTGCCAATGCTCTTGGGGCTAACATTAGCGCACTGAAGACATCCTGCACAGCCATCAACAGCACTGGTGGTCAGCTCCTCATGAGTGTCGTTGGTGGATGGACAAGCGTCGTCGGTGAGTTGGTTTCAAACTTAGCTGCTCCTGTTATTTCTGCTGTGCTTGCGCCAATCCTCAGTAAGCTCATAAATTCTATGGCGGGCACTCTTGTGAGTAGTGCTACCGTTGGTGAAGATGCTGGAGATGCCCTCACAAGTGGTGCAGTAAATATGTTCTCTGAAGCAGCAGCAGCGGGTGGTAATGGTATGCTCAATGTTGACCAAACAATCGCCTACGAACGAGAAACAGCTCGTCTCAACCTTGCCTATGCTGCTGAGCAACGCGTTGAGCGGAGCCCATTTGACGCAACATCGCCGTATACCTTTATGGGGAGCCTCTATAGTTCGTTTATTCCATATATGGGTAGCTTCTCTAACTTAAGTAGCTTTGTTCATAATCTTGTGTCGCTCCCTAAGAATATTGTACCGGCTCTCTTTGGTAATAAAGTTAGCGCCAATACTGAGACAGATCGCATGAAAAAGATTTGGCAAGCATGCGATGACCCAAATATCCCCAAGGATGTCGCTGCTGGGCCATTCTGTAATATATCGTATGGTGCGCTCAATCTTGATAAAGACCCCGACGAGGTTGCCCAATCTCTTGCTGGGCAATACAACGAAGAAACGGGTGAGGCAACGGGTGGCACACTCAAAGAATGGCAAGAGAAGTGCGGTAAGGGCACTGATGGCGAGAACGGTGTCGATACCGGTTATTGCAAGTTTGACTCTGAGGAAAAAGTCAATGCTGCACTCTTCACAATCGACCAACGCGTCGTCGACACTATGGACAATGAACCGATCTCTGGTGGAGGTGGCGCAAGCCAATCTAGCAGTAGCACTCCCAGCGGCCCAGCGGTTGGCGAGCCAGAATTCAACCAAGCTCAGCCTGCTGCAGAAGGTGGCGATTCTATATCAACATGGAACGGCCTTAAAAACGGCGAATTAGCAGAAGGCGACTTAGTAGCTCTGTCATTTTCATCCGGCGAGAGGATGCACAAGCAAGCTGCGGCCGCTATGGAAGAAATGAACAAAGCATACAAAGCAGAAACTGGTGCTGATTTTGGTATTAACGAGGCATACCGAGACTGCCAACGGCAAATCGCATACGCGACACCAGGTGACCCACTATACCAAGGTGGCCTCGCCAAGCCAGCGCCACCGTGTAGCTCTAACCATGGCTGGGGGCTTGCAGCAGATATTAGTGTGGGAGATTTTGGTTCTTCTACATACAATTGGCTCAAAGCCAATGCACATAAATACGGCTACGTCCATCCCGAATGGGCCGAACCAAATGGCAGCAAACCAGAGGCATGGCACTGGGAGTATGCTCGACGTGTTGGAGGGTCATCATGATCATACGGTGGACTCATGTTATTTTTGCTCAGTATTTCTACTCTCTTTGTGTTTTTATCACTCGCTGCCAAATATACACCCACCAACAACTGCTTCGCTTTTCGTCTCTTTTTTCTCCATCAACACAACTCTTTTCTCACTGCACAACTATCTATCGAATAAGTTCTCTTGTTTTTGCGATAGTGTTCTCTCTCGTGTCAACTCCCGCTTCAGCTTTAGACGCAAGGTTCTTTTCTGGTAACTATATCGAGCATTTCGACCCCGACGCAGCAACCTGCTCTACCAGCAGCACCAGCAGTAGCGATGGTAGTAGCGCCACTGGGGCAGAAGACCTCAAAGACTTTGTCCGTAAGTATATCAAGATGGCTGTCGAAACGAATAAAAAGTATGGCACACCATACGAGACAGTTCTTGCTCAGGGGGTTATTGAGTCTGGTTATGGCAAGTCTGGGCTTACCGTCAAGGCAAATAATTTCCATGGTATCAAGGCTGGTGGGAACTGGTCGGGTGAGGTGATCGATATGGAGACCGAGGAGGAATACGCCTCTGGCCGAACAACAATCGTCGATGGCTTTCGCAAATATCCCACCGTCGAGGCTGGCTGGCTCGGCTATGGCGATTTTATCACCAGCAATTCACGTTACAGCGAAGCCCTTAAATATCCTGGCGACCCGCGCAAATACCTCCAGGAGATTAAAAATGCTGGGTATGCGACCGACAGCCAGTATGTCTCGACTGTCACCGAATATATTGATAAGATTGAGCAAATTGTCAAGGAAGAGAACTTGTCTCCGCCTTCATCCCAAATCCAAGTCGAAGGTGGTAATAACAATGGTGCCAACGCCCAAAATGCTTCAGCCACAGGCTGCACCGCAAACGGCAGTAAGAGTGCTGCTGGCGGATCAATCGTCGAAACAGCCAAGAGTCTTGCCTGGGAGGATGGACGACATGTCGACAGTGATGGTGCAAAACCAGAGTATAAACAAGCCCGCCAGCAGTATAACCCAGAAGCGGGTGGTGACTACACCGACTGCGGCAAATACGTTGCAACAGTGATGCGCATGAGTGGGGCAGATCCGAATTATCCACCAGCCGGAACGGCAGTGCAGCGCCCATATGTCTTAAGCCACCCAGAGAAATTCTATACTAAAGAGTCTCCTGGAATGTCCGACTTACAACCTGGTGATATTCTAATTTATAATAATGGGCAAGGTCATACTCTTATCTATACTGGTGACCTTGGTAATGGATTTGTTGGTGCACAGGCATCGCAATTTGATTACTCACCAACCTACATTAAACAAGGAACAGTCGAGTGGATGCTTGGAAACCCGGGTGTTGTATTAGCGAGGACAGTCAATGGAAATACTCAATCAAAAACGTAACCAAATTATCGCACTATTTGCCCTGCTTGCCGTTGGCATGATTGCCTTTACGATATATCGCTTTGTTGATAATCTCAAATACGACAGTACTATCCTCGTCTATGCTATCCCCGATAGCCTTACTGTCTCGTATGATACAATCAAAGACCAAAAGGTAACAACGCGGGCAAAGCACGCCGTGAAGAGCGGGTCGTACACATACACATTCCGAGCCAAGGGCTTCGCCGACCACCAGGTCAAGCTAGACCTCAAGCCAGGCGAAGAAAAGAAGCTATTCTTTGCCATGAAGCCACTAACTGAGGAAGCAAAGAGAGAAGCGAAGAAGGAAAAATACAACGATATCCGCGAAGCAATCGGCGGCCACGAAGCAACACAAGGAGGAGCAAAGATATCTCAAGAGAGCCCTCTTATTAATAAACTTCCTCACTACTCGCGCTGGTTCTATATTGTTACCTGCAACCCATACCGCACGACCGACCGGTCAAATCGGCTTGGTGTGTGCATCGTCACAACAGACAAAACGAGCCAATCGCAAGTCGACCAAGCCCTCAACTATATTAAGAAACACGACAAAGATATTGATAAATACGACATAAAGATCAATGGCAAAATATATCCCACTACCGAAGAACTAGAAAAGAAGCGCGTTGTCCCGTGTGGCGGCAATAATCCACCATGGTGCTATATGTACACTGATATATAGGGCGAAGTCTATCCCACCGCACTCGTCATCACAATCTGGTTATCGACGAATTCGCTGAGGAGACGCTGCTGGCGCTGCTGGTCGAGCTCGCCAAAGACATCGTCGAGCAGAATGAGTGGCGCTTGGCCTGTTTGCTGCTGGGTGTAGGCTGCTTCGAGAAATTTGAGAGCGAGCACAATAGTGCGGATTTCGCCACGCGATGCAGTCTTGGCAGCCGGATTACCTCGAAACAGCACGGTGATATCATGCCGGTGTGGGCCAACACTCGTCGCGCCAATTGCTTTGTCGTACGCTGTTTTTTGCTCATACTCGGCGAGAAGCTGCTGCGCGGTCATACTGCGCTCCTCCGAGTAGTGTAGCGCAACACTATCCGCCGTGCCCGCAATACTTTGGTACATAGCACTGCTTTTTGCACTAAGATAACGTAGCACCCGCTGGCGCTTGGCAATGATCGACGCGCCATACTGGCTCAAGATAAGATTCCACGAGAAAAGTGCTGCATCGCTAAGGGCAGGGTCTTTGAGTAATTTATTACGTTGTTGCAGTGCTCGGTGGTAGCGGCTCAGCTCGTGGCTATAGTGTGCATCATATTGCTGGATAAGCGTATCGAGAAAATCACGCCGGCGCTGCGGCGAGCCAGTGATAATCCGCAATGTGTCTGGCTCGAAGAGAACAATTGGATATTTTTTGCCATAAGGAAGACGACCATAGGTTGTACCGTCGACAATAAAACGCTTGCGCTTCGTCTCATGTCGACGATCGTACTGGACGCGATAGTGTTGCTCATCCGTCGCAAGGTCAATTGTATAACTTTTTTGTTCATGCTGGCAGACCGATTCGTCACTACCACGAAAGGAAGTACCACGCAGCGCAATATGAATCGCCTCAATAAGCGATGTCTTACCAGAGCCATTTGGGCCAGAAATCAGCGTCGTGCCCGGCTCAAGGTCAAGTGTCTTGAGCGTATGAACTCGCACATGCTGCACCGCTAGGCGTGTTATCTTCATCGCTAGCTCTTCAGTGGCATAATAATATGAATGTAGTTTGGCTCGGGCTGAGCAGCCGTCAAGACGCAGGGCGAGAGCTTGCCACTAAAGCGGAAGGTGATCGTCTCGCCATCGAGAACACCCAGTGCATCACTAATGTACCGCGAATTAAGCGTAATCTGCCCATCGCTCGACACCTCCGCCTCTGCCTCGGAGGTGTTTTCGCCCAGCTCGGACGCTACGGAGTGAATCCGCAATTTCTGCGCCTTATTGTCGGCGGTGAGCGTCACACTGCCACCAGACTCACGCGCAAAGAGCCCAGCCACCTTGACGACTCGCGAAAAATCACCTGCTGCCAGCGTCACATTTGTCTCAGACTGAGCAGGGATGAGCTGCCGATAATTTGGGTAGGTGCCATCAATTAGGCGGCTGGTAATCTCTACCTCCTCCAGCCGGAAGCGCACCTGCGTCTCATCAAAGAGCACCTCCACTTCTTCTGTGCCGTCGCTGAGCGAGCGCAGTGCTTCTTGCAAGCTGCTCGCTGGCACAATGGCTGCAATCTGGCTCTGGCTTGTCATCAAACGCCGCTCGGCCAGGCGATAGCCATCCGTCGCCGCCATATACAGCGCACCATCCACCGTGTGCCAGTACACACCGGTCAGGACGGGCCGCGTCGTGTCATTACTACACGTCACCAAGGTTTGCGCCGCCGCCTGCTTAAAGTCTGCCGCGGCGATACTATAGCGCACCGATTGTTCTTCATCAATCGTCGGCAGCTCCGGAAAGTCATCTGCCACCACACCATTAATCGTTGAGGTATAGCCGCCAGACGTCAGTGTCATACGCGTGCCGTCGGTCTCCAGCTCGATCGGCCCCTTCGGCAAATTCGCCACAAATTCGCTCACCAGCTTGGCCGGCAGGGTAATCACCCCCGGCGTTTCTACCTTTGCGCCAATATAGTAGGTGGCAGCAATCTCTAGGTTCGTCGCAGCGAGAAGAAGGCGATTACCTTCGGTTCGGAATAATATATTATTTAAGATCGGCAGACCAGCTCGGTTGCTCGCAACTCGCCCGACAACCCCGAGCGCCCGGGCAAGGTTTTCTTGTGTGACAGACAGTTTCATATCGACAATCCTTTCTTTTTATCTGGTTGAACTAGTAATAGGTGCTGTGGATACTGTGGAAACCATGATGAATAACAGAGGTACGACCTGCTCACTACTTGTGCAAAACACTGCGATCGCTGGCGTGGATAAATCGGGGAGAAGCAGGGGTTATCCACCAGCCAGTAAGGCTTTCGTATGGTGTACTTCTGGTGTTGTGGATGACTACCCACGAGCTGTCCGCGGGTTATACGACCAGCTGTGCACGGCTTTTCCACAGGTGTTGCGAAAAAAACACATGGCTTAGGCATAGAGCTTATCCCGGATGTCAGCGACCTGCTCACGGATGAGATAGTCGAGCTTAATGGATTTTTCGATTTTTTCGACTGAATGGATGGCAGTCGTGTGGTCTTTGCGGCCCAGCTCATTGGCAATTTGTGGAAAGCTCATGTGGAGCTCGCTGCGCAGTAAGTACATGGCAATTTGTCGCGGCACAACGATATGCTTAGCCCGCTTAGCACCACAGATTTCTTTGCTATCGATCTGGAAATGGCGGGCAGTCTTGTCGATAATCTGCTTGGCAGTGAGGTGCTGGGGGCGACTGCGTCGGACGTTACCAAGCAAACCCTCTGCTGTCATTACATCAGGAGCGACGCCGCGCATCTCGGCATAAGCAAGAAGTTGATTAAGCGCGCCCTCGAGCTCGCGGATATTTGTCTTGACGTTCTTAGCAAGGTATTCCACGGTGTCGCGCTCAAGTGTCACGCCAGCGAAGCTTGCTTTGGTCTCGACGATCGCACAGCGCGTCTCGAAGTCTGGCATCTGGATATCGATCGCCATTCCCCATTCAAAGCGACTGCGTAAGCGCTCCGTCAGGGTAGGGATACTGTGCGGTGGTTTGTCGCTACCAATGATAATTTGCTTATTGGCTTGGTGGAGGGCATTGAAGGTGTGAAAGAACTCCTCTTGAGTTTTCTCGCGCCCGGCAATGAATTGCATATCGTCGACGATCAGTACATCGACATTGCGGTACCGGTCAGAAAAGCCCGCCTTTTTGAAGCGAATTGACTCGATAAACTCTTTGACAAACGTCTCTGAGCTCAGATAGGCGACCTTTTTGCTTGGGTCGCGCGCGAGGATCTCGTTGCCTACCGCTTGGATGAGGTGCGTCTTACCAAGGCCAACACCACCATAAATGAAGAGGGGATTATACTTTGTACCAGGGCTATGTGCGACTGCTTGGCAGGCGGTGTAGGCGAGGTCGTTGCTCGAGCCAACGATGAAATTCTGGAAGGTATAGCGCGCGTTGAGGCTGGTTGCTGGTGTCGCAGAACTAGAGTGCGAAGGAGTAGTTGGCTTGCTGATGAGTGCTGCCGCTCGCTCCTCGACGCGATCGGCTGGCTGGCCAGTGGTTTCGCGGCTAATGACGGTGCGTTTTTTGCCGTGTTTGTTTACCACATAAGCGATACGCGACACCTCAATACCACTATGCTGGAGCGCTTCTTTGACGATGCTATCATAGCGCACCTCAAACTGGCGAATCGCAAAAATATTCGCTACGCCAATGGTGATCACCCCGTCTTTATTGCTGAGCATCTCGGTATTGGCAAACCACGTCGAAAAAATACCGCTTGGTATCGACACTTCAATCTCACCCAAAACACTCTTCCACAGGCTGTGGTACACTGGCTTTTGCTACTCCTTGTTTGTTATACAATGACTCCTTTTAGTATAAGAAAAAACCGACTTTTCCACAACCGTGAGAAATACAACAACGGGATGAGTGCAAGAAGAGCAACAGGGGTGGAGTTTTTCCACAAAAATGCATTACCTCTGTTAAAGTGTGGATAACTCGCGAACAAATGTGGATAAACAATTTGGCTATGCTTACCGCGAAGGCTGATAGGAGTAAAAAATCCACTAAACGGGCGAAAAGTTGAAAGATCTCGGGCAATCGCGTATAATAGCAATGATATGCCAAAACGAACTTACCAACCACACACTCGTCATCGCGCTCGGACGCACGGGTTTCGGGCACGGATTGCTACCAAGGCAGGCCGCAACGTGCTCAAGCGCCGCCGCGCCAAGGGCCGCGCTCGCCTCGCACTCTCGTAGTGCGTTGATAGTAAAATGACGAAAATAACCCACTGCTTGGTGGGTTATTTTATCTCGGTCTGTGGGCGGATTTGCTATAATACAGCTATGTTACAGCAACGATATCGGTTTCATGGCTATGGCGGACTACGCTATTTGTATCGTCATGCAAGTGCCGAGCGTTCGCGCTTGCTGACCGTCAAGTACGTTGCTAATCGCCGCCGGCGCATGCCACGCATTGCCGTGGTGGTGAGCAAAAAGGTGCACAAATCTGCGGTAGGGCGCAACCGCATTCGCCGCCGCGTCTACGAGATTCTGCGCCAGCATGTACCGCACTTTACAGGGGTATACGACGTTGCGCTGATCATTACCTCAAGCGAAGTCCTTACCACGCCGTACGATGAGCTTGCGCTGGTGGTGAAAAATCTCCTTGTGCGAGCTGGTATTTGTCCTGGTAGGATCACGCCAGGTAATGATGCGGATAAGCGAGAATAATAATTTGTGGCGACTGGGTCTTTTTGCGCCAAATTTTCTGTATATTAATTTGAGTCAAATTGGTACAGAATTTTTTTCTGTAAACTGTGGTGACTAAAGCTCAAAATCTCTACATAATATTCTATTTATTGATATTCTACTCAAATAGATTGCAAGCTAGATGAGTGTTATTTTTTCTAAAGTTCTGAATACGCCTATGTGCAGCATTATTGATAATATCTTGGGCATATCACTATTGATTTCCAAAAAAATACTTCGCCACAATTCATCTTCCGTGGCCACCTATGATACAATAAATGCAGTAATCGGAGTCAATATGTTTGAGATAATAATTTTACAGCCCATTTTTAACGCACTTTTGCTCATCTATAGTATCATCCCTGGTGGTGACTTTGGCATAGCGGTGATTCTCTTCACGGTCATCATCCGCTTCTTGCTCTATCCACTACTCAAGCGGCAGCTCCACCAGAGCAAACAGATGCGCAAGATGCAGCCTGAGCTCGCCAAGATTAAGAAGGCCGCTAATGGCAACCGCCAAGTAGAGGCAATGCAGCAGATGGAGCTATATAAGAAGTACGGTATCAAGCCATTTCGCTCGATTCTCCTGCTCTTTATTCAGATTCCGATCTTTATCGGCCTCTACCAGGTGATCATGATCATCTCGCTCCACCGTGACCAAGTGGCGCGCTACATCTACGAGCCGCTCAAGAATATCGATGCTATCAAAACCATTATCAACCACCCTGAGCAGTTCAACCACACCATGCTCGGCTTTATCGACCTCACTAAGGTAGCGCTTGGCAAGGATGGTATTGTCTGGCCGCTCCTCGCTCTCGCAATCATCTCAGCTCTCACTCAGTATGTGATGACTAAGCAAACTATGCCAACCGGTAAGAGTGCCAAGCGTTTTCGCGACATCATGAAGGAGACGGCCGCCGGCAAAGAAGCTGACCCCTCTGAAATGAACGCCGCAATGATGCGCAATATGGCGAAGTTTATGCCAGTGATGATGTTTATGATCATGATGGGCTTGCCGGGGGCGTTGGCACTCTACTACACAGCGTCTAACTTAGTAGCGGTGGCGCAGCAGTCGTATCTTCTCCGCAAAGACAAGCAAGAGCTTGAAGCAATTGCCGATGAAGTAGATATTACAACACCCGCCAAGAAAAAGTCGACAAAGAAGCGCGCCAAAGCGGCTACAGAAGCCAACATCACACGCATCAAAGCCAAAGAATAACAGAGGAGGAGAACCCGATGGATCGATACCAATCAGTAACATTTGCCCGAGAATATCTCCAGAACATCATCTCATTTTTTGGCGAAAATATTGCGGTATCGGGTGATGACGATGGCGAGGTAATGACCCTCCGGGTGGAGTCGTCGGACATCAATAGTATTTTGATTGGCCGCGGGGCAGAGACACTACGGGCATTGCAATATATCGTCTCGTCGGCGCTGCGGGCGCAAAATGCCGCAGTAGTGCGCGTGAGTGTTGATATTGCCGACTATAAAAAACAGCACGAGGAAAAGATTGCCGACAAAGCCCGGGGCTGGATCGAGCGCGTGCGTGCAACTGGTGAGCCCTATACCGCCCACCTCAACCCAGCCGATCGACGCATCGTCCACCAAGTCGCTGCCGACGCAGCGGGCATCACGACCGTCTCCGAAGGCGAAGGCCGCGAGCGCCATGTGATCATCCAGCTGGAAGAGGCTGAGTAAAAGTAAAAAAGTCTACACACAACAGGGGAGTGAAATACTAAAGAACATTTACTCCCTACTCTGTATATCTTTGAGAAAAGGTGGCGTATTTAGTAGAATAACTGTTTGACACCGCAGAGAGAAAAAAGTATTATACCATTGTTACATACTAAGAACTACGAGGAACCCCTATGTCACGTTATGAAGACCCATATTATGAACAGAAAAAAACAAAAGAACTAGCAACAGCAGATTTTAACACTCTCGTCGATAAGCGGCTCAATAATGAGCCAGTTGTGTACCATGGCGACCTATACAATGGCATGAGTAGGCAAGAGAACTACATAACAACCTACACCTTGGAGGATCTTACAAACATTGCCGAGCAAAATGCGTCCAAGACTATTATGGCTTTTCTGCAAGATGTAAGGCAAAAAGCTGCCCATGTAGCACAATATAAAGGAACGGATGATAATGTCCGCGTTGCAATAAGTATTGCAAAAGAACACAACAAGGGTGAGCCATTAATTCGCCGCGAAGTAAGCATAGATATTACAATGAGTGAAGAAGTAGCGAGGCGTGATATAAATACAAATATACCCTCTAACGACCAGCTACATGAATCGGGGTCGATGACAGAGGAGCCGATGATAGGGTCTATAAAATTCTCAACAGACGATAGTGGTCAGTTTGATATACATCAAACGGTAGAAGGTGTGAGAAAAAAGAATAACCCATCATTGGATGATATAGCGACCCTTAATACGCTACTCGATCCTTCATGGAAGGAAGTACAAATGGCGCAAGCTCGAGGGGCTGCTGTTGTACAAGCTCTAGCAGAACGAGCAACGAGTGTGTCTCGTGCGTAGCCATAGTAGCAGCTTCTTTAGGTTCTGTATCGAACTATAGGAGCTGCTACTGTATATAGGTTACTCTGTTATCTATGTATCACGCTTACTGCTTACTAAGTGCTCGCTTATATACCGCTAACGTTTCCTTGCCACAGCGCTCCCACGAGTAGCGGGCAGCTTGGGCTTTGCCTTTGACGATGAGCTCGCGACGGCGGGCTGGCTGGCTGAGGACGCGGTCGATTGCGCTAGCGATGGCATCAACATTGAGTGGGTCGAAGTACTCGGCAGCATCGCCCAAAATCTCGGGCATACACGAGGTATTGCTCGATATAACAGGTGTCGTGCCATACGCCATTGTCTCTAGTGGCGGCAGGCCAAACCCTTCCATTAATGATGGGAAGACGTATGCCTCGGCTTTATTAAGCAGCCAATCGCGTTGCCCATCGGGGATAAACCCAGTGAAGTGAATATTGCGATAGCCTTGCTGCTGGTAGTAGGCTTGGTTGCGCTTGGTATCTTCATTCATCCGCCCTACAAACACCAGGCCAAGGTCTGGCCAGCGACTCAGCAGCTGCTGGTGTGCGGCCGCGAGGCGGCGCAGATTTTTATAATCAGGCTGCTGCCCAACGTAGATAATAAACCGCTTGAAGGGAAGGTCGATATACGGCGTGAGCTGCCCAGGGTGCACCTCGCCTGCCTCGTAGATGACCGATATTTTGCTATCGGGGATCTTAGTAAAGTCCTGGTATTCCTGCTTGGTTGTCTGAGAAATAGTGATGATATGCTCGCTGGTGCGGGCAATCCGCCGAAACACCCAGCGCCCCACCAATTGCTTAAGATGAAACACTAGCCAATTTTTGTCGGAATTATACGTCTTGAGGAGGGTCATATCGTGCACCGTGGTGACGTGCTTACCTCTGTAAAAGACCGGTTGCTGCGGCATGCAAAAATGTACTAAGTCGGGCCCTAGCTCATCTAGATAGCGGCGAAAGCCAAGTTGCTCTGCCAGCGAATAATTAGCAAAGTCGACCGTGCGGATGGTGAAGTTAGGGTTGTGTGGCTGCCAGTAGTCGCGGTCCTTAGTAGGAACGAGGATGCTATAGCGGTTGGTCGTATCAAGCCGCTCCAGCTGCTCAAGCAACTTCACGACATATGTGCCCGTGCCAGAATTGATCACGCGGGCGTCGATTGCAATATGAAAACTCATACTTTCTAGTATACAGTCCCCGCACCAAAAGCGCCAGATGGGCACGCGTGTGTCAAGACGGGTGGCATTAAATTTAAAGTAACATCTCTGTAATATTATCCCCGCTCACTACCCCTCCTCAGGAACACTATAAGGGTCGACACCTCCCAGGTGTCGACCTCTTGCGCTGGGCTGCAAACAGATTATTGCAATCTGTTTTCACACTCCATCGGAGGGGTAGTGAGCGGGGATTAGGAATTACTAGATTCCAATAAATAATAAAAAACACAAACTGTATATAAAAGTGCTATAATACCCATATTACAGATAATATGACGGAACTACTGCAACACATAGCAGTCCAGACGAATCTGGCGCAGATAGAATATATTCTTCACCAGGCGGGCTACCATATCACTGGGACAGACAGCCAGCGGCCCTGGGGTGGGTTTATCTGTATTGACCCGGCGCAGGCAGGGCAGTTTGCGGCCGATTTCTTTGCGGCCTCGGGGGTAGAAATCAAGGATAAAGTCGATGCGCCGCTCAGCCCCAAGATTCTTTTTGTCTGGCCAGGGGCACGCCTCAGCTGGCAATATCATCATCGGCGGGCGGAGTTGTGGCGTTTTCTGACTGCTGGTGCGTACTATCGCAACATGAGCGACGAGCTACCAGCCCAGCCAACACCAGCTCAGGCAGGCGATATCGTAAGGTTGGCGGCAGGGGAGCGCCACCGTGCCTGCGGTGAAGCCCAGCACCCAACGATCATTGCTGAGCTCTGGCAACACACCGACCCAGCGCACCCATCAACAGAGGATGATATTGTGCGAGTGGCGGATGATTATCAGCGTCAATAATAGGTATGAGTGTATAGTGAGTTTGTAAATGTACTGTTTAAAAACCGTATTTTTAGTGAAACATTATCTCTCTGTTGTTCGAAAAACAACACGATCATACAAACAATAATTCCACACCAGCGATGCACCAGTAGCAATAATTTTTGCGAGCAGCAGCACAAGTGACTCGGCATGAATAACAGATAACAGGATAGACGAAGCGCAGAAAATAACCGCATTTTGCAGCCCCCACAAGCCCGCCAGGGTAACGACAACAAACAAGATAAGTTGCCGGCGCACATCACCCTGAGCGCGAAAAGTGTACGACTTATTAGCAAAAAAGCTAAAAATAAAGGCTAGGCCCGTTGACACCGTATTAGCCGCGAGCTTTGGTAGGCCAAGTGTGGTGAGCCCAAAGAGCAAGCCAATATCGATCGCTGTATTAATCCCGCCAACGAGCGCAAACCGCAGCAACTTACCTCTGTTATTTGCGATGACGAGCCTCACGATGTTCTTCGACGAGATAAGGTGGGCGCTGCTTCGTTTCGCTAAAAATCCGGGCGATGTATTCGCCAATAACTCCCAAACTCAGCAGCTGCACTCCACCAAGGAAGAGAATGACTGCCATGAGCGACGAATAGCCTGCACCAGTTGGTACACCAAACAGTGGTCGAATGAGCAGATAGAGGATATAGATAGAGGCTAAGAAGGCGATGAGGAAACCCAGCACGGCCGAGATACGCAGTGGCGCGGTTGTAAAGCTCGTGATGCCGTCAATGGCCAGGTTAATGAGCGTGCGCGGACTTTGCTTGATAGTGCCAGCAGCCCGTGGGTCGCGGTCATAAAGAATCTCCTTCTTTTTGTAGCCTACCCAACTAAAGATCGCTTTGGTATTGCGCTGAGACTCGCGCAGTTGGGTGATGGCAGTGACGCAGCGCTTGCTAAGTAAGCGGAAGTCACCCGTGTCGATCTGAACAGGAATATGTGTCGTACTCTGGAGGAGGCGGTAGTACCAAGCGGCAGTTTTTTTCTTGAGCCAGGTCTCTCCCGAGCGGCTTCGGCGCCGCGCGTATACATCATCGTACCCCTGTTCCCATAGCTCGATCATCTGCGGGATCAGCTCTGGTGGGTCTTGCAAGTCGGCATCGATTACCACGACAGCATCACCCGTGGCATGGTCGAAGCCAGCCAGCATAGCAGCTTCTTTGCCAAAGTTGCGCGAGAGATTGAGGTAGGCAATGGCGGGGTTGTGCTGCTGCTCGATCTGAATGAGCTCGAGCGTGTGATCCTGGCTGCCGTCATTAATAAATAAGAATTCGAACTGGTAGCGCCGGCGATCGATACTGCGCTGCAGCGTCTCGAGCCGGGCAAACAGCTGTGGTAAAACAGCTGCTTCGTTGTAGGCAGGAATAAGAATGGTGATTGTTTTCATCGTAGCCTTATTGTATCACTTATTGGTTGGTATGAGCGCGATGAGCGACTGAATGGACGATGCCACCACCGCACCACTGACCTCGAGCCGGGCTGTCTTGGCCTGGGCCGATTCCAGCTCATTTGTGCCAAGGATTGCCCCAGCGTGGCCCATCTGTACCCCAGATGGTGCACTGTGGCCCGCAATGTAAGCATAGACTGGTTTGCTTATATGACGCTTAATATAATCTGCCGCGGCAACCTCGCTCGTGCCACCAATCTCACCGATCAGCACAATCTGCTCCACCGCCGCATCCTGCTCAAACAACTGCAAGCAATCAATAAAGCTGCTGCCGCCAATCATATCGCCGCCAATCCCAATCACATAGCGCTGGCCAATGCCTGCCTGGGTGAGGAGGCTCATTGCTTCGTAGGTGAGGGTGCCACTGCGGCTGACGATGGCAGTGTGGCCCGGCGTGGCAAGCGCGGCAGGGATGATGCCAAGGTTATGCACGCCAGGGATGAGAACGCCAGGGCAGTTGGGGCCGATCAAAATTGAAGAACTAGTTACCAGGCGTTGTTTTATATGCAACATATCGTGGACAGGCACACCCTCGGTGATACTAATAATGAGTGGCACCTCTGCATCAATTGCTTCCATAATCGCTGCTTTGGCATAGGCTGCTGGTACAAAAATGACGGAAATATCGACAGGCTGCTGCGCCTGAATTTCGCGAATTGTCCGGAAGACAGGTACGCCGTGCACCTCTGTAACCGATTGGTTAGGCGATGTGCCACCGATGATATGCGCACCACTCGCTAGCATACGCTCGGTATGAAATGAGCCGTTTTTGCCTGTTATGCCCTGGACGATAACATGCTTACCACGAAAGATATCAGGGGTCATCATACAGCTTCCTCCAGGATCTGAGAGAGGTTATCATAGAGTGGAATGTGTTCTCGGGCAAGGAGCGCCTTGGCTTCGGCCTCGCGGTTGCCCGTTAGGCGGACAGCGAGTGGCGGGAGGTCAGGTAGCTGCTGCTTGGCACTGATGATGGCCGCCGCTACGTCGTCGCAGCGCACAATACCACCAAAGATATTAATAATGATGAGCGCCACGGCAGGGAAGCGGGCAATCTGCTCGAAGCTAGCCAGGATCTTCTCTGGAGTTGCCGTGCCACCAATGTCAAGAAAGTTGGCTGGTTGCACACCGCGGGCAGTCACCGCATCAACAGTTGCCATTGCCAAGCCTGCGCCGTTGGCAATCGTCGCAACCGTCCCATTATGGTCGAGCGTGACGAAATTATGATCCTCTAGGACTGCTTCGTGCCACTGCGGGTGGCGAAATAGCGCCGCATCGTCGATCGTCATCTTGGCATCACCAGCGATGAGCCGGCCATCTGTCGTCACGACGAGTGGGTTAATCTCGAGTAATAGACAATCGTTGTCAATAAAGCAACGCAAACAATTCGCTACCACATCCTCAAGCGCAAAGGCTTGCTCTGGTAGCGACAGATACTCCGCCAGTGCTTCAGCTACAGAAGAAACCGTTTGCGGCGTGATAGCCTGGCGAAAGAACGCTGCGCTCTCATGCTCCTCCACATCGATGCCACCGCTGGTGTGGGCCAGTAGCTCGATGGATGAGTGCTCGCGATTGATGGTGAGCGAAATGTAACACTCGCGGGCGATAGAGAGAACTTCCTCGGCAAGGAGTTTCGTGGGGGTGTAGCCACCGATATCGAGGGTAAAGAGACGCTGAATGGTTGGCACAACGGCGGATTGCTCGCGGACAATCACTACACCACCTGCCTTGCCGCGGCCACCGATCGGCACTTGTGATTTGAGGACGATAGGGGCAGTGGGTGTTACCGTTGCAGATTCTACAACATTACTCTGCGGCACTGCCACACCAGCCTTAGCCAAGCACTGCTTGGCTTGGTATTCAAGAAGACGCATAGGTATTATTGTACGCATAGATGGCGAATATGCAAAATGATTACGTGTGTAACAGGGGTGATAAGACGCAGGTTAATTGTGCACTAGTAGAGTATGGTATGCTACTTTCGCATGATAACTTGTACAAGAAAATATCTGGAGGCCAGTAACCTAGCAGGCGGAGAAGCACTATATAGAATCTGGCCGGAACATTTTCGGTGCAATTATCATGCAAAAGCCGGTTTTTACAATTCACCTCTTTAGCACTAGTCTTATCCTCGTGTTAACTAAAAAATAGAGCATTACTAAAGAAGAGAGGAGCAATCAGCGAGTGTTTTGAGATTTGTATGGTTCGTCTTGTGGCAGAACAACCAAGCTGAGCTATTTACCAGTAAAAAATTTCCGGAATTTGAGCAAGCCTGTCTGGTTGGGTAGTGGCCCGTTGTGGATAATACTACGGATATAATCGACCGATACGTTGCGCTGCCGCTGGATAGTGAAGCGTTGCCGATAGGCCGCTGGCTGGTGAATAACAGAAGCGAGCATACCACGCAGTGCTGGCCAACCATTGCCATGGCGCAGTGCACTCAAGAATATCAGCCAGTAGGTGAGGCAAAAGCGCGCCCCAATCGACCAAAACAGTCGTCCTGGCACATTCTTGATAAAAATAAGCGGCAAGTTCTTAAAGGTATTGTATACCGCGAGCCCTGGAACTTTGCTACTGCTGGCACCAACCTTGTGGTATGCGACGGCGTGCGGCGTGAAGCGCACTGTCCAGCCTGCTAGCTGTGTGCGAAAGCTGAGATCGACGTCTTCGTAGTACATGAAGAATGATTCGTCAAAAAGATCAACAGTGTCGAACAGTGCCGTGCGATACACTGCTCCGCCACCCGTTGCGCCAAACACCACTCCGGCCTCTGTTGGCGCGTGGCTAATTGGCTCATCACGGTGGCGCGGGCCAGGCAAACCCCAGGTGGTGTAGAAATCACCAGAGCTGTCGATGGTCGTTCCATCGCGACGAGCGAGTAGCCCAGTGGCAATGCCACAGTGCGGATGAGCTCGTAGCTCGTCCACCAAGGCTTGGCACCAGTGTGTGTTAGCAACTGCGTCGGGATTAAGCACGCCAACAAAGCGAAATTGCTGCTTCTGTGCGTAGCGCAGGCCTGTGTTAATACCACCGGCGAAGCCGAGGTTGCGCTGGTTCTCAATGATGACGAGACTGAGCGCAGGGTGTTTAGCTTGATATGAGCGGAAGCGTGCCACCGAGTCATCATGCGAGTCGTTATCGACGACAATAATGGTTGGCACTAGCGTCTGTTGCGCCAACGAATCGATGCATTCTAAGGCATCATCGGCGCCGTTCCAGTTAAGAACTATGATTGCAAGATTGTTTTTTACCACGGTCATATTATATAATGGCCAGAGAAACTATGAAAGTAACAAATCTTTTGCAACGAAAAAATCGTATCTTGCTGCGCGAGTTGGTCGTGACGGACTTCAAGCTGCGCTACCAGGGATCAGTGCTGGGCTATTTGTGGTCAATCCTCAAACCGATATTTTTGTTTATTATTTTGTATATCGTGTTCGATAAATTCCTCGGCCTTGGTAAGCAAGTCGAGCACTATCCGGTGTATCTTTTAGTGGGAATTGTACTATGGAACTTCTTTAGTGAGGCGACGGTGCAAGGGCTGCAGTCGATCGTCTCGCGCGGCGACCTTATCCGCAAGATCAACTTTCCCAAGTACATTATCGTTATCTCAGGTACAATCTCTGCCTTTATCAACCTTGCCATCAACATGGTGGTGATTTTAGGTTTTTGTTTGGTTAATGGCGTACAGTGGTCGCTTGAGGGGTTGTTGGTTATTCCACTTATCCTCGAGCTCTATGTACTTTCCTTGGCGGTGGCATTTTTCCTCGCGACGATTAATGTGAAATACCGCGATATTGGCTACCTATGGGAGATCTTTATGCAGGCTGCCTTCTATGCCACGCCAGTTATTTATCCTTTGCAGATGGTAATGGAGCGCATGCCAGCTGCTGCGCCATATCTTATGCTCAACCCAGCCGCCCAGATCATCCAAGACGTGCGCCAGGTGCTGGTAACATCCCAGACTATCCAGCTCTACGACCTCGTGGCATACCCTATGGTGCTCATACCATTTGTTTCGATTATCATTATCATCCTGCTGGCGGTGTTTTATTTCCGGCGCAATCAGCAGTATTTTGCGGAGAGTATCTAGATGGCGCAACCAATCGTTGTTATCAATAACCTCACGAAGTCCTTCAAGATTCCGCTGGAGGCGAGCTCGGGCATCAAGCAAAAGCTCATTAACCTCCTCAAGGGGCGCAAAGGGTATCGGGTTTTTACCCCGCTTAAGGATATAGACTTCACCATCAACGAAGGCGATTTCTTTGGTATTGTTGGGCGCAATGGCTCGGGCAAGAGCACACTGCTCAAGACGATTGCCGGTATCTACACCCCCAATAGCGGGAGTGTGGAGGTGGGTGGCTCGCTGGTGCCGTTTATCGAGCTGGGTGTTGGCTTTAACCCAGAGCTCACTGGCCGCGAAAATGTCTTTCTCAATGGTGCACTGCTCGGCTTTAGCCACGACGAGATGGAGGCAATGTATGATAAAATTGTCGACTTTGCCGAGCTGGGCGACTTTATGGAGGAGCGGCTCAAGAATTATTCTAGTGGGATGCAGGTGCGCCTGGCCTTCTCCATCGCCATTCGTGCCCACGCCGATATCTTGCTGCTAGATGAAGTTTTGGCAGTAGGGGACGAAGCCTTCCAAAAGAAATGCTACGCTTACTTTGATAAGCTCAAGCGCGAAAAGCGCACCGTTATCCTCGTCACGCACGATATGTCGGCGGTGGAGCGCTTTTGCAACAAGGCAGTGTTTATCGAGGACGGGAAGGTGAAGATGATCGGCAAGCCATACCGCATCGCCGCCGCCTATAGCCGGAGCAACATCAAGAGCTACAACGAGTCGGAAGGGCTAGACGAGCAAATCTCAGATGACTTCGATATCACACTGCGCGGCAGCGATGGCAACGAGCAGACAGTGTATGAATATAACGAAACTATGACGGTGGAGTTAGAGTGGCAGCAAACAGGGGTCAAGCATGTTGGCGTGGCAATCTTCCGCGAGAATGGTGAGTATGTCTATGGCCCCAACACCTATCAAGAAAAAGTGAAGATTGCTGGCAAGAATCGTGCGACCTACACTGTGCAGCTCAACCTCAACGAGGGGAGTTACTTCATCAAGGCTGGCTTGATGGGGGCGGACGACACGAAGACGATCGCCTTTACTGAGGAGGGGCCGCACTTCTCGGTGCAACGTGATTATGATCATGGCCGGTGGGGTGGTGTTACCAAGCTCAAGCATACCTGGAAATAGGGAGAAATGTCGTATATATTACATCGTTTGACGCACCTTATCAAAGCCAATCGCCATCTCCATCGCGCGGTACGTTACCTCCTAGCGCCGTATCGAGTCTATCTTGATGCTCGCCAGCGTCGCATCTACGATGTATGGCACCGTCAGCATACTGAGCAGCCGCCGGCACTTGCCTCACTTACTGAGCAGTCGCTTATCTCCATCATCGTACCGACGTATAATACGCCGATTCCATTTCTGCGAGAGATGGTACAGTCGGTGGTGGCGCAGTCGTACCCACATTGGGAACTTATCCTCGTTGACGATGCCTCGACTAATGAGACTACTCGCCAGGCGATTTGTGACCTAGCCGAGGATATACCGCAGCTCAAGCCATTCTTTTTGGATAAAAATCGTCACATTGCTGGTGCAACCAACTATGGCATCGCACAGGCTACGGGCGAATACATTGCGCTGCTTGACCATGATGATACTCTCCACCCTGATGCACTTCTGTGGGTTGCGGCCGCGATCGACCGCACTGGCGCGCAGTTTATCTACACCGATGAGACGAAGATGGATGAACATGGCCGGCCTTATCAGCCGTTCTTTAAGCCCGACTGGAACGAAGATTTTTTGCGCGCGGTGAATTACATTACACACTTTGCCGTCATGTCGCGCCAGTTACTCACAGAGGTCGGCGGTGAAGATGGAGTGTATAATGGCACGCAGGATTGGGAGTTGTTCTTGCGCCTGACGCGGGCTTTGCAGCCCGAGCAGATTGCTCATGTGCCGCAGATCCTCTACTATTGGCGTGTTCACCAAGCCTCTACAGCGAAAGACCTTGATGCTAAGCCTTACGTCATCGATGCGCAGCGTCGCGCCCTCGAGGCAGATAGCGCCGCTCGTCAAGTGCAGACCCAGGTGGAGCGTGACCCGCAGTATGGCGCTCAGTGGCAGATAAGCTATAGCTTAGGCCAAGCATATAGCACTGACACCGCGTTGTTTGATGAGTCGACTACTGTTGGTCAGCTGCTCGAGACAACCACTGCTGAGATGATATGCCTGACGCAGCATAATGCACTGCCCACTGCCACGCTGCAGCACCTCGCTGCCGATGCCGCTCGCCCAATGATCGGTGCAGTGGTACCGCGTATTACTGATGAGCAGCAGGTGATTGCAAATTTATCGTCGATTTTGCAACCATCGGTGGTGGACCTGCTTCAGCAGCTCAGTCGGCGCTCATTTACCAAACATATCTACTTGACAGCCCGCTATAATATTGGTACTATCGACGCACCAACAGTGGTGGTGGCGCGTACCAAACTTGCCGCTCTTGCGCCAGATACACCGCTCACCAGTGCTCAGATAACTGCTGCACTCTGTGGTAAAGGATACAACACACTATATAACCCGCACGTAACGCCAGAGGAGGACGTATGATCGGTAAAGTACACAAAGCCGCCAAGAAAAGCATGAAGATTATCAAAGACGATGGAATGATTGGCTTTGGTAAGCGTGCTACAAAGTATGCCTATTATCGTAAATTCCCCGAGCGAAAACAGAAGTATTACAAAGATATTCTTTTTATTAATGGTTGCACCTTGCCGCACCCCGAGCGCTACCGCGTGGCACACCAAATGGAACAGTTGATGTCGCAGGGGCTAACGGTGGAGAGTGTGTTTTATGATCGACTCTCGCTGGATGACCTCAAGTATTATCGTGGCTTCGTCTTCTTTCGTTGCCCAGTGACAGAGACGGTGCGGGAGTTTATCAAGCAAGCAAAGTTCTTCAACAAGACCTGCTTCTTTGATATCGATGATCTTGTCATTGATCAAACGTACACCGACGGCATCAAATACGTTCAGCAGATGAACCAGGCCGATAAGCAGCTCTATGACGATGGAGTGAACCGCATGCGTGAAACGCTTAAGCTCTGCGACCACGTTGTGACGACTACAACGCAACTGCGCGATGAGCTACAAAAGTACACCACCGGTGATGTACTGATTAACCGCAATGCTGCCTCTGATGAGATGATCAAGACGTCTAACATGGCGCTGGAAGACCTTAAGGAAGGTATCATCGAGAAGGATAAGAATAAGCTGATCATCGGGTACTTTAGTGGGAGTATTACGCACAATGAGGACTTTGAGCTAGTGATTCCAGACTTGATTCGGCTGTTTGATGCGTATCCACAGCTCCACCTCAAGATAGCCGGGATTCTCGATGTACCGGCCGCACTTGAGCCGTATAAAGAGCGGGTGATGACGTCAGGCTTTGTCGATTGGCGGGAGCTACCTAAGGTGATGATAGACTGCGATATTGTTCTTGCACCACTGGTCGATACGATCTTTAACCGTGCGAAGTCTGAGAACAAATGGCTTGAGGCTGGTCTCGTTAAGGTGCCGACGGTGGCGAGTCAGGTGGGGGCCTTTGCCGAGCAAGTGAAGGACGGTGAGACAGGCCTCTTGGTTGGCGCGGATAACGATTGGTATGCAGCGCTCGATCGTCTCATTACCGACAAAACACTGCGCACCAAGCTGGGTGAAAATGCACACAAGATTGCCGCCAATGATTATTCGACGGTCTACACTGGCTACACGCTTGCATCGTTTATACGGGAACGCTTAGCGCGCAATATTGGCTTTGTCTTGCCTTCGACGGATATCTCGGGTGGAGTGATCGTTGCCGTCAAACACGCTGACATTCTCCGCAAGGCGGGCTGGGATGTAACGCTGATCGATTCAGTAAGTAAGCATGCCCTCAAGCAAGCCAAAAAGACCTACCAATACCGCTCTGAATTGCCAGGCTTCAATGTTATTACAGCGCACAAGACGAAGATAGAGGCCTTCTTTGACACGCAAGTGGCGACGCTGTGGTCAACGGTAGAGATTATCAAAAAGCACCCTAATGTACGCAATCGGCTCTACTTCGTCCAGAACTTCGAGACTGATTTTTATATCCCCGGCACGGGTGGCCCACGCTTTGCGGCGAACGCATCGTACTGTGACCAGTCGGGTGTGCGCTATGTAACAATGTCGCTCTGGTGCCAGAAGTGGCTCAAAGATATGTTTGGCAAGGATGCGAAGTATGTCTCGAACGGCATCGATATCGAGTATTATCCATACCGCGAGCGTGATTTTGACAGTGGTCGCAAGATAAAAATCCTCGTTGAGGGCGATAGTAAGAGCGAGTATAAGAACACCGACGAAGCCTTCCGTATTATCAACCAACTCGACCCTGCGAAGTATGAAATTTCATACTTATCGTACCGCAAAGAGCCCAAGGACTGGTACCGCGTCGATACATTCTACAATCGCATTGCGCCTGAGAAGGTCGGCGAAGTATACGCCAGCTGTGACATTCTCATCAAAACAAGCATCCTCGAGAGCTTCTCCTATCCACCACTCGAGATGATGGCAACTGGTGGTCTTGCGGTAGTGGTGCCTAATGGCGGTAATGTTGAGTACCTCAAGGATGGTGAGAACTGCCTCCTCTACCAACAGGGTGATATAGCGGCTGGTGTAGCGGCCGTGGAGCGCCTGGTAGCAGACAAAGCACTGCGTGACAAACTCATCGCTGGTGGCCGCCAAACAGCCAACGACTATCAATGGAAGAATATTGAGGAGAAAGTGGCAGCGATTTACGAATAAAGTTGTTGTCTTGTTATAACGTATGACACTCCTCCCGCAGGTATGGGAGGAGTGTTTTCTATGTTGATCACTCGTTACTCTTCTCGATGAGCTTAATCATCACTGCTTCGACGTGTGAGCTGGGCCGGTCGCCAGCTACTTCGCCATTCTTTTTCCAGCCCTGCCAGCCCACCCAGGAGAGGTGAGTGTTGTAGTAAATATCGTAGCGAGCGGCGTCGGTGGGACTGAGGCTAAGCTTGAGGGCTTCGAGCGCTTTGCTCTGGCCAGTCGTGCCACAGGGCTGCGATGGTGAGAGAGTGACTGATGGGAGCCACTGGCCAGCAGTTTTTGCTTCGCACTGGATGGTAATGGGTGAACCATCGCGCAGCGATACGGCTTTGCCAAGGCGGATTGCCTCGAGGTAGCGTGATTTGCCAGTGGTGCCAGCCATGATAGGGTGTGACACATCGGGCATCCAGCCGATGTATCCTACGTGGGCAGCGTAGCTCAGTTGGTAGAGATCGGGCACAGCAGTATTGGTTGGGTTGTAAAAGGCACCGCCAGGCAAGCTGAGTGTATGCTTCGGCACAAGGCGCACTTCGAGTGCTTCGAGCTGTCGGTAGGCACCGGTCGAACCAGCTGGTTGGCCATTCTTAGCCCAACCCATCCAACCGACGTATTGCGAGTAACCTCGGTACCAGATATCGTATGCAGTGGCAAGTTTGCCAGTGAGTAAAAAGCGGACTGCCTCGATGGAGCGGAACTGCCCTGTGGTGCCGGATACGTCGCCCGCTGGTTTCCAATCTTGCCAGCCGACGTAGCTAACGTGTGATGAATATTGAATGCTGCCTGGCAGGCCCGTTGTGTTGTGGAGCGATGCTTTGATGGCTTCGATGCGGCGGCTTTGGCCAGTGGTACCACTCATCATCTCATCGCGCACTTCTGGCTGCCAGCCAACCATACCGACATGTGAGCTGAGTGAAAGTCTAAGGGGTGATGGGTCGCCATGTGTTGCAATATTTTTATACGCTACTCCAGATGAATCAGGCGCAGGTGTTCCTTTGCGCACAAGCTTTATTTCGACCGCTTCGATAGCATTATTAGCTCCACCAGTTACACCAGCCACTTCACCATTCTTAGCCCAGCCCATCCAGCCAATGTAGCTCACGTGGGTGCGATAGTAGATGTCGTACACCTGGGCGAGAGTACCAGTTGGCTGGATCTTGACGGCAGTGATTGGCCGGCCAAGCCCTGTTGTGCCCGATTGCATACTACCTTGCACAGTGGGCTGCCAACCACGCTCGTTGCTGTATGAGGTATAAGTTACCTCACCATCGATCGTGAGAGCTTGCATTGCCTTGCTTTGGCTGGTGATGCCTGTAATGCCGCGGTTATGAATTACCCCTGTCCAGCCGACGTAGCTGCTGTGCGAGCGGAAGCTAATCAGTGGCCGGCTATGCTGGGTCGAGCCAAACCAATCATTCCACACGCGCCAAAAGTTGCGGTTGCCATAGGCGCTGCAATGATCACCTAGGCCATACATATTGGCCAGGGCTGCTTGGTTGGGTTGGTAGGGTGTGTAGGTGTAGAGTGCCGCTGTGGCCTTGCTCTCGATATACACATCACCAGCACCGCAGCCTCGTTGCACCACATTCCACAGGATGCGATTGGTCGCAAACGGCTTTTTGTACGACCACCACGGTTGCTGCATACTATCTAAATACCAGCGGATGAGCTGCGCTCCTGAGGCAACTTGCATCGAGAAGCCAGCATAGTTGCGATCGCAATTGGCACTGCCACCCGGGCCACTATCAGGGCAGTGCGAGCCCATGGCATAGGTGTATTGGTTTTGGAGGGGCCAAGTGTCAGAGGTGAGCGGGCCAGCTGACTCGGTAGCGATCTTTACCAGCAGGACTTTAGGGTTGAGATTGTTCTGCTTGGCAGCATCATAGATAATCTGCGCGGCACTGACTGCTCCAGCTGGAATCGCTCCACCGAAGTTATTGGCAGGGATGTAATTGCCCGGTGTGTATTTGGGCACTTCGTAATAGTCCTTGAGGCAGACATATGGTGGCCCGTGCCAACCGCGAGCAGCGGCATACTGCGCCCGGCTAATATCGCGCCGGCCATGCTCGGTAGCAGGCTGCCGGCCATACGTGTCGCATTGTGGGTTGAGGCTATTGAGAAACGCCTGAATATCTGCCACCGACATATCGTCGCTATTGGTAAAAAGCAAATCATCAACGATATTACCTGCTCGCCAATCGGCTGCCGTTACCGCTTGGGCTGGGCGGGAGAGGATGGTTGCAGCACATATACTCACACACAAAACACCAGCAAGGATATATCGCCAATATGTCGAGAAGAGATGAGCGGTGGAGTATGATTGAGCCATCATCTAGCGAATCTCCTTATCAAGTGTCTTCGTGAGTGTCTTGCCACCAAGCGGCGTGACAGCGAGAGAGATATGCCACGCACCTTTGGGTAATGATCGGGCGGGCACAGAGAAGCCAGCACAGGTGGAGTATTCTGGTTGGTAGATGATAGCAGCGTGCTGCTCGGAGCGCTGCTCGCTACTAGTGATCGTCAGCACGCACTGACCAGAGGAAAAGCCTTGTTCTCTCAGCTTAGTAGTCACAACAACCGTTTCGCCTGACTGCTCAGCAGAGAGCTCAATATACTTCGCTGATGTTGGGACTGGTGCTGGCTGAGCCTGGGTGGTGCGCTGCTGCGAGGTATCTTTGGCATTGGTCGTATTATGGTCTGTGTTATTGTCTAAAAATGATTCTTTCGTGGCGGCATCGGTCTTGTGCTGCGTTTGTTTTTGGGTTGGTGTTGGCTCATCCGACAGAGGTGGCAGCGGGACAGGGCGCGTTGCGATATAGGCACCATAGCCACCAGCGGCGACGAGCGCAATGCCAATACTAATGATGAATGTGAGACGTTTTTTGGATAGAGGACGTAATAATTTCATAATGCTTGTGCTATTAGTGTTCTATGTCACTATAGCATAAGCGTCATGAAAGGGGAAGGTGAAAAGAAGGATTTTAAAACTTTTATAGAATCATATATTTTGTATGATTCCTCCTTCAAGATACGATAGACCCTATAGACCCAATCTCCCGGTACCAGTGCTAAAATTCGTTAGGATAACGATAAATCAGATGAAATAATGGAGTGGAGGAATTGATGCCAAAAGAAAGCATTGAGATTTAAGCAGATGAAGTACAGGCTAGACAAGCAGAAAAACAAAGAGCTTTGAGAGACAGAGAATATTTTCTCTTATGCTACCGGCGGCATTGGTATCGGCGCGTGATAGGCCCAATAGGTGCCAAAGGTATAGTATAGCAAAATTGCCCCGCAGCCAAAGAATATAAGGGTATAAAATACCTTAGCCGAGGCAGTGTTGAACCAAACATACTTGCGTAGCCACACTCCACAGGGTATGAGCAGCACGAGTAGCGCCGTAAAGTAACGCCCCTGCACTCCATCGGCGTAGTATGCACCAGCACCAAAACGAATCGGTAGCAGCGCCCAGGCGGTGTACATTGCGTATGAAACCGCCGCAATAAAGACAGCAACAGTGGTGAGGTTGGCCACGGCTAATCGACCAGCAGCTGGTGCGAGTGCTTGCTCCTCAGTCTTATCGCGCTTGATGAGTGCAAGAAAGACCAGTAGAAAGAGTGGAATCAAAACAAAGAGCGGCAGGTGATATTTGAAGCTCGAGAAGTCGCCCACACTCCCACGTACCACAATGTCGGTGTAGCCAATGTTTGGATTGATGTAGGTATTAAAGAGGATACGGATAAACCCGAGTGGATTATGATGCAGTGGATTATCGGCTGCACCAGATGAAAGGAGCGCACCATCATAGATCTTTTGCCAGACGAGTAGTGCCGCCAGCGACACAATGCCAGCGCCCGCGATCAGCGCCCATTTATGCAGGTTGAAAGGGAGCTTCTTGAAAAGTGATGGCAGCTTCGGCAGCCTCGTGTTTGGGATGAAGAGTCGCCTTGGCAAAAAGAGTAGCGGGAAGAGCAGTAAACCATTAACTGCCTTGGTCAGTGCCAGCAGCGCCGCTATAGCTAAGAGGCCAGCAACTTGCTTGCGGCGGATCGGCGTTTCTTGGGTGTAGAGATTGAGAGTCAGGGCGGTAATGAGGAATATCGCCACATTCGTCATGACATCGCTTGAGAGCGAGGCAGCGAGATGAACCATTAGTGGTAACAGCCCCACTACTGCAAAGACCCACTTACCAATCCGCACCCACTTGATAATGAAAAATACACTCAGCGCATAAAATAGTAAGTTTGCAATCCGCCCAAAGAGAATCGTCAGGCCTGTCGACCCATTGAAGAGATTAGCGATGAAAATACCAAGCGTTTGCGGTGCATGCATAATGGGTGCGTAACCCACAGCACTGTTGCATTTGCTTGTTGTCTTGAGATCTGAGCGGTTGATGGGGTGCGAATAATCAGCACTAATATTGCCATGATACACCGATGATGCCCGGCCATTAACATCCGCTGGGTAGGTGCAGCGCTTGGATTCTAAGCGCCCATCTGCCAGCGCATACGCCCGCAAGTAGTGCATATTCTCATCACTCACCGATAGCTGCGGCACAAAAAACGCCGACAACACGCCAAACAGCAAACACAGCGAAAGAAAGACCCGCTCTGGCCGTGCAATAAATGATTCGAATGATGCCCAATATTTCTTCATAACACGCCTGATTATAGAGCACAAATCACAACAGAGCAAATTATGGTATAAATCGCGAGAAATAATCAACCAGTGGTATACTAAATAAGATTATGCAATCTAAAAATTATATCTGGAACTCCGTTGGCTCCTTTTTGCAAAGCGCCATCTCGCCAGCGCTCCTGCTGCTTATTACGCGGCTGAATGGCATTGCGGACTCGGGGGTTTTTTCCTTTGCGTTGTCGCTCTCAGTAGTGTTTTGGGCAATTGGTTTGTGGGGCGGGCGTACTTATCAGGTGTCGGATGTGCGCAAAGAGTTTAGTAGCAGCAGTTACCTTGCCGTCAAACTCGTGACGTCGATCGTAATGATGGTTGGTGCGGTGCTGTTTTGCGCGGCAAATCACTATGATGTCACTAAGTCGAGTATCATCATCGCGCTTGTACTCTTCAAGGCGCTGGAGGCAGTGGCTGATGCACTCTATGGCGTGCTGCAAATCCACCACAGGCTCTACGTTGTTGGCTATTCGCTTACGATCAAGGCAGTGGGTGGTTTTGGAGCATTTTTACTCGTCGATATGCTTGTGCGCAGTGTGCTATGGGGGGTGGTGGCAATTGTGATGGTCAATGCTCTCATGCTTGTGTTGTATGATTGGCAACAGGTACAGCGGTACGAAGCTATCCAGCCCCATATCGATCACCTCATGCCCAAGCTGCGTCATGTTGGTATGATCATGCGGCGCTGTGCACCAGTGTTTCTTACCACATTTTTGACGATGTTTTCGCTTAATATTCCGCGCTATTTTCTTGATACATTCCACACGCACGAGATCGCTTATTTTGGTATTATGGCTATGCCCATTACCTTGCTCTCGCTATTTATTACCTTCATTATTCAGCCCAATATTGTGCAGCTGTCGGAGCTCTATCATCAGCAAAAGCGCCTTGAGTTCCACGCGCTGGTGAGCAAAATTATCCTGATCGTCTTGGGGATTAGTGCACTGACACTGATTGCGACGTGGCTGGTTGGGGCACCGCTTCTCACTCTCATATTCAATGCGCGCATCACCGATTATCGCACCGAGCTGCTCATCATGGTCGTGGGGGCGGTGGCCAATGCGCTGGTATCGATTTATATCAATATCCTCACTGTGCTGCGCGAATTCAAAGGGCAGTTCTATATACTCTTGCTGAGTAATATCGTACTTACAGTCGTGTCGTATGGCGTAGTGCAGCACTATGCGATGCTGGGCAGCGTGCTGTGTTTTATGGTGGCAGGTATCATCCAAGCGGTGTTACTTGCAGTAGTCTATCGCCGACAACTGCGCTCTATGGCTGCGTAGTGTGAGTAGATAATTTTTACCTCTCCCTCCTTCCAACGGAGTACTAAAAGGGTTGAGTCTACGAGACACCGACCTCTTGTGCTGGGCAAACTGGAATATCGACTTTATACTCCATCTGATGACGTGATAAAAAAGTAGAACTCTAGCAAGCACTAAAAAAGAGAGATTTTGAGATTCAGTTTTTTGGCTCACTGCTAGGTGAAATTGATTACAGTGATTCTCGAGTGGTTGAGAAATTTATATGATTTTTTAACAGTGGTAGAACGGCTCACTAGTGCGTTTTTTGTCTCACATCGACCATACGATTTCATATGTTTCAAAAAGCTTACGCTAACTGTGCTATAATAGCGGAAACAAAGGAGGGTATATGAGCAAGGGGATTGTAATATTGGGTTGTAATGGCCAAGTGGGGCGGGCGCTCCAGGAGATATATCCAAAGGCAACGGCGCTGGGTCACCAGCAGCTCGACATTGCTGATGAAGAGCAGGTGCTTGGGTATGATTGGTCGGGTGTGGATGTCATTATCAACGCGGCAGCGTTTGTCAATGCCGATGGATCCGAAACGCGTGAAGGCCGCACTAAAGCGTGGCAGGTTAATGCCGTTGGCCCACGCAACCTCGTCAAGGTAGCGCTGGAGCATGATATTACACTGGTGCACTACTCATCCGACTATGTCTTTGATGGGACGAACAAAAACCACGGTGAGGATGAGTCACTCTCACCACTGTCAGTCTATGGCGATGTCAAGGCAGCAGGGGATCTATTGGTGAGCCTTGCGCCACGTCATTATGTGCTACGTGTTTCGTGGGTGATTGGTGATGGACACAATTTCCCACGGACGATGAAGCGCCTGGCTGACATGCGCATTAATCCCAAGGTTGTGGATGATCAATATGGTCGGCCAACCTTTGCGTCGGAGATTGCGCGTGCTACCAAGCATTTGATAGACACCAAGGCCGAGTATGGTTTGTATCATGTTTCTAACTCTGGGCCGATCAAGTCGTGGGCAGAGCTTGCTGAGGATGTATTCGAATATGCGGGGCACGATCGCGATAGGGTTGTAAAAGTGTCAACACAAGAGTATAGTAAGGATAAGATTCCGTTTGCGCCTCGACCAATGTATAGTGATATGAATTTGTCGAAGCTGCACAACACCGGATTCATCAGTGAGAGCTATCAGCCATTACTGGAAAACTACGTAAAAAACATAGCAGCGGTGGAATAAAGGAGAGAGGCAGGCCATGCCCAGAGTCAAAAAGAAAATCTTAAACGTCTTGTATCAAAGTGACGATAACTACGCAGTGGTGAGTGCGATTTCGATCGCATCATTGCTTGAGAATAACAAGACACTCGACGAGATTCATATTTTTTATTGTGGGTATAAGCTAAGCAAGCAAAGCAAAGATCGCCTCAAAAAGTTGGTTGAAAAATACCCCAACGCCTATTTGACATTCATCAACCCTAACGCGTACCACAAGAAACTACAGAAGCTAGGCGTCAAGCCGTGGCATGGCGTGTATGTGACATGGCTCAAGATGCTGGCGCTAGCCGATCTTGATATCAAGACCGATCGCGTACTCTACCTTAATCCGCACACGATAATTACCAGCTCCCTTGATGGTTTACTGGAGCTTGATTTTGAGAAAAATATCATGGCACTGGCCTACGATACGCTTACTAATCAGCACAAAGCAACGATTGGCCTCCAGCCCACCGATGGTTACTACAATTGTGGTATTATGCTTATCAATCACAAAAAATGGCTCAAAGATGATGTATCGAGTCAAGTGATAGAGCACTTGTCGAGGAAAAGTGACTATGTCATTGCCGATCAAGACCTCTGTAATGTTATGTTCCGAGGGCAGATTAAGACGCTCGATATCGCCTATAATTTCTCTAGTGCGTTTTATGCTTATCGGCCGCAAGATCTGCTGCGCATTAATAATCTTAAGCAGCCGTATTTCTATAGTTACGACGAGATTATGACTAACTATTACAGTCCCAAGATTATTCACTCGCTCTATGGCATTCAGGGTAAACCATGGGAAGTTGGCAACAAGCACCCGAACCGGCTGCTGTGGCAAAAGTACTTTGCACTCACCCCATGGAAAAATACCGAGCTTCCGCATGCTAAGAAAACACTGGTGTGGTATCTGTATGATATCTTACCTCGCCCAATCTTTATGCAGCTATACATCATGGCAGTAGAGCGCAAATTTGCTGAAGTCGATAAAGAAAAAACCGAGACTACTGAAGCAAACGTGAGGTAGCGTATATAATAAAACAAACCGGCTCGAGGAAACCGAGTCGGTTTTGTCGTGCGCTGCAAAGGGTAATATTTCTTGATGTAGAATAGTGTAAATTTTTTACGCTCTTACTATCATGTATATTACTCAAAACAGCGCGTTATTCTAAAATTTCTCGATACAAAAATATAAAAAAGTGTTTTATAAAAGTGAAAACCGATTTTCGCGTCTATTATCTCATCTATAATGAAACTGGAATGAGCTAATAGAGAAAATAATAAGCGAATTGCTGCTAATGAATATCATTCTCTAGTTTTATTATGCGATAGTACAAGAGCAAAGAGGCATTAATTTACTCACAAAATAACCTCTATTTTATAGAGGTTAGAGGATATTCAGGATATTCAAATTGCATTAGCTTACGACAACAACTGATGGATGCGCGATGTGATATGGAGTCGCGCTGCCCGAGCAGCTTTATGCCAACCAACCGATGCGAAGCGCTGAGCATAGCTATTATATACTGCATTTTCTTCTGCAAAGCGCACGCCATCCTTTGACTTTTCTTTGCTTGAGAGCGACTGGGCAAAGCGCCGGTATTGGAATGTCTCTGTCCGATCAAAAGCAAGTATCGCTCCGTCAAGAACGAAATCAAATACCAAGACAAGATCCTCTAGTATGGTATATGTCGCATCAAAGGAGTATCGCTTAAGCGTTGCTGTCTTCCAGACGATCGATGGGAAGTAGAGCCAGTCGCCATGACTCAGAGACGTTGCAAGTTTTTCGCCTGAGTAAAGCCCTGATTTATGAGGTTGCAAAAATCGCTTAACACGGTCAACCAACGGGAGATATAGCTGCCCCTTATCATTAATCACTTGCACTCCTGGCTGATAAAAATCTGCCTCACCAATTGTCTGTAGTGCTACTGCTACGCACTCCGGCAAGAGCCGATCATCGCACCCCACAATCATACAGTGCGGTGCCGTTACGTGCTGGACGGCAAAGTTGAAGTTATTGGTAATGCCGAGGTTTTTCTTGTGTCGGATATAGGTGATGCGTGGGTCGGCGAGTTTTGTGTAATAATCGTGTGCTTCGGTCGATGGGTAGTGGTCATCAAGAATGGTCAGGTGCCAGTCGTCGCTTGTCTGAGCCAAGACAGAGTCAACCGCCTCTTTGAGGAGAGTGAATTCGCCCCAGTAGGGGATGACGATATCGAGTGATTTATTTTTTGTCATGAGCCGAGAGTTTAATTGACAATTCTTGATGGAGGTCGCGCACGCGGCGTTCGTTTTGGTCGATCCGCTGGCGCTGCGTGTTGACTATGTAGAAGAGCAACACGATCGCTGTCGTCTGGACAATATCAAATAAGCTCAATTCCGACGAATCAAACGGTGGGTGACCAATCGAAATATTATACAGTGGGAAGCAGCTCAGCAGCACTGCCATCACCACCAGCCACATCACAACTTGGTGGCGCAGACGAGTGATAGTGATCTTGCGTAATTTATATTGGGTGATGATATTGATGAGCGCCAAGAGAATAATTGGCACATTGAGCAAGACAAGGGCAAAATATCTCATTCGAAGAGCTCCGTTAAGCGTTGTTTGAATAAGCGTTTGACGATATTGATAGCATTCCAGTTGTTTTGACCTTTAGCACGGGAGTAGTCAGTGTATATTGCCTTGATTGGATATTCACCGATTGTCATCCCCGCTTGCTTGGCACGCCAGATCATCTCCGAGCAAAATTCGTAACCGGTTGACTTCCAATCAAGGTCATCAATAGCGCGGCGCGAATAGATACGTAGGCCAGACTGTGAATCTGTCACATTAATGCCAAATAAGAATTTGGTGATAAGACTCAAGCCTTTATTGCCGAGCACTTTTGTCTTGGACATGCCCGTGCTGTCGATGAGGCGACTACCAATGAGTAGATCAGCCTGGCGCTCATCGATCTGCGCGATACCTGCCAACACATCCTCTGGCGCGTGCTGGCCATCGGCATCCATCGTGGCGGCAATGTCATATCCATGCTGTCGAGCATACGACAGACCAGTTAAGGTTGCGCCGCCCGCACCAGAGTTAAGGATATGATCGATCGTGATGGCGCCGCCTTTTTTAGCTTGAGTGAGTGTGTCGTCCTTCGATCCATCATTTACCAGCACAACGTCGATCGTATAGCCGGCTGCCTTGGCTTTGGCAAAGACTCGCTTGGATTGTTTGATCACGTCCTTGATGACCGTCGCTTCGTTGTAGGCTGGGACGATCACACACACTGTCTTGGTATTCGTTTTCATATTGGTATTATTATACTACGCCGAGAGGTAATTTCCGTAGCCTGATTTTTTTAACGGTGCAGCAAGCTTGGCAAGCTGCTCGTCAGTGATCCAGCCATTGATGTGCGCAGTCTTTTCGGGACTGCCAACGACTTGGCCGGTGCGATTCTGTACAACGCGCACAAAGTCCTCAGCATCGGTCAGGCTGCTAATCGTCCCAGTATCAAGCCATACATCGCCGTTGTCTAGTGTCTGGACCTTCAGTTTGCCGCGACGCAGATACTCAGCGTTCACAGAGGTAATTTCTAACTCGCCACGGTCGCTTGGCTGGACATTCTTCGCAATTTCTACCACATCATTGTCGTAGAAATAGAGTCCTACTACTGCGAAGTTTGACTTAGGTTGGGCGGGCTTTTCTTCAATCGACACCGCATGATTATTATCATCAAAAGCTACAACGCCATACCGCTCTGGGTCAGATACTTTGTAAGCAAAAACCACACCGCCATCTGGGTCGGTACAGGCGCGCAGTGAGTCATCGAGCGCTGCGCCGTAGAAGATGTTGTCACCTAAGACGAGCGCCACCTTGTCGTTACCAATAAATTCCTCACCAATGATAAATGCCTGCGCCAAGCCATCGGGGCTGGGCTGAATGGCATATTGCAGATTGATACCCCACTGCGCACCATCACCAAGCAAGCGCTGGAAGCCCGCTTGGTCGTCTGGCGTCGTGATGATGAGGATGTCGCGAATCCCTGCTTGCATCAGCGTAGTGAGGGGGTAATAGATCATCGGCTTGTCATAAATAGGCATCAGCTGTTTGCTAATTGCTTTAGTAATCGGCCACAGGCGCGAGCCCGAACCACCTGCCAAAATAATACCTTTCATACGTAAAACTCCTTATGTTCTAACTATATACTTATCATACCAGATAAAGTAATAGTACCATAATACCGAAGATAATGGGAATATATAACAGTGTACGAAAGGATCAGTCCCTCTAGATAACGCATGAAGTCAAACAAAATTATTCACGTCGTGAGAGGATAGCCTAAAGCTATAACAAGTAGTCAAGGACTACTTTAATGAGTGTTTAGCGTAACATATTCACGTAGTGCCTCGCGCCAGTCTTGGCTGACGAAGCCAGTTGCATGAAGTTTATCAAGGCTGAGGTCGCTATTGAGCGGCCGTGGTGCGATGCTAGGCTTATTGGCGAAATACTCGGCGGTGGTTGTATCTGTTACCGGTAAGTCATCATGCCCTGCCAAGGCAAAGATCTGCCGTGTGATGTCTGCCCAGCTTGCCAATGGGCCACTATTTGTCACATTGTAGGTGCCATATGGCGCTTTGTTCTCTACCAAGTGGTCAATCGCCCGAGCAATCTCTGGCGTGAAGCTCAGGCGGCCAATTTGGTCTGCTACCACTGTCGGTGTGATATTTTTTGCAGCCAGGCCGAGCATTGTTGTCACGAAGTTTTTACCATCGCCAATCACCCAGCTGGTGCGGATAATATAGTGCCGCGGCGTGGTGCTGGCAGCAATATCGCCCGCTGCCTTGGATGCACCATAGACGCTCAAGGGGCTAAGCGGCTCATCTTCGGTGTGTGGTGTTGTCTCGCCATCAAAAACATAATCGCTCGACACATGAACCAAGGTAACATCTCGCTCGGAGCAGATACGAGCAAGCTGTCCCACCGCTTGGGCATTGACGCGCCAGGCTGCCGTGCGGCCTTCGGCTGTTTCTGCGCCGTCAACATTGGTGTAAGCAGCAGTGTTGATGATTGTCTTAATGCCAGACCAGTCGAAGGTTGCAATAGCTACTGCGTCACAGAGGTTAAGGTCATTATGCCCAACCGCCCGAGCACTAGGGTATTGCTGCTGCATTGCTTTGGCCAATTGCCCGTTGGCACCAATGATGAGGGTAGAGGTGTAATCTGTCATGCACGCTTCCTTTCTTTTTATAATTCCATTGGCTGTACGTCGCGCAGGAGTGGGTGCGCAGCATCTTTGTGTGAGATGATCGCCTGATCTTTGCCGAGTGGCCACGCAATATCCAGCGCTGGGTCAAAGAGATTAACAAAGGTATACTGCGCATCTGGTGACCAATGGGCATCAACCAGGTAGGTATATGCCACATTATCGTCCAGTGTCTGGTAGCCATTTGCCACACCCTTAGGTACAAACACTGCTGTGCCAGGATTAATCTCCACAGAGAATGTGCGGCCGAAGGTTGGGCCTTGGCGTACGTCACACCACGCACCAAACACGCGGCCATTCGCGGTACTAATGAACTTATTCCAGGGCTCGGCGTGTAGCCCACGTGTTGCACCAGCTTTGTCATTAAAGCTGATGTTGTTTTGTACAATGGTAAAGGCAGGTAGTCCCAGCGCTTCCATCTTCTCCTTTTGATAATTTTCTTTAAACCACCCACGGTTGTCACCATGGACGGGCAGTTTAATGACGAATAACCCTGGAATTGGCGATTCAGTCACGGTAAGGTCGTTGTAGCTTGATGGGTCGAAATTCATGCGTTCTCCTTTCGCCATATATGATAATAATGGAGGCCAGCTAGTGTCTGGCAGTCGTTGATATCGCCTTGAGTAATGAGCCGGTCAATTTCTTCGTGGGTGAAGAACCGCATATCGCTAAATACTTCATCCGACTGTTCTTTGTTGCCACCAAAAGACAGGTCTCGTGCCAAGCACACCGCCATTTTCTCTGTCATTAGGCCGTTGCAGACATATGCTTCACCGAGCTTCTCCCACGACTGGGCAACAATACCGGTCTCTTCTTCTAGCTCACGCTTGGAGGCGGTGAGCAGATCTTCGCCGTCACCACCGCCACCAGGCAATTCCCAGCCAAAACTCTGCGACGGATAGCGAAAGCCGCGTACCAGGTAAATTCGCTCATGCTCGTCGACAGCAACGACCATACACGAGTTTCGCGACTCCATATAGCCATATACCCCCAGGTTGCCTGCGTGGTCGCGTGTTTGGTCTTCGTGGATGGTGATCCAGGGGTTTTGATAGGCGATCTTGCTACTCACGCGAGTTTTGCTGGGGGTATCAGGCATTGGTTATTGTCCTTGCTTCGCGTAGGTTGCTTCTACAGCGGCTTTTTGGGCTTGCCACCAGTCGCGGTTGGTAGTGTACCACTCAATGGTTTGGCGTAGGCCGTTGGCCATGCCGTCTTGGTCGGTGTATTGTGGTTGCCAGCCAAGCTCGCGGCGCAGTTTGCTCGAGTCCATCGCATAGCGCATGTCGTGGCCGGGGCGATCATTGACATGCTCGTACCAGTCCTTACCTTTGCCCATTAAGTCGCAGATCATCTCAATCACCGCTTTGTTATTGACGTGGTCGTTGTCTGCACCAATGATATAGGTGTCGCCTAGCGTGCCTTTCTCGAGAATCAAGTGCACTGCTGAGTTGTGGTCATCAACGTGAATCCAGTCGCGTACCTGCTCGCCTGTGCCATAGAGCTTTGGTTTGATGTCACTTAGGATGTTAGTGATTTGCCGCGGGATAAACTTCTCTATGTGCTGGCGAGGGCCGTAGTTGTTGGAGCAGTTACTAATCGTCGCCTTCACGCCAAAGCTGCGAATCCAGGCGCGCACCAGCATATCGCTCGATGCCTTGGTGCTTGAATAGGGGCTCGATGGGTTGTATGGTGTCTCCTCAGTAAAGCGGTTTGGATCGTCAAGCGCTAGATCGCCAAACACTTCATCGGTGCTAATGTGATGGAGGCGCTTGTTGTGGTTACGCACTGCTTGCAAAATAATGTACGTGCCATACACGTTGGTGTCGAGGAAAGGCTTTGGGTCGCGCAGTGAGTTATCGTTATGACTCTCCGCCGCAAAGTGGACAACGATATCCGTCTCGGCAATCAAGCGATCCATCAGCTCAGCATCGCAAATATCGCCCTGCACGAAGGTGATTTGCTCGCGCACTCCATCAAGATTGTGCGGGTTCGCAGCATATGTCATCTTATCGACGACAGTGATTTCATATTCCGGCTTGTGATGAACGGTATAATGCACGAAGTTCGAGCCAATGAACCCCGCACCACCGGTGATAAGCAGTTTTGTCATAGCTGTATTATAGCGTGAAATAGGGGATGGTGTCGAGATATACAAGAGTAATGGTATAATATAGCAACAGAAGCTTTCTAACGATAAACAACAAGGAGATAGTAATAAATGCGAGTAGTAATTGTCAGTGGTTATTTTAACCCGCTCCACGGTGGTCATATCGATATGATCGAAGCGGCTGCCGCGATGGGCGACAAACTTATTGTTATTGTCAATAATGACAAACAGCAGTTGCTGAAAAAAGGCAAAATTATCCTCAACGAAAGCAATCGCCTGCGTCTCATGCGCGCCCTCAAAGGTGTTGACCAAGTGATTCTATCAATCGACGAAGACCCAACACAGATCAAGTCTCTCGAGATGGTTGCTGGCCAGTATCCAGGCGACCAGCTCATCTTTGCCAACGGTGGTGATCGTGACACGGAAAAGGCTATTCCTGAAGCAGAAGTGTGTAAAAAGTACAACATAGAAATGCGCTTCGACGCCGGCGAAGGCAAACCAGATTCCTCAACCCGGATCAATCAAGCGACTGGCCAAGAGTAGAATTGCTTGAGTAAGCTAACTTTTTGCTATTTGCACTAGAAAACAGCCCGTAGATAGTGGGCTGTTTTTTGTTTCCACATGGTTACATTTGGCAGACGAGAACAGCCTGAATACATTTATTGTTCACACGAGAAGCACAGATTGTTAATAGACCAATATTTTGAACAGCAAATTTATAGTACGAACAAATAATATATTCAAACTGAACGTACATCTATATTATTCATTGCAAAATACCCCCCATGGGGTATTATTTAAATTTAACCATTATACCCATTTGGGTTGTGAGACTGCCAGCGCCAGGAGTCTTCACAGGCTTGTTCGATAGACAATTCTGCTTGCCAACCAAGCTCTTGCTGTGCCTTACTACAGTCGGCATAGCAAGCTGCAATATCACCAGCTCGGCGTGGTTTTATCTTATATGGAATGTTCTGTTTGCACGCTTTGCCAAAGGCTCTAATGATTTCCAGGACAGAAGTGCCATGGCCAGTACCAAGGTTATAGGTGTGTTCGCCTGGCTGCATGTGCGATAGAGCGGCCACATGCCCTTTAGCAAGGTCGACAACATGAATGTAGTCGCGCACACCAGTACCGTCGGGCGTGTCGTAGTCATCACCAAATACACCAACGCTTTGCAATTTTCCAACTGCAACTTGTGCAACATAGGGCAAGAGATTATTAGGAATGCCATTTGGATCTTCGCCAATCATACCTGATATATGTGCACCAATCGGATTAAAGTAGCGCAGGATAGTTGCTTGGAAGTCGGGGTGTGCCACGCAATAGTCACGAATGATTTGCTCGATCATATATTTCGTCCAGCCGTATGGATTAGTAATGCCGGTGCCAGTGCGTGATGATTCAGTGAGTGGCAATGACTCTGGTGTGCCATAGACCGTCGCAGAGCTTGAGAAAACAAGTCGATGCACTCCATGTTGTCGCATTGCAGCTAAGAGGGTGAGGGTTGAGCTAAGATTGCAGTCATAGTATTCCAGCGGTTTCTCAACCGACTCACCAACTGCCTTGAGTCCAGCAAAGTGAATCACAGCACTGATATCATGCTTGGTAAAAATCGCATCGAGTGCCGATCGGTCACGCACATCAGCTTCGACAAAGGGGATAGTTGTGCCGGTAATTGTTTCAACGCGTCGCAGACTTTCGCGGCTGGCATTGGCGAGGTTGTCAATAACGACGACGCCAAATCCTGCCGCAATAAGCTCAATAATGGTGTGGCTGCCAATATACCCAGCGCCACCAGTGACTAAAATCGTTCCTCTACTCATATCACCTAGTATACCCCTTCGTCGAAAAAATGTCGAACATATCGTATTTATTCTTTGTCTATAAGTATGAGCATATCGGCTTAACTATTGCTGAGAATGAACACTGTATTTGTTCTTGCTTTTTCTGTCATTTTTCTCTATCTTTTATGGATAAAGTACTATTGATGTAAAAACACCAACACAATTTAACAGAGAAAAATCATTGTAATTTTTACATTCTTGCAAAATTGTTTAAAAATAAGAGTACACTAGAAGGCAAAGACCAAAGCGCCATAATACAAGAGGAAAGGAAAAACCTATGTGTGGAATAGTTGGATATATCGGAACGCGGCCAGCGCAGGGTGTGTTGCTGACGGAGCTCAAGCGGCTTGAATATCGCGGATATGATAGTGCTGGTATTGTGACACTTGACAAGGATGCCGCGCCAACGTTACTCCGGACAAAGGGTAAGGTGGCTGCGCTGAATGAGCTAACAGCTCGCCACGAGACGACTGATACGGTTGGTATTGGCCACACTCGCTGGGCCACCCATGGTGCACCCAGCAAACGCAACGCTCATCCGCATCAGGTGGGGCAGATCTACGCTGTACATAATGGCATTATCGAGAACTACCAGGCGCTTAAGACGATGCTCACCGCGCATGAGTATGAATTTAAGAGTGATACTGATACCGAGGTATTGACGGCGCTCATCGACTACCTACACAAACAAGCACCAGACCTCTTGGCAGCAGTGCGAGGTGCGCTCAAAATGGTGGTGGGTACGTACGGCTTGGCGGTCGTCCAAGCAGATAACCCTGACGAAATCATTGTGGCACGCAAGGGTAGTCCACTCATTGTTGGGCTGGGCGATGGCGAAACGTACATTGCCAGTGATGCATCGGCCTTGGTGGGATATACCAACCAAGTGGTCTATCTGCACGATGGTGAAGTAGGGCGCTGCACTCGCACTGGCCTTGAGCTCCAAACGACGGATTCGCAAGTGGTGGATGTGCAAGTAGAGACGCTGGAGATGGATTTGCAAGCCATTCAAAAACAGGGGTACGACCACTTCCTCCTCAAAGAAATATTCGAGCAGCCGACTAGCCTTGCGGCAACGCTGGCTGGGCGGGTGATTGCTGCGCAGCGCTATGCCCGGCTGGGTGGTATAGACTTAAGTGATGCTGCATTGCGACAGATCAAGCATGTGATGATTGTCGGCTGTGGCACGGCGTATTTTGCGGGCATGCAGGCTAGTTATTTTATTGAGCAACTGACTGATGATGTGACGGTGAGCGTGGAGATTGCTAGCGAGCTACGCTACCGAGCATATAACATTCCCGAGCATACCGTTGCATTGATTGTGAGCCAGAGTGGTGAGACGGCTGATACACTGGCTTGTCTGACGGAGCTCAAGCGGCGTGGTGTGACGTGCCTTGGCGTTGTCAATGCAGTGGGGAGCACGATTGCGCGCGAAGTTGACGGTGGGGTGTATGTACACGTCGGAGCGGAGATTAGTGTGGCCAGCACTAAGGCCTTTACTTCGCAAGTGGCAGCGATGACGATCTTTGGCCTCATGCTCGCAGCAGCCAAGGGGACAAACCCACGGCTGATGGGTGAGTTTATTAATGAGCTTGAGATGCTACCAGCCGAGATTGAAAAGACGCTGGCTAAGCAAGCTGATAGCGTCAAAAACATCGCACATAATTATGCCCACTATAATCATGCGCTTTATATTGGTCGCGATACACTCTACCCAGCTGCACTTGAGGGCGCACTCAAGCTTAAGGAGGTAAGCTACATTCATGCTGAAGCCTATGCAGCAGGTGAGCTCAAGCATGGGCCAATTGCCCTGATCGACGATCATTTCTTCGAAGTGTGTTATTTGCAGGACAACTGGCTGTACGAAAAATCGCAGAGTAATTTGATCGAGATGAATGCGCGTGGTGCTCATGCGATTGTTATTACCGACACAGATAAACGCGTCCCTGCCGAGACGGTGGTGCGCGTCGCGACCAAGCTGCAGCACCTCACGCCAATTTTGTTCAATGTGATATCACAGCTTTTTGCCTACTATATGGCAGTGGAGCGGGGGCACGATGTCGACCAGCCGCGCAATCTTGCCAAGAGTGTGACGGTGGAGTAAGGTATAGGTAAAATCTCTCCTTTGCGCTACACTGATACTATGAGTAAACAACCCAAAATTGCCATTGTCTGCGACTTCTTGACAACAATGGGTGGTGCTGAGAATGTCGTGTTGGCTATGCACGAAGCTTTTCCAGATGCGCCGATCTATACCGCAATGTACAATGAAGACAAAATGCCAGCCTTTGCTGAGCTTGATGTTCGGCCGTCGTTTTTGCAAAAAATCCCACGCAAGGTGCGCACATACTACAAGCTGTTTCCGACGTTGGCTGTCAAAGCAATGCGGCGACTTGATTTGCGTGAGTTTGATATCATCCTCACCAGTTCATATATGCATGGTCACCAAGTGAGAAAGACGCGGCCTGGCCAAGTCATCATCAACTACTGCCACACACCACCACGATACTACTGGAGCCACTACAACGAATATCGGCGCGACCCAGGCTATGGTAACCTTAATCCACTCATTCGCACACTCATGCCGCTTATGGTACCACACCAGCGCAAGCTAGACCTTCAAGCGGCCCGGCAAGTCGATGTTTTCTTGGCAAACTCTACCGAGACGCAGCAGCGCATTAAAAAATATTACAATCGAAATAGTATAGTTATTCATCCACCAGTAGATATAAACCGGTTTACGCCTGCTACCGAGCGAGGTGATCATTATGTGACGATTGGCCGGCAGTTGCCATACAAGCGGTACGACTTAGCAGTCACAGCGGCAACGAAGCTTGGCAAGAAGCTGATCGTCTTTGGTAATGGTCCCGCGCACAGTAGGCTCGTTGACCTGGCTGGTCCAACAGTTGAGTTCCGCACCGATCGCTTCGGCGATGCGAGCGATGCCGAATATGAGAAGGCTATTACGACAGCGCGTGGTTTTATCTATCCAGCAGAGGAGGACTTTGGGATTGTCAGTGTTGAAGCGCTAGCGGCTGGTGCGCCCGTGATTGGCCTGGCGCGTGGCGGAACAACAGATATCGTGACGTCGCCCGAAGTGGGTGTGCTATTTGACCGGCAGACAAGTATCAGCGTTGCTAAAGCAATTGAGCAGGCCGAGAAACGAACCTTTGATCCAACAGTCTTGCGTCGCACCGCACAGCGTTTTGATAAGACGCTATTTCTAACCAAGCTACGCAAGGTAGTGCGTGACCAGATGATACAGTAGTATAGTTGTGACTTAACTAGAGGATGCTTATATAGAGGTCACCCTCTTACACGGGCATCATAATGACATAGTGCCTTGCTATTTTGCACCTGTCTTGCGCAGCACTACACCAATCGTCTTGAATAGAATCTTGATATCTAGCCAGAAGCTCCAGTTTTGGGCATAAAATAGCTCAAGCTCGATCCGCTCATCGAAGCTCAGGTTTGAGCGCCCAGATACCTGCCATAAGCCCGTCACCCCTGACTTCACGCTGTGCAAGAGTGCCGTGCGGGCTGAACTAAACTTCACTTCTTGGGGTAGAATTGGCCGCGGCCCAACCAAGCTCAAATCACCACGAAAGACGTTGAAAATCTGGGGTAATTCGTCGAGTGATGTTGCCCGCAAAAAATTGCCAAAGCGAGTGATGCGTGGGTCGTGTTCGACCTTGCGATTTTTTTCATACTCTTCAGCCAGGTCGTCGCGACCCATTGCACGGAATTCATCAGCCGCATCTTGCTTGCCATATTGTGCACCCATACTACGGAACTTGATGAGCTGGATTGGCTCGGAGTAGCGACTGAGGCGCTTTGAGATATAAAATGCTGGCCCGGGGTTAAAGATCTTTTGCATAATGATAAGGAGTACAAAAAGCGGCGCAAGGGCAATGAGTAATATGCCAGAAATAATCGTGTCGAAAATCCGCTTTGCGATTTCTCCCCAGCCAATGAGTGGTGTTTGACTAACGGTAATCATTGGGTAGCCAAGAAAAACATCGATGGTGTTTTTGCCAGTATAAAATTCTGGCTCGCCAGGGATAAAGTTGTATTGGATATGGTTGACCTGTGCGGCGCCAAGCACTTTTTGATTCTTTTCCTCATTTTCGTAGAGGTTGGTTTGGATAATGGTGTCGATCTTGAGCTCCTTGATCTGCGCAAGGGCAGGGTCGAGTGATGCAAAATGAACAACATCGAGCCCAGGTGGCACAAAGCGCTTGGGGCCAGCCATTGCCACGACGCGAAAACCTGATTTGTAGGTGGTCGAGATCGACTCAGCGATGTCTCGCGTTGCTAGCGATGTCCCAATCACCATCACACGGTTCACGCCATGGTTGTACTGGAAAAGCCAGCTCCGCGTCAGGCGAAACACCTCACGCACCGTGCCAATTGCCAAGAATGAACCAAGAAAGACATACATCGCCACCAAGCGAGCTGGAAAGATATACATTCGTGTGCCATATTCCCAGCCAATCACCAGCAAAATACCCATAAATGTTCCGAGCAGCAGCCGCCCCCACTCGACGAGCCGCCGGCTATAGACGCTCGCGCTATAGAGCCCAAGCGAAGCATAGAGAATAATCCACACTGGCGCAATAACGACGAAGCCGAGCAGATAGTCGCTGGCATAGACAGTATGGAGCAAATCGCGGTGGTCGATCTGCGTGCGGACGTAGTATGCGATGAAAAACACCGCCATCAGCACAACAAAATCGAGGCCGATGAGAATGAGACTATAAAATTTCGTATTTTTTGACGGCATAACAACTGTTACTATAACACTTTTTACCCAAAGTTTGCTACACTAGAAAGAGATGAAGCGGTTATTGCGAGAAAAGATACCGGCTTGGTTTTTGTGTACGATATTTTTCGGGCTGGCTATCCATGCACCGCTGACGGTATGGGTGGGTGCGCATTGGCCAGATTATGCACTCTTTGTCAAGGCATGGAAGGAAGTTTTGCTTCTCATTGTCTTGCTTCTTCTTATTGTCGACGTGACGCTGCGCCGGCAGTGGCGGCGTTGGCTGAGCGATCACATCATCCAGCTAGCACTTGCCTTTGCGCTGTGGCACGGTGTGGTGGCGCTGCTTGTGCCAACGTCTGGTTTGGCACTGCTATCGGGTTTGTTGATCGACCTGCGTTTTGTGGCGCTTGGTGCGGCAGTCTATGTGTTTGTAAGTAATTACCCGCAGTATCGGCGCTGGCTGCTGCGTATGCTTGGTGTGGGTGCAGTCATCGTGATTGGCTTTGCAGCAGCGCAGCTTGTTTTGCCGCGTGATGTGCTAGTACCGCTTGGCTACGGGCCGACGACGATCGAACCCTACCAAACAGTCGACTCCAACAGTGCCTATGTCCGCATTAATAGCACGCTGCGTGGGCCAAACCCACTTGGGGCGTATGCAAGTACTGTCCTGACACTTATCGTGGCGTATAGCGCATTGCAATGGCGGCGTATCTCGCATGTGTGGCGTTGGGTGCTTGGTGGTATGGCACTGCTAGCGGCGCTTGCCGTGTGGCAGAGCTATTCACGAAGTGCGCTGCTCGCGGTGGCGGTTGGCGTCGGCGTTGTTGCGATTGTCAGGGCATGGCGGTCACAGGCATCTCGGCGTGTTGTGCTGTGGGGTGCTGGTGCAGTACTTGGCTGTGGGGTGATTGTTGGTGTCATTGGCTATGCGATAGACCCGCACTTTATCGATAATGTTATCTTGCATAACGACCCAACGCATGGCCCCGCTCAAACATCCGATAGCGACCGAATCACTTCGTTGCAAGCTGGCCTAACGCGCGCTCTGCAGCAACCGCTTGGCACTGGCGTAGGAAGTACTGGCTCGGCATCGCTTCTTGGTAATGGGCAGAGCTTAATCATTGAAAACCACTATTTGTTCGTTGCTCACGAAATTGGCTGGATTGGATTACTATTATTAGTTGCATTAACCACTGGTGTGCTGGTAAAATTATGGCATCGCCGGTCATATTGGCTGGCTTTCGGTAGTTTTGCTGGCGGAATCGGCTTAACTGTGATAGGATTGTTCTTACCAGTTTTTGTTGACGACACTGTGTCGATGCTCTGGTGGGGGCTGGCAGCACTAGCGATAACGGAGGATGGATTATGACAAGCCCAACGCGAAAACAACGTGAATTATTGACATTTATAGACACATTTATCAAGAGTAATGGTTACGGCCCAAGCTACCGCGAAATTATGCGTGCCTTCGACTACAAGTCGGTTAGTACGGTAGCAGCGCATGTCAACGGCCTGATTGTTCGTGGATTTTTGGTCAAGAAGGATAACTCGGCGCGTAGCTTGCAAGTGGTACCGCCCACTCAGAATGCTGCGGATGTTGTGGTAGCGCCAGTCGAGCAGGTGATTCGTGCAAAAATAAGCGCATTAGAGCAGCAGGACAATACCGCTGATGATATTGCGGTTTTGCAGCGCGCACTAGAAATTTTGCAAAGCGACCAATCATCATAGATGATATAATATCTACATGATGTACACTCCTCCGCGCGCGCAGCGTCCGTACCCCCGACGCCGCAAGGCAACTATTGTCGAAAAACTTCGTTTTGCCGATTGGCGTGTGCCAGTGCTGCGTATTCGCTGGACACGGCGCAAAACATATATCACCATCGGTATTATTCTTGGGCTCAATGTGCTGTTCCAGCTGGTGTATCCGAGTGATCGACTACTACCAAATGCGCGGATCGACGGTGTATCGCTTGGTTGGCAGACAATGTCAGAAGCCACAGAAACCCTTAACCAAGCCTACCAAGAGCACTCTGTAAAACTAGTGGGTGATGGCACAACCATCGCGTCACCGACGATTGAGCAGCTTGCTATTACAGTAGACAACACCGACCGGCTTGTGCAGGCGCAGTATCCCTTGCTGTGGCGAATTATGCCGTTGTCATCGTTCTGGTGGCAGCCAGATGTGCCAAGCTCACCAAAATTAACGACTACGACGCGTACCGAGCAATATATTACTCAGACGATCATGCCAGTCTGTAAGCGTGCACCAGTCGATGCGAGCCTCAAAGTAGAACATGGCAAGCTGGTGGTGAATCAAGCACGGCGTGGTGGTGAGTGTCAGCGTGATGCGGTATCGCATAGTATTGGTGCGATTAGCCCACGCCTTGTACAGGGCACGACCGTTGAGATCCCAATGCGCGGCATCGCCCCGGCTATTACAACCGATACAGCGAAGGCACTCGAGCAAAAAATCACGAAGGTTATCGGCAAAGGCGTCACCCTTAAAGTAAACGACGAGACAGTGACACTGCCAGCGAATGAAGTTATTCAATGGGTTGTTGCTCAGCCAAAGGACAAGACGTTAGTAGCAAGCATTAGTGCGTCACAGGCCTCCGGCTATCTCACAAAGCATGTCACGCCAAAGGTGAATATTGACCCAGGTACCACGAAAGTTGCCACGTACGACCTCACTGAAACGTCACGCACAGATGGTAAGCCAGGGCGCACGCTCGATATTGACGCAACTGCGCAGCAGCTCTCGGAGTTTATTAATCAAACCATCCCACAGCCAACCGCAGTGACGAAGACGGTGCCAGCCAAGGTAGAATATGACCGCAATTATAGCTCGACCGAAGACGGGCTCAACGCTCTTCTCAAACACTATGCCGAGGATCACCCAGGGACGTATGGTGTCTCATTCTTAGAAATTGATGGTAAAAAGCGCAATGCAAGCTACAATGGCAATAAGCAATTTGTTACTGCCAGTACATACAAACTATTTGTTGGCTATAGCGTGCTTCGGCGCGAGCAGTTGGCAGGCTGGCGTTGGGAAGACAACCAAGTTTGCTTCAACAAAATGATTAGCCAAAGCGATAACCCATGTGCAGAGAATTACCTCAAAGTTATTGGCTATGACGTTGTAACAAAGGATGCCAATGACATTGGCTTCAAAGATACGACCTTCGCCAAGTCTGGCGGGCCATATACCACAGCAAATGACCTTGCGCGCTTTATGGTGATGCTTGATGCGGGGCAGAACTTTAGTAGTGCCAACCGCGATCGGTTCCTCTCTGCGCTCAAGGCTAATGTGTATCGCAAGGGTATCCCTGCTGGCACGAATGGTACGGTGGCAGATAAGGTTGGGTTCTTGAATGGTCTCCTGCACGACGCAGCGATTGTCTATGACTCAAACGGCAAATATGTACTCGCCATCATGACAGATGGCAGTAGTTGGAATAATATCGCTGAGCTAACTAAGCGGATCGAACAATTCCGCAGCCAGCCATAGCACAAAATACCTATTTTGCGGCGTGACTCTTGACGAACCACCCCTCCAACCGGTATACTTACAGAGTAATCCGGAGTAGCTCAGTGGTAGAGCGGGTCGCTGTTAACGATTAGGTCGCTGGTTCGAGCCCAGTCTCCGGAGCCACGATGCATGATAAAGACCGATGAAAATCGGTCTTATTTTATTAAAGCTTATATCGCCCTTGAGCCGCAAAATTCAAATACTGAGAGACTAACCCCAGTAGACAAGCGAGCTTACACTATAATGTAAGCTCAACGACGACTGGGTAGTGATCCGACGCTCGGTCTGATAGTGGTGTTTTGACAACATTGTATGAGCTTAATGTAAGCTGAAATGATTTAATTTAATCAATGATTTACAGCTTGGTATAACTGCTCAGCCTGCATCATTACCACGCGAGCGGTCGAAGGGCGGATATTCATAAAGATACGCCATGGGTTATGAGCTGATGTTGCGTTAGCTCGTGGGAGAGCGAGTGGCTGCAAGCCGTGCTTGCCTGTCAGTCCAGCAATCCACGCCAATGGTGTCTTACCATAAAGCCCTTCTTCGCTAGCAGAACCGTCCATGCGCCATGCAGCGTAGGTTCGAGTAATCGTGGTGATATCGTCTGGGTGAAGGGGGTAGTGCTGGGCGCTGCTGCGAGTAAGTATCTCATTGGCATATGGAGGTGTATCCACTCCGGGTGCAACAATAGCAGTAAAGACATCGAGTGGTGTGCCATCTGCCTCTGCTGCGGCGTTGATCATATGCAGAGCAGCAAGCACAGCATAATCTTGATCTGGTGATGATGTCGTGGCATCGATCGTAGTATTGGCACGGTAGAGTACATCACCACCGGTGTCGATGCCACAAACTGCATCAGCTCCCGTCTCGCGGATGAGAATCTGCAGGTCGTGAGCAATCTGCTCCGGCTCGATTGAATTAAGCAGATAAACTGGTGCGATTGTCTCGTCCTTAGCAATAATATCCTCAAGGAAGCGCCAGTTGCCAACTTTAGTTGTTTCCTTCGTAATCTCTGCGAGTGCGTCACCAATCTGTCGGCCAGTATGAGCAAGCTGTTTGTTGCTATCGGCAGCGAAGTTGCGCACCGACACAATAGCTGCAGGCTGCACGGCATGGTGCTGCTGATGAAGCTTGCTTAGCATAGCAGCCTGAATACCATCCGAGCCACCACCCATCCCAAGATAGATGATCCGTTTGCCGCGTAGCTTCTCAGAGTCAAACGCTGGGAGTGAATCGATAGCGAGCTCAGGTGTGTCCTGATATTCTGGCACAAGTGTCTCACCACTGTGATGAAAGCGCAGCTCAGCGTGGTGTGGATCAAGTATGTCTTGGTTGGCGGCTTGGGCAATAGTGCTGAGGTCTGCCGTGACGATACCTGTCTCGCCTGCTTTGCGCGCTGCTTTGTCGGCAATGTGTGCCTCTTGCAAAACATGCGCAAAGTAAGTGAGCGCCGTGCCGAGGCTATGATGTTTCTCAAGCCCCTTCAGCAAGGCTGGGCCGTAGTAAGGCAGAGTCGCACGCTGATGAATACCATCATTGCTGAGCTCTTGAGCGAGAATAGCTTGTACAGGGCCAGGTAGCGTATCTAGCGCATTGGTCAGTTGCTGATACTCTTCTGGCGAATCGTAGCGTAGCATACAAGCAAGGCGCACAGTGTGAGTATATGCTTGGCTGTTGATGAGCTGCTCAATAGCATCGTTATCGAGGCCAAAGCGCTGTGCTCGCCGAGCGAGGTAGTGAGTGTAGCGTGCGTTGTCGGTCGGGAGGGTGCTGTCGGTTAAGACGTCGCAGGCTGCTGCCATTTGGTTGTACATAGGAGAAGTGAGGAGTAGAGAACTCTCAGCATTAACATGTCCCGCCGCACCAGCAATATCAAATAGCGTATGCATGATATAGAGCGAGCGCACTGGCTCAGTACTGTCCGCAAAGCTTGCCAGCGTTGCCGCCGGTGCTTCGGCTTGGATAAACTGGCCAAGATTGAGTTCTGTATTGATGACATCGCGTATGATCGTTTGGTCTACTTCGCTTAATTGGCTGAATGTCGGTAATAACTCTGTGCGCTTTGCAGCGTAATCTGACCTGAGTAAACGGCGCAGCACTTCGTCATGATCGACCGAATCAGTGGCATCCTCTCCCATAACGGCACTCGCGAGCGTTTGGTTCTTGCCTAGATCATGAATAAGCATAATGTAGCGCATTACATTGGCGCTATGCTCGCCAGGCAAGTTGCTCGCAACCCACTGATGAAATTCTTCAAATTCTTCACGCGTGAGGCGATTGGCGTCGTTCTGGGTAGCGGTCAGTTTGTGATAATTTTCATCGCCGCCATAGTATAGGTAGTCCATAACGTTGAGCGAGCAGACAGTTCGTTGATATTCTGCGCGCTGATTGGCTGCTTCGTCTGCCCCTTGTGACTCTGGTGAGGCTTTGATATGTTCGCCGATCAGCAGTTTCGCCTCAGGAAGCTGCAGGACCTCAAGCCGCTGCTCCAGATCGAGTGGACTTGAAGAGAGAGGTGTTGTTAGGAAGAAATGGTTGTTGCATAGCATTAGTGTAGAGGATTACACAGCGGAATGGTAGCATGAGCGGTTTATAAAGACCCTACTGCTTATATTGAGAATATGACTCGCCAGCGCTGAGCGGATGGCCAAATAGGTTCTTGACCGTGACAAATCTGTACCCTTGCTTTTGTAATGCATCGAGGATACACGGCACAGCATCGACGCTGGTTTTGTGGATATCGTGCATGAGAATAATCGCACCAGGTGCGGCATTGGCAACGGCACGGCTGCAGACAATTGCTGCATCGTGATCGGCCCAATCACGTGTATCGATTGACCACATAATGGCTGGCATAGTAAGCTGCTGGAGCTGCGCACGCACCTTGTCATTCATGCCACCATATGGTGGACGGACCATTGTTGGTGTCACGCCAGTAGCTGCAGCAACGGCACTGTTTGTACTCTCAATCTCTTGGCGGATGACAGCTTCGTCGCGCTTAGGAAGGAGTGGATGATTCCACGTGTGGTTGCCTATTTGGTGTTTGCGTTGAACTGCTTGCTGGAGCGCGATACTGTATGGTGCAACATTTCGCCCCACCACAAAGAAGGTTGCCTTAGCATGATAGCGATCAAGATGCTCGAGTAGTGTTTGCGTGTATAACCCAGGCCCATCGTCGAAGGTGAGTGCAATACAGCGATAACGCACGCAGTCGGTTGTTGATGATAATGCTGACGGTGGAATATCAAAAAGCTTCTTAGTGGTTGGGTTTTGGACAAAGTGGCTGAGTTGCTTGATTGGCAATTTCAGGCTAATGATTCCATCTACACCAATACCAAGCGAGCGTTTATCGAAGAGAAAGCCAATTGTTTTTCGGTCGTGTACTAAAAAGTTTGTGATAGATTCTGGAGTAATGACTCCCGCTACTTTTACTGGCTCTGCATGCGGGTAGCGCTGCTGCACCTGTTTACGTAGAGCAATAACAAGCTCATTTGTCCCTGCGATTGATGTATCAACGAGGGCAGACGATGTAATTGGCTGGCCGCTCATTTTATCGAATGTCCAGTAGTGAACCGTGTTGGTTGGCAGAGCATGAGGTATAGTAGTACGGATAAACACAGCGAGAGAAATCGTCGTGTCATCTTGGTGAATAATGCGATAGGTAATGGTGTTGCTTCGAGCTGCTGCATTAGTTGAAGGTGTTTGTTGAGATGGAATTGCACTATCGATGATTGTGGCAACCGTTTTGTCTATGTTGGCAATACCTGTTTGTGGGTAGGTGACGATTGTTTGGTGTGATGCCGATTGATGCTTGATGATGCGTGAGCGAACAGCACCACGAGAAGATAGTGTGTAAGTGTGCGTTGTTGATGGTGGTATATGTGTGATGTGTGATGATTTTTGTGATTGTTGGCCATACCAAAGTGAGCAGATTAGTAGACTAGTAATAATAAGGCAGAGCCATGTATAAAAAAAGCCGCGAGATTTTGTAGATGTTGTATTACTTTCAACACCAGAATAAACTTGAGCATCTGTCTCTTCCACCTTATAGAACATAGCTATATTGTAGCGCGAACCGAGGTAAGAACAAAATGGGATAAGCGGAGTCTGATACAAAAGACATTATAAAATAGAATATGCACTACTTTATGTTCATTGCAAAATACCCCATTGGGGTATTTTGCAATGAACTATTAATAAATATCATTCATAAAATAAGATAAAATTGCTACATACCCCTAGTGAGGTAGAAGCCTTTTCTAACAGATGATGATATAATATAAAAACAAGAGTAAATTACTTGAGTTAGATATAGTTAAGCGAAATCTTGAAAACAACGCTACAGAAAGGAGAAAATATGCGCCATCTTTTTATTACACGTGGAATTCCTGGATCTGGTAAAAGCACCTTTTTGCAATCTGCTGGGCTTGGCCCATATACACTATCTCCTGATACTCTGCGCCTAGCGTATAGCGGCCCAGTGATGAATGATGCAGGGCGCATCGTTATGCCATATCAGGATGATCGACGGGTGTGGCAGCAGTTGCACGAGTTGCTTGATATGCGGATGGCTCGTGGTGAGTTCATCGTGGTTGATGCAACACATACAACGAGCTCGTACTTTCAGCAGTATGCTCGGCTTGCGCGGAAGTATCGCTACAAGCTGTACGTTATAGATTTTGCGGATGTGCCGCTTGAGGTCTGTCTAGAGCGTAATCGTCAGCGTGCACCACATAAGATAGTCGATGATGCAGTTCTCGAGAAGATGCACGCTCGCCTCTCCACGTGTGCCATACCAAAACGATACACTGTCATACAGCCAGCGGAAGTAAAAGAGCTTATCGCGTCATATCGGCAACCGATTAATTTGAGTCAGTATGAGCACATTCATCACATTGGTGATATCCAAGGATGCTATACGCCACTGCGTGAATATTTTGAGCAGCACCCCTATGTCGAGCACGATTATTATATCTTTACAGGTGATCTGCTCGATCGTGGCACAGAGAATGCAGAAGTATTGCAGTATGTGTGCGATAATTTTGTCGACAAGCCAAATGTGACGTTTATTGAGGGTAACCATGATGGCTATATTTGGCAGTGGCTTACTCACCAGCCGATAAGAGCACGAGAGTTTAATGGTCGAACGCGAGCACAGCTAGAGCGTGCCAATATAGACAAGCGTGCCGTTAGTCGCTTGATGAACTCTATGCAAGATTGCCTCTACTACACATGGCATGATAAGCGGGTATTTGTGAGCCATGCAGGAGTGAGCAATTTACCAGAGAATCCTCTGCTGCTTGCCAGTCAGCAGTATATTCGTGGTGTGGGGCGCTATGAGCAGGTTGGTGCTATTGACGATGCTTTTGTTGCCCGCACCCCTGATAATGTCTATCAAGTGCATGGCCATCGCAACGCTCAGAATTATCCAGCGCAGTATAATCAGCGGTGCTTTAATCTCGAGGGCAAAGTGGAGTTTGGTGGTACACTACGGGTTGCGCAGCTTGCCGAGAAGGGCTGGTCTGTCGTTGAGATAAGCAACCAATCGGCTGAAGGTCTCCTCCATCCAGAAAACGCACCACTCATCCATAGCCTGCGCACCAATAAACTGATTAGCGAGCGGTCACTACCGGGTAACATTAGCTCATTTCACTTTAAACCAAAGGTGTTTTATGATAAAAAATGGACAGCGCAAACAGTGCGAGCCCGTGGACTATTTATGAATACACTCACAAATGAGATTGTGATTCGTGCCTATGATAAATTCTTCAATATTGGTGAGCGACGAGAAACTGAATTTGCTGCGCTCAAAGATCAACTTGTTTTTCCAGTGCGTGCTTGGGTGAAGGAGAATGGCTATCTTGGCTTGGTAGGCTATGATGCGACACTAGGTGACCTCGTTTTTGCGTCGAAAACAACAACGGAGAGTGAATTTGCCGAGTGGTTTCGCCATCTGTTTTTGCAGAGCTATGGCAAGCATGTTGATGTGATTCGTCAGTATCTTGCCGAGCACAATGTTTGTTTGGTCTGCGAGGTGATACTCCCGACAGAGGATCCACACATTATCGAGTATGCACAAGACCGGATTGTTTTGCTCGACATAGTGCATCGCCAGGCGAAATTTGTCGCAGTTGACCAAGTTGAGCGTGAGCGATTTGCGGCTATGTTTGGTATGGAAACCAAGCGGCTTGCGGCGACGCTCCAGACGTGGGAGGATTTTGTGACGTGGTATGAGCAGGTGCAGGGGCTTGACTATTTGTATGATGGTGTACCGATCGAGGGCTTTGTCATAGAGGATGCTCAGCATTGGCAGGTCAAAGCCAAGCTCGATTATTATTCATTTTGGAAGCGGATGCGTGGTGTGCTTGATGGACTTAAGGTGGGGCGCAGCCCAAAGCGTGTCGCTGCCTACCCACACCCTGAGTACGCAGCGCGCGTCATTGCCTATATGCAGGGCATTCCTATTGACGCATTGGCTCAGATGTCTATTATCGATGTTCGTCGCCGCTGGCAGCGAGAGCAAGAAAAAGCCGTATAGCCGTATTACCAATCTTACTCTTCACGGTATAATAGAAGCATGAAAATGATTCGTTGGTTGGCGAAGCGGTGGCGCCGCGTTGCGGTAGTGGCTGGGGTGCTCGTTGGGCTAGCTGCACTTCGCCTTGTATCGGCACAAACAGGGCAGTGGTCGCTACCTGATCGATTGCAAGACTGGATAACGCTGAGTTTGAGCGTGATGATCGAGGCGCTGCCATTCGTCATGCTGGGGATCTGCATTGCAATTATAGTGCAGGTGTGGCTGCCGGCCGAGCGCTTGCTTACCTATCTGCCGCAGCAGCCATTATTGCGCCGAGCCTGTTTGTCGCTCCTTGGTATTGCACTGCCAGTCTGTGAGTGTGGCAATGTCCCCTTAGCTCGTGGCCTGTTAGCAAAAGGGCTCACGCCTAGTGAGTCTCTCGTGTTTTTGCTTGCTGCACCAATCCTCAACCCGGTGACAATCATCACAACGCAGCAAGCATTCGCTGGCGATATGACCATTCTCTGGGCGCGAGTGTTTGGTGGCTTCGCTATTGCTAATCTTGTTGGCTGGGTCTATGCACGTCGCCCGGCGGAGGAGTTGTTGACCAATACGTTTGTTGCTTCGTGCCAGGCAGATCATGTGCAACGGAGCAAGCGAGTAGCAAGCCTTGCGATATTTCGACGTGAGGTGCAGGCGATGCTGCCAGCCTTGGTAGTTGGTGCAGGGTTAGCGGGTCTTGTGCAAGTGCTGGTGTCGCGCGAGGTATTAGTGTCACTGGGGAGTCAGCCAGTATGGTCGGTGATTGCAATGGTGGCACTGGCGTTTATTGTTTCAATTTGCTCTAATGTTGATGCGTTCTTTGCTTTGGCATTTCGCCAGACCTTTATGACCGGGGCACTTGTGAGTTTCTTGACCTTTGGCCCAATGATCGATATCAAGATGCTGAGCTTGCTGCGCACGACATATCGGCCAAGTGTGCTGTTTCAGGTGAGTGCACTCGTTGGACTGACATCGATAACATTGGGATTGGTGGTGAATTATGCGTTTTAGGCTGGTCTTGTCCCGAGTCGCACAGCAACAAGGTATACTACTCCTTTTTATCATTGCCGTGGCGACGCTGTGGCTAGCTGCGACTGGTCGTTTGACGCTCTATATTCATCAGCGGTATGTCGTCTTTACGACTAGTATGGCAGTGGTGGCTCTTGTGATGGCGAGTGCGAGTGTTATTACGCAATCACGCGCCCACCAGCAGACACACTTCATTTGGTGGCGTCGCGTTGCTGCGTGTGTGATGGTGTGTATGGTCGCAGGCATGGCGCTACTTGTCCCACCGACAGCACTAACGACAACAACCGCCACGCAACGTGGTATCAACAAAGGGGCGGTAACTCGGCTATCCACAGAGAAGCTATCGCAAGCATCTATCTTTGCTCAGCGAGATTATTCGCACCTCACGATTAAAGAATGGGCAGGGTTACTCGCGCAAACGCATGACAGTGGGTTTTATCGAGGCAAGACGGTCAATTTGACGGGGTTCGTCACGCCAGATACAGCGGATTCGCAGATTTTTTATGTATCTCGGTTTGTCGTGACGTGTTGTGCGGTCGATGCACAGGCGGTTGGCGTGCCAGTCTATGCACCTGGGTGGCGTGAGCGCTACCAGCCCAATAGTTGGGTAACGGTGACGGGTGACTTTGCCGCGCATCCACAGCAACATCGTCAGCAGCCGATTGTCATCATGCCGCGTTCGGTTACGTCAACCACCCAACCAAAGGAGCCCTATGAATACTAAAAACTGGCGGTGGGTGCGTCAGCGATGGCGATTTTCGCTCGTTGCGATTGGATTATTAATTACACTGAGTGTACTCACGATCCTGAGTGATCAACAGGGCCCACGCTTGCGTCATGCAGTGCTGGCAGATGATCCGAATACAGGCTACCAGACAGTGCAATTGCAGTTTAATCAGCCAGTCAAGCCGGTTGAAGCTCGTGCAATACGAATCTCGCCGCGCGCAGACTTTACTGTTATAACAAACAACGCAACTGTGACGATTCAGTTCCGACATCGTTTGCAAAATAACTCGCAGTATCATGTGGCGATTGATCAGCTAGCTAACGCCTATACACAGCAGCTCGCAGCAGCCAGTTACCACTTTAATACGCCACCAGCACAGCTCTATTATCTCAAGCACCGCGATCTTACAGAGACAAAAACAGAGTTCTACGTCGCACAAGCGACAGATGCTATCGTGCAGATGAATCTGGCAACAAAGCATGAGAAGACACTTTACCAAGCGACGCGAATTATCGACTATGCAGTAGTGGGTTCTCGTATCGTTGTCCACACAATGAATGATGCGAAAACCAGTGAATTGCATCAGGTTGATATAGAGACTGGTGCTGTATCGCCATTACCGTTGCCTGGTAAGGGTACGGTGTCTCGCCTGCGAGCGATGGATAATGGAACGGTGGGATATCTCTTTGCAAAGGCAGACAGCAAAGAAAAGATCACTAATCTCATCGTGCATGATATCGCAGCGCAGCGCCACCACACTATACGTGGCCTTAACGCGCAGCCATTACCAGTGTATGATTGGCGCTCAGTATCACGTGGTGCAGCAGTTGTGGTGCGAACTCGCGGTGATGATGTACTGCTTATTGACCCGACTGGCAAGCACGCTATGCAGCCACTTGGTCAGGCAGCAGTGCTTGGCGATGTATCATATGATGGCAAGAATATTATCATGATGAAAACAGGGGAGGGGTATTTTGTACTCAACTTAGAAAGTAGCAAAAAATCGCCTATTACTCACCAACAAGGAAATGACGCCATATCACTAGCCTCTTTCTTACATACCCACAGTGGCTATGCTATGGAGATAACGAGTGTCAATCAGCAGCATATTTTGCAGCGCCAAACAGTGCTTACCCACCCCACTAGGCGAGTGATTCATCAGACAACACCACCGGCATATACAATAAACATCACTGTCTCACCAAATGATCAGTACACTGCCATCGAGCAAAAAAGCACCGCTGATAACTTCACTAAAACGCACATTATCGATAATAAAACTGGCCATATAGTGCACACACTTGATGGCAAGGCAGTGGTTTGGTTATAAAACAAGCGATAGAGCCTGAAGCGACTCCAGCCTGTATCTTGAGAGCAGGAATCGCATCTACACCACACAACGAAAATACCTAATTAGTGTTTGCATAATGTTCTGGTATACTATAAAAGATATAGCGTGAAGGGAGATGATGCCAATGCGAATGCGCGACAGACGACCAAGTGACCGCCCGCGAGAGAAACTTGCGCGAGATGGAGCAGCTCGCCTGAGTGACCTCGAGCTCCTTATGGCGATTATCGGCAGTGGTAATGCACAAGCTGACGTTGGCAAAATTGCGCGCTGTGTGCTTAAAGCCTTGCGCACGCATGGAGGTGATCTAACTCATGAGGAACTCTCCAAGATAACTGGCCTTGGTGCGGCTAAGGTGACAGTGATTCTCGCAAATTTTGAGCTTGCGCGGCGCTATCTACTCAAAAGTGACCAGCCTATTATTGATGAGCCGAGCAAAGCAGCAGAGCAACTCACCGATATTCGCGACAAACGGCAAGAGCATTTTGTCTGCCTGACGCTTGATGGAGCGCATCGCTTGATCGCCAAACGCACAATTACTATTGGCACGCTAACTGCGAGCTTGGTGCACCCACGAGAAGTCTTTACGGATGCAATTGCCGACCGAGCAGCGGGGATTATTGTGGCGCATAATCATCCTAGCGGGCAGCTTATCGCAAGCCAGGCCGATCGAGAGACAACACAGCGTCTGACTGAGGCAGGCAAGCTGCTTGGCATCCAGCTGCTAGACCACCTTATCGTTACGAAACACGACTATATATCAATCATCACTGAAACATAAGGAATGACCTGTTAGCACTCTTGCAATTAGAGTGCCAATTGGCTATACTAAGACAGATATGGCGAAGCGAGATTATTATGAGGTGCTTGGTGTTGCCAAAAGCGCCAGCGATGATGACATCAAGCGGGCATTCCGCAAATTAGCAGTGAAGTACCACCCAGATAAAGCGGGTGGGAGTGAAGAGAAATTCAAAGAAATTAATGAAGCGTATGAGGTCCTGAAGGACAAGCAAAAGCGTCAGCGGTATGACCAATTTGGCCATGCGGGCGTTGGTGGTGGTGCCAGCGGTAGTGGTGGCGGTAACCCATTCGCTGGTTTTGGCGACTTTGGCCAAGGGCAGAATATCCACTTTGATTTTGGTGATGGTGGCCTGGGAGATATCTTTGGCCAGTTCTTTGGCGGCGCTGCTAGTGGCAGTGCAAATCAAGGCCCAGCACATGGTCGTGCTGTTGAGACGAGTGTGACGCTCGAATTTGAAGAAGCGATCTTTGGCAAAGAAGTTGCTCTTGCATTAACGCTTGACGACGAATGCGAGCATTGCCACGGCAGCACCGTCGAACCTGGCTCAAGCCTTAAGAGTTGTCCAGATTGTAAAGGCACTGGCCAGCGTGTGCGGACGATGAACACAATGTTTGGACCCATTCAGCAGGCCGTAACGTGCGAGACCTGCCAGGGTCGTGGGCAAATACCAGAGAAGGCCTGTACAGTCTGCCGGGGTAGCGGTGTGCAGCGTCGCGAGCAGATAATTACAGTCAAGATTCCCGCTGGTATCGATAATGGCTCGACGATTCGTCTCCGTGGTCGTGGCGAAGCTGTAGGTGGTGGCAGCAAGGGCGACCTCTATGTGCAGGTGCGAGTCAATCCACACAAGACGTTTAGCCGCGAAGGTGATGTAATCCTGAGTGAGGAGCATATCGGTATGGCAGATGCAGCGCTTGGTGCCGAGCTCGACGTTAAGACAGTCGATGGGACGATTACAATGAAGGTGCCAGCTGGTACACAATCGGGCACAGACTTCAAGTTATCTGGCCATGGCGTGCCACACATGCGAAGCGACAAGCGTGGCCCCCATATCGTGACAGTAGTGGTCGATACCCCAACCAAACTAAACCGCCGCCAGAAGGAAATCCTTCGCGAGTTTAATGACACGTTAGGGCGGAAGGGGATATTTGGGCTGTAGTGTAGCAAGCCGATGACGCGATCTACTAAAAGCTCCTTGAGACAGGAGTTTTTAGTAGATTTTATTGTTTTATATATTTTAATAAGTTCACTAATTATCGTATAGTATGTTACTATTGGTACGATATAGATGACAGCGTGTAGTCTGAAATGTCGTGGTGAGTAGGAGAAAACCATGAAAAAGAAGGTTTTGATAATTGTTAGTAAAAAACCAAAGGATGAGAACAGTTTTAATTGGTATGGGCTTAGTAGGTGGCTACAGCGGTTGTTGGGTGATGTTGAGGTGCAGATAACATCTTTTGATCAACTGGTTTATGTGTCTGGTGGAGGATGTTCTGAAATTTACCACTCTATCGAGGGTTATGATATTGCTAACTTTGATCTTGTTCTAATAAGAAAAGTAGGTGATGAACTTGAGCACGGTATTGCAGTAGCACATTATCTAGACCAAAAAGGCACGCCATTTACAGATAGTTATCTACTGACTCAAGGCAAGGGCAAACTAGCATGTTCATTTGCAAGACAAAAGTACCTACCTGTACCTAAAACAGTGTATGCAAGTCAACTATTTATAGCGACAGCGATAAAGAATAGTAAACTGCGACCACCTTTTGTGCTTAAGGCGGACAATGGTAAGAAAGGTCAAGATAATTTCTTAATCCAGTCTTTTGAAGAGATGGAAGACGTACTACAGCGGCTTCAGAATACTACTATGATTGCTCAAGAATATATTCCCAATAGAGGAGATTATCGGTTCCTTGTATTAGGGGGCAAGGTAAGGTTAATTTTGCTAAGAAAAGGAAAAGAAGGCTCATATCTCAACAATACATCACAAGGTGGTTCAGCAGAGGTAATCAATGCTAAAAATTTTCCACGAGACATCATAGACAAGGCAGAGCAAGCAGCAAAGATAGAACGGCTGGAAGTAGCGGGTGTTGATATTATACAAGATATAACTACTGGTGAGTATTATATTCTTGAGGTTAATAGAGCGCCACAGATTGCAACTGGTGTATGTAATGATGAAAAGATGATCGCATATAGCGAGATGGTAGCTGAATATTTATCAAGTAATAAAAGTCTATGAAGCAACGAAAGAGGATTATTATTGGCCGCAATGTAAGGATTCACTTTAGCCAGCGGATGGATGTGCCAGCCAAGGTAGATACTGGTGCAGATAATTCAGCAGTGTGGGCGAGCAACATTAGGGTTGGCAAGGATGGTGTGTTACGTTTTTCTCTGTTTGGCGAAGGTTCGCCATATTACACAGGCAAATTAATTAAACGAACCGAGTATTCTGTTGCTGCTGTGCGAAGTGCTTCTGGGCACCAGGTGATAAAGTATTGTACTTACTTTACGGTACGCATTGGCGGCAGAAAGATTCGTGTCTTATTTGGCTTATCTGATCGGTCACTTCATAATTTCCCTGTATTAATCGGGAGACGTACCTTACATAAAGGAAGATTCTTAGTTGACGTCCGTAAGGGTGAAATAGATAGCGTAAAGCAAAAATACACTCAAAAACTCAACAGAGAGCTCAAAAGAAATCCGCATAAATTCTATAAAAAATACCATAAGGAGAGGTCAGAAAAGTGAAAATCGCGATACTCAGTAATGGCAATGTGAATTACTCAACGCTTCGTCTCAAGGAAGAGGCAGAGAAGCGTGGACATAGTGTGAGAGTGATTAAATACCGCAAATGCTATGTGACGATTGACGAGAAGAACCCAACGGTGATGTATAATGGTGAAGCAATTGATCAGTACGATGCAATAATTCCGCGCATTGCAAGCTACATGACTCGCTACGGCACAGCAGTGGCACGCCAATTAGAAATGGCGTACCCACGCACGCTTTTTGTTAATCGCTCGATTGCGATTACCCGAGCGCGCGATAAACTGCGTTCGACACAGCTACTAGCCCGAGGTGGAGTAGCTATTCCTAAGACAGTGTTTAGCCGCAACTCAGCCGATATAGACGATCTCCTTAACGAACTTGGTGGTACGCCGGTTATCATCAAACTCGCTCGTGGTACTCATGGCAATGGTGTGGTGCTAGCGGAGACGAAGAAGGCGGCAAAGTCAGTGCTCCAGGCGTTGTACCTCACCAACGAGGATGGGACAAACATCCTGTTGCAAGAATTTATTCGTGAGTCAGCTGGAGTAGACATTCGCGCCTTTGTGGTGGGGAGTCGTGTAGTGGCGAGTATGAAGCGCCAGAGCCTAGATGATGACTTTCGATCTAACCTCCATAAGGGAGGCGAAGGAACGCCGATTCGCTTGACGGATACCGAGCGTCGCATGTGTTTGCGGGCGGCTAAGGCGATGGGTCTGACGGTAGCGGGTGTTGACTTTATGCGCTCGAGTCGTGGGCCACTAGTGCTTGAGGTCAATGCGAGCCCAGGCTTTGGGATAGAGAAAATTACGCGGCGCAATGTAGCCAAACCGATCATTGAATATATTGAGCGCAATGCGAAGCGGCAGCACAAGAAGGATCGCGTTGGGGCGTAGCTACCCAAACGTATTGGCATTTCTCATGACGCTTATGTTGAATCGATGTCATGGTATAATGGTGGCATGATGTTGCTTGGATTGCTTGTTGGTACGGCTGTAGTTTCGGCTGGTTTGGTATATATAGCGAAGCGGCATTTTGGGCTACCAGTAATGGGTCTGGCGGTCGGTATGGTAGTGACACAGCTATGGGCGGCAGATGTCATGCCGTATGCTGCTGGGGTTGGCATAGGCATTGACCGATCTGCTTTGCTTGCAGCGGTGACGATTGTGCTGACGGTGCTACCAGCTGTGGTGCTGGTGTGTTGCGGCTCGGTGATAAGCCAGCGCTGGTGGCGTATTGGTGGCTCACTGATCTTTGGTGTTGTGGCGACGTATGTGCTGTTTGGTGCGCTGAGTAGCCTCGTGCCAGTTGATGAGACAAGCAAGACGGTTGTGGCAGCACTGGATGGGTCTCATGCAGCGGTTGTTACGATAGGGTTTGCACTTGCACTTGTTGACACGCTTGTGGCTCGTACGAAGAGCGCAAAACCACACAAGAAAAAGTAGAAAACTTTGTTATCTCAGTGTAGGTCTTAGGCCTGCAATGCGTCCTGTCTGCTATATAAAACGACCCTCGATCTGAGGGTCGTGATACAATTATACATATACGCAGACACTTGCTGAGCGTTATTTGATAGTATGATTACGCGGCGTTTGTTGCAACGTTTGTCACATCATCGAGTGCTTCGAGTGCATCGATGATTTTGGTAAGCTTGCGAGCGGTTTCATCATCCTCGATGGCGACGGTGTTGTTGGGTACGTACTGGAGCTCTGCATCTTCAACAGTCATGCCAGTTGCGAGCAAAGCTTCGCGAACTTTGGCGAGCTCTTTTTTGTCGGTGTAGACGGTGAGGCCGCCATCTTCTTCTGTTGCATCCTCAGCCCCAGCATCAAGCACAGTAAGGAGCGCTTCTTCACCACTTGCTGCTACACGGATCACGCCCTTGCGCGCAAACTGAAACATCACACTACCGCTATCTGCCATAGTGCCGCCATTCTTGGTGAGAGCAGTGCGGACCTCTGGGTAGGTGCGGTTCTTGTTATCGGTTGCTGTCTCGATAATGATGCCAACACCACCTGGGCCGTAGCCTTCATAGACTGCCTCTTCGAGTGCGGCAGCATTTTTATCATTGATGCGATCAATTGCTCGCTGGATGTTAGAGTTGGGCATGTTGGCTGCCCGAGCCTTCTCGATGGCCAATGCGAGGCTTGAGTTGGTTGTTGGATCGGTGCCGCCACGGGCTGCAATGGCAATCATATTGCCAAGCTTGGTAAAGGCTGCGCCGCGCTTTGCATCAACCACGGCCTTTTGGCGATGGGTCGTGGCCCATTTACTGTGTCCAGACATAGGTTCTCCTTGATTGTTCTATATTTCAACTCATTGTAGCATATTGGGTAGTTGTTATTCTACGAGCGAGGCATCGCGCAGCGAGTAGCCAGTTGCTCGCCAGAGCCACCAGCAGAGGCCAATGAGCCCGCCATACCACAGCGTCACACCCCACCATGGCAACGCGAAATCGAGCTGCGCCCAGGGGAAGGCGGCGCATTGCTGGACAACCCACAGCATTGCATCAAGCAACCATTGTGCTGGTGCACCAAACACTGTCGCTGCCGCTGGCCACACAAGCGCCCCAACCCCAGCAATGCACGTGAGAAGCATCGCCAGTGGCACCCATGGCACAATGAGTAGATTGGCCGGCAGCGCCACGAGCGATAATTGCCCAAATGCTGCGAGGCTAATCGGTAATGTAGCAAGCTGTGCAGAGACTGTCTCACCCAAGACTTGGCGGCCGATCGATGGCTCTGCTGGGCCAAAGAAATAGCGCTGCAACAGCGGTGCGAGAATCATCACTCCAGCGAAGGACGTAAAGCTTAGCTGCCAGCCAATATCTCCCCAGACATAGCTTGGGTTCCATAGTACTGTAGCGGCACTTGCTACTGCCAGTAGTGTAATGGGGTGAAACGCACGGCCATAGGCCCAAGCCCAAATGCTGAGCCCAGCCACAAGGCCAGCGCGCGTCATGCTTGGGCTTAGGCCAGTGATGGCGACAAAACCAAGGACGAGACTCACACTGGTAAGCACTGCGAGGTAGCGCGACACCTTAGCAAACAAGCGCCGAGCGAGGCGGACGAGGATCGTGAGGTTGTATCCGCTTGCCACAACGATATGGGTGAGGCCAGTAGTGCGCATTGCTTCTTGGATATCATGCGGCAGGGCGCGCTTTTGGCCAAGGACGTAGCCACTGCCAAGGCTAGCCGCTGGCTCGTGAATTGCATGGCGAATATGCTCAGCAAACCAATCGCGCACCTGCAGGGCGACATCGCTAGGTTGTGGCTGGACAATGCGCTCCACATGGGCGCGCTGCACAACAGCAGCAAAGTTACCAAAGCCAGGCTTGAGCTTGCCTCGCACAACCAGCCAGTCGCTGCGATGGACTGCAGGGTTGCCGTGCAGACTCACCCATACTGTGCCAGGTAGCGAGCGGCCATCGAGGCGGATAGCGCTCAGCCTCACGACGAGCTGATTGCGTTGATTTGTATCAGGATCATCCTGCACCTGCCCGGTGATTGTCGCTACGTGCCCAAATGATGCCGTGTAGGAGCGCTGTTGCTGCTGGTCACTCCCACCGCGCACTAGGCCAATCATAAGCCCAGCAATCAATATGACAATAAGGCACCACCGTCGGCTTTGACGCAGTGCACAGGCAATACCGCCGCCAGCTACGACAAGCCACCACCACGCAGCATACGGCCACCACTGGGCTAGTGCTACTCCACCAACGATGCCACCGCAGCACATTGTGAGCTGCCATGTTGGGTGAATTCGCCGTTGCCACCACATCATTGGTTATCATTAAACTATTGTGTTGCTGGTGTGTCAATTTATTGCATATGAATCGCGTGGCCTTTCTGTTAATTTCATGCTGCTTGCTCTGCTTTTCTGTAGAGTGTACCAAGAGAGCTAGAATTTTATGTGTTTGCTTTCTCGTGGTGAAATTATTGAATCTTTTGAGCTTAGCAAGAGATTTTTATACCTTGCTGGGTGAAGTGGCAAGGTATAATCTCTCACAGAGGAAAAAGACGAATTTTGCTATAGATAGTAGAGTTTTGGAAGAGTGATGATGAATCCAGTGGTTGCTCCGCTTGACAGTCTACCACGACCAGTGCTATACTCGCAGAGTCTACGGGCCCATAGCTCAGCAGGTTAGAGCACCTGCCTTTTAAGCAGGGTGTCGTGAGTTCGAGCCTCACTGGGCCCTCCATTGATCAATTAGCAGGCGAGATGGCCTGTTTTTTGTTGTATCTGTTTGAAAGCTTGAATACCTGTATTATAAAATCCTAGTTTCTATTTCTCACTATGTTGTGTGATAGAGAATAAAGTCCGACCACTGTACTAATTTGCACAATCAACAAAACAATGTGCTTGTGCTTGACCAAGAGAGTTACTTTGCGCATAATCGTGGCGAGGAGGAAAAACAAAATGCAAACTATGCGGAATTATGCCCGGCGAATTGTTGCGTGTGGGCTTGCCGTGACTATGATGATACCAGGAATAGCCGGAGCTTCTGCACTTGGTGCTGATTCTTCCACTGCTTATTTCGCCACCCCAGTCGCCGCCATCGGCGATTTTTTATTTGGGCGTATAGTGGCGCGTGATGATGCAGCTAGCGATGGGCCTACAAGAGCTCAGCCTGTAGTGCGTCTTGCCGCCCATACTGAGCATGATGCGCTGATGATTGGGGCGCTCCACACGACAGACCGGCGCACGGTGAGTGCAGTCGAGCTGCATAATACTGCGCGTCAGTTTGTACCGCTTAGTGATGTCACACTTGTTGTCAGTGTTAGCACAAACCACACCGATTACACGTGTCGCGTCAATCTACAAGGATATGCACCACCACAGTCGTCGGTGCGGTATTATCATCCAGCAGTAGCCCCGGCGGATGGCGCGCAGCTCCAGGGTTGCCCAAGCGTGCCAGATGGTGAGCAAATCACACGGTATGATGTGGCGCTGGAGCGATCGGGCACGACTATTGATAGAGCAAATGCAGCCGTAGATGAGCTCGCGGGTGCACTTGTCTGGGAGCGTGCCCACTGGACAGCAGCGGCACGAACCGGGGTATTTGCTAAAGACTTTCGAGCACGATCTGGTGAAGCTGAGGTAGCTGCGCCGTACGAGACGCCAGGTGAGCCATCATTGCAAATTCTCGAGGTCTTGCCTCATCCACATACCTGCGACGCAGCACCAGATAATTGCCAAAAATATGTTAAGATCAAGAACACTGGCGATCAGCCAATCGATTTTGCTGCCTATCGTTTGCGCAGTGGTACACCTGGTAGCAATAGCACGGTGCGAAACACCTCATCTCTTGCGGGGGTGATTGCATCAGGCCAGGTGTTGACGATTCGTGCTCAGGCAAATGGTGCGGAGCTTGCAATATTGCGTAGTGGTACACTGTGGTTTGAGGATCAGCATGGCTTGGTGAGTTTTTCGCCGCGTATTGATGCATATAGCGGTGCAGGGCAGGCTGCGCACCAGGGCAGGTCTTGGGCATACAATTCGCAAACTGGCACGTGGCAATGGACAACGCCGAACCCCGACCAAGCCGATAATATCATCACTGATACGCCAGCCTCACCTCAGCAGCCATCGCAACCATCGGGCAAACCGTGCCCTGTTGGCCAAGAACGCAACCCAGCAACAAATCGTTGTCGGAAAATCAGCAACGGTGAGAAGCGATCAAAACAGACGGCCGGTAATGCAAAGGTAGCGCGCAGCACCTCTCGCTCTCAAAAACTAACCATCTGCAAGCCAGACCAAGAGCGTAACCCTGAAACAGGCCGTTGCCGCGCAATATCTGTCACTGGCCAGCGATTGGCTGCGTGTAAGGCAGGGCAGTATCGCAATCCTGCCACAGGGCGCTGCCGAGCGCTCGCTGGCGGCAAGGCGTCGGCTACTGTATGTAAAGCCGGACACTATCGCAACCCCGCGACTGGCCGCTGCAAAAAGCTTGGTGCAGCAAATAGTCGCCAGCTGATGCCCTGCAAGCCAGGCTGGGAGCGTAATCCATCGACCAATCGCTGCCGCAAATCGACGAGCAAGAATAGCAAAGCACCAGCCGCAGGCTACGCTGTTGAGCCAGGTAGTAATAATGGGCAAACAGAGATCATCTGGTGGATGATTGGTGGGGTAGCTATCGTGGCAGTGGGCTATGCTGGCTGGGAGTGGCGTAGTGAGATTGGCCAGTGGCTACGCCGGATGGTGCGCAAAGGTTAGAGTCTCATTAGCTATACCATAGCGGTATATAGCAGAAGCTCTCAGATTCAGCTATACTAGCATCATGCGAATCATTGGTATAGATCCGGGCACTGGCATCCTTGGCTTTGGCGTCATTGACGCTCATGGTGGCGCAACACGACTCGTCACGGCCGGTGTCATTACAACGCCAGCATATACTCCAATACCAGAGCGCCTTGGTGAGATATTCGATGGTCTTACGAGTATTATTGCAGAGACACAGCCGACAATGATGGCGATCGAGAAGCTCTTCTTTGCCCGCAATATAACTACCGCTATGAGCGTAGCTGAGGCGCGTGGCGTAGCGCTACTGACTGGCCAGCGGGCAGGACTGCAGATTGAGGAATATACGCCACTCCAGATCAAGCAGACAATCACCGGCTATGGCAAAGCAGATAAAAAGCAAGTGCAAGAGATGGTGCGGCTCCAACTAGGCCTTCAGACTGTACCCAAGCCAGACGACTGTGCAGATGCTCTCGCGGCAGCGATTATGGCAGCGTTTATGACACGGCAGAGCTAGTGAGCTGCTGCTGGACGCAGCTACACTGACAAAGTCAGAAACCAGATTGTAAAAAAGCTTACGCTTGTGCTCTATTAGAGATGAGGAAAAGAAAAGCGCTAAGATTGGCGTTTTCGGTACATTGCGCCAGAACGATGGTATAATTAAACTATGCAACTACCGCGAGGAAGACAACAACCAGCCCGAATGGGCAGATATGCCAACTTTGGAGAAGTTCGCCAGTCGAAACCACCGCGCCGGAGACGCGAGCATAAGCATTTCTTGTGGTTTTGGAATATGAGCAAAAAGAAGAAGGCGATGGTGATCCTGACGCCGTTTTTGCTGTTTTTGCTGATTGTGCCGATCTTGACATATCTATATTATGCACGTGATATCTCCGATCAAGAGCGGCTGATGAACCGCAACAACACTGGTATTGTCCTCAATGATGTCAACAACAAGCCACTCTATAGTGTGGGGCGAGCCCAGCACCGCAATATGGTGAAGCTGGCTGACATCTCTGACAGTATGAAGAATGCACTACTGGCTAGTGAGGACAAAGACTTCTATAAACACCCTGGGTTCAGTCTAATTGGTATCTTCCGGGCAGCCTTCCAGCGCCATGGCGGTGGCTCGACCATTACGCAGCAGCTCGCCAAGAACACTGTTCTCACAAGCGAGCAGACTTTTATGCGTAAGTACCAGGAGCTGTTCGTAGCGCTCGCGATCGAGCAGAACTATACGAAGGACCAAATCCTCGAGATGTATCTCAACTCTGTGTACTATGGTGAAGACTCATTTGGCATCGAAGAGGCGGCCAAGATTTACTTTGGTAAAGCACCAAAGGACCTTACGTTGGCTGAGAGCGCTATGCTTGTTGGTGTGCTACCAGCTCCAACTGCCTACTCACCAATTAGCGGTAGCCCAGAAAAGGCCAAGCAGCGCCAAAAGACAGTGCTCGGCCGCATGGTTGATGTGGGTGCCATCACTAATGAGCAAAAAGACGCAGCATATGCGCAGCAGCTCTCGTATGCATCGACAGCAAATACTGTTAAGTCGATTGCGCCACACTTTGCCCAGATGGTTATAAACCAACTCAAACAGAAACTATACAGTGCGGACGATAAAAATGCGTATGATAAATTAATGCGCTCGGGCTACCAGGTGAAGACAACGCTCAATATGGATACGCAGCAGATGCTGATCGATAACGTCTCCAAGCAGATTCCATACCTTAATAACCGTGGTGGGACGAATGCGAGTGGTGTTGTGATAGACGTCAAGACAGGTCGCGTACGCGCACTGGTGGGTAGTGCCGACTACAACAACCCACAGTGGGGTAATGTTAATATGGCAACAACGCCGCGCCAGCCAGGCAGTAGCTTCAAGCCGATTTACTATGCAGGGGCACTAGCCGAGGGGGTTATTACACCAGCGACAATTTTCCAAGATAAGCCAACGGACTTTGGCGGTGGCTACCAGCCGCTCAACGCTGACAAACGTTGGCACGGGAGCGTGACGACGCGTCGAGCAATTAGTTGGTCGCTCAATATCCCGAGCGTGGAGATTATGAAGAAGTTTGGTATTAGTAAGTCGGTTCAAACGGCTAATAATCTTGGTATCTCGTCGATTACTCAAGCAACAGGTGAGAAGAATGGTTTGTCTCTCGCACTTGGCTCGGGTGAGGCATCGCTAACGCAAATGACTAATGCCTATGCAGCATTTGGCAACCAAGGGCAGCAATTTGAGCTGGGACTCATCGAGCAGGTTAATGACAAATACAACAAGAAAGTTAGCTGGCCCAACGCAACAAGCAAGCGGGCAATTAGCGAAGGTGGTGCCTACTTGATCTCAAATATTTTGTCCGATAATTCGGCACGAGCGAGCGTATTTGGTTCAACCCTCACAGTGCCTGGCCATACTGCGGCTGTCAAGACAGGGACGACGAATGATAACAAAGATGCGTGGACGATTGGCTATAACCCAGAGTATGCCGTTGGCGTTTGGGTTGGTAATAATGACAATACACCAATGAAAAATGGTGGCTCAGACATGGCAGGACCAATCTGGCGCAACACAATGACGAAACTCTTAGCAGGTCAGTCGAATACCCAATTCTCTGTACCAAGTGGTGTCGTGCAGCGTTCGGTCTGTACGAGCGACGGTGGCCTGGCTACTACTGAGAATGCCAAAGGGACGTACAAAGAATACTTCTTGACTGGCGCCCTGCCAACCAAGCAATGTAATGTTGTGCGCACCAAGATCGAAGTCTGTAACCTCAGTGATAAAAAGATGGAGTCCATCTACGAAGATGACTTCGACAGCACGAAGTACTCGAAGAATAACTCAGACTGCTCCACGACCAAGCAACAAATCCGTGTCTGTGACGTTGAGCAAAAGCGCATCATTACCATTGACGAAAAAGACTTTGATAGTAGCCGCTACTCAAAGAATATCGCAAGCTGCCGGTCGTCAAGTAGTAGGGGAAGCTCTGGCAGTACAAGCGACGACAGTGATAATAGCTCGACCATCAACGGTAATACTCGCCGCCGCAATAATACCGGCAACAGTGGTAACACTGGTGGCACGAGTGGTGATAATTCTGGTACTGGTGGTACGAGCGACGATGATAGCTCTGGGCAGAATAATCAGAACAATACTGGTGGCAATAACAATAACTTCTTTAGGACTAACTTCTAGTACTTCAAGGAGGCGCGGATGATTGCTCATATTGCTGGCCGAGTTGATGAGAAGTTTGCGGGTAGTGTCATCATTGATGTGCAGGGGGTTGGCTATGAGATAGCGGTCGCAGCGCATGATTATGATGCGATGCAGCTTGGTGAGGTAGTCAAGCTCTATACATACCACCATATCCGAGAGCAAGCTCAGGAGCTGTTTGGCTTTTCGTCACGGGCGGCCAAGAAACTGTTTGAGCTGCTCATCACTGTGCAGGGCGTAGGTCCCAAGGCGGCGCTGGCTATCCTCAGCCTTGGTGAGGCTGAGCAGGTGCGTAATGCCTTAGCCAATGCCGATGCGGTCTTTATCCAAAAAGCCAGTGGGGTAGGCAAAAAGACTGCTGAGCGTGTGGTGGTAGACCTGCGAGATAAGGTGGGCGTGCCAACGTACTATGCTGCTCACGACGCGTCTGTGCAGGCAGAGCTTGATACAAACGACGAAGCGCTCGAAGCGTTGGTTGCGCTGGGCTATACGTTGGCAGATGCCACCAAAGCACTTGCTCATGTCGATACGAGTTTACCCACAGCGCAGCGAGTGACAATGGCTTTGAAGCAATAAGCCGTGTTGATTAGCATTATAAATTGCCAAAACTCTTAGTGATGAAGAGGTATTTCTTGTGCTAAACAAGCAAAGCGTTAGCTGCTTGAATTAATATTTTCTTTATAATTCCTTTTAGGGAGAGTCAATTATTTTCTTAAAATACTCATCTCCGAGTATTAGAACCAAACCTTGCTGTTATACGAAGGGATCATACTCTATCAAGAAAATAGTGAGAAGTGTAATAGTTGCTGAGGATTTGGCATAATATCAGTAACTTGACATACTGACAACAGTGGAATACGATAGTGACTATTATGAATAGTACCTCTTTGTTGTCGGCTATAGTGCAGCGTGCTCGTCAGGCTTATCCATCGCTACCATACCATAACACGCAACATATGGATGATGTGGTGCAAATGACAAAAGAACTGATACATCTTGTGCCTCGATATACTTTCTCCGCTCAGCAGCAGGAGCTTCTCGTTATAGCAGCGGCCTGGCACGATGCAGGCTACGACCATGCCGCAGCCAAAGAATACTGGTGCAAAGAGGCATACTCAGTCGCGTTATTTGCACAAGACAACCAGAGAGAAGGGCTTGAGCTAGATAGCGAGGCCTATGCCTTTGTGGAGCGGGCAATTCTTGGCACGATTGTCGTACCGCCACTACAGCGCAGCACCCTTGAGGCTAAGTTACTTCATCTGGCCGATATTGGGTTTCTCTTTGCAGATTGGCAGACATTTTGGCGGGGGAGTATGAATTATCGGGTAGAGGAGCAACCAGATACTCCATGGGTAGAGTTTTTGCAGAGGCAGCAGCGTTTCTTTGCAATATGTTTAGCAGAGATGCAGATGGATGGTTTGTTACTAGGTATAGCTCCATCTGTTATTAGCCAGTATTGCGCGGCACTGCAGCAGCATATGGAACAATTTGTGCGTATGCCAGAGCCAGTAGCTCATACTGCAAAATAATATTGCATGCAGTAGCAACAATGCAAAAAATATGAGATACTAGCACATAGTGTGAGAAATCCTGAGCAGAAAAAATCGGAGAAGCCTGATACGCATCATGTATCTCGCCTAAGAGAAGTGGCGAGTGTGGGACTAACGGCCCTGCGCTATGGTGGCGTAGAATATATTGCCCGGCAGGCACGTGACGGCAAGCCGATTGGGCCTGCACTTACAACTTTTATGGCGGCTGATGTTGCTGATGGGCAAATTCTTGACGATACGCCACTGCGCCGTGTGACTGACGGCGTGGTGGATACAGCCGCTGTGGTGCGTGTGATGTATGAGCTAGGCAAGCGCTATCCTGAGGCGCGAGCGGGAATTGCTGCCGTTGCACTTGGACAGGCAGCAACTGGTGCAGCCAATGCTTACCACCTGGCAAAAACTGGTGAAGTGACTAAGGGCGGGCGCTACAAACGAGCTGCCAATATCGCTACGGCGGCTTTTGCTATTGTGGCAGCACGTGGTAATTCAGGGCGAACGCGCCTCGCAGGCGGTATAGCAGCTGGCGTTGTTGCAGCTACAACAGTACCGCATCTGCGTGGAATTGGCAAGCCGACTGGCAAGCAAGTTCGTCGGTTATAATACCCACAGCTGAGGTGTATAGGCACCTCTGTTGACAACTGATGAATTTACCCATATAATAGGACATCTATGTTTGATAAATTTCCTCATTCCTCTAATTCTCAGGTTGATAGTGCACATGAATCGATTAGCCAGTCAAAGGAGCATTATACAAAAGCCTTTGAAGGGGTCGGTAGTTCGAGCTAGTAAGCGCTATCCTGAGCTACCTTACCACCACCCTGGGCACATGAAAGATGTGATGGAGGCAGTTGGCGAGCTTGTAGAGCTTTTGCCTGATGATGGCTATCCGCGTGTGATCACTCCATGGCAAAAAGACCTCCTTGCCTTAGCGGCGGCCTGGCATGATGCTGGTTTTGACGATGATAAGGCTCGGGTATATCCGACGAAGGAAGAGTATGCGATAGCACTCATGAAGGAAGATCTCAAGAGCAATGAGATTCATCTGACTAGTAGCGACATTGCTTTTCTTGATCGGGCTATTAGGGGTACAATTATGGTACCCTCACTCCAGCAGCGTGATACACCCGAGGCAAAACTGCTCCATTACGCTGATATGGCCTATATGACAGCTGATTGGGAGACATTCTGGCGCGGTGCTGAGGCATTTCACGATGAGGAGCACCCGGACATGTCCTGGGAGAACTTCCAGAAGTTTGAGGCAAAGTTCTTGCTACAATATATAGAGTCATTGAGGGATGACTTTCAATCACTTGGTATTGCTGAGGACGAAATCAAAAAACGATTGGATACTCTTAAATCTCATCGTAAGCGCATTATGGAAATGGACAATCCATGGCTTGAGCAACAGAATAATCAGTAATGACAAGCAGCATTTTCTCCTCTACAATAGAGCAAGAGAAGGAGGTAATAAAAATGAAAAACTGTGACATTTGCCCATTTGTGGCAGAGCAAACAATTGATGACCCGGCGGTGGTCATGCAAACTGATCGATGGAATGTGGTGCTCGATCGCAATCAACTATATCTTGGCAAGGGGTTTGTGACGCTACGTGAACATAAATCGTCGCTTGGGGAGCTCGATGAGACTGACTGGCGCGAACTCCACGAGGTGATCCGCAGCATGGAGCACGCAATTACCCAGGCATTTGGTGCAGACGTGTGCAACTGGGAATGCCTGATGAACAATGCCGTCAAGGCTGGGCAGTCGACCCATGTGCACTGGCACCTCTACCCACGCTACGTTGGTGGCACACACTTTGCGGGAGAGGATTTTCCTGACCCAAAGTGGCCACGGCATCTAGAGAGTGGTGAGCACCGCGTGAGTGAGGAGCTATTTGGTAAGATTGTCCTTGCGGTGCAAGAGAACTTACCACAGTCTTAAGGTAACCAGCGGAAGTAATACAAGATACTTTATCTATCTTCGTAAAAGAATTGCTTAGATAATTCATCATGCATCACCAATGCTATAATAAACCTATGGCGATAGAACGAATTGTTGATACCAGTAGCCACGCGGATGATAGCGAGGAGCAGCGCATTGAGGTGACGCTGCGACCACAGCGCTTTGCAGAGTATGTGGGGCAGGAGCGACTGAAGAAGAATTTGCAATTGGCAATTGCGGCAGCCAAGAAGCGTGGTGAGCCGATCGACCATGTCTTGCTCTATGGCCCACCTGGCCTCGGCAAGACAACGATGGCGGCGGTGATTGCCAACGAGATGGGGGCTGGCTTGCGAGTCACCAGTGGCCCGGCGATCGAGAAAGCAGGCGACTTAGCATCGATCTTGACCAACCTCAACGATGGTGATGTGTTGTTTATCGACGAGATTCACCGCTTGGGGCGGGCCGTGGAAGAGATTTTATACTCAGCGATGGAGGATTTTAAGCTCGATATCGTCATTGGCAAAGGGCCAGCGGCCCGCAGTGTCCGGCTCGACCTACCGCGCTTTACAGTGATTGGCGCGACGACACGGACGGGGAGCCTTGCAGCGCCACTGCGCGACCGATTTGGGCATATCTATCGTTTGGAGTTTTACACTCCAGAGGAGATTGCGCAGATTATCACGCGGGCAGCGACTATCCTCGAGACGCGCATCAAGCCAGAGGCGTCGCGATTACTCTCCACGAGGGCGCGCCTCACACCGCGGATTGCTAATCGCTTGCTTAAGCGGGTGCGTGACTATGCGGATGTAAACGGCGATGGTATTATTGATGTAGCAACGACAACACAAGCGCTAACCCTGCTGGAAGTCGACGAGCTTGGCCTCGACCCAGCCGATCGTAACCTGCTACTCTCGATGCTCGATACCTATGGCGATAGCCCGGTTGGCCTGACGACAATTGCTGCTCTGACAGGTGATGAGACAACGACAATCGAAGACTTCTATGAGCCATATCTCCTGCAGATTGGTTTTATTGAGCGAACGCCGCGAGGCCGGCGGGTGACACCACGGGCACGACAGCATCTTAGCCGCGCAATGGAGTAAGAGGCATGAGGTGATGAGCCGAAGATATGCTACAATATACCCATGAATTCACAACGATTGCAACGCAATGATCCACCACGGCCCGTCGCCTATGATGTCGATGGTAACCCACTCTATGCCGAGCCACCCACAGCACCACGCGCGAGCAGCACACTCTACGATGTGAGCGGCAAAGAAGGTGCTCCTCACTACCATGCGCCGCGCCCAGAAGCGAACCTGCCACGGATGTCATCAGAAGTGCGCCGCCGCCATGATGAATCAGTTATGGCCTTCCCGAATCTCAATCTGAGCGAGCAAGAATACATCATTAGTGTGGTGCGTCGCCACCCGATTGGTATGCTGCCAGCGATTGTTATGTCGACCTTGATGACAAGCATTGTCCTGGCATTGATGTTTAATTACGATTATATTTTTGACCTCCTCCACCTGCCAGCTTCTGCCTCTGGGTCATTTATGTTGCTGTGTATGGCGCTCATCTTGGCCTTTATTCTTGGTGGCTATGTGTCGGTCTGGGTTTATACGCGCAATATGTTTTATCTAACAAATGAGAGTGTTATCCAAGAGATCCAGACCAGTATTTTTTCACACACCGAGCAAACGGTTAGTCTAATGAATATTGAAGATGCCAGCTACAACCAGCGTGGTGTCCTCCAAGCGATGTTTAATTATGGCTCAATTCGCCTTAGTACGGAGGGTGACGAGACGACCTATCGCTTCTCATTCGTAGCCAACCCCAAGCAAGAAATCGCGACGCTTAATAACGCAGTAGAGGACTTCAAGAACGGCCGGCCAGTGGCAAATGACTAATGTGAGCAGCGTTGATGATAAAACACCGAGCAGACAAGGCTCGGTGTTTTTGCATATCTATACAATAGAGATTTAGGTATTATTGCGGTTGGTCTTGGTGTAGTCTGCCTCACGTTCTAAGTTGGCGGTGAGTTTGTAGCCTTTACACTGGTTGTCGGTGGTGCAGTCGGTGCCACTGTAGTGGTAGCTAGACTGGGCGCTGCCAAGCTTGTGGCCATTTGGATCGGTAAAGAGCGATGGGTCAACCGAGCGCAGTGTCTTGCTATCGATCGTGTTGGGGTAGTGGTTATTTTTCTCAAAATACACTTCTTCCAGGCTATAGTACATCGCGTTAATGGCGGTTTTGCGCTGGTTGTCGCGCTGCGTCGCTTCGGTCGCGATTTTCTCGCTGAAAAAGAGCCAGCTGCCCGTTGCAAGGAGAGCGATCACAACGATGAGCTCAATAACGGTAAATCCTTTACGTGCCTTCATGGTGTTATTATAGCATGTCTACCACGAAAATTTCTTTAGAAGATTGTTGCTGTTTCGTACTCCACATTGATAGAGCAGTGGAAGCTGGAGGCTAATAAAAATAAATAAATCGGTGATATTGATTCTTCGTAAATACAAACTAATCTCCACGCGGACAACGGCAAGAGATTCTGGTATAATAAATTCTTGAAGGAGAGGGGACATATGACCAAACAATCGAATACGACACAAACTACAGACGACGGCAAGCTCAAAGCGCTTGGCCTCGCAATGGATCAGATTACAAAACAATTTGGCGACGGTGCCATTATGAAGCTTGGCGAATTCCATCAGGCAGATGTAGCGGTGATTCCGTCTGGCTCGCTGAGCCTCGATCTTGCGCTGGGCGGTGGCTACCCCAAGGGGCGCATTATCGAGATTTATGGGCCAGAGAGTAGCGGTAAGACGACGCTGACACTGCATGCTATTGCGGAGATTCAGAAACAGGGTGGCACGGCGGCCTTTGTTGATGCTGAGCATGCGCTCGACCCGAGCTATGCCAAGAAGCTTGGCGTCGATACAGACAACCTTTTGGTGTCGCAGCCAGATAATGGTGAGCAAGCGTTGGAGATTACGGAGACGCTGGTGCGGTCGAACGCTGTTGACCTTATTGTCGTAGACTCGGTGGCAGCATTGACACCCCAAGCCGAAATTGACGGCGACATGGGTGATTCGCATATGGGTCTCCAGGCTCGCCTGATGAGCCAGGCACTGCGCAAGCTCACCGGGATTATCAACAAGAGCAAAGCAACCGTCATTTTCATCAACCAGATCCGTATGAAGATTGGTGTGATGTTTGGCAATCCTGAGACGACAACAGGTGGTAATGCGCTCAAGTTCTATGCCTCGCAGCGGGTGGATATCCGCCGAATTGGGCAGATCAAAGTGGGTGATGACATTCGCGGTAACCGCACGAAGGTAAAGGTAGTGAAGAACAAGATCGCGCCGCCGTTCCGCATCGCTGAGTTCGACATTATGTATAATGAAGGCATTTCTAAGACTGGCGACATTCTGGATTTGGCAGCTACGCACGGCATTGTTGAAAAATCTGGTGCCTTTTACAAATATAACGGCGAGACCATCGGTCAGGGTCGCGATAAAACTAAATTGTATCTGAAAGAAAATCCTGAAGTCCTGGCAGAAATTGACCAGAAGGTTCGGGAGAAGGTCAAAGAAGCAGACAGCTGATGCGCGCAGCAGAAACCGCATATCCAGTCGAAAAACATATGGCGTCAGTCAGCCTCGTCTTTGATGATGAGCAAAACGCGTATCTTCGCGAGTTGTCAGAAACAATGAACCTTGACTTTGGTGAGTTTATCCCACACGTGACACTGATTAATGTGACTGAGCAGGATATGCTACGTCTCAAAGCAGCCGCTGCGGCGCTACCCGTCCTCGATAAGTTGGTGCTTGATGGAGTTAATTTCCTGCCAGATAAAGCAGGCAACTGTGTTTGGGTGGAGCTGCGCACGCAGAAAACTGCCTGGATGGTTGAGGCGCGCCAGCAATTACTCGCGGCACTGGATGGTATTCATCCGGGGCTGGATGTTGATGGCTTCCGCCCGCACATCACGCTTGGTTGCGTCGAGGCCGGTACGCTTGACGACGTTAATACGAGCGCTATTCCAGGGCAACTACCGGTCATCACCGAGCCGCGTGCTGCTGCTTGCTACAACGGCGTGCATGGCAAGGTGGTCGAGGTAGTCGAGTAACCTCTGCCAGTAGCGAGCTCACCGTCTTCGCGTTATAATATTTTTATGAAAATCACTGATATCTCGCTTCAGGCTCGCGATAACAACCGCGTTAATGTGAGTGTTGATGGCGTATACAGCTTCAGTTTGGATATCGCTCAGGTGACTGACTTAAATATTAAGGTCGGCCGTGAATTGAGTGATGGGGAGTTGGAAGAGCTGCAAGAAGAGAGCCAATTTGGCAAGCTGTATATGCGAGCACTTGCATATTGCTTGCGGCGACCACATTCAGTTAAGGAAGTCAGGGATTATCTATAGCGAAAAACCCAGCCAGCGCTTCGTAAGAGGCAAACTGGTATGAATAATCCTGTGGTCTATTCAGAGCGGGTGGCGTCGCGAGTGCTGAGTAAGCTCCAGCAGAAAGCATATGTTAATGACGAAGCGTTTGCGCGGTGATAGGTGGAAAATCGTCAGCTCAGCAAAGGCGTAAGTCGGCGTAAATTGACGGCTGAGCTGACTCGCCTAGCGCAGCACATGCGAAAAGCAGTAACTGATATAAAGAACAATATACAGGAGTAAGTGATGCATAATGATCTATGGCAGAGTTATCGCCCAAATGGAGTGCCAAAACAGGGCGAAGGCCTTACCCGCAAAGATTTGACCAAGGATACTATTGTTGCAGCAGCACATGTTTGGTTGTGGCGGCGTAACAGTGATGGTGGGTGTGATGTGCTGCTCCAGCGCCGGGCTGATCAGGTCAAAAACTGGCCAGGCTATTGGGATATTTCGGCAGCAGGGCACGTGAGCCTTGGCGAAACACCACTTGATGCGGCGCTGCGTGAGGCTCAAGAAGAGATTGGTATGACGCTTAATACTTCTCGAGTGAAGTTCATTGGAAGTTTGCCAAAGCGCAAATCAGCGTATAGCGAGTTTCACTTTGTTTATATCTATGAATATCATGATGAGCCGCTCGATATGGTTGATGGTGAAGCGGCGGCACTGCGCTGGGTGCCGTATGACACATTCCGTCAGATGATCGAGCAGCCAGAAGATGTGATGCTTGTGCCGCATCAGCCACTCTATTTTGCACTGTTGATGGAAGAACTAGAACGAATATCGCGCGAGTCATAAAATAGGGGTAGAGACCAAAGACCAAGGCAACGAGTCTAGAGTCTACACCAGAGGAGTAAAAATAAAGCATGGATATCGAAAACCACTACAGAGATAACACCCGATTCGCTCGTGCAATCATCCTCCATGGGCGGCGAAGCTTTAATAAATATCATAACCCTACGGTTGATAGTACAAGCAACTCACACTGGCTGCCTTGGCTTCAGCAACAACTCTTGATACGTGGGATACTGACGCAAACACCCGAGATGCCTCGCCCATACGAGCCACGCTACGAGGCATGGTGCCAAGAGTTTGCCCATCTGCCAGTGGATGAGCGTACGCTGCTAGTGGGCCATAGCTGTGGTGGAGGTTTTTTGCTTCGCTGGCTGAGTGAGGGAAATTGCCGTGTTGGCCGGGTCGTACTGGTGGCACCGTGGCTGGATGTTGAGGGAGAGGCAGGAGATTTCTTTCGCTTTGCGCTCGACCGCCAGATAGACCGCAAAGCAGTGCACGGCATTGATGTGCTCTACTCTACTAATGACTACCCACACCTACAAAGCTCCACGGCAAAGCTTCGTCGTGAGCTACCCCAGCTACGCTACCATCGATTTGTCGACTATGGCCACTTTACCTTCAGTGCGATGCAGACGCGAGCGTTTCCAGGGCTGGTAGAGATTTGTTTAAGAGAGGAGAAGAAATGACTGAGAATGACGACTTGAAAGACGAAAGTAGCGTGCTAGATGCGCTCCCCACGACGCAGATTGATATAACGCGCGTAGCGAATCTGCGCGAGATACTCAAAGAGTACGGGCACGAGACGACAGAAATATGTAGTATGCAGCTTGGCTATGATAATCATCTCTATGTTTTACTCTCGAGTAATATTCCAAGGAGAGATGGGTGGGCTTGTTTTACAGAAATCAAGGTAGATAGTGTCTTTTCGGTTCTTGAATTTGTCATTGATTGGGAGAAAGAGGCGGTTAAACAGGTAACACACCTTGACCTTGGTCGGCATTTTATTAATTTTCGCTATGTTCAGCCGATTGGCGATAAGCTGCTGCTGGTCTGCCCGCGGATGGACTTTGAGGAGCCGTCTATGGGCAATAACGCAGAGATTGTTGATAGAACTGGCAAGGGGATCATGCTGGGACGCCTGGGTGATGCGGTTCGCGAGGTGATTGTCACAGAGAGTAGCGATATCATCACCAGTTATTTTGATGAAGGTGTATATGCGTGGTATAACCCAATTAGTGGCCTTGGAGTGAGAGCGTGGGATGATAAACTGCGAGAGAACTCTGATAAGACTCCAGCGTTCACGCGAGATGACGTCATTTGTATGTTCTTTGATGAGTGCAAGAGTTTTTGGTACAAAGATATATCTGATTTTAAGCTAAGAAAGGTTAGTCCAGCAGGTGTATACACAGTATACGAACCTATTAATAGTATGAGAGCTTTTCTTGCCTATGATAATACTAATAAATTGCTTGCTGATGGAGGGTATGACCAAGAGAATACGTTTTATGTTGTTGATGTATCCCCCGCTCGAGATGAGCACACACTCCGACCAGCTGTCCTGATTGGGCATATGGTACCAGTAGAGAAGATAGAGTTTGTTTCTGATGGTGAGAACGTTGAGGAAATAAATAGCGGTCAATCAGCTTTTCGTACCAATAAAGCTGTCTTCATTGATAAAGCATACAACATCTATCTCAAAGCATTTCAGTAGTGGGGTGAGCATAGCTCGTTTCTAGAGAAGAAAGCTTGGTGACATGACTAGATAAACTTGCGTATAATAAATATATGCCAACAGAAAAAACCTACACCATTACTGCGCTCACTGCACAGGTGCGGAATGCCGATCGAGTGAATGTATTCATCGATGGTACGTATGATTTTAGCCTTGATGTGGCGCAGGTGGTGGATTGTGGCGTGAAGGTGGGGCGGATGCTGACTGAAGCCGAGCTGGCTGAGCTGCGCCGCGAGGGGGAGTTTGGTAAGCTCTACGCGCGGGCGCTCGAGTACACCCTTATGCGGCCGCACAGTGCGCGTGAAATCCGTGACTATCTCCAGCGCAAAACACTGCCACGCAAATATAAACAACGCAAAACTGGCACGCTAGTTGAGAAGCCTGGTGCTTCACTAATGGTTGTGCAACGGGTGTTTGCGCGCCTTGAGCAGCGTGGTTATATCGATGATGAGGCATTTGCCCAGTGGTGGGTGGAGAATCGCCACCAGAGTAAGGGTGCGTCGCGCCGCAAGCTGGAGGCAGAGCTACGTGCTAAGGGCGTTGCACCAGAGGTGATACACCAAGCATTAGCGCAGTCGAGGCGGACTGATGAAAACGAGCTAGCTAAGGTAATTGCCAAAAAACACCCCCGCTACCCAGACGAGCAAAAGCTCATCGCGTATCTCTTGCGCCAAGGCTTTGCCTATGATGATATCCGAGCCGCGTTGGCGGGTGATGAATACTGATATGTTAGCGACGCTCGTCGCTCTTGATTGACTCTCGGGCTTGCGATGGCTTACGGAAGGGGTTGACGTATTCGCCACTACTCATGGCTGGTTGGGTGGCCTTTTGCTCGGGTTTTTTGGTCTCAGCCTGCGACTGGACGATAATAGCATCGTTATTGATCTCGATAATTTGTGACCGATGGATAACTAGCTCAGCATCATTGAGGCGGTGAAGCCATGAGCGCCGGACGATGAGTTGCTGGATGACAAAATTACCTGTCTCGATCGTATAGTCGCTAATCTTACCGAGGCGTCGCCCGCGCTTATCTTGGACAGTCATGCCCAAAAGGTGAAACTTGAGCTCGTAGAGGCGCTGGATCTTGATAACGTCGGTGGGGGTGATGAGTTCGTCGACGGAGTCGATGATCATGCCGAGTTCACTCATCTCACGTACATCAGCGAGGCGAAGTAGCATGATTGTGTCGTTAGCAAATGAGCCATTCACGGTGTAGGCAACAATGGTTAAGGTTGCTGGATCGACAAGCGGCTGGGCGAGGCTGCCAACTTTGCCGCCCATTTGTAAGCTCATCACGGGATAGTTGGCGAGTGCAGATCCGAGCAGTATCATGTGTGTAGTATAGCATTGCGCCGCAAAAAGCTCCACTGCGGCTGTAAAAAATGTTACTCAACAAATGGGTTACGCGAGCTAATCGGTAGTTGGCTGGCGCTTTGGTCGGATTCGCTGGCGGTTTTGAGTTGCTCGATTTTTTTGATGGTCGCTTGGTCGATACCATTAGTGGGCTGGGGTGGAGCAGCCTCTGACGCCTTGGAGATGGTGGCATTAAGCAAGAAGGTAATAACAGCTAAGCCGCCGAAGACAATAACGACAAAGAGAATGATGTGGTAGCGGTGGAGAAATTTACTACTGGCGCGCCCAAGCGCGGCGAGTGAGAGATCGCTGTTCATGATCGGAGATATACCTCGATGGTTAATGTGTTGCTAGTAATACTATCGGGTGGCTGGCCCTGAGCGGTGCTGCGCGAGAGGTCAACATTGGCTATGCGCATCTTTGTCAGGCTTTGCTCGACGAGATACATGAAGGTGAGAAGCTTGCGATACTCGACGGGATTCTTGACGGTGACAGAGGCGGTAGTCGCTTTGAGTCCGGCGATAGTGGGCAGAGACGTGCCTGTCTTGCTGCTGCTACTCGATGAGCTACTTGACGAACTGCTCGATGAGCCGCCCTTGGCATTGTCATCAGCAAAGGTGATGTCTGAGATAGTAATGCCAGCCTTGCGGGCAAAGTCATTGAGGTCGTTGATAATCTGATCTTGATATTGGTAGCTTTTACTTTCGGCAGCGATCTTGGAGGCGCGCTCGACGGCATGATGCTGCGTTTTGAGCATCTTTTCGGTCTGGGAGAGCTCTTGCAGCTCAGACTCACTGGCGGCAGCGTGCGAGGCAACAGTGCTGGCATCGGCCGCAAAGCCATCAAGCCAGTTATAGGCCAGCGCAAAGCCACCAGCTCCAATTGCAGTAATGGCTACCAGCGACACGGCGAGGATAATGCGGAGATTTGTCGCCGTTAGCGTGAATTTTTTGCTCATTGTTGGCCGATTCCTTTCTTGAATGTGACACTGTAGGTTGAGGTGTAGGGATAACTACCGGCGTCTTTGTCTTGCAGCGTGATAGATTGGAAGCTGACGCTGGAGAAGATGGCGGAGTCGTTGAGGCGGTTGCGTAGAGCAATGGCATCGTTGTAGCCTTTGGCGCGGATGCTTAGTGTGGTGGGGGTGCCAAAGGTGGTTGGGTCGATGCTGAGCTGCTCAATAATAACGTTGGGTGGGAGGCGGTCGGCAATGAGCTTGATGAGGCGGGTGTACGATACCTGTTGGTCGAGGATGGCTTTGGCAGTAGTGAGGTTGGCCTTGAATTCAGTGGCTTCACGCTTGACGGTGGCGTATTCGGCAGTTTTGTTGTGGTTGCGCTCTACGGCGGCTTCGTTGCGGCCACGCTCGGTTGCGATGAAAAAGTACACACCGCCGATTTCAGCCAAAACGACAAAGACCAAGACAAACAGGAGCACGACATAGCGGCGCAGTAAGGTGTTGGTGCGGCTCGCAGCGAGCTGCTTTTTATACGCTGGTGGCAATAGATTGATCATTTCCAAATCTCCCCACTACTAAGGCTGGCCAGGCCTGCAACACTGATATACCGAGGCCGAAACTGCTTTTGTGGCTGCTGGAGCTTGCCAAAGTCGAGCTTTTGCCATGGATTAACGACGCGCACTGGCATGACGAGATCGTTAGTGAAGAAGTCACCCATGCCCGGTACATTGCTACCACCACCGACGATTACGATTTGCTCGATCTTACGTTCATCGCCAATCCGGTCGTTATAATAGCGAATCACCTTGCGAATTTCGGTGCTAATGCGCTTAAGGCTTGGTTTGAGTGCCTCGGTGATGCCAGCTTGGCGTGGCCCAGGCGAGAGGCCATTGAGCACCTTGAGCTGGTGGGCATTCTCAAGTGTGATGTTGAGATGCTTCGAGATGTCGATAGTGAAGGTATTGCCGCCAATTGCCACCCCACCAGTCAGGCGGACGGCACTTTTATCTAGCACAGCGATATCGGTACTCGCTGGGCCAATATCGACGACAAGCGTGAGAAGGTTGCCAGCATCAGCGCTGTCGAGCACGCGTGCAATAGCGTTGATATTAGGCTCAACGACTACGGGCACGAGTCCCACCGCTTCGGCTGCTTGCAAACAGGCGTCGACCAGCTGCTTGGGCACAGCTGACATCACAACGTTGAGCTGCTCTTTGGTGTGCTCGATTACTTCATAATCAACGTACAGTGAATCGAGCGGCAAGGGGATGTACTGGTCGACCTCCACCTGGATAGCGCCATCGAGATGTGCTGCTTCTTTGGCTGGGATCATGAAAGTGCGCGAGTAGGTGCGGCTGGTTGGCACACCAATCACTACGTGATCGCTACCAAGGTTGCCAATCAGATGCTCGTTGATGAGCGAGCTGAGGCGCTCGGCCAGGTAGGAATCATCAGGGTTGTCGAGGGACGTTTGGACTTCCTTTGGGTCGAGGTCGAGCGAACCATAGCCCAGTACGAGCCAGCGCTTGGAGTCGATCGACATGATTTTGATGCCTGTCTGACTAATGTCGAGACCGATGATTGGTTTGTCGCGATAAAATAACTTTGCCATGATACGTTCGTTTCCGTCATTATAGCATAAGCGATATGATAAACGCTAGCGTTTTGAGGATGATTGTTATGGATCGGTAGACTGTTATTCGTGATGTAATAGCGGTAGGAAAGGTAGGCTGATACGAAGCTGGTGTAGCTGTAGATTTACAGGTAATTAGTGGTTGAAACGCTGACGGAGAATGGGGAGCCCAGCCTTACTTAATCTGGTTTGCCATATTCGAGATTGGCAACATCACCGAGGCAGCAATGAGCCCGACCATACCGCCCATGATGACGATCATGACGGGCTCGATGATGGAGCTGATGCCATCGATTGCGACGTCCACTTCCTCCTCATAATAATCTGCTACCTTTACAAGCACGGTATCGGTCTGGCCAGTCTCTTCGCCAACGGAAAGCATTTGCGCCACGATGGGTGGGAAGAGTGGATTTTTTTCGATGATACTCGAGAGGTTGCGCCCATTTTTGACTTGCTCGGCAGCATCATTGAGGGCATTTTCGTAGACTTTGTTACCCACTGCCCGGGCAGTCACGCGGAGGGATTCGAGTACTGCTACTCCCGACCCCATCAACGCCGAGAACGTGCGAGCAAAGCGAGCAACGGCGATCTTAGTGATGATATCGTTGATTTTTGGTATCTTGAGAATGATGGTGTGGAGCCAGAGTTTGCCTGCTGGTGTCTTGATATAGCGGCGGAAGAAGTATATCCCCGCACCGAGTGCAGCAATGATAAAGACCCCATATTGGATGATAAACGCGCTCAGTCCAAGCATAAACTCGGTAATGGCGGGTAGCTTGGCGTCCGGTCCGCCGAGGCCGCGCACAATGCTGCCGATTTGTGGAATAACAAAGACCATCAAGCCAAAAAAGGCGGCAATAGTGATAACAATGAGCACGGTAGGGTATGTCATGGCGCTTTTGATTTTTTTGCGCATACTGGCGTTTTTTTCTTGTTGCATGGCCAGGCGCTTGAGGATATCATCGAGAATACCAGCCGCCTCGCCCGCGCGTACCATGTTAATAAAAACAGTATTAAAGGTCTCTGGGTGCTTTTCGAGTGCGTCGGCGAGTGCCATACCGCCCTCAACATCGCGTAGCAGGTCGCCTGTCACCATTTGGAGGGCTTTACTACTGGTGTGGTCGTGCAGCGAACCCATGGCGCGCAGCAGCGGCACACCAGCCGACACCATAGCACTGAGCTGGCGGGTAAACATCACCAAATCCTCACTCTTGACTTTGTTGCCGCCAAAGAGAGCAAAGCTGGTGCGCTTTGGCTTGACCTCTTCAGCACTAATTGGTCGTAGGCCTTGACGGGTCAGGCTGGCTAGGGCACTGGCACGATCGGGGGCGTCGATCGTTCCATTGATGGAGTCGTTTTTGTTTGTGATGGCGATGTAGCGAAATTGTGGCATGTTATTCCTTTGTGACGCGGAGCACTTCTTCTACAGTGGTGTTGCCGCGGATTGCTTTTATTAATCCATCGGTGAGCATGGTGGTCATCCCCTCGGCGACGGCTTGGTCTTGGATTTCGTTGCTGGTATTGCCGCCGATAATCATCTTTTGGATTTCGCGCGAAGTGCCGAGGACTTCGTAGATGCCCACCCGGCCCTTGAAGCCGGTGTGATTACACTCATCGCAGCCATTTGGACTTGGCCGCCAGAGGGCGGCGATGGTGGTGTCCGTCGTGCCCCAGGGTGTCTCACCACCGACCTTTTGGACGATAGCCTGGGCTTCAAGTTGGTGGATGTAATAGAAATTTTGGCCCGGTGCAAGGTGAAAGAGGCGGACGATTTCTGCTACCTCTGTTTGGTTAGGTTCATAACTCTGGCGGCAGTTCATACAGAGACGGCGCACCAGGCGCTGGCCTACCACGGCCTTAACGGTACTGGCGATAAGGAAGGGTTCGATCCCCATATCGAGTAGGCGCGGCAAACAAGTAGCGGCGTTATTGGTGTGGAGTGTACTAAATACTAAGTGGCCGGTTAGGGCAGCTTGGACGCCAAGGTTAGCTGTCTCGCCATCGCGGATCTCACCCACCATAATGATGTTTGGGTCTTGGCGTAGCAGAGCGCGCAAGCCACTGGCAAAAGTCATACCAGCTTTGCTATTGGTTTGGGTTTGGTTGACGCCGGGGATCTTATACTCTACTGGATCCTCAATGGTTGAGATATTGACCTCTGGTGTATTAAGCATCGAAAGGACGGAGAAAAGTGAGGTAGACTTGCCACTCCCGGTTGGACCCGTCACGAGGATCATCCCATTGGGCTCTGTCAGTGCTTGATTAATAACAGCCAGCGAATGACCCCAGTAGCCGAGTTGCTCGAGTGTCACTGCTTGGTTTGATTCGTCGAGGATACGCATCACCACCTTCTCACCATCAGCGATGGGTAACGTGCTGACGCGCAGGGCATACTGCTTGCCTGCGACTTTAATCTTAAAGCGACCGTCTTGCGGTACGCGACGTTCGTCTATCTTAAGGTTGGAGAGGATCTTAATGCGGCTTACGAGCGCACCGAGCACATTCTTGGGTAGGCGGTTTACTTCTTTAAGGACACCATCAATCCGGTAACGTACCTGTACGAATTGCTCGCGGGGCTCGATGTGGATATCGCTGGCGTTGCTGCGGATGGCATATTCCAGTAACAGGTTAACCGTCTGGGCGATTGGTGAGTCTTCCGCTACTTCTGCTTCGGTCACTTTTTGGTTCGAGCCATCATCCTCGCGCTGGATGTCGATCACTTCCTTGAGCTCCTGCGTCACATCGCCGCGGTATCCCTCAAGACACTCCAAGATGTTACTGCGCGGCGCAATGTAGACACGGGTGTTGGTGCCAATTTCCTTCTCGATAAAGTTGACGGCTTGCACATCGTCTGGGTCGTCCATCGCAAGGTGGATGAGCCCATTAGGGTCGATCTTGAAGATGACAGCGTTATACTGGCGCGCGATTCGCTCAGGGATGCGCATGAGGATGTCGGAGGGGATGTCGCGGGGGTCGAGCTCGATGTAGGGGATGTCGGCGTAGGTGGCATAGAGCTTAGTGAGGGCACGCTCGTCGATGAGGTTGTTTTGCAAGACAATGTCTTGCAGTCGCAGATTCGATGACGCAGCCTCACTCACCAGTGGTTGGAGCTGCTGGCTGGTCGCAGCGCCACTGCGCTCGAGAAGTTTGACGATAGTAGAATCAGATATATGCATAGTACTTACGCTTATTGTAGCTCATTATGCTTATGCTGACTAGAGGATAGAGCGATATTCGTATCAACGGAGGTAAGGCTGTGCTATACTAGAGCCAGTATGCGTGTTATCTGTCAATCACTTACTGATACGTTACAGCTTGGGCAGCGCCTCGGCCAGGCATTGCGTGGTGGTGAGGTGATTGTACTAGTAGGGGATATTGGCGCAGGCAAGACGACGCTTGTTAAGGGGGTTGCGCGTGGCCTCGCCATTACCGATGATATCCAGAGCCCAACCTTTACGATTAGCCGGCTGTATCACGGGCGCGATGATATTCAGCTTGCGCATTATGATTTTTATCGTTTAGGCGATGCAGGGGTGATGCAGCTTGAGCTGGCAGAGGCGATTGCTGAGCCTCGCACAGTGACTATCATCGAGTGGGCTCAGGCTGTAGCGGATGTCGTCCCACCCGACCACCTAACAATCACCATTACTGCACAGAGCGAGACAGTCCGCCAGCTCGATATTGAGGCTGGCGGCACCGTGTCGACCCAGCTTCTCCAGGAGGTCTCGGCATGATTATTTTGTGGAATAGCGCGGGGATGGTCGTGGAGCTAACATTGGTAGATGACACGGGTACTCAGACGAGCTATGAGTGGCCAGCTGGCCGCACTCTGGCGCGTGATATGCTGGCTTATCTGCGTGATCGCTTGGCCGAGCATGGCAAGACACTGGCGGATATGACTGGCATTGGGGTGCGGCCTGGACCGGGGAGTTTTACGGGGCTGCGGATTGGCCTGACGGTGCTTAATACACTTGCGCACGAGCAGCATATCCCGATCGTTGGTGCGACGGGTGATGATTGGCGCGCTACCTGCCTTAAGCGGCTGGCGCATGGTGAGGATGATAACATTGTCTTACCTCAGTACGGTGCAGCTGCACACATTACCCAGCCAAAGAAGTAGCGAGTATGAAGCATAAGGGTAATAAATCGTTACCTCTGTAAATAGATAGACCGCTATATTGCCAGTTGCGCAAATTGGCCAAAACGCGATACAATATATTAGTCTGTAGATAGTTTTAATGTTTGATAATACCGGTGTGGGCTGACGTAAGTCTAATGTAATAAAAACAACACATATCCGGAGAAAGGAATACCATGATAGAAGTACTCTTCGCGGCGATTGGCGTGGCGCTTGGTTTTGGTGGCAAGTACGCCTACGATCGTCAGCAAACTACCAATGGTCAACGGACAATTGACAAAGAATTGGCTCAAGCCAAGCAGCAAGCGGGTGATATCGTCCTCAAAGCCAAGGACGAGGCACTGCGGATCGAGAATGAGCGCCGCCGTGCAATGCAAAAGACAGAGAATCGCTTGCTCGAGCGCGAGGCAAGCCTCGATCGCAAACTCGACGAGCTTGATCGCCGCAGTGAGAAGCTCCGCAAGAGCGAGACAGAAGTCGATGAGCTCAAGAATGAGATCCGTGAGATTCGGGGTCGGCAGCAGGCTAAGCTCGAGAAAATCGCTGGCCTCACCAAGCAAGACGCTGCCAGCAAGCTGATGCATATGACCGAGCGTGATATCCGCCAAGACCTGACTGGCCTGGTGGATAAATTGCAGCGCGAAGCGATGGATGATGCTGAGGAAAAGGCTCAGATGATCCTCGTGACAGCGATGGAGCGCATGAGTAGTGAAGTGACAGCCGAGCGCACGGTGACTGCCATTAAGCTGCCCGACGACGATATGAAGGGCCGCATCATTGGTAAAGAAGGGCGCAATATCCAGGCTCTGCAACGAGCCACCGGTGTTGACATCTTGGTGGACGATACGCCAGGGATGATTGTCCTCAGTAGCTTTGATCCAGTGCGTCGCCAAGTGGCACGCCTGAGCCTCGAGATGTTAATGAAAGACGGGCGGATCCACCCTGGTCGCATCGAGGAGGTCGTGGCCAAGGCAAATAAGCAAATTGACAAAGAAGTCGTGCGGGCTGGTGAAGATGCGGCGCGTGAGATTGGCGTAGCTGGTATTCCAAAGGAGCTGCTCCACCTTGTGGGTGAGCTGAAGTTTCGGACCAGTTACGGCCAAAACGTCTTGAAACACAGTACCGAGATGGCGCAGATTGCGGGGTTGATTGCGGCAGAGATTGGGGCAGATGTACGCACCGTGAAGATCGCTACACTGCTCCACGACATGGGCAAGGCGGTGACGCACAAGATGGAAGGCAAGCACCACCACATTGGGGCAGAGCTGGCCCGCAAGGCAGGCTTGAGCGAGGCAATTTGCCACGCTATTGAGGCTCATCACGATGATATTGAAGCCACAACACCCGAGGCGATTGTTGTGCGAGTATGCGATGCAGCCAGTGCTGCTCGGCCTGGTGCGCGCAACATGAGTGCCGAGAACTTCGTCGAGCGAATGCGCGACCTCGAGAATGTTGCGACTAGCTTCCGTGGCATCGACAAAGCTTATGCCATTAGTGCTGGGCGCGAAGTACGTGTCATTGTTCGGCCAGAAGTAGTGGATGATCTGAGTGCCATCAAGCTCGCACGTGACATTGCCACCAAGATTGAGAGTACTATGCAATACCCGGGTACAATCAAGGTCAATGTGATCCGCGAGACACGAGCGATCGAATTCGCCAAATAGAGTCTAACGACTCAACTTATTACAGACAAAACCCGGTCAAGCAAATTGGCCGGTTTTTTGCCGTGTGGGTGTGTAGTTCGAAGCGTGAATGCGCACATGAGCTCAAGTATATCCCCATTTCGTGACGTTGTGATGGCAATGAGATATGCATTTTTTAAATCGCCTGAGAGTTAATTATCCTTCAGCTCCAGGCTTGACCGTCAGCTTAGTAGGTGCTTATACGCTTCTTGCATGAATGGCAGGAGTGTGAGTAGATGCAAAAAAGTGATAGCCTTAAGTCTATAAACTCAACACCACAAAAGGGCTGGTGTGGACGAGACGCCCCCATTCTATAGTTGAGATAGGATATAATGAGAAGCTTTTATTCTGTGATAAGCGGCCAAGAAGGAAGAAGAGAAATGACTTTTGGAGTCCGCAAAATGCAGGATAGCACATAAGACCAAGACGACTGCAAAGGCAAAAAGAGTTGCCGCTCGAATAAGATCATTAATAGCGGAGGTTATCGTGTGAGCGATATATAAAATAAATTTGCTTTATCTAAGAATGATCTTGTAGCGTACAAGAACACCGATGCTACGATGCAACCTCACCCTGCTTCTCGGCAACGATGACGACCCGGCCAGTCTTGGCACCGCCTAAGTCGCAGCTGTAGAGCGTGAGGCGGGCGTCTTCTGTCGGGGCTTCGATCTCAACACTGGTTGGTTTGACATCAAATTTCTTGGTTATTTTGTAGTTGTAGCGTTTGCCTTGGTAGTCGGCGAGAATCTGGTCGCCTAGAGCGAGCTTGTCGATATGAAAGAATGGAGATTTTTCTACTGTGCCGCCAGGCGTTGGCTGGATACTAAAGCGATGGGCTGCCACGACGAAGTTGCCGCCCTTCTCAGGGTTGCCGTGGTCTGGGTAGCGCCACCACGCACCACGGTCGAGGGCGAGTTTGCCATTAGTACCGTACGGGATATTAACGCCGATCTTGGGGATGATAATACGATTATCTTTGGCTTCAGGCTTGGCGAGTGTCGCTACAGTAATTGGCTTGGTAAAGTGCGGTGCAATGATTGGTGAAGTAGTGAGCAGGAGTAGATACCCTCCCACTAACAAAAAGAGGACTGCGATAGTACCGAATATCCAGTTTGGTATCGAAATGCGCGGCATGCGCATACGCGAACGACGTGGTGTAGATGGCTGTCGTTTTGCTTTATTCATTGCTAGCATAAATAACTCCTCATCTCTGTCTATTATACGGCACGAGCAGCAGCACGCCAATAGCATGACCGGCATGGTATTGGCAGATGGGATCCATTAGGTAGCTCTACTCTAGAGTACAGTGGATAGAAAGCTCTTGTACTTCATCCATGGTTTTATTCGATAGAGTGTATAGATCAATCACTAGTCTAACCCTGGTGTTGATAGTTAAATAATGGTATCACTTATAGCGATATCAAAAAATAACTTGCAAGCAGAGAAGTCAACATTGAAAAGGTTAGTGTGGAGGCGTGGTCTAAAAAGCCACCCACTCAAAGTAAGAGTGGGTGGCATAGTAGTGCCGTGTGGCGAGGTAGGCTACTACTGCTTGAATGGCTGCGCGAGAGTAAGACTCTCGTCTGCTTCGGCAATGCGGAGTAGCTCGTTGTACTTCGCCACGCGGTCGGTGCGCGAGAGCGAGCCAGTCTTGATCTGCCCACAGCCCAGGCCAACTGCCAAGTGGCTGATTGTAGTATCCTCAGTCTCGCCAGAGCGGTGGCTCATCACGGTGCGCCAGCCAGCGTTTTGGGCAAGCTGCACGGCTTGGATTGTCTCGCTGAGTGAGCCGATTTGGTTGGGCTTGACGAGGAGTGCGTTCGCCGCATCTTGGTCAATCGCTTGTTGGATGAGGCTTGTATTCGTGACGAGTAGGTCATCGCCCACCAGCTGGACGCGGTCGCCGAGGCGCTGGCGGAGCTGCTGCCAGCCAGCCCAGTCGCCCTCGGCCAGGCCATCTTCGATACTCACAATTGGAAATTCGTCGACAAGGGCAGCGAGCCAGTCGATCATCTCGCTACTAGTCAGGCTCTTGCCTTCACACTTCAACTCATAACGGCCGTCATGGTAGAACTCACTCGAGGCAGCATCTATCGCAAAGACGACATCTGTGCCAACGGTGTAGCCAGCATTGGTGATCGCTTCGCTCAGCAAGGCGAGTGGCTCGCGGTTGCCCTGGCGGACGCGTGGTGCATAGCCACCTTCATCACCAACAGTGGTGGGGTAGTCGTGTGCTTTGAGGACTTTAGCAAGAGCGTGGAAGATTTCGGTGCCCATGCGGAGCGTATCTGCAAAGGTTGTCGCACCCTTGCAGATGATCATAAACTCTTGGATATCAGTCGCAAAGGCGGCGTGCGCACCACCGTTGAGAACATTCATCATTGGCAGGGGAAGGCTTGGTGCGCTGCCAGTTTGCTCGGCAATGTAGCGCCAGAGTGGTTGCTGCTTGGCATTGGCGACGGCCTTGGCGGTGGCAAGGCTAACGCTGAGAACAGCATTAGCGCCGAGCTTAGACTTATTATCCGTTCCATCAAGAGCAAGCATTGCATTATCAATCGCTTGCTGGTCGCTCGCATCGTGGCCCACCAGTGCAGGAGCGATAACGTCGTTAACGTGGGCAACTGCTTGGCTCACTCCTTTGCCAGTCCACTGATTGCCGCCATCGCGTAGCTCTAGTGCTTCGCCCGCACCAGTACTTGCTCCGCTCGGGACAGCTGCTCGGCCTAGCGTGCCATCAGCAAGGATGACGTCCGCTTCGACGGTGGGGTTGCCGCGGCTGTCTAAGATTTGTCGTGCTTTTATGGTTTGGATAGAGTAGTTGTTCATATCTTCTAGTATACCATCGAATGGAAAGTAGTCGCTATTACCGTTGAAATAGCATGAACCAACTGCGAAAATTTTCATGCCAGACAAGGATATTGACAAAAGGTCATTTTGTAGATTCAAGCATTGTATTTGCTGACACACATGGTACAATATAATTACGGCAACGGTTAATGAAGCGGAGGGTGGCAGTAACCCTGCGCTCTTCGTTTCGCACCTACACAGTAAGGAGGGCTATTCCCATGACATTCAAAAAAGTAGGTATCCTTAGCGTATTGGCAGTTGGCTCAATGGCGGCGGGATCTTTGCTGTTTAATACAGCACCAGCGTCGGCAGAGAGTTTCGGGCCGACCGCCAATGACAACGGTACGTCCGTTGTCCAATACTACGATGGGACGAAACTGTTTTGCGTTTCTGATGCAAACTACCCCGACGGCACGCCTGGCACGACAGCCTTTACGGTTGCGCCAACCCAAGGTAATGGTCCCAGTTATGGCCGAATCCTTGGCGCTGGCGAGACTGGCTGTGTCAGTCTTGAGACAGCACCGGAGGGAGCAGCATATCGCTACTGGCTGTTGTCTCGCACCGATGGATCGGTGTACCAAGGCGATTTCGTTCGCTAAATAACTACTCACTGAAATACCCGATATACCCAAAAACGAAAATGAAAACCCCCGTTGTCGCGGCCCCCTCCTGAGGGGGCTTTTGGGACCTCAAATACGGAATGATTGGTAGACATATATAGCACTCGCGCCAATAGTGCCGTATAATAGAGGCATGACAGGAACACTTATTATCAGCCGGCATGGCGAAAGCGAATGGAATTTACAAGGTAAATGGACAGGCTGGACGGACGTAAGCCTTACCGAGAAAGGTAAGAGCGATACGCGTCAACTCGGCGAGTTCTTGCGTGGTCGCACCATTGATGCGGTATATACTTCGGCGCTCAAACGGACGCATGAGACACTTGACGCGTTGATGGAAGGTGCAGATAACCCAATCCGCTCAAGTGATGCTGCGGTGGTGCACGCGTCTGAGCTTAACGAGCGTGACTATGGCGACCTAACTGGCAAGAACAAATGGGAAGTCAAAGAAGAGATTGGTGAGAAGGCCTTTAACGGTATTCGGCGCGGCTGGGATTATCCTGTACCCGGTGGTGAAACACTCAAGGATGTATATGAGCGCTCGATCCCGTATTTTGAGTCAGAGATCTTGCCGCGGCTCCAGGCGGGCGAGACTGTATTGATTGTGGCACATGGCAACACAATTCGTGCACTTATGAAGTACCTTGATCGAATCCCGGAGGAAGATATGGGTACAGTAGAGATGCCCTTTGGTCAATTACTTGTTTACACATTTGAGCCCGGTGCAGCATACCCTACTGCGTGCGATGTGCTTAAAGCAGATATTGTACCACCTAAAGCGTAATAGCGTAATAGGGTCAGCACCTGTGTCTTCATGGCAGGCCAGTATGGACTGGGTTGGTTGGCGACTACTTATTTAACAGCTTCTTAGATAAAGACTGTAAGGTGACTTTGTGCTTGTAGAGTGAGTACACTGGCTTTGATAGCAAGAACAGTAGACAAATTGCTATATTGTGTGGTATGATGGCAAAGTCTTGTATCGCGGGGTGTGGCGCAGCTTGGTAGCGCGCACCGTTCGGGACGGTGAGGTCGCTGGTTCAAATCCAGTCACCCCGACCATATTTTGCTCCCGCAAAGAATGGTCGCCCGTGTGATATAAAACGTATCGGGGTGTGGCGCAGTTGATAGCGCGCGCGGTTTGGGACCGCGAGGTCGCTGGTTTGAGTCCAGTCACCCCGACCATTTTTGCTTTAAGTCTTACTCTCACGCTATGGATGTTTCGGACGTAAGGCTTTTTTATTTGCTTTGCTCTAGTCGTCACTCACTATAATGCAAAATACTTGCATGAATATTGCATAGATTGGTTGACTGTTTTATAATGGCAACCATTATGAGCGAAAAAAGCACCCCCGAAAACAAAGCAGATGAAATGATGTTAACGTAGAGTGAAGTTTAACAGCAGGATGACACTTGGTTTCTGAGGGCTATCGCGAAAATAGGGATAGGCGAACTTAGGAGTGCGCCGGTAACTATTCCGAAAACGAAGAAAAGGCCGATTAGACGTGTCAAAGTAACGCAAATACCAATTTATGACAGCGCTCCGCATCTGCGGGCGGAAGGCAGACAAAATTGGCGTTAAAATGAACTATTTGATTTTTCCTGCATTTTACGTCAGGATGAACCAGATATTACTTCTTCCAGCCTCAGATAAGGTCCTTGTGCATATCGCCGGAATTTGGGTTAATCTCGCAATAAATATGCTCCTGTTTGCACTCAACGCGATGTGGGTTCACAGTTCAGATTTAGGTTATTCGCTAGCATTCGCGGTTGTAACGCTATCCGTAAACGCGCTGCCTGTACTGAACTCAGACGGCTATCGATGCTTGCTTGCATGGATTGATGTCAATGAACATATCGATAATCGACGGAACCCTCGATGGGTGTTTGGATTGAGAATCCTTAGTTGGATCATTGTAGTAGCCTACATTGCTCGATTTTTACTGAATTATGTGGTATGGTGAATATATGAATACGTTACTTGAACTAGAAGATCTGGTCGTTTCCAGGGGGAGGAGGTTCTCCCTCGCTCCGCTGACCATTCGTTTCGATCGCCCAGATATTGTGGGACTTTTTGGCCACAACGGAGCCGGAAAGACGACGTTACTGAAGGCATTGGCCGGATTGTTGCCCATTCAATCTGGCTCTGTGAAGCTCCGTGATGCGACGATCCCGACCCTACTTCCAGACATACCATTCATTTATAAGTTCTTGAAGGTGGGATCGGTTCCCAATGTCCTAGCAGACTATTTCGAAGACTTTGATCTTGAGCGTGGCCGCTCTATTATTAATGATCTATCGCTGGATAAATCGAAGAAGGTGAGTGACTTATCGAAAGGAATGGAAGAACAGTTGAATCTTGGCATGACCCTGGCTCGCCGATCGTCGGTCTATCTCTTTGACGAGCCACTAGCTGCTGTGGATCCTGTAACACGAGATCGCATGCTCGACCTTATTAAGCTACACAAGCCCGACGATGCGTTACTCATCATTAGCACTCATCTTATCGCCGGCCTCGAATCACTCTTCGACGAATGTGTTGTGCTGCATAATGGGAGAGTGCTACTTCAATTGCAGGCTTCAGATATTTCTCCGGGGCAGAGCCTGGAGATTAAGATCAAGGAGGCAATGCTTAATGCGTGATATCTACACCGAAGCGCGCAAACACTTTGGTTTCTTCTTAGTGTGTGCATCAATTCTTTTTGGTATTTTTGTCTTGAGGGAACTTGTAGACTCATACAAATCCGTGCTCGACGTGATCTGGGCTTTCGCTGTCGTGCTAGTGTCGTCCGGTGCCACTTTTTATGTCGCTGCGCAGATCTTTATGTTTCTAGTGCTTAAACGCGACACACTCCTTCATCTTTCTACCCACTCGACACTGCGTAAGTTCTTTGTCAAAACGACCTCGCTCTCCTTCGGTTTTATAACGGTAGGTCTCGTGTCGCTTCTGGCAAGCACAACGATGTGGCCGAAAGATGACAGGTTAACGAAAGTGGTTGCTTACGCAGTTTGTGCTAAATTGGTGTCGAGCATTACCTTGGTGTTTATGGCGTGGGTTCTTGGGGCAGTTACCGCCCACTTTAAGGGATTCTATTCGCGACTTCTTACCTATGCGGGTGGATTTGCTGTGCTAATTGGTTCACAGATTGCTGTATTGTGGCGTGTGGCAGATCTGGGTGGAACTACGTGGATGGTCGGAGGCTCTACCTCATTTGTTGGTTATCCTGTATATTGTGGGCCGTTAGCGATCTCGATCGGAACTCCATTTTCCTTTAAATTAACGGAACCTTACGTTCTTGGTCTTGGCTTAAATCTGATTTGGATCGTGTTGGGCCTGTTTGTCATTCTGCTACAATCTCGTCGACACCGCGCGAGCCTTCGAGCCAGGTGAGTTAATCGTATCCCATGATTGGGACTTAACCTCTGTTGCTTGGACACCTTCCCGGTAGCCACCACAGCAGTCCTCAGAATCATGTTCATAGATGTTCTATGGATGTGTCTTAAGGGCTCACGCTGAGTCATACGCTGCGTCTGGCCTCAGTTCACCCATATCCTTGCTGACACCTAACCGCTGAGCAGTGTGCTTGACCGTGCCAATCTCAGCGTAGGCCTCCCGCACCCGCTGCTGGAAGGCAGGGTCGGCTGGGTCGGTGCGCAGCGTCTCCCCTGCCTGCTTGAGGTGCCGCGCCACCGTAGTGCGGTGGAAGCCGAAGCGTGTGGCGATCTGCGCCACCGTCTGCCCCACTTGGTGCAGCGCCACCATCTCTTCCATCAGCTGCGGACGCAGGTAGCGATGGATCCGCCGCGGTGGAGTGGTGGGAGACGTGGTAGCTGGCGCGGGTGTCCGCACTGCTGCGCCTTCGGCCGGCTGATGAGAAATGGGCGTCGTTGAACCTACGGCGGGCTGCGTTGCCGTGGTGGCTTCTGCTGGCGCGCCTGGCTCTCCATTCTGCCCAGAGTTTCTGCGCCAACCATAGTGGCGGAACTTGGTAGAGCACCTAGATCTTCATCTCGTTCATGCTTCTCTGCAACCGTCCTGGCAGCGGGAGAGTCTGCATCGTCCTCCTGCCCAGGCTCCTCCACGCTGTCCGCGTCGGCGGCATTTGCCGAGGCGCTCGCCCGGTTGCCTTGCGCAGTGTCCACTCTACCGTCCACGTCTAGCGAGCTGCCAGGATCCTCCGCTAGTGAAGAGCCGCGCCCCGTCGGCACTGCCGCAAGGTCAACGACGCCCATCACATACCGCCAACACGCCTCCCATTGCTTTGAGTGGGGTAGGGAGAGGGCGACCATATTTGTGAATTATTTGATCTGGCTTGTGTAGCCAGATCATTTTTAATAAGGTGTACGATGTTTAATCTGAATAGGAGATGTGGGTTGGGCTATCTTGACCAAACTAAGATTATATGTATAATTGATCTTTAAGATATGGAAACACGAAAACAATCTACATCAAACCAACAAGAGCAGTGTGAAGAGAAGACTGGGATGAGCGAGTATGACGTGCTCGAGCTTGCAGCTACTAGGATTCTTAAATATATAGTATTACCTGCCACACAATACAGAACGCGGCATCCTGATACAGTTACCCCAGCTGAGATAGCGGCAATGGATCCGTATGAATTTTCAGATTTTGCAACTGCACAAAGTGTGATTGATGATTTTCGCACTATTCCTCCCGCTTGTCGAAGGACCAATTGATCTAAGTCGCTTTTTCACCTGCTTTACTAAGGATGAATTTTATAACTATAGTAACAAATGGGTTGCCAGCAACCATTGCCGGTTAATTAAAAAAACAGTGGTAAAACCACACACCATAGCATCAGTTTGTGCTGTCGTGTATAATGGCTAGTAATTATGGTAGCGCAGTCTTCTCAGCCAGCAAAGTCGAAGGAGCAGCCCAAGCAGCCACAGCCGCGGCGGTTTGCGCTTTTGGTGACGCATTTCTGCGCGTCGGTGGGGTATCTCTTTTGCTTGCTGCTCTGGGTGTGGTGTGCAATGCAGCTGCTTTACCCATACATCACGCGAGATAAGGCGCTTTGGGTTATACCGGAGCCGCACGACCAGCCAGAGATCACGCTTCCACAGGGTATGCCTTCAGGGGCGGACTTGCCGCAGCCAGTAGTGATTGTATTAGTAGCGGTCATCACTATCGTTATGATTGGGTGTGGCCTCTATATGCTAGTCATGCTACCGCGTAATATAGCTAAAACAGGCGAGCGCGTAGTAAAAAAGACAACGAAAGCAGTTGCACCCCTGGCGGCAAAAAACCACCAGCCAGTGAGCAAGAAGCAGCGCATCATCCTCAACGCGCGCATTGCGGCAGGCATTAAGGCGCTGGCTTGTGTGGTGCCGGTGATTGTCCTAATGATCTGGCCCGGTGCGGCACCATTGTCGCAGCATGTGGTACGGATCGTTGCAGTGTTCTGCGCTGGCATGGCATCCTTGAGTTTTTTGCTCCAGTATGCGCTAGCACGGATGCTTGGCGTGCCTGATACACTTCTTAAGTAATTATTATCCTTCTCCTGATATAACAATACCTCTGCTCTTGGCAGAGGTATTGTGCATTTGAGTGCTATCCTTGCGGCGGGAAGGGGTCCTTCTTGGGTGGGACGGTATCGGCATCGCGATACTGGGCGCTACCGTCGGCGCGCTGGATCCTGAGCTCGCCACCACCATGCTGGCGCATGTAGCGCCTGGTTTGGTCGATGACTTCCTCCTGGGTGGCGCCCACAAAGTGGACGCGGCCAGTGCCGTCGGCGACTGCCTGGTAGCCTTTGAGTTTGTTACCGCTAATCGTAAAATTTTGTGCCATGGAGTACTCCTCGTGCGGCTTTAACGATATTGGTATGCAAGGTGCCAACCCTGCCTCCTTCTAGCCTAATACAAGATTGCTGATGACGCAAATTGGTGCTACGAGAGAATAACGAATTGAAGTTATTTAAAGTAGGAAAATAATGACTTGATATATCATGATTAGGATTAATGGTGATATATGAGTGCCTCTATGTAGCAGAAGTGTAGCATATAACACTAGTGGCTCATACCGATAGGTAAAATCGCTATGACGTATATGCGATACGGCTAAAGTGTGCTATAAATATAAGCATAAGAGTATTTCGGAGGGGAAATAATGAAACGATGGGGATTGAGCGTTGTGCTGCTGTGCGGTGCACTCTATGGGCTCGCGATAGCTCCGCCAGTGCGGGCGAATACGTCGCTGTGTGGTACAAATGATCAGCTGTTCAGAGCGGTGCGTCGGCCACTAGCGGCTGACTCAGCACCAGCAGCGCGTGCGATGGCATGGCTCAAACAGATGATGGAGCCAAAGCATAGCCCAGGTGATGGTAGTACCATTACTCCAGCACAAGCCTATGGCTTTGACTACCAAGCAAAGGTGAGCGGGCGCTTTACGCTTGCGCACCCACGACAAACCGAAAGTGCGGCACCGCTCACGGTTCCTCATGCTGCGCATGCCGCCGAAGGTTACCGCGGCACAGTGAAGGGGACGGCACCAACTGGGGCGAACCCACGTGAAGTGCGGGCTTATCTCTACAGCGATGCTGAATATGAGCAGCCAGCTGCTATACCCGCAGTAGTGCAGTCGGATGGCACATGGACGCTCGATCTCTCACCTGTCAATCCGGCATTTGCGGGGTCATGGCACTTCCGGTTATACGACAAAGTGACGGGGCAGCAGATTGGTGAGAGCTGGCCGCGACCTGTGACGTATAAGAATCTGGAGGTGCAGCTCTACGCGGTATCTGATAAAGAATACCTCCAAGCCACGCAGCCAGCCCAGGCAGATAATACCTTTAGTTTCGATGCAGTAGGTAAGGGGCATAAATTAATTCGCCTCTATGATACGGCAACTAAAACTATCATTGCTGAGTATTTCAAGCCAGAGCTGGTGGGGCTCATTCGCTCGTATGAGTATGCACCAGGCCAAGATGGCTATGGTACGCCGCGTGAGTCGTATAGCTATGTGTATGATCAGTCGCTGGCGCTACTTGTGGCGATTGGTGCGGACGATCGAGCAATGGCGGATAAGCTGGTGCATGGCCTAAGCGCAATCCAAGTCAAGACGGGTGAGCAGAAGGGGGCGTTTCCGGCGAGTGCGCACCAGCTTGATTATATAGGGATCCAGCAGCCGATTTATTATACTGGCGGTATCGCCTTTGTGCAGTATGCGCTCATCCGCTATATGGAAAAATACGGCGACCAGCAAGGGGTGCGCCAAATGATTCTCGATACCTTCCGCTGGCTCGAGACGATGAAGACGACGACTGGCAATGCTGCCGGGTTATTCCGTGGCGGGGTGAAGATTGATAATGGCGTCAAGAAGGATATTGCATGGCATGCCACCGAGCACAACACTGACATGTGGCATGTGTACGAGCGAGCAGCTCGTGTGCTAGGCGATAAGCAGTACACCCAGAAGGCAGACGAACTGGCCAAAGTAACAGTGACAAAGCTATGGAATACATCCGAGGGGCGGTTTAACCAAGGGTATAACGACAGCAGTAAGGCGCTTGATACAACAAGCTGGGGCTCGATCTTTCTCAATGCGATTGGCGAATACGACAAAGCTAAGCAAGCACTCGCTCATACTGCCAGCTACAAGACAACCGATGGTGCGGCAAAAGGCTACACACCGTATTTGACAGGTAATTATGTGCCAACCGTATGGTTTGAAGGGACGTACGGTGTAGCACAGGCGCATACTATCGCTGGGGACACGGCCACGGCGCGGGCAATCTTGGCAGACACATATCCAGCGCAGCGGCCCAATGGTGCATGGCAGTACGCGTCTAAGGCCGATCTGCCAAATGAGCTAACCAATGCAAACTCAGTGGCATCGACGGCGTGGTATGTGTTGGCGGCTAGCTATCCAGAAGCGATTTGGTCGGAGTGCCGCGCGGCACTGGCGACAAGTCCACTCGATCCAAATAAACCCAACCAGCCCACTCAGCCAGCCGAACCAAGCCAATTCCACGGTCTCTTGGCTGACACAGGTGTATCGCTCTGGCAATTTGTCCTCGCGACAACGGTATTGCTTGCCAGTGGAATGCTATTGGCGCGCTACGTGCGGCGTGCATAATAGCCCTTACTTCAACCCCCGAAAAGTACTTGATTTGACGTTATCATACATCGCGTTGTCTCTAAGGAGTTTCTTCATTGCCTTTACATCGTCAGGCTGGCCAGCCACGAGATATTGAGCCTTGTTGCCATGTCTATCAATTGCCTGCTTGAAGCGTTTTTGGCTTTGAGAAAGGCTGGTATTGGTTTCATAGGTCATATTAGCTGTTTTGTTTGCTAGCTCTGAGAGTTCCTTGTCAAAGACCGTTACTCCCTTGTCTAAATGGTAGAGAATAATAGGGCGTTTACCGGCCCACTGCCTGACAATTGGTCGCATTGCTGAGATACCGACATCAGAGGCGAAGCAAATCAGCGGCTCGTTGCCATCTGTAACTGACAAAGAAGATTCCAGCCAATTCATCTTGACCTGACTACCTGCTGGTAGGCTAGTCAAAGCTTTTTTATAAGGACTACCGCTATTGTGGGTTAGGATAATAATTTCATTATCCTCAGGACTAGAGGCGATACTCAGCCAACGACTTGTCTGTTCATCCTTATGATCATTCTTTTCACCACCAGATGCCGTACTCGGTAGCGTGATCTTGGCATAAGAGCCTGCCTTCCATGTCATATTGTCAGGCTTTGCCAGACGAATGACATGAAGGTCTCCACTAGGGTTTTCGATAGATTTGACCGATAACGTTTGGCCCCTCCCTAAGTAGGCGATGACACCCCAAGCGATAAGGCCTGTAGCCGCAAGAATAGATATAACGATGATTACCATTTTTTTACTCCTTTTCATTATGTAAAATACCTTTCACAAAGTTAGTGGCAAGTACTTCTAGCGTCCTACCGATACCTGGAAAATCGCCTTCCGTGATATGTATATCCATGTAGTAAAACAAATTATAAACCTGTAAAATATCCTGAATCTTTTCCTCTGAATATCCTTCCGCCACCATGCGACTAGTAAAGGTCTCGACTAAAAACTGATGAAAAGTATTGGTTGATTTACCTTTACCTGAAGAATAATAGCTGCGCAGCGTACGAGAAATGGCTGGATTATGCCATTCCGCCAGAATCTTATTGGACGAAACGAGGCTACGTGACTGCTCAAAAATCTGCCTCACAAGTTTGACCAAATCTTGCTGCCAATCGATATCATCCATCATTGCCTGGCGAACGCGGTTATTCTCCTCAACGTACACATCTAGAAAGATAGCCTCCTTATTGTTGTAGTAATTATAAAAAGAACCAACTGCTACACCAGCTTGTTTTGCAATTTCTGAGATCCCGGCCGCCTTATAACCCTTTTTTGAGAAGACACCGTAGGCGGCGGTTTTTAATGCTTGTCTTTTGTCCAATGCTCATAACCTCCTTCATTGTAATGCTATGAATGAATAAATTTTTAAATTCATTCATATTATATGAAAACAACAAGAAGGCTGTCAATAGAGAGATCTGCTTGATCATTCTTTTCGATTGCAACCCGATTAACGAGGCTACCTAATGAAGTGCCATGTAGCCGGGATTGAGTTTGATTCAGTAAAGATCGACACCTAAACTAACGAGAGTGTGTCATTGGCTCTGTATCTTATCCACCAGCTTCGTTAGCTTCACGCCACCGTACATCCAGTGGTCGGCGCCGCGGTATGCACCGGAGTTGTTGACTTCGCCGCGCTGGGTGTAGATGAGGCGGGTCAGGGCAGACAGGCGCCAGGTTTTGCCGCCGTAGGAGACTTCGCGTGGGCCGGCTACGACGGCGGTGATAGCTGGGTCTTTGATGAAGCAGATGGTCGCGCCCTTTTCGATGCCCTTTTTGTAAAAGCTAAAGCGCTGATCTTGCTGGTGCGCGGTGGTAACGGCTTCGAACGAATCGGCTTTGCTGGCGGATTGAGCTGGCTTGGGGTAAATTTGCGTACCATCAAGGGCGAGCAGCAGCCGCTGGATAAGATACTCATCGAGCGCAAAGAATTCACTCCGGCCAATGCGGTGTTTGCTAAAGACTTCGTGCAGGAGCTGCTCCTTTTTGTGGTAATTATCTACCTCAATAGCAACCAGCCGCTGCAAGCCAGTGATGTTAGAATAGCCATTGGATTCGAGGTATTGCATACGCGCCTCGAAGCGGTCGGTGCTGGTCTTACCAATCTTGACCAAGCCATCGATAGCACTGGTCATAACATAAATCACTCCGCGCGGTTCGGACATGGTTTTATTGTAGCAGACTGTGGGGTGGGGGAACAGTATTCCGGATAAATCTGCTATAATTCCCTTATGAATATGAGGGATCTTGAAAGGCAGCTGTGGGCTGCGGCGGATAAATTACGGGGTAATATTAGCTCGTCGGATTATAAATATGTCGTGTTGGGGCTGATCTTCCTTAAGTATGTTTCGGATGCGTTTTTGGCGCGGTATCAGGCGGCGGTCGATGAGAATTATGATCCAGAAGACCGGGATTGGTACTTGGCGGAGAATGTTTTTTGGATTCCCAAGGGGGCTCGTTGGGAGCACCTGGTGGCGAGTGCCAAACAGCCAGAAATTGGCGTACTAGTTGATAGCGCCATGGGGGCAATTGAACGCGATAATCCAGGCTTGAAGGGTGTTTTGCCGAAAAATTATGCTCGCGAAGCTCTAGATAAGCGTCGCCTAGGTGAGCTCATCGATTTGTTTACCAATATTAAATTTGATACTGCTAGTTCCAAAGATCTACTTGGTCAAGTCTACGAATATTTTATGGGTATGTTTGCTGACAGTGAGGGTAAACACGGCGGCGAATTCTACACGTCGCGCTCCATCGTCAGGTTGCTAGTAGAAATGCTTGAGCCATACAGTGGGCGTGTGTACGATCCGTGTTGCGGCAGTGGCGGTATGTTCGTCTGGAGCGAGAAGTTTGTCGAGGAGCATGCTGGGCGTGTTAGCGACATCGCGGTGTACGGTCAGGAGCTCAACGAAACCACTTGGCGACTCGCTAAAATGAACATGGCAATTCGGGGAATTGACGCGAATATCAAACGCGGCGATACCCTGATGGACGACCAGCTTCCCGACCTGAAAGCTGATTATATCTTGGCCAATCCGCCGTTTAATATTAGCGACTGGGGTCAAGAACATTTGCAGGCCGACCCACGCTGGAAGTATGGACTGCCGCCAAAGGGTAATGCCAACTTTGCTTGGATTCAGCACATGATTTACCACTTAAGCCCGCGCGGTACTGCAGGTTTTGTATTAGCAAACGGGAGTATGAGCAGTCAAACTGGCGGCGAAGGTGATATCCGTAAGCAGCTGGTGCTTAATGATATGGTTGACGCTATCGTCACGCTGCCGAGCCAGTTGTTTTTTAACGTAGCCATACCGTGTTGCTTGTGGTTTGTGTCGCGTGATCGCGCTAATCGTCACGGCAAAGTACTGTTCATCGATGGGCGTAATTTGGGTAAAATGGTCACCCGTCGCAACCGCGAGCTGACCGAAGAAGATATTGCCAGGGTAGCGAAGACATATCATGACTACAAAACCGCCAGTGCGAATTACACTGACCAGCCGGGTTTCTGTAAAGTCGCTGATCTAGAAGAAATCAAGCAGCATGATTATGTGCTGACGCCTGGTCGCTACGTGGGTGTTGAAGAAACAGAAGAGGATGATGAGCCGTTCGCCGAGAAATTTGCCCGGTTGACGGCTGAGCTGGAGGGGCAATTTGTGAAAAGCCACGAGCTGGAGGCAAAGATAAAAGAGAACCTTGCCAAAATAGAGAGTTGATTGATGAATAGAATTATGATTAGTATTAGGAAACGGCCATATATATCGATATTTATATTTATGGTTTTACTTGCTGGTATTATGTGGTGGTTGTCATCTTTGTTGCGGTCAGATGACCTAGCCCGAGAAGTTTTAATTAATCTTTCGGCTAGTTTTTTGGCAGTAATACCCACCGTCATTTTTATTGATAAATTAGTTGAGCGCCATCGTAAATATCGTTTGCGGTATGCTACAGAGGCTGCGCAACATGCTATGCAGCAATTACGAGACCATCACCTTAGACTTGCTCTAACATCTTTTCGATATCATATTGCAGCTGGTGAGCCAGAAGTGTATACCATAGATCTAACGAATGATAAAAGAAGAAGATATACTAAAGCACTAAAAGGAATTTTATTACAACATGAACCTAAAGATATTGCACAAACTCTAACAAAGGGTGAGTGGCATCATGTTGCAGATAGTCTATCAAGGTTACGCTCAGTTGCACTAGAATATATAGTTTTATATCAGGGTATCCTTGAATCAGAGCAGCTTGGGCGGCTTTTAACAATGCATAATGCTTTTCAAGAGCTGGATTTTACCTTTAATTTAGATGCCAATGCTTTCTTAATGCCATTAAATGAATGGGCACAAAATAAATTTGCCAATGAAGAAACTGCCAGAGAAATTTATGGAGAGTTGGAATTTCGCGTATCTGTAGCCCTGTATACTTATTTAAAAGCGTTGGATGAATTTTCTGATGAAATAGGAGGAGTAGAACTGTGAAGCCAAAAGAAATAAGACGCAAAATTTTGGAGACTACATACGAACATAGACATGATGATTTTGGTATTGAAACAAGACAGCTTGAAAGTATACTTAAAAATGTTGACGAGAAGACTCTCCATCAGGAGATTATCTATTTGGAGCAGAAGAATTTAGTGACTACTAAAGGTAGGTTTATGGGTAAGCCATATTTGAACTATAGTGCTGTTGCTATAACTGCATGGGGTATAGATTTAGTTGAAGATCCTGATGAATTCGGAAGATTATTTTCAATAAATATTGATGCTCGTCAAAACAACTTTGGAAACATTACCGGAAGTAATATCAATATTGATAGTAGATATGTTAGTCAAATCATCAACGAACAAGATGATAAAACACAAGAATTATTGAAGGATCTTAATGAATCAATAAAAAAGAAAGATAAAGACACTATAATAAAGACGCTCGGATATATCGGAGATAAATCGTTGGACTTACTCATTGCCATTATAGCTGGTGGAATGAAATTGTGATGAGAGTGGAACTATGCAGAAAGTTTTAAGCGATATCTGTTATTACGTTAGCGACAAAATACCAGTAAAACAAGTACAGCTGGCTGACTATGTGTCTACTGAAAACTTATTACAAAACAAGGGCGGATTATCAGTTGCTAACAAGTTGCCCTCTGGAAAAGTAACTGCATTCCAAGCTGGGGATGTGCTAGTATCGAACATTCGTCCTTACTTCAAAAAGATTTGGTTAGCCGATAGGTCCGGCGGTGCTTCGAATGATGTGCTGGTTTTTCGAAAACTAAATGATGAGATTTATGAAAAGTATTTGTACTATATTTTGGCCGATGACAGATTCTTTGCTTTTTCAACGGTATCTGCGAGTGGGTCAAAAATGCCACGCGGTGATAAAGTTCAGATAATGAATTATCCTGTGAAGCTACCGCCACTTGAGTCTCAAAAGAAAATTGCCGATATTCTCAGCAGTCTTGATGAAAAAATCGAGCTCAATCGCCGCATGAACGAAACCCTCGAACAGCTCGGTCAAGCCCTCTTTCGCTATTATTTTGTTGACAATCCTGAGGCTAAAAACTGGAAGAGAGGAGTGATCTCTGATTTGGGTGAGGTCGTTACCGGAAAAACTCCTAGTAAGAAAAACCAAAAATTCTTTGGAGATGAAGTGGCTTTTCTTAAAGTTCCCGACATGCATAAAACATCCATAGTTATAAAAACATCCGATAACCTCTCATTAATGGGTGCAGAGAGCCAAAAATCTAAATATATATCTAGGTGGTCTACATGTGTTAGTTGTATAGCCACTGTTGGCGTTGTGTCGCTAGCTGGGAAAAACATGCAAACCAACCAGCAGATAAACTCAATAATACCTAGAGAGTCTTATTTCAAATTCTTTAATTACTTTTTAATGCGACACAAGTCTGATTACATAAAAACCTTAGCCAGTAGCGGTTCAGCAACTCCCAACCTAAATATGGGGCATTTTAGTAATATCACAGTAGTCATACCTGATAGAGAATTACTCAAGGAGTTTGACGCTAGAGTAAATCATTTGTTTTTACAAATGGAAAATAATTTGCAAGAAAATGAGGCATTGATGAATATTCGCGACTCACTTTTACCAAAATTAATTTCTGGAGAGATTGAAATATGAATGACATAGAAATAATTAGAGAATATGTGAAAACTAAAATATTGACTTTAGATTCAAGGGGGTATGTTAAATCACGTGAATCAACAAAGCTAGACTTCAAAGAATCTTTTAATTGGCAGAATAATGCGGAGTATATCAAAACGATGACTGCATTTGCTAATAACCAAGGCGGATTTCTAGTTTTTGGTGTAAAAGATTCTCCTCGAGAAGTTGTTGGACTGCGGGGTCAAGCATTTGAAAATCTAACTTCAGAAAAGATTTCTGAGTTTGTAAAATCCACTCTATCTCATAATCTTAGCTATGAATTTGAAACCTTAGAAGTAGATAATAAAAAAATTGGCTGGATATACACAAGGCAATCTCAAATAAAACCCGTAATATGCACTAGGACTATTGGCAGTGGTAGTGACTTAAAGGACGGTGCAATATACTTCCGGAATGGCGCTAGATCTGACCTAATAAGATCTACTGATTTACAAAAAATCATTAGCGATCAAAGAGACGCAGAAGCTAGGCGCTGGATGAATCTTGTGAAGCAGGCGGGTGCAATCGGTGTCGAAAATGCGGCCATATTGAGTTTGACAGACGGAATAGTTAGTGCTCCTGGCGGCAAAGTCGTCATTGATGAATCGATAATGAAAGATCTGAGGTACATCAAAGAAGGAGAGTTTAATGAAAAAAGCGGTGCTCCGACACTGAAAATTATTGGCGAAGTTGAAGCTAGCTCGGCTCGTGTGATAGAGCGAAATATTGACCCTGAAATTAAGTATCAATTAACCACAAAACAACTAGGGGAAGAGTTGGGATTTCCAAGTAAATCAGCCATGGCAAATGCTTTAGCGTTAGTAAAATATTTTAATCTCCAGAGTGATGAATACATGTATTCATTCAAGGCTGGAAAGGTTATTTACAAGAAGTACTCTCGTGAGGCCTTGAATATCCTAATAGAAAAAGCCAACAATGGTGAATTTGAAATAGACAAAGACTCTGACAGTATGAAATCTATTAGAAAAAAGGCGATAAAATTATAGAAAATTTAGGTGATATAAAAACAAGCCCAAAAGTAAGGGCTCATTTTTATGCCTTGAGCTATCTACTATGTAGCCAATCCGTCACGCTCTTTGGTAGATTATAAGACGCCCATCCAGATCTCGTATCCCATTTGGCAACAAATATTTTATCATTGCTGTCTATATGACGCATGGCTCCATCTCGTATTTCAGCAACAGTCTCATTTGTGTCAACGAACCATACGGAATATAGTGGTTTAACACATGGTCCCAGACTTTTTATATATCCAATCAAATCTTCGTAATCTTCGAATTTTTCAGGAGAGCCTAAATCATAAGATATTATTTTTACGCTCATACTATTATCCTTTCGGCGGATGCGGATCATTGCCATAGCTACTCCGCGCTCCGATTTTACCATTTTTATTATGAATAATATGTTCAGCTTTTTGACTGATGGCAGTCTTGCGACCAGCCGCTTGAGCTTCGGCCTTGGTCGGGTAGACTTTTGCTACTCTCGATGCGCCAGAGCTCTTATTTCCCCAGCCGCCCGGACGAGGGACGGTGTGGATTTGTTTTGATTTTGAGTATGCCATTGGCAAAACCTCCTAACTTGCGCATAGAGCGCATTGATGGTACGCTAGGAGATACACGAAACCGTCAAATTTTGTGTATCAACCGTCAGTTATTCTGGCGGTTTTCTAGATTTGTACCGTTATTATTTTACTGGATTTTCCCTCCAGCCCCCGATTCTTCACACATTTTTATGTTTAATTCAAATCGGATGCTCATAGTATAGCACGGTCTTTAGAATAGTGCAATTGCAAAATTTATTAGCAAATGTTATAATAAGCATTATAAACAGATAAGAAATAAAAAATATGTAAAATATATTGATCAATAAAATAAATAAATAATAAAAAATGTTTACATAAGTAGTAAAATTTGCTACAATTATAATATAAAAGTAGGAGAAATAGTCTATGGGCGATAAAAGTGGGATCAAAAGGCTACGTGAGAGTCGTGGTCTTAGTCAACAATATATGGCTGACGTGCTAGGTATGAGCCGGCCCTCCTATGACAAGGTGGAGATGGGCACAAAGGACCTAACGGTCGTTGAGGCGCAAAAGTTGTCTGAGGAGTTGGGCACTAGTTTTGATATTATTTTCATGAACAGTGAACCGAGTATTGACTACGATAAGGGTCGTTACAAAGAGATGATTCGTCGATTCATTAAGTATGCTGGTGCGGATGGTGATGGTAGGATTCCTAAAACAAAATTAGCTAAGTTACTTTATCTTCTTGATTTTTCATGGTATTACGACAATTTAGATTCTGTGAGCGGGCTGCAGTATCGTAGAATTGCACAAGGCCCAGTGCCAGATGAGTTTTTTCGTGTTATTGATGAAATGTACGATACAGAAGAGATAGATATTAAAGTTCGAGGCAAGGCAATGATGATCAGTCTTAACGAGGAACTTGATCCAGTAAATAATACCCTCCTTTCAGAGGCGCAAGACAAGCGGCTCAGAGAAATTGCAGCTCAGTGGAAGACGGCTAACACGCAGACGATAGTCGACTACACCCACAGTCAATTGCCATGGCGTTATTGTGGACCAAGTGAATTAATCCCATATGATGCTATAATTCAAGAGGATCCTGACCATGTATACCAGCGGCCGATATCTAGTACAGTTTGATCCTTACACAAAAAGGCATTACATTAAAAATATAGCCAAGCGGCATAGTGATAGGCAGTGGCGGGCTACGCAAAAGTCCATAGAGTTTGTGCTTGAACATATAGAGCAACATATTCTCACTGATAAAGCAGAAACAATTCATGTATCAGATGCGGGCCGGATCATTAAATTATATTTCAAGGTTGCTGGAACGAAGGAATCTGCAAAAAGTTCAGGCAATCGGGCTATAGTTTTCTTGAACGACAGATTATGTGTTGCAAGGGTGCTCCTGGTCTATTCTAAAGAGGAGATTTGTGAGCCTAACGAGACTACAAAGTGGCAAAAGATTATTGATGATCAATTTCCAGAGATTATGAGAAAATTCTCTGGTTGTTAGTGCTCTCTTGACCTCAATTTGTTAGAATACCTATAGTATGACCGAATCCCAAATCGAACAATACGCGCTTGATATCCTGACTAATCTCGGCTGGCAAATTTTGCATGGACCAAACATCGGTCCGGATGGTGCTATGGCTGAGCGTGAGCTGCGGCAGGTGGTGTTGCTGGGGCGGCTGTATGGTGCTTTGGCGCGGCTCAATCCGCACGTCCCAGAATCAACTTTGAATGAAGCGATACGGCGTTTAACGCAGATTAGTAAACCGAGCTTAATCGAGAATAATCATGAGTTTCATCAATTGCTGGTGGCTGGTGTGCCGGTGCAATATCGCACATCGAGTGGCGAAGTGAAACACGATATCGTGCGGGTGGTTGATTTTATCTCACCAAAAAACAATGATTTTGCGGCGGTGAATCAGCTGACGGTTCTGCAAGGTGACTATAATCGCCGGCCGGACATTGTGCTATTTGTGAATGGCTTGCCGCTGGTGGTGATTGAACTAAAAAATGCGGCCGATACGAAGGCGGATTTGATAGCAGCGTATCAGCAAATCCAGACGTACAAGCGAGAGGTTAGTGATCTGTTCCGCTTTAATGAATTATGCGTAACGAGCGATGGACTAGAGGCGGAGATGGGTACGATCACTAGTCCGCTGGAGCGAATGATGCCATGGAAGACGATTGATGGCGAGAAAGAAGTTGGCAATGTGCCGATGTTGGAAGTGTTGTTGCGCGGTACGTGTACGCCTGAACGCTTGCTGGATATGGTGCAGAATTTTATCGTGTTTGAGCGGGGCGATAGCGATAAATTGATCAAAAAAGTTGCTGCCTATCATCAATACTGGGCGGTGAATAAGGCACTGGATCGGACGCTGGCGGCCAGTAGTGAACGTGGCGACCAGCGGGCTGGCGTAGTCTGGCATACGCAAGGGTCGGGCAAGAGCTTGAGCATGGTGTTTTATACTGGCAAGCTGATGAAGTCACGCGATTTACATAACCCGACCATCGTGGTAGTAACGGATCGTAATGATCTTGACGGTCAATTATTCGGTACGTTTAGCGCTTGTCGCGAGCTCCTGGGGGAAGATCCGAAGCAAGCTAATTCACGGAGCGAACTCAGGAAACTGTTGCAGCGCGAAGCAGGCGGAATTATCTTCACAACAATCCAAAAATTCTCGCCTGAGGATGACGAGGATAGTTTGCCAGTTTTGACTGATCGACGCAATGTCATCGTGATGGCAGATGAGGCGCATCGTAGCCAATACGGTTTGAAGGCGCATGTCCGAGCTAGTGACGCCCAGCTAGTGTATGGTTACGCCAAGTATATGCGCGATGCCTTGCCGGGTGCGAGCTATATTGGCTTTACGGGCACGCCGATTGAAACGGATGATAAGTCAACGCCAGCGGTGTTTGGCGACTATATCGATATTTATGATGTCGAGCAGGCAGTGAAAGATGGTGCAACAGTGCCGATTTATTATGAGAGCCGGCTGGTCGATTTGAATATGGATGACGCGACGCGACAGTGGCTGGATAAGGAAGTTGATGATTTGCTGGAGGGCGAAGAATTGAGCCGTCAGGACGCACTGAAGGCTGAGTATGCGCAAAAAGAAGCCATTGTCGGTAATAGCGAGCGGCTGAATACGATTGCTTTGGACATCATTGAGCACTTTGAGGCTCGGCAAAGTGTCCTGAGTGGCAAAGGTATGATCGTGACGATGAGCCGTGGTATTGCGGCTGATTTGTATGAAAAAATTGTGGCGTATCGGCCGGATTGGCACAGTGACGATGACGTACGCGGCGTAGTAAAGGTGATTATTACTGGTAGTGCTAGTGATCCTGACCATTTGCAGCCGCACATTCGTAATAAACAACAGGTAAAGGCAATCGAAAAGCGCATCAAAGATCCGAATGATCCGCTTGAATTGGTGATTGTGTGTGACATGTGGCTGACGGGATTTGATGTGCCGAATATGCACACCATGTATCTGGATAAACCGCTGAAGGGTCATAATTTGATGCAGGCAATTGCCAGGGTCAACCGAGTGTTTCCGGGTAAAACTGGTGGTTTGGTAGTTGACTACTTGGGTGTAGCGGGGGCCTTGCGCGATGCTATTTCTGACTATACGCAAAGTGGTGGGCAGGGCGCACCGCAGCTTGATATCACTGAGGCGGTGGCGCAGATGCAGATGCGCTATGAGGTAGTGCGCGATTTGTTTGGTAACTTTGACTATCAGCGATATTTTACCGCACCGACCGACCAACAGCTACAAATTATTTTGGATGCAGAGGAATATATTTTAGGGTTAGAAGACGGCGAGAAGCGGTTAAAGCAGCATGTTCTGGAGCTGAGTAAAGCATTTGCACTTGCCATGCCCAGGCCTGAGGCGCTGAAAATTCGCGAAGAAGTGGCACTCTTCCAGGCAATAAAAGCTCGGCTGGAGAAAGTGTCCAGCTCGGCGGTGGTGACTGATGCCGAGTACCGCAGTGCGCTGAAACAAATTGTTGATAAAGCAATTGCGCCAGTCGGTGTGGTCGATGTGTTTGAGGCGGCAGGGCTCAAAAAGCCGGAATTGTCGATTTTAAGCGATGAGTTCCTGGCAGAAATTCGTCATATGGAGCGCAAGAATTTGGCAGTGGAAGCGTTGCAAAAGCTGCTCGCTGATGAAATTAAGTTACGATTTTCACGCAATTATGCCAAGGATACGAAGTTTTCTGATTTGCTGAGTCAAGCTTTGACGCGGTATAGAAATGGGACGATTGAAGCCGCGCAGGTGATTGAGGAATTAATTAACATTGGACAGCAAATTCGCCAGACTGTCGAGAACGGGACGGTTGATGGCCTCAGCGAGGATGAAGTTATCTTTTATGATGCGCTGGTTGAGAATGGTAGTGCTCGTGAAGTACTGGGTGATGCGCAACTACGCTATATCGCAAAAGTATTGTTAGAGCAGGTGCGTCGTGATGCCACGATCGACTGGGCGGAGCGTAAAAATGTTCAGGCAAAACTGAAAGTTAACGTCAAAAAGACGTTGGCAAAATATGGCTACCCGCCAGATCAGCAGGCGTTGGCAACTGACATGGTATTAGAACAAGCCAAGCGCTATGGTAACGAGTGGAGTCAAAGACGCGCGGCGTATGATGCTGGCGGAGCGAGTCTGCTTGATTAATGCGAGGCTCCATGAAAATCTCCGCTTGCCTCAAACCCAACTCCCGTCACCGCGAAGAAGTTGTGGTGGGTAGTGACGGCACGTATATCATCTACACCAAGGCGCCAGCGATTGAGGGTCGGGCGAACGCGGCGGCCATCAAGCTGCTGGCTAAATATTTTGGCGTGTCGCAGTCTCAAGTAAAGCTGGTGCGAGGTGCGACGTCGAAGCATAAGGTGTTTAATATTGATAACATAGTTCTATAAAACACACGGCTGGCCTGGTACAGAGTACCCAACAAAATGACGATGCAGCTTTTTGCAGAATATACTAAGGTTTAGTGTATATCAGAAAAGGGAGGTGCAATAAAACGCTGAAACTCAAGTTGCAAAGTATTTTTCTTCCTCCTGTACGCGTTTGCCTTGTCTTACCTCGTTGGATAAAGCGATGAGAACACCATCATTAATCCGATAAGTTTTCATTATGGTGTATTAGTCTGCTTTTACAATATCGACTTAGATAAGTCTCAAAATGGAAAAGCAAGAAGCCTAAAGAATTTTGATTTTCAGCCTCGTGTATCCTTACGGATAATTGACACCTGGCGTAGTCTTGCCCAGTAGCGTCTGCACGGTGACGAAGCGATAACCTTGTTGCTTGAGCGTGCTGAGAATGCAGGGTACGGCATTGACAGAGGTGGGGTGGATGTCGTGCATGAGGATGATGGCACCTGGCCGCGCACCAGCAACGGCACGGTTGCAGACGATGGTGCTATTGCGATCGGCCCAATCGCGTGTATCGACTGACCATAAGATGGAGGCCATACCGCGCTGGCGCAGTTGCTCAAGGACAATGCTATTCACTGCGCCATATGGTGGGCGCATGATAGTCGGTGCAACGCCTGTCGCTTGGGTAATGGCGCTGTTAGTACGGTCGATCTCGCTGCCGATCGCTTCTGCACTATACTGTGGCAGAACCGGATGGCTCCACGAGTGATTACCCAGCTGGTGACCACTAGTATGGATGCGGCGCGCGACGTCGGCACGAGCTGCAACTTTGCTGCCAATCATGAAGAATGTGCCTTTTGCACCGTATTGGTCTAGGGTATCAAGCAGCTCGTTGGTATATGGCCCAGGCCCATCGTCGAAGGTGAGGGCGATGCAGGCTTGGGCGCAAGATCCAGAAGGTGCTGGTGCGGCTGGCACAGGGGTAATAATTGGTTTTGGCTGTGGTTTTGGTAGGGCAGGAATGGTGGCAATTTGCCGCGCCTGGGTGGTTTGCAGTGCGGCGAGGATACTCGTGAAGGGGAGAGAGATCGTCATTGTGCCATACGATGACGGCACGAGTGCAGCTTGGCTAAAGGGCCAGGCAAGTGTATTGTCATTGGTGATAATGAAGTTGGTGAGTGCGTCCTCTGTGACCATTTCGCCAAGATCGACGGCTGGCTGCTGGCGCTCGGCAATTGTTGCCGCAACGGAGCGCTGCGCAGCGTCAATGACGGTACGGAGGTGTACAGTATTACCGCCAACGAGATCGCGCAGGGTGATAGCTGTGCCGGTCTGCTTGTTGAATGTCCAAAATCGGGTAAAGCTAGCGGGGTGAGCACCGTGGGTGTCTTGGTTAGCCTGAATAATAACAGACAGGGCAGTATTGGTATTGTGGGTAATTTGGTAGCTGATTGCCTCGGTCATTGGCCGGTGGAAGGTGCGGCCGGCCGCGACGCTTTGGCGAAACTCATGATCGAGCTGGTCGATGGCGCTCGCGATAGTAGTGTCGATCGTGCTATTGCCTGTCAGTGGATATTCAAGCGAAACCTTTTCTTTAGTAGAGGTGCGGCTGACCAGCTTCGAGCGGATGCCTTGGTAGTGCGAATCGACGAAGGAGTATTTCTCGTCTGTTTTGTCGGTTGTGCGTGCGGCTGGTGGGGAAGGCTGCGGTGCAGTAGGCCGCACCACATGGACGACAATAAGGGTAACAACGAGGCCACATAATGCACAGGCAAGTAGCGCAAGCAAGATAACCATGCGCCGCCGCGCTTGCGTGCAGCGCTGTTGGTGTCGCTGCAAACGCGATGCTGGTGAGGGAGATTGACGCTCCATACCACTAGTATAGCAAAATAATGAGCATAAGCGCCATAGATATGATGATTATGCTCATACCTATTACACCAGCGCAGCCTATGGTATAATTTAGGCAGAATATGGGACCACAACAGCCGCGATTCAATAGTTTCCCCGAGCAGCCTCGGGCAAACAACCAGAATATCTACCGTTCGCCAGCGCCTCAGGCGCATGAGCGGCTTCCTGCGCTCATGCCCGAGCGTCGGAGCGAGCAGCAGCCCGCTGACACGCATGAAATGATGCCGATGGTCCCGCAGCAGAGCCTCACGCTGCCAGCTCTTCCTACCACAGTTATTGCTGCGCCACAACCCGACCCGGATACGACCGTTACAGCTGCTCCTGCAACTGCTGCAGACGAAGACCTGATTGAAAAAGACTGGGTTATCAAGCTCAAGCAGATCATTAAGGATACCCAAGATGACCCCTATCAGCGCGAGCAGCAGGTCAGTGCTCTGCAGCGCGACTATATCTACAAACGCTATGGGCGCAAAATTGGCGCAACGGAGAACTAGATGAATACCGTCACCACATTCATTATTGTTTTTGGCTCGGCTGGCCTTATTCTTATCATCTTGTTTGTTGCCTTCATCGTCTATCGCAATAGCATGCGCGAGGCCAAGAACTATGAGCGTGGCCTTAAGATGGTGCCGATCCTCATCCACTTGCCACCTGCTAGTGATGATATCGACGGTGGTGGGCGTGACAAGCGTGACCTCACGGAGGAGGTGCTATCGCAGGCCCAAGTGATGTACAATATCATTGCGAGTACCAGCACCAAGGGCTTTATGAGCCGAATCTATGGGCAGCGCCATGTGTCATTTGAGATTGTAGCGCGCGAGGGGCTAGTGTATTACTATGCAGTGGTGCCAACAGTGCTGACGGACACAGTGCGCCAGGCAATTGCTGCAGCCTACCCATCGGCACGGCTCGAGGAGGTGTCGGAGCATTCGGTGTTTAGTAAGGTAGGTAAGGCGAGTGGGACGATTGGTGGTGAGTTTACCTTGCGCAAAGAGTTTATTTATCCAATTTCCACCTATATGGAATCTAAGCGTGATGCGTCGCGGGCGCTGCTTAATGCAGTGTCTTCGGCTGGGCGCGAGGATGGGGTAGGAATCCAATTTTTGATCCGCCCAGCGTATGAGAAATGGACAAAGCGCTCTATCTCGGCTGCTGAGCAGATCGTCAAGAACAAGGGTGAGAAAAAGAGTAGTGGCGGCAGTAGCCTCTCGGCGCGTGATGTTATGCAGGCACTATGGAAGCCGCCCGAGGCAAGCGACAAGAAGGAATTCCAAGCCGAGAAGCCGCTCAGTGCGGTGGAGCAGGCGAAGGTTGATGCTATCCAAGAAAAGATTCGCTACCCTGGTTATGAGGTAATGATCCGCGTGGTGGTGTCGTCCAACACGGCGGCGCGCTCACAGGTATTGCTCAAGAATATTGTAGCGGCATTTGCACTATTTGATTCGCCGAGCTTTAACGGCTTTAAGTTTAACCTTACTAAGAATGTCGATGAGCTCGCGACAGCCTTTATCTTTCGGTTTTTCCCGCAAGCGAATAGCCGTGATATTCTCAACTCAGTCGAGCTTGCCACCCTCTTTCATTTGCCAGACCAAAATAGCATTCCTACCTCACAGGTCAAGCGCCAGATGAGTAAGCAAGTCGACGGTCCAACAGAGGTGATGGAGACGGGGCTGTTGCTCGGCTACAATGAGTTCCGCGGCGTACGCAAACCGATTCGCCTGGCCGATAAAGACCGTCGGCGTCACATCCATATCATTGGTCAGACGGGTGTAGGTAAGTCGGTCTTGCAAGAGAACTTGGCCTATCAGGATATGCTGGCGGGGCGGGGTTTTGCCTTGGTTGATCCGCACGGTGACCTGGCTGAGGCGCTGCTCGCCAAGGTGCCGCGTGATCGGGTGGAGGATATTGTCTACTTCGACCCAGGCGATATGAGCAACCCAATTGGTCTTAATATGTTTGAGTTCGACCACCCCGACCAAAAGGACTTCTTGGTGCAGGAGGCGATTAACATGCTGTATGGCTTGTACGACCCAGGCCACACTGGTATCGTTGGGCCACGCCTCGAGCACATCTTCCGTAACTGTGCGTTGCTGCTGATGGCTGATCCTGCGGGCGGTACGTTTGTTGATGTGCCAAAGCTGCTGGTGGATGAGCAATTTCGTAATGCCAAGCTCAAATATGTGACGGACCGGCAGGTGCTGGACTTTTGGACCAAAGAGTTCCCAGCCTCGCAGCGCTCCAACGAAGCTGGTGACCTGATTAGCTGGGTGATCTCTAAGTTTGGCCCATTCATCAGCAACGATGCAATGCGCAACATCATTGGCCAGACCAAGAGTGGCTTTAACTTCCCTGAGATTATGAATAACAACAAGATTTTGCTTGTTAACCTCTCCAAAGGTAAGATGGGTGATCTCAACTCGAAGTTGCTTGGTATTATCTTCGTCATGAAGTTCCAGGCGGCTGCAATGGCTCGGGCTAATATCCCTGAGCACGAGCGCAAGGACTTTACGCTCTACGTTGACGAGTTCCAGAACTTTGCCACCGATAGCTTCGAGACGATTCTCAGTGAAGCGCGTAAGTATCGCTTGAGTTTGGTCTTGGCCAACCAGTTTATGACGCAGCTTAAGGAAGAACTGCGTGAGGCTATCCTTGGTAACGTTGGTACAACCATTACCGGCCGAATTGGTACGACTGATGCAGAGATCATGGTCAAGCGCTACACGCCTGTCTTTACTGCTGAGGACTTGACCAAACTGCCAAACTTCGAGTCCGTCTGTGTGGCGCAGATTAATGGCACACCATCGGCACCATTTAGCATGGCGTGGATTCCGCCAATGGGCGAGCCAAACCAGCAATTGAGCGGTGCTCTCAAGAAACTCTCGGCCGCGAAATATGGCCGGCCGCGCGACCAAGTTGAGCGCGATATAGCTGCCCGCATTAGTGTGCAGCAGCCCAGCCAGCCAGCAGCCGGAGCAGGGCGCCCAGGGGGTGCAGCTGGAGCTGGCGGTGGGTCGTCCTTCCTCGATGAATGGCTTGCCAAGCGTAAACAGATGAATGCAAAGAAACCGCAATCGGCGGCAGAACCATCGAGTGCGCAAGCCCCTCGGCCCGGTAGTCCGGCTGCTCAACCAGCTCGGCCACAAACCGCGCCGACTTCCTCAGCTCAGCCATTGCGTGCTCAGCCAGCCGTGCCACCAGCTTCTTCGTTCTCTCAGGCACCACGGCCACAGCCAGCTGGCGCTCCCCGCACTATGTCAAATCCAAGTATGCCATCTCCATCGTCGGCTGCTCAGCCCGCTTCGCCACCGTCGCCAGCGGTGCAAGATGCGCTGGATAGAGCACGTCATGCTGCGCGGCCCAATATCCTTGGTGGCCAGCAGGCCGAGGCGCGTACCCAGCCTACTCCACCAGTTACACCATCGCCCGCTCCCGAGCCACCTATGCCAACGCCAGAAGAGCTGGAGCGCGAAGCCCTGCGCCGTCAAGGCACTCTCAACACGCATGGCGACCTGAGCGGTGAGCCACAGGAAGTGTCGATCAAGCTGCATTGATAAGCACTTAATACAGGTGATAGAGAACACAAGAGGCAAGTACGATATTTTTCGACGTTTGTTATCATGTGTATTATACTAAGTCTATGAAAACTCACTACACCTTACTGGAACTAAGTCAAGGTTGGCGGTATGTCGGCGACGATTGGGAGTTGGATTCTGATAATACAACGTGCCGAAACAAATTCACGTCTGCGACGACAACGTTCGGTGCTGACGACACGTGTCCTTGGTGTATTGAGCTTGGAGTTGGGTTCACTCTGCAGAAGAATATCGAAATTGGCGACCCATATCTTATAGAAGGCAGTCGTTACGTCCTTACTGTCTGCTCGCCGTCTTTCGTTGATGATCCACAGGGCAGGTGGTACTTTGAAGATGATGATGAGGCGAAGCCCCTGATTATGAATACGCTTGATTATGATGTCATCTCTGAGTTTGTTCAAACGAAATTAAAAGAGTATGTTTTTACGCCAACACCTGACCGTCCGTATGGAGATGATATAGAATTTCACAATGTCACGAAGCACTGGCTCTTTGATGCAGATTGGGAGGATTATTATCGATAGTTCTTTTGTCAAAGATACTCCTTAGATATTTGAGCTATTCGTTAGCGACTCTGACAGTGATATCGTTCGCTCATGACAGACGTAACAACCGTCGTTCAAGTACTTCTCTCCAGCCCGAGCGACCTCCCTTAGAACATTGACATTTGATCAATAGAGCACTATTCATATGCGAAGCACAAGTCCCAAGCGGTTGAATCATGTGGCTGAGCGAGCAGAGCTCTACAGAAGTAAGCTACACATTTCGCCGACCAAGCATCATCATGCGCACAAAGTCGAAGGCGAGGCCACAGAGCCAGCCGAGGGCGAAGGCAGCAATGGATTCGGCACCGGAGAGTGGGTAGCCATTGAAGCGGGCGATGAGGTAGATGGCTAGAGTGAGTACGAAGGCAGCAATGGCGCCAGAGAGCAGCGCGTTGGGCCGGGCAACGGTGCTGCCAGTGACTTCGCTTGCCTTCTCGATGGCTGGGTTGTGGATGACTTTGCTAAAGGCACGGCTTGAGGGCGAGAGCTGAGACTGGACGGCTGCCATGGTTTTGTCGAAGCGTTCTTGCTGGGCAGCCGGGCTGGTTTGGCGTTGGCGCTCGGCGCGCTGTTGTTCGCGGGTTTCGTGCTGGCGGCGCTCAGCTTCGGCAGTGGCTCGTTTTTGCTCGGCAGCTTGCTCGTAGACTTTCTCAGCTTCGTGGCGAGCGGCCCTAAGGGTTTCGTGTCGCTGACGCGTTTCGCCCTGGAGGCTGGGGTGTTCTAACTGGCGGTGTTCGCCAGATTGGCGCAGGGCAGTCAGCTGTTCGGCGCGTGATTGCTCGATGGTTTGCTCGGTGCGGCGCTCAGATTGGCGCTTAGTGGTAAATCGTTCTGCCATTGGTTTCTCCTTGGTTAGATTGTTCCGGCGTTAAAGTTGCGGCGCACGAGGCGGATCTCAGTGCTGAGCTGGCGCGAGCGGGCGTAGAAGAAGACTACCACTGCAAGGACGATGCCAGCAAAGATGATATTCTCGCTGCTACCGGTGTGGGGTAGCTCGGTTACGACTTGCTCGACGACGCGCTTCTCGGCGGGGCAATCTACCTTAGTGCTGAGTGTGTTGCCAAAGGTGTTGTCGATGCGGCAATCGTAGGAGGTTGCGTTGCTGGTGCCAGTACCCATCGAAGGAATCTGATCTTTGAGCTGGACGGTAAATTGCCGCTCTTGGCTCTCGCCTGGCTTGATCTCCACAGCTGGCCAGCTGAGGATGGTTGCATCGATGCTGGCACTTTGGTTGGTGTCTTTGGCAAGTGTGCCGCCACCAGCGTCAACGACCGTAGCGTATTGGAGGACATCACCGAGGTTGTCGCTAAAGGTGAATTTCTCGGCGTTGAGGCCTTTGTTGGTGACGCTGAGCTTGTAGGTAATGCGGTCGTGGGCTTTGGCGGTGACGGTGGTTGTCTCAGCACTGTTTTGGGTGAGGTTGTGGCCACTCTTGGTCTGGACGAATTTGGCAGTACAGGTCTTGTCCTCTAACCAGAGGGTGTTGTTGCCTGGGCAAGGCTGACAGCGGGCGTCATCTTTGAGCAGGGTAGGATTGACCGGGCAACGGGCGGGTGCAGCGATGACGAAGGTCTTGGCACAGGCTTCGCTAGTACGGTCGCCCAGAGAAGTTTTGACAGTGAGAACGACGCGGTACGAGCCGGGCGTTTTCTCGCTGTAGCTGACGGTAGGCGTACTGCTCTCGAGTGTTTTGGCGAGCTTGCCATCGCGGTAGACCTGGAAGACATAGCCGGTGATGGTAGCGCCATGCTGGGCAGATGCCGCAGCGGTGAATTGGTAGGTGGTGTCGTTCTTGTTGATGACAAGGCCACTACAGCTTGCCACTGGCGTTGGCTTGATGACGGATGGCGGCGTGCTGCAGTTTGGATAGGTACCGACCTGGCCGGGCGGGCAAACAGGTGCGGGCGGCACTGTCTGAGTGATGAGGTTACCACAGTTGAGCATAATGGCGAACCAGCCAAACTTCGCTGAGTGGCCAACGAATGCCCGGTAGGTGAAGTTCCCCCACAGGTGGTGTGGTCGGTAGTAGAAGTTGCGCATTCCACCTTGCGCTGCCTTCACAGAATACACGCCTTCGCCCTGAGCGGCACTAAAGTGCGGTGTCATTCCCCACGAGTAGGTGCTCTCGGTGCTTCGCCGAGTTTCGAGGCGAGTTGTCGCCTGCTGTAGCTCGGCACGGGTAATACCGATGGTGCTGTAGAGGTCGCGAATGTTGTTGGTGTTGGCGTCGTAGTGCGCCATGAGCTGCGAGCCATTGCTAATTCCACCGTAGATCATATCGCTTGGGTCGGCAGCGTTAGCTGATTCTGGCGGTGCAAGTAGTGTAAAGGACTGCACGACGAGTGCGAGCGCAGTAAAGATCAGCCCTAAGCGGCGCGTCGCTTCCTCTTTGCGTAGGCGCTTCGCGTAGAAACCCAGTTGGCCGACGATCGCCGGACTGAGCGATAAGTTTGATACGAGTTTCCGAAACATGATGTACCCCCATAGACCATCAATGTTAGCTAAATGTTCTATGTATATTCTAGCAATGTGTTGCACGAAATGCAATTGTTTATTGGTTGTGCTTACTGATATATGATGCAGAACCTGTGATACAGCTCGTCTTATTTGACAATAAGCTCCAATTTAGAGAATAATATGGAGTATGGCTCGCTCTGCTCGCTCACACCATCCCGATGACTTTGCACTCGATATTGCGCATGATGAGCTAGATCTCTTTCGCTGGTTTCTCTTGGTGTATCTGCTGGGCAAGCCGATTCAATCACCAGTGGCGGTGCAGACCTGGCGTCTCTTGGTGGAGCACCAACTCGATACGCCGTGGGCACTGCTTGCGGTGGAGCGCAGACGTCTCGTGCGGCTACTGGATGAAGGCAAATACACACGCTACGACGAGAAAACGGCGACGGCCCTGCGGCTCTGCGCGCAGCAGCTAATTGACCAGTATGATGGCTCGCTGATGCTGCTGATAGAAAGCAGCCCAAGCGAAGCCGAGTGCGCCAAACGCCTGCAAACATTCTATGGCGTCGGGCCAAAGACGGCGGAGATTTTCTTGCGCGGCATAGAGGAGTTATTTGCTCAGCGAGTGGAGTGAAGATATAATAAGTGAGAAAATACCAGAGATAAGGAGGAGTAATGCCCTATAAATTTCGGAAAATAGCACATGCAGTAGCACGATGGAGTCAGCAGCACTGGCGGGGGTTGACAGTAATTGTAGTGATTATCATGGGGCTGTGGCTCAATAATACGAGTCTCTTTGTACCAACGCAGCACCCACGGATACTCGCTCACCGAGGCTTGGCACAGACCTTTGACTACAGCAAGGTTGGCAATGACACCAACACTGCAGCCATTATGGATAAACCCGAGCACCCCTATCTTGAGAATACAATCCCGTCAATGCGCGCTGCCTTTGATCATGGTGCGGATGTGGTAGAACTTGACCTCAAGCTCACGAAAGATAAGCAACTCGCGGTATTTCATGATGCAACACTAGAATATCGCACAGAGGCCAAGGGCGAGATTGGCAATTACACTATGGCTGAACTTAAGCAGCTTGACATTGGTTATGGCTACACGGCGGATGGTGGCAAAACTTTTCCATTCCGTGGCAAAGGGGTGGGCTTGATGCCAACACTGGATGAGGTGTTGGCAGCCTTTCCGCACAAAGATCTTCTTTTGCATGTTAAGGATGGCAACCACCAGACATACGAAGTGCTGTGGGGAAAGCTCCGAGCAATGGATCCAGAACGCTTCAAGCAGATGACGGTCTACGGCAATGACGATGGCATTGCTTGGCTGCGCCAACAAAGCGCGACGCTGCGTCTCTGTTCCAAGGCAATGATGAAGGCCGGATTGCTGCGTTACTTGGCGGTTGGCTGGACGGGTTATGTGCCGCACGAGCTGCACAATATGGAGCTGCACATTCCGCGGCGCTATACACCACTGCTATGGGGCTGGCCAGGTAAGTTTGTCGACCGGATGGCGGCGGTAAACACGCGAGTAATGTTGGTCGAAGGCGATGGACAGTGGTCAGCTGGGTTTGATACAGCGGAGAGCGTGACGCAGATACCGCCACAGTTTGGCGGGTATGTCTGGACGAACCGGATTGATCGGGTGCAGCCAGTGCTCGCGCGGCGGCGCTGAGTTTTATACACTTGAGTGAAATGAGGTAGGATAGGTGACAGACGCGCGCGTCTTGTTCTTGAGTAGTATACTAAACGAATCATTATTGTAATTCATTTACATTAGGTGTAATCTATGCGATAATGTTGACGAAGGAGAAGTAGAATGCACACACAATTTGATGCACTGATTATTGGTTTTGGTAAGGCGGGCAAGACGCTGGCGGTAGCGCTGGCTGGGGTGGGTCAGCGGGTCGCGCTGGTGGAGCAATCGCCGCAGATGTATGGTGGGACGTGTATTAATATTGCGTGTATTCCGACTAAAACGCTGGTGAGTGCGGCAGCGGCTGGCCAGTCGATCGACGAAGCGTTTGCGCGCAAGACAGCGGTCGTGACCAAGCTTAATAGCAAGAACTACCACATGCTCGCGGATAACCCGGGCGTGATGGTTATTGATGGCGTTGCGTCGTTTGTTGATGCGCACACGGTGAGCGTCCAGGCGGGTGAGGAGCATATTGAGCTGCAGGCAGATCGGTTGTTTATTAATACCGGTGCAGTGCCAGTGATGCCAGCGATTGCTGGCCTTGAGCAATCGGCTCATGTCTATACCAGTACGGAGGCGCTCAACCAGCAGCTTAAGCCACGGCGGCTAGCGGTGATTGGCGCTGGGCCGATTGGCCTCGAGTTTGCCTCGACTTATGCAGCCCTTGGCGTGGAGGTCACGCTCTACCATCGCCGAGCGCAGCTGCTTCCGCACGAAGAGCCATCTGTCGCGCAGGCAGTTGCTCAGGCTTTGGAGGGGCAGGGTATAACACTGGTGCTTGCATCAGATATACAGCAGGTGCGCGATACAGACCACGGCGTTGCTGTGATGAGTGGCAGTGATGAGCAAGTATATGATGCCGTGCTCGTGGCCGCTGGCCGCCAGCCCAATACAAGCCAGCTTGGCCTCGCCGCCGCTGGTGTGGAGACTGACGAGCGCGGTGCGATTATCGTTAATGACCAATTGCAGACCACTCAGCCGCACATTTGGGCGCTCGGCGATGTCAATGGTGGGCCGCAGTATACCTATGTGTCGCTCGACGACTTTCGTATCGTAAAGAGCCAGCTCCTTGGTGATGGGAGCTATACGCGGGATCGGCGTGCAGTATTGCCTCATGTGATATTTATGCAGACACCACTGGCGCGTGTTGGCCTGACCGAAGTAGCAGCCCGCGCGCAGTATGGCGATGATGTGAAGGTTAAGGAGTTACCGGCTATGGCAGTACCACGCATGCATGTTGATAATAAAACAACGGGGTTACTCAAAGCAGTGATCCAGCCATCGACAGGCCGCATTCTTGGCGCGACGCTCTTTTGCCAGCAGGCGCCGGAGGTGATCAACACCATCAAAACCGTGATGGATGCTGGCTTGCCCTACACCACGCTGCGCGACCAGATATTCACTCACCCAACGGTGAGTGAGGCGTTGAATGATTTGTTTGCGCTGTAAATTGACTTGCCATCTTAGATGGTTAATTTATTATACGAGAGTTAACCCCTGTTACTAGTGTAATAGTATATTATCCTTTCAAATATAGAGGTGCGATAAAAGTAGAATATGCTACGCTGCCCGAAACTCATACACAAGCGCACCTGTCCTTTGTGAGAGACAGATGATGCCTAGGTCGGGCGAGCCGTGTTTGTCTGGGAGTGTTTGGCCAAGATAATGGAAGCGAATAATACACGAGCTATCTGGTGCAGCGGCCGAGCTTAGCAGAGTACGCGCGTGGCCAGACACGTGTTCTGAAGGTTCAAGAGGCAATGTGCGCCCAAGCTGCGAATATGCCATCCACCCCGTGCAACCAAACGCACAATCGCGAAACGGCTGGCTAGCGAGCAGACGCTGGCGTGCGGCGTGGTCGGTAATAGTGCCAATGACGATGCCACCTGGCCCATCGATATTGATAAACTCACCGCGGCTTAGGGTAATGTCGAGTGACTGCGTGAATTCGCTCTTTACTCGCTGCGCGAGTTCCTTCGTTGCATTCGTCCAGAGTGGCTCGGGTCGCACTGTGTGCAGGACAGCGCTCATGCCAACGCCTGCCACGATGAGCAGGATCATTACCATAAGGGGCTGCCACATATGGCGGAGAAGAGTGAGAAGCTTGGCGAGTGTATGGCGCATGTATTTCATACATATAATATATATCAGGCGCTGGATGCTTGCAATGAGAATAAAACGATGTAATAGCTAAGAATATAAGAGTAGCTTATCGTGTGTTATTTTGTGCCAGCAAGGTAGATTTCTTGCACCTGGGCATCACTTAGAGCGGTGGTGTGGACAGCCCCAAACTGCATCATACCAGTGAAGAATGTATTAGTGCTGTTGATAGGTGTGCCATCACCATTACGCCACTCGCTAAAGCGCCCGCAGCCAAACTTCCAGTAGCCGCGGAAGTTTTGGGCCTGCGTGACGCTCGGGTCATGAGCGACCAGTGCGCCATCGGCATAGAGCCGCATCCCTTGTGGTGAGAGCGAAGCAGCGACGTGGTGCCATTTGCCATCGGCATAGTTTTTACCAGCTGGTGAGAAGACAGAGCGTGTGGCATTGGGCCACACTGCAAAGGCAATGCGCCCTTGCTTGTCGAGAAAGAGGACACGGTCTAAGCTTGGGTCGGCACCATTGTCTGGTGTACTGGCAAAGCCGGCGATGCGCCCATTATTGAGCCCGTATTGATTGGTATTAAACCAGACAGAGAGGGTAAAAGGGTTGGGGTTATCAACCGGTGTGGGGTAGGCGAGGCAGGTATCTTTAAAGAGGGTGCTGCGCACACGGTCGCGGCGGCAGGCGTATGATTGTGAACCATGAGCAGCGGCCGTGCGCGTGAGCCAGGTACCCTTATTGTTATTACCAGATAGGTCGCGCTCGGTAGTGCCAGTATCGAAGAATGTCATGCCGTAGATGAAGAGCGCCTGCGAGGGGGCAGTGAGCTTGGTGGCATCAGTGCAGTTGTAGAGCACTGGGCGGGTGGTATTAGTATTGTTGTTGATCGTACCGGAAAACGCCCCGCTCGTTAGATAAAAGTTATGAAAGATAATGAAGCATATCCCTACCAGGGTAATAATTGCTGCGACGATGACAGAAGTGATGGGCAATGGTTGCGGTGAGCTATCGGCTGCGACAGGCCGAGATAGCTGGCGAAGGCCATAGAGCATCAGCCCAAAGGGGGTAAGACAAATGAGCATAATACACAAGACGACCCACGCTGTGTAATGAATCGTTGGCATGAAAAAATACTGCCCATGGCTATTTTGCACCGAGACGGTAATGGTAGCATCTTGGCCGGGGTAGAGCACTGTGCCGACTGCGTCGATTGGGAAAACTCCGGTATTGACGATGTGCATAAGGGCGCCTTTGTCTGAAGGGAGAACGCTGAGCACGCTAAAGTTAATCCATGGATGAAACCACAGTGATACAGCGCAGAGCACCAGCGTCATGCCAATAATCCGATAATACCAGCGCCACGTTGGGCGAGCTCGGCGGGTGGCTAGATGGATGATGAGCCAGCCAATCACCACCCATGGCGCCATCAGCCATACCCAGCCAAGCCATGGATTGATGAAAATTGCTTTGCCAATGATGGCGCTGTGCTCGATGGGGAGCGGATCAGCCGCGTGGTTGAGGTCGCCCTTGGTGAGGATACGCTGGTTGGTGATAGACTGTATCCGATGAGTATACGTCCGGCCGTGGCGCCGGAAGGTGATGATATCGCCGGGGTGATAGTTGCTAGCTTGCTGGGTGACAACGAGCGAGCCAACTGGTGCGGCAGTCGCCATGCTTGGCGTTGTGACAAAAAAGATACGCATGCCGAGCGCCATCATCACGGCAACGAAGCCTCCAAGACAGAGGCTTAGGATAGTGATGATAATTATTCGTTGCCGCGGCATGCGTATCGTCCTACTCCAGAGGAATTACGCGCCAAATGTCCACGTCAGTGGTTGCGAGACCTGCAGACCTTGGTAGGTTGGGCCAGCACTGGCGTCGAGCGACACCTCGAAGGTGATTGGTACACTCTCTCCTGCGTTGATGGTTGCCTTGCTGAGCTTGGCGAGCAGGTCAATAGCACCGCCTGCTTGCAGTTGTGCGGCAGTACCCGTAAAGAGCGTGCTGCTGCCTGACTTGATGGCTACCTTAACCTTGCTGCAGAGGTCGGTTGCATTACCTGCGAGAGAAGCACCAGGGACTTTGGACTGGCTGCATGTGCCTGGGTTGAGGCTAAAGGATGTTGCGGCGACGCTACCCGTGTTCTCCAGGGTAATGTTGGTTGTTTTGGCTGGGCCACCAGCAACAAGTGCGGCATCAGTGCCGCCATACTTATTGATAGTAGAGCAGGTGGCAGAGTTCGTCGTTGCGCCAGCGCCATCTGTGCTGTTGCAGGTGTAGGTGCCTGATGTTTCCTTCATGGTGAGTGTGCCGGTTGAGGCGCTGTTGACGGTGTTTTGGATGCTTGCTGCAAAGCCCGCGAAGGTTGGCGTGAAGGTGAAGGCGACGAGCAGCGCACCGACAATCCCCGTTGAGATAAGGCCGATCCGCTTCTTGCCCTGGCCAACTTGAGTTGCAATCATAAAAATCCCCCTTATGGTTATATTAACTATAAGTGTATCAAAAGCATGAGCGTTATACAAGAGAGTCGTTATCGGATATATAGAGTGAATGCACAACGATTGCCAGCAAAAGCCTGATGAAGGAGGAAACAGATTTTTCTCGTATAGCAGAGCAGCGAGAGAAAGGCTGCTACACCAGATCGTGCTCGTATGGATATAGCATGGCTGTACCTCTGTTTTGCCATAGTGGCTCGTGCGAAAGAAGCGGCTGCAACACTGTTATATCGCCAGCCTACCTGCCCAGCTTCCCACAAACCTGCTATAATAGAATATGAGTAGAAAGTAAAGAGGCGCTATCGGGCAGGGTAGCGCGAGCGGAGGTCGGAGCGGATATGGCAATCAGTCAGGCGAAACTAATTCAGGCAGCGCGGCGGGTCTTTGCCCAGGATGGCTACAAGGCAGCGTCGATCGTAGAGATTGCCCAGGTGGCGGGCATTGCGGTGGGTGGTGTGTATTTGCTCTATCCGTCTAAGCTGGAGCTCTTCCTTGCGGTGTATCGTGCGGAGGACGAAAAGACAAAGAACCGGATTGTTGGGCGGATCGATTGGTCGCAGCCGCGGGCGGCTTTTGCAGCCTATCTACGTGCCACGACGCAAGCCATGCGGCGTAATAAAATCCTCGCCGAGTGGCAGAGTGATGTGCCTGGCGAGCAGGTGCGCCAAGCCTACCACGATGATGCGAAGCAAGCAGGAGGGGGTCATAGCCTGGCACTGCATGGTGAGTTCTTTGCCGAGCAGGTGCAGCAGTGGCGGCGCGATGGCGTACTACGGCCAGGAGCGACCGACCAGATAATCGGCGAGCTCTTTACGGCAGTGGCAGCAATCGACGCACTGGAGGGTATCGCACCAAAGACGATGAAGTTTATGGTTGATGCGGTGCTTGAGCAGCTGTTTGTCAGTGAATAGTCGTCGCCATACGTCGCTATAAAATAATGAACGATGCAAAACGCAGAAGCAAATCTGTCGTATTATTTGCAATTATCACCGCTTCATCGTATACTTATCACTAGTATGTTGCAATATCTTCGTTCGAGTGAGGCAGATCAGACGATTACGCCGCGTGATACGCTGCGGGTTGGCTCGTGGCTGCGCTGCGAGAAGCCCAGCAGCGAGGAGATCGACAAGCTCCTGGCGCTTGGTATGGACGAGAACATCATCAAAGATGCGCTGGACCCGCACGAGGTGCCGCGTATTGAGTTTGAGGATGAGTGGACGTATTTGATTGCCCGCTTGCCTGATACGGACGATGACTTTAACGACTTTACGACGCCGATATTATTTGGCATTCACAAAAATTATGTGGTGACGCTCTCGCGCGATAGCCTGGGTCGGCTCTGGCAACCTTTTGTTGACAAAACGCGGATGAACACAGCACGGCGGATTGAGCTCGTGGTGGCAATGATCGAGGCGGTGTCGCTGCAGTACCAGCGACGAGTGGCGACGATCAACCGGCAGATGCGGGCAGCAACAGACGACCTCCATACACTGCGGGCGCGCGATATCGTGACGCTGACCGAGTATGAACGCAAGCTCAATGACTATCTCAATGCACTAGTGCCAATGAACTGGGCGATTGAGCGCTTGATGGCAAACCGCAGTCTCCGCCTCAAGGAGGATGATAAGGATGATGTGGAGGATATCTCGATTGACTTGGAGCAGGTGATTGCGCGTTGTAAGTCGCTTTTGCGCACCATCACTAATGTGCGTGATAGCTACCGCGCCGTGATGGACACGCGCCTGAACGAGACGATCCGCTTACTAACGGTGATCACGGTGGCATTGACTATCCCAACGATGATCGCTGGGCTTTATGGTATGAATGTGCCTGTGCCAGGGGCGGATGACCCGACGATGTTTTGGAAGATTACCACCGTGAGTGTGATAGCTGCCATGGCAACCGGGTATTATTTCTTACGTCGGCGGTAGGGGTTATTGCACTCCACCTGCCTTGAGTAATGTCTTCAGTCCGTGCTCGCCGCCACCAAAGCCGCTGGTGGTGTAGTCGTTGACGATCATGTAGGGCAGGCCAGTGACGCCGAGTTTGAGAGCGCGGTTGGTGTTTGTGGCGATGTCATCTTTGTGCTTCTCATTTGTCACACAGTCGCGGAATGTCTCCACGTTGAGGCCAGTGGCCTCGGCCGATGTTTCGAAATAGCTAACCGGGAGGAGCGGAATTTCTTTGGGCACGGCAACGCCTTTGACGCCAATACCTTTGTCGAAGTAATCTGCTTTGATGCGGGGCACAATGTGGTGCGTGTATTCCCAATATTTATGCTGGTCGGCCGCGCAAAATGCTGCCTCGGCGCCACGCTCGGTGTTGGGTACGATATCTTTGAGAACGGCAACAATCCGGTGCTCGTAGCGTAGCTTGCCAGACTTAATGTACTGCTGGAAGTCTGCGGTGTTTGTAGCGGCCTCAACCTGCGCACAGAATGAGCAGAAGTAGTCGGTGTAGTCGACGAAGACATTGGGCGCAGTGTGGCTGCCCTGCGACATGGCGCTCTGCCAGGGCTCGCCTTTGCCAATGTGCTTGTTGGGTGGGCGGTTGATGAGATTGTAGGCAAAGAGGCTGATGATTGTGACGACGACAATCCCAAGCATGATATGGATCAAGCTAACCCCTGTTTGTTGTGACTGCATGATGCTCCTCCTGCTGAGCTAATGTTATGTAGATGGCGGCAATCTGGCCCGATCGATAGAGCGAAAAGAGGCTGAGCCCAAGGGCGATGATAAGCACAATGGTGCTGGCAACCGTCGCGGCTGAAGCAGCGGCTGCTCCCGAGAAAAACACTGCCACGATGGGGAGAATGAGTGATGTACCACAGGGTACGCAGCCTAGGCCAATTGCCGCCGCGACGGAAGCAATACCGCTGAGGCTAAGCTGCTGGGTGGTTTGCTGGTTGCGCTTGTTGTGCCGGGCGGTGAAGATAATAAGCGCGAGCGATATTCCTTGTAGTACTGAGACAAGCACAAGCAGCGCGCCCGTCAGCGATGTCACGGCCTGCCGAGCAATCTCCGCGAGCATTGTCCCGATGACGCCAAGTTTATCGATAAGCGGCAGGCGAGACATCAGCAGCGCGCCATAGAATCCACCATTGGTCAGGAGAAAAATCAGCCAGGCAAAGCCGAGCGCACCAACTACCGTTCCTGCCGCATAGCGCGGCTGGCGCAGCACCTGACTAATGCCGTTTAGGGCGGTGAAGGTGGCATGGCGTAGCGAAGAAAGGCGATGTTTCATCAGTGTTTTTATTATACCACTGAGCGCTGCAACTTTCTGTGGTTGTCCTAGTGATGGCTACTCTGTGACGCCATAGCCAAGTAGGCCAGTATAGTTGCGCTGTCGGTTGGCAAAGACGCGTATCTTGTTATTCTCGTTGCCGCCAACAGTGGTGAGCATGCCATCATCATTACGCAGGACAATGTGCGTATGGTCGCCAAAGACGGGCGAAGCGCGGTAGATTGCTACGTCGCCAGGGCGGGGCTGGTAGCCGCTATCGGCTGGCTTGAAACGGTCTGCTGACTCGTAATACTCACGCAGCGTGAAGGTGCCTGGAATGCGCCAGCTACCAGTGTGTGGGTTCTTGAGCGGCGCACCTGCTTGCTGCATCGTCCAGCTGACGAAGTCGGCACACCATGCTTCGTGCGCTCCTTGGCTATATTTCGTACCAGCGGGCTGAGCGGCAAACTCCGCTTGGGCAAGCTGGATGACCTTGCGGCGAGTAGGGCTGAGGGCTTGCGTGTTGACCTCAGGAAACTGAGCTAGCCCTGGCGAACGATCGAGCGTGGCCACATGCGACGTACCTTGGAGCTTGTAAAGAATTTTGCGCCAGCCAATCGCTGTGCCAATAATGCCGCCAATAACGAGAAGGAGGGCGAGGCAGATGGTGATGATGGTTGCTCGGTGGCTAAGAGGGAATAATCGTTTCATACGTATAGTATACACCGCAGGGTGATGAGATGCTTGTTGGTTAGGTGCTGTTTAGGTGACAGGAGAGGTGTTTTGGGCTGTGAGTGAGGATTTATTTTGTTGAATAGCCGCATACCATAGCTGCAAAATTGCCGAGTGCCTTGCCGACATCTTTCCATTGGCGACACCGAAACAGGTCGTGTGCGGTAATGAGCAGCGCTGCCCCAATGATAATAAGCAGTGTAGCTAAGGTATACCCTGCGAGAGATGACTGACTGATGAATAGCTGCAGCGCATAGTAGCCTGCCGCAAGCGCGAGACCAAAGATGATGAGACTGAGGAGTTTGAAGAGGTAATGCATGATGGTTTGATTATGGTACGATAGCAAAAATATGTCAATGACAGATGTAGCATTTGACACAATAATAGTATAGCTCTATAGTTATGTATATGTTTCAACCACCTCGCCCTCTCCTGTATAACACAGCACCACTAACAAGCCAGCAGCTCAAAGAACTCCTTAAGGAGTATGTTCAGCACTATCGCGAGTTGCTATGTACGCCTGATACCATGAAGCAATTACTCAGGCCACATTCGTATAGCGGCGCAAAGGCAGATGAGGTTGTGGATGCTGTCGTTGACATTGTCAATATGTGGGGATATTACTTCTACCAGCCAACTGGCAAGACAGCTGCAAATCAGGAGAAAAAGCGTTTTGCGCAGCAGCTGCTACATGATATTCGCGCAATGGTTGACGAGATTCCTGACCTTGCGAAGGTTATGCCTGAGATTGAAGAGACAGTCTGGCAAAAGCTTGATTTAGAAGTGAATCAGCAATCAGCTGAATCTCTTGTGGCTGAGGCTGGTGATATCGATCGAAAAGAACTGTTTGATAGGTTGGCGACCCACTATGTACAACTCAATGAGTATTATGATAGTGAAGGAGGAGCAACCGCTGAGCAGAAGGAGCAGCTGGATGACATTGTGCAGCATATGCGCACTATTATCGATGAGAATATTGCTGCAAAACGTAAGATGTTTGCTAATCGCTATTGGTCAGTAGCAGCTGAGACTTTGTATAAAGCGCTTTTTCTCACTAGCCGTCTGTATCATATCAGTGGTGCTGATGAGGACTTTGAGCGGGTTTTGAATCTTGCCAGCCTATATCGCACAGCGATGTATAGTACGCTCGGTGGGTCTGTACCAGCCCTACCAAGCCTTGATGATGCAGATATCGTACCACTCTCGCAGGCAGAGCTTAAGCGTGACAGAAAGGCGAGTACCTATATCTATGATGTTGAGTTTGTCGTTCTCTCACTGGTGGAGGACTGTCTGAGAGAAGGCCAGCCTGACAAGGCACGCCAGATTGAGCGCTACCTCATTAATCCGTATATGCGTGCTGTTGCGGATACGTACTATGTTCTTAATCACGAAGATCCAACCGGCAAGAGACAAAAGCGCGCTGCGGCATACGTTATCGAAAGAGAGGACATAGCCTACGTAAAACATGGTGATGAGGATATCGATGATGAGATAGTCATCAATGAGCTTGATGATGGACGTGTCGCGTTTGATGAGGAGATACGCCGTCGCTATATTGCATATGTACGGCAGTCAGCAGCTACTGGCAAAAATAATCATGTGATACTTGCCCTCGGAGCACTACAGCAATGTTGCGAATACACCAATAGGGATCGTACTGCTATCTGCCAAGCTGTCTGGGAAAAATTGCAGAGTACCCTTCGTCCTACAGAATGGCGGCACCCGGTCATTATTAGTGCTGAACAGTCTGAATGTCTCTATCTTTTATGGAGATACGATGATGCAGATAAAGTGGATAATTGGCTTAGGCAGCTATACATGAATGACCCTAGCTACAATATAGTTAAATTCTGTCTCTTACGGTTTGCGTTTGATCCAAAGGTATTTGCAACGCTGGAAGATATTATTATGAAAGACACAACAGGTCACCTCCAGCCGAAACTCGGTAGGATACTTAAAGATCTTCGATTCTATCTTTGTCGCGCGATAGAAGATGCATTTCAGTGTGAAAAGCAGATAAAAGGATGAAGAACTGTGCTGCAATAATAGAGAGCCTGAAATAGTACTTAGGAGCGTTCTTAATAAAGTGATTTTGAAAGACTGCTGCGCCTTTCGCTTTCTTTCCCTCTATGTTATAATTCGGCCCAGCGGATGGTTGTTAGCGTATAGCTGGGAGCGATTCAAGCAGAGGCCTGTTTGTGTGTGGGGCTCGTAGCATAAGAAAGGAGTTTTATGACTCAAACCAAACCAATTATAACGGTGGATGGCTTGACCAAAGCCTATGCCGGTACGCCAGTGGTGGATGGGATATCCTTCACGGTTAAGACGGGCGAGATTTTTGGCTTGCTGGGGCCCAACGGCGCTGGTAAGACCACGACACTGGAGATGCTGGAGGCGCTGCGATCGATTGACGCTGGCCGGGCGACCATTGACGGCATTGATGTCGCCAAGCAGCCCAAGCAAATTAAGCAGATCATCGGTATCCAACTGCAGTCGACTACCTTTTACGATAAGCTGACCCTGCGCGAGCAGCTGCGTATGTTTGCCAGCCTATATGGTCGGCGTGTTGATGCTGATGCTTTGCTAGAGAAGGTGCAGCTCAGTGCCAAGGCGGGCAGCTATGTCGAGCAGCTCAGCGGTGGGCAAAAGCAGCGCTTTGCGATTGCTGCAACGCTTGTGAACCAGCCCAAGGTGCTCTTTTTGGATGAGCCGACTACGGGCCTAGACCCGCAAGCACGGCGCAACCTGTGGGAGCTGATCAAGACGATTCGCGATGAAGGCATCACCATTGTGCTCACCACTCACTATATGGATGAGGCCGAGCTGCTATGTGATCGCCTGGCGATTATGGATGCGGGCAAAATTATCACCATTGATACACCGCAGCATCTTATTGAGCAGCTGCTGGCCCGCGGCTTTACCAAGCAACAAACGGTCGAGCCCGCCAACTTAGAGGATGTGTTTATTGATTTAACCGGCAAGGCCATTCGGGAGTAGATGATGCGAGTCAAGTCATATTGGATTGGGGTATATGGGCAGGTGCGCGCCCTACAAAAGCGCTTTATGCGTGATGGCACGTCGCTGTTTTTTACCTTTTTGTTCCCGCTCATCTTTTTGCTGGTGTTTGGCGCGATTTTTAATAACCAAACCACCAGCTTTGATGTGGCGATTATTAACCACTCACAGAGCGAATTTGCCAAGCAGTTTGTGGAGCAAGCCAAGGCAAACAAAGATACGACGCTCAAAGTAAAGGACGTCAAGGATATGCAGGAAGCGCGCGAGAAGCTAAAGCACTCGGAGCTGAGTGGTATCATCGAGCTGCCAGCTGATTTTGGCACCGTGACGCCGGCTCAGGGGCGTCCGAGCGGCACTTTGCGTGTGCTCTACGCCAAGGGTTCGGAGCAGTCTGGCAATACGCTGACGGCTATTATGGGGCAGATTATTGATGGTATTAATAAAGGTATGGGCCAGCCCGAGCCACCGCTGAAGGTTGCGGGTCAAGCTGTGGGTGATGAGCAGCTCAAGACCTTTGACTATACCTTTACTGGCCTACTGGCCTTTAGTTTGATGAGTATGGGAATCTTTGGTCTGGCTAACCAGATGCCGACGGAGAAGCAAAAGGGCTCCTACCGGCGCCTCCGCGCGTCGCCCTTTACGGCAGGGCAGCTGATCCTGGCAGTAGGCATCCACTACACGATTGTATCGCTGCTGAGTGCCGCTATGATGCTGGTGGTCGGGATGACTGTCTTCCACTTCAACATGCGTGGTGATTGGCTACTGGCCGTGCCGTTCATTACTCTAGCGGCGCTGCTGATGGTGGGCTTTGGCCTGCTGATTGGTGGCTGGGCCAAGAACGAGAACCAGTCGGCACCGCTGGGTAACCTGGTGGCCTTCCCGATGATGTTCCTTTCCGGCACCTTCTTCCCGTCCTTTATGTTCCCAGAGTGGCTGCGCACGCTGAGCCAGTTCGTCCCGATGACACCTGTGACTGATGGTCTGCGCCTGATTATGGCCGAGAATGCCAGCCTGGCAGAGGTGCTGCCATACGCTGGCGCTGTTGGCCTATGGATACTGGTGGTGTACATAGCGGCGATCAAGTTGTTCCGATGGGAATAACGAGATAACGAACAAGAGGAGGGGAGATGCGCCGAAGCACGCAGGTGATAATAACAGGGGTGGTTATTGTTGTAACCATCAGTCTGGTTGGTGCGGCGTGGTATCTCCAGCAGCATCGCCCCCAGCCTGTAAGGCAGACAGACGCTGCGAGGTTTCAGGCAGAGTACCCACGGGTTGCGGCAGATAACCGCTTTGTCTACGCACGTGATGTTGCTGTGCTCGATATGCTAGAACATGGCACGGGCGTGGTGTTTCTTGGCTACCCCCAGTGCCCGTGGTGCCAGCGGCTGAGCGAGTATGTCGACCAAGCGGCTCGTGCTGAGGGTATTGCTAGGATTCACTATCTCAACATTCGTCAGGCACGCGCTAGCAAGAACGAGACATACCAAAAGCTGGTGGCACGTCTTGCGCCTTACCTCAGTAAGGATGAGGACGGCCAACCGCGGATTTTTGTGCCTGATGTGACGATCGTAAAGCGCGGGTCGATCGTGTGGCGCTATAAGGAAGAGCCAACTGGCGATAGTGCTATCACCCCTGATCGGTATTGGACTGCAGAGCGGGCTCAGCGGGCGGTTGCACAGCTGCGGCGTGCGATGCAGACGATGAAGCAATAGACTGAGCACTATGCAGATAATAAAGAAGAAATACTGCTACTATGACAGAGGAGACAACATGACGTATCGATTTATTCAAGATGCCTACCAAGCGCGGCGTGGTGGGTCGTCGCGGGTGCTTGATGTGTGCTGCGAAGGCTGCGCCAAGCACGTGACGTTTTACCAAAAGGATGGCCCAGGTTCGCTGCGGCGCATGTATGTCGACCGTTTTATCGATATGACTCCAGCTGGTGATGAGCTATGCTGCCCGCACTGCCAGCGCGTCCTTGGTATTCTTATCACGTATGCCAAGGAAAACCGCCTGGCCTATCGACTTTTTGTCGATGCGGTGACTAAGCGGGTTGTGCCGCGTCGGCAGGTAGGGTAGTGGCCCTACCTGTGCCGGTGCTATACTGAATACCATGATACATACCACACGTTACCTGGTCTGCCATAGTTAGACGGTCATCGTTGTGGCGCATGGCGGTGGGCATCATGCCTTGTATGCCTATGCCCATGATCTACCGTGGCGCGGCAATATGCGCCGCGAGCTGCTTGATAATGGCGCGGCGCGGCGGTATACAATTTGGCCGCATCCTACACCCAACGTGTAGTAAACTATGAGAGTCAAAGTGCTTGATCACTGGGTGCGTTCTAACCACTGTTTTAGTACGACTGCCTGGTTATGTTCTGTATCCTTTGCGCCGTATACTAGCGTCACGACAGGGTGATTGGACCAGGCATTTTTTGCTGCAGCGGCGGCTGGATTGGTATCGAGCTCTTTTTTATAACGCGCTGAAAACTCTGTAAACTTTTCTGGATCATGGTGAAACCAGTGACGTAATTCATCAGTTGGTGCAATGTCCTTTGCCCACTCATCGAGTGCTGCGTGCTCTTTGCTGATGCCTCGTGGCCAGAGTCGATCGACCAAGACACGGTAGCCATCGCGTGGTGTTGCTGATTCGTAGATTCGCGTAATTTTGTAGGTGGTCATACTACCTCTCGTGCTATTGTAGCATAGAAGGTAGTCTCAAGAAGGTGAGGCGGTGATCGTATGGCACGTAAAACGGTATGGGTGATTACTCATCGTCCTTGTTTGTGGTCAAGGTGCGCTGGGGTAAGAAGAGGGCAACAAGGAAGCCTGTGGCCATAAGCGCGGCGCTAATGATAAAAATCTGGTGCAAGGAGTCGCTAAAGGCATTGAGAATGCGCGTGGTGTAGTCGTCTTGCTGCTGGCTTAGCTGCTGCTGAGCACGCGCGCGAGCTGGAGCAGGCAGCTGGGCCATACCTTTGGCTGCACCCTGGCTGATGGTGTCGTGCTGGCTGTTGATGCGCAGCAGGGTATCAGCGCTGAGCTCGCCATCGAGCTGCCGAGCGGCTTGTGGTGCGTGGCGCAGTGTCTGGATGTAGGGAATTTGGTTGACGTCGCCAAGGCTGTGTAAAATGCCACTAGTGAGCACGCCCGCAAAGATAGCCGTCCCTACCGTCGAGCCAAGCCCGCGGAAGAGCTGCACGCTCGAGGTAGCAGCACCAAGATCCTGCTGGCGGAATTCATTTTGTACGGCGAGGGTAAGGATGGGCATACACATCCCCATGCCAAAGCCAGTGAGTGCCATAATGATCGCCTCGTGCCAGTAAGGTGAGGTGGGCTGAAGTGTGATAAGTGAGAGAATACTTGCTGCGGTGATGGCGCAGCCGATGACGATATAGCGCTTGTATACACCCGTCCGGCTAATGAGTTGCCCCACGCCAATAGAGCTAATCATCATCCCGCCTACCATTGGCAGGAGCATCAGACCAGCTTGTGAGGCAGTTGCACCAAAGACTTGCTGATTAAACTGCGTGAGGTAGAGGATTGCTCCGAGAAAAGCGGCACCAAAGAGCAGGCTAATGAGCATAATGAGGCGGTAGGTGGGGTTACGGAAGAAGCGGAGAGGGAGGATGGGCTGAGCGGCGTTGCGCTCAAGCCAGAGGAAGATACCACCAGTAAGGGCGGCAATAGCGAGCAGTACACTTTTGATGAGAGTAAGGCTCGTGCCACGGTCGATGACGCTCTTAAAGACCATCTCCGTATTGTCTACTGCCAAGACAAGCGCCGCCAGGGCAATGGTGATGAAAAGAGCACCGAGGTAGTCTGGCTTGTGCTTGCTGTCGTGCTTGATTTGTGGGCAATAGCGGACGATGAGAGCAGTGGCGATGATACCAATTGGCACATTGATAAAGAACGTCCAGCGCCAGTTGGTTGTGACGCCAAAGATGGTCGCACCATCGGTTAGCCAGCCACCAAGCAATGGCCCCGCTACCGAGCTCATACCAAAGGTCGCACCGATGAGCCCTTGCCAGCGGCCCCGCTCCTTAGGCGTAAAGAGATCGCCGACAATAGTAAAGGCGTTGGCGGTGATAATGCCGCCACCAATTCCTTGCAGCGCACGCCACGCAATGAGCCATTCTACGGTTGGCGCGATACCGCTGAGCAGCGAGCCAATGGTAAAGATTGCCACGCCACTGAGCAAAAGTGGCTTGCGGCCATACATGTCGCTTAGCTTACCGGCTAGCGGCACTGTCACAGTGGTGGTGAGCATATAGGCAGTAACGATAAAGCCAAGAGAGGAGAAACTGTTGAATTCCTTGACGATTGCGCCCAGTGCTGTCGCCACGATGGTTTGGTCGAGCGCTACGAGAAAGAGGGCGCTCATCACGGCAAGCATGACGATGAGTTTGTGACGTTGGGGCAGATGATGGAGCATAGAATTCCTTGGTTGGTTACTATAGTTGATATTCCGAAATGTAAAATAAGGTTCTCGCTCTCGCTAGAGTATATACTCCTCCTATATGACTTTGAGACACGTCAAGTAGAGAACTGTTAACCAAATATGCTATGATACGCCGAATAGAACTGTTTGTCAATTTTATGCCAAGAAGCTCAGGCACTGCACTGGCTGATTGCGAGCGATGAGCTGCGCCAGATCAACCTCGGCAAGGAAGTGAGGTAAAATTGGGTACTGCTGCGGGCTAATGAAGCCGCATTCGGCAACCTCTGCTAAGCCGTGCGTTGTGGCGGCAAGGTCAATTGACTGGTAGTCTTGCCAGTTGGTGATGTGAAACAAGAACTCAAGCTGTTCGCGTGGCTCGCCAGCTGCTGGCGCTGCGATAGCAAACTGCTGGACGAAGAGCAGCCGGCCAATTACTGGCTCAACGCCAGTTTCTTCGATCATCTCTCGCCGTAGGCCATCCAATACGCTCTCGCCCAGCTCCAATCCACCGCCTGGTGTGCACCAAAAATCTCGGCCGTCGCCAGTGCGCGCTGTCAAGCGCTGGCAAAAGAGCTCGCCCTTGTTGTTGATGATAATTCCGCGTACGTTGATGTGTCTGTGCATGGCGCCTCCGGTGATTGATATGACTTATGGATGATGTCCTGTATTTATTTTACGCTACAAAATGATGTATTGCGTGCTTAGATAGCAGGCTTACTCACCTCTCTTGATTTTCCCATTAGCACTCGCTATACTAGAGTGCTAGAAGCGCCTTGATTGATACCGGGCGCGGTGATAAGTAGATAAGTATTAAGAAAGGGGTAACCAATGAGTTCACCAATCAAGCCAATGGCGCATTTCGTCGTGGCGGTTAAGGAGAAAAAGCCAGAGAAGACTGCCAGCGGGATCTTTTTGCCCGAGTCGGCTCAGGAGAAGTCGGAAGCTGCCAAGGTGATTGCTGTTGGATCGGCAGTAGAAGATGTCGTAGTTGACGCGCGGGTGGTCTACAAGAACTACGCAGCTACCACCATTAAGCTCGACAAAGAAGAGTATTTGATTATCAAGGACGAGGATATCCTCGCGACAGTAGAATAGGAGAACTAGTCTATGGCAAAAAAAGTATTTTATGATGAAGATGCGCGCCGCCGAATTTTGGGCGGGGCAGAGATTCTCTACAACGCAGTGAAGACAACGATGGGGCCAAAGGGCCGCAATGTTGTCATTGGCAAAAGCTACGGTGGCCCGAGTGTCACGCACGATGGTGTGACAGTAGCCAAGGGTATCGACATCGAGGATGTTGATGATGAAACACTGGGCTTTAAGGTGGGAGCAGAGCTTATCAAGCAAGCCGCCAACAAAATGAACGATGTGGCTGGTGATGGTACAACTACCGTGACGGTTTTGACTTACCACATCCTCAGTGAGGCAAACAAGCTGATTGCTGCTGGTCACAACCCAATGCTGCTGCGCAAGGGTCTGGAGCGGGCTGCGGCAGAGGTAACAGCGGCGTTGAGCGAGCAGGCAGAAGACATTCGCAATGACGAAACACGCGTCGCAGAGGTAGCAACTATCTCGGCGGGTGATGACGCAATTGGCCGGCTGATTGCTGATGTGATGGAGAAGATCGGGCCTAATGGTGTAGTGACGGTTGAGGAAGGCCGTGGCCTTGAGCTAGAGAGCGAAGTGGTTGAGGGCTTTACTGTTCAGCGTGGCTTCGTCAGCCCCTACATGGCGACAGACACGAAGCGAATGGAAGCGGTGTACGACAAGCCAGCTATCGTTATTACCGACAAGAAGATTTCTTCGGCGCAGGAGTTTGTTCCACTGCTTGAGATGATTGCCCAGAGTGGGAAGAAAGATCTCGTCTTGATTGCTGACGATGTGGATGGCGAAGCGCTTGGTCTGCTTGTGCTGAACCGCCTCAAGGGTGCCTTTAATACCTTGGCTATTAAAGCGCCGAGCGATAAGGATGTCCTCTACGATATTGCTGCTCTGGTAGGCGCAAAAGTCATTACCGAAGACACCGGCATGAGCTTTGATACGGTTGGCCCCGATGTGGTGGGCTCAGCTCGCAAGGTGATTGCTACTAAGGATTTGACAACAATTGTCGAAGGGGCTGGTGCGAAGACGGCAGTTGATGCCCGGATTGACCAGATTGCCGTTGAGATCGCCAATAGCACAAGCGACTACACCAAGAACAATCTCGTTAAGCGCCAAGCTGCCCTGACTGGCCAAGTGGCGGTGATTAAGGTCGGTGGGGCAACTGAGACCGAGATCGAAGAGAAGAAATACCGCGTTGATGATGCGGTGGCTGCTGTTAAGGCTGCCTTGGCTGAGGGTGTTGTGCCTGGTGGCGGGGTGACACTGGTCAACCTCGCGACAAGCTACACCCACGCTGGTGATGCCGATGCGTCGGTGACCGCTGGTGAGGATTTGCTCATTCACGCGCTGGAGCAACCATTCCGCATTCTGCTGACCAACTCTGGCCTCAATGCCGATGAGTGGCTGCCACAGGTGAAGGCAGCGCAGCCTGGCTTTGGTATTAATGTCAACACACCGGGCGAGCTGATCGATCTCAAAGCAGCTGGCGTGGTTGACCCTGTTCGTGTTACCAAGGAAGCACTGCAGAATGCTGCGTCCATCGCTGGCACCGCAATGACGATGGGTGCGCTCGTCGTCGACCTGCCTGAAAAGGAAGCAGCCAGCCCAGCTGGCATGCCTGGCATGGGCGGCGGTATGGGCATGTACTAAGCCTCGTCCTGCCTCGTTCTCCAAAACCCACCACGTCTGTGGTGGGTTTTTAATTCGGGAAAGAATCGGTTGACATATACCCCCAGGGGGTATACCATAGGAGTATGAGCAAAGATATTACCAGACGAGCACTACACCGTATCAAAATTATGAAGGGCCAGCTTGAGGGGTTAGAAAAGCGTGTGGCCGACGACGCCTACTGTATGGATATCATCATCCAGAGTCTGTCCATCCAGAAGTCACTGGCGTCACTAAACAAGCTAATGGTCAAGCAGCACCTCGAGACACATGTGGCTGAGATGCTGGCGTCAAGTGATACGAAGCAGCGCGATAAGGCGCTCAAAGAGCTCGACCAGCTCTATGACCTGACGAACATTCGCTAGCAGCAAGCGGATATAAGAATAGAAAGGATAATGCGGTGCGCAGCACCGAGGAGTTTGTTATGGATAAAAAACAGTCACAGCACCATCATATGACTCATGGTGAGCATACTCACCATGAGGGGCATGGACAGGGTGGCCATTGCGGGCATGATGCGGCGCAATTTCGGCAGCGGTTTTGGCTGTCGCTGCTGATAACGATCAGTGTATTGGTGTGTTCACCACTACTTCAGCAGTGGCTCGGCTATACACTGCCGGAGGTGGTGAGCCGGTATGTGCCGGCCATAAGCGGGACGATATTGCTGTGGTATGGTGGCCGAGTCTTTATTCGGGCGGGGTGGCAGGAGCTACGCCAGCGCCAGCCTGGCATGATGCTGCTGATTGCTCTGGCGATCAGTGTGGCCTATGGCTACAGCCTGCTGGTGACCAGTGGCGTGGTAGCAGGAATGGATTTTTGGTGGGAGCTCGCGTCGCTCATTACCATTATGCTTCTCGGGCACTGGCTCGAAATGGCAGCGATTAAGCGGGCAACGGATGCCGCTCATACCTTAGCCCAGCTCTTGCCTGAGACAGCCGAGGTTGTGACAGAGCAATCGATTGATACAGTGCCGCTTGATCATCTGGCTGTGGGGATGACCGTGCTGGTGCGCCCGGGTGGGCGTGTGCCAGTGGATGGCCAGGTGATATCTGGTGCGTCGCAGGTCGATGAGTCGATGCTCACGGGTGAGTCGCGCCCTGTTGCTAAGCAGTCAGGGAGTCTTGTGACGGCAGGCACGATCAATGGCACTGGTGCGCTTCATGTTACGACTCAGCACATTGGTGATGATACAACGTTGTCGCATATTATGGAGCTGGTGCGCCAGGCTGAGCAGCGTCGGTCGCGAACGCAGGTGCTGGCGGATCGGGCAGCGGGCTATCTTTTCTATGCAGCGCTTGCTACTGCGCTGGTGGCGGGTGCTGGCTGGGCGCTGGCTGGTGCATCGCTGGGTGAAGTATTGCAGCGAGTGGTGACAGTGCTGGTTGTGGCGTGCCCGCACGCCTTGGGCTTAGCAGTGCCGCTGGTTGTATCGATCTCGACCGGGCTTGCGGCCCAGCGCGGTATTGTGGTGCGTGATCGCCGCGCTTTTGAAGCTGCGCGGCACGTCGATGTAGTGTTATTTGACAAAACGGGTACACTGACGACTGGCCACCTGGCAGTAGTTGCAGTCCATGGTGGCGACGAGGCGGCTATTCTGGGATTAGCGGCGGCAGCTGAGCATGAGGCAGAACACCCGATTGCAGCAGCAATTCGCCGCGCGGCAGCCGATCGTCATGTTGCGATACCTGCTGTGCGTGATCTCCAGACGGTGCCGGGTTATGGCGTGCAGGCTGTGGTTGATGGCGTGCCAACGTTAGTTGGCAATGCGGCCTTTATGCAGCAGCATCAGATTGATCAAGACGAGATAACGACGGATCATACAGTGGTTTATGTTGCCCAGGCTGGGCGCGTCTGTGGTGCAATTGAGCTTGGTGATGCGCCGCGCCCTGGCGTGGCAGCGGCAGTCGCAGCGCTCCAACGCCGCGGTATAACGGTTGCCATGGTAACAGGAGATGGTGCAAGGCCAGCCGATGCGATTGCTCGCCTCGTCGGTATCACTGAGGTCCACGCTGAGGTAACGCCAGCTAAGAAGGCGGCGATTGTCATGGCGTACCAGCAGCAGGGGAAGCGAGTGTGTTTTGTTGGTGATGGCGTGAATGATGCACCAGCGCTTGCCCAGGCCGAGAGTGGTGTCGCGATTGGGACGGGGACCGATGTTGCCGCAGCGTCTGCTGGGATTATGCTGGTTGGCGATGATCCGCAGACAATTGTCCGGCTGGTCACGCTGGCCCAGGCGACGTACCGAAAAATGGTGCAGAACCTCTGCTGGGGAGCGGGCTATAATGTGCTGATGCTTCCACTCGCAGCTGGGGTGCTTGCGCCAGTCGGGGTGGTTATTTCGCCCGCGATCGGTGCGGTGGTGATGTCGCTTTCGACGATCATTGTCGCAGCAAATGCACAGTTTCTGCGCCGCGCGGTGGTGTAAGCCGCGAGCTCCGTTATTGACAGGTCTGAGCTATCTATGTCATACTAGCGCGCAGTATGCTTTCATTCTTAGGGAATTTTACCGCGTCGTTTCGGGTGGCGCTTGTGATGTGGCCATTTGCTGCACTTGTGTTGACACTGCCACTGTTGTTGGTACATTATATTCGCTTTCGCCGGGTGGCGTTTGGCCGGGTGGTCATGACGTATTTGGTAGTGCTCTATGGCTTGGCGCTGGCTGCCTTTACGCTTTACCCGATGCCAGATAATGCAGCGCGCTTTTGTGGGAGCCACCATATCCAGCCCCAGCTCACACCACTGGCGTCGATTTTTGATATCTCACACGAGGGTGTGCGGGCGTTGCTACAGGTGGTGCTTAATATTATTTTCTTTGTGCCACTGGGGGCGTTTTTGCGGGCGATGTATCGGGTGCGCTGGTGGACGGTGGTGATGATTGGCCTTATGACGTCGGTAGTGATTGAACTGACGCAGCTCACGGGAGTGTTTGGCGTGTATCCGTGTAGCTATCGGTTGTTTGATGTTGATGATTTGCTGCTCAATACGAGTGGGGCACTGCTGGGCTTTTGGTCGGGTTGGTTGCTGCCAAATCTTCGTGATACTGAGCGTGGGGCAACGACGATTCTTCGGCCAGGCCTCGTGCGGCGTATTGTTGCCTTTGTTGTTGATATGACTGGAGTGGCGATTGGCTCAACGATTGTGATGGTAGCATTCACACTCTTCAATGTATTGCATTCACGGCAGTGGACTGAACAGATGCAGATGCTGACGCAGATCGTTCCGTATGGCTTTATTGCGCTCGTGCATGCCATCCTCCCATTGGTGGCGCAGGGGCGGACGCTTGGTGGCTGGCTAACGGGTATTTCGCTCGATGATCGGCCGCGGGGGTGGTTCCACCGCGTGGTGTACTATGCGGTGCGGCTGCTCTATATTGCGACTCTATGTATGATCCATCTGCCATTTGTGCCATTGATTATGCTGATTGTCACGATCGTGCTATGGCATCGGTATAAGCAGCTGCCCTATGTAGTGCTTGATCGGTACTGGCCAACTCGTCACACGCCAACCACTGATGACAAGTAATCTATACCACCTCACACTTTACCTATTCTGGCAAACGGTATAGACTAGAAAGAGACAGGTAGCAAAAGCAAGGAGGCAATATGCGGACGGCAATGGTGAAAAGTGTGCTCAGTGTCATGATGATAGCAGTCGGATGCCAGCTGATGGCTCCAGTGCCAGCTCAGGCTGCAGAGCGCAAGACAATCTCGGTCTATGTCAGTGATGAGAACCTCCCAAAGGTGGCTGACGACCATCTGAAGATGATCGATCGGCTCATTGTTCATTTTGGGCGTATTGCAGCCGATAGACACCTAACGCTTGATACGTTGCCGCACCTTACGCAGGCAGCCACGCTGCAGCGGATTCGGGTGGTTAATCCGCGTATTTCCCTTATTCTCTCAATTGGTGGTGGTAATGATGCCGCGCGGAGTGAGTTCGATGCGATGGTGCGTCAAGCCAGCACCCGGCAGGCCTTTGTGAGCTCTGTTAAGGAGGCGCTGCAGGCTCATCAGTTAGATGGGGTGGATATCGACTGGGAGTTTCCAAAGGGGAGTCAGCAGGCTGACTTGATTGCTCTTTTACGCGAATTGCGCGCGGCAACGACCACCAGCGGGCGCCAGCCAATTATCTCGATGACGGGTGCACCAGCCAAGTGGTATGCCGAGCAAAATAAGTTTGCTGAGTATCAGCAGTATCTTGATCAGATTGCGATCATGACGTATGACATGCGTGGGTTTGGCTCGTTCAAGACGCACGCTGGGCACCACGCTGGGCTCTATACTGCGCCGGGTGACCCGCTCGACCAAAGTGCCAACTCGGCGGTGCAGCACTACCAAGCTCATGGCGCGCCAACAAACAAATTAACGATCGGCGCGGGGTGGTATAGCCGGCGGTTTACCTCTGTTGCTGAGGTGAATCATGGCTTGCACCAGCCTGTGGGGGATACCCAAAAGGCTGGTGAATACCACACTACGTATGACCGACTCGAGCGAGAGTATATTAACAAGAATGGCTACACTCGCTACTGGGATGATGCAAGCAAAGCGCCGTATCTCTATAATGCCACGCGGCGTGAGTTTATTAGCTACGACGATGCGGAGTCGATGAAGTATAAGGCAGAGTATGTCCAGCAGCATAACCTGCAAGGGATTATTGTGTGGCATTATCTCTCCGACCCGCAAAGTAATGATGCGTTACTGCGGCAGCTCGATCACACGCTGCATGGCAGCGCTGCGCCATCGTCGACTCAGCCGCAGTCAAATCAGTCACAGAATACCACGCTACCACCAAAGGTAATGCATATCTCACAGGCCGAGCAGTCGCAACCGGGCCAGCCGCAGCGAGAGGGGGCATTGGCAGCGGCTGGTGATAATGTGCCGCTGCTATACTACGGTGGCGCGACGTTGGTTATGTTAGGCGTGCTTGGTGCGGCAGTGTATGCTTGGCGCCGTCGGCATATAAAAAGGTATTGACAATAAATAGTTTAGGCAGTAAACTATTTATTGTATGAAGATAGAAGCAAAGTCAGGTGCACAGCCGCAGCGCCAAGTATGTATTGAGAACATCACGAGCTACTTATTTCAGCTCAAGCAGCGCCTGGCACGCGCTCAGCGCCAGACGGATCAGCAGTTTGGTTTGGCGCCTGTTCACTGGCATGTGCTGGGCCTATTGCATAGTGGGGCAATCGAGACGATGGGTGATGTGGCCGCAAAGCTGTGCGTCTCCAAGGGTGCGGCGACGCAGATTCTTGACGTGCTGGTGGCAAAACAGCTCGTCCAGCGCACGCCAGACCAGCATGATCGACGGGTGGTGCGCCTACAGTTGACTGCGCAAAGCCAGCAGATAACCGATCACTTCCAGCAGTATATGGTGGAGACTGTTGCTGATCTCTTTGCGGTGCTGAGCGATGCCGAGCTAGCGCAGCTCGACCAGCTTATTGATAAAGTGGTTCAGTCACAGAAGGCGGAGCGAGCATGAAGTACATCTGGCGACTACTCTGGGGCTATTGGTGGCAGCTGGGGCTACTGGTTGCCGCAACGTATGGTTCGGTGATGGCAACGCTCAGTTTGCCAGACTTTATGGCGGCGATTATTAATAATGGTATCGTTGGCACTGATATGGCCGTTATATGGCATAATGGCTGGCAGATGATTGCCGTGACGCTGGCCGGTGCAGTGGGGACGATTGTGTCGGTCTTCTTTGCGACACGGATTGCGACTGGTCTCAGTCAGCAGCTGCGCGACCAGGTGTTTGCCCGGGTGGAGGATTATGCTGTGGCGGACTTTAACCGTTTCTCGACAGCGTCGCTTATAACTCGCTCGACCAACGACATCCAGCAGATCCAATCGACAGCGATTATGCTGCTGCGCATTGCCTTGATGGCACCGATTATGGCCGTGGCTGGCCTGCAAAAGGCGCTGGCTAATGCACCGAGCCTGAGCTGGATTATTGCTCTGGCGGTTGCTGTGCTTTTGGTGGTCATTATTGGCTTGTTTATTGCGGCGATGCCTCGTTTTCAGCGCTTGCAGAGCATGGTGGACAAGTTGAACTTAGTCGCCCGCGAGAACTTGACGGGCCTGCGCGTTGTGCGCGCTTTTCATACCGAGGCAGTCGAAGAAGCAAAATTTGATGCTGTCAACCACGAGCTCACTAAGCTCAACCTCATAGTCAATCGCTTGATGATGGTGATGGAGCCAGTGATGATGCTGGTGATGAATCTCGCGAGCGTGGCGGTGGTGTGGTATGGTGCGCTGGCAATTGGTGATGGGCGCCTCGCGATTGGCAATATGATGGCTTTTTTGCAATATGCTTTGCAAGTGATTATGTCGTTCTTGATGATTTCGATGGTGTTTATTATGGCACCACGCGCGGCTGTGTCGGTGCGCCGGGTAGCAGAGGTGCTCGATACCAAGCCGTCGATCACTGACCCGGCCAAGCCTCAGCCGCTCGCGCCGGGTGGCACGGGGCGGATTGAATTTCGTAACGTTACTTTTGCCTATCCAGGGGCAGATGAGCCAGTGCTCAGTAATATTAGCTTTGTGGCGGAGCCTGGCCAGACGACGGCGTTTATTGGTAGCACAGGCTCGGGCAAGTCGACATTAGTCAATCTGATTCCGCGGTTTTATGATGTGTCGGCCGGGCAAATTTTGCTTGATGGGGTAGATATTCGCAAGCTCAGGCTTACAGATCTAGCAGCTAGCCAAATTGGTTATGTACCGCAAAAAGGTGTGCTGTTTCGGGGGAGTATTGCCAGTAATATTGCCTATGGTGAGCCTGAGGCAGATAAGGCGGCGATTGCTCATGCGGCAGAGGTGGCTCAGGCGAGCGACTTTATTGCCCAGCTTGATGATGGTATGGAAAGCGCGGTTGCGCAAGGCGGCAGCAATGTCTCGGGCGGGCAGCGTCAGCGCCTCGCGATCGCCCGGGCCTTGGCGGCGCAGCCTCAGGTGTATATCTTTGATGATTCGTTCTCGGCGCTTGATGCGCGGACGGATGCCGCGCTGCGCCGCCAGCTGATGCAAGAGGTGACGGGCAAGACGGTACTGATCGTCGGGCAGCGGATTAATACGATCGCCCAGGCGGATAACATTATTGTGCTAGATGAAGGGAAGATCGTTGGCCAAGGGCGGCACCAGGAGCTGATGAAAACCTGTGCGGTGTACCAAGAGATCGCCGCGTCGCAGCTCAGTGAGGGCGAGCTGGCTGTGCTTGAGCGGCCTGCTCCGCTTGGCACTGCTGCGCAAGGAGGGGCGTTATGAGCCAGCAATCGTCTACACGGCCGCGCTCGGCAGGAGTGCACCGCGGCCCAATGGGTGGGCCAGTCGCTGGCGGCGGGACGGAGCGAGCCAAGGATTTCCGTGGGACGGTGCGCACACTGCTGCAGTATCTGCGCGCCTTTCGTTGGCAATTGGTCTTAGTTGTTGGCTTCACGATAATGAGCACGCTATTTGCAATTGTTAGCCCTAAGCTGCTTGGCAATGCAACTAACCAGATTGTCGATGACTACACGCGCCTGCGTACGTATGATGCTATCCACGAGAAGCTCCCTGCTGGCGTGACAATCCCTGCGGGTATGACGGGTGAGCAATTTATGGCATCGCCCCAAGGTAAGCAGCTCGCTGAGGCACTGCCTGTTTCGGCCCGCGACACAGTCAAGACGCTCGATCTTAGTACGCGTCCCACCTTCCATTACAATGCGATCTTGCAGATTATCCTCTGGCTCGTGGGGCTCTATACGATCAGTGCACTGTTTCGCTATGGGCAGGCCTGGCTGATGACGAATATTACCCAGAAGCTGACGTACCAGCTGCGCCGCGATATCTCAGAGAAGATCAATCGCTTGCCGCTGCGTTATTTTGATACACAAACCCATGGCGAAGTCCTCAGCCGTATTACTAACGATGTCGATACGGTGAGTCAAACGCTCAACCAAAGCCTGTCGCAAATGATGAGTGCGGTGGTGATGCTAGTGGGGATCCTCGCGATGATGCTGTCGATTAGTTGGCTGCTGACGGTGGTGGCACTCTTGGTTGTGCCACTGTCGATGGGACTGATCATTATGATTACCAGACGCTCACAAACGCAGTTTATCCGCCAGCAAGATGAGCTAGGCGAGCTCAATGGCCATATTGAGGAGATGTATGCTGGCCACCAGGTGATGCGTGCTTTTCGCGGGCAGGAGCGTTCGCTGAAGACGTTTCGGCAGATTAACCAGCGGCTTTTCTCGAGCGCGTGGCAGTCGCAGTTTCTCTCTGGTTTGATGTATCCAGTGATGAATGTGGTGGGGAATATTGGCTATGTTGGCGTGGCGGTGCTCGGTGGCTGGCTGGCAATTGAGGGGCGGATTAAGATTGGCGATATTCAGGCTTTCATTCAGTATATGCAGCAGTTTAACCAGCCGATTACCCAGACAGCAAATATTGCTAATGTGCTGCAATCGACGGCGGCTGCGGCTGAGCGAGTCTTTGAATTTCTTAAAGAACCAGCCGAAGCGCCCGACCCGGTACCTGCTACGACGCTGCCAGTGGTGCGCGGCGAAGTGGAGTTTCGCGATGTTGTCTTTGGCTACGACACAAAGACGCCGGTTATTAAGCATCTCTCAGCTCATATTCGCCCTGGCCAGCGGGTGGCGATTGTTGGGCCAACGGGCGCAGGTAAGACAACGCTGGTTAATCTGTTAATGCGATTTTATGATATTGATAGTGGCCAGATCCTGATTGATGGGGTGGATATTGCCCAGATGACGCGCAGCAGTGTCCGGCAGCTCTTTGGCATGGTGCTGCAAGATACGTGGCTTTTCCATGGGACGATTCGCGACAACCTGCGCTATGGCAACCCCGAGGCAAGCGAAGCTGAGCTGCTGGCGGTGGCGCGTGAGGCACATGTCGACCATTTTGTCCGGTCGCTGCCTGGTGGCTACGACATGGTGCTCGACGAGGCCGCAACTAATATGTCGCAAGGGGAAAAGCAACTGCTAACGATTGCCCGCGCTATGCTTGCCAAGACACCGATGCTCATCTTGGACGAAGCAACCAGCTCGGTCGATACCCGCACTGAGGTGCTCATCCAACAGGCGATGGATAGGCTGATGCAGCACAAGACGAGTTTTGTCATTGCTCATCGCCTCAGCACGATCCGCGACGCCGATCTTATCCTTGTGGTAAAGGATGGTAATGTTATCGAGCAGGGCACGCATGACGAGCTACTTGCCCAGAATGGCTTTTATGCGGAATTGTACCAGAGCCAGTTTGCGGAAGACGTCGATAAACCGACAAAGTAAGATGTCTAGAGCTAACTACGTTTGGGTCGCTTGATGCGGGCAAGCAGGACAGCCCAATCGCCATCAGTTCTTTCGAGGACTTCAAGAATTGTATAATGACCGGTGTTTAATTTCTCATTAAGTTTTGGCAGACCTCGACCATCTGCATCATCGCGTGTACGGTTAATTTGACGGATAACTAATTCCTCGACCTCGTAGATGACGCGACTTTTGTGCCACGATATCACTGCAATCACAGCAGAGATGATTGATATAACCGGGGATAGAGGTTCAATACTATCAAGTAGAGACATTGTTTATAAGATTAATTAGTTGCTGTTACCGCAAATCAAATATATCCAACGCGCCAAATCTCCCTGTCAGCATACTGCGCTCAATGATGTGCGGGGCGATTGCTTTGGAGAATTTCTTAGGGCGTGTTTTGGCGGGGAGGTCGAGTACGGTATTCAGTGCATAGACAAAGAATTGGTAGCGGTGTGTGCCAAAGGTAGGGTGTGGGCCACCCCAGCCTGGCTTACCCCAGGTGGTGGTGCCTTCAATCGCGCCGTGAGGGAGGTAGTCGCTGCCGATTTCTGTGGTAGTGGGAGGGAGATTCCAAACAATCCAGTGGTAGAAGCCGCCAATGAAGGGTGCGTCGGGGCTATAGCACACCACGGCGAGGCTCTGCGTACCATCAGGGACGTCGCTGATGGCGAGAGGCGGCCGCTGGTTGCCGCCGAAGCGCGAATAGATCTTTGGTATTTTGGCGTTGTTTTTGAAGGCGGGGCTGGTGACTTTCATGGTTATAGTATACCGTATACTGGTCATGCTCGCCAGAATAATTTCGATCAAATGGCATACAAATGAGATTTATATATGAGAAAGCACCAAAATAAACCAAGTTATAGCATCGTAGGCAATTATTTGCTATAGTGGGCCAATAATGATCACCGACCAACTTCTCCGCACTTACCCAATCATCTCCGACCAAGTGGACAAGCGTGAGTTGCGGGTTTTGCTATGTAAGCTCGAGCGGCTCCTGAGAGCTGGCTGCCAGGGGTCGGTTGTTGAATTTGGCTGCTATGTGGGGACGACGAGTTTGTTTATTCGGCGCTTGCTCGATGCGTATCAGCATGCGGGAGCCTTTCACGTCTATGATTCGTTTGCTGGTTTGCCAGAGAAGACGGCGCAGGATGCGAGCGCAGCTGGTGAGCAGTTTGTGGCAGGGGAGCTTGCTGCGACGCGCAAGGGATTTCTCCAGCAGTTTAAGAAAGCCGGGCTGCGCCCACCAGTGGTGCATAAGGGCTGGTTTGCTGAGCTTACGCCGCAGGATGTGCCTGGGGATATTATGTTTGCCTTTCTCGATGGCGACTACTACCAGTCGATTATGGACTCGCTCCGACTCGTGACGCCGAAGCTGACTCCTGATGCAGTGCTGGTGGTGGATGATTATGCCAATGAAGCGCTGCCTGGCGCGGCTCGGGCGGCCGATGCGTGGCTGCAGGCGCACCCTGAATTTCGCTGCCGGGTGGAGGCGAGCCTGGCGGTTATGACTCGTGCGGTGTAGTAGCAGTAGCCGATAGAGTGATTGGCGATGTAAGACTGTATGTTTGTTTTTGCTATACTATACCCATGGAGCATGAACAAAAGATTCCAAAAGTATATGCCTTTATAGACAGCCAAAACCTCAATCTTGGCATTAGGTCGCAGGGTTGGGAACTTGATTTTAAGAAATTCCGCCTCTATTTAAAGAATAAATACCATGTTGAAAAAGCCTACTTATTTATCGGTTTAGTGCCAGGTAATGAGCAGCTATACACAAGCCTACTCGAGATGGGATATGTGCTCGTCTTTAAGCCGACCGTCGAATACCGTGAAGACGGCAAGAAGACATACAAGGGGAATGTTGACGCTGAGCTGGTACTATATGCATCCGCTAAATGTTTTAATGAATATGATAAGGCAGTTATCGTCTCTGGTGACGGTGATTTTGGCTGTCTCGTAGAATATTTGCACCAAAATGATAAACTTCTGGCACTAGTTTGCCCAAACAAACGATATTCCAGCTTGTTACGAAAATACCGCGGGTATATCAATATTATCGGCAATACTCGAAATAAATTAGAATACAAAAAGGCCAGAAACAGCGTTCGGTCGAGACCTTAGGCTTGTCTGGCCATGGTGATATCACCCATTATAAATCAATACAGTAGGTGGTGTCAACATAGCTTGTTTGAGCCAATGTGACATCTGTTATCCATTGCACTTACCTCATAACATGCTACAATGAAAGCATCAACTATAAGCCACACAGGGGGAAAAGGTGGACGATCCAATTCATATTACATCAGAAATTGGCCGGTTGAAGACAGTGCTCTTGCATCGGCCAGGTGAGGAGCTCGAGCATCTCACGCCAGAACATTTGCAGCGTCTATTATTTGACGATATTCCGTATCTCAAGGTTGCGCAGGAGGAGCATGATCGCTTTGCGGAGTTGCTCCGCTCGCGTGGGGTCGAAGTGTTGTATTTAGATGAACTTGCCGCCGAGGCACTCGCTGACGAAGCGGTGCGGCGGCAATTTGTTGTTGAGATGCTGGTAGCGTCAAAACAAGACAACCAACGAGCATCGCGGACACTGGCCGAGTATTTGCTGAGCATGGAGCCACGCCAGATGGTGCGCAAGCTGATGGCGGGGGTGCGCAAAGATGAGATTAGCCTGCCGCCTGAGCAGCAGCAACTCCACACAATGGTGGCGCATGAGCAATATCCCTTCTATCTCGACCCAATGCCCAACCTCTACTTCACGCGCGACCCAGCAGCGGCGATTGGCCAAGGTCTGACGATCAACAAGATGCACTGGCCAGCTCGGCGACGCGAGTCGCTCTTTATGCGCTATATTATCGATTTCCATCCACGCTTTGCTGGCAAGAACGTACCGATCTGGTATGATCGCAGCCAACCATTCTCGATTGAGGGCGGTGATGAGCTGGTGCTTAATAACCACACGATGACCATCGGTATTAGTGAGCGCACCTCACCAGAGGCGATTGAGCTGATGGCGACAAAGCTCTTTGCTGAGTCGAATTTTGATACGGTGATTGCGCTTGAGATTCCTAAGAGTCACGCCTTTATGCATCTGGATACCGTCTTTACGATGATTGACCACGACAAATTTACCATCCACCCAGAGATTCGGGGCTTTGAGGGGCGGATGAATATCTTCGTCTTGCATAAGGCAGACGGGCAGGCCTACCCAACTATTACCAAAGAACATAATCTTGAGCAGGTGCTCAGCCAAGCCCTTGGCGTGCCGTCGATTACCTTGATCGAATGCGGTGGCGGTGATGATATCGCTGCAGCGCGCGAGCAATGGAATGACGGTAGTAATACCTTGGCGATTGCTCCTGGGGTGGTGGTCACCTACGACCGCAACTACGTCACCAACCAAAAACTGCGTGAGGCAGGCGTCGAAGTGCTGGAGATTACTGGCTCGGAGCTTGGCCGGGGCCGTGGCGGGCCACGCTGCATGAGTATGCCATTAATACGAGAGGATGTGTAAATGAATCTACCAACCAATCTAAAAAACCGCTCATTCCTAGCCCTCAAGGACTTTTCGTCAGAGGAAATCCGGCAGATGCTCGACACTGCGCACGAGCTCAAGAAGCTCAAGCGCGAGGGCGTGCCGCATCGCTTGCACGAGGGTAAGCAGGTTGCGCTCTTGTTTGAGAAGAACTCGACCCGCACGCGCTGCGCCTTTACCGTGGCGGCCAATGACCTCGGCGTTGCGCCGGAGTTTCTCGGCAAAGACGACATCCAGCTCGGCAAAAAGGAGTCGGTTGAGGACACTGCGAAGGTGCTGGGCCGGATGTTTGATGGGATTGAATTCCGCGGCTTTAAGCACTCGACGGTAGAAGACTTGGCCAAACACGCTGGTGTACCAGTGTGGAATGGCCTGACCGATCAATTCCACCCCACGCAGATTTTGGCCGACTTCATGACACTCGAGGAGCATGTTGGGCCGCTGGCTGGCACGAAGCTGGTCTTTGTCGGTGATGGGCGCAATAATATGGCCAATAGCTTGATGATTGGCTCGGCCAAGATGGGTGTTGACTTCCGCATCTTAGCGCCAGCTGAGCTGCACCCGAGCAGTGAGCTGGTTGATCTCGCCCGGGCGATTGCCGCCGAGACTGGCGCGCAGATTACCGTGACGGATGATCGCGCCGCGGCCCTTGAGGGAGCAGACGCAATCTACACCGACGTGTGGGTGTCGATGGGTGAGGAGGCGCAGTTCGCTGAGCGGATTGCTTTACTCAAACCCTACCAGGTAAATCGCGCGATGCTTGACGAGACGCACAATCCACATGTTAAGTTCTTGCACTGCTTGCCAGCCTTCCACGATCTCAACACCGAGACGGGGCTGAAGATCTACCAAGACTACGGCCTTGAGAGTATGGAGGTGACGGACGAGGTGTTCCGGAGCGAGCACAGTGTGGTCTTCGATGAAGCGGAGAACCGCATGCACACGATTAAGGCAGTGATGGCACTGACGTTATAACAAGTAACTGAGGCATAGGGGGCCTCACGTATGACAACACAACAAACACAACAAGAGAGCAAGCTGGGGTGGCGATCGCTCACCGGGCTTGTTATTGGCAGCATGATTGGGGCTGGTATCTTCAATCTTGTCCGTAATACCGCAGAGTCGGCTGGGCCACTGGCGACCATCATTGCTTGGCTTGTCACTGGGGTGGGGATGGTCTTCCTCGTCCTGAGTTTTCGCAACCTTGCCGAGAAGCGCCCTGACCTTGATGCTGGTATCTATAGCTATGCCGAGGCAGGGTTTGGCAAATATGTTGGGTTCAACTCGGCCTGGGGGTATTGGATCTCGGCCTGGATTGGCAATATCGCCTATGCGGTAACGGCCTTTTCGGCACTTGGCTATTTCTTCCCGCAGCTGTTTGCTGACGGCCAAAACTGGGCCTCGGCGATTGGTATGTCGATTTTGCTCTGGGGCGTGCACTGCCTGATTCTCAGAGGTGTGCGCACGGCGAGTGTAGTGAACTTGCTCATCACGATTGCCAAGATTGTCCCGCTGATGGTCTTCCTTGTGGCGATTATTGCTGCCTTTAAGCTTGGTATCTTCTCGAAAGATCTCTGGGGCCTGGCTGGCAGTAATTTCAGTCTTGGGTCGGTGCTCAGCCAGGTGCAGAGCATGATGATCGTTACCGTCTGGGTGTTTATTGGTATCGAGGGTGCAGTTGTGTTCTCGGGCCGGGCTAAGCAGCGCAGTGATGTCGTCAAGGCGACCTTCATTGGTTTTGCCGCCGTGCTTGCGCTCTATGTCTTGATGACCGTCCTCGCCTTTGGCGTGGCAACGCAGCCGGAGCTGGCTGGTCTCAAAGACCCAGCGATGGCACTCTTGCTTGAGAAGGTGGTTGGGCCGTGGGGTGCCTGGCTAGTCAATATCGGCTTGATCATTGCGGTGCTTGGTGGCTGGCTGGCCTGGACGATGTTTGCGGCCGAGCTGCCCTACCAGGCAGCAAAGGCTGGTACCTTTCCAACATTCTTTGCAAAAGAGAACAAGGTTGGCGTGCCAAAGAACTCGCTGCTGGTGACCAACGCCTTGGTGCAGCTCTTTATCCTAACGATACCGCTGACGAGTGGCTCGGTGTATAACATTGGTATTGCGATTGCGACATCGGCAATTCTTGTGCCCTATGCCTTAACGGCCTTTTACCAGCTGAAATACTCGACTCTCGAGAAGCCAGAGACAAAGGGCCGGGCAGCCAATATCTTGATTGGTGTGATGGCTAGTGTGTATAGCGTCTGGCTGGTCTATGCCGCGGGAGTAGAGAACTTACTGGTGACGGTGTTCTTGTATGTGCCGGGTATTGTGGTCTATGGTTTGATGCGTAGGCAGCAAGGCAAAAAGTCGTTTACGGCGCTTGAGTGGCTGCTTGTCGCGGCACTGCTGGTGGCACTGGCTTATGCACTATTCCAGCTGCTGACTGGCGGGCTGGATAAGACACTGGGTATTACGATGCCGAAGCTGTTTAACTAATGAGGAGCTATGCGGTGCGCCAAGAATAGGGCGCACCGCTTGGCAATAAGAGAAAGGAGTGCGATGTTTCACTATGCGATTACCCGCCGGCCAAGCCGTAGTTTGATCAACGGCATCAGCCAGACGCCGGAAAAGGGGAAGCCAGACTACGAGCGAGCAATGCAGCAGTACGACCGGTACGTTGCGCTGCTCCGCCAGTGTGGTCTTGAGGTGACGGTCTTGGAGCCTAATGAGGAGTATCCGGATAGTGTCTTTATTGAGGATAATGCTCTGTGTACGCCGCATGGGGTGGCGATTTTGTCGCGGCCTGGGGCAGCAAGTCGGCGCGGCGAGGCGAGCTTGCCTGATTTGCGCCAGGCGCTCAGTCAGCATTATGACACGATTGAGCAGGTCGAGGCACCGGGTACGGTCGACCCCGGCGATATTATGATGGTGGGTGACCACTACTACATTGGTCTGAGCCACCGCACCAACCAGGCGGCAGCCGAGCAGATTACTGCTATCCTTGAGCGCTATGGCATGACGGCCGAGACGGTCGAAGTGACGGGCATCCTCCATCTCAAGGATGATGTGGTTTACTTAGACAATAATAACCTGATCGTTGCCAAGGCCTATGAGCACCACCCAGCCTTTGCAGCATTTAACAAGCTGGTGGTAGATGACGATGAGTACTATGCGGTGAATAGCTTGTGGATTAATGGCACAGTGATTGTGCCGCAGGGCTTTCCGAAGATTGAGCAGCAGATCCGCGACTGTGGCTACCACGTAGAACTAATCGATACGAGTGAATTTGAAAAAATAACTGGCAGTTTGACCTGCATGTCGTTGAGGTTTTAGGATGAGTACAATTGTGATTGCATTGGGCGGTAACGCCCTCCAAAGACAAGGTGAAGCAAGTGCGGCTGCCCAGCAGCGAGTAGCGAGCGAGACGGCGGCTCAGCTGGTGCCGCTGATTGCGGCTGGGCATCGGCTTGTGATCGTCCACGGCAATGGGCCGCAGGTGGGGAACATCGTGCTCCATGAGGAGGCGATTAACACTCCTGAGGTGCCAACGATGCCGCTTGATACGTGCGGGGCGATGAGCCAGGGGGAGATTGGCTACTGGCTGCAGCAGGCGCTGACGAATGAGTTTGCCCGCCATGGTATGCCAAACCATGCCGTGACGATGGTGACGCAGACGGTGGTGGATGCGAATGACCCAGCGTTTGCAAATCCTACCAAGCCAATCGGGGTCTTTTATGCCTCCGAGGCTGAGGCACAGCAGTCGGCAGCAGGGCGTGATTTCGTCTTCAAAGAAGATGCGGGGCGAGGCTGGCGCCGCGTTGTGCCATCGCCACGGCCGCAGCGCGTGGTAGAAGAAGGTGCGGTGCGTGCCCTGCTTGATGCCGGCTTAACAGTGGTGACGGCTGGCGGAGGCGGTATTCCGGTGGTTGAGAATGAAGCGCAGGGTATGGCTGGGGTCGAGGCGGTGATTGATAAGGACTTTACCGCTGCGGTGGTGGCTGATGCGATTGATGCCGAAGCCTTGGTGATCCTCACGGCCGTCGATAACGCGATGGTCGACTATGGTACGCCGCAGGCCCGTGCGATTAGTCAGACGACCAGCCAGGAGATGCAGGCTTATGCCGAGCAGGGGCAGTTTGCGTCCGGTAGTATGCTACCGAAGGTGCAGGCTGCGCTTAATTTCGTGGAAAAGCCTGGTCGGCGCGCCATCATTGCTAACCTAGAGCATGCCGCTGCCGCTGTGGCAGGCGAGCAAGGGACGATTATTGTGTCGTAGGATATTCGCGAAGAGAGAAGTAGATAGACACTGGTGCAAAGGGCGCTGGTGTCTATTTTTGATGGCATTGTTCTGTGGTGAGTGTGATGTAACCAGTACTTTATTTCTCAAACTACTTGACATTTCAATATACCTTGTATAGCATAGTACCAGGCAATAACAATAATATAGTAAGGAGTATCGAATGAGGAGAATCGATATAATCAAGCGAGCAGGGCGTAACCTACGCCAAGCCAAGGCTCGCACAGCACTAACAGCACTGGCGATGTCGGTGGGGGCATTTACCATTGGCCTGGCGCTGATGCTGGGCAATGGCGGCCGGGCTTTCTTGACCTCGGTGATTGATAGTGCCGGTAGTGCCTCAACGGTGTATGTGACGCACGCCCGTGACGAAAAGAAATTACCTGAATATGGCAAAGATAAGGCGGTGAATGAGAGCGGCACCCTCGTGCTGAACGATGATGATGTCGCCAAGCTCAGCAAGCTGGATCACGTCAAGACGGTGCGGCCGTATGCGAATGTGACCCAAGTGGTGCGCTATGTAGAGAGCCCAGCCAACCACAAGCGGCTGATTGCCTCGATCAACGTCAAGAACGAGGGTAAAACATCGAAAATTGTGGCCGGTGAGTTGACGAAGACTGATGACGGTACAGACCTCGTGCCTGGCCAAGCCATCCTTGCCAAGGAATATCTGGCCGACTTTGGTTTTGACTCGGCCCAGGATGCAGTCGGCAAGACGGTTACGCTCCATGCTCAGGGGCCAGGCGGGACCCATGATGCCCAGCTGACTATTGTGGCGGTCGAAACAGCCGGTATGGCCTCAATTGGCTACCAGCCTGGCGTGACGATTGCGACCGATGATGCACTGCTTATCAACCAAAAGACCAAAGCCCCTGGCGCGGCCAACCAGTACCCAAGCGTCGTGATACGAGCAGATAGTGATGATCATGCTGCTGCTGTGAAAGACGCCGTCGTGAAGCTCGGTGGTGGTACCTACCAAGCCCAGACTTTTACTGAAGCGAAGGAAGGTATGCTCAGTCTCATCAATGGGGCACAGTATGCTCTGCTCGCCTTTGGTGCTCTCGCGTTGCTGGCCAGTATGTTTGGGATCATTAACACCATGTACATCTCGGTGCTGGAGCGAACGCAGCAGATTGGCCTGATGAAGGCGCTGGGGATGCGTAGCCGTGATGTTGGTAAGCTCTTTCGCTACGAGGCTGCGTTGATCGGTGTCATCGGTGGTGCGATTGGTGCGGGCGGTGCCAGCCTACTGAGCCTGCTTAACCCCTGGATTGTTGAGAAGCTCAAGTTTGAGGAGGGTATGCAGCTGCTTCTACCGGAAGCCTGGCAGATGGTCGCCCTCGTGGCACTACTGGCCATCCTCGGCATTATTGCCAGCTACCTACCAAGCCGCAAAGCGACGAAGCTTGACCCAATTGAGGCATTAAGGACAGAATAGAATAAGGAGAAGGACATGATTGAACTACGGCATATTACCAAAACCTATGGCAAAAAGCACAACCAATTTAAGGCACTCAATGACATCAACCTCACCATTCCTGGAGGCGCGAGCGTAGCCATCCTTGGCAAGTCCGGCTCGGGTAAGTCCACCTTGATGCACGCGATCTCTGGTCTCGACCGGCCACAGACAGGGCAGGTGGTGATCGGCGGGCGAGATATCCTGCAGATGAAGCCGCGGCAGGTTGATGCCTTCCGGGCACGGACGATTAGCTTCATCTTCCAGAGTTTCTTTGTCGAGGGTAACGATAGCGTGGTGAGCAACGTGATGCTACCGCTAGAGATCGCTGGTGTGCCGCGGGCGCAGCGCAGCGCCAAGGTGAACCAGGCGCTCGAGGCGGTCGGCCTGGCCAGCAAAAAGCACAATAAGGCTAAGGATCTGTCCGGTGGGCAGAAGCAGCGTCTGGCGATTGCCCGAGCAATCGTCGGCCAGCCCAAGATCCTGTTTGCTGATGAGCCAACTGGCAACCTCGATAGCGAGACGGGTACCCAGATCGAGGAGCTGCTCTTTCGCCAGCAGCGCGAGCACGGCACAACGCTCATCATCGTAACGCACGATGCGGATCTGGCTAAGCAATGTGATTACCAAGTGGTGATCAAAGACGGGCGTGTCACACGCCATAACATCCCAGGGGGACACTGATGAATGCAACTGACTATGCCGAGGCGCTGACGACGCAGCTGCGCAAAGGCTTCTTATCGTACTGCGTGCTGGTGGTGTGTGCCAAGGAGCCACGCTACACCAGCGAGATCATCCAGCAGCTCCGTCAGGCTGACCTGATGGTGGTGGAGGGGACGATCTACCCATTACTGAGTCGTTTGCAAAAGGACGGGCTCTTGCAACACGAATGGAAAGAAAGTGAGCAAGGGCCACCGCGCAAATACTATACGGCGACGCCATTTGGCGCAGAGGTGACCAAGCAGCTCAAACACAATATTGCAGCACTAAGTAGTACAATTAAGAAGTTGTAAGGAGGATATGCAATGAAGGAAATTACCAACATTCACCTCGCCAAGACGCCATTTCGTGTTGAGGTTGAGGCGAAGCACGCACTGGGAGAGTATCTGACGTCGATTCAGCAGCGGATGCATGCCGAGCCAGAAGCAATGCGCGAGATCGAAGCACGGATGGTCGAGCTGCTCGCCGAGCGCGGTGTGACGCGCGATGGTGTGGTGACTGCTGAGGATGTCACAGCGCTGCGCGGTCAGATGGGTGAACCTCGAGAGTTTGCCAGTGAAGCCGAGGCAGGAGACGACGATGCTGCGCTGCGAGATGCAGCTGAGGCGGCTCTCACGGATGGGGCGCCCAAGCAGCTGATGCGCGATACAGATCATGCGTTGATCGGTGGGGTGTGTGCTGGGCTAGCGGCATACTTTGGAATTAGTCCGCTGTGGATTCGTCTCCTGGCAATCGTCTCACCTTTTATGACGTTTGGGACGGCGCTGCTGATCTATATCGTGATGTGGCTTTCTATTCCACCAGCAGTGACGGCGTCGGATAAGCTGCGTATGGCCGGTAAGCCAGTGACGTTTGATAGCTTAAAAAAAGCCGCTGCCGAGCCTGCCAGCGGTAGCCAAGCGGCCCAGACTGCGGCGAAGGTGCTGCGCATTATGATTGGCTGTGGGGTCTTGATGATGGCGCTGGGTGCACTCGTCGCGCTGATGGTCGGTGGTGTAATGAGCGCTACTATGGTCTCAAGCATGGGCGACTTTGCTGCGCAGAGCTGGCTGTGGCTGGCGTATGGTTGTGCAGTGCTCGGCGGCGTGGCGCTGACTGCTTTGCTCTCACTTGGTGCATGGAGTATCTTTGCCTGGCGGCTGAAGCGGCCAGTTGGTATTGCGATGCTGGCGATGCTCCTCGTTGGGGCAGTTGCTATCTCTGGCCTAGCGGTTGGTGGCATGAATGCGGGGATGAGCCTCGAGCGCCAAATGCGCGACGTGCAGCGCACCAAGGTGGTTGACGTAGCTGATGCCACCACAGTGCGTGTCGATGGGACAACTCGGGCGAGCTATGGTGGCTATGCCGAGAAGCCACGCGTTGAGGTAGATTACTTGCAGATGAAAGGTGTCAAAGAGCCAACGACAAAAATTACCAAAGAAGGTAACCGAGCTATTGTGACCGTGCAGCACGATGCTTGCCGCGACCGGCACGACTTTTTCTCGACGTGTACCTACTCACCCAAGGACTATGTGAGCGTCCGGGTCTATGGGCCATCGCCGCAGACGATGGAGGTGAACCATCGCCCTGATGTGGTGACCGATCGGCCATAGGCTAGGGGTAGCTAGTGTCAATGTCAAAGACCCGCTTGCATGGCGGGTTTTTGCATTTTTTGCTTGCGGGGAGGCGGAGCGTGAGAGATGGGCCACAGCATGGTTGGTATGGCGATTTATCTTACCTTTGCTATACTAGAGATATGAGTCAGCCGTCGTCTTCCCAGGTTTTGAGTCCATCGGCGCTTGCGATGGTAGCGCAGCACTGCAAAGTGGCGCGTGATCAGGTGCGGGTGGTGCCAATTGACGGTGCGTCAACCGGGTGTCGACGAGCTGTTGCACTGGCTGGGACGCAGTCGGTGTTTGTCAAGGAAGCTGATCCAGAAGCTTCGAACCACGCTGCATTGGCAGCGGCTCTGAGCAAAGATGATGCGGTGATTCGGGCACTGCAGCAGGTCAGTTCGCCTCTGGTGACGGAGTTTGTCCAGTATGATGATGAGCGGGTGATTATGCTCAGCCAGGCGTATATTGCTAAGGATGGCTGGCAGTGGCAGCCGCCTGATGTAGCGGATACGCCGGCGAGCCAGCGGTATATAGCGGCGGTGCTGCGCGCGATTACCCAGCTTGAGCAGACGCAGCTGCCCAAGGCGGCGGCTGAGACGCTTGAGCTGCATGCTACAGCGTTTGACCGAGTGGTGCAATGCCAGGGGCTTATGCTACTGCGTGATGATGCGACGCGGCGTGAGGAGCTCCAGCAGACGTACCGCTCCTGGGCCAAGCAAGCCAGTAAGCCACTGATTCGCCGGCGCTACGAGCAGTTTTGCGCTGTGCTTGATAATACTGAGCGCTTAGCTGATCTTGCGGCGCTGGCTCAGCAGGTGGCCAGCCAGCCGTGTGATTGCTTGAGCCACGGCGATGTGCGAAGTGAGACGATTGCCTACCATGCCGCTCAAGATGGCGTGAAGCTGATTGATTGGCAGTGGGCAGCCTATGTGCCAAGGCAGTGGAGCGCAACCGAGTTTTTGCTCGATATGGCGCGCCGCGGCTACGATGTGCAAGCCTGGCAGGCCGAACTGAACCGGCCGCTGCTTGCTGGCCTAGTAGGGTATTATGCTGTGTGTAGCGCCCAGCCTGCTCCTGAAGCAGCTCAGGCAGTGCGGCGGCTCCAGGCCTATATGGCGGCCACGGCGTATGATATGCTGGGCTATGAGTAGCTAACCAGGGACTGAACGCGCTATTGCTCAGGCGCGCGCTATGATGGATGGCACGCAGCCATCGCAGCGATTGATGCAGAATCGTGATGTGAACCATTTGATATGCTATGAGAAGAAAATGATTCGAAAGAGGCGCTAGAGAGAAATAGGCCAGGCACGTAAGAGAAGCGATAGCGTGTTTCGGCTATAGCGAATAGTGGAATACTGAAGCATGCCTTCTTTTTCTTCATCTCTTAGCGCAGTATACGACGTGGATAAACGAGCTCAGGTTATATTCAGCTCATAAAATAAAATAATCACGTCAGAGCGGTACGGGTAAGGGGAATATCTACTGGTAATTTGGTTGCTTTGCTCGCTCGTTTTGTGCGTTTGCCCTGTCATGGAAGAGAGGATAGCCATGCAAGGAAGGAGTACACCGTATGATGTATACGGGGTAGCGTAGTCGCGAGAATATGGGTTGTCTTGTTATGTGTGGGGTATATGACAAACGATGAGGAATGTAGTAGTGTAGTAATAGTTTATTCGTCGTGCAGCGCGATGAGCGTGAGTATGAGTACGCTGAGCGGTGTACGTTTTTAATTTGCCAGACTGCCTGATGATACCTAAACAAAAGAGTTGCTCTTGTACTGAGCGGTATTTGCGTGAAAGGGTTTAACGTGCAGGAGATTGCTTAAGGTATCCGCTCGAGGCACTAGTATCGTGGGTATGACGTAAGGACACTAGCGCCATAGTTCTTCAAGCGAGTAGGAGCGCTCTGGTTCGTCAATCGGTGTCCATAATGGTGCTCGGTTTTCTTGGGCTAGTGCTTGATGTGTGATAGCTATCTGCACGGCAGTGTCACAATCGACGCGCCGCCGTACTGCTCGAATAGCTCGCTGCAAGTGTCGCTGCTCTCGATTCGATGCCACAACGAAGAGCAGGGCAGGTAATGGCTGTCCTGTGACTGCCCAGCCGTCATGACGGAAGTATGAGAGGTACTGGGCAATTGTTTTGGTGATTGCTGCTCGTGGCGTATTCGCAGCAAAGATATCGAGAAAAAAGCGACGCGTCTCTGAGGTTGTTTTGAGTGACCCAAAGGCATCGGGTAGCTTTTGAGGAAAGTAGTGGTAGTGCGCCATCTCCCGCGGCAAAAACACCCGCAGTGCTGGATGGCATTGCTGCAGTTGATAAGTCCACTGGTATACGGCAAGTACGTGGTCCACAAACGATTGGCTGACCTGGGCATCTCGATAGCTTGCTTTGATGAGCTGCTCTGTCACCCGAGGTTCGTTATCGATCTGCTGCAGTACCCGCAATCCTCGTGCTGTCAAATAGTAGGCCGCTGGTTTGCCTTGGAGCTTCATGTGGCTAGTATAGCGGCGTGCTACAAGACCATGGTTGCATAGAGTAGTAAGACGGGTATGTAAACTTGATCCGGCAGCAACTCCGAGACTCTTGGCAAGTAACTGCCGCGTTCCAAAACGGTATCGGTACAGTGCAATAAGAATAGAATGCTGTCGTTCTCCTAACACTGAGCGCTTATCTGCACCAAGTTGAACACGATTCCATTCATTCTCTTTCTTACTCATATATACTCATTTCTCCTTGCCTCCTCATAATCTTTCTATCTCTCTAACTACCTTTATATATTCATCTCTCTTGATCTATATTTATCTCTATTTCTATCTATCTATTTCTCTACTTATCTCTATCTCTATTTATTTATCTTTATCTCCTTATCTTTATATCTCTTTATTTATCTATTCTTTATCTTCTTATCTTTCTCTTTCTCTTTCTCTTTCTCTATATATCTCTCTATACATCTATACATCCATATCGATTTCTCTCCTATTATATATAAATATATAAAAGAAGAGAAAAAAGAACCCACACTAACAGGGAAAAAACAGGGTAAACCAGGCGAATTTCGAAATTCGCCTGGTTTGAAGGAAGAAAACGGTTAAAATAAGGGTATTGTAAGTATGGATAGGGTGCTAGAAAGCAAGAGATAGAGACGCTAATAAGTACGATGTAAGGGGATGTAGCTTAAGCTGAGAAGCGGGGTGAGGAGGAAGGCCAGGCTGTGAGGTGCCAGGAAGAACAGCAGAGCTTATCTTATGGCTACGATATCTCATTGCGGTATACGTTTCATGGCGTATACACCAGCGTATTGTTTATTAGGTGAGTTTGGATAGCTCTAAGAGTGTTATAGAGTATGGTTTCTTGTCCCAGGTGCGCTTCAGCAAGCTCGACACAAACAACTGGCTACCCCTGCTCGCCTTCCGCAAGCGTCTCATGGCGGGTGAGGTAGCTCCAAAGCCGAGCACGGCTAGCGTAGCGTCTGTGGCAGAAGCGAGCGAAACCGCGACGGTCCGTAGTATCCGCAACATGGCCTGCCGCCGATCAGCGCGGCGAAGAAGTAGCAGATCCTCGACCTGGCCCGCAATAGGCATCATTGATGGGGGATCGGAGAAACAACGCGACCTTCTTATGGATTTTTAATCTCTTGGTGCTTGAATCGATAGTCAAGAAATTTGCGTGAAACATGACTAACGGCCTCTCTTAGGTAAGTTTCCTATCCTTACATTTGGTTTAGTCAAGAATATTGTAAAATTCTTGACTAAGGAGTATACTAAAACTAACCTAGATTACAACGTAATAGCGAGAAGATCATCCATTTATGTCGAATCGGCCATTCACACCATTACCGCTTCCACCTACTCTTGATTTAGCGCCATTGCTTCCTATCCTGGTGCAAGCACATGAGGCCATTGCCCGCTACGACGAAGCTGTTATTCACCTGCCGAATCCGCGTCTTGTTAGGCGATCGTTCGAAACGCAAGAAGCAGTGCGCAGTTCGAGCATTGAGGGGACGCAGGCCACACTAACTGATGTGTTGGAGCTCGATGCGGCCGATGTGCGAGGAGATACAACTCGCTTACACGGAGATTATCGTGAGATTGCTAACTACCGGCGGGCGATCGCACATGGCCAGGAGCTTTTAGAGAAGCGACCACTTGCCGAGGTAGTGATCAAAGAACTGCATCGGATCTTGCTAAACTCGTCACGTGGTATGCATCGCTCACCAGGAGAATTCCGACGTCATCAGGTGCATATTGGGCCACCAGGTGCCACAATTGATGAAGCTCGGTTTATACCACCAGAGCCACACAAAATTCCTGGGCTATTTTCTGATCTCATGAAATATCTGCATGATGACAGTCAGCCCGATCGGCTCATTCAAGCTGCCGTCGCGCACTACCAGTTTGAAGCAATCCATCCGTTTGCTGATGGTAATGGCCGGGTTGGGCGTATCATGATTCCACTGTATTTGTATGAGAAGGGACTAACCTCTTATCCAAATCTCTATCTCTCTGAGTTTCTTGAGCAGCATCGTCGAGACTACTATGAAGCACTTGGCGGTGTGAGTCGAGGAGACTGGCATACATGGATAGCGCTATTTTTGCGAGCTGTTCGCACACAAGCGCTCATTACGAAGCGGCGAGTTGATGAAATCGATGCACTCTATCGTGAGATCCATGCGACGCTGCCTAGCTTTCAAAGTCGGTATGCGCCATCATTTTTGGATGCTTTGTTTATAACACCAATCTTTACGCGGGCAAGTATCTTTAATCAGGCAGAATTGCCGAGCAAACAGTTGGCTTCCGCGCTGGTCGATAAGTTTTGTCAGGCTGGTCTCATTGTCGATGCAGCACCGCACCGGCAGCGCAACAAAACTTTTGTTTTTCGGCGGTTGCTGCAGATTGTTGATGCCTAGAAACGAACACCAATAACTTATTCCGAACTACTACTCAATATTGGATTAATCGAGCTCATCCTTGTATTGTCGCGAGAGACGGTGTGTTTATTTGTCATCAATGCGTGGATTGACCAAGGTGTGTTGAGGGAGCACCTTTGAGTAGCTTCCGAAGGAATAAAGCAAATTACCCACATGCATATTGCATAGACTAGTTGACTATTTTATAATAGCAACCATTATGAGCGAAAGACCACAATTCACAAATGAACCGCAATCCCCTGATGTGTCGGGAAAAAATAATGAGCCTTCAGCTCCAAAACATGAACGTGTAAATCTATTCAAAAGGCCGATAGAAATGTTGAAGAAACTGGGTAATGCAGCACTCGGGGGTGGCGTTAATTCGAAAAAAGGCAAGTACAGCCATTTGCGGGCTCGCATTATCATCAAACCTATGTCCACTACCCCAGACTCAATTACTGAACTGAAGGTTGCCTATAGAGAGGAGCGAGAAAAAGAGAAAGAAGCTCGTTATCTAGGAAAGGGAGTAGAGGAGTCTGTATAAATTCAGCTGGTAACTCCTGACACTGTGCTTCTTAGACAATCTTATGCCGCTTCCTTACATGATTCTACAGCAAGAGCAATACTTTTTGGTTTACTCTCATTGGTCTCGTAGAGAGGTATAGCTAGACAAGAGATAGTGATATGAAAATCGAAAATCTTCATCAGTAAGTCGTATGAGATGATTTATAAAGCACGCGAGAAAGACTGAAGAACGTTACAAAAGACATGAAATGCCACAAATCTTCAGTAAGAGAAATAAGATAGTTGTTACTTCGCCCAATCCAGTTGTTGCCAATCAGCCCTTACCAGTGTATACACCCTCC